>Ga0208038_1000021_pt1 | contig 202084 bp, 230 predicted proteins | sample June2015DPH_16_1_FD_184714 | JGI IMG/M metagenome (GOLD analysis project Ga0208038, IMG submission 184714) | Peatland microbial communities from SPRUCE experiment site at the Marcell Experimental Forest, Minnesota, USA - June2015DPH_16_100... | ecosystem: Environmental > Terrestrial > Soil >...
CGGACCAACCCTGCAGCCTCTTCTTTATAATCCACGCTTTCAGCTGATCTAAATCTCTATCCAAGCCCTTTCCACTCTTACGGTAGTATTAAGACGCGAGAGTGTAAGGCATTTTCTAGATAGAACACTTTAAGCAAATAAGTGCATGTTTTAAATACTCTGAGATGATAACAGGTAAAGCTAGGAGAATTCGCATGCCATATTGTCCGAAATGCGGCAGTACCGTTGACGAGACAATGGCTTTCTGCCCAAAATGTGGGACAGCACTAAAAGTCACAACACCAAGTCAAGCAGCACCCGAGAGCGAGGAACAGGAAAAACATGAGAATCCAGCGAACGCCGAAATTAAAGAGAAAAACCAATATGGCTTCGTCAACTTTCTAATCGGCGGTTTAATACTGATTATAGTAGGCGTTTTCGCTATACTAGTTTTAAGTAGTCGTTTCATAGCATCAGGTCAAGACGTAGCCATTATACTAATTATAATTGGCATAATCATCATAATTGGCGCTGTTTACGTGCATACTCCAGTGGAAAAATATTTCCGACATCTCATTAGCCATCCTAAAAACATCCTGTAAAGCCTATGCTTTAAAAGCGTTAAAACATTTTATCTTCCGAACCTAAGGAATATTTTTTCCCGCTGCCTCTATTAAATCGCCGATATCATATCAGCTTGCCCCATTTGCAGCGTTTAAGTTCTCGAAGCATTTTCACGCCTTTGCCAGTTACAACCTCAAAAAGTTGAAAGCATAGCGCTCACTAGCTACAATTTGTTATGAATTTGCTTATATGCTTCTCTTTGAATAAATAAAACAGTCAAAACCTTTGCCATTTAGAGGCTGAAAAATTATGACCGAAACAGTTCGCATGACAGCTGAAAAGATAAGAAGACTTGAAGTTCAAGGTGCAAGAAACGTGGCAATAGCCGCCATAAAAGCCCTCCAAACGTTAGCAGAGCAGACAAAAGCTAAAAACAAAACAGCGTTCTTAAATGAGCTCAAAGAAGCGCAAGCAGTGTTTTTTGCGTCAAGAGAAACTGAGCCCTTAATGAGAAATGCCATCCGCTGGATAATTACTCAGACCGAAGACAGCAACACTGAAAAGGTTGATGTTCTAAGCGAGATGGTTGTTTCAAACGTAAGTTTGTTTTTGCAGAATCTTGAAGCTTCCAGAGAACTCACGGCAGAATTAGGGGCCAGGCGAATCCGTGATGGCATGTTGATTTTTACGCATTGCCACTCGTCAACAGTGACACGTATGATTGCCAAAGCCAAAGCGGACGGCAAAAGTTTTAGCGTTATCTGCACTGAAACGCGACCTGCCTTCCAAGGGAGAATAACCGCTCGGGAAATGGTTGAGCTTGGTGTTCAGACTTTGTTTATTGTTGATTCAGCCGCACGGTCCTATATGGGAGATGTTGACCTTGTAGTTGTGGGAGCAGACGCCATCACTTCTGAGGGCAATGTGGTTAACAAGGTGGGTACTAGCAGCATAGCGGTGTTGGCTAACGAGGCTAGAAAGCCATTCTATGTTGTTTCAGAACTGTTAAAGTTTGACCCAGAAACGGTTTACGGAGCATATGAACGCATTGAGCAGCGAAACCCAAGCGAAGTCTGGAAGGAGGCGCCCGAGAAACTGTCTGTGCGGAACCCAGCTTTTGACGTTACCCCAAGTCGCTACATTCATGGGTTAATCTGTGAAGAAGGAATAATCGCTCCTCAATCAATAGTTGAAGCGGTGCGTCGAATGTACCCGTGGGTTCTTAAGTGCACTTAGGCTTTCCATAGCTCCAATGCAGTTTTAAGTTCCCTGTGTGTTTTAGCGTACTCTTCCAAGGATTGCCCGTTCAATGTGGCGTCAACGGCTTGTCGCATTGCTTTTGCACCTGCTACTGTTCCATCTGGGTGCCCGTGGATTCCGCCGCCAGCTTGAATGACAACATCGTTGCCGAACGTTTCAAGTAAAGCAGGCACCAGCCGTGGGTGCAATCCGCCTGAAGCAACAGGCAAAACAGGCTTTAACCCGTCCAGCGGAGCTTTGCAGGCGTTGATGTTTTCGAGCACTTCAGCTTTAGTTTCAGACATTTTGCCCACGACGGTACCGACGTGGAGTTGGTCAACGCCGATTACTCTTGCAACTGTTGCTATGGGACGCATTGCTATGCCGTGTTTTGGGTTTTTAGTGAAAGCAGCGTGCCCTGCCCTGTGTGCGTGTATGACGAGTTTGTAGTTTTGGTTGCGCAGGGTTTGAAGCGCCGACCAGCCAGCAGTTAAGATGTCTACCATGACGTATTCTCCGCCTTGAGCGATGACGGCTTCTGCGCGTTTTAGCATGATGTCGGTTTCAGCGGTGATGTTAACCATGTAAACTTTGCGTTCACCCGTTTCCTGTTGCGCTTTGTCTCGGCTCTCTAGAGTCTGCGAAAGGCGGTTTTCGAAGGGGTTGAATTTTTGGCTGCTTAGGTTTTCGTCATCTTTAACGATGTCGCAGCCGCCGCTCCAAGCTTCGTAAGCTACTTTGGCGTGGTCTTTAGTTTTTAATCCGAGTTTAGGCTTGATTATTGTGCCGACAAACGGGCGCTCTGGAACTTTTAGGAGGCTGCGAATTCCAGCTATGCCATAGTTTGGGCCTTTGAAACTGTTGATTAAGCTTTTGGGCATTTGAATGTCGAGGAGGCGCAGGTTTTTGAGTGCTTTAAGCCCGAAAACGTTTCCAGCAACGCTGCTTAGAATGTTAGGCATGTTGGCTGGCTCAAAGAGTTCAATCGGGTAAGCGATTTTCACTACGTTGCCTTCTATGCTAAAAACGTGGGCTGCCAGCCGAGTCACGTATGGCTGCTCTGTTGTGAGTTCTGTCCATGTGCCAACAGAGCTTTCCGCGGCAACGCCGCCTGCGGCTTCTTTGAGGCTGATGCCCTCGGGCTCCAAATAAAAAGTGCAGGTTAAATCGGTTTCTTTCGGCACGTAAGTTAAATCCACAAAGTCAAGGTACTTCAAATTGTTCCTCTCAGGGTTAGTGTGACTGGTTTTTCCTTAAAATCTTTAACTATTCCTAAATCTAATCAATAGTTGACGGGGTTCAAAATGGAGCTAATAGTTGAAGTCTTAAACATCACCACAGGCGGAAGCAGAATTGCCATACTTAGCGAAGAAAGCGCGAACCAATTAGACGTGCATAGTTCAGACAGAATAAGAATAACATGTGGCAACCAAGAAATGATTGCTATCGCAAATATAGCGGAAAATTTTCCCCAAAAGCGCATTGGACTCTACGAGGAAACCACTAAAGCACTTGGGGTAAAGGAAGATGAAACAGTTTCAGTGCAGTTGGCTCCGCTTCCTGAATCACTGTTTAACGTTAGGGCTAAACTGCATGGGGAACGTTTGCGAGAGAGCGACATCATGAATATTGTAAAAGATGTTGTTGAAAGGCACTTGAGCACGGCTGAAATAGCCGCTTTCTTAACTGCCCTTAGCATTCACGGTTTAAGCACAAGTGAGAATGAGGCACTATCATGGGCGATGGTAGCAACGGGAAAAACACTTAGCTTCGGCGAAGGACCAATACTGGATAAGCATAGTGTAGGCGGAATACCGGGCGACAAAACTTCCATGCTGGTCGTGCCCATTGTGGCAGCTGCAGGATTCACTATTCCCAAAACATCCTCACGGGCAATTACTTCGCCTGCCGGAACAGCAGACCGAGTGGAAACCCTCTGCCCAGTAAACCTATCCATCAACGAGATAAAAGAAGTTGTAACGAAAACCAATGGGTGCTTAGTTTGGGGCGGCGCGTTGGAGCTTGCACCAGCCGATGACCTTTTCATTCAAGCTGAATACCCATTGGGAATTGACCCTATGCTTTTGCCTTCCATTCTTAGCAAGAAAAAAGCCATCGGAGCCACACACGTCGCCATTGACATTCCTACAGGTATGGGTGCTAAAATTAAGACCAGAACCGAAGCGTACACTTTAGCTTCTGATTTTGTGGATTTAGGCAAACGTTTAGGCTTAAACATTCAATGTGCTTTGACTTTTGGAGATCAACCTTTAGGCTGCGGCATCGGACCTGCCCTTGAAGCACGCGAAGCGTTAACGACTTTGATGGGCGGTGGGCCGCCTGACTTGAGGGATAAGGCCGTTAGTCTTGCAGGTATGCTTTTTGAGATGGTTGGAGTTGAAAACGGGTTAGCCAAAGCTGAGGATATGCTTGATTCTGGCAAAGCTGAAAAGAAGATGCGGGAAATCATTGAGGCTCAAGGTGGAAACCCAGCGGTTAAGCCTGATGAGTTACCTGTCGGGGCTGAAATGGCTGAAGTGCGGTCTGAACACGCTGGCAAAGTCATATGGCTCAGTACAGAGGACATTGTGCGGATTGCAAGGGAAGCGGGAGCACCCAAAGAGAAGGGCGCCGGCATTGTGCTAAATGCGAAACTAGGTGAAACTGTCCATAAAGACAGCGTCTTGTTTGAAGTGTATGCTGAACGAAGCAGCAAGTTAGCTTCGGCGCTGGAGCTTGCTGGGCAATTGTCGCCTGTTGTGTTAACTAAGAAGCCTGCGGAAAAGATGATTTTGGATCAGGTGCCTGAAAAGCTTTCGCACGAGAAATCCTTCATGTTGGACAGATAAAGAAAGCTGGTAAAGGCTTGTTTGAGGAGATGCTAATCCCGTGGTATTCTCTTTTTTTGTACTTAAAATCTAAGGAAATAGTCCCCCTTCTCTACCTCAATTTAGCTAGAGAAATTCACTAGCAAAATTGATACCCTATCCCTCCTTCCGACTTTTGTAAGGATTAATAAAAAAAAGTTTTATCGTGTGATTGCTCCGCCTATTAAGCCGCCGACAGCTGCAATTATACCTGCAAATATCGCTAGTATTATCGCTACTACGCCTACTGCTAAACCAGCTAGACCCCCGAATAATGCGCCTGAAAGTCCCCCGTGGATTCCTCCGATGATTGCTAGCTTTAAGAAAGCTAGAATTGCTATTATGATGCCGCCGAATATTCCTGCGAGAAAACCAGCAATTAATCCTTTGCCAACGCCTCGAGCTACGAGTCCAGCAACTAAGCCGCCCATGAACCCGCCCACCAAGTGACCGACTCCGGGAAAGAGAAAAGCAATAACCACAGTTACCAAGAATCCTACGAAGGCGCCTAACCATATGCTTCCCAAATTTATTACCACATTTACAGGTTAATGCTAGCCTGAATGCCTATAAGTTTTAGCCAAAGAGAATGCTATGGCTGTTTAGATAATACTTTATTGGTGAGCTAAAAATTAACAAAAAAATCCAAGCAAAACTCAAAAAGCAACGTTCTATATCGCGGCATTAAGCACAATGATGGCTTCTGTTAGTGACTCACTACATTTTTTTAATCCCTAACATACGTTAATTATAAATGAGTGTTATTGTTAGTATGTCGTAAAAAAATTGAAAAAGAGCAGTAACGGTAGGGCAGTTTCTGGGATTAACTATGGGTTGTTCCATATGCGTATACTTGAAAAAAATATTCAGTTTATCATTAATCCTAAATTCACTCATAACTCTAGCTGCTGTAGCTGGAATCCTGTATGGTTTTTATAGTGCTTGGCCTTACTGGAAGCCATATTCACCATACCTTATTAACGGTAACCTTTTTCTATTGGTAGCCGCCGCAGCGGTCATCAACATATTTCCAAGCGCGTGTATAGGCAGATGTCTGCATACTGGACGACTCTGGTTCCACCATTACGTCTACGGCTTCCTTTTTTTACTATCATCATCTATTTACGTAGTGGTATTTACATCCGTTTCTTTACTTAGCCTCTTTCTGATAAACACTTCAAACGTAGCGGTCAACGCTGGGCGATTTTTTGTCTTAACTGGGTTAACCTTGTTCTTAGACGACTTTCCAGATGTTTCAAAACGAGTCGAATCTACCCTCAACAGGTTAAAGACAAGGGTTTATCAGTGGCGAAAAGCAATTCATATGATTCAATTGTTTACAGGGTTCGTTACGTTTTATGTTTTTCTTGCCGTCAGCATCTGGGTGGCACAAAATCCTGAGCAGATTTTTCCCAGATCTTTTATAATCGGCACCTTACTAATAACTAGCCTTACTTCCTTTGCTTGTGTAAAAAGAAAGGCATGGCTGAAAATCATACCTGCAAAGTAAATTATCCTTTAGCGTTTTTGTTTGAGGATTTCTTCTCCGATAGCTTCTAGTTGTTGGCGGGAGTAGTTGCTTGAGCTTCTGTATGTGGTTATGTAGTTGGGAAGTTGAGGAAGTTTAAGGATTAAAACGGTGGGACCGTTTAAGTGGAGAGCTGCATTGTTGTTTGTAAAAACTACGATGCCTTCAACCCAAACATCCAGCGACCTAAAAACTTGCGAAGAATCGAGCAAGTTTTTTATTTTGGCAGCATTCCTTTTGACCTGCCGACTTGGGCTGCCCTTGAAGTTACGTTTTCCAGCTCTTTGCCAGTCATCACCATTGCAGGTTATGTCGCCGCTCCAGTTCTTGGTCTCCAAAACAAAGATGCCACTGGACGCAAGAACGACATGGTCGATGTCGCCGCCGCCGTTATGCAGGTATAGGTCGTTTATGAGGAAATAGTCATCGCTAAGCTTGTTGTTGAGGAGCTTCGCTACTTGTTTTTCGCCTTTCCAACCCGCATTGTAAATTCGGTACTTGCGCAGGTAAAAGTAAAACGCGGCTAACGGCACCAGCGAAACCAACAGTCCAGCAGCCTCAAAAATGCTCAAGCTCAGGGTGAAAAGCGCTCTTAAACTTAGGGCGAAAAGGATTAAGAAAAATAAGGCTATGCAGAGAACCGCTTTTGCCAAGTTTTTTCTAACTTGGTTCTTGAGATAGCTGCTTGACCCTTTCATCTTTCTCATGCATTAACCGCTCTAGCAGGTTTCATTCGCTTTGAAGCTATATTACTCTATGGCAAAGTAACTTATAATTTGCAAGAATGTTGAAGAACAGATTTCAGCCGCCCGAGCTTCGGGCATTTAATAAGGTTAAAAAACAAAAAGAGTTAATCCATTAAATAAAGAATGGAAAATCTCAAAGAGCCTAACCTACTTCAGCAAACTTATTTCTTGTTTAGGAGGTATTCGTGCATTGCTTTTGCTGCGCGTTTGCCTGCGCCCATTGCGCTGATGACTGTTGCTGCGCCTGTTGCGACGTCTCCGCCTGCGTAAACTCCTTCTAAGCTGGTTTTGCCTACTTCGTTAACGCATATTGTTCCATGTCTGGGGTCGCTTTGTAAGCCGTCTGTTGTTCGCTGTATGATTGGGTTTGGTGTTTGACCGATGGCTACGATGACTGTGTCAACGTCCATTGTGAACTCGGAGCCTGGAACTTCTTTAACGCCACGTCTGCCTTTCGCGTCAGGTTCAGTGAGCTCCATCGCTATGCATTTCATGCTTTTAACCCAGCCGCTCTCGTCACCGTAAAACTCGAGGGGTGCACCAAGGAACTTGCAGACCACGCCTTCTTCCTCAGCATTTTCTATTTCTTCATGTCTCGCTGGCAACTCAGTACGTGAACGCCGATAAAGCAAGCAAACTTCAGCCCCAAGCCTCAAACTGCTTCTTGCGCAGTCCATAGCAACGTTTCCGCCGCCAATGACGACCACATGTTTGCCTATGCGTATTGGAGTATCGTAGTCTGGAAATTGGAATGCTTTCATGAGGTTAACGCGTATTAGGAACTCGTTAGCTGAGTAGATTCCGCCAAGGTTTTCTCCTGGGCAACCAGTGAACTGCGGCAAGCCTGCGCCGCTGCCGATGAATACTGCGTCATAACCATTCTTCATGAGTTCTGGAATCGTATGGATTCTGCCAACCAAGTTGCCAAGGCGCAAATCAACACCTAACTTTTGAATATATGCTACCTCATTTTGTACTATAGCTTTTGGTAAACGAAACTCGGGAATACCATATGACAGTACTCCACCACCAACATGTAAAGCCTCAAACATTGTAACATCGTAACCAAGCTTAACTAAGTCAGCTGCAGCAGTCAATCCAGCTGGACCAGCACCGACAATAGCTACTTTCTTGCCAGTTGGTGGAGCTTTCTGCGGAATCTGAGAACCATTGTCACGTTCCCAATCTGCAAGAAAACGCTCTAGTCGCCCGATGCTGATTGGCTCACCCATTTTTCCCACGACACAATTGGCTTGGCATTGTACTTCTTGAGGGCAAACTCTTCCGCAAACTGCGGGCAGCGCGTTCTTCGCTTTTATCAACGCTATGGCTTCAGCATACTTCTTTTCTCTGATCAGTTTTATGAAGCCGGGAATGGGAACTTCAACTGGGCACCCAGCTATACATTGAGGCTTAGGACACTGTAAGCATCGGCTTGCTTCTTCAAGCGTTTCAGCTTCAGTGTAACCCAAAGCGACTTCGTTAAAGTTTTTAGCCCTTACTTTAGGATTTTGCTTAGCCATTTCAACGGCTTTCTTGTTTAATTTTGGTTTAGGCTTAACTTCTGCCACACTTGCAACCTCCACGCATTTCCCACAATACTGAACTTAACCTTTCTTCAGGCAACATCGTGCGCTGACGCAAAATTAACTGGTCGAAATCAACCTTGTGACCGTCAAATTCTGGTCCGTCAACGCAGCCAAACTGCATTTTGCCGTCAACTGTTACTCGGCATACTCCGCACATGCCCATGCCGTCAATCATTATAGGCGTTACAGTTACAATTGTTGGTATGCCATAGGGCTTGGTGATTTCGCTAACATCCTTCATTAGGATTACTGGACCCATAACTACACAGCGGTCAAACTTTTCCGTCTTTAGCAAGTCTTTGAGGAAATCTAAACCTGCATAGCCTTTTGAACCGTCATCCGTTGCAATGTAAACCTTATCGCTCATGGCTTTAGCTTCTTCTTCCATCATTATGAACTCTTTTGTCCTAGCGCCAAGAATAGTGGTTACGTTGTTGCCTGCTGCTTTCATGGCTTTAACCTGCAACAGCAACGGCGCAATCATCACGCTTCCGCCAACACAGAGAACTTTACCGAAGTTCTTGACTTCAGATGGATTGCCAAGTGGACCAGTAACGTTGTCGATGCATTCATTCTGGTTTAGTAAGCCAAGTGCTTTCGTTGTTTTGCCAACTTCATGAAAAGCAAACGACACCGTTCCTTTCGCTGTGTCATATCCACAGATCGTCAGGGGTATTCGTTCGCCTTCTTTGCCGTTTATGACTATTATGAATTGCCCAGCTTGCGATTTAGCTGCAATGTCTGGAGCTTCAACTTCGAACAGTTTTATTTTCGGCACAAGTTCTTTTTTAGTTACTATTTTGTACGTTTTGCTTTCGCCTCCACGGTTATTTCACGTTTTGGTAACGCTGAAATCTTTTTGTAGAAAGCATCCAGTTTCTGATTGAACTCGTCAGCACATCTTGGTGACTCTTCGTAAATTTCGAATCGGTCAAGAAGATTGTTCTTTCTCAACACATTCCATAATACGTCCAAGTTGCGTTCTGCGGCGGCTCTGCCTTCTTGAAGCCTGCAGTCTTGTGCTGAGCAGACTACTGCCATTACACCGTCGAAACCGCAGTTTAACGCGTTGATGACGTGAACTGGATCTAAGGATTTAAAGCATGGAACTTCGAGAGCTAACACGTTTTTGCCTTCAAACGCACAGTTAGGGTTGTCTAAAGCTGAGAAGTTTGACCATTGACAAACAAATGCGAGAACTGCTGGACCATGGTTTTTAGCTTTCAACTGTGCAATCGAATCTCCATAACGGTTTACCACATTTTCAAACTCAAAGCCTTTCACTTGAATAGCGTGATGCGGACAAACCAGTTGGCATGCTCCACAACCTACACATTTTTCCTCGTTTACTTTTGGAGTAGCAAACGATTCAAACTCAAGCGCCTTATACGGACAGATGAAGATGCATTTGTCACAGCCCACGCATGCTTGGACATCATAAACTGCTTTGCGGGAGAACTTTATTATTCTGACGGCGTTTTCATCGTAGCCTAATTGTTTGAGAACATTTCTTGCTAAAACGAGTCTTCGAGTGTTTATTTTTGTGCCTTCTTTGTAGCGGCAGAAGGGGTCTTCGCATTGAACAGAAACAATGTTTTTTACGCCTGAATTCAGCGTATCAAAAATAAAGTCAGTTGGAACTCTGCCTGAACAGGGCAAACGTAACGCAATGTAATTGTCAACCTTTAATCCTTGCTCCTTAAGGATATCTTGAACTTCACCTGTGGAAGGTGAGTTTCCTCGACACATTAAAACAAGCGTGTCAACGTCGCCTTTGGCTTTTGCACGTGCCTGTTTAACGTAGTTTGATAAATTATCGTAAGTATAATATTGCATTTTAATGGCTGAAACTGGGCAAGCGCTATAGCATATGCCGCAAACTTGGCATTCTTGATTATTAACTTCAACTTTTCCGCTTGAATCACGTTTTATTGCTTCATAAGGACAAATTGAGTGGCAAACACAACATTGGCTGCATAAGTCTTGATCGATTTCTACTACAGCGAGACATTTTTCACTCATTCTGAAACCTCTTTTCATACACCGTTGCAACTTTAAACTGTAGCATACTAAAATGCTAGCTTAAAGCGTATTGAAAGCATGAAAAGGGCTTTAGAATGATATAATTCTTTCTCTCTATTTTTTGCGATATCTATATAATTTCGTTGCCATCACTTTCGCTTCCTCAGAACCTTTTGCCCTTGAAAGTCAGTCACGTATTCAAAGCCTACTTGCAGCAAACCTTGCAACTCCTCAATTGTGATTTGAATAGGGTTGTAGTTGTTAGTATGTTGGTTGGTTGGATTAAATTTTAATTCACATGCCTAAACTTCGCTTTTTCTCTCTCGCTCCCTCTTGTTGCGCTCTGTTGCTAATGACCTGTGGATATGTCCGTTTTTTGACACTGTGCTTTAGCGCTGCCAGATTTCTTTTATGCTCAGGCTGTGACATAGTTTAAGGTGAAATAAACTTGGTAAATATCATTGAGGATTGGGCTGTCCTTGAGGAGTATGCTGGGGAAAAGCTTGGTTTCTACCAGCTTCTCGCCAACACTGAAAAATCGAATGCGTGTCTTAACACGAAAATGTTGTCTCAAGATATTTTGGAAACGGCAAAAAACAAGTCAATTAAAGCGGGGCACGTTCACAAAATAGAAAAAAGGGGGATTATGGGGGTGAAATCTCCAGCAAGGCATGGGTTCAAACCCCAAATCGCCATGTATTATTAAAAGAAAAAAATAGAGAAGTAAATGTACCTATGCCGAGGTTTTACTTTTTCTTTGCTGGGGCTTTCTTTTCTTCTTTCTTAACTGGTTTCTTGGCCACTAATATAACCTCGGGATTTTATATATGTCAGTAATTTGTATTTATAATTTGTTAAAGCCCACGCTGTATTTGAGACTCTTTAATTGAAATCGCAAGAATTAAGCCATAAAATCTCTAAAAGTTCCTGGGTTTCGATTGCTTGCCTTGGACAACCCATTCAGAAGTAAATGATAATTGATGCAGAGGTAGAAATTATTAATTGCGTAAGCGGAATGTAAATAATATGGGAATCAGGGCATCTTTCTTATTCAGTTAAATGGTTTCATTTCGAATAGCTTGTAATTTGGAGCCAAAAATGCCTTACATGAGTCAATTTAGAAACAAAAAAAGAAGATGTTGCGTTTTTAATTTAGAGAAAAAGATAACAAAGGTTAATATTGCCTTAAAAAGAAAAAGAGGCTGCGGAGAAGTCTATATGAACGAATTGGTAATAGCTGTAGCTCCAATGCATAGATTATGTAAGAAAGCTGGAGCAGACAGGGTGAGTGAAGCAGCAGCGAAGGAGCTTGCAAAAGTTCTCGAGGAGATTGGCGTTAAGATTGCTAAAGAAGCACTTGATTATGCCATATATGCCAGAAGAAAAACCATCAAAACGGAAGATATTGAAATCGGCACTAGAAAAGTCATGGGAAAATAGTAATCGGATAACTCAAGCTCGCCCTTTTTTTTGTATTTTTGTTCTTTTTGAGTGGAAAATAGTGTACGTAAGATAATGCTTTTGTTCGCAGAATTAGTTTTGGTTAGGCGTTATGAAAACCTGTAGCCGCACTCACGACACAGGTAACGCTGGATTTCTCCTAGACGGTTGTATCTTATTCCGTCTCTGTAGGATCTTTGACTGCCGCACTCAGGGCAGATGACCATTTTTTCTTCCAACGTGTCTGTCTCCTTACGATGTCTTTTAACCAAGTATGTCTCTCAAGGAAAAAAGAGGGGTTGTGCGGGAGAAACCGCCACCTTAACTAGAAATAATCCTTTCTCTCTATTTTCTGTAATATGGGTGTCTAATGTAACTGTAAGCTTCAAGAGCTGCAATAGTGCCTTGACTAACGGCTGTCCCAACCTGCTTGACTGGATGATTGGTGACATCACCTGCTGCGAACACTCCTGAGAGGTTTGTCTGTTGGCGAATATCAGCTTTGATATATCCATGCTCATCTGTTTCTACTCCGGCAGCTTTGGCTAGTTGGCTGTTTGGTGCTTCGCCAACTTGCACGAAAACCGCGTCAACTGCTAGTTCACTTGTTTTTCCTGTCGTGTTATCGATTAAAGTTACTGCTTTGACTTGTTTGTCACCTTTGATTTCTTGAACTTCAGTGTTCCATAGTATGGTTACGTTACTCTTTGATGCTATATCATTCACCAAAAATTCTTCAGCCCTGAATGCTTTTTTCCTGTGAGTTACAATGACCTCGGAAGCTATGTCTGAAAGGTAAAGCGTAGTGATGCAGGCTGAATTTCCACCGCCAATAACAAGCACTCGTTTGCCTTTGAAAAATGGTCCATCACAGACTCCGCAATAACTTACACCTCTACCACGGAATTCTTTTTCACCTTTGATGCCTGCTTCTTTATAGTGCGAACCTGTGGAAAAAATTACTGCTTTAGCTTCATAAGTTGCTCGCGAGGTTTTCACAATTTTCTTTTCACTCATAAGCTCTAATTCGGTAACAGGCTCTAATTCGTGAATGATTGCGCCAACCTTTCTGGTATGAGATGTCATTTTTTCAGCAAGTTCCCCACCGCTAATCTCAGCAAATCCCAGATAATTCACCACTATCGAGGCATCAGAGATTGTTCCGCCAGGAAACTTTTCTTCTAAAATTAAAGTTTTAAGTCCGCTTCGAACAGCGTAAATTCCAGCCGCCAAACCCGCGGAACCGCCACCGATTATTATGACGTCCCAATTCTCCATGCTGTGCATCTCTCTAAGAGAATAGTGAATCGGGGAAGTTTATGAATTGTTCGGATTGTTTTTAGTTAACTCCAATACACTGATAAGGGCGAATCAATTTAATTCTAATAGACATTTTTGAGGGAGAATTATGGCAAAATACAGGTGCACAGTTTGCAACTATGTTTATGATGAAGCAAAGGAAGGAAAGAAGTTTAGCGATTTGCCTAAAGAATGGGTGTGCCCCGTTTGTGGAGCGCCTAAATCCGTTTTCGTGCTGTTAGCTGAACAAGTTGAAGAGAAAAAAGCTGAACACACAGTTTCACAAGTTCTGATAAACCAAATTGCCGAGTGGGGGGTTCAATACGTTTTCGGTATTCCAGGCACTTCAACGTTAGGCGTTGTGGACGCCATACGAAAAACCAATGGCAAAGTAAAGTACATTCAGGTACGGCACGAACAGACCGCAGCGTTCATGGCTTCAGCCTATGGAAAACTCACCGGTCACGTTGCCGCTTGCCTTGGGATTTCCGGTCCAGGCGCAACAAATTTGGCTACTGGCTTGTATGACGCGAAGTTAGATCATTCACCAGTTTTAGCGTTGACCGGTTTGGTAGCTAGGCAACTGATGGGTCCAGGTTCAACGCAAGAGATTGATCAGGCCGCCTTTTTTGAGCCGATTTGCGTTTTTAACAAGATTTTGATGTCTGAGGACCAAACTACTACGCTGGCGACTTTGGCGATTAAGCATGCACTTTTGGATCAGGGTGTTTCGCATATTGGGATTCCTAATGACGTGCAGAAGTTGCCTTATGAAGCGGAGGTTTTGCCGTTTGAGGGCAGAATGCCTAATCTTGCTTATGGACAGGAAGAATGGGTGATTGAAAAGGCAGCACATGTTGTTGACCAAGCGGTTAGGCCAGTGATTCTTGCGGGTTTTGGCTCTCGAGGCCAAGGCAACAAGCTGTTAAAGTTGGCATCGAAGATTTCTGCGCCGATTATGGCAACTTTCAGGGGCAAAGGCGTTATCGATGAGCATGAACCTTTGTATGTTGGATGCCATGGCGGTATCGGTTCGACTGCCGCAGCAGAGCTTATGCAAAAAGCGGATTTGCTAATAGCTATCGGTTCTTCGTTTTCTGATCTATCGCAGATTCCACAGAAGAAGACTGTGCAGATTGATATTAATCCGCTTATGATTGCACGCAGGTATCCTGTTGAGGTAGGGTTGCTTGGTAATAGTGCAGTGCTCATTTCCAAGTTGACAGAGAAAGTTCAGGAGAAACAGAACGCTGACTATTTGGCTGAGATTGTAAGGTTAAAGCAGGAATGGCGAAACCAGCTGGAAAAAGAAGCCGACCCTAAAATGAAGCCGATTAGACCCCCATACATAATCAAAGTTTTGAACGAGAAAATCGCCGATGACGCAGTGATTTCTTTGGACGTTGGTGAAAACTGCTGGTGGTTTGGCAGGAACTTTATGATGCGCAAGTCTCAGAAGATGGTGATGAGCGGCACTTTGGCTACAATGGGGTTTGGTTTGCCAGGCGCTATGGCTGCAGCGTTGGCTTATCCAGACAGACAGATTGTTTGTTTAACTGGCGATGGCGGGTTAACGATGGTTATGGGCGATTTTTTAACCGCTTTGAAGTACAAGTTGCCGGTTAAAGTTTTTGTCATGAATAATAAACGGTTGGGGATGATTATGCAGGAGCAGAAAGTTGAGGGCTTCGAGAGCTGGCAAACTGATTTGTACGATTTTAGTTTTGCTGATTTTGCTGAGCATTCAGGCGGCATGGGCATTAAGGTTACTGAACCAAACGAGCTTGAAGCAGCCGTTGACAGAGCGCTTTCATCTTCTAAGCCAGCGATAGTGGATATCGATACTGATCCGAGGAGATTTTTTAGTGTAAGGTGAAAATTATGACAGCAAATATAGGAACAACATTCGCGTATATTGTGTCGCTAGTTGGAGGCTTAATTATACTAATAGCCAGCATACTAAACGTGCTCTGGTATAGTTCAGGCGCTCCAAACTTTGGCGGATACGGCAGCTACGTAGGAGGAATGATGGACGGCTACCACAATTTCATGGGCAACTATGGAGGCTCTTATGGTTTTCTTGCTGGAATTTCATTGGTAGCTGTGATTTGCGGCGTCATCGTTGTGATGAGCGCCATCATTCTTAGACTTAACCCGCAGCAACATATGATTTGGGCAATAGTCATCATCGTGTTCTCAGCCGTTAGCTTTGTAGGCATGGGCGGCTTCTTCATAGGAGCGATACTGGGCATTGTCGGCGGATTGTTCGTTTTAGCCACTAGGCAAACAAATCCATAGCCTAAGTCACAAACGCTCTGCAGAAGTTGCTAAAACAAAATTTTTTCGGAGCTATCAGCGTCTAGTTTGAGTTGCTTTTCATAAATAGCGCTTAGTTTAGCTTCTTCTTACCTATCACACAAGTACATGGTTACTAGTCACGCATATCCATAGTTATACGTCACAGCTGCGCGTTCATCAGTACGACTAGTTAACTTATTAGGCTAGCGCAATCGGTTGTTAAAAGTGCCTTTCCTTCTCTGCTTTCAATTTAGCTAGAGAAATTCAATTGCTAAATTGATACCCTACCCCGCCTTCTAATTTTGATAACTATAGGTACTTGTTTGCTCTCACAAGCCTACCCTCCGGTCTGCTAGATGCTTCTAATAGGCTCCAAACATGAAACAACATAGCTGTGCAATGAATCAATGCGTGCACTTTTCAACATGAAATAATGCCTTTTCATATAGAATGTTGCAAAAATCGGATGATTTTGTTGGTAGCGGGGACTAGATTTGAACTAGTGATCTCTGGGTTATGAGCCCAGCGGGTTAATCCTGGCTACCCCACCCCGCTATATTTATTCCATAAGGGTTGTTTTAGCATCCTATTAGTTTATTCGTCGAATATTAATAGTTTCTTTTTCATTGTCGGCAAAAGCATTTTAGAGGCGACTTATACTTCTTTGGCGAAGGATGTTTGCTGATGGATAAGACGTATTTGCGTAAGCTTTCAAATCCGACTCTTGAAAACCCATTTTTTGTTCAAGGATTACCCGGCTTTGGGAATGTCGGCAGAATTGCGGCGCATCTTCTTATAAAGTTCTGTGATGCTAAGCCTTTTGCAGAGTTGTATTCGCCTTCTTTTCCAGATTACGTTTCAATAAATGCTAAGGGTATATGTCACTTGCCAAGATACGAGTTTTATTATGCTCCTATGGTGAAAAACAATTTGGTTATAATGACGGGTGAAATTCAGCCTTCGTTTGATGATGTGGTTGCTCACTATGAGGTTTGTGAAGAAGTGATTGATTTTGTTGAAGCGTTAGGTTGCCATTTCATCGTAACCATGGGCGGGATACCGATAGCTGAGGATAAAGCTCAGGTTTACATTGCCGCTACTTCACCGAGGTTGGCAACTGAGTTTATGGAAAAAGGCGCGGTTATTTACAGCAAAGGCAGAATCGTTGGTGGAACAGGGCTTACCTTGGCGATGGCGAAGGAAAGGAAGCTGGAGGGGGTTAGCTTGCTTGGAACAACGACGGGTTTTAGAGCAGACCGCGAAGCTGGATTTCTTGTTTTCAAGTTTTTGATGAAGGCTTTAGGAAAAGAGATAAAAGAAGGTTTAGTAGAAAACAATGCACCTGAAGAACAATGAGTTGGATGTTGCATGACTGAAAATGAAGAAAACCTAAATGTTACTGGCATATATTCGAAATTCTGGAGAATCACGCTGGTAATTTTATCAATGCTTCTTATCTTCGTCGGTCCAACTTACGTTCCGTACGTCATGGTGCATATCCTTAAAATACACTATTTTGTCTCAATAGGCGCTGGCCTTATCCTATTTATAGTAGGCATGGTATCCATGCTGTTCCTTATCAGAAAGAAGCTAATAACAATGTAAGTTTGCCTCAGATACCCCAGGGTGCATCATCAATCAGCATTTTGGATTCTTCATCGGCAACTTCTAGAGACATAACCTGTTTTATTTAACTATTCGTTGAATTTTCAGAAAGAAACTTGACTATAAATATACTTCCTGAATACACAAGTCATATTAAATATTAATGTAGAAATAGTTTGTATGCAGGACAGCAACCGAAGAAGCTCTGATGTGCCAAAAGAGAAAAGTGAAGAAACAAAAAGAACAACGATTATCCTTGAAAAGCGCGAAAGAGAATTCATTGAATCGTTAATTAAAGATGGGAAAGAGCATGGAATCAAACCGCTCATCTCCAAAATGCTTGACATTTACGAAAGCATGATGATTTATGATTGGCGTTTCCCTGGCGAATACTACTGTGGAATAAGCCGCATAGCGCTTGTGAACGTTGAATTACTCAATATACTAACACAGCAGATTCCTAAGGAAAAGTGGCGTGAGATTGGTGAAAGGATGGGTGATGCCCTAAAGGTTTCTATCCAATCAACGCTAGGAATTGAAGCAAACGAACAGAAAAATTGGGAAAAGATATTTGAACGGCTGAAAGTGCAGGGATTCGGAGATTTCTATTTGAAAGACAAGTTTTTGCTTTTGAAAACTCCATTTATTAACGATTGCGAAATTTGGAAGGGCATCATGGAAGGACTCTTAAGTGTAGAGTTAGAAACACGAAATTCGGCGCCGCCGCTGGTTTTTGAAATTAAAAAACGGAAGCCGCCTTCAGTTTAATGCCTTTTTAGCGTTTCGACAGTTTAATATTAGGAAAACAGTTTATTAGGAAGTCAGGCATTTAGGTGTCTTTCAGTGGTAAATGATGAGGGATTGCGTTCATACAAGGCGATTGCGTTCATTAAGAGTAAAAGCAATCCAAACCGTTCAAGTCTAAACACGAAAAGCTACTTGATATTGGGCGTATTCCTTCAAAAAACCGTTTTATCAAAACAAAAAACCCTTAGAGGTTTCTCTAAAAATTTAGGTGAAAAATTATGGATAAAGTAAAATTTGCTATACCAGCAGGCTCCCTATCAAAGGCAACCTTTGAAATATTTCAGCGTTCAGGCTATAAAGTCCAAGGTCAAGAACGCACCTACCGACCAACCATAAACGACCCAAAAATTGAATTAAAAATCCTCAGACCCCAAGAAATCCCGTTCTTTGTCAGCGAAGGCTTACAAGACATAGGCATCACCGGCGAAGACTGGATACGCGAAACACGCACCGACGTGGAAGTGCTGCAGAACCTTGAGTATGGAAAAATCCGCTTAGTCGCAGCTGTGCCAGAAGCTTTGAGTGAAATCGGCGGCATGTCTGAAATAATGGAGAATATTTGGAGCAGAGGCAAAAACTTCCGCGTGTCAACCGAATACCTAAACATTGCTTCAGAGTATATTAAGAGTAACCCATCATACAAGAAACGTTTCGGCGATGCAGATCCGATAATGGTGACGCCGTGGTGGAGAAAAGGCGATAACCCAAGAGCAAAAATCTTCCTTTCATTCGGAGCAACCGAAGCTAAACCGCCAGAAAACTCTGACTGCATAATCGACGTGACAGAAACAGGCACTACCCTTGAAGCAAACAATCTCAGGATCATTGAAACAGTTATGCAGTCGGCAGCCGTGCTAATTGCAAACAATAAAGCCTTAGAAGATCCAGAGAAGAAAGAAAAAATTTACGACATCGTCAGCTTGCTAAAAGGCGTCGTGGACGGGTCAAAGAGAATACACATATTTGTTAATGTACGAAAAACCAACTTGCAGAAACTGCTCACTGAACTGCCAGCGTTGAAAAACCCAACGATAGCGCCTTTGGCAGATGAGAACTGGGTCAGCGTTAACACCGTCATTGAGAAAGACTGCTTAATTGAGCTCTTGCCAAAAATCCGTAAGCTTGCTCAAGGCTTAGTAGTGTATGAGCCGCGGCAGGTGCTGGCTTTAGACGAGATTAGTAAGAGAGAGGAGAACCCATGCAAAGGCAAGCCCAAGTGAGAGTCTGGAAAGCGGAGGCACTACCGCCAGATTGGTTTAAACGGCAAAAAGCGGATGAAAAGGCTGTTCAAGAAGTTGAAAACAGCGTTAAAGCTATCATAAAGCAAGTTAAAGAAAACGGCAATGGTGCGCTGGTTGAGTTTGCCCTAAAATTTGACAAAGCCGAACTAACCCTGCGAACCCTTAAAGTCAAGACGGAAGAAATCAAGGAAGCTTACAAGAAAGCTAGCCTCGAACAAGTGTCCGCTCTAAAATTCATGAAAGAAAAAGTCAACGCCTTCCAAAAGCAACTTCTCACCCAAACTGAAATCAAGACCTTGAGCGATGGCATATGGGTTCAGACTGTTCTGCGTCCAATCGAAAGCGTCGGCTGCTACGTTCCAGGAGGACAAGCCGCTTACCCAAGCACGCTTATCATGACAGCGGTTCCAGCCAAAGTAGCAGGCGTCCCAAGGATTGTCGTTTGTTCACCACCAGACGCCAAAGGCAAAGTTAACCCGCTCGTACTTGTCGCCGCCGATATCTGCGGAGTAGATGAGGTTTACAAGGTTGGAGGAGCCCAAGCCATAGCCGCTTTAGCTTACGGAACAAAAACCATAAAGCCTGTACGAAAAATCGTCGGTCCAGGCAGCAAATACGTGACAGCGGCGAAGGTTCTGGTTTCAACAGATGTGGCGATTGACATGCCGGCTGGCCCAAGCGAAGTGCTCGTTTTGGCTGATGAGTCGGCTGATACACGGTTCATAGCTTTTGATATGGTTTCGCAGGCTGAGCATGGTGGGGACAGCGTTGCTGGACTCATAACAACTTCTGAAAAGGTTGCTTTGCAAGTTCAAGAGAATCTGGCAACGGTTGCCGCTTCAGCAGGAAGGGGCGAAAAAGTCTCAGAGGCACTAGCCAAATACGGCTTCATAATAGTCTGCAAAAGCATGGAAGAGGCGGTCAGTTTAGTTAATCAGTTTGCTCCTGAACACTTAGAAGTCATGACCGCTAAGCCCAAGGAGATTGCAGAGAAACTAACCGCTGGTCTCATACTCATAGGTCCATACAGCCCAGTTGCCCTAAGCGATTACGGCAGTGGAACCAACCATGTACTACCAACAGGCGGCTTCGCTCAGTCATTTTCAGGATTATCTGCTTTGGACTTTATGCGGCGAGTAAGCATAGTTGAAAGCTCAAGAACGGGTCTAGAACGGGTAAAAGACTGCATTAAGGCTATGGCGGAAGCAGAGAATCTTCCCAATCACTACAAAGCGATAGAGGCAAGGTTTGAAAAATGAGCGCATCATACAGGAAATGGCTTAAAGACAAACTTGTGAAGCTGCAAGCAATAGACTGCTACACTGCTGGAGCTTCACCCGAAACAGTAGCGAAGCAAATAGGCGTCCCTACAAAACAAATAATCAAGCTAAATTTTAACGAGAACCTGTTCATTCCAAGAGCGAAGCAAGCTAAACTTGTTAGAGAGTTGGCTGATGAGATTGATTTGCGAATGTACCCTGAGGATGAAGAGGCAAAGCTGCGGGAAAAGCTTACTATGTACATTGGGGCTCCAAAAGACTGCCTCGTTGTTGGTAACGCAAGCGACGAATTAATCGACCGAATAGTTAGGCTCTTTGTTGAGAAAGATGAAAGTGCGGTTTCGTTTGCGCCGACATTCGCTATTCCAAGACTTTGCGTTAAACGGCAAGAAGGCAAATACTTTGCGGTGCCGCTTCTAAGCAACTTGCAGCTTGATGTTAAAGGGATGCTAACCAAGTTTTCAGATAAAACTAGGCTACTGTACCTTTGTTCGCCCAATAATCCGACTTCAACCCAGTTTAAAGTAGAAGACGTTGAAACCTTAGCCAAAGCTTTTCCTGGAATCGTCATCTTAGACGAGGCGTACGGTGAATTTGCTGACTACTCACTGGTGCCACGAATAAGTGAATTTGAGAACATGATTATTCTCAGAACGTTCTCCAAAGCCTTCGGTTTAGCTGCGCTGAGGCTTGGCTACGCCGTGGCTAATCCCGAGTTAGCAAAGATTTTGACCGAGAAAACTCCGTTGCCCTATCCTGTGAGTGGTTTCACGTTGAGGATGGGTTGCAAGATGCTGGATAATGTTGACTTGATGAAGGAATCCGTGAGGGAACTGAAACGCGAACGGGGAAAACTGATAAAGGCACTAAACGAAATAGATGGCGTGCAAGCATTCGATTCACAAGCAAACTTCCTGCTAGTCAACACACAAAAACCCTGCGACCAAGTTAACGAGAAGCTACTAAAACGGGGCATAATGCTCAAGAAATGGGGCAAAATCCTCCAATACGAAAACTGCTTCCGCGTTACAGTTGGCTTGCCAGAAATGAACGCTAAACTAATTGAAGCGTTAAAGCAAATTTAAGGTGAAATGAAGTGAGAACTGAAGAAGTTTACCGAAAAACCAAAGAAACCGAAGTTCAAGTAAAAGTGAACCTTGACGGGGAAGGAAAAGCAACCGTGACCACAGGCGTGCCCTTCCTTGACCACATGATAACTTCATTTGCCACCCACAGCCTAATCGACATAACCGCGTCTGTGAAAGGCGATTTGGTGCACCACTCAGTTGAAGACTTAGCCATAGGCTTAGGTGAAGCATTAAACAAAGCCTTAGGCACAAGAGAAGGCATCACACGCTTCGGCAATGCCGCTGCGCCGATGGATTGCTCATTAGCCTTTGCAGCTGTGGATTTGGTGAAGCGTCCATACTTTAAAATTGACCTTAAACTCAGAGGCAAAAAAGTAGAGAACATGCCAACCGAAGACATCAACCACTTCTTTGAATCCTTCGCCACTTCACTGCAGTCAAACGTCCACGTCTTCGTCGAGTACGGCAGCAATGACCACCACAAGGCAGAAGCGGCAGTTAAAGCCCTCGCCCTATCGCTTAGACAAGCTGTAGCCTTAGACCCGAGACGCAAAGGAGTGCCAAGCTCAAAGGGAGTCATCTAATTGGCAAAAGCAGTAATATTTGATTACGGCGTTGGAAACTTGCTTAGCCTAAAATGCGCCCTGGAAAAAGTAGGGTTAGAAGCGTCAATTGGCATTTCAGCAAAAGAATTAGCTCAGGCGGATGCTATTGCTTTGCCGGGTGTTGGAGCTTTTAGCGCTGCTGCCACAAAACTCGACGCAGTCAAAGAGACGCTCACAAACAAGGTCAAAGACGGCACGCCGCTGCTTGGCATATGCTTAGGGTTGCAGCTTTTCTTTGAGGAAAGCGAGGAAGGACCAGGAAACGGCTTAGCACTTTTCAAGGGCAAAACAGTCCGCTTACCTAGCACTGTTAAGGTGCCGCACATGGGCTGGAACACACTAAACATCGTTAAACAAAACGAGCTTTTCGACGGCGTAAAAGAGGGCTCTTACGTTTACTTTGTCCACTCACTCTACCCTGCTCCAGTTGACAAAACGATAGTGTGCACACAAACCGAATACGGCGTAACCTTCACCTCAGCAATAGCCAGCAAAAACGTTTACGGCACACAATTTCACCCAGAAAAATCAGGCGACATAGGATTAAAAATTCTGAAAAACTTCGCTAAAGTTGTGGTAAGGTGACTTTGGGATGCAGTTAATTCCAGCCATCGACCTCATGAGCGGCAAAATCGTCAGGTTATCCCGCGGCGACCCCACGACAGCTAAGGCTTATGACCAGTTTGGAGGTCCCGTGGAAACTGCTAAGTGGTGGCGTAATGAAGGCGCTGCCAAGTTGCATATTATTGATTTGGATGCGGCTTTCGGCACTGGAAACAATCACAAGGTAATATCAGAAATTGCAGCGAACATTGCGTTGCCACTTCAGGTTGGTGGCGGAATCCGCAGCTTTGAGACAGCGACGAGTCTGTTCAAGACTGGGATTAGTCAAGTTATTCTGGGCGCCTTAGCATTCAGTGACCAGTCAGCGATTGGTAAGATTCAGGAACGGTTCGGCGCTGAATCAGTCATCGTTGCCTTAGACAATAAGGATGGGCGGATTATGGTTGAGGGCTGGAAAACAGCAACCGCGTTAAGCGTAAAAGAGGCGCTGGAAAAATTCACCGCGCTTGGCGTTAAAACGTTCCTTATAACTTCAATCGCTCAAGATGGAATGCTCAGCGGTCCAGACCTAAAAACACTCAGCGAAACCGTCCAGTTCCAAAATGCCAAAATCATTGCGGCTGGCGGAATCGGCAGCATAAACGACTTAATTGCTCTGAAGCGTGTTGGAGTGGATGGGGCAGTGATTGGAAAAGCCCTTTATGAAGGCAGATTCACTCTAAAAGAAGCCATAAACAAGGCAGGAGCTTAAAATATGCCGTTAGCGAAACGTATCGTTCCATGCCTCGATGTTGACCACGGAAAAGTAGTCAAATGCATAAACTTCCTCAATCCAAAGCGGGCAGGCGACCCAGTTGAAATGGCTAAACGCTACTCAGACGAAGGCGCAGATGAACTGGTTTTTCTCGACATAACAGCATCCTCAGAAAAGCGGGACATTTTGCGTGGAGTTGTTGAAGGCGTAGCACGGGCAATCAGCATCCCATTTACTGTCGGCGGCGGCATCCGCAACGTCGCAGACGCAAGGCTGGTTTTGTGCAGCGGCGCCGATAAGGTTTCGGTTAACACCGCGGCAGTTGAAAAACCCAAAGTCATTACCGAGTTAGCTGAAGTTTTCGGTCAGCAATGTGTCGTCACCGCCATTGACGCTAAAAGAAACAGGACACCAAGCAAAGGCAAGATTATGGTTGACACAGACGAAGGCAAAGTGTGGTTTGAAGTTTACACTTACGGGGGAAGAAAACCCACAGGAATCGACGCCATACAATGGGCGCTGCAAGCCGAGAAACTTGGAGCAGGCGAGTTTCTGGTTACTTCGATGGACAAGGACGGCACAGAAGACGGCTACGACATCGAGTTGACGCGCGCGATTTCTGAGAGGGTTAATGTTCCACTTATCGCCAGCGGCGGCGCCGGAGTCCCAAAGCATTTTCTTGACGTTTTCACCGAGGGAAAAGCGGATGCAGCGTTAGCAGCTTCAGTGTTCCACTACAACAAGTACCCTGTCCCAGTCATCAAAGACTTCTTGCGTAAAGCGGGGGTGACTATTAGACAATGAACACAGTGAAACTGCTTGAAAAACTTGATTTCAAAAAAGGCAACGGACTTATCCCAGTGGTTGTTCAAGACGCGAAAACAAAAGAGACCCTGATGCTTGCTTACGCTAACAGGCAAGCGGTAGAAAACACGCTGAACACGGGAAAAGCCACTTACTGGAGCCGCTCCAGAAACGAATTATGGATAAAAGGCGAAACCTCAGGAAACACCCAAAAAATCGTGTCCGTAACAGCCGACTGCGACTACGACGCACTCCTCTACGTGGTTGAACAGAAAGGCGTTGTATGCCACACGGGAGCCCCAACATGTTTCTATAACAAGATGTTGTAGATTAGTTTACTTTGAGCTTTAAACCAAGAGTTTTTAGCCTAAGGAAATGGGCATCTTTGGTTTCTAGAATTAAGTCGTGTGCTATTGCTGTCGCGGCGATTAAAAGGTCGGCGTCAGGTAGCAAGTTACCTTCTTCTTTTAATTTGCGATAAATTCGGCAATAAGCTTCAATTATGCTGTTGTCTAAGTTTAGAACCGAAAAACTTTCTTCCAGCAACTGCCTTATTTGAAGTCTCTTTTTATCCTCTATACCTCTTAATACTTCCATAAGAGTTATCGAAGAAATTAGAGCTGGAGCATAATTGTTCCTTTTCAAATTATCGATAACTACGTCCGTATCTAAGAGATTGATCGTAACTTGAAATTCTCCCTAAATTCCTTGCTAGATTCACGCATCGCTTTTAGATCCTCTTCGGTGAGAAGTTGTCTGAGCTCCTCGAAGGCTTTCTTACCTTTAAGTCGCTGCCCCTCAGAGCACATCTCGAGGAGGAACTCGCCCCATTCTTTTTCACCTTTTAATTCTTCCAGACGTTTTTTAACTTCAACTGGAACGGAAATTGTGGCATACTTACTCAACTGTTACACCACATAACTATGTCGTTATATAACTATAAAGGCGTTTTGTTTAGCTCAAGTTGAAAAGGCTAAAGTCTTCGTGGACTTTAATAAGAATCATGGAAATTCAAATTCAAAAGTTACCCGAAGTGTTAAGAAAAAAGGGTTTAGAAGAAAAGTTAGCTGAAATTTGCAAGAAGAACGATGTCATCTTTTTGGCAGTGTTTGGCTCTTTTGTCAGAGGCGAACAGAACAAAAAAAGCGATGTTGATATCGCAATTGAGTTTGACAAAGGCAAAAGAAAAACTCTCTTGGATTTGGTTCGTTTGGAAGATGAATTGAGTAAAGTTTTCGAGAGAAAAGTGGATCTCGGAATTTTTAGTAGCTTGCACCCTTATGTAGTGGAAGATGTGAAGAGAGAGATGCGCGTAATTTATGAAAAACGATAAGGTGCACCTAAAGCATATTTTGGATGCAATTTCAGATATAGAAAAGTTCATGCAAGAGGTATCTGAAGAGGAATTTTTTGGGAACAGAGAGAAACAGTACACTTTCTTGGGGCTCTAGAGATAATCGGCGAGGCAACCAAGAATTTGAGCGGTGAACTGAAGGCAAAGAGTCCTAAGGTGGATTGGAAAAATATCGCTGGAATGCGGGATAAATTGATTCATGCTTACTTTGGCGTGAACCTGCCTTTAGTTTGGGAGACGGTTAAAAAAGACCTGCCTCAGCTTAAGAAACAAACACAAAAAATATTAGAAAACCTTAACAATACTTCATAGCAAGCTCTTGTAGTTAATGCTTTTAAGAAAAAAGCCCTATCTATTCTTAGGGATTAAGTGAGAGAATTATGTCTTTACATGAAGCTATGCTTTATGAAAAGCGGGATGAAAACAAAGTAAACTGTTGCTTATGTGCCCGCCGTTGTCTAATAAGCGATGGAGCATCAGGCTTCTGTTTAGTAAGGAAAAATCAAGGTGGCGCTCTTTACACGCTTAATTATGGAAAAGCTGTTTCAGCTGGCGTTGATCCTATAAGTAAAAAGCCGCTGTCGCATTTTAACCCAGGAGCTTTAGTGATGTCCGTCGCGGCGGCGGGCTGCAACTTCCGCTGCCAATTCTGCGATAACTGGATGATAAGCCAAGACCGCGAAGTTGCTGGCAGACCTTTTCCGCCAGAGGAAGTAGTGAAGTCAGCGCAAAACAGTAATTGCCAAGGAATAAGTTACACTTATACTGAGCCTACCATTTTCATGGAGTACGCTTATGATACGGCAAAGCTTGCTCACGAAGCAGGATTGTTTAACACTTTTGTCACGAATGGATACATGACTCCTGAAGCCGTTAAGACTATTGCACCTTTCTTGGATGCGGCAACGGTTGATTTTAAAGGCGGCGGCGACCCAGACTTCTACAAATCCGTTTCCGCAGTGCCGCACGTTGAAGCAATTTATGAAGCGCTAAAAGAACTCAAACTAAGCGATGTCCACATAGAGATCACCAACCTTGTTGTTCCCAAAATTGGTGATTCAATGGATAAAATAAGGCAGTTGGCTGCGTGGATTAGAGATTATTTGGGGAAAGATACGCCGTTTCACCTGCTGCGTTTTCATCCAGATTATAAAATGACTACAATACCAGCCACAAGCGTCGAGGACATGGAGAGAGCGTACATGACTGCTAAACACGAAGGATTAAATTACGTTTACCTCGGCAATGTTCCCGGTCACCCGTCAGAAAACACTTACTGCCCAAACTGCAACGAAGCAATAATCAAAAGATACAGTTTCGAAATAACCCAATGGAAACTGACCAGTGACATGCGGTGTCCCGTGTGCGGACAACAAATTCCGATAAAAGGCAAAGTATACCAGTCCAACCTGCGTTTTCCATACTCACTGTTTTAGCGCCCATTTCACCGCAAGGTGATTCTTGCTTAGGGCACGGTGCTAACTAAATTAAGCCTTTATTAAGCAAAACGGAAACTGTGCAGTTGTAAAAGTGCCTAATCAATGACTAAGTATTATGCGTTGGCGTTAACGACCAGTTACTGGAAACCTGGCGACAACTATACCGACAAGATAATCAGCGCTTTAGAAGGCAAAATTGAAAACGGAGATTTCGTTGTCGTTTCGGAAAAGGCAATTTCAACAGCAAAAGGCAACATAATAGACGAAAGCGCCGTTAAACCAAGTTTAAATGCGAGGGTTATTGCGTGTTTTTGGATGCGAATTGGTTGGGGATACTGCTTTGGAGTATTATGCCATTTTGGACAACGATTGTTGCGCAGGTTAAGGCAGTACCCGTTGGAGTCTGGCAGTCGCCATAAGCAAGTAGCACTACAATATGCGGGTTTTTTGCAGGCTCTGATGTTTGGTTCTGAAGGAGGAATCGACGGCTCCAACTTACCCTACTCGTATGTAAGTTTGCCGTTGAACAACGCAGATGAAGTGGCACAGGAAATTCGGGAGAAGATATTTGTTAAATTGAAAAGAAATGTTTGTGTAATAATCGCTGACACCGATAAAACCTACAAGTTCAGAAACTTCTTTTTTACTCCAAGACCAAAACCAATGAAAGGCATACATTCCTTCGGAGGATACACCACGTACATCATAGGCAGAATGCTTAAACTCAAAAAAAGTTCAACTCCATTAACGGTTGCAGGCTGCAATATTCAAGCTAGCGAAGCATTAAAAATTACTAACATAGCCGACAAAGCCAGAGGAGCCGGTTCAGGCGCTACGGTTTGGGATATGGCGGCGAGGTTTCAAGTGGAAGTTAACGGTGTAAGCTGGGAAATGCTGTCTAAAATTAGGCATAAACCATTAGTCATTGTTAGAAAAAATATAGTTAAGGTTAATACAGAAGAAACAAATAATCATTTAATTAAAAAAGAACTTTTTTGAGGGGTAACACATAAAAATAAGACTTCGAAGGCAAATAGCTGAACAGGTGAATTAGGTATGGAAGAAGCATTACAGAAAATGGACACATTCTTTAATCCTCGTTCAGTTGCAATAATCGGAGCCACGAAGAAAGTTGATAAAGCAGGACACGTAATTTTCAAAAATTTTTCAACAAACAAGGAGCGTGGAGTCTTCAAGGGAGAGCTCTATCCTGTTAATCCAAATGAAGATTCAATTTTAGGCTTCAAATGTTACCCCTCTATAACACACATTCCTGATGAAGTGGATTTAATTGTAATTATTGTCCCCGCGAATGTTGTACCCAGCATCATGGAGGAAGCGGTCACCAAAAAAGTAGTAGCCGCCATCATAATTAGCGCAGGCTTTAAAGAAGTTGGAAACGTAGAACTAGAAGAACAGGTGGTCGCCATAGCTAAAAAAGGCGGAATACGCGTTTTAGGCCCCAACTGCTTAGGAGTTTACTATTCAAAAACAGGTATTGACACCCTGTTTCTTCCCGAAACGAAAGTTCTCACAACCGGAGAGGAAGTTGTAGCAACGCCAAGGCCAATGCCAGGTAACATAGCAATGATCACTCAAAGTGGAGCCTTCGGCTCTGCCGCCTTAGACTACTTGACTGGTCGTCAGATGGGCGTTAGCAAATTCGTAAGTTTCGGCAATAAATGTGACGTAACCGAAACAGACATACTCCATTACTTGCTTCATGATAAAGAAACCAAAGTCACACTCGCCTATTTAGAAGATATCAAAGATGGAAGAGAATTCCTAAAAATAGTCAAGAAAGTTACACTCAAAAAACCTGTGGTAGTCATAAAATCTGGCAAAAGCGCTGCGGGTGCAAGAGCAGCTGCCTCACACACAGGCGCCATTGCAGGGTCAGATAAAATTTATGATGCTGCCTTTGAGCAGGGGGGAGTCATAAGGGCAAGGGATATGGAGGAATTTTTTGATCTTGGAAAAGCATTAGCTATGCAGCCGCCGGCTTTGGATAAAAATATTGGCATACTTACTGATGCAGGTGGACCTGGCGTTATGACCGTTGATGAATGTGAACTTTTAGGTCTAACGGTAGACCGCTTTGATGAGCAGACACTTCAGAAATTCCAAGAACTCAAAGACAAAAATGTCATTTTGAAGATTGCTGCTACGTCAAACCCAGTTGACCTCACTGGTTCAGTGACTGATGACATGTTCGAGATTTCCGCTGACTTAATGTTTCAAGACCCGCAAATCTACGGCATAATTCTGCTTGGGCTGCATCACATGCCAGGATTAAAAGAGAAATACATTGACGGCATTGTGAAAATTGCCTCTAAATATACCAAGCCCATAGTGATGTGCGACATTGGCGAAACAGAAATGGCGCTCTATACACGTTCAAGGTTTGACAGACTCTGTGTGCCTTCTTTTACTTCGCCTGAGGATGCTGCGCGAGCCATGAAAGCCCTGGTAACCTACGGCGCATACCTGATAAAAAACAATTGCGCAGAGGAATACATTGCACAAATTAAGAAAACAACATGCAACCCTACACGTTAAAGGTGACAGTTACTTCGCTGCCGTCTGTTATCTTGAGGCGCTCACGTAAATACCAAGGAGCAATAACCTCTACAATGCCGCTCGGATAATTGGGAATCTGTGGAATAATAATTGCACACTCCAAACTGTCTATGTGTGCTTTGATCAGTTTACCAGTGCAGTAACCTTTTGCGGGGTAAACCTCTAGCTGTTTAGCGTTTTCAAGCAGTTTTTTTTGCTTCACACTCTCTTTTGTAAGGCGGATATTTAATGTTCCAGAGTAAGGAGTAAAACCAAGCTTTTCTTGTATCTGCTGTTTAACCCATGGTAAATCAATAAACTTTCGTCCTTCACCGTTACCAGAAAAAACTGTGCCCTTGAATACTATTTCACTCAAAAAGCAGCCTTCGAAGCAGGCTTATTGTTTTTGTTCTTTTAGCCATTGGGCAACTTTTCTAAGAATAGGATCAGATGATATGTCAACTACTGGCACAATCATTTTTTCTTTAGTTTCAATAGTCTGCGCATATTTTGGCATAAGCGTGTAACCGACAAAGGTCCAGTAAACTTTGCCGTCCTCTAACAGGGCTTTAGCCACTACGGCTGTTGAAGCAGGTAGCGGAAAATACAAGAAGACAACACCATCAACCCAGTATAACCCAGCTAGTTTGCCGCCTGCAATCACAGAGGTAAATCTTGCCATGTCTTCAGGCGTGCTAAAAAAAGTTTTTTCCATTATAATTATTTGCTTGAAGGGACTATATGTGACGGCGACTTCGGTTTTGCTCATTAACCTTTCACTTCGACTGGTTAGCTAGTGTGTTGGCGGTTCCCTTTTAATCTTGCCATACTCTAAAAGGCAGAGTTTTAGCCTTTTAAGAAACTTTGGCTGTTCGTCGTCGACATACATGGTGCACACACACTAAAGAAAAAAGTCATGAATGCCTTAGCTAAGTTGTCTGCTTGTAAGATTATGACTTAAACAAGGCATCTAGAAGTACAATGAATCCGCCTATTATGACTAAGCTAATGCCGACTTCCGTAGCTTTGGTTGGATTCTTGGCAACCCAATCCACTAAATTCGCAACAGGAGCCGCGTTTGTATTTCTGTTTTGTATCTCCATTTTTATTGATCCTCCTAAATAGTAGCAAGCAAGCGTTTGATTTAAGTTTATTGGTTTTTAGTATGATTGCTTAAATATAATCATACTAATGTTGCATGGTTAGGGCTAAATTTAAATAACCATGCGAACGTAATATGGTTTGGATTGCGATGGCTTCGGTTAGAGTAATTAGCGTAGGCGGAAGGAATTACCTGCAGGTTGTCGAATATGTTAACGTGAGCGGAAAAAGCACTATAAAAGTCCTAAAATCATTTGGGCAAGGCAATCTTGAAAACCGCCTTCAAGCAGAGCGGTTTGCTAGTAACTACAACACATTCAAGGCAATTGCTCAGAAAGAGGTTAAACCAGGCAACGCTGGAGATTTCTTAAAAGCGGCACTTGTTATCTTTGGAATAATCCTAGGTGCAGCAATTATCTCAGAAATAGTTGACGAGCTAACCAAAGAATAAGCGCCAACTAAATATATAGTCTGGTGGGGTAGTGTTTAGTCGTTTTTCTCTATTTGTGCGACTGTTCTAATTTGAACTCACCGCTAACTGTTTACTTTAATAATTTAATTTCTGGGTAAATTTTGTAAGGTTATTGGTGGCTTATTTTTTTGGTTTGGGGAAGCCCACTTTTATCTTTCCTTTGATTTTTAATGAGAAAAAGTTATAGCGTAGTGGACATTAAGCCTTCACTTAACACAAACGTTTGGAGGTTACAGTTTCATGTCTGAAATACGTGTAGCACTTGTAGGCGTTGGCAACAGCGCATCAGCCCTGATTCAGGGAACCCAATACTATAAAGACGCTAAAGAAAACACCACTGTACCTGGGCTAATGCACGTAAACTATGGTGGTTACCACATTAGGGATATACGGTTTGTTGCTGCCTTTGAAGTTAACAAAGATAAGATTGGCAAAGACCTCTCTGAAGCCATATTTACTAAACCGAACTGTTGCGTAAAATTTGCTGATGTGCCAAATCTAGGAGTGAAAGTTTCTCCAGCACCAATCTTGGACGGCGTAGCGCCCCATATGCGAGATACCTTTAACGTTTACGACGACAGCAAAACGGATAAGGCAAGTGTCGTTAAAATTCTCAAAGAAGCAAAAGCTCACGTGCTCGTATGTTATTTGCCTGTGGGAAGCCATGATGCAGCACGTTTCTACGCTCAAGCAGCCATCGATGCAGGATGCGCCTTTGTGAACTGCATGCCCGAATTCATAGGGTCCAATCCTGAAGAAAGCATAAAGTTTGAGAAGGCTGGTTTGCCTGTGCTTGGCGACGACATTAAAAGTCAAGTTGGCGCCACTATACTGCACCGGAACCTTGTGCGCCTCTGCTTGGACCGCGGCGTCATCATTGATGAAACTTACCAGCTGAATCTTGGCGGGGACACGGACTTCCAGAACATGACCGTCGAAAATCGCCTCAAATCAAAACGCATCAGCAAAACCGAAGCCGTCACAAGCCTTGTCCCATACACGTTGCCAACAAGGATTGGTCCCTCAGATTACGTGCCTTTCTTGAAGAACAAGAAAATCTGCTACATCTCACTCAAAGGACGCAAGTTCGGCGACCGCCCCATAAACATCAGCGTCAAACTTGAAGTGGAAGATTCCCCAAACAGCGCAGGTGTAGTTATTGATTTGATTCGTGCAGCGAAAATAGCGTTGGACCGCAAAATAGCTGGCGCCCTGTTAAGTATGCCGTCTTATGCGTTTAAGCATCCGCCGATTCAGGTGCCCGATTCTCAGGCTATGCAATGGACGGAAGATTGGATAGCGGGCAAACGGGAACGCTAAACTCCCCTTTCTCTTTTGTGAAAGCTTTTTTAAGCTTGAAAGCTAAAGTGGATACCTATCAGTATTCAGAAGGTTGAAGTGAATGGTAAAAGTTGGAGCATATGAAGTGCCTGAAGGCCTCTATTATTCCAAAGATTTTGAATGGATAAAAATTGAAGGAGAAAAAGTTCACATGGGAATAACTGACTACGCGCAGAAGTCGCTAAGAGAAATTGTTTACGCTGAATTGCCCAGTGTTGGAACAGTAGTGAAGCAAGGTGAGCCGTATGGAACATTGGAGTCTGTTAAGGCAGTATCAGACCTGGTTGCAGCCGTAAGCGGAACAATAGAGGAAGTCAACGATGAAGTCCAATCGAAACCTGAAACATTAAACGAGGACCCGTACGTGAAAGGCTGGTTAATCGTTGTTAAAGCTTCAAACTTAGAGGCTGAGCTCGCTAACCTTATGGATTTCAACAAAGCTGTTGAGTGGCATAAGGCTCAAGCCCAATCCAAATAGGCAGAAGGCAGAGTTGGATGACTAGGCGCATTATTGTTATTGGGGCTAACGCGGCAGGCGTTGAAGCAGCCTCTGCTGCACGCAAAAAAGACCGAACAGCCGAAATCACGTTGATTACTCAGGAGAAAAATGCTGGTTACTCACGTTGCGGTTTACCCTTTGTTATTGGCGGGCAAATTCAAAGTTTTCACGATTTGATTGTTTACCCACCAGCATATTTTCAAATGTTAAAGTTGAATTTGCGTAACGAAACAAAAGCCACTGCGATTAACACTAAAGAGAAAACTGTCACTGTGGTTGACAAGGCAGGAGCCACCGAGGTTCTGCCATACGACAGCTTGGTAATTGCTACTGGCGCTGACTCGTTTATTCCCCCGATTAAGGGCAGAGAAAAACCTGGAATCCTAAGCCTCCGCGGTATAGAAGATGGCGAGAAGATTGATGCGGAAGTTAAAGCTGGCGCTAAATCAGCCGTTATTATGGGTGCCGGCTTAATCGGCTTGGAAGTGGGCGTTGGCTTGATGGAGAAAGGTTTGAAAGTCACCGTCGTAGAGATGCTGCCGCAGATTCTGCCTCAGTTGCTTGACGCGGACATGGCAAAGCTGGTTCAGGAGCATTTGGAGGAGAAGGGCATGCGTATCCTCATCAGCAAAGGCGTCGAAGAATTCCTAGGCGAAGACAAAGTTACCGCGGTCATGGCTGGCGGAGAAAAAATCGAAGCAGACATTTTCGTTAGCGCTTTTGGCGTACGAGCCAACACTAAACTCGCCGTTGACGCAGGAATTCCTTTGGGTGAGACACGTGCTATAAAAACGAATTCACGCATGGAAACAGACGTGAGAGACGTTTACGCCGTTGGCGATTGCGCCGAAGCACCAAACATCATCACACATCGACCCATGTGCGCTCAATTGGGCACCATCGCCGTTCGCCAGGGCAAAGTTGCTGGAACAAACGCCGGGGGCGATTACTCGCAGTTCACAGGTATTTTGGCTTCGGCTGTTACGCGGTTGTTCGAGATTGAAGCAGGCAACACAGGATTAACTGAAACAGCCGCCGCGCGCAACCGCATCGAAGTAGTAACTGGAGCCATAACCAGCAAGACTAAAGCAGATTACTTCCCGGGCGCCAAACCCATCAAAATCAAACTCGTCGTCGAGAAAGAATCCCAACGCATAGTGGGTGGTCAAGTTATAGGTGGAGAAGAAGTTACCCAACGCATAAACTGCCTCAGCTTCGCCATCCAGAAAGGCATGACCGCACGCGAACTAGCCAAAGCAGACACCGCGTATGCGCCGCCGCTATGCGAAACTTGGGAACCAATGGTTCTAGCAGCAGAAATGGTTTTGATGAAGCTGCGTTAAGTAGCAGCTTTTTTCTTTGTTTTCTTTTTGTTTGTTATTCTATTTGAGAGGTTCCTGGCTGGGTGAATGGCTCAGTCATGCCGACGAGGAGTTTGCCGAAAGTGTTAATGTGGTTTTCTTCTTCAGCAAGAATTTCCTCCAGCATTCGCCTTGTAGTGTAGTCGCCTTCTTCCGCCGCAACCTGAATTGCCTGCTTGTAGAGGCTGATGGCTTCTTCTTCGTCCTGCTCGTCTTGTTTGAGCATTTCGATGAGGCTGCCTCCGACGAAAATCGGGTCAGGTTTGGTTGTGGGTACGCCGTTTAGGTAGTCTAGGCGTTCTGCGAGGCGTTCGGCATGTTTCATTTCGGCAATGGCTGTTTTGCGGAAAATGTCTTCCACGTTGGCGCCGTCAATGCCAGTAACCTGGACGTGCTGCCACATGTATTGTATGCTGACTTGAAGTTCGCGGGCTATACCTTTATTTAAAAATTCTAAAAGCTTTTCAGAAACCAAGATTATTCACCTACAAAAAATTAGGTCGGTTAAATATATAAATTAAACACTAACCCCAAGCAAGAAAAGAACAAAATTCTAATATCAACCAAATGCAATTCCTTAATCCAAACAGCTTAAATCAAGCTTCAGAATACCAAAATGTGCGGGCCGGTCGTCTAGCTTGGTTAGGACGTTGGCTTTACGAGCCAAAGGTCGCCGGTTCAAGTCCGGCTCGGCCCATATTAGACTCATCCCCTACACCGTCTGAGTCCCAATTTGCTACGCCACCAGAGTTATTAGGATTACAAGCACATTTTCGCCCCGTGGGCTTCAAGTCCCAGCGCCACCGCCATAAAGAAACAATAAAACCACAGAAATTCATGATGAAGCAGAAAAAAAGGTGGTACGAGTGACATCACCACTTGGGAGCAGGCTCAAAATCCTGGGGGTCTTACCACAAACAATCTATGCCTGTGGTTGATGTACGTTTTTTTGAACACTTTAGTGCCCTTGGAGTTGCTTGCAATTTTACATGCTTCAACCGTCTTGTATGCATCTTTCTACTCCCCCCGCTACTTATTTAGAAATTTCCATGAAAGCACGATGCTTATTGCAGTCATTATCACAGCAAAGGTACCAACGTACGCGAAATCAACCGCAAGATTGTTTAGACTACCGCTGTCGATTATGAATCGTCTAACTGCATCAACTGCGTATGACGTAGGATTTGCGTTTGCCACTGGTTGCAGCCAGTTAGGCATCAAATTAACTGGGAAAAATGCGTTGCTGGCAAACATCAAAGGTATGGTAACGAAATTTATGAAAGCACTTTGTGTTTCTATTCGCGTTGACCTTAGGGCAGCTGTGATGAAGATTGAGCTCATTCCCATGCCGAATAGGAATACAATCGCGGCTGTGCCAAGAATACTGAGTGGAGTGAAGTTTGTGCCTACTTTGAGGCCGAACAAGAAAGCGATGCCGATCACTATGAAGGCTTGTACCAACGCTCGTAGTGTTGCGGCGAAAATCTTGGATACTACTATAACAGATTTGGAAACGGACGTTGACAGAAGTTTATCAATGAAGCCAAAACGTCGATCTAGAACAACCGATGTGGCACTATAAGTGGTTGCAAGGAGTGTTATGAAAATAACAATGCCGCAAGCCAAGAAAGAGAAGTAATCAGTTACGCCAAATACATTCGTCATTATGTGCGATTGCAGACCACCAAAATATTTGCTTATTTGCAGGAGTTGTTGTTGGGTGGCTGGTGGAGTAAGTGTCAAAGCAGGAAAGTGGCCAGCTGTGAATATTCCGCTTATGTTTATGCCTTTCCCAAGCAGACCCATCCATATAATAGGCTGGGCAACAGTGAGAACGAATACAACGGGATTTTTGAACCATTTTATGAGTTCACGACTCGTTAGCGCTCCCAAACCATGTAGGGGATTGTTCGAATCTCTGACGTTGCTAGTCATACCTTATCACATCCTTCTTCCTTCTGCTTTTTGCATAGTCTCCCTTTGCCGAAGAACCGTAACTTTAGATCCTTCTTCTTCCCGCAAACTCTTGCCCGTGAACTCCATGTACACTTCATCCAGCGTGGGTTTTGCCAATGAAAGCTTTACCACTTTATGTCCTTTCGTTCTCACTGCTTCTATTATGTCTGGAGCGGTTTCCTCTCCATCTTCTACCTTTATCCTATAGGTGCTATCTTGCCTTTTCACTTCCTTAACTCTTGGAATTCTTTCAATTATGCCAGAAATGTCTGTGTCATCTTGGATGCTTAACGTTATAATGTCTCCGCCGAGTCCTTTTTTCAAATCATTTGGAGTGCCAATGGTAACTATTTTTCCATGGTCAATGATTGCAACGCGGTCGCAGAGCAAGTCAGCCTCTTCCAAATAATGCGTTGTCAGAAAAAGGGTCGCGCCAAACTCTTTTTTCAACGTTTTGAGGTAATTCCAAGTGGCTGCTCTTGTTTGGACATCTAATCCCAAGGTGGGTTCGTCTAGAAAGAGCACTTTAGGGCTGTTTATTAAACTGCAAACAAGTTCAAGTCTTCTGCGCATTCCTCCCGAGTAAGTTTGAACTGCTTTGTCTTTGAATGCGGTTAACTCAACTAGGTTCAAGAGTTCCAAGGCACGTTTCTTCGAAGTATCTTTTGGAACTCCGTAAAGGGCTGCGCACAACAATATGTTCTGATAGCCTGTTAGATCTTCGTCGGCAGTATATTCCTGTGGCAACATACCGATCAAGTTCTTGACGCTTGATTTCTGTTTGGCAACATCGTTGCCAAGTATCAAGGCCCTTCCTTCTGTTGGCTTTAGTATTGTGGTGAGCATTTTGATTGTTGTTGTTTTTCCAGCTCCATTTGGCCCTAAAAAACCAAAATTCTCGCCTTGTTTCACGGTGAAACTTACGTGGTCAACAGCTACTAGACCACCATTAAAGATTTTTGTTAACCCTTCAACAATTATGACATCTTCGCTCATGTCTTTTACCCCTTGAATCCATCTGTGGGTCTCTATGAGAGAGTATACTGCCGAATTAGCCTTATAGCGGATGTATCCGCCTTTCAGACCAAAACACATAATTGACCAAAGCACTATGCGTTAGTTTATGCGCAGACTCATACTGGAGTTTCCAAAAGACGAATTAAGCAAAATTGAAGGGGAATCGCAACTTCTTCAAAACGTAAAGACTTTAGAAGTTTTGTTACTCCTCCGACATAAAGAGGAAGAAATAACAATGATATGTAGAGTAGAACTTGAAACTGAAGTCTCTAACGTCGAAGACTACGCAAAGCTGGTTAACGATAACGCTGATCAAGTGCAACTTCTTGAACGAGAAACTGGAGGTGCTTACATAGTTCTCGTTAAGCACAAACTGAAGCAAATTGATGCAAGATTTAATGCGTTTGGGGAAAAAGGAGGATACATTGTTTCTAGAGAAATGCGGCAAGGAAATTTCAAGATGACTTTCCTCGGCAGTATAAAACAGATAAGAGAAACTCTTAGGACAATAGAAAGGTCAGGAATGCGCTATAGAATAGTCTCGCTTGCGGATGCAAAGTTCTCGCCTGATTCGCCGCTTAATGCTTTGACGGAAAAGCAAAGAAAGGTCTTGATTGCAGCATACAAGCTGGGATATTACAACTTGCCAAGAAAAATCAGTTCCGAACAGTTAGCAAAAAAACTCAACCTTCACAAATCCGCTTTGGCGACGCATCGCAGAAAAGCAGAACTACGCATACTCACTCAGATGCTAAAAGAATAATGCCGATCTAGCCACTTGACCAATCAAAAGGGATTTCCCGCATGAAAGTGTTGATTGAAGCTAATTCAAAACTATTGAGCCAAGAATCACAAAAAGGGAAACTCGTGGTTAATATCAACACTTGGGGCTGGGTTCAAATCCCAGCGGAATCGCACTTAGAGCAAAATTCAAGCAAATACCATTTTTGACCAATTTCGGAACAGGTATGCAGCATCATAGATACTAAATTAAAACAGCGAAGCATAGAAACCTAACCCATTCCTCCTCTATACTCGACTTCCAAACTTTTTCTTCATGCATTCTTCGCAAAATTTGTTCTTGAACCGTCTTATCCGTCTAGGCTGAAAGAGTTTTCCGCAACCACTGCACTTTATTTGATTAACCCCTTTAGGCTCAAGCAGCTTGAGTCTTCTCTCAATCTCAGCTTTAACCTCAGAATCATCCTCCCGCTCCAAAGCAGCTTTCAACAAAGCCTTAGCTTGTTCCAAGCTTTTGTCTCCGAAAACATGAAGGAAAACACAATCCGATCTTCCAGCTCCTAATTGTACTGGTAGCATACAAACAAAATTTGAAGGATAACTCTTAGACTTACTAAAGTCAACAACAGCAAAGCGAAAGCTTCTCCGCGAATAATTATCATCATCCGCATCAAGCTTGAAAACTTGCAGCCTAATATCCAAGTTGATAAACCTTGAACGGAAGAAAAGACGAATCAAGTTAATATCTGTGTCTAACTAGATTTTTGCCTTAAAAATTGTTAAGCCCTACTATTGGTGTTTTCGGTCTGAAGTCTGCTTCACAATTTGCACAAAACTCGCATTGTAAGCTACTCTGTTGTTGCATTTTGGACATATCGTCATCCCTGTTTCTGCGGGATTGGGCTGCTGTTGCAACCTTTGCCCTCTGAGGTCAGTTGCCTAATAAGGACAGAAATTGTTTTCTGAAGAGATAGTTTTGTTGCAGACAGGACAGCTTTTCGCTGTACCTGACGACACTTTTGTTGAACTTGTTGCTTGTCTGTAGCTTTTGCTATCCATAAACAACCCCTTATAAAATCTCTGTTCTCGCTCACATTGAAGCCGACATAACCAAGAAACTGGAAAAGCAAACAACAACGCAGCTGTTAATATTAAATCAGGGGGTTGGCTAAACCAAGTCAAGGCTAACAGTACCAATATCCCCGTAGACACGTATGGTAAACCTAGCAAGGCTTTGACTAAACAATATATTGCCTTTATAAACCTAATTACCGAATTCATCGTCTATGTCTCCTGTGAAGGTAGCCCTTGTTTTTTCGTGACCAAACAACAATTGTTTACGCCTCAGGTTTATGAATGAATATTAATACACCCCAAATAATTGATCCAACTCCTAAAATAATAAACATTATTGGTGCAAGTCCACTATTCATTGAATAGACGTTATCAACTAATCCCCATATAGCTGATGAACTAAGAAGTATTCCAATTAGAATAATTGCAAGTCCACCAAGTAAATTATCCCTGTGTTCTTCCTTTATATTTGACATTCTAGTAGGAACTTCTTCCATTATATTGTGTAAACTAAATTAGATTATATTTATAATTGACATTCAGGTAGAAATTCTTTCCCATTGCAATCTTCTGGTTCCTTATAATCACGTATCTGTAATATTCTTGGATGTCTTAGCCCTGGCTCACATAGCTACTGTTTACCAGCATCGGTAACTGTGCCAGATATGTAGAGATGACAAAGAACAGAGCTATAGAGCTTGAGATTTCATTAGCTCCAAGTGCAGTAACAAGGTTCGCTGTGTATTTTTCCTGCAAATCACTTATTTGGCTCTTTAAAGCAGCTACCTGACTGTTGAGGCCCAAAATTGTGGCATTTAAACTGGCTATTTGATTGCTCTGGTCAGCTATTTCGGCATCCTTCGAATTATCAATGGTGTGTAATAAGTGTAAACCAGACTTGCCAATCCAATTAATACAACAGCAAATATTGTCGCAAGTACACTTACCCGGTTTCCGTTTGCCGCTTTCTGTTTACTCATTCCTGGTTCCCCTGTGTTCTTCATTCAGTTGCTTTGCAGATATAACATTTTATGTAATGATGCTGACAGATTCCGTTTTGCCGTTGCGTTTTGAAGGTATTTATTTGATAAATTATTCAAGGCTTTGTTTTGTACCATTCAGCAAATTTGCGTATGGCAATTGCTCTATGCGAGAAACCGTTCTTCTCTTCAATAGTCATTTCCGCAAATGTTTTACAGCTTCCAACAGGCTGAAAAATAGGGTCAAAGCCAAAAGCTGATTTTCCCTGTTGTCTGCGTTCGGTTAAGGTTATTTCGCCATTGGATTCGCCGTCAAAACACTCTGGCTCACAAAGGGTTTCGTCACAGTAAGATATAACTGACCGGAATCTCGCATGCCTATCCGCCACGTTTTCCATCAACCGTAGTATGCCGCTGTTGTGAATTGTTTTGTATACGTAAGCAGCATATGGACCGGGAAAACCGCTTAGGGCATCAATAAATAAGCCTGCGTCCTCCACGAAAATGGGCAAGTGGCTTCGTTTAAACGCGTTTACGGCGCTTGTTTTTGCGATTTCTTTCAGGCTGTCGCTTTGCATCTCGTCTCCCTTCACGCGCAGCATTGCGACTGCAAACCCGTAACTGCTTAGGATGCTTCTGGCTTCGTTGAACTTGTTAATGTTGCCTGTGGCAAAAAAGACAACCTTGCCATTGAGACTACAGGTTTGATTATTGTTTTCTTTCCTCGACATAGCGGCCACGCCTCTCTATCTCCTTTATTTTCTCATAAACCTTTTCCGCTGCTTCCGAACCCAGAACCGACGAGTAACCAGACAGCACGTTTTTGAAGCATTCTTCCCAGAACTGGTAATGGGTACTCTGCAGCGCCCGCTTCATCAAATGCAAATCCACACCCTCCGCCTCCAGCTCGCTATTTTTTTCGCCTAAACCGAAATCAACAAAAAAGATTTTGCCCTCAGGGCTCAGAATCATGTTTGATGTTGTTAGGTCGCCGTGGATTAAGCCACGACTGTGAAGTTTACCGATTAACTCGCCGATTGCCATGCATAATTCCCGCCGCTTACCCTGTGGAACCTTGTTCAGTAGCTGCTTAATCTGCTGCCCTTCCACATACTCCATCGTAATCGAAGCTTCAGCAACGTTAACCATGTATATCAACGGAGTCGGCACCCCAGCTGCTTTCGCTTCATGCATCAACTGCGGCTCATGCACTGTGCGGTAACTTCGAATCTGCTCATCCAACGCCTCCGGACGATACCTTTTTGGAATTCGCACCTTAATGACTACTTTTCGACTATGCCAATCGGCAAGGTACAAGCTGGCTTCCGCACCCTTCTTAAACAGCGTTTGCTCGACTACTGTATCCATGGAACATCCACCTTATCCACCCGCCAACGCAGCTTCACATAACTCTCATCCAAAGGCGTAACTACCCCGTGCCTGTAAGCTAAAACGCCTGTCCAAGCAATCATGGCGCCGTTGTCAGTTGCAAACTCAAGCGGAACCACACTGAACCGTGCGTCATGCTCCTCCGCGATAACAGCAAGCATGGATTGCAACCGTTTATTGGCTGCTACCCCTCCTGTTAACAGAACCTCCTTCTTCTCCGTATGCGCCAACGCGCGCTCAGTAACTTCAGTAACCATCGAAAAAGCGTTCTCCTGAAGACTATAACACAAATCCTCCAAGCAGCAATCGCCCCTATGCAGCTGAGCTGTCGCCGCAGTCAATAAGCCGCTAAGGGATAAGTCCATGCCCTTCACAACATACGGCAAAGAAACCAGCCTTTTCCCATTAGCTGCCAACCGCTCCACGGCAGCTCCAAGCGGCAAACCCTTCCGGTGCTTAAGACCCGCTTCCCGAGCGAAAACGTCCAAACAGTTCCCAAGGGCAATATCTAAGGTTTCACCGAAAACTCTGTAGCGTCCAGCCTCAAAAGCTGTCACCATGGTGTTGCCGCCTGAAGCGTAAAGGGTCACTGGGTCAACAACGCCAGTTTTTAGTTTTCCAATCTCAATATGCGCCACAGAATGGTTAACACCCACTAGCGGAACCTCAAGGTATGACGCCAAAGCTCTGGCAACAGTAGCACCTGTGCGCAAGCATGGTCCTAAACCTGGACCCTGAGAAAACGCAATAATCGACAAGTCACTTGGCTTCACGCCCGCCGCCGTTAAGGCGTCGCTTAGCACTTTATCAGCAACTTCAGAGTGGTGCCTTGCTGCTTCTCTAGGGTGGATTCCGCCTTCTGCTGGTATGTAACTGTCGGATTTGTTGGCGAGTATTTCTCCGTTGAAGGCGGCTATTCCAACGCCAAAATCGTCTGCTGAAGATTCTATGCCTAAACAGTAATTTTCATCTTTTCGCTGCTTGCTCTGCATGTTTTTCATGGATTCCAAGTTTTTTAAGGGATACATATTTGTATCCACTTCTGCAACTGTAGATAATTCGCTTTTTGGCTATTTCTAAGTTGCTCATTTATTCAATCTCCTCAGGGAACATAATATCCCCTTCGCTCATTAATCCGTCCCCTTGCGAATCCTCTATTTCGTCTTCTTTAGCTTCTTGCTCCAACTCTTCAGCTTCTTGTATTTCTTCTTTTGTTGGTGCCTTATAATATTCCCCATTTAGCCATTTCTTAAAGCGTTGTGCTAAGCTAAGTTTCGGTTGCTTTATTATTTGGTTTTTTTCTGGGGTTGCTGTCATTTTTCCAACTTCGTTTATGTTTATAGCAATGCAAAACCCATATTTAAAGGCTATTCTGGGCTTGAAATGCCAAATAACTGTAGAACACGTGTTCAATTGGCAAAACAAGCCCAATTTAGCCTTTAAGCTACATACCCTTGATTTTGCTCAAAAAATGATTTTGGGCAAGGAATTCTTCCAAGCCAAATAAAATGGGGAATCCCATCCATAAAAATCGAACCCAGAAATTTTAAAAAATGGGTATTTTTCCAGCGAGGGCGGACGCTCAGGAGTTGCTGTTGTTCAGGGGTACAGATAGGCGGGGAGTTCGATTCATGAAAACGCAAGGCAGTATCTTTTTTTCCTGAATTAAGGTAAACATGGGCATGGCTTTTTCTGGGTTCTATGTGCTTGTTTTGTTGGTTCGTTCTGGGTGCTCGATGATTAACACTTTCGGTTAATGATTGCATTTGTTTATCATTTTTTGTTATGTGTGTGTTGCGCGGGGGCGGTGTGTGTGTGTCGGACGACTTAGCGCGGGTATGCCTATTGGTTTCCCCTTTTACCCCTTCCCTACCCATAGCTATTCTATTCTAACCTAATCTACTCAGTTGAATCTACTATCTTACTCTCGGCTGTTCTAAAAGAAGAGAGGGTGTTGTTTTGGGGTTTGCCCCGCTTAGTGCGGGGGGTGGGTAGTGGGGGGTTAGGTTTTGGTCGGGTGTTTCATATGAAAAAACGTTCATATGCTCGGACGTTCACATGTTCGGACGTTTTTGGGCTTTTTTTAATCAGTTGGTTAAATTTCTGTGTTTTTTGGCATGGATGAGGCGTTGACATTTTGCTGTCTATTTCATTTAATCAGTTGATTAATTGGCTTGGAAAAGTTTAAATGAAGATGTTGTTTCTTGCCAAAAGTTTATATGTGGGTCGTGTATCGTATGTATTCAGATAAGTAAAATGGAAGTGAAAAAATCATGGCTAATAATCACAGTATTTCGACATTTCTCGAAACTGAGTTAGGGGAAGGTTTTGATTCAATAATTGACCCCAGCGGTTATGGTAGTGCTACTTTTTTAGTTAAAGAGTTCATGGAGAAACACAAAGACGAATTTATAGCTTTCTGGAATAAACAAGGCAAGGACGGACAAGCAATTTTTGATAGGTTATATAAAAAATGGTCTATGACGAAAGCAGAACAAGACGCGCTTAAAGCTCAGAAAAAGAAGGATGTTCATAATGAACTCGTAAAACAATACGTTCTTCTCGGCAGACCATCTGAAGAAGCGGAAGAAATGGCTACAGCTTTTCCAAATAAAGACCCGTGTGAAGTGGTGAGAATCCGAGCCTATAACACTCAAAACAAACCGTTAGAAGAGAAGGTTGAAACTGAAAAAGCGAAAGTGGAAGCTGAAAAACAAGCGAAAGAAGAAGAGGCAAATCTTAAACAGTTAGCCGAGCCTACGCTCATACAGTTGGAAGAAATTAAGAATCTGCTCGACATTTCAATAGACAGTAAGGCTAAGTTGATTATTGCTAAACCAAACCGAATGCTTGACCCTTCCAAATTTGCCGAAATTGGTCAGAAAATGAGGGGTCTTAATGGTAGATACGTTGTTAATGAAAGACGAGAAGGGCATTACGTGATACCTATTAAAGCTAAGACGGAACCACAGCAACAGCAACCGAACCCTTAACCCCTCTTTTTTAATCAGAAGTAATATCCATGACAAGTTTTATATTTAAAATGTCCACATAAAGCAAACTGAGGGAATCAGTTTGAGAGCTGGGCTAATCATTGGTGGACTTTTTCTAATGTTTGTTGGCATTTTTCTATTCCTAACAATAATATTAATTCCATTTGCCGCACTTTGCGGATTTATTGGATTTATCATGCTTATAGTTGGTTTGGTTACATCACCTCATCCAAAACAAGTCATATACAATTATCCACCTCAAGCTCAAGCGCCCACCATAGTTTATCCCCAATCCCAATCTACCCAAAAAGTCTTAGCTATATGTCCAAAATGCAACAGTCGGATTGACGCTGATAATAGTTTCTGTCCTAAATGTGGCGCAGACATCAGACCTAAAAATCCTACCGTTTGAAGCTGTCTCAGACGGCAGTTAACAGAAAAAACCGTATGACGTGAAGTTACCAGAACCAAAACTTATAAGCTGAAAGAAAGGCATAGTGCATACGGTAAGAGGTTATACAATTGGCTCAACCATTATCAACTAAAAGAATTAATAAATATATGATTTTGGCAGTCGTGATAATAGTAATATTAGCTGTTTCATTGGTAGGAGTGCTAATTTTAGATAGGTCATCACATAATTCAAATAATGCAAATAACGTAGGCAATTCTGGAAATTCAAACGCTAATAGTTCTCCAACTGTTACGTTAACACCTGACACTCAAACGGTGACAATACCGCAAGGAAATGGAATAGCCTTAACTGCTCAATTTACTCTGCAAGTATCAGATGTTTCTCCTGTTCAGAGCATAGAATTCCATACAGGCACTTACAGTTATGGACAAGAAAACGTCTATAACATGTCACCAAGCCAACTCAACCCTTCCTACCCTAATTTTCCTAATACGAATACAGTCACCTATCAATTTGAAGATGGGAATGACCTATATGAAAATGCTGGAAATGGAGTTTATCAGGGCTATTGCACTATTACCGATGCCAATGGAAATACGTATAGCAGTAATTTGGTGACTATTGTAGTTCAATAGCAACCAACAACATTCTTTTTTTTGGCAATTTGGCTTAATTAATCAGTTGTTTAATTAGGATTTGAGCCTAAATATAATAATAATCCATATGCATGGAAGGTTTACTTTCTTTTAAGAAGTTAAAATGTTCTTCACAAAGAGGGTAAAAGTATTGGTTGTACGGGGGGGCTATTACTCCTTTTGTTGCGGCGGCGGCGACTTCTTTGAGGTCTACGCCGTACCTTTGGTCTATAACTATCCATTTCGCGTTTTTTCCACATTCTCTGCATTTTAAGTTAACTGAGTTAATATTTATTACATCTATTCCTCTAAATGGTCTTCACCCCTCAATCTTAAATCTGTATAGCTTCGATTAAGAATTAAGAACCTGATTTGCCATATGGAAAAGATAAAACTAACCCATAAATGACTGCATATTTAGAGGTATTTGCCTTGTAATGCAATTTTATTCGATGATACTTCTACATGGGGGACAATGCAAACGCCTGAAATATGACGATGAAGTAAGCCGTTTGTTTCAACTGTGAATTTATCGCATCGTTTAGCATATTCTTGGGTTGCAAGTTCAAGTTCTCTATCTCTCAATGTTACAAGCATATTTTCAATAATGCTTATCATGATTGTTGCATTGCTATAAGTCGTTTAAATAATTTTCCATTAAAAATTTTAGGCTGGGATTATGCCCTACTACCCTTGTACGTTTTTGACTTTTTGTCGGTTTATGGCTTTTTAAGCTACTGTTTAATTCGAAAAACATAGAAAAGAAGAGAAAGAAAAGAGGAAAAAGGGGTTTAGTCAATCCCATACCTTTTTCTTTTCTGGTTTGTTGCGTTCCTCTTCCTCTTTCAGTTTTTGCAGTTCCTCAAAAGTTGCTTTCAACTGGTTAAAGTCTGTGAGCATCTTATTGATACTTAAACCGTTATCAAGAAGTCGCTGTTCAAGAAATTTAATTCTTTTCTCATTTTCCTCTTTCACTTTGTCAGCTTCAGCTTTGAGTTTCTCCACAGATTGAGGTAACAGATAAGGCAATGCGGTTTTGTATTTATCTTTCATTTCCAAAATTTCATGGCTTGAATAGTGCTTATCTACTCCCCTGACCTTGTGCGCCATCATAGGGTCTCTGAGATTTTTGTCTATTCCCGCACTTTCAAGGGATGATTCAAGGAAATCTCTGAAATCATGAGGCGAAAAGCGTTTCTGTTCCAAATCTTTCCATGCGGAGAGTGACCCATTATCATACACTTGATTGATTGCTCCCTGAGTCATGACTCGGATTCTTTTAGGTTTAACTGCTAATTTCTTTTCTTCTTTGCTGAAGTGCCCTTTGTATGCAATAAACAACGGCGAACTATCGGTTAAGTTGTAGCCTTTGCGTTTAGCTTCTGCAAAATAATCTTCTAATCTCTGCCATGCCAACTTATGAACGAAAGTTATTTGCTTTATGCCTTTATATTTTCCAATTCCAGAGCCTTTTAATCTCGCGCTTTCAATTTCCATGTAATAGGGAACTTCGCTGTCACCTGTCGGCTTTAGGTCTCTTTTAGTCAGTTTAGTTAAAGTTTCAATTCTTACGGCAGTTGAGGGGAAAAACCAAACTAACGCTTTATCCCGTGAAGTAGTCATGTTAGCATCGAGGGCTTGTATATCCTCTATTGTCGGGGTTCTCTTCTTAGCTTCTGGGGGTTCTATATCGCTTGCAACGTTGGGGTTAAGGTTTCTCCAATTATGTTTATAAAAGCTGATAATGGCATTCTTGGATTCAGCTTTAACGCTGTCAGTCATACCTGAGTTTCTAAGGTAGGTTTCAAGCTGTCGTTCCGCTCCGAATTCCTTTTCTGTTGCTACAGCTTTCAAGCCTTCGATTTTAAGGTTGATTAGCTCATCTGGGTTTTGTTTGACAGCTTGGCAGTATTTCTGTAAGGCTCTTATGAAAATGCGTTTTGTATGTCGGCTTGGCAGTTTAGGAATCCAATTTTTTCCAGATTCGAATTTTAGAATCCACTCTTCATTTGCTTCCGTAAAGTCACTCATCCTTTATTCCCCCCTCAAAAGTTAAAGGCTTTATGAATTCTGGGTCAATTGATGTATTATCTACAGCTACAGCTACGGAAACATATTTTTATCTGGATTCAACGCTTATATTCTAATTGCATTATTTGGATTGATATCAGATGCCTAAACGTAATGACCTTGAACAGAAAGCACTCCATTATGTAGTAAACACAGGCTATCAAGGTGTGCTTCAATCCGATTTATGGCGTGAACTAGGCGCAAGCAGCCGAGAAGGCTCACGTGTCTCCATTAAACTAGAAGAAAAAGGCCTAATCCGCAGAGAAAAAGAACTGCAAGAAGGCAGATGGACATATAGGCTTTACCCAAAAAGGCTTCCAGCATCGATAGAAACCATCGTTGACTGCCCATGCTTACTCTGCCCAGACAATGAAAGGTGTGACCCAACAACTGCACTTTCACCTAAAAGCTGCCCAAAACTTACAGATTGGATACTCGGCTTAGGAAAAGAAGCCACAACTACTGCGGGTCCAAGCGCGCCAAGCACACAAGAGGATGATTCACTTGCCGAAAGCTTGGATCCAAGATAGAAAACGGGAATACTACTACAAAAAAGCCAAAGAAGAAAACTACCGCTCCAGAGCCACATACAAGCTAGTTCAAGCCAACGCGAAATATGGTTTCATACAAAGAGACGACGTAGTAGTGGATTTAGGCGCTGCGCCAGGAGGATGGATTCAAGCAGCAAGAAAAATGACTGGAAAAAACGGTTTTGTTCTGGGCGTTGATTTAAAACCAATCGAACCCTTCACGCAGGAATACATTCGAACAATAATTGCAGACTTCACTGAGCCAGGCATAGTCGAGGAAATACGCTCGTTTCTGCCTCGCGAAGCGGACGCAGTAATTTCTGATGCTGCACCAAACATCACTGGCGTTTGGGAAGTTGACCACGCAAGACAAATTGACTTAGCAACTAAAGCATTAGAAATAGCTCAATGCCTACTTAAGCCCAAAGGGAACTTTTTTGTTAAGGTTTTTGAAGGTAACTTGCTCAACGATTTTATCCAAACAGCAAAGAATCTTTTTGAAACAGTTAAGATAGTGAAGCCTCAGGCAAGCCGAGCTAAAAGCTCTGAAATGTACCTTTTAGCCACAGGCTTAAAATCGAAGGGCAACTGTGAACAGGAAACCTAATTTCTTCTGCTTAACTACTATTATTGTTAGGTGTAAGACTTGAGAGTTATATCGGCGGATTCTGCAGCAGCAATATTAGACCCGCAGTTTAAGCCACTGTACCTTGTCGCATCTGTTTCAGTGTTGGTTAATTCACCGTACAGGGAGCCATCTTTCAGGTTGGCTGAACCAATTTTTAGAGAAGTTGAAAGCGGCTTTGAAGTGATAGTGCATGAGGCTGAGCTTTGCAGAAGCTTGCTTGATAAAATGAAGGCTGATGTTGTGCATTTGGATCTGTCGCTTGGCGGAGTCTCCATTGAGGAGCTATCACCAGTTGAGCTTTCAAACTTGCGCACATCTAGAACAGGGCGACAAAACATTTTGAAGATTTTGCCTAGACTACGGAAAATTGCTGGCGAAATCAAACGGATCCATGATGTGGACGTGTTGGCTATTGGTAAAGAAAGTGTTCCTGTCCGTATCGCAGAGTTAACGGCTGGTGCAGAAGCAATTCTGTTTGCTTGCAAAAAAGCGGTAGACCAAAAAGAGCCTGTTTTGCTAGGTTTACCTTTAATGTGTCAACCAATAGTGCAAGAAGACCGCGTGTACCTTCACTCGCTTATAGCGGCTGAGCATGATGTACGCGGCTACGCCGTTGATGTTGAAAGAGTTTTAACAAAGGTTAAATTATTAGAAACGCTAAACCCTTGTGCACGAGGATTCCGCACCTTAAAAATTAAACTCACAAACTAAGAAGGCATACAATGAAACTTGATTTGTCCTTTTGGACGAATGCTTCATCAAAACGCAAAAGAATCTACTCAATCATAATAATTTTCATACTTGCATTCATAGTCACGGTTATCGGAAGCTATATACCTCTTAGCCATCAAGACGCAACGTCAATAAGTAACGGTTTAAACGCGACTCTTAATACGCATAAGTCCAATGGCAGCTTAACAGAATATGTTTTCATCAATAATTTCTCAATCTGTTTGGTAATGTTTGTTCCTTTAATTGGGCCTATAATAGGATTTATAATACTGGGTAATACTGGCCTTGCACTTGGGGCTATAGCTTCCGTACAAGGCTATCCCGTATGGATAGAACTGCTAAGCTTAGTGTTAACACCCGTGTTCTGGCTAGAATTCACTGCCTATTCAACTGCAATAGCAGAAGGCATTTGGCTGACCCGCAGACTAATGCAACGGCGATGGCTTGAACTAAAAAACACTGCAATACTAATAGGAATCTGCGCTGCCATACTTATTGTAAGCGCAATAATAGAAGTATGGCTAATATCTCTCAACCTCTAAACTTATATCTAATGCTTTAACGCTATGAGTCAGCTCTCCTATGCTTATAATGTCAACTTGCGCTGCCGCGTACTCCAAAAGGTTCTTGCCTGTAATTTTACCGCTTACTTCCAAAAGCACATTGGCAAACCCGGCTTTCTTTAACATTTCGCCTGCATCCTTAGCCTGTTTAGGCGAAAAATTATCAAGCATTATAATATCTGCTCCTGCCTTAGCCGCCTGCATTGCATCCTCAGCTTTTGTAACTTCCACCTCAATTTTTTTGCTAAAAGAAGCGTTCGCTTTTGCTTTTTTAACCGCATCCTCAACGCTTCCGACTATTACTAGATGATTGTCTTTAATCAAAATCATATCATCCAAGTGAAGCCTATGTGGATCTCCGCTTCCTATGGTTACTGCTTTTTTATCAAAATAAAGCAATCCAGGCGCCGATTTACGTGTCGCAGCGATTTTTGCTTTAGAACCTGCTTTTTCAAGTTTTGTTGTTAACGTTCGTGTGGCGGTTGCGATGCCGCTCATTCGTGAAAGAAGATTTAGCATGGTTCTCTCAGCCGAGAGAATGGTTTGGGCATCTCCTGAAATTTCCATTAATACTTGTTTATTCTTTATTTTTTCCCCGTCAACAACTTTAGCTTTAACTTTTAATCCTAAATATTCAGCGAGAATGATTGTTTCTTCTATTCCAGCCGCTATGCCTTCTTCTTTAGCAATAACTATTGCCTTTACCTTTAAGTTTGAAGGAATAATTGCTTGGGCTGTTACGTCGCCTTGCCCGATGTCTTCCGCGAGTATTTGCCTTAGCTTCTCTTCCAGAATTTTTCGTGGAACAAACATACCTTGTAATGTTGCGGTTAAACCTTAAATTGCTTGCTTTTTTCAAGCAGAATACGGCATAGTTAAAATAAATCGCCGACGTATCTTGTGTTCATATGCGATTGCTGTTAAGCTGCTCAGAGCTTGGCTTAGGCCATGTTTCCCGTATCATACCCTTAGGGAAGAAACTGGAGAAAAACGGTCATGAATTGTTCTTTTTCTCAGGCGGCAAAGCTTACCAGATGCTGCAGAAAGAATTTAGAAATGTTTACAAATGCACACCGGTATCTTGGTATGAGAACTCCTATGGCATAATCACTTCTGCCTCGCTAATCAACGTTTTATTTCCTCTTCCACTGTTTAACATCGAAAAAAACAGGTTTGAAATAAAAAATTCCAGTACAATGGAAACTATACATCGTTACTATGACCTTAGAGAAAACATCCGTGATATTGCGCCTGACATTCTTATCGCCGATGGTGACATAAACGCGCTTAGGCTTGCGCAGAAATGGGGGTTTCCCTCAGTTTACATCGCTAACATGATAAGGCCAAGCTACGGCTTCTCTGCTTTTCTTAATCCAGGCGAACGACTGATTGAAAGATATGTAAAGCGGTGCTCAAAAATAATAATCCCAGATAATCCCCCACCGTACACTATCTCTGAGTATAGTATTGGAAACTTGGATAATATGGGATTAAACGGGAAAGTTGAATTCATAGGAAGCTTCGTTGACACAACACACGCTAAAGGCTCGCAAGAACACATTTTTGCACCCATAAGCGGTCCCCCGGGCACAAGAGCAAAAATAATGAAAATCCTCCTTCCAGTCCTTGAAAAACTCAAAACTAAATGCGTCATTAGCTTAGGAACACCAGGCAAAAAAGTCACCACTAAAATTGGAAACTGCGAACTTCACACATGGCTGTCTGCAGAAGAGAGGCAGGAATGTATGAAGAACGCTAAATTCGTAATCTTTAGCGGTGGACATGCAACATGCTTTGAAACCATCAAATATTCAAAACCAAGCATTTGCATTCCAACACAACCTGAACAGTTGGGCAACGCTGCAAAACTTCAAGACTTAAACTGCTCAATAACCGTTAAAAACAAAGGCCAATTACAAAAGGCGGTTGCGAAAATGGAAAAGGAGCAAGAATCCTTCGACAGAAACATGTTGGCGCTCAACGAGTTTTCTAACAAGTTTAAAGGGTTAGACAGGGCAGTTACAATCATCGAAACCCTACTAGATTGACGGCGATTGCTATTTGCTAAGGTTTACACGTTTAACTTCGCCCAGCGGCGTTTCTTCCTCAAAAATGATGGCTTTAAACTTGTATATTTTAGCGTCTTTTGTTAGCCAACTGTCCGGGGAAAGCCCTGCTTTGACGCAGCATTGGCAAAGAAATTCTTCTTCACACCAGCCCCATTCAATAGGTACCTGTGGCAACAGCAAACCCCGATAGAAGCCCCTTTCAACAATTAAGCCGTCTTCGCCAACCTTAATTTTACTCAAGTACTCCTTTGGATTCTTAACTTCCACAGGCGCTGGAGGCGTTAGCACGCTTACTTCAAAAACAACTTTGCTCAATTCCTTTAAGGTTAATGGATAAAACCGTGGGTCTTGTGTTGCAGCATTAATGGCAGAATCAATCACTGCCTCAACAAGCGGACTTGTCGGGTAAGGGTAACCTATGCAGCCGCGAAGCTCCTTCTCCCCGTTCCTTAGACTACTTATAGTTACGAATACGCCGCATTGCTCAAAAAGTTTCTTGGGAGTCTCTTTTGGAGGTTGAATGGTTTTGCCTTTCTCCAATTTTTCGTTAACTGCGCTTCGAGCGAGTTGGATTAAGAATTTTCCTTCTTCTAAGCTTAGTTCAAACGACATAACGCATCCCTTTCCTTACTAACATGTGCGTAGGCACCGCTGAATCCTTCCTTTGAAGATAAATTTGAAGAAAAATTGGTTTAAAACTTTACAGCTTCTTCAGTTACGCCTTCCTTAGTTATAATAAGGAAGTCAATGCCGTCGCCGCTCATTGAATCTCTGCTTATTGCTGACTTTATAGAACGCATCACGAGTTCTTTCGCTTCTTCTGCGTTCATGCTTTCTTTGTAGCCTTCTTCCAAAACACCTATGGCTATTTCTGTGCCTGAACCCACTACTGCGTATTTATCAGGTATAAGCGAGCCTAAAACATCAAGCACGAAAAGCGATGGGCCTTCTTCATCTAAACCGCCGACAATTGTTTGAGTAATTAATGGTGCGTATCGACGGTTGAAGAGGACGTTTGCCATAAGTTTTGCTGCTGAGCGCACGCTGATTTTTCTGCCAGTGTCCATGCTGAAAAGATTAGCTTGCGCTTCCATTTCTTTAGCGAGAATTTGCATGTCTCCAACAAGCCCTGCGCATGCAACGCCGATTCGGTCGGTTACTTTGAATACTTTTTTTCCGCCTTTACTCATAATGAAATAACCGTATGTTACTCTTTTTTCAGCAGCTAAGAGTACTCCGTCTGAGAAGACAACGCCAACTGTAGTGGCGCCTGGAATCCAAGCGTAGCCGCCTTGCTGAGCTTGCTGTGATGGATCTTGCATCTGTGGCATTTGTGGGATTTGTGGTATTTGCGGTAGTTGTGGTCCGTATCCTTCCATAATTTTCGCCTTTTCCCGTTGTTATACACAAAACAATCTATTAAGCTTACTTATAACCATTCTATGACAGGCAAGGCGACTAAATATGATGAGTCTAACCTCTGGAAAGTGAATAAATGGGGAAAACTAATCGGTTACCTAACCGTGCTTGCAAAAGGCTTACTGAATTCCAGAAGCAATTAAGAATGTTAAGTTAGTGGCTGTTTATATGGAATGCAAAGCAAAATAAGCTTTTACCGCAGAAACTTTTAACATACCGCATGTTTTTTAACTATGCTAATTAGGGAGTAGCCCCTCTTGGACTCTGTCTCTATGTAAGTTGTAAAAGGAAGGCAAATGATAGAAATTTATACTCAAAACATTGGCGGCGTTTGGTTCGGAGTAGCCTATGCTCAACAGCAGATTGTAACATCATCCTTTGGTGTAAGCCAACAATTAACATTAAGCAACATTTTAGGAAATATACCGTTCAACGTATCTTTTCAGGTTTTCCATGAGCCCTCGGCTTTCGCCAAAAACACTCTTGCTTCTTTGAAGAGTATTTATGAGGGACAAAATGTTAACGCAAGCTTCTCGTTAGCCTTGACTCGTTTGCCAATTTACACACAAAAAGTGCTTAAAACAACTGTCGAGATTCCACTCGGTTATGTGGCTTCTTACGGCTCAATTGCCAAAGCGGTAGGTGGTGGACCAAGGGCTGTGGGAAACGTTATGGCGGCTAATCCTTTTGCACCAATCGTTCCCTGCCACAGAGTTGTTAAATCCGATTTTACGCTAGGAGGTTATGGTGGAGGCTTGAAAGTTAAACTTGAGCTCTTAGGCAGGGAGAAAAGAGGCTTCTCAACTTCAAAAGAATTAGAAGTCAATGGGCGTCAGCTTCAGGTTTTCCCTGTTGAATATGTTCTAAGAAATTTGGCTTAACCTGAATTTTTTTTACACAAATCATAAAAGCATGCGAGCTTAACCTCAAAGGCGAGGAAGCACCGTTGGTTAATCGAGGTCTTTACGTTGGCAGATTTCAGCCTTTCCATTTAGGTCACCTTGGCGCTATCAAGGCAGTTTTAAAAGAAGTTGATGAACTCGTCATAGTCATTGGTAGCGCTCAGTACAGCCATAACTCCAATAACCCGTTTACAGCGGGCGAAAGATTAGTTATGATTCGCCGTGCTTTGCAAGAGGCTAAAGTGGATTATTCTAAGCTTTGGATTGTTCCAGTTCCAGATGTCCACTTGCATATGTTATGGGTTAGCGCGTTGGAAGGTTACACTCCAAAGTTTAATGTTTGTTATTCTAATGAGCCGTTGACACGAAGGCTTTTCATGGAAGCAGGTTATCAAGTCAAAAACATTCCATTCTTTGATAGGAAACAATACGTGTCAACTATCATTAGAGAAAAAATGCTCCAAGATGACAGCTGGACGGATCTTGTTCCTAAAAGCGTCGCTGAATTCATTAATGAGATAGATGGGGTTAACAGGCTTAGAGATTTAGCTAGAACAGACAGGGTTTCTTAAACGACCATTTTTTCGTTTGAAGCCTGATGATAAAAGTGCCAAGCAAGAAGATAAACAGTGATTAAAACTATCAATTCAGCTAATACACCAAAATTCACCGCAGCTTCCAAAGCAAAAAAGTTGTTTGTAGCATGAAGCAGTACAGACGTCAGGTAGTAGGGTAGAGGTTTTTTCTTAGCGATACCGTAAGCAGTTATAGCCGCGCTTGAAGCATGAAAAATAACGCCTGGGATTCTAACAATCCAAGGTACATCATAAATGAAAACATACAAAAAGAATTCGGAAATACCGAAACCTAACCCAATCAGAATACCTAAAGTTACAAGTGACCTTTCGGTTTCCCCATGCCTATAGAATAATGGGAAAACTTTCGCTAACTCCTCTACGAAAGGAGCTATTAAAATAACCGCTAAAGCTCCGGGAAAAAGCGGGTAAAAGTTCGAAAAAAACAAAGCAAACGGAATACTCACTAGGATTCCAGATAAGAAAAAGAAGATTAATTCTTTAAGACTCGGTTTATGAATTGGTATAACGCATTGCTGTTGAGGCTTATCTTCCATAAAAATAAGCTTCCTTTAAAATAGTGAATTAAACGCTTCCTTATCAGCGTTTTTGCTGTCTCTCAGAAACCCGCAGTTATGGGACTTTTGGGTTTCATTATTTCCCTGAGAACCACTGTTGCATAGGAACCTCTGAGCAGCATGAAGCTTAACTCAGCTTGGCAGTCTTTGCCGCTTGCATTTGCTGAAACATTTTGGAGCTTAAAGTCTCTGATTGGAGTTATCGCCGTTCGCAAGCCGCCTTTGCCGCCAATCCTTGATAACGCGTTAATTCGCAGGTTCTCGAACTTGATTTCTTCTTCCTCAAGAACCTCCTTCTCTATTTGCCCCATGACCCCTTGAGAGAGCTTCTGCCTTACTCCAACAATAGGTAAAGCAACTCGCAGTTTTCCAGCCTTAATTTGCTCATTAACGCTAGCAAGAGTTTCCGCTGTTACATTTTTTGCCATGCTGTTCAGGGGCAATCCAGAACGTTCAACAGCAACCACGAAATCGCCAACCTCAGCCTTGTTCAAAGAGTAACCATGCTTAACCCGTTCGCTGAGGAAACGATTAAACAGGTAAGACTGATGCGCTTGAACAAAAAGCTCTTGAAGCTTAACGGGCAACCGTTGAAAAGCGCCAATGAAATCATCTGGTTTATCTGCTAAGTGATTCAGCATTAACCTTTCAAAGCGAAGTTGCTTAGGAAAGTTTTCCAGTGCTTGTTTGAAATTTTTTGTTGATTGGAGTTCTTGGCGTGCTTGCCTTGAGGCTGGATGCTCGTGAACGCTTGGTTTAGCCAAAAAAAGCATTGCTGCCTCCTCAAAACTGCCTCTAACAAGAGCTTTTCCAACCAAATGCGTTATGGGACGGGTAGTTCCGAAACGTTGGTGCCCAAAAAAGTTTGGAATGCCACCTAAAGCTTCAAGCTCCTCAAGGGTCTGCGAAATTCTTGTTTCAACGGTTGATTCCTTGTATTTTATGGCTTTGATTTTTATTGTGAAGATGTTGCCAAGCAGGTAATATAATGAAAGCGCCTCACGAAGATAGCCTATAGGGTAGATTTGGATATCTTTAACATTAACTTTTGAAGCATCCTCTATCAAGCCATCCTCAATCGTCAAGTGCTGAGCTGTTATGGCTTTTGCATCTTTAATGCCCGCAATCTGGATGCACCTCTGGTCTACGCCAAGTTGTTTAGCAACGTTTTTGATGGCTATGAACGTGTCCCAGTTGCGCTTCACCAAAACGCACAGCAAATACCGTTGCTTTTGAAGAGTAGAACCTAAAACCCTGCCTGCAACAGCCCCGTTCACGGATGCTTTTGAGCCGTCAGCAAGAACTTCTTCAACCACAAAGTCGTCAACTGCTTCACGGATGACGCCCCCGATGCCTAAGCTTTTGCTGGCGTAAATTTCGATGCCTAGCTGTTTATCGAGCGCCGACACAGGCAACACCACTCGCCTAGAATAACTTTAGCTTACCAGTTAACCTATCAACCATTTCCGCTGGAGCAGGACCAATCCCTAAACATGTCACCGTGCCCTCAGGAATCTGCGTTAAACCTCTATCAACAATCAATGCGTGGGGCAAACCTAACTGGTCAGCAGCCTCTTCCAATTCATGAAGCTCCTTTTCACTTGGAACCTTAACTGCGATTTTCCGTTGCCCCTCGTAGAGCCAAGCTTCCCACCACTTCTTACGATGCGTATAAGCATTTTGAGCGGCTGAAACTGCAGCGTGCCCAGCTTGCGCCGCAATTTTGCCTTTACCCATCTTCAAATCCGAACGGAAAACGAGGACTTGTTTGTATTCAAATTCGCTCATTCTCTTTTATCCCGCTTCTATGTTTGGCATCCAAGATTTTAAGTGTTTGCAGACAAGTAAAGCATAACAAAGTAAGCCATAGCTGCCAGCATTGAAGGTTTCCCTAAAACTTTAAGCATAAGCTTTCCTTGAAAGTCGATTTCATCCACATCGCTTAATGCTTTATCCACGCCCAACTTTCCGCAGATCCGCAGCATCTCATCCACTTTCTCGTCAGACAGAGAATCAAGAAACCTTCTAAGCCTAAGCATAACAATAAAATCAAAACTAAGCAAGTCGGAACAGCGTTTCTGATAAACCCGCAAAAAATCAGGTGACACGTCGCCTTGCTTTATGGCTTCGCTAGCAGTTTCTGCCGCGATTTTGGCGCATGTTAACCCGAAAATTACTCCGCCGCCAGTGGTCGGTTTAACCTGTGAAGCGCAGTCGCCTACAGCAAGAAAACCGTTTGCATAAGCCCTGTTGATTGGACCGCCTAAAGATATAGCGTGATACCCAATTTGTGTTATTTTGGCTTTGCCAAGCTGTTTAGACGCAACTGGATGCTTAGACATGAGCTGATGCAGGAATTCACGGGGGTTTCCCTTGTTTGTTGCCAACCCAACCTTTGCTGTTCCATCAAGCCTTGGAATAAGCCATCCGTAAAAGCCAGGCGCATAATTCTTGCCTAAGTAAACTTCAACCGCATCACGCTCAACGTCTTGTACGTTTTCTACTTCAGCTTCAACCGCATAAACCAGCTCTTCAGGCTTAAGCGTTGCTAAACCTGCTTGCCTCAAAAACCTAGAAGAGATGCCTTCCGCATCCAAGGTGATCTTAGAATAAACTTTCTCTTCTTTTACACCGTTTCGCTGGATATTTACGCCTTTGACATGGCCATCCGCCATTATCAGCGAGTGGACATAGGCGTTTAAGACGAAACATGCACCAGCCGCTTCTGCTTGCCCAGCCAAGTACTGGTCAAAACGTGCTCTGTTTAGAGCGGTAGTTACTGGACGGGAAAGATGAAGTGAAAACTTGGTGCCATCGGGCGAATAAAAGTTGGCTGCACTAAAAGTGTTTTCAACAATCCCATTTGGAAGCGGATACAAACCCATAGTGCTTAAGCTTCGAATGCTCAGGTGACCAGCGCAATGGGAAGGCAACCCGATTTCAGGGTGTTCTTCAAAAACGGTGACTTTAACGCCTAATTTAGCCAAGTTTAGTGCGGCATATGAACCAACAGGTCCGCCTCCAACAATTATGGCATCTGGAATATTACCAGTCGGTTGCACTGTGTGCTTCATCATCATTATGTTAATGGACTAGTTCAATTCGGCGTTTTCCACGCGCCAATGAAGAAGTGCGAATTTTACCGGTTACCTCCAGCTTCAGTAGCAGATCATTGAAGTCTTTGTAGCCCAAATCGTCAAACTCACCTTTCAACTGTCCAAAGAGCTCATCATCAGTCATGTCGCCCTTCTTAGCGAGAACTTCCAACATAACAAAATAAGCTGGGCGGGTTTTCCAAGTTTTTATCTGAGGCATACGCTTTCCTTCTAAGCAACTGGTGTCGCTGGCTTTTGTACCTGTCGGACTTGCTGCATAAAGCTCTTGTACCATTTCTCCATGTCGGGCGTTACTGATGGACCCATTTCTTTCAGCGCATCCAAGAAATCTTTCATGGTTACTTCTTGGGAGTTTACATCCCTTCTTAATGCGTGCATTGCGGCTTCTCTGCATAAGGATTCTATATCAGCGCCGCCATAGTACTTAGTCATTATTGTTAACTGGTTTAGGTCAACGTCTTTGTTGATTGGCATGCCTTTCGTGTAGATTTTAAATATTTGCAAGCGGCCCTTATCGTCCGGTTCAGGCACATAAATTAATCTGTCAAACCTTCCAGGGCGCAGAACGGCGGGATCCACCATGTCAGGACGGTTGGTGGCAGCTATAATTACTATGTCTTGTAATGTTACTATGCCATCCATTTCTGTTAAAAGTTGGCTTATGACTCGTTCTGAAACGCCGCTGTCAGACATACCCATGCCGCGTCTAGGCGTAATCGAGTCTATTTCATCTAAGAATACCACTGAAGGCGCTGCCATGCGGGCTTTGCGGAATATTTCACGTATGGCTTTTTCTGATTCTCCAACCCATTTGGAGAAGACTTCTGGGCCTTTAATTGATATGAAGTTGGCTTCGCTTTCTGTCGCCACCGCTCGGGCTAACAGTGTTTTGCCGCAGCCTGGTGGACCATAAAGGAGGATGCCTTTTGGCGGTCTAATTCCAAGCTTAGTGAACATTTCTGGGCTCTTCAGTGGCCACTCCACAGCTTCTATGAGGTGCTGTTTTACGTCTTCAAGTCCGCCTACGTCGTCCCAATGGACAGTGGGAACTTCAATGTACACCTCTCGCATGGCTGTTGGTGTAATTTCTTTGTATGCGTTGTCAAAATCGCTCATCTGTACTTCCATCTTTTCAAGCACGGCTGGTGGAATGCGTTCTTCTTCAAGGTTAATCTGCGGGAGGTATCTGCGTAATGCTTTCATGGCTGTTTCTCTGCCTAGTGCAGATAGGTCGGCTCCAGTGTAACCGTGTGTCATGTCGGCGAGGCGGTCAAGGTTGACTCCTTCGCCTTTTTCTCCCTCTTTGTAAGGGACCAATGGCATTCCTCGTGTGTGTATTTGGAGGACTTCGTATCTTCCTTTCCTGTCAGGTACGCCGATTTCTATTTCACGGTCGAATCTTCCTGGTCTGCGCAGTGCAGGGTCAAGTGCGCCTGGACGGTTGGTTGCACCGATGACTATGACGTTTCCTCTTCCGCTTAAACCATCCATTAACGCGAGGAGCTGTGCAACGACGCGTCTTTCAACTTCACCTGTTACTTCCTCCCGTTTAGGCGCTATAGCGTCAAGCTCATCGACGAATATTATGCTCGGAGCGTTCTGCTGGGCTTGCTGGAAAATCTCTCGCAATCGCGCTTCAGATTCTCCGTAGAATTTGCTCATGATTTCTGGACCGTTAATGGAGTAGAAGTTGGCTTCTGACTCGTTAGCGACCGCTCGGGCTAATAGTGTTTTGCCGCAGCCTGGTGGACCATGAAGCAGGACGCCTTTTGGCGGTTCTATTCCTAAGCGTTGGAAAAGTTCTGGGTGGCGGAGTGGCAGTTCGACCATTTCGCGGACACGTTGGATTTCTTCATGTAAGCCGCCGATGTCTTCATAGGTGGTTCTAGGTAAGCCTTTGCCTTCAGGTGCTGGCTCGTTTAGAATGGTTAAGCGTGTTTCGGCTGTTACTTTTATTATGCCGTGGGGTCGGTTTTTTGAGACTGTAAATGGAATGGCGTGTCCCAACATCATTACTAGGGTTGTGTCGCCCTCTACGAGGGTACGTTCCATGAGGCGGTTTTTAACAAAGTTAGTGAAGTCTTCGTCAACGTTTAGCCGCATGTCAACTGGTGCAAGCGTTATACTTAGGGCTGTTTTGACTTTTGCTGGCCTCACGACAACGTATTCGTTTATGGCTACTCCAGAGTTTTTGCGTGTGAAACCGTCGATACGGATGATATCACGGTTTTGGTCTTCACTGTAGGCTGGCCAAGCTATGGCTGACGTTGTGCGTTTGTTTATAATTTCTATTACGTCTCCAGCGCTTATGCCTAGTTTTTGCATAGTTCGCTGGTCTATGCGGGCGATCCCTCTGCCTACATCTCTTTGCCTTGCGTCTCCGACACGTAATTGAACTTCGCTCAAACAGAATCCTCCAAATAATCTGATGCTAAAGATACATGTTTGAAAGAACCTTTTATGACTATATAAACTTTAAAGCGTAACGGCAAAGACTTTCAGGTACTCAATACCAAAAGAATGAGGGTTTTTGCCAAGACAGCCGCAACGTTTTATCTGCTGGTTCTACGCACCATGAAGGTTTGGGCTTGGCTGATGCCTGGGATTTTAGCGAGTTTTTCTTCGAACTCGTCAACGATGCCTGTTTTGTCCTCTGGGAACTTAACTTGAACAAGCAGCGCTTTAAGTCCAAAAGCTATGGGTTCTTCGCCGTAACCTTCGATTGCTGAGAATTCAGGCGCGATGCTTTGGATTTTATTTTTGAGGTCATCAAAGTTTTCCACTATGTCTTCTGGAAACACCTTGTATGTTACTAAAACGCTTCCCATCTAATATCGCCTTATGGTCCTGTGAATCCGCATTTTGGACACTTGTATAAGCGGCCGAATTTGCGGCATTTTCCATCACGTTTAATCTGGATTTCTCCGCAGTTGGGGCAGAGGAATTTTGTGGATTCGCTGCCTGGCGGAATTGGTTTGCCGCAGCTTGTACAGGTGACCAAGGACAGTGTTGTTGCTCTTTCTGTCATAATCTACATCTCTTGCGGTTTTAAATTGTAAGGGTTCCTTATATCTGCTATGCTTAAAATTAAAGAGTCCTTAAGCTTTGGTGTTGCGTCTTTTAGGAGCAAATGTTGCTTCAGATTGTGACCACATTGTTTTATAAATTTCTAGAAAGAACATACTTTAAATAAGAAAGGATGGAGGCAGCGGCTTTTTTGGAGGTGAAATCGGTGAGAAAGAAACTTTTGATTTTAGTTGTGATATCAATTCTGTTGATTGCAATTCCCTTAGTGATAGCCACTGTAACAAACTCACAAACCATAAGTGTTAGAGGAACAGCGAGTTATCCTAATCTACCAGCAACACCAGGCCCAACAGCAACTCCAACGCCAACGGCAACCCCTGTTTCTACATCATTTTCGTTGTCTTTTCAGAATGGAACTGCTGTCCCTTCGACTTTAACTCCTTCAAGTTTTGCTGATTTTCCAACTTATACAATGTGGCAATCTCCTACGACTCCAGGTTTTGGCAGCGGTTGGGCACCAACTAGTTTGGATACATTAATAGTGACAAACACTGGTAACGCGCCGATAACAATAACTGCTACTGCATCAAACGTAAATGTTCCTTCTAACATCGATTTTAATTTTCAATACGAAATGTTAACTAGTATGACTGGTTCTCCGACAACAAGCTCAATAGCTGTTGGACAAACAGAAGCAATTATGCTTATGACGAACATGGCACCTACAAACACAAATTATGCAAGTAATGGACAATTCAGCTACAGCTTTGATATTACTTTGACGGCAACTCAAGCCTAAGTTTTTTGAACAAGGAGAGGCGGTAATTTGTTTTTTTAATCGTTTTGTGCAATGAATCTGTCCTTTCAGCAACCTTTGGTGTTAACTCCCAAAGATGTTATATTACGAGAGTTTGATTAAACAAAAGTTGTAAAAATTTCTAATTTTCTTTAAAAACTATTATAACCCTTGTTAGCAAATAGTTATTAGATTATAATGAGGCTCGCTGAGCTTAATGAGTTAGAAAGCCAACAAATGGAAAAAGGCCTAAAGGCAGCTGAACGAGCAGTAGCAGAGTTTAAAAAAAATAAAGGTACACAACTGGCAAAGTATCTATACCCAGAATTTCCTTGGAATGGAATGGAAAGAGCTTACATCAGTCCCTATCTTCTTGATGGGTGGAGAGTTATTCCATTTTATTCATACCCAATTTTGGGAATCTCGCCGATGACGGTACCTGAGTTTAAAAATTATGCTGGTATGGATGTAAAAGATGTTGTAGAATTGTCGAAAAAAGGGCGGTTATACCCTTTATTACTCTGGCCATACAGTGACTATGCCGGAAAAGAGTTTGAGCATCTGGATCCGTTAATTAGAATAGCTCCTTGGGATAGAACTTACGAAATTATTAATGAACTTGTGGGATTTAATGAGTTAAAAAGGTTCGAAAATGAAGCAAAGCGGTCCAATGAAAAAATTATATCAAAAAACGCCTTTTTGTACAGTGTTTTTTGTGCTTTAGGGTATAAAAGAAGGATCAATATGGGCTTTCATTACATACGATCAATGAAGGATAATGAATCAATTCGAATGTATGAAACAGATTGGTTAGCATACCTTAAACACCAAGTCCTAATCCCACCATACCTAGGAGGAATAGCACCCACAGATGAAACTATTGGAAAAATGGTTAATATTCCATTGAAAGGCAATAACCACTCAAAGGAAGAATTTACCAGTGAAATTGCGGAATATCTAATAACTGATTTAGGATTTGTGACTCCGTCGGACTCATCGGATCTTAACATTGATCTTGTGGTAGAAACACAAGACTGCGCAAAAGATTTACAAAGGGCCTACCAAGAATTCTCAAGACTTGTGAAGGACCTGAAAGTTAAAGAGGCACTAGAGACAAGAGATGCGCTATTTCAAGAAGCAGAGAATTTTAAAAAATCGGCCCCTTTTCTTGATAAAGTCTCAAATGTTATGTATAGCGGCATAAGTGTATCAGCGGCTGCAATTACGTATGCCGGACTTTCAGGCTTCCTTTCTCCTTGGATAGCTGGTCTGGCCGCTTCGTCGCAAGTATATGTTACGCTAAGAAAGAAAGAAATGCAAAGCTGGATTGAAGGGCAATACGCCAAAATGTTGAGTAAAATTGGTATCGGACCTTTTGCCTTTGTTCACACATGGCGAGCTCATAAAATCGTTAAAACAAAAATATCATCGTCACCCAAAAAATCGCGGATTTAAATCATATAGCCTTCGCAAGTTTATTAAGAAGGCTTCTTGCCTATTTTTATTGTTGTGGTAAATTTTGGGCGTAGATTTCAAGGACCTTGTTCCGAAAACTCCCGTTAAATTAGAGGATTTAAGTGGCAAAATCATCGCCATAGACGCTTATAACGCGATTTACCAGTTTCTCTCCATTATCCGCCAGCCCGACGGCACACCGCTGAAAGACAGCACTGGAAAAGTCACCAGCCACCTGAGCGGTTTATTCTACCGTACAAGTAACCTTGTAGAAATGGGCATAAAACCAATCTACGTTTTCGATGGCATTCCGCCAACTTTGAAGGCGGCTGAGATTGAGCGGCGCAGGCAAGTCAAGGTGGAAGCAGCCGTGCACTATGAGAAAGCAGCGGCAAAAGGTGACACCGCAAAGATGCGGATGTTCGCTCAAGCCACAACAAGCATGAAAGATTACATGAAAGACGACAGCCGAAAACTTTTGGAGCTTATGGGTTTGCCGTGGATTCAGGCGCCAAGCGAAGGTGAAGCCCAAGCCGCGCAGATGACCAAACGCGGAGATGCAGATTACTGTGCAAGCCAAGACTATGACAGCTTGCTCTTTGGAGCACCAAAACTGCTAAGAAACGTAACCATTTCTGGCAGACGGAAGCTCCCCAGCAAAAACATCTACATTGACGTCGTTCCCGAGGTAATTGAGCTTTCCAAAACGCTAACTGAGTGCGGCTTAACATACGAACAATTAATTGACGTTGGCATACTGATTGGCACAGACTTCAACCCGAATGGCATAAAAGGGCTTGGGCCAAAAACTGCTTTGAAGTTAATCAAGCAATATGGAACATTAGAGGATGCGTTGCCTTACGTAAAAAACGCTAGTTTTCCAGTTGAGCCAAATTGTATAAGGGAAGTTTTTCTGCATCCGCAAGTCACAGATAACTATAAGCTGGAATGGAAAGAGCCCAACGTTGAAGGCATCATCGACTTCTTATGCCGGCAAAGGGATTTCTCAGAGGACAGAGTCACAAAATCCTTAGACAAGATGCTGGAAGGCTCCAAGAAGCAGAAGGGAAAAATGACGCTGGAAAAATGGTTCGGTTAAAGCGTTAGCTTTGCCCTTATTCGCCTGTTAATGGAACAAACGCTACTTCCCCCCAGTCGAAGCACTACTGTGAATACTGCAAGCCTGCCTTAATGTTGAACGAATATTAAAAAAGAAAAAATGTTACTTTACAGTAACACACTTTGCCAGGTTCCTTGGCATATCCGGGTCGTATCCTTTCTCAAGAGCAACATAATACGCTAAAAGCTGCAGGGGCACTACAAAAGGAATCGGCGACAGAACACCAGGAATGCCCTTCGGAACCTCAACGTAATCATCAGCCAACGCTTTGATGTCCTCGTCTCCTTCCTCGGCAATGGCAATTATGTGGGCGCCTCTGGCTTTCATTTCCATAATGTTACCAATCAGCGTCTTATGGCAGTCATCCTTGGGGCAAATGAAAACTGCTGGGAAGCCATTTTCAACCAAGCTAATTGGGCCATGCTTGCTTTCGCCTGCTGGGAACGCTATCGACGGAATATAAGCGATTTCCATTAGTTTAAGTCTGCCTTCATAAGCAGTGGCGGTGCTGATTCCTCTGCCTAAGAAAAAGAACACTTTAGAATCCTTGTATTTCTTGGCGATTTGCTTAACTTTTTCCTCTTGCGTCTTAACTATTGCGTCAGCAATTTCAGGCAATTTAAGCAAATTCTCTTCAAGGCTGTCTATTTCATCCTGAGAAACTTTGCCTCTTTTCTTTGCCAATCTAAGCGCAAGTTGCGCCATCACGGAAAGCTGAGACGTAAAAGTTTTCGTTGCGGCAACTCCAATCTCTGGACCAGCTTGCGTGCCAATATAAACACGGGAAATACGTGTCAAAGAAGAGCCGATAACATTAGTTAAGCTTAGAATCGTGGCTGCACGTTGCTGGGCGCAGGTAACGGCTGCTATGGTGTCAGCTGTTTCGCCTGACTGACTAACCGCTAAAATGGTGCTGTCAATGTTTACTGATTTGCCATGTTGTTCTATAAATTCTGAAGCGTAAACGGGGTATGTGGGCAAGAACGCAAGTTTAGAGAACATGTATGAAGCCGCTAAACATGCATGGTAGCTTGTTCCACAAGCAACAAGAAAAACCTCGTTCGCACGATCCAGAAAAGTTGTAAGTAAATCCAGATAATGCTCCTGCATTCTCAGCGTGTTGCGAAGAGTTTCAGGCTGCTCATGAATCTCTTTGATCATAAAGTGCGGATAGCCTTGTTTAATAGCCATTTCAGCTGTCCACTCAATAGTTTCCGGTTCCCGACTGACAGGGCTGAGATCCTGAATTTTCTTAATCTCATAACCTTGCGCTGACAGAATAACCAGTTCACCATCATTCACCATGACTGCCTTGTTGGTAACTGGCAGAAACGCTGGAATATCAGAAGCACAAAAAACACCCTCGCTATTGATGCCTAAAACCAAGGGGCTCTCATTTCTGGCGCAGATAATCTTGTCAGGCTCTTTTGTGGAGATTACGGCGAGGGCATAGGAGCCTTCAAGGCGCTTGAGGCTTTCTTGAACTGCCTCGACAAAGGAGAGTTTAGGGTTCTGTTTGAGGGTTTGCTCAATAAGGTGTGGAATTACTTCTGTGTCTGTTTTGGAAACAAACGTATGATCAAGATTTTCCAGTTCTGTTCTAAGCTCCATGAAATTCTCAATGATTCCGTTATGAACAACCATTATTCCGCCTGTGCAATCGGCATGAGGGTGAGCGTTCACTTTTAAGGGTGCACCATGCGTCGCCCAGCGCGTGTGACCAATACCTATGCTGCCTGGTAAATCGTCAAGGTTTAGGATTTTGTGAACCTCGTCGATTTTTCCCTGATCTTTTTTTAAGTAAATTTTTCCATTAAATATTGTTGCTATGCCTACTGAGTCGTAGCCGCGATATTCAAGCCGTTTAAGTGACGAGTGAATTAGGGGAGCGGCGTTTTCTTCCTTTAAAACACAACCGAATATTCCACACATTTCAGAAGCCTCGCTTTTCGCAATGGTTTAAGCTTATGAAGTCTGTGTTTTGCTAATAAGCATTTTTAAGGTTTCAGTTTCACCGCTCAAAAAAAATTTTTAGTGTGTCTTACCCTTTATTCATGCAAGCGAAAGCTTTAAAGCGATTTGAGCCTAAATTTTTTGAACCATTATAAATAAATTTTTTATAGTACCTGCATGTTATCTACCCTTTTGACTGACATGGATAAAAAACTGCTTCTCCAAGACAACGGCAACACCCAAGAAGTAAAAGAAATCAGCATAATGGACGATTCACAAAAACTAAAAATGATACTGGGCAGCCTAAGCTGGAAAATCCTAACAATGTTATCAAAAAAGGAAATGTACCCCTTAGAAATCGCAAAGCAACTTGGTATGCATGAGCAAAAAGTCTATTATCACATTAGAAAACTAGCAAAAGCAGGAGCCATAGCCGTTGAGCGTGAGGAAAAAAAGAAAGGTGCTACAGCAAAATATTACAAAGTAGTGTCACCAGCTTTCGGCATCGAGTTTCCGGACGGCTATAAAGCAATCCAAAACTTTTGCCTCTTAAGCATCGACAAGCAACTCCAAGAGTTCTTCAAAGAATTCATTAGCAACGGTGTTTTTGACGGAAAAATAGTTGTAGGCAGCCCACAGCCGCATGGCCCGTTTAAAACCAGCGCCAGAGACGGACACTACGCAGCGCACTTGGCGCTTTTCATTGGCCAATTTGCAAAAATGCCCACAGAATTCGCTGTGAAACTCGACGTTGACGTGAAAGTGGAGAAAGAGGAAAAAAACAATTTAATCCTTGTTGGGGGACCAGGAACAAACCTTCTTACACAGGAAATAAACGAATATTTACCCATCAAATTCATAATGCAATCTTCAGAGCAAGGGTTCTTGCTGGGCGGTTTATCATCAAAAAAGACTTCGCAGGTTTACACTTCGGATGTTTCAGGATTAATTGCTAAAATCGTGAATCCATGGGATAAGACCAAACGCATCGTGGTTTTAGCAGGAAACAAAGCCGTAGGAACAAAAGCATGCGTTTTAGCTTTGACTAATTTTTGGAAGAAAACACTAGAGAAATACAAGGGCGAGGACACCTTCGCAGTGGTGATTCACGGCTTTGATCTAGACGGGGACGGCAAAGTGGATTCCATTGAGGTTAACGAGTAATTGAGTGCTAAAGAAACAAGAGAAAACATCGTGGCGTTTGGGCATGAAAATATTCAAGCCATTCACCCTTCAACTTTAATGTTTACAAGGGAAAAGCACCTGTCAAAAACTGGCGATTGCGTAGTCGGAGTAGCTGCGGATAAAGCAGTAGCTGACTTAAACCAAACATTCAAAGAGAAATTGAAAAGACCAAACGCTAAACTAACCATAATTATCGAGGCTGGAGGCTTAACTGAGCAAATTAACGCCTCTGGCTCCCAAAAATTGATTTTAACTCACCCAACCGACATTGTAATCCGAAAAAGCGATTATATCTGCAACCGAACGTTGGCAATTCGCGCTGATAAATCAGCAAATGATTTACCAAGAGAATTAGTGGAGAAGCTAAAAAATCCACAACATAAAGTCAACATTACCCTTGTTCTTCGCGGTTAAGAAATTTTAGCATCTAAAACAATCTGCGACTCGTAGGGTGCAGTTTCCCGGATGCTTTTTGCATAAAGAAACGCTTCCGCTTTTCTGCCCGTTGATTCTGCAGCTTGGGAAAATCGGAACTTGAGGTTTTCTATTGAGTCAGGTGAACGAACAAAAGCATAAAAATGGATTATTCCACCCTGAGGCTTGATTGCTTGGCAAGCGGCATCAACAAACTTGATTGCTGTTTCAGGCAAATTCATTATCACCCGGTCAGCTGAACCCTTAAGCTTGTTTGCGGTAATTTGCTTTGCATCTCCAAGGATTGGGAAAACTCTGTTTTCAACCCTGTTTACCCTTGCATTTACTTTAAGCAGCTCAACGGCGTCAGGATTAATATCAACAGCGTAAACCCTAACGTTCGGATTCTTTTTGGCAATTAGCACTGAGAAGGGTCCAACTCCAGCAAATAAATCCACCACAGTTTCACCACTTTGCACGAGTGATGCCACACGCTGGTGTTCATGGGAAAGCCGAGGCGAAAAATATGCTTTGGCTACGTCAACGTGGTATTGGCAGCCGAATTCCCTGTGTACAGTTTGGGTTTTGTGTTCTCCGGCGATAAAAGTGAACTCGCGCAACCGGTAAGTTCCACTTATTGCTCCTGCTTTTGCGAGCACAGTTCTGATGTTTCTGTGCGTTTTTAGGATTGCTTCGCCGATAAGGTTTTCGTATGCTTTCAATTCTGGCGGAATTTCGATGACGGCTATGTCCCCTGTTAGGTCCAATGCTTGAGGCAAACTCGCCAGCAAATAGGAGGGCAAATTGTTTTCGAGAACCTGCAGGAGGGATTGTGCGGTTGGCCTCTTTTCAGCGAAAACGCTAGTTGATAATTGCGTTTCGGGCCCTTCGATTTTCAGCGTTGCTAACTCTTTCTCATCTGGTTGCCTGATCAAGGGGATGCAAAGGTTGCCTTCATCCCGCTGAATTTCCAATGACTTATCTATAAGTTCAAGTTTATTGGCTAAGGCTATTGCTCCTTCGCCTTGTTTTTTTGGAACTTTTATGCAAATGGTTGATTTGGGCATGCGATCAGCTGCTTTTTTCTATCCTATAGAGGTTGTTTACTCTTTGAGTGGTGAATTTAACGTTTAACATTTTTTCCATCAGCCAAATGTTAGCTTCAATATGCTCAGAAATTGCTCTAACCAAAAAAGTTGATTTGCCCTGTGCCAGCGCCATGTAGGGAATGAGCATATCTGCCAAGTAAACATCAACTGTTGGCTCAACAGTTAACTCGGTTAAAAGTTTTTCAGCGGCTTCTTTTCCGACGGCTTCACTCATTTTACGGAGTTCACCTATTGCGTCAGCGCCTATTATTACGCCTGTGTCGGTTTCAGCCCACAGAACGATTGAACTGCCTTTTTGAAAAGGATTTGACTGGTCGTTTACAACCTCGATAGAAGCGTCATAGCCCCTTTGTGAGAGGCAGTCTTCTGCTGCTTTTGCTTGCCGCTCTGCCACTTGCCTATCAGCCAAAAAAGTGCAGACTGAAACACCCTTTATTCTCTCTAGCTTGCCAAAGTTTTCAAGCTGGATCGGTTTTAGTACTCGGTTCGGTTTTGTGGTCATTGTTACTTCCCCCATTCCTTTTGGGTAATAACCGTATTTTTGAACGGTTATGTTAGAGTCAGTCCCCATCTGTTTCAGCGCTGGCACAAACACATATCGCATGTAGTTGATTGTTGGCGCATGGGTTGTGTCTGTTCCGCCTTTGGCTACATGCAAGTGTACAGGGTTATCAGCGAACAAACAGACTGGCAATGTCGCCAGTAGAAGCATCGGGATGCTTCCAGCGGTTTCGATTTCTGCTTCAATGTTACCGCCTTTTATTTGCTGAGGCATGAACCAAAGCTCCCTTGAGCCTAAGGCTGCTCCTTGCACTTTGGCGTTGCAGAGTTTGGCCGCTGTCAACACTGCTTCCAAATGCTGATGTTTTAAGCCTGGTTGCGGGCGGTTCTGTCTAATGTTGCATATATGTAGTGGCTGTTTTATGATGGCTGCCAAGGCTACGGAAAGGCGAAGTATTGTGCCGCTTCCGCTTTTTTGGCTCCCGTCGATTTCAATCATGCCCTATTTTCTTCCAGACCTAAGTTATTGTGTATATTGCAAATAATTAATAAGCGTCTTGGGATTATTTAGAAGTTTAAGGAAGCGTTTGCATGAGTACTGACAAAGAAAAGCTCAATGAGCTAGTCGGAAAGGTTGATAAAATTCTTAAAACTTTAAGCGACATTTCAGAAGAAATGCGTTCCGTTTCATCATCAATCAAGTCTCTCGCGGGGGGTCAAATTACCCAGCCGACAGCTACTCAAGCGCCTACACCGCCTGAGGCTGGTGCAAAACAGAGGTCGCTTGATGAAATTCGCATGTCATTTCCTGAGGAGCTTGAGGCCCGATTAAGCTTTGAGGAGAAGGGCGATTACATGATAATTAAACCGAAGCAGTTTTTGGGTTCAGAAAACTTTGCAAAAATTGCTTCCGCAGTGAGAGGCATGGGCGGAGAATATATCAGCGCCGGAAAAGATTCACATTTTCGGGTGCCAAAGAAAAAAGCGTAAATTGCTATCGCGTCTCAAAGCCGTTAAATTCTCCACGATAAGGTTCCCACGCAACATCAACGTTTGTTACCCTTGCATAAGAAGGGCCATGATGGCAATATTCTACAAGTGCCCTAACAGCTTCTTCTTCACCTTCAAAAACTGCTTCAACTCTGCCATCAGGCAAATTTCTCACCCAACCTGCAATTCCAAAGCTCTCGGCTTGCCGCTTAGTTTTTTGCCTAAAGAAAACGCCTTGAACTATGCCGCTTACAAAGACGTGTGCTCTGGTTTTCATGGGTTAAATCTTGTTTTGGCGGTTTAAGAGGGTTTCACTTTCAGTCACCCCTCCCCTGCTTGAAAGAGTCGTTTCATGGCTTGTTTTAAAAGGGTTTTTCGCATACTGCGTGTTGGTGAGTGTGTCATGTTCAAAAGGAACAGTGGGAAACTGATGGTTTACGCGTCAACTGGTGCTCCAGGCAGGAAACGGTTGGCGTCGGTTAGAACTGCCACACAGGAAACGGCTAAACGATTAAATTTAAACTTTGAGATGGTAAAATTCGATGGGACTGGTTCTCCGATTTACGTTTACTATGAAGAAAGCGATGGCGATGAGCCTATTCCGCTATACTGTGATGAAGGCAAAATGTCTGATTTAGAGGGAATATGTTCAGCGTTGAGGAGTATGATGTTTGTGTTGTCTTTTCATCCAAAGCATGCTGCGCTGAGGCAGATGAGAAAGGAAATCCTTAAACTTTCCTGAAACGGATCGCTTGGTTTTCCAATATCACTTCGTAAATCTGGTTTACATCAAAGCTAATGCCTAAATTGTCGTATTCCTGCTCGGTTAAAAATAGGATTATTTTTGGTGTTGCAAGCTGGGTTTTTTGCGGCAGGAAGGGCATTTGCTGTTGGAGTGCTTGCATGATGTCCTGTGCCATTTTGGCTTCATCTGACTGTGGTCTCAGCACGTAGGGGTTGACTTCTTGCTCTTCAAGCAGCTCAATTCGTTTTCCAAGGTTACCGTCTAAATCGCGGGTGGACTCAATTTTGTTTACTCTCACGCGGAACATTCGGGATTCACTTCTAATTTAGCAAATATTCAGTCACAGATTTAATTCTTTACACTAATTGCATGACTGTTTCATTATCAAGGTAATTTCCTGCTCCGAAGCCCCGCAAAGACCCAAGAACCTTGGACACTTCCTCTTTAGATTTGGGATTAGCGATTTCCCTAAAATTGCTGAACCTTATGAAAGTCATCATTTCTCTGCCACCAGCGAAGCTTTTGTATTCTTCAAACGATTCAAAACAGCTTTCGCTGCCAAACTTTTTCCACAAATCCTCATAATTACCGGTTAAACGCTCAAGAAAATCTGCAACACCCAAAACCTGCTTTTTTCTTGTAACATAAAACAGTAACTGGTCAACTTCTTTGGGTGCAACTTGGTTTTTTCGGATAAAAACATGCGTTCCAATCTGAGCGCTGTTGCGTTGGCATAATCGGTTCCAATATTTTTCGTCAACCGTTAGTATGTAAGCATAATGTTCATTTGTCATGCCTTTAGCTTCCTTGAATGCTATTAGAAGCGGTTGCCAAATAACAGTTTCGCATGTTCGCTACTCTGTTGCTTGAGGAGAATCACTGTGTTCTTGTTTTTTTATTTCTTTGATTCTCTTGTCAATTTGCTTTAGTCGTTCCTGCATCATTTTTACTGATTCGCAGGTGTGCTTTCGCTCGTGCTCTATCTGTTTTAGGTTTTCTTTGCTGTCTATTTTTTCTTCAAGGAAGGGCGTAAAGGGGGAAGGCATTCCCGGCATAGACGTATTTGTCGTCTCAACGTTGAGGACGTCTCTAGAGAATTCTCGGAAAAGGTTGCCGATGTTATTGGAGATTTCGGTTTGTTTTACGATGGCTCTTCTGAGGATAAGTTCTCCTGATTCAGTGATCTTGTAAACTTTGAGCTTGCGGTTTTTCTGGGTTTGCCATTCACCTTTGATATACCCTGATTTTTCTAGGTCGCGCAAGATGGGGTAGACGCCGCCGGCGGTGGGTTGCCAGAAGCCTTTGGTTCGGTTGTTGATTTGTTTCATGATTTCGTAGCCGTGGGAGGGTTTCTTGTTAAGAAGGATGAGGACTCCAATGCGTATGTAGCCTTTTTGGGCTTCTTTAAGCCAGCTTGTAGTTGTCTTGTCTTCAGTTTCTGTTGCCATCGTATTTCAAATCTATATTGTATTTGGGTAATACTTATATTTTACCGCAATATATTGCAAGGAATAATATTGCAAAATGTGGTTACCAAAATGGCGAATGATTCGATAATCGAAGTCAAGAACCTTACGAAAATGTTCAACGACTTCGTAGCGGTTGACAACATCTCGTTCGACGTCAAAAAGGGCGAGATTTTCGGTTTGCTCGGTCCCAACGGAGCTGGCAAGAGCACAACCCTACGAGTGCTATCCACGTTGGCCGCGCCGACCAAGGGAACCGCGACGATTGGTGGTTACGACATAGTGAAAGATGGTACAGAAGTCAGGAAACTGATAGGTATAGTTTCCGAAAAAATGATAATGTACAATCGTTTGACGGCTAGGGAAAACTTGGTATTTTTCGGAAGTCTCTTCAATCTTCCCAAAGACGACTTAAACAAAAGAATAGACGAGTTGCTTGAGCTGGTTCAACTTACCAAATGGAAGAACGCTCAAGTGGGCACGTTTTCGACAGGCATGAGGCAGAGGATGAACGTGATACGGGCGCTGCTGAACATGCCCCAGGTGCTCTTTCTCGATGAGCCGACTCTGGGTTTGGACCCTCAGTCTTCCGTTGAGATTCGCGAATTCATCAAAAAGCTCAACAGGGAAAACGGCACCTCCATAATCGTAACGACCCATATGATGGTGGATGCAGATCTCCTTTGCGATCGAATCGGCATAATGGATCACGCCAAAATAGTGGCGCTGGATACTTCGACGAACTTGAAAAAAATGATTTCAGGAGCGGATACAACAATATTGAAACTTGAGATCGGAAATCTATCACCCCAAATTTTTCAGGCAGTTCAAGATTGCAAATGCGTGGACAATGTTTCTCAGGAAAACTCGTTGCATTTAAGAGTCATTAGCCATGGTCAAGAAGCCTTCGACAATGTAATTGACGCTATAAGAACTGCGGACGGAAAAATAAATTCCATGGAAAACCTGCAACCCACACTTGAGGACGTGTTCCTGCACATAACGGGTCACCAAGTAAGAGACAGCGCGGACCAGAAAATACCGATAGAACAACATAGGCATTACGGGGCTGCGCCGAATAGGATAAGGTGAGATAAAATGGGCGCAAAAACTCTATTTTCGCATTCTGTGCGTATCGCTTGGAAAGATCTAACAGAGCTGTTCAGGAACCGTTTGGGGGTAGTTCTGCTTATTCTTATGCCCTTGTTCATGATGGCTATGATTGGTTTTATCTATCCATCAGGCAACACCACGATAAGCAACATGCCTGTCGGGGTGGTGAATCAAGATTCAGGCTTTAACAACATCACACTTCCAAGCCAAGCCTTCCTCACGGGGTTACAGCAAATCAACACTCAAACGCACATGCTGAAGCTTTCCAACGCTACAAGTATGGCTGACATCAAGAACGAGATTCAAAATAGCAAGATTGACGGCGGCATAATCATTCCCAGCAATTTCTCCGACTGCATCATGAACGGAGAACAGGGAACACTGATTATCATTACTGACCAATCCAACCCGACAATATCAGCTGAGTTGCAAGGGGCTTTGACCGGGGTATTTGGGGAGATGAACACGCTGCTTGCGCAGGAAAAAGTTCAACGTCTATCTTCAGCTGTAACTGCGAATGACTCTTTGGCTATCGTTCAGCCTTACGTTGTTAAGTCGGAAGGTGTTGTTCCCGGAAACCCAAGCTACTTCAACTTCATTGCCCCTGGAATAATGATGTTGACAGTTATGATGAGCGTCATGACTGGGCTTCCTGTGGCAATATCTCAAGAGAAGGAAGTCGGCACCATGGACGGCATGATGGTCGCGCCGATCAACCGGTTATCCATCATCCTAGGAAAAGCTTTGGGTCAGACCGCTCGTGGCTTACTCCAAGGCTTCATAATAATGGCATTGGCTGTAGGACTGTTTGACGTCGCAATCCACGGAAGCCTTCTGCTCGTGGTCGGTTTGCTCCTACTAGGCGTATTCTCATTCGTCGGCTTAGGCATCGTGATGACGTCTTTCGCTAAGGATCAGGAGACGGCGCAGATGATGATGATGACGTTAATGTTTCCAATGATGTTCCTCAGCGGTGTGATGTTCCCAATACAGTCGATGCCCTGGTACATGCAAGACATAGCCAAATTCCTTCCGTTAACGTATGCTGCTGATGCTCTGCGAAAAGTCATGGTGCTAGGTGCAGGAGTATCCGACATCTCTACGGACCTGATAATCCTGATAGCGTTCGGTGTAATCATGATTGCAATTGCGGTTCCGTTATTTAGAAGGATGATGACAAGGTAGGAGAAGCTGGTAAGAAAACTTGAGTACTCTCTGCTCTAAATGCCCTTTCTTTCAACTTGCCCCACTAATAAAGCGTAAGAACGCGCGCAAGAGGTGCCGCATCGAACCTCAAAGGCAACTGCGAATCTACGAATGCAAAGACTTCCCTAAAAAAGGGCTCTTCAGGAGACTGAAGTGAAGCTTTTTCTTCTTTTTCTTTGGTATTAGTCCTTAAATTGAAGATTGAAGGCTAAAAACCGTTTTTACTTGCTTTATTGACGGCTGTTTTCAGCAATTATCCCCGTTACGGTTTTATATGCTGCACGCATAGAAATGAAAAGAAGAGAAATAAGTTATGTCTGATACTGGAGTAACCGTAAAGAAAAATGTTGACTTCTCCGAGTGGTACGTAGAAGTTGTTTTGAAAGCTGGACTTGCAGATTACGCCCCTGTAAAAGGCTGCATGATAATCCGTGAAGACGCTTACGCTATATGGGAGAAAATCCAAGAAATCCTAAACAAAAAAATCAAAGCCACAGGACACCGAAACGTGTATTTTCCCATGTTTATCCCTGAAAGCTTCCTTAAGAAAGAAGCGGAGCATTTCGCTGGATTCACGCCTGAAGTGGCATGGATTACTCAGGGCGGAGACACCCCGCTGGAAGAGAAGCTTGCCATTAGACCGACCAGCGAAACCATAATGTACGCTACCTTTGCCAAGTGGATTCGCAGCTGGCGAGACTTACCCCTAAAGATTAATCAATGGTGCAACATTGTGCGTTGGGAAACAAAAGCCACCAGACTATTTCTGCGCACAAGAGAGTTTCTTTGGCAAGAAGGCCACACAGCTCACGCCACAAGTGAGGAAGCAGAAGCAGAAGTCATGTACGCCCTAAACGAGTACAAGGACATAGTGGAGAATTACCTTGCAATTCCAGTGCTTGTGGGCACAAAAAGTGATAGCGAAAAATTCGCTGGAGCCCTCTACACCACCGCATTAGAAGCTATAATGCCTGATGGTAAAGCGCTGCAGATGGGAACCAGCCACAACCTTGGACAGAACTTCGGGAAAGTCTTTGATGTTAAATTCATCGGTGAGGATGAGAAGGACCATTATGTTTGGCAAACCAGCTGGGGCATGACCACGCGAATTATTGGCGCTATGGTTATGGTTCACGGTGACGACAAAGGCTTAGTCATTCCTCCCAAAGTGGCGCCTACACAAGTTGTCATTGTTCCTATTCCTTACAAGGGCGCAGAACCTGCTGCAATAGCTGCTAAAGCAAAAGAAATCGCTGAAATGCTGAAGGCTAAAGGCGTAAGCGTTGTTTTAGATGACCGGGAAGGATACACTCCAGGCTGGAAGTTTAACCAGTGGGAACTCAAAGGCGTCCCCATAAGAATAGAAATTGGTCCAAGAGACCTCAAGCAAGAGCAAGTGGTAATGGTGAGGCGTGATACCGGCCAAAAAACGGCAGTTAAAGAAAAAGACATTCCAGCTACCGTTGAGAAGCTTCTGCAGGAAATTCAGGATAACCTGTTTGCAAAAGCCAAAGCCCTACTTGAAGAAAAAACCTGCACTGCTCAGAGCTATGAAGAATTCAAAAAAGTCATCTGTGACAAAGGAGGCTTTGTCAAGGCAGCATGGTGCGGCAGCGCTGACTGTGAAGCAAAGATTAAGGATGAAACAGGCGCAACCATCAGAGTTCGACCCTTCCAGAAAGAAGAACCGACGACGAACTGCGTTTACTGCGGGCAAAAAGCTAAAGAAATGGTGTATTTTGCAAGAGCATACTAATCGAAAGCTGGCTACTCCTCCAATTTAACGTATGCCTTGAGCTGTTCAGCTGCATCATGTAAACCTAGCCGTGCCAAAGTAGACTTCTTAGGTATTCCTTGCTCATCCCAGCCTCTTTTCTCATAGTAAGTGCTCAGCATACCGTTGTATTTTTCATAATCAAGCATAGAGCCTTTTAATGCGCCTTCTGCTAAGGGTTCTTTAAACCACCTCATGGGCGGAAAATCCAAGCTGCGCGTCCATTTTTCCCTGTACTCTCGCACCCAAAATGCCCGAACTAAATTGAGTATTCTATCGCTGATTTGGTTTAACTGCTCTAAAGAAAATTCTACTCCTGTGGCTGCACGCAAGTATTTTTGGTACCATTCAAGCTCAAAGCCAAGTTGGTTGTAGGGAAAACGGCAGACAGTTAATGCTTCAAAGAGCCCGCCGCGGATAAGCTGGGTTTCAATGAGATAATCAACCTTTCCTGAATCGTATTTTTCTCTGCCCGCTTTTACTTCCCATGTTATTAGCCAAGCATCTTTATGGTGAGCACCGATGGAGCTGGTACCATAGGCTAAAGCCATACCGGGCGCAGCGTGGCAATCATAAGCGGAAACCTCCAAGCCCTTGACATGCATTGCCCACTCGCTCGACCCATTACCAACCGTTGCAGAAGCGGCTCGGACTCCTTCAGCTAAGACTGCGCCCAAACCACGCCTGTAAGCGATATTGTTAATCAACACTTTAATCTCTTCAAACTGCCCCCACCTGATCTTCTCTGCTATCAGCCCTTTCTCGGAGGCTTCCATGGCAAAGCCAAGCACGTTCCCAAGAGCGATAGCGTCAAACCCAAGCTCGTCTGCCATGCGGTTCAAGGTGGCCACTTGCGCCAGATTGCCTAAACCAATGTTGGAGCCAAGCATAGCAACGTTTTCGTAATCTAACTCTGAATCTTTTCCTTCGCTGTTTTTAACAACATTGCCGCAGGTCATATTGCACTGTGGGCAGCCGCGGTTTGAAACCTTGATTTTTTCCATGGAAAATCCGCCAATTTCTTCAGCTTTATCGAAAACTCCTTGCCTGTAATTGAAGGTGGGCAGAGCACTGTTCTCTTGTGACCATTCTACTGTTGACATGGTTCCCTGCCGCTTCCAAAAGGCGTAGAGCGGTTTAGCTAGGACTTCTCGGTAACCATCGGCAGCTAACTTCTTCATTTCGTCTGGGTCTGCAAGCGGTATTTGCGCTGTGCCTTCAATTACTATGGCTTTTAGATTTTTGGAGCCCATGACAGCGCCCATTCCCGGTCGCCCGCCCGCGCGTCCCTCTTGCGAAACAACATTTGCAAACTTGACTTGGTTCTCTCCAGCTGGACCAATAGAAACGATGCCTGCCGTGCGCGAATATTTCTTTACCAGCTGCTCATGAGTTTCAAAAGAATTCAAGCCCCAAAAATCCTTAGCATCCACAAACTCGCAGTCTTTATCTTTAATATGGAGGATGACTGGCGTTTGCGCTTTGCCCTCGATGATTAGCGCATCGTAACCAGCCCTCCGCATATTCACAGACGCTAATGTTCCCATGTTTCCGTCGCCGTAACCGCCGGTTAAGGGGCTTTTTGACGCAACAACAAGTTTGCCGCTGTTTGGTAAACCAATGGCTGTTAGTGGTCCAGTGGCAAAAACTAGTTTGTTTTCAGGTGATAGCGGGTCGGTTCCCTGTTTAAGGGTGTCCCAGAGGATTTTGACGGCGAAGCCTCTACCGCCCAGAAAATTCAACGCTAAAGCTTCATCATATCTTTCTGGAGTAGCCTTACGTTTGGTTAAATCTATATTTAGGAAAGTACCAGTCCAGCCGAACATCTTGTTCACCAAAACCCATTTGTATTCAAAGGGGAATCGAAAATAAAAATATGCTGAGAAGCAACACTTGCAATATTCCATTCGCAAATACAAGCCAAGCCTATTCATGTTGTTTAATCTTAGGAAGATTTATTTTTTTGGTTAGCAAGTGTTTGGTTACGGGTAACATAACTTGGGCATCAAAGTAACCAGCAGAGCATCAAACATTGAGTATGCCATACGAGACGTCATAGTACACACTAAACAGTTAATCAAGGACGGTAAAAAAATTTATTACCTTAACATCGGCGACCCTGCAGCTTTTGATTTTAAGACCCCGCAAAACGTTAAAGATGCCTTATGTACGGCAGTACAAAAGGATGATAATTACTATTCACCTTCAGAAGGCAGATTGGACCTCAGAGAAGCAATCGTTAGAAAAGAGAAAAAAGTCAACAACGTCGACATCACAGCAGATAACGTGCTGATAACTGAGGGTATTTCTGAAGGAATACAGATGATTCTTGGCGCCCTAGTTGAAAAAGGCGATGAAGTTCTCTTTCCAGGCCCAACCTACCCGCCATACATTTCCTACACAAGGTTTTTTGATGGCACACCTGTTGCATATGAAACTATAGAAGACGAAGGTTGGCATCCAAACATCGATGACTTAAGAAGCAAAATAACCAAGAAAACACGTGCCATTGTAATCATTAACCCTAACAATCCGACAGGTTCAGTTTACGATGGAAAAACGATTAAAGAGATTCTTGACATCGCAGGAGAACATGACCTGCCGGTGCTGACTGATGAAATTTACGACCAATTAACTTACGAGAAAGAATTCGTCAGTGCAGCGTACCTCTCTAAGGATGTGCCAATTGTTGGGTTAAACGGCTTCTCCAAAGTTTACCAAATGACTGGCTTACGCTTGGGCTACATGTACTTTAAAGGCAAAGGCAAACAACTCGAAGCCCTTAAGGAGGGAGTTGAGAAGGAATGCCGCATACGCATTTGTGCCAACACGCCCGTGCAAATAGCGGCAACAGCCGCGCTCAATGGACCTCAGGAAATGGTGAAGGATATCGTTGATCGTCTTAGGCAGAGACGAGACTTCTCGTGGAAACGACTAAACGAAATTGAAGGAATAAGCACTACCAAGCCTGAAGGTGCATTCTACATATTCCCAAAAATCCGCGACATCGGCACCCGATGGAAAACCGACATGGACTTCGTCGTCAACCTGCTCAAAGAAACCGGCGTACTCATCGTTAACGGCTCAGGCTTCGACCCAGTTTACGGCAAAGGACACGCGAGAATAGTTTTCCTGCCGCCGATAGAAGAGTTGAATGCAGCTTACAACGCCCTAGAAGCTTTCATGAAAAAAAGCAAAAGCAAAAAACCATAACATCATGCTTGCCAATAGCTTTTTTGACCTATTCTCAACATCTAAAAAGTAGCCCCCTCCCTCCTACTCCAATTTAGATAGGGAAATCCACTAGCTAAATTGCTACCCTCTCCCGTTACTCACCACGGCGAGCCTACAGGAGTTATGTCAGCTAATCAAACTCCCAGCTAAAAGCAGCTTGCTACAATAGAAGGAAGTAAAAAATGGAAAAATTAAATTTTTGTGCCCTGTGCTGGGTCTTCGATTACTTTTTGGAATTCAGCCATCAACTTCTTTGTGATTGGTCCGGGTTTGCCTGTGCCGATTTGGCGCTTGTTAACTTCGCATATGGGCACCATTTCCATGGCGGTTCCAGTGAAGAAAGCTTCGTCAGCGGTGAACACCATAAACGGCGTAAGATTGGTCACTGTTAGTTTTATGCCCAGTTTAGCGGCAAGTTTCTCTGTGACTTCAGCGGTGATACCTGCAAGGGCACCTGTTGAAGGGGGCGGGGTTAATAATTCGCCGTTTTTCACGATGAAAACGTTTTCGCCTACGCCTTCAGCTACGTAACCGTTGCTTTCAAGGCAGATGGCTTCGTCCACGCCGTTTGCGTTTGCTTCAATTTTTGCAAGGACGCTGTTGAGGTAGTTGAGTGATTTTATTTCTTGTGTGGTTGCGTCCACGGGGTTTCGTCTCACCCAAGAGAACATCGTGGTAACTCCGTTCTCTTTCGCTCCGTCTGCATGCAGCACGATTTTGTCAGTTATGATTATTACTGAGGCTTTGGGGCATTTACGTGGATCTAATCCAAGGTCGCCTACACCCCGTGTAACCACCAAACGAATGTATGAGTCCTTCAACTTGTTTCTCCGCAGGGTTTCAACGACGGCACTAGTCATTTCCTCTTTGGTTAAGGGAATTTTCAACGTTATCACAAGTGCTGAACGGTACAGGCGGTCAATGTGCTCTTTAAGTTTAAAGACAACGCGGTTGTACTCGCGGATTCCCTCAAAAACGCCGTCACCGTAGAGGAGCCCATGGTCAAACACGGATATTTTAGCCTGCGATTTAGGATAATATACACCGTCAACGTAAACTACCAATTCACTGCTCATACTGTTCTCACTTCGTCACTAACTGTTTCATATTATTCGATTATTTGATATAGTTTACGCCAATGATACGTATAATTCGTTTATCAACCGTGGAACTGAGGTCTCTTGGAAAGGTAAAGCGGCAACGGCAAAGGCTTGAAGGGTTTGCCAGCGATTTTCTCAGACACTTTCGCTATTAACTGGTCAGTGGTCATTTTGTGCTGTTGACCCTTAAGCTCCCGGTCTCGGACAGAGAGGGTTTTTGACTCAACTTCTTTTTCGCCGACAACGATAATGTATGGTACCCATTCCTGCTCGGCTTCACGGATTTTCTTCTGCAATGTCGATGCACTATCATCGATATCGACGCGTATGCAGTGGGAAGCAATTTGCCCTGCAAGCTCTTCCACCAGATCCATAAACTTGTCAGATATTGGAATAAGCCGCACCTGAGTTGGCGAAAGCCAAAGCGGAAGCATCGGCGCCCTACCAGCCATCTGCTCACGGTAAGCCTTCTCAAGTAACGCGTAGATGTCTCGTTCGATGGCGCCGCTTGGGGAACAGTGCAGAATCAGCGGGTACTGTTTTTCTCCTTTCTCGTCAACGTAGGTTATTTCATAGCGTTTAGCGTTTTCCACGTCGATTTGGTCTGTGCTGAGTGCTGCGGCTTTGTCTTGGTTGTCAACGAAGTTGATGTCCCATTTGAGGATGAAGTAGAAGAACCGCTCGTTCCACACTTCGGCCAGCATAGGCTTGTCAAATTTTTTCGCTAATTCAGCAATGAACTCCTTATGCTCATCGTAGAAGCCCTTGGTGAAGCGCATCGCTACTTCATAATCTTCTTTTGTTAAGCCTATGTTGCTTAACACTTCCATGCTCATGTTAAACCGCGTCAAGAACTCCTTCTTCGCCTGCTCAAGGTCAGTGCAGAAAGCGTGGCAATCAGGCATCGTAAAAGCTCGCAGACGTTTTAAGCCGACGACTTCACCGCTTTTTTCACGCCTAAAACTGTAACGTGTTAACTCGTATAGTTTGATAGGCATCTGTTTGTAGCTAAACTGGGCATCATGAGCCATAAGAAACTGCCCAAAGCATGCGGCAAACCGCAAGAAAAGCTCTTTGTCCTCGGATTTTAATACGTATTGGCGTGCTGGGAAACGGTTTAAGTAACTTTTGAGGCTTGGGTGGTTAAAGTCATACATGATTGGGGTTTCAACTTCCATTGCGCCGTACTGGTTCATGCGAAGATTGACATACTGTTCAAGCAACGATTTTATCAAGCGACCCTTCGGGTACCAGCGAATATTGCCTGGATCACTGCCTGCTTCATAATCTGCGATTTCCAGCCTCTTCATCAACGTGACATGAGGCGGCATCTGAGTGACTGCCCTAGCCTTCTTAATTTCATACTGGGAGAACTTTTGCAGGTTAACATGCCCTTTGAATTTGAATTCTTCAATCGGCACCAATGAGCCATCGGGCAGGATAATGTGCCAGAAAGACTGCATCTTGTCCTCGGCTTTTAGTGCTGCAGAAACAGGCTCTTCTTCTTTTTTCGCTCCACCTTCAGCCTTAGCTTCTATCGCAGGTGCATAAGAGCGTGCCTGCTCAGCAAGCGGGTAACCTTTAATTGAGATGGTGAATTGCTTGTTCCAGCCAAATGGAGCGCGGTAGGTTTCGATTTCTTTCTCTTTGGCGTAGGCTTCCATGGCTTTTATAATTTTGAGGGCTTCGCTTGGGTTGCTGAGGTTGCTGCTCAAATGTGCAAAGGGGTAAATTAGGATGCGGTTCGTTTTCTGTTTACCTAGAAAGGCTCGGATGTCGTCGATGGCTTTCTGCGCTACTGCTGCGTTGTCACCTTCTTCTATGGCGATGAATAATACTACGACTTCTTCTATGCGGTTTTCTTTTTGCTCCGCTTCTTCAGCAATAGCGATTTCTTTTTGGATGGGTTTGAAAACTATAAAGTTAGAGTGTAACTGGAGTATTCGCATGGCATTTCACTCTTATGGGTGACCGTAACGCCACTTATCAAGCGTTTTATCTTTTTTCGTCTTTTTCTTATATTCTTTATAATGCTCTTTGCAAATGTAAGCGCGCTTTTCTTTGCTGCTAACATTTAAAACAGCCTTGACTTTGTCAACTGATATTGAACGGGCAGCTTCTCTGCCGCAGCCTGACACATTGCATTTAACTCCTTTTTCTATGCGACCCACAGTCAAAGCCTCATGCATATTAGTTTACTACGTAAATATACACTATTGCTTAAGTTCCTTTTCATACAAAGTCTTGGCTCTCTGATAAATTTCTTCTTTTTTGCCGAAATAAGTTGGGCCAATTCCTTCGACGACCAGCGAAGCTGCAGCTGAACCGACGCAAGCACACCATACTGATTCTTTTTGGCGTAGGTACTCGGTTAAGAAGCCGCCTACGAAAACGTCTCCTGCGCCTGTTGGGTCAACTACAACTTGTGAAGGGCATGCTGCAATATTGTATTGTGCTCCCTCGACTGAGAGCACTGAGCCTTTAGTGCCCATGGTAACGATGACGGTTTCAACTCCGAAATCGTGAATGGCTTTTATTGCAGGTTTAAGCTCAGACTGGTCAGTTAACGCATAAATTTCATTTAAAGATGACTTGTAAATGTTGACTAAACTAAATATTCGTTTGTCAACCGAAGCGTTTTCTGTTACGTTTCCTGCTTCGTCGAAGCTTCGAAGTAAACCCTGAGGGTCAAGCGACAGTATATCAGCGCAATGCTTCAGATGCTCAACTACTTCGAATGATACTTCGTTGGCAATGGGCGCAACATGAACTGCCTTAGCATGCAAATCAACTGGTAAGTCAGCCAAGTTTATTGGCGCTCCTTTACTTTTCAATTTCAGGGTTCTATCAGACAAATCTGCATTGTAACCCAGCTCAAAGCCTGTGGTCGGCTCATCTGCACGCTTAATTACGCCTGAAACGTCGATGCCTTCTTGCCTTAGCCACCACAGGTAAGCTTCTGGAAAATTCCCGCCTACTTTGGAGATTACAGAAACAGTTGCTTCCAAACGTTTAGCAGCAAATGACGTGTAGGTTACAGCGCCGCCTAAAACAACAAATGGGGCAGTTCTGCTGGGCAATAGAATTGTGTCGATTGAGAAGTGACCAATAACCGCTACATCTACGTTTTGAATCAGTGCCCAAGCCCCTTCATGACTAATAGGACATCCAAGAGATATAAATAAAGATTAAGAATTAAGATTGAAGCAGCAGTATAGCTTTCGCCAAATCTCCCTGGCATTCCTCAAGGGCTTCTTTTGCTTTCTCTAAACTTTTACCAGTTTGGTCAGCCACCAGCCTCACATCCTCTTCAGAAAACGCTGGCTGAGCTGCCTTAGCGGTTTGGCGTTGAGATGGGGCTTGCTCTGAAACTTGACCGCCGATAACCTGGTACATTTTTTGCCCTTGAATTTCTAAAATTGCCACTTCGGGTTCATCGATAACTATGTCTTTGCCGCTTGTTTTAATTATGACTTGTTGAACGTCAGGTACAGAATTCATGTTCATGCCCATACGTTGCATCAAACGTTTTTGCTCTCGAGGATTCATACGTTTATGCGTAGACTTCACTTCCACCAAGTATTCTGCAGTAGAACTTCATAAACTTAACTTTCCAAAGGTATTCGTTTTGATTTTAGTTTAATTCTCCAAAGCATTTATTCCCACATACCGAAGCGGAAAGATACTTTAGGTAATTTCTATGCTTTTCAGATTTAAGACTTATCATCCATGAAAACTTCTAAATTACTGCCTTAAGGATAATGAAGCCCCCCACCACACATAGGGCATTGAAGCGGAAGCTTCTTCTGCATATACATTAATTCAAGCGTACAGGTGAAGCAGAAATGCATGTTGCATTTTGGACAGCACTTGAGGTATCACACTTTTGGCTGTAAATCAGATTTTTTATGTGCTTAAGTTGGTTGCTCTTGGAGAGGCACGTCTTGCTTGCTAAAGTGAAGGATGCACGTTATTTTTATCTGAAGTAACATATAGCGTACTTGCTTGCGAGTTTTGGATGAAACATTTCATTTATTTGCAACTTAACGGGATTGTAGCAGGCATGATTATTTCAATCGTTTCAGCGTCGGTTTTTTTCGTTTGTTTTTTTCTTTGCTGCAAATGTTCTTCTAAATATCGAGTTTGGTAATTTAGTAAAGAGCACATGATTGTCATTTTGAAGCTTCATCTTATTAGGATTTATGAATTATTGGTCCACAACAAAAGAGGAATTTTGGGGTGGCATCTCCACTAGCGATTGTCCATTTCGCAGAGTATTCATAGCTGGTTATTTTCTCGAATAAAATGCCCTGATAAATGAATATAACCTAAAAATTAAACGAATACCTTGAAAAACTTAACTTTCCTTGCAGCCATGCCGCACCTTAACTGCTACGCCTGTTTTAAAAGCCGTCATCTCCACGCTTGAAAGCAAAGCCCGCCCAACCGCCAAAACATTCCCTGCCTCATCCTTGACGATAACTTCATCTTTGGCGCGAATCTCATCGTCAACTTTGACCACGTGAACGGCAAAAACATCTCCACCTTCGGCAATGAACTTTGAAACGTCGTTTTGCACTGTAACAAAACATTTGGCGAAAGGTAAATTTTCAGCCATGAACTTGGCTGCTTTAATGCTCAACGAAAGCAAGCCGTCGGTAGGGCGCAATGTAGCTAATCTTTCGCCGTTTAGGTTAATGAAGCGTATTCTGCCTGTTCTTGGAGAAAACTGTATTTCAGTATTTTCTGGAAAAAGCTTTGTGCCTACGCCTTTTCCAAACTGGTAGTCAGCAATAGTCCTTACTTTGCCAAGTTCGTTATCCACATTTTCACCGTCGATTGGCTTTTTGTTTTCGACAAGTATAAACATAACAAGATAATAAAGACAGTGAAAGGTGAAAGCTCACATTGAGATGTGAAGTCTGCGGACACAAAATTCATGATGAACCAATAACGGCAGTAATTGAAGGAGCCAAACTAACCGTATGCGTTGAATGCTCAAAGCATGGTAAAATAATCCATGAAGAAGAAGTAGCCCTTCCCCAAAAAAACCTCAAAAAACCAAAGGCTCCTGTTACAATGGTTCAAAGAAAACCAATTGTTGCTAAAGTGGAAATCACTCAAGAACCTGCCGAAGACTATGCAAATAAAATAAGAGCGGCGCGGGAAAAATTAGCGCTCACCCATGAGGAACTGGGCAAAAAAATAAACGAGAAAGCCTCAGTTTTAAGAAACCTTGAAGCTGGCAAAATGACGCCAAACAACCAGCTTGCCGCAAAGCTTGAACACATGTTAAAAATCAAGTTGCTTGTTCCCATATCAGAAGAAAAAGTCACTCAAATCCCTCAGTCCGCCAACCAAGAATTGACATTGGGAGACCTTATCAAGTTAGACAAGAAAGGCGGGGAGGCAACCACAGAACGAAAGCCGTCATAGTTCAGCGTAGGCTGAACCGTGAAGAGTCAAGTTTAGATGAACTTAAAAGATTAGCAGAATCAGCCGGATACACTGTTGTAGCCACATTAGAACAAACCAGACCGCCTGATTCACGGTATCAAATAGGCGCTGGAAAAGTAGAAGAACTTGCCAAGATGGTGCAGGAAGCAGGCGCTGAAAAAGTAATTTTTGACAACCAACTAAAAACTCGCCAAACATACAATCTAGCAAAAGCAACACACGTAGAAGTCATCGATCGATTCCAGCTCATACTTGAAATCTTCAATAGACGAGCCACAACAACAGAAGCCCAACTCCAGATTCAACTGGCAACACTGCAAAACGAGCTCAAGCACGCTAAGGAAAAAGTTAGATTAGCAAAAGGGAGCGAGCAGCCCGGTTTTATGGGTCTTGGCGCTTACGAAGCAGACGTTTACAGTGACGCCATAAAAAGGCAGGTTCAAACAAACCTCAAAAAACTTACAAAAATTAGAGAAAAAAGAGTTCTTCATAGGGAAAGGCGGACGGAGCTTGGCTTCTTGACTATTTCGCTTGCTGGATACACGAAGTCTGGAAAAAGCTCCTTGTTTAATGCTTTAACCGAAGAAACCGTTCAAGTTGACAAAGCATTATTCACAACTCTTTCAACCACTACGCGGATGATAGAGTTTTCCAACCGTAGGTTTCTTTTAACAGACACTGTTGGCTTCATTGACCGTTTACCCTTATCTTTGATTGAAGCATTTCATTCCACTCTGGAAGAAACCATCTTTTCAGACCTAATAATACTGATGTTAGACTTAAGCGAGCCAATAGAAACAATTGAGAAGAAAAACAACATTTGCCTAGAAACAATCGACCGTCTTGGAGCATCAGGTATACCAACCATAACCGCTCTAAACAAAATTGACTTAATCAACGAAGCTGAAACAAACCAAAAACTCGAAGCCCTCAAAGATAAAACTAATAATCCAATTCTCTTGTCAGCAAAGTGCCAAACAAACCTTGATTTACTGAGAGGGGAAATACTGAGGATTCTTGAAAATTACGTCCAAGCGCAGTTTTCGGTTCCGTTAACTAACAGGACCATGCCCTTTATCTCATGGGTTCATGAAAAAACAGATGTCAAAAAAGAAGATTTCACCAATGATTCGGTTCACGTAGTATTTGAAGCTACCCCAGAGTTAACTGAGCAAGTGAGAAGAAAAGTGGAAGAATTAAATGGCAAATTCACAACCAACCAAAAAACCAAATGACCTGCCAAAGATTGTGGTTTTAAGGTGGGGGCACAGACCACAGCGGGATGTGCGGTTAACTACTCATGTTGCTTTAACTGCGCGGGCACTTTGTGCTTCAGGCTTTATACTTTCAGACGTAGAAGACTCCAATATAGAGCAAACAGTAAGGAAAATAACCGCGCGTTGGGGCGGAACCTTCCAGTTTGAAATGGGAACCCCGTGGAAAAAAGCCGTTCACGACTGGAAGGCTAATGGCGGCGTTGTTGTCCATTTAACCGCTTACGGGGAAAACATCCAGACAAGCGACGCCCTAAACAGAATTAAAAATTTAAACAAGGATGTTTTAGTCCTTGTTGGAAGCCAGAAAGTTCCAGGCGAATTCTATTCAAGCGATGTATCAGATTTTAACGTGTCCATCGGGAACCAGCCACATTCAGAATGCGCTGCGCTTGCAGTTTTTCTGGACCGTTTTTTCGCGGGTGAAGAGTTGGCTAAGGATTTTGGCGGAGCGAAAATGAGGATTGTACCGTCTGCAAGGGGAAAAAAAATAAAAAGCGACATAGAGCCCTAATTTGTTTGCTTCGCGTACTGTTTGGTTTCAAGGTTCTTGTCTTTATGGGCGGTTGACTTTTTAATTTTCGAGTGAAATTTTAATATTTAAGGCAAATGAAGGCTAAATAAGGCCATGATTGGCATTCAGTCCGCGGAATCTAAGACCAGGGGGCAACTACTTAAATGTAGGAGAAAAGCCACCGCTAATCTTATTTGTAATTATCTCAATATGTGATTAGCATGACAGATCGCGATTTAGCCGCATGGTATACCCGAAGAGCTTACCATAACCTAAGCCAAGCGAAGAGATTGTTTCATAGTAATAATGTTGAATCTGTAATTGCTGCCTTTGAAGCTATTGAATTTTCTTTGAAAGCTCTTTGTGAGCTTCTGGATGTAACCGACGTTAACCATGAGCATTTTCTAAAAGCTACTACTATTAGCGCATTGGCTAAGAAGATTGAAGAAAAAGGTTTCGGCAAATCAAGCACTATAACCAAAATGACACCAATTCTGCTTGGCTATACTGATGACCTTAGGATTATCGCAAGATATGGAATACAGCATAATCAATTTCCAAAGGTTATGCCTGATAAAATATTTTCAAAAGAATATTCGAGTACTGTAATTAACGATGCAAAAACGTTATGCAATTTACTTGGCACCGTTGAGATAAGAAATAGGTGGTTACCTAAAGTAAGGATAGGCATTCTTACTGGTTATTTCTCGGAAGCAGGAGAGGTTAAGTGTGCTGAATTCCCGTTTGCTAATAATGATCGGACCACTTGGCACAAAAGACTTGAGAGCCTAAGTGGGACTTTAGGCATAGAACTTGAAATTGAGGATATAAATTCTGAAGATATTTCTGAGAGATATGGTATTATCATTAACCCTTTTGGCGAAATGTTTCCGGAAATCAACGTTAAGCAAAACTTGGCTTTCAATAATATCCGCAGTTATATCGAAAATGGCGGTGTCTACGTAAATACAGGTGGATTTCCCTTTTTTTACGCATGGGATGTTACCCTTAAAGAGAACAATAAAATAGCAATATGTGAAAAAAGGCTCTTGGTACCCGACGAGATTAAGTTTGATGGAATTAACGTCACAATTCAGAATTACAAGGAATATCTTGAATTTACAGGCACCCTCCTTCATAGGGAGTTTAACGTAATGCCTACGCCAGTCTCGAAAAATAAAAGGCCTGTCTTTCAGAGTGATGAAGATGTTGAGAAATTTGGGAAATTAATACCTGAGAACTGTACAATCAATGAATTTAGAGCGCTACCAAATAGTACTGACTTAGTCCCCATTATAAGAGCTAAAGATGAGGTCTCTGGTGAAATTTACCCAATTTGTTTATTAAAGAGGGGAAGAGGGCATCTTCTTCTCGCTGGAATGAACACTACAGAAGAGCTTGAAACTCAGATATTCGCTCAGGCAATTATGGGATTTGTTTCTTGGATTCGAAAAAGCATGCAGCCAATGACCACTACCCCTACTTAAGTTAATAAGTTTGATATAAAAACAAACAGGGGGCATTTCAATGTCTAAACTGTTTAACGGAAAAAAATGGCGAATATGATTTTTTAGTCAGATAAGGCTGGAGAGGGCTATCGTATGTTTATTGTAATCTTGATACAACCCTGGAAAGTATTTCATCTAAGCTGTCATATAACTCGTCTTTGGACAGTACTGTAGTGTCAATGTTATGAAACTCTGATCTGATTTCACGCGTTATTCGTCTAAACCATTCTTCTCTCGAAAGATTGGTGCCCCTTTGCAATTCCATAACCTTTCTTTGTACGAACCACTCAATAATTCGTGGGTCAGTACGAATCCTTCTCGCATCTAAGAACTCAATCCACTGTCGCCAACTCCCTGCCGACGCAACTTGCTCCCAAGGGAAGCCGGCTATAATATAGCCATAGTAGAAGTAGGCATTTTTGAGTCTGTCAGCCCTTCCCGATTGCGGTTTCACTGCATCCGAGTTATCAAAAACAGCTTTGAAGAAATATGGTAAAAATGTATCAGGTAAATTGTACGTAGCCCTAACCTTACACCATAAATCTCTAAGTTCCAGACCCAGATTAAACCAAAACTGGATTGACCCACTTTTTCCTTTAAGTGTAAGTAATCCTTTTTGTTCTAATCTTTTTTCTATTTGTTTAATTTCAATTTTCAGGAAATTGTCTAACTTATCAGCGTTCTCTTTATCTTCGTACGCTAAATACCCAATGGTTTTGTAAATTCGTCTTCCGTTTTTGTCTACAATTATTGCCATACTGTACTCCAGGTGCTTCTCGATTATTCAAAGTATTTGCCCATTATTTTTGAATACAAAGCAGATATTCTCTTGAAAATCTCTTCAGGGTCTTCAATATCCTTGTAAGGCGCACTGTTGTTGGAAATTAGCACAAATGGAATTTTTTTAGCCATCATTTCGATAAGGTAGTCTTTTCTTGCTTGTTCGTTCTACCTTGACGGTACCCTTTGTTTGTATATTGGATGTGAGGTATTGATCAAGAGGATATTTCCATCCCCTGAAGAGTGTGGCGTCACTTTACCATCGATTTTTATTATCTCACCATCTATCTCTTCTGTTACCTCTGGAACATACTGAACTTCTCTGAAGGCACCTTTACCCAGAGGAGGGTCAGTAGCTATCCAGAAACGTACCGAGATAATTTCCAATTCCTCACCTTTCTTATGTTCAGGATGATTCAAGCAAACCATCTTAGCCCTTAGATGACATTCTCCCTGAGCATATTCTGTTTTTGTTATCTTAAGTGACATCGGGTTTACGTGTGTGGGGTAATTTGGGTATACAGTAATTTCTTTGTCAATTAGCGTATCCCTTTTCGTCTCGTTTTGTTCCGTATAGATGCTTAATTGAACTCGCGCTGGGGACTTTGTTGAATTCAGAATTTTTGCGTGTATATTGGTAATTTCCTCGTTGAACTCGACACGCTTAATCGGATTTCTAAAATCAGGGGTTGGAAAAACTAATTGGAGGCCATCTGTTTGGTCGTTATTCAAGGAAACTTGAAACGTTCTTTGCGGCTGCGTCTTTGGGGGTATCGGTGGAGAAAGGGTTAGAACATCAATCCCTATGGACTTCAGCAAGGTATTAAATTCTTTTAGTGTAGCGTAATCTCCAGTGGCTGATTTACCTATTGTTGATCCGAGTTTGGATGAAGAGAAATATTGCATTTGAGCTGCAACGTAATCTTTAATCGCTTGGTAAATATTTTTGTTACCCCAACCTGCCTTTTTTGTGAATCGATAGTGTGTAGGATCCTCGCATTCTTTCAGTTTATGTTGAACACCCAAGTCCCCTTCAACATATCCATATATGTGCTTTGAAATAATAGGATCTGGAGCGATGAGAAGGTCTGATATCGGTATTCTCTCAACAACCATTCCCCCTCTAATTATAGCAATTCCCTGTATATCGTCCTGAACAGGATCTTTTGACCAGACTATGTGAAGCTTCTTTATCCTGAGCCCCTTTCTTGTTTTACCTGATAAGCAAGCCCACTCCGTTATCCAAACTTTGAAATTTTCGGAGTCTACGCTTGGAAAGTGCAAGTCAGATGGGATGTTAACTATTGTTTTTCGACCAAAAGTATCAATAGATAAGAAAAGTTTTATTATTGCTATCTAACCTATATTAGCACCTTTTGACATAACATATCTTAAAAACGGAGTTGATAAAACATGAATGAACAAGAACAAAACGAGTGGCTACCTATGAGCGCATGGCTTAACGAGTACCAAAACCCTAAAACGAAAAGTGCAAACGAAACAAGTTTCAAGTTTTTCTGCTCATGGGCTAAAACGACTCCTAAGCAACTGTTAGACAACTTCGACCAAATCAAGGCGAAGAGCCAACTTTTAGCATTTCAAAACTACCTCGTTAATGATTATAAGACTCCTAAAGGCGAATCGTTAAAGCCTAATTCCGTGCGGTTCCCCATTAATGCGGTTAGAGCATTTTATAGTAGCCAAAAAGAACCGATTAGAGGTTTAAAGAAAAAGACTGTTAAAGCGGAAGCGGCTAAAGGCGAACACATCTTCTCAATAGCTGACCTTCGCGCCATGTATGCGGTAGCCGACACACGCAACAAGGCAATTCTTAGCACGGCAACAAGTTTAGGGTGGGACGTTTCGTCTTTCGGCAACTTGGAAAGAGACTTTGTAGAAAACTTGGTTAAAAGAACCAAATCACAAAACTCTGAGTTTATCGCTTTTGATTGGCAACGGAAAAAAACGGGAGCTACCGTTTACGGAATACTTAACCCTATGGCAATCTTCAGCTTAGACAACTACATAATGAAGTTAAATAAAGAATCTCCAAATCAAACGAAATTATTTGACTTAACCGAGCTACAGTTAAACAACATCCTTAAGAATTTGGCGACTGAGGCAAATATTGTCTTAATTGGTCGTGTCCACTTTCACCTATTGCGCAAATACCTTATGAATGCTTTAAGTGACGCGGGGTTAAACGCTTGGGAAGTCAAGATAATAGTTGGTAAAGAAATACCCGTGACTGATTCGACTTATTTGCAAACTTTAAAGAAAAGTGCGTATGAGAAATATCAAAAAGCCTACCCAACACACCTATCATTAAGCCAAATGGTTAACGGAAACGCGAAATATAACATCTTAACCGATTTGGTCGTATCACATGTTAAGGCGCAAAAGGCATTAATTGAATTCATGGAACAGAACGGTATGTTAAGCAAGGTGCCACCGCAAATTCAAGAACAACTGAAAAGCGTCTATGAATTCGCTAAAATAATGGAAACCCAAAATGGCAAAAAACAAGAACCCAAAGAAGAACATAAAGAGAGTGAAGAGCCATGACAACTGAAGAACTTGAGGTCTTAAGAGAAATCTTAGCCGAGTTGCGGAAAACGAATTCTAAACTTGACATGGCTAACAGCTATCTCGACAGCGTAGCAAACCGTTAAAGCCTCATTTTTTTCCTTCTTTTTTAGGTCAATATTTGTAATGGAGAAAGTTAATTGGCTACTTACAGAGAGAGTGACCATCTGCTTTCGTCTTCGTCAGCTAACGTGACCATTAGTTGGTTAGCGTCACCCTACCAGCTTGAATAGAGCTACTTACTCAACTTTCTTCAATTACCATAAAGGGGAATGCATCAATTCTATGATGACATCCCCTAAGTTACTTGGTTCTCCAATAGTGCCCGCAAGATACACATTTGAACTTTTTTTGCCCATATTTCTGGATGTGGGTACCTGAGCAATACGGACATTTTTCCCCTGTTTGTTTGAGTTGTTCGGCTAATAATTTAGATTCACGGTTATCCAGATAATCAACAAAACCATCCTCTTTCGGAAATTCTGGGATTAAAGCACATAGCGAAATTTTTAGCTCAAGATAGATTTTATGTAGAGCTTCAGCTTTAGGGTCGTTTTCTTGTTCGTTATCGATGTACATGCGAAGAGCCGAAATTACGATAAGCATTAAGGTTTTTGAGTCGAAAAGGGTAGGGTCTAACGCCTCGATTTCTTCTAAGGTTGCTTCTTGGAAAAATGCGAATGGAAACTCGCTTTGAATAATTGAATCCTCTATTTCCCCACATTTTGCAAGGTATTGCTTCAAGTTTATACGCTCTTTTCCCTTTGCGGAAAGTTCCCCGTTTACCGCTTGAAGCAAACGGTTTTGAAGTCGGAAAGCCAAATTCGTTTCGCCGAGCAAACAGCTAATTTCATTTTGAACGCCTTCCCGTGACAGTTTGCCCGCTATATAACGCTCGTTAAGCTCTCGTAGTTTAGCTTCGTGGGTTTCTGTGTCAAACATTACCTATTGCGTCTCCATGTATCTTCAAATTCTCCTGTATCGCCTAACTCATATTCCTCAACTTTAGGGATATACCCATGAATAGGTGGACTATTCAACCACGCTGATAATTTGCCGCATTCAAGAGTTGAACAAATCTTGTCGTTATCTGGGCATAAAAAGCAAGGTATTTCTATACAATTATCAATTGCCAAATGTGACATGTGAATTATTCTGTTACTCATCATTTTTTGTTGATTAGATTTAAAGCCGAAAACAAATTTTATTCGGCAAGTTTTACAAAAGTACCTTTGCTTTCCATTAGGGGATTTACCATGCCTTTGAAGGCTTACACCATTACATCTTGGGCATTTAACGTCATCGGGAATAGGTATTAGCATTTTAAATCTTGCCGATTGCCCTGTTGGTTTTCTTGTCAGGTGCCTATTTGGTTGCTTAATAGGCTGGATAATTTGTGAAGTTGTTAAGGAAACAAAAAAGTTCTTTCCGCATGAACGACAGATAAATCGCTGTTTGCTTCCATCGTTGGATAAGCCATGCCGAACAACTGTACTATCATTACAAAAAGGGCATAGTATTTCTAAAGTTTGGAGTTGTTGCATTTACTTTTCTAAGTCCTTTTCCAACTTTTTCCGTTTAAGTTCCATTATTTGGCTAAGTTGACTTTCCAATGCTTTGTCGCGGACTTCACTATCATCTAAGAATTTGTTAAATCGTGCATACGACTTAGCGTTTAGGTTTGTGGCTTGTTCAACTAACTTCTGGGTTCTCTCAAAAAGCGCATCGTTTTGGTCTCTGATTACTTGTAGCCTTTCCTGTGCATCTTCATGAGCCTGTTTAGAATAAGCCATATAATCAAGTTCATTAGCGATTTGCTTGTCCAAAAGGATTTTCTTACGCATCTCATTAGCGAAGGGTACGCCGTGCAGTTTCTCAAGTTCCGCGAACCACTTCTCAAGCTCTATTTGATATTGCTCTTCCTCACTTGTCTCTTCGGAATTGTCTATGTCAACATCTGAGTTTTCCTCATTCTCTACGTTTTCCTCTGGGGATTCCTCTTCAGGTTCTTGAGTGTGGATAGATTGATTTTCTTCATTATTTTCTTGTTCTTTATCATTTTCTTCTGTCATTTTTAATCATCCTCTTTAGGCTTGACGCTCATCCACCTAAGAATGCACAATTCTTCGGTTTCAATTTCCTTGCCCTTGAATTCTTTTACGATTTTCTTTTTATTCATATTTTTCACCTTAGTTAATTAATTTAAGGACGGGGGGGAAAGGTAACCCCCCATCCCCGAATGGTTGTAGAGACGCTATGTTTTTTGTAAGTTTAAGGCACAGGGGAATAGTGACTTTCCCCCGTACCGATGTGATAGAGACACCGCACAGAATTGTGGATGTTATGGCAAAACACCGCACGATGTCCCTAATCACTTGAATTAGTCATCTTCTGAGGGTATTTCGTCCTCATTTTCTATTACGGGAGTCGGACTTGGTTTGCCGATTTTTTGCGGTTCCTTTATTGCATTCATTTCTTCAACTGGATATTCTTCGCTTAGGTCTTGCTCGGATTTGTCGCCATTGACAGTTGATTTATCGGCACCTAAAGGTACCATATCGTTTCTGCTTGGAGTATAAGCATCTGCCTTTACTTCAACCGTTGAGTCTTTGCGCTTCTGTCTCTGGGTTTCTAAGTCGCGTTCATGGACAAGTGCATCGAGAGTGCTCATTGTCGGATTAGCCTTTACTTGTGAAACTTTACTTTGATTTTCTGTTTGTGCATCACTCATGTTGTTTTTTCATCTCCTTTTTACGTGATTTATTTTGATTAGTTCGAATTTGTTGGACGATTTCTTTTTCAAAGTCTTCGTCTCTGAGTCCATCGGGCATTTTCTCCTACCTATTTAACGTACATTTTGAGAGCGACTAAATAACCGCCGTCTTCTTGGAGAACTTTATACTTGTGAGTTTTAAGTTTCGTTTCAAACTCTTCTTTAGTGATTTCTTTATCGCTTGTACGCTTAACCGTCAATCCATCTGAATTTCGGTTATCAGCTTCAAATTGGGCAAACCCCCGTGATTTCTCATCGTGAAAGTGGACTCTGTAAACTATCGTTGTCCAAATGCCAATTGCCTCATCATTTTCCTGAAGTTTAGGTTTTGATAGAAAAGTTGTCAAGTAGTCGTCTTCAAACGGCTCTGCACTCCAAACCTCATAAGCCATGATGCATTCGAAAAATTTTCTATTTATGACACCGTATTTGCCTTCCGAATCGCTAACGTATAAAGTTGGAACAATCTTCTTTTTTTCAGCATTCATTTCCTTAATATACTCGTTTTTTGAAGTCATTTTATGCCACATCCTTTGCTTTTTGACCGATTATTTGCCGTTGATTACGAGCGTAATTTAATGGTGATTTGCGGATTCCAAAACGTTCAAGTTCGCTAAAAGGCTCTTCTGATTTGCTAAAGTCCACAGTTGGAACTTTGTCGGTTTTGGGAATAGCATCGTCTTCACAGTAACGATTTTCCTCATGTATTTGTTTTTGAGCAACGGCATACTTGTTTAACAACGCATTTAAAACGAGATTTGCATGTTGAGCTTTCTGTTTGTCCTCAGATTTACTTTCATTTCTAAGTGCGCGTATCATGTCGTCATATGACCCGAATTTTTTCCTGTAAATATCATCAGTTTCTATACTGGAACCCAATTGTTGAGAGTTCATAGGTGCACTCCCAGCGGGAACTTCGAATTTTTGGTTTTTAGCTTTCGATAGCTGTTCTTCAAGAAGGTTCATTGTGTACTCCATATCTTTGATGCCTTCTGGGGTTCGACCCTTCAAGTTCTCAAGCATTTCAGCGCGTTTATCTGGGTCAGCAATAAGAGTGTTTATTTTTTCAGTAACACCTTTACGTTTCTCTTCCAGCTTTTTTTCCGCAATTATGCCGAGCTTATTTTTTAAATCCTCTGACTCATCAGTTTTCTCGGCGAGTTGCTGTTTTAACTGCTCGTTTTCCGAGTCTTTCTTTACGTTTATTTCAATTGTTTTTTCTGACATTTTATAAAAACCCCTGTTCATTCAAGGTTACTATGATGCTTGCTAATTCCTCATCTGAAAATGGTTGTTCAACCCAAAGCGATTCTTGAACCTCTTTAACTTCGGCTGAGTCCATGCCACGAGGCGTATTTGGACTAAGCAATTGAATTGAGGACAAAACCATCTTTCGTATGCGGCTTAAAACACTTCCAGCCGCGTCAACCGCGTATGAAACTGCTCCTTTCCCCTTGAGGCTTAAACCCCATCCCTTAGAAATTTTATGTAGTTTGGCAAAACTTTCTTCTAAAATGCCCTCTATCCAGAGCTTTCCTTTTTCTATCCAGCCCCTCAATATTTGACCTATGGGTTCGCCGCTTTCATCATGCATGTTTGCGGTAAGTTGACCCGTATTTGGGTTGACTTTTGTGCATGTGCCAAAAAAGATTTTTAAACCCACTACTTGACCGACAAGCGAATTCAAAAGGTCTGTTTCGTAAATGTTTTTGTTGTTGCTTATGCCTTCTGTGGCTAAAACTCCCTTAAACCGTTTTCCGTTTAATGATTCCTCTACATGAAATGGAACCGTCCAATTCCATGAGGCGTTATCTAAAGTCTTTACTTCAATTCTCATGGCTTTTTTACCTCTGTTGTTCGAATGGACTTACCGTTATATTCCGCGATGCTCAAAGCAACCTCAGAAAATCGTTGCTTCCGTTCCTGTTCCTTCTCCTTTTCTTCCTCTGGGTCAAATTTCCCAATAGTAAATGTGCTAATTCCCTCTGTTTTAATGAGTAATTGTGGTGTTGGAAATTCTTGCAACTCAAAAACTAAATTGAATTTGTTAGTGTCGTGTCTTGCACATAATTGCATTAAAACATCACAAAGTTCTTTTTGATTTTCAACTTTAGATTTACCTGTGTATTTCTCAAGAAAGCCCCAAAATTCATAGACTGATTCTGGAACGCGCATTACTCTTGTTTTTTCTATCATTTTTTTCATCTTCTGTTTAACCTAAACCGAAACCTTTATTAGTAACGGTTGTCAGCACTTGTTACAAGTTGTAACACGAGTATTTAAATCTTTCTATTCTAAATAACAAAAAATGATAAAGGATTTGCCCAAACAACCTATAATCAAGCCCCGTTAACCCACTCTATATAAACAACCAAGCTCTAAACAATAACCAACCCTAAACGACTAACTCTTATCACCAAGTCCCAACCCCGAACTAAACCAACCACGATTTTTCGTCACCGCTAAAAGTGGACGCTGGCATCGGATTTTCGGCTGTGGGTGGCAAGTACGGCGGAGTATATGTGTTGTACAGGTTCTTTTGGCGTTTGCGGCTTGATTTGAGCTTGTTTTGGCAAACGGACGATTTGGTTTTATTTATATATTCATATGTTAGGTGGTTTTGGCTTAAAAACGAATGGTTTATATATTAGTAAGGTTTAAGTAGTTGCGTGAGCAAGTATATAAAGCTTGTTGTTTGCTTATAAAGGTGTTACACTCGTAGGGCTATAATAGTAACAGAAGGTTAGGCTGACCTGATAACGTTAGCCTAACTCGTTTTGTTGAATAGTTGGGTTCCAAAAAATAGAGTTAACACTAAAGAACTAACCTAACTAAAATTGATGAAAAACGGGGTTACCTGAACATTGGCAGTTTACTAAAAACAGAGGGTTTTCTGTTAGCTTCTTTCTGTTTAAGCTGTTCCATGCGATTATGGTTAAGTCTCGTAATCCACGCTTCCCATATTTTGGGGTAATTCAATTGCATTTTTTCTTCCCAAACTTTGGTATCTAACCCATTCTTGAATGTTGCATGTATTTGCCATTTCCCGTAGCCGTGACCGTTCCAAATACAAGCCTTTTCGAACTGCTTAAATGAAATGCCAAAATACTGTTTTTTCTCTTTCCCAAGTAACGCCTTAATTTTTTGCTTACGTTTCTGCTTAACCAATTCAAGAACTATAAGTTCCTTCTCGGTTGCTTTCTCCATTACGGCTTTATTGTTGAGTTTGTATCGTTCCTGTGCTATATCGAACCGTGAAACAAACGGTTTTTCTTCCCGTTTACATGCTTCTTCGATTACCTTTTCTTTTCGCTGATATGCTTCTTGGTTACTCATGCTTTCACCGTCCTATGGATGTGGTGCGTTTTGAGTTGGAATCGGCTCACTTACTGTTTTGCCGTCTTTGACTCCTTTAAGAATCTTGAAAGTGCGAAGGTCAAAACCCAATTCGAGACTCTGTTTTTGGTCTGGGTCTTCTCTGGTTTCAATGTAGCCGTGTCTTTGAAGAAAAGCGTCTTCCCATTCATACTCATAATGATAAGTCGGAACCCAATGTAAAGTTTGGTTTTTTTCGCTCCCTACTAACCTATCTTGTTTATTGCGTACTCTAAATTGTTTCTTTTTGCCAATCCAAAACGCTATTGTTCTTCTGTCGCCGCAACCTAAGATTTCCATTATTAAGTCGCTCATGCCAACGTAAACGCGAGCCGACCCGATGTTCTCTAACCATTTCGGATGGCTAACCAAATACTCGAATTGCTCCATTTTGCTTTTATTGCCGAACATGAGGGGATTCCTTAAGTTGTGTTTAAGTTGCGCTTTTCACGGTTCGGTGAAGGTTAACTGTGTGCTCTACTTTATTGAGGATTGATGTTCTGTCTCGCTTGAGGATTCGGCATATCTCATCAACGGGGACGTTTGCCCGATACAGTTCTTTGAGTTTTGCCGTGTCTTGCGGTGACCATCTTCCCTTTATATTTTCTATGTTTTCCATACTTAACACCTGTATTATTACTATGAAAAGTATGTAGGGTTCCCCTATTTAAATGTTACGTAACAACGAACATGCTCAATTTACAAACAACCACTAAAATAAGCCCTATTTAAACAACTGATTAATTATCACGCCCGACAAAAACCGAAGCCAAAACCACGTACTTTAACATACAACTTCGAAATAGTCGAACAACCAAACTTTAACCAGTTGATTAACTACGTCAAATTTCGAAGTCCCCCCCCTTCCATTCCCCCCTAAGAATAAAATAATCATTGAAGAAAGATAGGCGAGGGCTTTAGCCGAGCCGTCCACTTAACACCATAATTCATGAATAGTTGCATAGTTAACATACACATCATGTGCGTGTGCAACACAAGCAAAAGATGAGTAACGACCCAATTCAGTTAAACCATTAATTACCAACCAACTACTAACTAACGAACTAATAACTAACGAATAATAAATCAATAATAATAATAAAATAAGGGGGTACACACACACGCATAATGTGTATGTAAAGTATGATTACCCATTATTTACGATTCACAAACGCTTAAATCAAGATATGGGCTTTATAACCGCATATGAGTGCGAGCAATGGAGCAAACAAGGAAACAGCCCAGATTCACTGCTATAAAGGCAAACAACACCGAAAACAAAGGTTTCAGAAAAAATTTGAGCATGATATAAGAGACACATAAGCGCAAAAAACCTTGCGTTTGATTTTGGACACGGCGTTTTAATCAGATGATTAATTAACCAATTTCAAAGGCGTTTCGGCACGGTTAACCAAGCCAATTAATACGCCGTTATCCCCTGTTATTTAGGTCACATAGGCGCAAAAACGCTTTTTTTTACCCCATTTTCGCGTGGGGGATTGACAGCAATGCTTTCAATAGGGGGAGTGTTCTATAGCTTATTGGGATTAGTTAATAGGCTTACGGGTACGGGAATGTTCATGATGAGGTTTAAAATAGTTAAGGGCAAAATAGTAAAATGTAGTGCTCTTAATAGCCCTCAATGCCCATGCAAAGGTCACTACAAGACAACTTGTTTTCTACCAAACGATAAGGTCGAATTCACTTAAAAGGATGGTTGAGACTGTGCCGACAGAAAGGTTTGAACCGATGAGTGAAGAACAAAAACGATTAATAGCTGAATTTATTGAAACTCTTAAACTTGAATTGTCAAAAGAAGGAAAAGGCTCTCTTGAATCGTTTAGAACGATTTTAACGGTGAAAGGCGAACATTACACGGTCAAGATTGAACATTTAGAACCAAGACCTAAACCCTAACCATACCTCTCTTTTTTTAGCAGTTTGGCAAAGCCTTAATCAACTGATTAACTATTGGTCTTTTTTAATCAACTGATTAAACCAACCAACCACATAGACAGAAGATAAGTAAGTGCGGTGGTTTATTGCTTATAATAACTAACTTAGCTTTTATAATTTAATGCCCTCTTTATCTGGATATGACCGTGGACTAAAAGGGTATAGGAAAAAATTATCGTTCAATGGGTCAGTCTCAATTTTAAGGTGTTTAGCCATTGCCTTAAACAAGTCAAGAAGTTTCTGATTCTCCACAGTCAAATCTCGCGGAGAGTCTGCTAAGCAATATTCATAATATGCCTTAAAAGCCGATAACACTTCTTTTGATTCAGAAAAAACAATAGGGATTTGATTTATTGCTTGAACAAATTCTTCTTTATTTTTAGAAAAGCGGTTTGCCATTAATTGTTGAAAAACTGCAAATTTCAATTTTCTAATCTCGTTAAGTTTGAAAGACCTATTTGAAATCCAAACACCAAGTAAACCTGACAACAAAGCTGAAACCAAAATCGAAAGTATAGTCCATCCAAATTCTTCTGAAACTACCATGTGGTGCTTTATGTCTCTTTACCTTATTATATTTGCCACTGGCTACGGACTTCTCCATTAAAGTTTAAAAGCATGTAGTAATACTTACGATATTAAGGTAGGTGAAAAAATGGCTAAAGGTAAAGGTGGAAAACCAAGCACAACTGGCAAACCTTCAGGAAAAGGACGAGATAACAACCCACCAAAATAAGTGATTCTGGGTTAAAGTCTTTTTTCTATCAGGTTCAAAAGTCTTAAATCTGGACAGAAGAGAATAGAGGAACTGAGGCGATAAGAGTGAGCAATATTGATGGTGAAGAGTTAAAGAATCTTGTTAGTTCAACTATAGACAATATTGAAGCGGGATTAAAGGGGAAAAATAAAGAGTACGTCCTTAGTGGAAATATTAAGTTTGAGGTTGCTGTGGTAACCGCCAAGCAAGGTGAAGGCGGTTTAAAACTATACGTTGTTGGTGTTTCTGGAAAGACAAGCAAGGAAAGTGTTTCAAAAATAACTTTTGAGGTCATAGACAAGGGAAAACAGAAGGGGAGTATGTTTGTTATATCACATAATCCTAATGTACCTTAAATTAACTCCCGTACCTCTTTAGTTTTTTGGCTTTTTTGGCAGTTTGGCTTTTTTTAATCCATCGATTAATTATTTGGGCTTGATTTCTCTGTTTGATTTAGTGGATTCAGGATTCATAAAGCGTAATACGCTTTTTAAAGTTAGGTTACTTGGAATAACGGTAACCAGCCGCCGCGCTATTAGGAAAAACATATGAACACAACCACAAAAATAATCGGATTAGTTTCAATCATTGCAATAATTTTATCGGTTGTTGCAATCGGAATAAATTTAAACACAACCAACCAAACAAACCAATTAAACGCTCAATTGAACCAACAAGCAACACAAAAAATAATTACAAATACATCTTTTGACGGTTTTGGAAACGATAAAACCATTGACTTTACTTTTAGCATATTTGTAGTTAATATTAATAGCATAACTGTTAACGGTAACGGTGTTTCATTTACAAATATGAACGGATTTGACGGGACATCAGGCGGAATAAACTATAATTGGGTAAGCGGTCACATATACACTATAACGATTAACGAAACAGATAACAACGGAATCACACAAACTTTAACCGAAAAATTAACCGCTCCACCAACGGCAACACCACAACCAACACCACAAATATTAAGTGCTACATTTGGAGCAACGGGAACAGCTATAGGCGATTATTACATTACAATACAGCTTTCAAGCGGAACATATATTTCAAGTTATACAGTTAACGGTGTTATACATACATGCGAGTATTCTGACTCACAATCGCAATTTCATTTATGCCTTAATAGCCCGTGGATAAGCGGAGAATCTTACAGTATAACAGTAACCGTTAGCGTAGGAATTTATGCACAACAAACACCAACATACACGGCAACCGCTCCGTAATGAGAACAAACTTTTTTCCTTGTGTTGTTTTTAAGCAGTTGATTAATTATTAAAGAATGTTTAATGGGAGAGATTGATAAGGCTAAAAAGTTAGGGCTATTTTATGGATTTGACGATTAAGCTAAGTCGTAACTATTGGTTTACAGTTCTTTTAACAGTTATAGGAGACTTAATGAGTTCGAGGGTTCTCATTGCTTCCGCGCAATCTGAAACGACTGTTGTCTCATCATAGTCAAATGAGTTCATACATTGCGTACAACAGACAGGTTGATGATAGTATATCAAAGCACATTCGGCACGTTCTCTATCTGGGCTTGCAATTTTTGCGAATGCAAAACATAACTGTTGACCATCGGGTACATTGTTACGCCATAAGCCCCATTTTTCATGTTTATCAATTCTGTCATCTACATCCTTTGTTTCGCCAATATAGATTAGCTTTGTTAGGTCTACTGTGTTAGTAGGTGCATTGTACTTACATGAGTAAACCAAGTATATTCCTGAATCTGCTGGGATAGAATCCTTCTTTTCCTCTCTCCAATATCCCTCAAAAGTCAGGTTAATTGTTTTTGCTACCATCTTTTTCACCTCTATTCTATAGTGCCTATTATCTTTAGGTTTACATTTAAAGTTTCAAAATAGCCTCTGCCTACTCAAGTTTTTAGCAGTTTAGCAAGTCTTAAATTTGCACAGCGAAGAAATAGCCTAAACATGAGAGAAAAAACCATTAAGTTCTTAGACAAACCCTTGAAACTTGGCGAAAAAAGTCATACACAAGAACCGAAACCGAAAGAAGATAAAACCGAGTCAAAAGAGGAAATAAAAGCGAGAGTAAGAGCCAAAAACTACGATACAGAAACTTTGATAGAAAAATATGTTTCAACGGGGATGATGTACAACAACCTTGTTGAAGAATATAACGACCTTGATAATGCCGTGGATAACATTAAGCAAAAATTGATGCAATTGCTCGAAAAGAACGAAAATTTGTTAAAAGCACAAACTAACCCATAATCCTCTTTGCTTTTTTCCTGACTCCCTTTTGAACCTCTAACTTTCACTTAGTTTCTGTTTGGCTTTCGTTATGAGGTCGAATTCACTTAGTTAGCTTCTTTTTTTTGCACGTTTATCAAATAATTAATCTATTGATTAAAAAAAGTGAATTTAGATAGCAAAAACATAAGTATTGTTATCAATAGATATTTCGACACGGTCGTCTGCAATTAATGGCCACCATGTAGTTTGTATATACCTTAGAAACTTATTGTTCGTTAAAGATGTTTTAAGCCAGTCCTCAGGTTCATCTATAATGACTCTTGTGCCGACTTGTGAGAGAGGAGAAAGCGAGGGTGAATATCTTGATAACCATTCCTTAGCTTCTGAGCCTTCAAACTCCCATAGATCACCAAGTCTTCTTACACCGATCCTATAAATGTTATCCTCCCTCAGGGTATCGTAAACAATAGTCCTGTTTTTTGACGCACCTACGAATACAAATTTTCCTTGTCCTCGTGCACCTAAAGCTTCTTTCTTTTGCCTTCTGAATGCAAGCCCTTGGAAACGCCCCCATCTTTCTTCTTCAGGGAGATCATCGTCATATAGTTCTTCAGGCAATATGTTACCAGTTAGACCTACAGTCCCATGATCCTCCATGAGAAACATTTCTCGACCATTAACGTCTTTTATGAGTGAAAATGCCATCTTCCAGTTATCGCCAACTTTTGCATCCCAGGCGTTCTGTATTGCGTCTTTCTGCACGGCATGTGAAAGGTCATCAACATTTTGGTAGTACTCATCAAGGATATTATCAATCAACGGTTCCCATGACACAGGCGTCTTTTTAGGTTTATTGCACTCAAGGGCTGATTCAAAACTCATCCGAATACCTCACTGTTATGTGAATTTGAATGATTGGACTTCAAAAACTCTAACGTGTTTTCTAAAAAGTAGTTGACTGATTCGTCAGAGGGCCTATTACGGTTTGATCTTAGAATTGATTCAACTTTCTTTCTCCGTTCTTCGTCTGACAAATTAGGGACTTGTAAAGCATCAACAAACGGTTTATAAATTGAGCATTTTTGTCCTTTTGTGTTTGTAATTCTACCGACCACTGCCCAACCTCTTGTCTTCATTCTGTTTCTCTTTTTCCTTTGTCTCCTTTGCTTCGAGTGGCTTGTGGTTAGATTCGTCGTTACCCTTTCAAAGGGCTCCGTAACCGTTTCCTCCGCTTCAGCAAAATGTAGGACAAGGGACTGACCCTCAATTTTGGCATCTACCATTCTTGCGGGCAGTAGATGTTTGTCTCTAATCGATTGCTCGATTTCAGAGAGCGGAATTTTTACAACGGTCACTATTTCTTCAGGCATACAACCTACCATATGATTAGTTATAATAGATATAAGCGCTTATAAGCTTTGTTATAGTAGGCTATGCTAGCTTTAACTATTTATATATCCTCTATAAGCCAAGCGTTTACGTTTAGCTGCATAAATGATTTTTGCTCGATGAATGCGAACTCATTGTTGTAAAACATTACAACTAAGCTGGAATAGAATATCGGGTAGATCGAGGAAAATAAATGGATGACTCGTTTGATAGTATAGATAGATGGAATACTTGACCAAAATTCGTTACTTTAAAGAAATATATTGAGTGGAATTTTTCAAAACATAATTGGCGCTTTAGCGAAGCTCAATTAAATGCTATTAGAGTGATCTGTCTCGGAGCGACCAAGGAATGGCTTGAACAGAAAAAAGAAGACAAGGCTAACATTAGCTAACTCTTAGATGAGCTTGCGAAATCATACGAAAAAGCGCTTGGTGAATTAAAGAAGTACGGGTATTAAGATATTGAGCCGTATCAATTAGATGAGGCCATGGATTTACTCAACTACTCAGTGAGAAGAAAGAGACCGTCAGTTATGTTATAATAGACCTGAACGAAGAATTAAGCACAGAATCCAAAAAGAAGACCGTAGAAAAGTAATTTCAGTAATTTGGAGCTAAAGAAACTTCAACTCTTTACCAATTGCCTCTAACCGTTTTCTGTAGCTCAAATAAGCGCTAAGATATGCATCGTTTTTCGCTTTCAACTCCTTAGTATTGCCATTAGCATTTGCCAATACCTTCTCTTCTAAGTGTTTAAGGGAAAATCCTGAGATAGCATCTAAAGCAATGAGGGGCATTCCCAGTATAGTTTGGCATTCCTTAACTAAAGAATCATACGAGGAAGGCATTATAGCAGTTTCATAAATCTTTGTCAGGACACCGTACTTCTTGAGATTAGTATATATTCCCAGTTGACCCTGCGAACTACTAAAACGGGAATTGTTTGCAGTTGGATAGCTATTTTGACCTTATTTGCAAGGTCACTTGGATATTCAAGCCCCATTTTTTACTTCAACGCCAAAGCGAATGCCACCTTTCTCAGCAATAAAATCAATGTCTCCACCTTCAACCTTGTTACCTTCAAATTCCGAAACATCTTCCTTTAATATTTCGTAACCTAAAGACTTGAAGCCTTCACGCCAGAGATACTGCGCGTGGAAACCTGCGGAACCAGCTAACTCACTTACAAATTCTGAGAGCTCCAGCTTTTTCTTCATTACTCCTAAAATATCACCATATTCGGTGGACTTGACCTTATAAAACACATTAGGCGTTCCTTGACTAATGGACCTGCGACCCGGCAACGCTGTTCTATAAAGCTGAAAGCCATTATTGTATGCCTTGCCTTGCTCTAAACGTTTTATGGCATAATCTGTGACAGTATGATAATACTCTCTTTCTAGTCTGTATCTAAACTCATTTCTAAAAACTACTTGCTCCTTGTCCAATATCTTCATAATGCTCTTTTCTGCATTAACATCGTAAATAGAAACTGTCCAATCACATGACTTACACTTGTACTCATTTCCCACAAGAACCATTTCATTCTTGCATTTCGGGCATACCACTTCGGGCAGTACAAATCCCTCAAACGCTAATTGTTTTATCAAGCACTAAAAGCTTGTCTAACTTTTGAACATATTCATAGCCAGAGCACAAATAATACATGTCAAAATGACAAGGGCAATTTTTGCGCTGTTAAACGCTGGCGAGCCTTACGTACACGAATGAGGACACTGAAAGTTTAGTGTTTAGGGGTTGCGGGTGATTTTGAGGGGGCTTTCAATGTGGCGTTGTGCTGCATCGGCTGTTTCCATGTTTAGCTTGCGATAAATCCTGATTTTTCCGCATGGTTCGCCAGCTTTTCAAGCAACTTCCCGAAAAACGCGCTCAGACACAAAACCCTCCGCCGAAACGGAAGAAAACGGCTAAAATTCAGGCTCAGCACACCGTTTTGGAGACCCGCTGCCAGCGCCCAAAGAAAAAGTCGCAACCAAAAACAAGATTCAAACCCCAAACCAAAAAAACAACCCAAAGCAATCCCTTCCAAAAACTGCTGACCTATAGACCTACCCTACTATTTGTTGAAAAAATTTTGCCACAAAAAGCCACATCTGAAAGTCGCAACTTTCCACCACGCAAAAGTCGCAACTTAAAAATATCCGAAAAAACCAAACCCAAAAACAGCCAACGCCAAACAAAACCAAAACTTCACGGAGAATTTTTCTTAAAAAAGTAAGAAGAGTTTTATTGCACTATGTTCCAATATTAGGCATTAAAGGAACATTAAACTATGTTATCGACTATTGATGATGCAACCTTAATAAAAGTAGCTATGGCGTTAGGTGACGAAGAAGCCGTTAGACTAATTGAATTCCTAAAAGGCATAGAAGAAATAACGGACGACGAAATAGCGAACAAAACAGGCATCCGCCTAAACTCAGTCCGCAAAATCCTCTACAAACTTTACGATCATTCGCTTGTAAGCCTCAGAAGAACACGGGATCCAAAAACAGGCTGGTTTATTTTTCACTGGAAACTTCAACCAGACCAGTTGGAAGGGTTCATTTTAAGCCAAAAACGCAGAGTTCTTGAGAAGCTGAATGTTAGGTTGGAATATGAAAAGAACCATGACTTCTACTATTGCGGCAGCCAAGAATGCAAACGAGTGCCTTTTGAAGAGGCTGTTGAACTAGTTTTCCACTGTTCCATCTGTAGCAAACCACTGGTGCATTTTGCAAACGAAAAAATGATAAGTAAATTATCCGAGAAAGTTGATTTGTTAAGGAAGGAACTCGGTGAGTAAAGAGCTTCCTTCAAGGGAGCAAGCAATCGAGCTTCTACGCAAACACAATTGTCCACCTAAAGTTATTAATCACTGTGAAGAGGTCGCAAAACTTGCTTTAGAAATCGCAAGTAAACTTGAAAAAAAAGGTATAAAAGTTGACTTAAAACTCGTTGAAGCCGGCGCTCTTTTACATGATATTGGCCGTTCAAAAAGCCACGCTGTTGACCATGGTGTTGTCGGTGCTGAGATAGCTGAATTAGAAGGTTTGCCAGAAGCTGCGGTTAGGATAATTAGGAGGCATGTGGGAGGCGGAATCACGGCTCAAGAAGCTGAGAAGTTTGGTTGGCCAAAAGATATTTATGAGCCACTCACTTTGGAGGAGAAAATTGTTTCATACGCCGACAAACTGATTGATCAGTCAAAAAGAGTCCCGATTGACTTGGAGATTAAGCGGCTTCGAGTCGAGCACAGGGATGCTGCAGAAAGAGTTAGAAAGCTCCATGAAGAAATAACCCGTCAACTGGGCGATTAAAAATGGCGACCTTAACATTGCTAGTTAAAGCTTCCAATGCTGGGCAACTAAAAAAGATAGATGACTTGTTGAAATCTGAGTTTGAGAACTTGGATTTAGACGTAAAAGTTTTAGGCAATCCAGTTAACAGGTGGGTTCAAGTTTCCCTTTCAGGAGAAGACGAAGTCATAGCTACAAGCTATATCAACAAGAACATAGGCACCTGCCCCATAAACATAAAAAACGTAGACAAATTTTCGGTTTTAAAGGGATACATTTCCAAAGTTGACACTGACAAACAAGAATTAAAGGTAGATGTAGGCATTTTTGAGCCAAAAATAATCCAAGCAACCGTTCCTTTAGCTTATTTGCAAGCCCAACTTGCGGATGGCAGAAAAGTTGATTTAAAGAAAATCTCAGAAGTTTATGGTTTCCATGCGAATTTGCCATTAAGTATCAAAGCAATTTGCTTAAACGGTGAAGAAGACAAGCTGTTGCAAGCGGAATTATCGACGGCTCAAATCGAAAAAATCCGTTTATGGCAGCAGTCTCTTTTGGACAGACTAATTGTTTTGGGTTCATCTATCGGCGAGATTGAGAAGGTGCTTGAACGGACTAGGCTAAACAGGGATGTTATTGGCACGGAGGCGTTAGGATTGTTTGAGCACGCTTTAACCTGCAAACTTGGAACTGACGCGACTGGTTTGATTCCGAAAATCGGCAGGTACATGAAAAATTCAACGTTTGTTATTTTTAGTCCTAAGAAAGTGAGGGGATTTATCGGTGAATCGTCATTAAACTTATAAATCGTTTACATTATTAGTTATAACAATCTATTATCCGAATAAGGATAATAGAAGAGAAGAGAAGAGAAGAGAAGAGAGGGGGAGAAGTTCACATGAGTCAAGGCGACGACAGGGACAGAAGAAAATATAGAATTGATATAGGGGCTTATGGCAGCATAGGAATTGAAGCGCCCACTAAGGAAGAGTGTTTGGAGCTGTTCAAGGAAGTCACTAGAACTAGACGTGACTCAAAGATAGACGAAGCAATAAGATAACCTTAAGCACTAAATCAATTCTACCTTTCTTTATTGTTGGCAAATATAGGCAAAATTATAGCTTCCATATGTACAATTTTAAAGCACATCGTGCTCTTCTTTACAATGCCGCTTGTAATCCTCTCTGTTATCGTATACCGCTTGGTCCAAAGGGCACTTAAACTTGTTATCTTTAGTCATCTCAGCTCTGGCACAGTTATGTTCGATTCTCTTCTAGAACGCTTTTCTGACAAACAATCACCTCCAATAAAAAATTAGCCTTTAAACAAGCTTCGCATACAAATTATTAAGATTATGTGACTGCGCCTAACAACAATTAATCAAATATCGACTTATGGCACAGAAATAGTTTGCAGAAATCCTGAGACTAATAATTGAGAATTGACGAGTAGATGCATATTTATGAGGTTCACTTGCAGGACTAATGCAGGCTATTGAATTTTTTTCAATGTGGCTTCAAGCTGGTTAAAACTTTTCAAAATTACGTCGGAATATGCTATAATCCAGGGGCTCAAGCACTCCATTTCCGATACCACTATGATTTTCTTGCCTTTATGTTTGGCGTAAAACAGCTCCATACATGCTCCTGCCGAGAGTTTGGGCAAATAAACAACCATGATGTCGCATCTGTCAGCGTCATCTAAGTCCCTCTGAATAAAGTCAAACGTGGAAACTTTATTCCACCAGCAATCCTCGTCTCCTTTATAGAGGACTTTTTCTCTATTCCACGGATCAATCACATCAAATCCAATCCTGACGCAGACATCGCTAATTTCTTTCCGGTACTCTTGATTGTTTTCCATGCCCAGAATAGGGCCTGATATGAACACTTTCTTCTTCATTGTATGCTAACCGACCGTAGAATAGTAAACGTTTGGAAACGGGCCGAGCGGGACTGGAGGCGACGACCTTTGTTTCGTAAACATAGACAGACTGCGGTTTTCTTAAACTTTCCCCCTGAACTGACTGATCACATGCGGGCGGACGGGGTACGGTGTATGTATGCAGGTGCGTGAGAGAAAAAAAATAAAAATTTAACTTCAAACCCAAAACCATTATTAGTTTATATTCGTATTGACTCAAAAGGTGCGTTGTGAAGAGTTAAAAAATGACTAAACAAGCGAGTCAAAAGAAAGCTGTCAGCGAAAAAGTGCTAACTCTTCTTGGAATCATGGGTATCGCAGGGCTAATCCTTCTTGCTTTCGGGGTGTACTCAATATTTGAGATATCCAAACCTCTGGGCCTAACCTTAGTGGTTCTGGGAGTCCTCGTATACGTTATATTTGTACTCATAGAAAAAAAGTTAAAGCTCCTCTAAAAGGTTCAGCTTAATGATAATAGTACTTCTACGGACTCTTAGCACAAATAAAATTGCAATCCTCACTACGAGTATAGCCTCCGTCTGAAACTACATACATAAAGCGCAGCATACAATAGCAAAAAGCTCTAAAACCATTGTCTAATAAGTTGGCGTCATAAGTTGGGGCTCAGACCGCTTCGGGGATGGGTCTAAGGTGGGTCGAGCCGAACTTGAACCTAAATGAGAGATAGCATAATAAAAGAACTATCTGGCGAAAAAAAACAGCGACAACCTTAAGGCTCTGTCCGTCGGCATCCCAACACCGAACCACATTCCTAAGGCAGGCAAGACAGTTCATTTGGCAAAATTGGGAGAAGAAAACCAAGTGTGAAGTGTTACCATTCATCTCGTTTGCTGACTGATTCCTTTTTCATTGTTTTCCTCAATTTCACGGTAAATGTTTTTGTTAGACTTGGAAATCACAGCTGTAACCATTTCATAAAAAGTGAGTTTCACCATACCATCATTTTTGCATACCAAAAAATAATATTCAAAGTCTTTTGTTCTCTCATCAATTGTACCTACACAGTTACATCGAGGACATATTGCATATTTCCGATGGCTCGTTTTTTCAGTCAAGCGCAAACGCTCTTAAATAAATCCCGTTGTTTTGAGTATTTCTGTTTTATGAATCGATGGTATACAAAACCACAGTTCAACTCGTTCTACGGTCTTTGCCACAAAGGTCGTAATGCTTAGAGCAATTTCTCAATAAGCGTTACAGGTAAGCATTGAACTGGGCTTCGTGATTCAGCATAGAAGGGAAATACCCCAATTGTGACCGATGTCGACTATTTTCATATTCAGTTTTACTTTTTCTGGAAACTAAGAGGTTGGAAAGTTAAATCCGAATAGCCCAATTATGTATTGAGGAGAAAATAGAAATGAGGAAGTGTGGATTGTGTGGAGAAGAAATTAAAGACGGCAAATATTTCACGATTTACCAGTGTAAGGGAGCCGAAAGCAGACTCGTACTGATAGCCTGTGCAAAAGACTTTAATGACGAGAAATACCGAGAAATCATTATGAAAATCTCAAGTATTTGAACAGCCTAAGAATAGAATTAAAAGATATGGGGTTAGAAAAAGGTCCAAATGCTACTTTACGATTACTTTGGTTAATATCGTTAATTCAACCGAAGCCTTCTTAGCCCTCATCTTTTTTCAATTCTTAAGCTAAAAGAGGCTAAGACTTTTCTTTCAAGATTTCTTCAATTTCTTCTCTTAATTTGGCATCTTCAATCTTCGGCAAAAGCTCTAGAAGACGACCCCTTGTGCTCGTTTCTTCTTTGCCGCCGAGATTAACCCAGTACTTGTCTTTCTTCAGCCAAACCAGCATTACCCGAGCTTCAGCTTCCATGCGTTCAGTTTTATGGGCTGACGGAAAAACAAGCCCAAACTCGACAGCGCTCGCCATAAACTTCTCAAAAGCACCGGTCACAGTGTAACCGTTCTTTGCTGCTAACTCCTTAAAAGCTTTGTAAAGTTGTGGATTAAGTCTGAAGCCCTTTCTACTTTTAGGCATAAGCTTCCCCTGTACCGTCAAAATGTACCGTCAAACCGTATATAACTATACCTACCCGTAGGTAGTAGAGCACACAAAAATCATCAACCCTAAATTAAACAATAAAAACTTTAGAACAAGATTATTCCAAACTAGCTCACGAATACACGGCATAGGGGATTACTTTTAAATATTCGTGCAGTATGGTTTAGGTGCAGTTTAAGGTGTAAAGATGCCAAAGCAGGAAAAAGGAAAATCCCATTCAATACGCCCAGTCAGCAGGCGTCCTCCAAGCTGGTGTAAGTATCAGCCTGAAGAAGTAGAATCATTCATAATTAAATTGGCCAAGGAAGGCCACTCACTCAGCAGCATAGGCACTATCCTTAGGGATCAATATGCGATTCCGCTGGTGAAGCCCGTAGTGGGCAAAAGCATAAGCGACGTCCTTGAAGGCGCAGGATTAGCCCCATCTTTGCCAGAAGACCTGTCAAACCTCATGAAGAAGGCACAAAGCCTTGCAGTTCATTTGGACAAAAACAAGAAGGACCTGCATAACAAGCGCAACATGCAAATCATCGAAGCACGCATCCACAAGCTTTCAAGATACTATAAGCGTGAAGGCGTTTTAGCAAAGAACTGGAAATACGAAGCAAAAATCGCTTCCGTAACCTAAACACTTCTTTCCTTAATTTTACGGTTTCTATTTGTTTTTGATGCACCAGCTTTAAATCTAATCAGAGCCTCTTTAGCCAAAGAGTGACCTGAGCATGGCTGCACAGCAAACATCCATTGAACGCTTTCTAGCTTCAGCCGCTGAAGCATCAAAGGTTATTTTGGAAACGGTTCAGAAAGACGGTTTTATCCATGTTTTTTCGCATTTGGATGCTGATGGGGTTGCGGCTGCAGGCGTAATGGGAAAAGCTCTCTATCGGCTTGATGCCAAGTTTCGGATAAGAGTTACTCAATGGGTTGACGAGAAAATCATCGGCGAAATCGTTGCTGATAAGCCGCAGCTTGTGATTTTAACGGATTTTGGAAGCGGCTACCTTGACCTATTAAACGAGAAAATCCCCGACGTTAAAGTTCTAATTCTTGACCATCACCAGATAACGGGCACCTTGGCTAATGAGAATTTTGTTCAGGTGAACCCTCACATGTTCGGCATCGACGGAGCAACGGATGTTAGCGGTTCAGGCGTAGCTTACTTTGTAGCTAAAGCAGTAAACCCATCGAATGTGGATTTGGCGCCTGTTGCATTGGTTGGCGCTCTAGGCGACATGCAGGACAAGTATGAACAGAGGAAACTCTGCTGCCTAAACGAGATAATTGTTAACGATGCAGTGGCTGCAGGCTTGCTTAAAGTTGAGAAAGACTTAACGTTCTTCGGCAGAGAAACCCGACCAATCCATAAGACATTGGCTACTACGACTAACCCGTTTATTCCAGGCTTAAGCGGAGAAGAAGACAAAGCATTAGCCTTCCTTGCAAGCCTAGACATCCCCATCAAACAAGGCGAAAAATGGCGGGCACTCCGCGACCTAAACGAAGACGAAAAGAAACGGCTGTGCTCTGCTTTAGCGGACCACTTGTTATCTAAGGGGTTACATTTGGAAGTTGAGAACCTTATTGGGTACATTTACGTTTTAACCAAAGAAGAACCAAACACAGCACTGCGGGATGCAAGGGAATTCGCGGTCGTATTGAACTCGACGGGCCGCATGGACAGGCCAAGCCTCGGCATTGCCATCTGCATGGGCGACCGTGGAGCAGCACTTGAAGAATCTAACAAGATACTGGAAGATTACCGTAAAAACATAAACAAGTATCTCGGCTGGGTTATGGAGAAACCTGAACGCATGCGAGAACTCCAAAACATCTACGCCATCTACGGCGAGAACTTTATCAACGAAAAAATCATCGGCACCATCTCCTCAATAATCGTCTCAGGACTCGCGAACCCTGAAAAACCGCTCATAGCATTCGCGAACGTTGAAAAAGAGCAAGCGGCAAAGTTTTCGGCAAGAACAACAGAAGCAGCAATCCGCAAAGGCGTCAACTTAGGCGAAGTTATGCGGTTAGCTTCCGAAGCGTACGGCGGCAAAGGCGGAGGACACAACATTGCTGCAGGCGCCCAAGTGCCCTTAGACAAGATTGAAGACTTCGTTAAAACCGTGAATGAGTTGGTTGGCAAACAGTTGAGAGGCGAGAAGGTTGGAAGCGATAGTAACACTTGAGTACGCCGACGCCAAGATTGCAAAGGCAGTTGCCAACGCGGTTTCTCCAGACAACTTTAAAACGCCGATTGGACTCCGAGTTACAACGACGAGAGTAGATACAAAAGTAGTAACTAAGATTGAATGCGAAGGCAAACTTGCCACTTTCACAGCAACAATTGACGACCTACTTTTCAGCGCATCAACCGCAGAAAAAACACTTAAAACCATCAACAAAATTTAGAAAACATTAGCAATCAACCACATTAATGCCTAGCTAAATTTAGCTCCTAGTTCTTCCTGCTCAGGCTTATTCGTATTTCACCGATAGTTCATAACATCAGTACCCACCCCCCCACCCTACTATTAACTTAAACTCTTTCAATGTAAATAGCACTATGTTCTAACAGTGAACGTTTTATTCTACTTTTTAGCTCAAGTTCTAAATACAACATAGCTTACTGTAAAGTAAATAAATAAGCGAACACAACATTAACGAAACTTGGACTTGGTGAATTCAGTGAAACGAACCCATGCAGTATTGATGATTGCAGTTTCCTTGTTACTAGTTTCTCTGCCGATTGCTTTACCTTCCAGAGGGGTTTTTGCTCAAACCACTGGTTACAGCATCACCCAGGTTAATCATCAGGTTACCGTAATGTATTCTGGACAAGTAGTTATTCAAGATACAATTCATGTTTCTGGGCAAGTAACTGATGGCTTTTTGATTGGGATGCCTTTTACGTACAGCACAGACATCCTCAAAGCTGTAGCTTACGACTCAAACAACGTTTTCCAAGTAAACTTAGGAGTCCAATTAGGTAACCAAAGCGGATTTTACGGCGCAGAAGTAAATTTCAACGGCACGTCACCAAGCGTTTTCACAGTAGCATTTGTTCTATCCAGTAGTCTTTTTACTTATGATCAAGTTACCGGCGGTTACATGCTTGATTTTCCAGCTTACCCAAGCCTCACACAAAATGTCGCTATCTGCAACGTAACCATAACTCTTCCAAGTGCACCCACAAGCATAACCATCGCCAAAAGCGACGGAGTAGTAAACTCAGAAAACTATGTCGTCCAAAACTTGCCAGCATACACTTATTCCCCTACGTCGGCAGCTATTCAAATAGCTGACGGAACCATACAGTTAACCGATATAAGCCAGCTAAACCGTCAAATAACAATTGACCCAACTGGTAAAGTAACCGCTTCAGATAGTTACACCATCATAAACAACTCGACATCAACAATGTCAGCTTTTGTTTTAGATTTACCGAAAAATGCCGCAAACATTGTAGTAAAAGATGAAACTGGCACAGTATTAACAACCAGTATCAGCTCCACAAGCACAGACATTTTGCTGGACAATGCCACTTTGACAACACCCATATCAAGTGGTCAATCCGTCATTATCACAGCTAGCTACAATTTACCAAGCGCAACCATCCAAGGCTCCCAATACACCCTAAGTGACTTCAAACTTTTCCCATATTTCAATTATTACGTTGACCATGCAACCTTCACTTTTAACCCGCCTGAAGGAGCAACGATTATAACGCCGCAGTTATCATCCCTCGATTCCTCCAGTGCATTGACAAGGGGTACCTTCCAAGACACTCTTACAATAACGAGAGACGGCATAAGCTACGTTGATTACAGCCTTCCAGAAAGCAACACTGTGCAATTTTCGTATAATTACAATCCAGTTTGGGTTTCTTTTAGACCAACTCTCTGGGTTTCACTCGCAGCAGTGATTGGATGTGTAGGTGCTGTGGTCTATAAGAAGCGCAAACCAAGCGAAAAAGCACCAATTAAAACTAGAAGAGAAAAGTTGTCAACTCCAAAACCGACTCCAAAACTGACCACAGCAACACTGCCCGAACAAGTAAAAAGTGGTGAGCCTATGACTAGTCAACGTATTACTCCAGAAAATCTTATTGAATTTACTGAGGCTTATGACGACAGGAAACGGTTAAATGCAGAAATAAGATCGTTGGATGCGAGGGCGCAGAAAGGAAAGATGCCTAGACGCCAATACAAAGTTCAGCGCAGAGCCATAGAGATCCGTTTAGAAACACTTACAAGAAATATAAGCAGATTAAAAGATGCATTCCGAAGCTCAGGCAGTGCTTACACAGATTTAATTAAACAACTTGATTCTGCTGAAGAAGACTTAACCGAGGCTGAGAATAACATCAAAAACCTTGAATCCCAACAAAATAAAGGCGAAATTTCAATAGAAACTTACAAGAAAAACAGTGCAGACTACCAGAAACGCAAAGACAAAGCGGAATCAACAATAAACGGAATACTGCTAAGACTACGTGAAAAAGCGCACTAAAAAACCTAAACCCTTTTATTTTACACCATAGCTTCTCAAATAAAATTGCAGAGGTAAATAAATATGGTAAAAATAGTTGTTGATCCCAAATGCACCGGATGCGAAACATGCGTAAACACTTGCCCTGTAGGCGTTTATGAAATCAAAGACGGCAAATCTACACCAACCAAAGTAAGCGAATGCCTAGTCTGTAGAGCATGTGAAGCCCAATGTCCTGAAGGTGCAATTCAGGTAATCGAGTAAATTTAAGCTTATATTGAATTACGCGTGTATCTCTCAATCGATAGCTGAGAGATTATTCCCTTCTTTATTAACTAACTATTTTCTTCTCATGTTAATTGCTGTTGTAACCTCGTCTTGCTTGCGTTACTACGGCAAAAAACGCAGTATCAAGTCATAAAATTTTAATTATGTAAACTCTTGCTGTTCAATCCTGGGCCGATTTGAATATTCTTTGTACATTAACTATTTTTTCGCCTAACACCTGTGCTTCCATGCTGCCTAAGCCTTTTTCGCTGGCTTTACAGATATGCTTTACTTTACTTGGCTCAATGCCCATAACATGGCAAGCAGTAGCGTCAGTTGCAACAACGTTAGTTCCAGCAATAATCAGGTTCATTTTAACTGGTGTGCCATCCACTGGACCTTTACCCTCCATGCCCACAAAACCGTCGATAACCGTTAACGCTGGCTTAATAACCGTGTTAATATCAACTATAACATCGCTTATGCCTTTTGCATGGTACTTTCCTTTGAATTTATCAGGAAGTAAACCGAACAGGTTCTTCATCCCTAAAGTCACGGTTGTAGATGTATGAGTTTTGAGTTTAGCTGCACTAATAATAGCTGATTCAGTGACTAGGCGAGGCACCGTGATATCATTTAATGTCTCGCAACCTGGAACTTTCAGTTTTACCTTATCCTTAACATGCCTAAGATTTAACCATTCAACGTCATTGCGAAGGCACATATCTTTCATGCCTGTAGCCACAAAAGCTTTGTCTGCATTAGTCATGGTGGCGTCTGATTCAACAACGTAAACCTTAACAGGCAACTCCTTCAACTTCAAAATAATCGCTTCAACGACGATGGGATCAGTAGTAGCGCCTGACTCCCAAGTTTTCTCACAAATAAAGTTAACTTTAATGATAACTTTATCATAACCCACTAAGGCTTTCTTATAATCAATCATATCGAGCGCTTTGAAAACGGATTCGTGACCTCGCTCACCTTTAACAATAGCCACAAGTGGCAATGCCGATTGCATACAAAATACAAGATGACTTAGCTTATAAAGAGTCCACGAAGTATTTAGGCGCAAATCTTACTTTACCCAGTCGAAATAGCGTCAACATGCTAAAAAACGGTCAGAAAAGGTCATAAAGGCTTTAACGGGTGTAATGAGCGCCTATTTGTTTAGCGTTGCTCCGTTTCTCATGTCAGTTGGGAAGTTTCCTTAATCTTCAATATTTCTTAAAAATCTCATAATTTTTGCAATTTGCTCTACCGTAGCATAGTCGACTTTTTGTTCTTGTTCTATATTTTTGAGCGGAATAGCGTTCGCCATATACAAAGTATTGGTTGCTTTTGTTATAACGATTATGTTAGCAGATACTTCGAACTTCGAAGTAGCGGGAAAGCCGTGGCTAAGCGTTTTAACGTTTTTATGTGTTTTTTGGGCATGTTGACAAAGCGAAATTGCCTTTTATTTTGTTTTTTTCTTGATTTTTGTTAGTCTGTTGAAGGAATCAGTCAGTTATGATGGAAATTGCTTCGATTTTGCAAGTAAAAGTTATATGCTTAAGATGATGTTCACTTTGTTTATGACAGATAAAATTCACTGTGCGCACATACTCGTCAAGACAGAAACAGAAGCAAAAAACATTAAAGCTCGACTTGACAAGGGTGAAAAATTCGGCTCCATCGCCAAAAACGTTTCTCTATGTCCATCCGCAAAGAACAGCGGAGACCTTGGCACTTTTACAAGGGGCAAGATGGTTAAGGAGTTTGAGAAAGCTGCTTTCGCGCTTGAGAAAGGTCAAACTTCCGGTCCTGTAAAGACACAGTTTGGGTACCACATAATTAAACGGTTAGAATAACAAATTGCGCAATAACTAAAGTTAACTTTATAGCGCCTACGTTATACCGCAGACTTAATCCATAACACTAGCATTAAAAATACAGGCTAACCAATGATGAACAACCCAAAACTATCCCGAAATGAACACATGCTAATTCTTGTTTGCATAGTGTTTCTTGCAGGTTTTTTGCTTGTCACATTTTTTAGATCAAGCTTCCACTCATTTGATGTTGGAGTTAACGTTTGGATTCCATCGATTCAATCAAGCGCATTCACTGGTATAGCCGAAGGAATTGCGGTTGTTTTTGATACTTCCATTCTATTGCTATTTTCCTTGGCGCTTGCGGCTTATCTTTTCATCAAGAACCACAGAGCCGAGAGTTTATTTCTGCTTGGCGCAATGGGTGGAGATGCTTTAATCGTTTGGTTCGTTAAAGGTTTGGTTCAATCGCCCAGGCCTTTGAATGGATTAGTTGTTGATTCTGGGTTTTCTTTTCCAAGCGGTCATGCTGCTGGAAGTATAGTATTTTGTGGTTCCCTTGCTTTTTTTGCGTGGCAGCACTGGAAAAGTACAAGAGAGCGAGCCTCGATTGGTACAGGAGTTGTTGTAGTAACGTCTGTGGTGAGTTTCAGTCGAATATATTTGAACGTTCACTGGTTTAGCGATGTTCTTGGTGCAAGTATGCTTGGGGTTTTCTGGCTGTCTTTTGCCATTTTATTGTTCAAGCTCTTGAAGGACATGGGTAAGTTTGAATCCGAAAGATTCCGCGTGATCTCTTTGCCTCTCTTTGTTGTTGCTACTGTTATTGGTATTGTTGTAGCCGTTTTTTTTGCCCAGAATGGGTTGCTTGGTTAATTATTTTCCTGCTTGTTTTCAAACAAAAGATATATCTTTTTCAGACACATTTATATTGATAAATACCAAATATTCACGTGCCAACATAAAGAGAAAAATTTATGACAAAAGTACGCGACCCCGTATGTGGCATGGATGTTGACACGGAAACAGCCATAAGCCGCAAAATAGGCGACCGAACCTACTATTTCTGCAGCCAACAATGCGCCGACGTCTACACTGCGCCAGAACGCGAATTAAAAGCGATGCAGCGCAGAGTAGCAGTTACCTTAATTGGCGTGGTAGCAGCTGTTGGCTTGCGAGTGCTCACACTTTTCGGTTTAGTAGCCGCCATCATGTATTTTGACATAGTCGGTGGACTAAGAGTCTACGACCTTGCAATATTCATTGTATCAACACCCGTGGTCTGGATAGCAGGCATCAGGATATACAAGGGGGCATACCTGTCGCTTAGAAACCGAAACGTAAACATGGATGTGCTAGTCACTGTCGGTGTCTTAGCAGGCTGGATTTACGGAGTTATAACCGTGTTTTTCCTACCTGCTGCCCAAGCCCAAGCAGGCTCAGGCTACCTGGAAATAGCCATCGGCATCCTAGCCTTCGTTTTACTAGGTAAATACATCGAAGAATTAATTCGACGCCGCTCCGCCGCATCAATACGAAAACTGCTCGAACTTCAACCAACCATGGCCAGAGTCGTCAGAGACGGAAAAGAAACCGACATGCCAATAGAGGAAGTGCAAGTAGGCGACACAATTATCGTTAAACCAGGCGAAAAAATCCCAATTGACGGTACCGTAACCGCAGGCTACTCATCAGTAGACGAAAAACTCCTCACAGGAGAAAGCATCCCTGTCGAGAAAACTGTCGGAAGCGAAGTCATTGGCGCCACAATCAACAAAACTGGGCTCTTAACCATAAAAGCCACAAAAGTCAGCGACGAAACCGCTCTATCACAAATAGTCCACCTTGTTGAAGAAGCCCAAGCTTCAAGTGCTCCAGTACAAAGGTTTGCCGATCGTGTCATCAGATGGTTTGTCCCCATGATATTCACTGTTGCGGCCATATCATTTGGCTATTGGTACATAACAAGCGGCTTCACAATAGCATTCCTAGCATTCCTCGCTGTCCTGTTAATCTCTTGCCCATGTGCTTTAGGCATAGCAACTCCGACAGCCATTCTTGCAGGTGTCGGAAAAGGCGCCGAGTACGGTGTACTGCTTCGCAGTGGAGAATATGTTGAAAAAGCTAGAAAACTCACAACCGTCATATTCGACAAAACCGGCACCTTGACAAAGGGAGAACCAAGCGTAACCGACGTTAAAATCTACAACGCCTACACTCAACAAAGCGTGCTGCGATATGCAGGTGCCGCTGAGAAAGGTTCAGAACATCCCTTGGCAGAAGCAATACTCGCCAAAGCCGAAGCCGACAAAGTTAACATTTTTCAATCTGACAGTTTTGAAGCCTTACCCGGCAGAGGCGTCCAATGCAAAGTTGAAGGCAAAGCAGTGCTACTTGGGAACCGCAAGTTAATGCAGGAACAAAACGTTTCCATCAGCGAGTTAGAGGCTGATCTTACAGCGCTGGAAGCGCAGGGAAAAACCGTTATGATACTAGCCGTCGATGGTAGTGCTGCTGGGTTAATTGCGGCAATGGACACTCCAAAAGAGAGCGCCTCCGAAGCAATAGAGCAACTCAAGGGCATGAATTTGGAAGTTGCAATGCTGACTGGAGATAATGAGCGAACTGCCAATGCTATAGCGCAACAGTTAGGAATAACTCAGGTTATTGCGAATGTTCTGCCATGGCAAAAGGTAGATGTCATCAAAAATTTGCAGAGTGAAGGAAAAATTGTAGCTATGGTTGGTGACGGAATCAACGACGCGCCAGCATTGGCACAGGCAGATATCGGCATTGCGATTGGAAGCGGAACCGACATTGCCAAAGAAACAGGCGGCATAGTGCTCATAAGAGATGACTTGCGTGATGTAGCCTTAGGTGTTGAGCTAAGCAAGAAAACGATGCGGAAAATCGATACTAACCTATTTTGGGCTTTCGGTTATAATGTAGTTATGATTCCAATTGCTGCCGCAGGCTTGTTAAATCCAATGTATGCTGCGGGGGCAATGGCGATAAGCAGTTTAACCGTAGTCAGCAACTCTGCACTTCTGAAGCTGGCTAAGTTTAAATCAAACAAAGTAAATCAATAAAATGTCTAACGTGAGGTGAAAATGATTATGGCTAAAGATCCAGTTTGCGGCATGATGGTTGACGAGAAAAAAGCAAAATTCAAATCCGATTACAACGGCAAAACTTTCTATTTCTGCGCAGCCTCCTGCAAAACCACTTTCGACAAAGACCCAGCAAAATTCGCTGGCGGCTCTGGGAAACCAAGGACATAGTTGCAGTTGCGGAGGACACTAAACCTTAGTGTTAAGTTTCTGACTGCCATTTAAGCTAAAGTTTCACTGTTGCCTTTTTGACTCACTCGTTAACTGCTTCCTTTTCTAGAATGCGCCCAACAACACATGCTCCGCAAATAGGTCCTCATTGAATGCTCCAACAAACTCTATTTTTTCATTAATAATAATTTTCGGTACACCAATCACATTATACTTCATGGCTAAATCTGGAAACTCACTGGTTTCTATCACGTCCGCTTTCACCAAGTCGCTTTCGATAGCCAATTTATGTGCAACAGTCGCCGCAACAGGACAATGGGGGCAGGTTAGTGTAACGAAGACTTGAATGTGAACTGGAGATTTGACCTCTTTTAGAATTGACTTAGTCTTGTCTGAAAGGTCCGTTTTGCCTTTTGAAACGTTAATGATTGCTTCAATTAAAGTTTGAAGTTCATACCCGTATGGTATCCCATAAATTCTCACGCCATAATCTTTCTTGCCAATTATTGCTAAGGCAGGAATTTTGTCGATGCCGTATTCTTTGGCTTTAGCGGCGTCAGCTACAAAATCGTAAATCTCCGTTGTTATCTTGTCATTGAGAGTGGCTAAGTCTTGCACTAGTTGCCTTGTGTCAGAGCAGAATCGGCACTCAATCTCTTGAGTAAACATGACAATTTTAACTGGGTCAACCAGTTTCTCCTTGAAATCGTTTTTAAGCAATTCTTTCTTGTCATCAGGAATCAAACTCATAAAACCTACGCCTCAATACACATTGCCGATTTTTGCACTTGGCAAATCTAATAAGTAAACTGATAATTCAGGCATATATTGATTATTCATTTTATGCAGGTTTGTTTAAGATGCTGATTGACCTGTGGGATACCGTTTTTTGCTAGTTGAACAACCAAACAAAAAGTATACCCCTTAGGGATTTTTTCGGCAATTTCTATAGCAATAGTAAATTATGGCGTTGTTTAAAATTCGTAAACACAATCCATATAAACGCTTGTAAACATTCAAAACTTGAATTTTGCAACCTTAAATTGGAGTGCAAAAATTTGACTACAAAAATTTATGCAAACGCCAAGTTAATTGAAGGTTTCCAAATAGCCCTCGATGATGGAGAAGCACACAGCTACATAGTTGACCTTGCACCCGACCTGGGAACAGGGCTTGGAGCTACATCCCTTGAACTTTGCGTCATGAGCCACGCAGGCTGCTATGCCACAATCTGTGCCTTGACAGCCAAGAAAATGCGTTTAGAACTCAAAGGGTTAAAAGTTAAAGTTGAAGCAATGAAATCGGATGAAACAGGAACCATAGCTGAGGAGACCTTTGATATACAAATTAAAACCGATGAGCCGCAGGATAGAGTTGAAAGGCTGCATAAGTTAACGCTTGAAAATTGCCCTGTAGGAATCCTTTTTGAGAAGGCAGGCGTTAAAATAAATTATAGAGTCAACGTAACAAAGGAGTGAAGATATTATGGTTAATGTTGTTTTGAAGGAAGGAGTAAACTGGGTTGGAGTTGTCGATTGGAACCTACGAGATTTTCACGGCTACATTACCCGCCGAGGAGGCACCTACAACGCATACTTAATCTCAGATGAAAAGATAGCACTCATAGACACCGTGAAAAGCACGTTCGCCAATGAACTTATCGAAAACATCTCGAAGTTAACAAGTCTTGAAAAAATTGATTACATAATAGTTAACCATGTGGAGATGGACCACTCAAGCAGCCTGCCAGTGATTGCTAAGCTTGCAAAAAACGCCAAGATACTTGCTTCGCAAAGAGGAAAAGACGCCTTAATCGAGCATTACGGGGCAGACTTCAACGTGGTTGAAACCGTGAAAAGTGGCGATGAACTGAAGCTTGGCAAGCGTACTTTGCGGTTTATTGAGGCACCTATGCTGCATTGGCCAGACAGCATGTTCACCTACATAGTTGAAGACAAAATCCTTATGCCTAATGACGCTTTCGGGCAGCATCTTGCCAGTTCAGGGCGCTTTGACGATGAAGTTGATGAGCATGTGCTTATGGAAGAAGCCATAACGTATTATGCTAATATTCTGATGCCTTTTGCACCACTCATAACAAGGAAGATTCAAGAAGTTGTCCAAATGGGGATTCCTATCGACATTATTGCGCCAAGCCACGGCATAATTTGGCGAAAAGACCCGTCGAAAATAATTAATGCTTACTTGAACTGGAGCTCCGGCGCAGCCAAACAGAAGGCGGTTGTGGTTTTTGATACCATGTGGGGAAGCACAGACAAAATGGCAAGAGCCATAGCCGACGGCATAACCAGCGGAGGCGTCGAAGTTAAACTTCTCAAGCTTCGAGCAACAGACAACACTGACATTGTTACAGAAATTGTCGACGCTAAAGCAGTAATTGTAGGTTCGCCAACATTAAACAACCAGATGTTCCCAACTTTAGGCTCGTTTTTAACGTACATTACTGGTTTGAAGCCTAAAGGCAAACTATGGGGCTTCTTTGGCTCTTACGGCTGGGGAGGCGGAGCAGTTAAAGGCATGGTTGATATGGCGAAAAAGGCTGGCTTTGAAGTGTATGAACCAAGCGTTGAAGTAAAATATGTTCCAGACGAGGAAGATTTGAAAAAATGTTTTGATTTTGGGCAGCAAATAGCCCAAAAAATCAAACCTTAACTTTTTTATGTTATTTTCATGAATTTCTCTTTAGGCGTTGCGCAGATTGGACACTTGTCGGGCGCTGAGCCTTCAAACGTGTTTCCGCAGACGGGGCACACGTAATAGTCTACCGTGGCAGGTTCTTTTTTATTTTTCAATGCATCAAGTGCTTTCTGGTATAAGCCTGCGTGGATTTGCTCAACCTTGTTTGCGAACTCAAAGCTAATTTCAGCGTGTTTATTTCTTTCCTTCTTGGCGTCAGCGATGAATTCTGGATACATTTTTTTGAACTCGTATGTTTCTCCAGTAATCGCAGTGCCTAAGTTTTCAGCGGTTGATTTTACTTGTCCAGTTACCTGCAAATGGTTTAGAGCGTGGACTGTTTCTGCTTCAGCCGCCGCTTTAAACAGCTTAGCAATCTGTGTTTTTCCTTCTTCCTCTGCCTTCTTAGCGAAAGCCAAATACAATCTGTTAGCTTGAGATTCGCCTGCGAAAGCAGCTTTCAGGTTCTCATCAGTTTTAGTCATAAAACTCACCAGAAATAGTTAATCAAAAGCAGGTAATAAGCTATACTAACACCATAAGTAGTAACTTTCTTTTTTAAAGAATTCAGCTCCAATTATGCCTAAGGGGGTCTGTTAAGTCTTCGCGGGATTTTACTTCTGGATTATTCGCTGTTAACTGTCGTTGGATGACTTGATTACTACGAGGGTTTCGGTACCTCTTTTCTTGATGGAGCATTCCGCAAATGTCACAAAACTCATGTTCTAAAACTTAGAATTAAATATCAGAAGAGCCTAAAGAATCTCACTGGATGCAGCAGTGACGGCATGGATAAAAATCAAAAAATACTCTTAGCGGTTGTCTTAATTGTAGTGATTGCAGTAAGCGGAATATTCTGGTTTCCTGCAATATTGCGTACGCTGGAACCATCGCGCGCCGGGCCACCCACACCAGCAACCAACGTAGAGCAGATAAGCCCACAATATCTCCCAGGATACGTTTTCCAAAGCATTTCGAACTCAAGTGCTGGAACGATTTTTGTATCAGCCACAAGAATCTTTTTGGTATCTGCCACCACATATTACGGGTACTCCAACGAAACGCGCCCGCTTAATGGTGCTAATCCTTCTCTCGGTAATTTTATCAGCAAAGGCGACCCAATTTTCATCATAAACGTCACATTGAGAAACGATTACAACCCTGAAAACCCACTACCCCTATCCACGGATAATCACGCGTTTATTTTCTTGACCGCAACCCTCTATTCCCAAAATGTCACAATAAAAGCAAAGGATGTGAGTCCAACAAACCCTGAAGTCGGGCCATATCTCACTGCCTTCCTTGGTTTAAATAGCGGGGAAACAGCATCCGTTGAGGTTTGGATCGCGACCAGCAACAGGAACATCGACCATTACGAAATCAACCTCAGCGTCTTCGGCATCCCGCCAGCCTAAAGCTTGGTCGCGAAAAAAACTTGAAGTGACGCCTAAATATTACAGAGATGGAACTCATAAAAGAATAATAATTTCCACCCTTTTTTCTTGTCACCAATTCTAAAGGAAACCTTTCCCACGACAGGTTAACATTGAGAAGCATCCAACGAGAAGTTAACAGAATCCCCCTAGGCAAAGTATATTAGTTGTTTTTCCCTTTGGTTTGTTTGATTTTTGGTGAATTTTATGGAGAAAGTAAAATCGTTTAGTCTACCAAAACTACCCTATGACTATAATGCTCTAGCACCATACATTTCAGAGCAGCAACTAAAACTCCACCACGACAAGCACCATCAAGCCTACGTAAACGGTGCAAACGCAGCTTTTGAAAAACTTGACAAGGCACGCACCGAAAACGCTGACGTCGACATGAAAGCCATGCTAAAAGAGTTATCCTTCAACGTCGGTGGCCACATCTTGCACACTGCATTCTGGGAAAACATGGCACCCGCAGGCAAAGGCGGAGGAAAACCAAGCGGAGCCGTAGCCGACATGATTGATATGGGCTTCGGAAGCTTCGAGCGGTTCAAAAAGGAATTCACGATGGCTGCCACAAGCGTTGAAGGTTCAGGATGGGCTGCCTTAGCTGTCCACCCATGCATCGGAAGACCACTGATAATGCAAATCGAAAAGCACAACGTGAACGTTTACCCAACAGTCAACATCTTGATGGTTTTGGACGTTTGGGAACACGCGTACTACCTTGACTACAAAAATGAACGGCCAAAATTCGTTGAAGCCTTCTGGAACATCGTCAACTGGGACAAAGTTAACAAAAACCTCAGCCTCGTAAAGTAAGCTTTCGCTGCTTACTTTTTTTCTTTAGCTTAAACTTTTTTTTGATTAATTTATAAAAATAGAAGCGCCCTAAAAAATTAGCGCTTGCCTTTATGGTGGTGGGGTGATTTTTATCGCTGCCGCAGGGCATTGCATTTCGCAGGCTAAGCATTGTATACAGTCTTTCTCGCGGGCAGGGTCAGATTTCCTCTCAGAAAGCGGGTGCCCAGGAGATTCAGCCCAATCATACAGTGAAACGGGGCAAACGTCTATGCATACTCCGTCTCCGATGCAGGAATCCCAGTCTACAGCGCTGGTTGTTCCATGAATTCCCAGTTTCTGTGGAGCTTCGACTGGTCCCCAAACTTTATGTCCGTTATGTTCGCCGACAACTTGGCGTTTTGTTTGAAAATCAGGGTCTATTGGCATAAAAATTCACCATATTAAATTCAGAAAATCCTAAATATTAGGCTTTCTACTTAACGAATTCTTCCACAAAACATTTTGGGGATAACTATCCTATTTCTTAGGTGGTTTGAATGGTTCAATACTACTTGCCCATTGGGATGAGATACTCCACTCTTGAAGAAAGAAAACAATTCTACAGCTCTGAATTTGACCTTCAAAAAGTTGCCCAATGGTTCGGCAGTCAGAGCCACAGAGTAAAGTTTGCAGTAATCATAGGCAGGCACACAAAAATTTACCCCGAAAAATACAAAGAAGACGCATCAACCACCATAATAATCGATGAGTATTCAGGCTTAGAGGACGTGAAAGGGCAGATAATTGAGTTTTTGCCTGAAGCAGTATACTACGACCGAAACGTATATGATGAAAACGACCACAAGATTGGTCAAGAACTCGCTTTCGACCTTGACCCGGAAAACATAACTTGTCCAATCCACGGTACCTTAGCGGATAAAATGAAGCGGCAGCAAGGGTTGAGCTTCTGCGAATTAGAACTGGAAATGGTTAAGCAGGAAACAATACGTCTCTACGAGTTTTTTATGAATCGTTTTTCTGAGGTCAGGGTTGTTTATTCTGGCAGAGGCTTCCACCTTCACATATTAGACCAACAAGCCTACCTGTTGAATACCAAAGAGAGGCTTGACCTTGCACAGCAAGTAAAAAGCGCTGGGTTTCACATTGATGAATGGGTGACTTCTGGCGAAATGCGTTTAATACGACTACCTCACAGCCTAAACGGTTTAGTATCAAGAATCGTGTTACCACTAACAAAAGGTGAACTGGACAGCTTCGACGCTGTCCACGACGAGCGGTGCCTACCAAAGTTCCTGAGCAAAAAGCTTACTTTTTGACCTGTTTGGCTTTTTTCTCGGTTTTAGCATAGTAGGCTTTCTTTTTCTTTTCTTCTTCTGCTTTTGTTGGTTTGGTTGTTTTTGCCATGAAAATCCTCAATTAAAGTTATCTGTAACTCGCATAAAAGATTTTCCAACCACAAAAATAATAGTTGAAAAGTTTATCTGTCATTCAACATTTCACTTAACTGTGTGAGGCTTTGTTATGGAGCGATTCGATGTAATCGTTATTGGTTCAGGCTCTGGAATGCTTGTTGCTTCAGCAGCAGTTGAGCAAGGTTTCAGGACAGCACTGGTTGAGCATGGAAAAATGGGTGGCACATGCATAAACGTAGGCTGCGTTCCCTCCAAAATGCTGATTTACCCAACTGATGTTATCGCCGCCATTAAAGATTCAAAGAAACTGGGCGTCCACGCAACCGTGGATTCAGTTGATTTCAACAACATCATAAACAGGATGCATACGCTGGTTAACCATGACTCAGGGCATCAGGCACAAGCGGTTGAAGCCACTCCTAACCTTACATGGTTTAAGGAAACAGGAGAGTTCATCTCAGATTACACCATGCAGGTCGGCGCACACACGATTATGGCAGAAATGATTTTTATTGTTTCAGGCGCACGCCCTGGAATACCGCCAATCAAGGGTATAGAAAACATAGGTTACTTGACAAGTGACACGGTCTTAGAACTACAAACGCCGCCCGAAAGCATACTAATTATTGGTGGAGGCTACGTTGGCATGGAGTACGGGCACTTCTTTTCAGGCATCGGAACAAAAACCACCATACTCCAAAGACCCTACCGAGTGGTGCCTGAAGAGGAACCAGAAATCTCTGAATTATTAAAGAAGGAAATGCAACAGCGAATGGAGATATACACTGGCTTTGAGGTTACCGAAGCAAAACAAGAAGGCCAGCTAAAAAAGCTCATCGCAAAAAACCGCCAAGACGACAGCCAACATGAGTTCTCCGCTGAGTCAGTGATGGTTGCCACAGGCAGAGTATCCAACGCTGACATTTTAAAACCAGAAAAAACAGGAGTAGAACTAGACGAGCGCGGATTCATAAAAGTTGACGAGTACCTTGAAACCAGCAAAAAGAACATTTGGGCTTTCGGCGACGCTATTGGCATTCAAATGTTTAAGCATGTGGCCAATTATGAGGCAGGTGTAGTTTGGCATAACGCCATTCATGATCATAAGGTTAAAATGGATTTCTCAGCGGTGCCTCACGCAGTTTTTAGTCATCCGCAAGTTGCCTCCGTCGGCTTAACAGAGGAACAAGCTAAAGAGCAATATCACAACATTCTCGTGGGACAAGCCCCTTACAGTGAAACAGCCATGGGGGCAGCTATGGGGTTTCCTGAAGGCTTCGTGAAAGTGGTGGTTGAAAGAGAAACAGGCAAAATCCTTGGCGCCCACATAATAGGTCCTGAAGCTTCAATCCTCATTCAAGAAATCATAAATGCAATGGTTTCTGAAACGGGTTTTGCGCCCATCGCTCAAGCAATGCATATTCATCCTGCCATGTCAGAGGTGGTACAGAACGCTTTTGGCAACCTTACACCAGTATAGCTTTTTGCTAAACCGCCTAAAGTTCAAGTTTTTTGGTCAATGTAAACAGTTATATTTGGCTTAAACCAAAGTTTAGGTGTGAAAATATGCAGCTCTCAAAGGTTTCTGGTAAAAAAAACAACCATAAGGTTACTTTGTACGCTTTAAGCACTTGCGTTTGGTGCAAATTGACCAAGCAGTTTCTAACCGAGAACAGTGTCGAATACGAGTACATCGATGTTGATTTATGCGACGAAGAAGACAAACAGAAAATTCATGAAACAATCCAGAGCAAAGGCGGAAGCCTTAGTTATCCCACCACGATTGTCGATGATAAAGTTGTGATTACTGGTTTTCGCAAAGACAAGCTCAAAGAGGCACTTGAAATTTGACCACAATAGAGGAGGTTCGCAGAAGAGCTGAAGCTGACGCTAAAACATACGGGTACTATCTAACGCCTCAGCCTGAACTTCTACAGGGCTTCCTTGAAGGATTAAAAACAAACGAAGACCGCTACGGTTACCCTTTATGCCCCTGCAGGCTTACCTCAGGCATATTCGAATATGACCGAGACATAATTTGTCCCTGTGACTATCGAGATCCAGACATCGCCCAATACGGTTCCTGTTACTGCAGACTCTATGTTAACAAACAAGTTTACGAAAGCCAAAGCTTACCTGAGGTTCCCGAGCGAAGACCACTCGAGAAACAAGCAAGAGCCTATGGAACGCAAGCAGCTGCCGCTAAACAAGCACCCGCGCAAGGAGGGCAAGAAAAACCTCCAGCGAAAGCGGAAAAAGCGCAATCGGGAGTTAAAAAGAAGTTATGGTATTGCAAACAATGCGGATATGTAGTGTTTAGGGAAGACCCGCCGTATATTTGCCCAATATGCAAGGCTAAAAGGGAAATGTTTGTTGAAATTGAGAGCACTGTTGAATTTAATGGTTAAATTTATTGTTGGATTTCTACCTCGATTTTTTTCCAGTCCTCTTTTATTCCTCGAAGGGAAGCCACGGCGCCTGTTATTGTTCCGCTTAAGATTTTCTCAACAAATTCGTTTAGAGGTATTTCTTTTCCATCAACTTTTAGTTTCAAACTCAAACTTGGGTCACCTAGAATAGGGTTAGTGTGATGTGAGGGGTAAAAAGTTTTGTGCAGACTACAGAGGCTTAGAAGTTGAAAAAAATCAGGAATCCTTTTTACATTCTTGGCGTGCTGGGTTTTACTGTTACTCTGAGTTTAGTTAAGTTCTCTTTTATCTCTGCTTTAACACCCATGGCCGCAAAGTATTCTTCAAGGAATATTCTTATGAAATCTTTCGAAACTTCCGAGACCAAAACCAATGTGTAGTCGTTTGGAGCATTCTTTGTTAAACGGTAAAAGTTGCAAGCCTCAAGCCTGACCAGCATTTCTTCTGCTGAATGCACCTTTGTTTTCAGCTGTTCCCAATGAGCTCGAGCTACTTCCTTATGCTCACTCCAAAACTTTTCCTGTTCAGGAGATGAAGAGATTAAGCGCAAGAACATCAGCCAATGATCAACATCTATGATGACGTGTTCACCGTTAAGAAGCATATCGCTATAGGCCAGAATTTTTTTCTTGATTGCTGGGTCTTCGAGAGCCTTGTTTTCGTTGTAGAATTTTAGGGCACGGCGCATGACTTCGCTTTGTGATACTTGTGCTTCGGTGCTTATTTTTTCTAGTAAGTCAGCTGTTATTTTGTCAAATGCAACGGTTATTCTTGTTGGGTTAACCATAACTGCCCACTTTAACTAAATTAACATATTTTCAGATTATTAGAAATTATATAAACATTGCGCAATAACAATCAGATAAATGTTTGCAAATTTGAAGCCTACAACTATATTATTAAACAAATGTTAAAACGATCATCCATCGAAGCAAACTTTTATTTCCCCACCAGTCCACTACATTAACGGTCATGCATACTTCTAAGGAGAACGCTAAATGAAAAAACCAGAAATATACCTTGAACCCAAACAGAGAGCAACAAAAATAATCGAACTGCTTGAAAAACAGTTTCCTAACGCAAAAACAGCCCTAAACTACTCCAACCCATTGGAAATACTCGTAGCAACCATGCTCTCGGCTCAAACAACTGACGAAAGAGTAAACATAGTAACCCAAAACCTGTTCAAAAAATACCGCACACCTGAAGACTATGCTAACGTTGACATAAAAGAGTTAGAACAAGATATTCATTCAACAGGCTTCTACCATAACAAAGCCAGAAACCTAAAAAAGTGCTGCCGACTCCTAATCGAAAAATACAATTCCCAAGTACCAAAAACGATGGATGAAATGCTGGAACTCCCAGGTGTCGCGCGAAAAACCGCTAACATAGTGTTATACAATGCTTACGGAATAATCTCAGGCATAGCAGTGGACACTCATGTCCGCAGAGTTTCACAGCGACTTGGGCTTACAGAGCACGATGACCCTGCTAAAATAGAACAAGACCTAATGCAAATTACTCCAAAAGATAAGTGGATGAAACTCACCGACCTGCTGATTTTCCACGGCAGACAAGTATGCATCGCAAGAAAACCCAAATGCGAAATATGCGTTCTCAACAAGATTTGTCCGTGCGCTTTTACTTGTGGCTAAAATAAAAAGCGTCATCCATTTATATACCGTAATCTTTTTTCTAGAATTGATGATTGATTTTTATGGTAAGCAAAATTAAAGTCGGAGACAAAGCACCGGATTTCACTTTGCCAGATGTTGACTTGAAAACCAGAAGCTTAAAGGAGTTTTTGGGGCAAAAAATCGTTTTAGCCTTTTTCGTTGGCGCTTTCACTTCAACATGCACAAAGGAAATGTGTGAGTTCCGTGATTCCATGGCTCGACTTATCGATTTGAATGCTCAAGTTATCGGATTAAGCGTAAGCGACCCCTTCTCAAACAAGGGTTTCACAGAAAAAAACAGGCTGCCCTTTCCAATACTAAGTGACTACAAGCGTGAAGTTATCAGAACCTATGGATTGGAGTTACCAAATTTTGCTGGGCTCAACGGTTACACGGTCGCTAAACGCTCAATTTTCGTCATCGACTCGAAAGGTATAGTACGGTATGTTTGGGTTTCAGACAATCCAGCAGTGGAACCAAACTATCAGGAAATACAGAACGTTCTTGAACAAATCAAATAGACTCTGGGCTTCTTCTTCATTAGCGCCGTATAGAAGAACCGATATAGCCTGCTAAGATAAGCGGTGATGCTCAACCATCAAGCACTTATCCATAACAACAATCAAACCAGCACGCCTAGCTGCCTCAGCAGCCGCCTCATTAACTATTCCAAGCTGCATCCAAACCACGAAAGGCTTACCATAAAACTGTTTTAGCTTGATGGCTTGCTCCACTATCGGCTGCACATCTTTTGAAGGCCGGAAAATGTCAACTATTTCTATGGTTTTCTGGATTTCGGGCGGAATATCAAGCAGGCTCTTGTAGCTTTTTTCGCCAAGAACCTCGTCCGCGAAGGGATTTACTGGTATAATTTGGTAGCCATGTTGTTTTAGATAAGCGCTAACTCTATGGCTGTCTTTCTCCGGCTCTTTGGATAACCCAACAACCGCAATAACTTTGTATTTTTTTAAGATATCTTTAATTTGATTTTGACCCAACCGAAACCTCCCATCGTCTAAAAAAAATCGTTTATGGCGCTTCGCTTAGTTTTAACTCAAAAAAGTGTTCCCCTCCATTGCGCAATGCAAGGATTCTAACTACGTCGCCGATCTTTCTCCTTTGAATCTCGTTGACCAAGTCCTCGATTTTATTGGTTTCTACGTTGCTTATTTCTAGAATGATGTCTCCTTCAGCCATTCCAGCGGCTTCTGCTGGGCTGCCGTCAGCAATTCTGGTCACTAATACTCCGCGGTTCACTGGTAAACCATAGTAGCGTGAGATTTCCCGTGTTAAAGTTAATCCCACTATGCCGAGCCATGGTCTTTTGACTCCTCCTTCAGTGACAATTTCATCGGTGCAGCTTTTCGCCGAGTTTATGGGAATCGCAAAACCTATACCTTGCGCGAATGGTATAATAGCAGTGTTTATTGCTATAACTTTGCCTGTCACATCTACAAGTGGGCCGCCACTGTTTCCTGGATTAATAGAGGCATCGGTTTGAACAAGGTTCTCTATCAAGCCTCTGTCAGAGTCTATTGTCCTATTAATAGCGCTAATTACTCCGGATGTTACGCTCGGTCCACCTGCTAAGCCGAAGGGGTTACCAATAGCATAGACCCTTTGCCCCACCCGTATCTTATCTGAGTCGCCAAGTTGGGCTGCTTGAAGATTTCTTTTATTGCCATTAATTTTAACCACGGCTATGTCATGAATGGCGCATGACCCTACAATTGTACCTTCAAGTACTTCGTTGCTGCCTAGAGTGACGTTGATTTTTTGTGCGCCACCGACCACGTGGTTGTTTGTTAAAATTAGCCCTTTTGGATCGATTATGGTGCCTGAACCCATGCCGCTAACTGGCACCGCTTGGTAGAAAATGTTGTGGACAAGTTTTATGGCGCTTATGTTAACTACGCTTTTGGTCACTTTTTCAATAGTATCTAAAAAAGCGTTCTCATCGTGAGACATTGATTTTCCTCAAAAATCAGTAAAACTTCGTTTTTAATAAATCTTAATTGCGCTTAATTTAGCGGCAGAAGAGACAGTTTTCCGCCCATTGCGGAGGCATTTCTTTTTTGCAATATGGACACATTAAGCCTTTTTCTCTGATGGCTGTGCATGTTTGGCAGAAGAGATTGAGTATTTCTGCTTTGTTGTTTGGTTCTTTTATAAGGAAAGTTACCATTTGATCTATAAGTGCTAAAACTTCAGTCGAGTTTTCTATCATGAGTAAGTTTCCTCTTTCTCTTCCTACGTATCTGCTTACTGCAGATTGTGATAGTCCAAGGAGTTCTGCGGTTTGTTTTTCGTTCAATCCATGTTTTTCAACGATTGACCTTGCCATGATAGCTTTTACTGCAGGCAAAACGGTTTTTACCCCCACTTCGCACGGTAGTATCAAGTTTAACACCAATTACTCTTATTTCTGGGGAAAAGTTATTTAAATATGACGCTTGTCATAGTTTATGACGCGTGTCATGACTGGCTATCAATCGCAAAAAAGCAGTTTCACTCAATCTCCCACTTCTTCCCCGTTATGACACATGCCAAGACAGGAGAAAAAACAAATGGGCAATGTCCTATTACCACCCCGAAAAAGTGAAAACAACCGCGACCTAGTTGGAATGCTTAAGTCACTTGATGCAGAATGCAGAAACTGCGCTCCGATAACACCCTTAGAATGCATAAGCCGATGCCAAGTATACAAACTAAAAAACGAGCTAAGAAAACTCCGGGAAACCATGGATAACCCGAACTACATAAAAGAGCTCTTCAACGTTCTAAAAAACGAGACAAGACTCCATATTCTAAAAGCAATCGTAAACGGTAGATACTCAGTAAGCCAATTACAGCAAGAACTAAAAAAAACAGGACACAGCCACAGCCGAGACACCATAAACGAAGAATATTTGCAGCCTTTAATGGCAGTAGGTCTAGCCACCGAAGCACGAGATGAATACTACGCAACCATGTTTGGCGGTCGGCTAACCGAGCTACTAGGATGCTTCCCCGAATTTGCCGAAATGCTTCCAGCCCACTCAGAATGCTATGAAGAAATTCTTTTACAATCTTTACTGTCAGGACCGAAAACTTTTGAAGATATTGAAGCACTTATCTCGTCAAAAATCGCTTCGCGAATACTAAAACGCTTACGCTCCGCAGGTTTGATAGAAACCCCCATTGAAAGGGATTACATATTTTTCTTTAAATCAAAACGAGACCCAAACAGAGAAACCTTCACAATTTCCGAACGAAAAGTTTACGGTATGATCCCGAATGAAGGAATTTCAGCTGGAAGGCTTGCCAAAGAAACAGAGCTCTCAATCAGAAGAACATACAAGTACCTCAGAAGCTTAAAAGGCAAAAAACTGGTTTTCATAAGGAAAACTCCAAAAGCTTATGGTTTGACCTGCAAAGGTGAAATGTTAGCGTCAGTACTAAAGGAGCTTCAGCAGATAGTAGAAGACACATGGAGCTCTTCTGAACAAGTCATGCATAACAACGCTAACTCTTAGCAAACAATCTAAGCTTTCTTTTTTGGTTATCCTCCACCAGGAGCTCCGTGAAACGGCACGTTTTCCCACAGCAGTTTCCACCAATCTTCCTCTGTTATGGTTTCTCCGTGAACAATTATCTCTAAAACCATCTTTAGCATAGCGTGGTGTCTGCATTCGTCAGCTAATATGGAGTTTAAGAGAAACACAACCTTCTTGTTTTCAACGTTAGGTATCATGGCTTCAAGGCGCTTAATTAGCTTAGATTCTATCTCGATGTGTTTTTCTACGAGTGCTCTTTGCTGATCAAGATGCTCCTGCGTTAATGCTGTAGGAGTACCAGTGAGCAGGGTAACGGCTGATGAGTAAAGTTCCGCGTGCTTCACAGAATCCAGCGAGACACCCTTCAGGACGCCTTTAACAGCTGGATTCTTCATGCCAACTAACGCTTTTTCAAGGGAAGCGACTATTTCGTTTTCAATCACTATTTGATTTTTCAAAAATTCAATGAGATTATTCTTTGGTTTTTCCATTCTTTTCTCCCTTCATTTATGTTAAGTCCTGTTCATCAAGTTTTCGGAAATTCTTTTTCCTAAATCCTTACAGGCGCTAAGCATTTTTTCGTCAGGAATATACTTCACAAGTAAAGGTGGTTCAACAACTTGCATCTCAAACTTATTTTTCATAATTTCCAAAATAAGTCTAGGTGCTTCACCGCTCCACCCATAAGAACCAAATGTGGCGCCGACTTTACCCTTCAAACTTACGCCCTTTACCGCAACTTCCTCAAAAAGCTTCTTGAAATCAATAGGCATCTCATGATGATAAGTAGGTGCCCCAACAACTAAAGCATCAAAGCTACTTAGTTCTTCAGGTTCAATGTGAAAATTTAATTCGACCCTAATCTTATCGTTGATTTGTGCTCCCTCAGCTACTGCTCTCGCCATTTTTTCAGTATTTCCTGTCCTGCTGTAATATAAAACAAGAATTTCCTTCATAAAACCAAATATAAAATAACCTTATTTCAATATTTGCCTTTCGGTCATTGGTTCTGGAAACTTGGCGTGGGATTTTTTCTCCATGTTTTGGTGGTTTTTGGGGTGGTTTTTTGGGTGGTTTTTTGGTTTAATTTTTAAGTTGCGATTTTGTGGGCGGTGTAAGTTGCGACTTTTTGTTTGTGTTTGGTTGTGTGTATTGTTGGTGTGGTGTTGGCGGGTTTTGCATCCACAGTTGTGTCAACAGCTCAACAAGCAACTATGCACTACGGCATAGCGTTTCAGTTTTCGAAGGTTTGAAGGTCATGCTTCTTTATCACTTTTTTGGTTCTGGCAACTTGGCGTGGGATTTGTTCTCCATGTTAATTTTCGTGGGATAGGTTGCTGCAACGGTTTCTGTTAACTCGGTGTGAGATTTCGGCTTAGACAGGGTATTTGCGTGTGTGCTCAAGCCTACCTCCTAGTCTACTAGATGCTTCTAATATGCCTCAAATATGATTCAACATAGTTCAACATAGAAATAATGCCCGCACTTTCTACATGAAATAGTGCTTTTTCTGCATGTGAAGAGTTTGGTTTTGTTGGTTGTTGGCAAGGTTTTAGAGCTTTCCCGAGCTAAGTAGTCTTTAAGGCGGAGTACATAAGCAAAACTGGTTTTGTTCCCTCCATAAAAGAGAGCGAAATCAAGGAAGGCCACATGAAACCGGTGCGTGCCAAGGGCAAGCCTATTTTGCTGGTACGGCAAGGCGGAAGTTTTTTGGAGTATCAAACCGTTGCCCCGCATATTGACTGCTCTTCAAGAATTGAGATATTTTAATAGTAAGGGATATGGCTTAGTCTTTAAGCTTTTAAGTTAAACTACCTTTAAGATATACTGGGTTTGGGTGTACATTTAATGCCAATTAAAAAGAGCGAACTTTACAGTTCAATATGGCAGTCTTGTGACGAATTAAGAGGCGGAATGGATGCTTCCCAATACAAAGATTATGTCCTTGTTTTATTGTTCATGAAGTACGTTTCTGACAGGTATGCTGGAAAAAGCGATGCTTTGATTGAGGTTCCTAAAGGTGCAAGTTTCGCTGACATGGTTGCCTTAAAAGGCAAGCCTGACATAGGCGATAGAATTAACAAAATTATTGCCAAGCTTGCTGAGGCTAACGAACTAGTGGGGATTATCACCGTTGCAGACTTTAATGATGATGATAAGCTCGGGGAAGGTAAAGAAATGCAGGAACGCCTTTCTAACCTTATCGCTATTTTTGAAAAACCTGAGTTGGATTTTAGTAGGAATAGAGCTGATGGAGACGATCTTTTAGGTGACGCTTACGAGTATTTAATGCGCCATTTTGCTACAGAATCAGGTAAGAGCAAAGGGCAATTTTATACGCCGGCTGAGGTTTCAAGGATAATGGCTAAGGTAATTGGAATTAACAAAGCAGAACGGCAAGATCAAACCGTTTATGACCCAACTTGCGGTTCGGGTTCTTTGCTATTGAAGGCTGCAAATGAAACAGAGCATGGTATAACTATCTACGGACAGGAAATGGACTTAGCGACTAGAGGCTTAGCTAAAATGAACATGATTTTACACAAGAATCCTACCGCTGACATCCAACAGGGAAACACGCTCTCAAAACCGTATTTCAAAAATAAAGATGGGACTCTAAAAACCTTTGATTTCGCGGTGGCTAATCCACCTTTTTCAACTAAAGCATGGAGTAACGGTTTTGAACCAGACCATGACATGTTTGGAAGGTTTGAGGGGTTCGGTATTCCGCCTGCAAAGAATGGCGATTACGCTTTCCTTTTGCACCTGATTAAATCTTTAAAAAGTACTGGCAAGGGTGCTATAATTTTGCCACATGGTGTACTTTTTAGGGGCAATTCCGAAGCCAATATAAGGAAAAATCTAATCAAGAGAGGCTACATAAAAGGCATTATAGGCTTGCCAGCTAACTTGTTTTATGGGACAGGCATTCCTGCTTGCATTATTTGTAATAGATAAAGAGGATGCTGAAAGCCGAACAGGCGTTTTTATGATAGACGCAAGCAAGGGCTATATTAAAGACGGAAATAAAAACCGGCTCAGAGAGCAAGATATTCATGAAATTGTAGATGCTTTCAATAACCAAATTGAAGTCCCAAGATACTCACGCATGGTTCCTATAACAGAAATCAGCAATCCAAAGAACGATTACAATCTTAACATATCCCGATACATTGATAGTCAAGAAGAAGAGGATCTACAAGACATAGAAGCTCACCTTCTTGGCGGCATTCCAGCAAAAGACGTTGAAGATTTAGCCGCTTACTGGAGTGTTTGTCCATCTTTAAAGGAAGCGCTCTTTACTCCAAGTGAACGACCGGAATACTTCAACTTAAAGGTCAAAAAAACAAATATCAAATCAACTATTTTTGAAAACTCCGAATTTACTGGCTATTCAAAGAAAGTAGAGTCAACCTTCAACGGTTGGCAGGAAGAAATAAAGTCATTACTAAACAATTTACAGATCGGTTCCAAACCTAAAGAACTAATCACTATTCTTTCAGAAAAACTCATTTCCTCCTTTGGCAAGAATGCCCTCATAGACAAATACGATGTCTACCAAAAACTCATGGACTATTGGTTTGAAACAATGCAAGACGACGCCTACTTAATATCAACAAACGGCTGGAAAGCAGAATTGAACGTTACTAAAAACAGTAAGGGCAAAGACACCGAATGGACTTGCGACCTAATACCAAAAAAAGTCCTGATTGCCAAGTTTTTCGTTAAGGCGCAGGAAACAATAAACGACCTTATGGTAGAAGCTGAAACAATAGGTCAGCAAATGGAAACCTTAAAAGAGGAAAACACTGGAGAAGACGACCTATTTGCAGAGGTAAAAAATGATGCTGACAAGATCGCTAAACCAGATCTTATCAAGAGGATAAGAAACATAAACGCAAAAAGTGAGTTTGTTGATGAACTCAAAGTTTTGGAGGAATACTTGGGGCTAATACAAAAGAATGCGGAAATCAACAGCAAAATAAAAAGTGTCGAATTAGACCTTGACAAAAAATTGCAAATTAAATGCAAAAACTTAACCCTTGAGGAAACCAAGTCGCTGGTAGTTGAAGATAAATGGCTAAAATCAATGCATGACTCTGTAAAGAACGAAGTCGAAAGAATCTCCCAAAAACTTGCAGGTAGAATAAAAGAGCTTGCAGAACGGTATGAATCACCCATGCCGAAATTGACCAAAGAAGTTGAGGAGCACTCCAAAAATGTTGATAATCACCTAAGAAACATGGGTTTTGAATGGGTTTGCCAATAATAGAAAAAGGGTACAACAAGACGGAGATAGGTACAATCCCTGAAGATTGGACCCTGAAGAAACTGAAAGATATTTTGTTATCTACACAACTGGGTGGCAACTATCAAAATAGTGAAGAAGAAACGCCCTACCCATTGATGAAAATGGGGAATATTGAAAGGGGAAATATTAACCTGGATAAAATTGAATATATAAAACAAAATGTCAAGCCGTCTGAAAGAGACAAACTAAATTTTGGAGACATTTTGTTCAACACAAGAAATACATTGGAATTGGTGGGAAAAGTCGCAATATGGAGAGATGAGCTGCCGATAGCGTATTTCAATTCCAATTTAATGAGGTTGAAATTTAATATCGATGTTTCCAACTTTTTTATGAATTATGTTTTTAACTCTAAAAGCTTGCTTACTCAATTAAAGTCCATAGCGACTGGAACTACGAGCGTCGGCGCGATCTATACACGAGATCTGTTTGGTATACAAATTCCACTTCCTGAATTAGAAGAACAATCCGCTATAGCTCAAGTCCTCTCAGACGCGGACGACCTGATCGAATCTCTTGACAAGCTTATCACAAAGAAGAAGCTCATTAAGCAGGCTGCAATGCAGGAACTCCTCACAAGTAAGAAAAGATTGTCAGGTTTTTCTGAAAGGTGGGCAATCAAAAAGCTTGGAAAGATCGGATATTTTAAGGGAGGCAGCGGATTTCCTCTTAAATACCAGAAATCTTCAGAAGGCACTTTTCCTTTTTATAAAGTATCAGATATGAATAATAAAGGCAACATTATTTTCATGTCTACTTCTAACAATTACATTTCTGAATATGTAGTAAAGAAAATTGGAGCTACTATTTTTCCAAAAAACTCCATTATTTTTGCAAAAATTGGTGCAGCAATATTCCTTGAAAGAAAAAGGATACTTTCAACAAATAGCTGTATAGATAATAATATGATGGGTTTTATAGTCGATAAACATCAAGCAAATTACAGGTTTATTTACTATAAACTAATTCAAACTAATTTTGGCAAGCTTTCAAGTACAACAGCGTTGCCATCTTTAAATGGAAACGAACTTGGAGAATTGGATACTTTCTTACCGACTGATTTAAGGGAGCAGGAAGAAATCGCTAGAATTATCTCTGATATGGATGGGGCGCTTGAGGCTCTTGAGCGAAAGAGGGATAAGTACAAACAATTAAAAGTAGGCTTGATGCAACAGCTATTAACAGGAAGAATTCGGTTAAAATGGAAAAGCTGATTGTCGGGCAAGCTGAAAGGAAAACTCAGGAAAGAATAATTAAACTATTTTCAGGTAAACTGTTGGGGTACTCTTATCTCGGTAATTGGGAGGATCGTGAGAATAGCAACATAGAAGAAGAGTATCTAATCAAGTTCCTCAAGAAGCAAGGTTACAATGATAATCTAATTAAAAAAGCCCTTTTTGAATTACAGCAAGTTGCTTCTAATCAAAACAAGGGACTATATGATATTAACAAAGAAGTCTACAGTCTTTTAAGATATGGCATTCAAGTAAAAGATAACATTGGGGAAACTAAACAAACCGTTTGGCTAATAGACTGGAATAACAAATTAAACAATGATTTCTACATAGCTGAGGAAGTGACTGTTAGAGGCGAACATGATAAGCGCCCCGATATAGTCTTGTACGTTAATGGGGTAGCAGTGGCTGTTTTGGAGCTAAAAAGAAGCACGATCTCAGTATCCCAAGGCATAAGGCAAAACCTCGATAACCAAAAGCAGATTTTCATAAAACAGTTCTTTGCAACAATCCAGCTTGTTATGGCTGGAAATGATACCGAAGGCTTGAGCTATGCAACGACTGAAACCCCTGAAAAATACTATCTCAAATGGAAAGAGCATTCTAAAATAAAAAACAAGCTTGAAAAAGACTTATCCTTGCTTTGTAGCAAGGAACGCCTCTTAGAAATAATTCATGATTTCATAGTCTTTGATTTTGGAGTCAAAAAGATCTGCCGACACAACCAATACTTCGGAGTTAAGGCGTGTCAAGCGTACCTAAAGAGAAGGAAAGGCGGCATAATTTGGCACACTCAAGGGAGCGGCAAAAGCCTAATTATGATTTGGCTTGCCAAATGGATAAGAGAAAACATAACCGACTCGCGGGTTTTAATAATTACTGACCGGGAAGAACTCGACAGCCAGATTGAAAATTTCTTCAAAGGAGTCGACGAGCAAATTTACCGGACAGAAAGTGGAAAAGACTTAATCCAACAACTCATGAATGCTAAGCCATGGCTTATGTGTTCCCTCATCCACAAATTCGGAACAAAAAAACAACAAAGCGAAGAACAAGACTTAGAGGAATATATTCAGGAAATAATGAATAATCTTCCAACTAATTTCAAGCCAAAAGGCGACCTGTATGTTTTTGTCGATGAATGTCACAGAACTCAATCAGGAAAATTACATGGAGCAATGAAAGGTATCATTCCTAACGCGATCTTCATCGGCTTTACCGGAACACCACTATTAAAAAAAGACAAGAAAACAAGCCGACAAGTGTTTGGCGACTACATTCATACCTACAAGTACAACGAAGCCGTATCCGATAACGTAGTTTTAGATTTACAGTATGAGGCAAGAGAAGTAGATCAAAGGATAACTTCTCAAGAAAAAATAGACCAGTGGTTTGAAGCAAAGACAAGAGGGCTGACAGAGTATGCAAAGGCCGAATTGAAGACGAAATGGGGTACTATGCAAAAAGTCCTCAGTTCCCAACCGCGGTTGAATAGAATAGTCGCAGACATAATGTTTGACATGGAAACCAAAAACCGGTTGCTAAGCGGTAGAGGTAACGCAATGCTTGTTTCAGGTAGTATATACCAAGCCTGTCAATACTATGAACTGTTCCAAAATAACGGTCTTAAAAAATGCGCAATAATAACCTCTTATTCAGGTGACATAGACCTAATTAAGGGTGAAAGCACCGGAGAAGACGATGAGACAGATAACATATTCAAATATGAAACATACCAAAAAATGATCGCTTACTATGAAGGTATTTACCCTGAAATCAAAACCAAGGGCTTTGAAGAAGTAATAAAAGAAAAATTCGTAAAAGAACCCGGCCAGATGAAACTTCTAATTGTAGTTGATAAGCTCCTTACTGGTTTTGATGCCCCACCTGCAACTTACTTGTACATCGATAAAAGCATGCAGGATCATGGTCTTTTCCAAGCAATCTGCCGAGTTAACAGACTCGACGGCGAAGACAAAGACTACGGCTATATAATTGACTACAAGGACCTATTCAAAAGCCTCAGCCAAGCAGTAAAAGATTACACTACAGGAGCGTTTAGCGGATTTGACAAAGAAGATGTTGAGGGCCTGCTTAAAGATAGACTGAAAACTGGAAAAGAGAATTTAGATTCAGCCCTTGAAGGCATCAAGGTTCTCTGCGAACCCGTAAAACCACCCAAAGATTCTTCAGCATATATCGAATATTTCTGCGGCAATACAGAAAAACCGGAGGAATTAGCCGCCACTGAACAAAAAAGAATATCTCTCTACAAACTAACCTCAAAACTATTACGATCATACGTAAACATTGCCAATGAAATGAAAGAAGCGGGCTACAGCCAGAAAGAAACAGAAAAAATAAAGCAAAATGTAAGCAACTTTGAAAACATTAGAAGCGAAATCAAGTTAGCAAGTCATGATTACATCGATTTGAAAGCTTACGAACCTGCAATGCGCCATTTAATAGATTCTTATATTGATGCAGATGAAAGCAAAACAGTAACTGCGTTTGATGATTTAACGCTCATAGACCTGATAGTCAATAAAGGCGTAGACGCAATCGATTCTCTTCCCAAAGGGATCAAAGAAAACAAAAATGCCGTTGCAGAAACAATTGAAAATAACGTGCGAAGACTAATCATTGAAGAGAAACCGACAAATCCAAAATATTTTGAAAAAATGTCAGTTTTACTTGATGAACTGATTAGGGAGAGAAAACAAAACGCTGTAGAATACGCCAACTACTTGAAAAGAATAGTGAATATTGTTAGAAGAGTAAAGAACAGCTCATTTGTCGATACGTACCCAAAGACAATCAATACAAAAGCCAAAAAAGCACTTTACGATAATTTAGAAAACAACGAAGAGCTTGCTCTAAAAGTTAATGAGCATATTGAGACGGAAAAGTCTGACGGCTGGCGAGGAAGCCGTATTAAAGAAAAACAGGTAAGAATTGCAATCAAAAACGCTTTAGCCGAATTCGGAATAAGCGATGAAGCTAAAATAGATGCAGTCCTAGAATTGGTGAAGAATCAAAATGAATACTAACACAAGCAATACAGAAATTTGCAATTTAGAGGTTCAAATAGTTAAGAAAGACATAAAAAACATACATTTGGGCGTTTATCCTCCCGATGGTAAGATAAGAGTCGCAGTTCCAATTCAAACAACCGATGAAAAAATACGGTTATTAATTAATTCAAAAATATCTTGGATAAAAAGACAACAATCTAAATTTCTTGAACAGGAACGGCAATCCAAAAGAGAATATGTCTCTGGGGAAAGCCATTTCTTCATGGGAAATAGGTATCTATTGACCGTAATTAACTCAAACAGCCCGCCTAGAGTCGAGATAAAAAGAAAAAAACGTATAGACATGTATGTTAAGCCACAGACAACTCTCAAAAAGAAAGAGCAATTAATGAATGCTTTCTATCGTTCTGAGCTTAAAAAAGAAACTCCCCCATTGATTGAGAAATGGGAAAAAATTATGGGTATAACCGTTAAGGAATTTAAAATCAAGAAAATGAAAACAAAGTGGGGAACCTGCAGCCCTAAAAACCAAAGAATATGGATAAATCTGGAACTAGCAAAAAAACCAAGACATTGTTTAGAATATGTTTTAGTTCATGAAATGACTCATTTGATCGAAAAGAAACATACCGACCAGTTTAACTCTTTAATGTACTTCTTCATACCACAAGGCGCTCAGTATAAACAAGAATTAAATAACGATATCTTGGCTTATTCAAAGTGGAACAATCTAACAGAACCCAGTCATTAAAACAAGAAAATAAAACTATAAGAAAAAAAAGCTTTATTCACGCCTCTTTCCTCTGCTTTCTCCGCCTTTCCTTCCTATTTCCCTGTAGAATTCGGAACCGCGCTCCTCAGCTACTTTTTCGCCGCCTTTCCTACCGATCTCTCTGTAAAATTGTGGACCTCTTTCTCGAGCCACTTTTTCGCCGCCTTTTCTTCCAGCTTCTTCACGTGTCATCTTCCTTTTTTCTTCACTTTTAACTACCAAAATTATTCACCTCCCTTTATTTCCTCGAAAAAGGCTGTCTTGTTATCTACTCAAGGATAGCCTTTAAGCGTGTGTGGTTATCAAAAAGCAATCACAAACCTACTTGGCGAGCTAGTTAACCACAGTAATCTCTATTTTTCAAAATAGGAAACTAACGCCAAGAAATTAAATTAAAGAAAACGGAATGTTTAGTTAGTTATTCTATTTTCCCTATTTCTTTTGTTATATCTATTGGCGATTTATAGGTTTTATCCGGCAGTTTGTTTAATAAATCCATTACATCGTCTGGGGCATCTTTATCTTGTGCTTTGTCGACCAAGTTCTTTTTTTCTGCTGGGTAATGTATGCCAGCAAGATATTTTTCCACTATAGCTGGGCTAACGTGACCAGATTTTCCGCTTCTATTTGTGTATTGTCGTCGTGCCTCTCTACCTTGACCTATGCCTACGCGCCTACTTGTTTGAACTTCTTCTCTACTCGTTATCCTTCACCTCCATACTCTTAAACGAGTTAACTCGAAAAATAAAAAACATGCTTACCGTTTATTCTTCTCCGTGCTCTTTTCCTTCCTCAATAAGTTTTCGAACTTTTAGTCCACTTTTGCTACTAATCTCACTGTAAAATTCAGATCCATGAGTCTCAGACGTCTTTTCTCCACCCATCCGACCAGCCTCCGCAACAGTCATCTTTCCCTTCTTCCTCGATTCACTCAAACACATCACCTCCAAAAAAGTATGTTCCCGCTTTTTTGTCAACATTGTCAACACTTAATTGCTTTCTTAATTTTCTAGCCTGAAACAAAACTTTTAAACATATGTGGCTGTCTTAGCACAGTAACAACTGGAAGGAGCTTTTTTTAGGTCAAAAATACAATTTAGACTATAAATTAAGTCAAAACTCAAACGTTGAAAAATTTTTGGATCAGCTTTTCAAATTAAAACAAGGTTAATTGCAGTTTTTTCTATTCTTCTTCGTGTGCTTTTCCTGCTTCAATAAGTTTACGGACTCTTTGTCCACCTTTCGGTCCGCCTATTTTTCCACCCTTGCGGCCTATTTCGCTATAGAATTCTTCTCCGTGGGTTTCAGCTGTTTTTAGTCCGCCTTTCCTTCCGGCTTCTTCAACCGTCATTTTACCTTTTTTCTTTTCTCTTGACAATACCCTTCACCTCCATTAAAAAAGCGTTTTGATATCTAAAGAAGCTGAAACTAACAAGTAATTACTAAAATAAGGTTTTTTATTCTTCTTCATGTTCTTTGCCCACTTGAATTAGTTTTCGAACTCTTTGCCCACCACGGTGACCTGCTTCTTCAAGGCTTGTTTTTCCCATAGCTTCACTTGTACCTTCATGCTGCTTGGCCCTCTCAGATCCACCTTTGCTGCCTATCTCACTGTAAAATTCTGGGCCGCGCTCTTGAGAAACTTTCTCGCCGCCTTTACGACCGATTTCCTCATAAAACGCTCGCCCATGAGTTTGAGCGGTTTTTTCTCCACCTTTCCTTCCAGCCTCAGCAACAGTCATCTTGCCTTTTCTGTTTTCTTCACGCATACTCAAAAAATTCACCTCCTATTAAACAACGGAAAAGTTAACGGTATTAGAGCCGAATGACCGCTCATAAACTTATGTGGTTGTGGCATAACAGTAACATGCCAACTAAGCAAAATGGAAGATTATTTCATATGAAAAAATACACAAAAAACAGCTTACAACATGAATATTCAATGCCAAATGGATTCATAAGTTAATTTAAATATCTCGGACAGGTCAACTTTATAATCATTGGGGAACCTGAATGAAAGTGCTTCTCATCAATCCGCCGCAAGTATTTTATCCAGGTTCTGATCAGCCAGCAGGCAATCTGCCTCTTGGCTTAATGTACATCGCTGCGATGCTTGACAAAGCAGGTTACAAAACTGAAATTTTAGATGCTTTTATGAGTGATAGTTCATTCCTGAAAAACGGCGAAACCATAAACGTTGGCATGCCGTTTGAGCGGATAAAGCAGGAAATTTACAGTCGGAAGCCAGATATTGTTGGTATAGCAGGACCATTCACTTGCCAAATAGAAAACTCAGTTAAAATAAGCAACTTAGCCAAGCAAGTTGACCAAAGCATTTTAACAGTTGTAGGCGGTCCACACGTAACCACAGTGCCAAAAGGGTTTCTTGAAGAGGCAAAAAGCGTTGACATTGCGGTGACAGGCGAAGGCGAATACACAATGCTTGAATTAGCTCAGTATTTTGAAGGCAAAAAACAGTTAAGCGAAATTCTCGGCGTCGCCTACCGTAAAGATGAAGAAGTCATCATAAATTCACCGAGGCCTTTCATTAAAAACTTGGATGAGCTTCCCTACCCAGCTTACGACCTAGTGGATATGGAGCAGTACCTAAGCCCCAAAAGGATAGGTTACCGCAGCTTCAGAAACAGGGCAATATCAATGATTACTAGCAGGGGGTGCCCCTTTAACTGCTGTTTCTGCTCGGTCCATTTGCACATGGGCAGGGAATTTAGAGCGCACTCCCCAAATTACGTGCTCAACCACATACAATATGTCGTGGAAAAGTTTAATGTTAAGAACATTTTTTTTGAAGATGACAACCTAACCCTTGACCTCTCAAGGTTCGAAGCTGTCTGCGACGGCTTAATTGAGAAAAAAATCAAGATCGGTTGGGAAACGCCAAACGGCGTCCGAGCAGACTGCTTAAACTTGAATCTGCTGGAAAAAATGAAAAAGTCAGGTTGTCAAAGCGTCTTTTTCGGCGTTGAGTCAGGCGACCAGCAAATCTTAAACAATGTAATCTGCAAGAGCCTAGACTTGAACCGTGTAGTTGAAGTTGCGAAAATCTGCAAAGACATCGGCCTGAAAACAGGCGCATTCTACATTATTGGCTTTCCAGGCGAAAAGAAAGAGAACATGCAGAAAACCGTTGATTTTGCTCTAGGGCTCAAACGTGATTTTGATGTTGGCATGCATCTGTTCTATGCTACTCCTTCGTATGGAACAAGACTTTATGATGAGTGTAAGGCTAAAGGGTATATTCAGGGAGATTTAACTTGGAACTCTTTTGCTGAGGCACGTCAACCGAAAGGCATGCCGTTGATTTCAACTGAGGATTTTACATCCCAAGAAGTGAAAGAGATAGCAACTAAGGCGCTTGAGGAGTATAAGAAATTATCTTTACTGAATCACATTAAAAATCCACGGAAAACGTTGAAGACAGCATTTGATCAGCCGCAACTCATTTTGAAATATCTCAGAAACTTATTTAGCTAAAGATGTGTTAGCCCCAGAAACGAAATATTTCTGAAAAATACATTTCAATTTTGCTAGAGAAATTCACTTGCTAAATTGATACCCTATCCCGTCTTTCTGGTGCCAAATGTGAGTGTCTGCTTTAGCATTAAAAGAAGAAAAAGGTGAAAGGGTTAACTATAAACATAAAGAAGTCACAGAAACAATTCAGTAGGCTACCTTGAAGCTGGCACCACATTTGTCACAAGTGTAAACAGCTATGTAAAACAAGTCGTTTTCTATCTTCTTATCGGGTTTGGTGAGGTTTTTTCCACATTTTTGACAGCTAACCATATGGGTACACCTGCGAGGTTTTTTATTTAGCGAAAGCACTATAAGAAAACTTGTTGTCTCACTCAAGCTACAACAACCGCATCCCCGCTATATTATTAAGCAAAGGGCAACTCGCTTGAACTCGAAACGCTTTCTTGCTTCGAAGTTCAATTAGTTTAATATATTCTATTCTTACATGTGATTTCTTGTATGGGTAGCAATGAGGAAACACAAGTGGATGCTAATCATTCTCATTTCCCTTATTCTAATTCAAACATCATACAGCATGTCGGTAGCCTCATGCAGCAACGCTATTTCCAGCACCGACAACTGGACGATGTTCCGTAATGACCCAGGCCACAGCGGCACCACAACTGGTAACAGTCCAACGAATTCCGCCAAACTCTTGTGGAATTTCACAACAATGCAAGGTGTTGTATCTTCCCCCGCAGTAGCTAACGGCTACGTTTTCGTAGGTTCCAATGAAGGGGCTGTTTACTGTCTCAACTCCTCCAACGGCGAACTAGTATGGTACTACCCAACTGGAAGTGCAGTGGCGTCGTCGCCTGCCATCGATAACGGGCGTGTCTACATAGGCTCCTACGATGGCAACGTTTATGCTTTGAACGCTACAAGCGGCGCAAAACTCTGGAATTCCACTATCGGCAGCAGTGTTGAGGCGTCTCCTGGCAGTGTTTATTCGTCTCCTGCTGTTGTCGGTGGCGTAGTCTACGTAGGCTCCTACGATGGCAACGTTTATGCTTTGAACGCTACAAGCGGCGCAAAACTCTGGAATTCCACTATCGGCAGCAGTGTTGAGTCGTCTCCTGCTGTCTCAGATGGCGTAGTCTACATTGCCTCTAACTTTTTTGTTTACGCTCTTAATGCGTCTACAGGTAACGAAATATGGAACCACCACACCGGAAGCACTATCTCTTCTCCTGCCGTGTACAATGGCTATGTCTACATAGGCTCATACGATGGTTACGTTTGTGGTTTGAATGCTTCCACAGGCACCCAGATTTGGAAATATCAAACCCAAGATTCAGTGGATTCTTCCCCAGCTGTCGCCTATGGATGCGTTTACGTAGGCTCTGAGGACAACAACGTTTATTGTCTAAACGCTTCAACCGGCAGTAAAATATGGCAGAGCCCAACTGGATATTGGGTCTGGTCTTCACCTGCAGTTGCAGGCGGCAACGTGTATGTGGGCTCTGAAGACTACAGCATTTATTGTCTTAATGCTTCTACAGGAGCAAAGGAATGGAGTTACGAGACTGGAAATTTTGTGGATTCTTCACCAGCCATTATAAACAATACCCTATACGTGGGTTCTGATGATAATCATATCTACGCTTTTGCCTTATTCAATTCGACTGTTGAAACCGTACCTTTGCAATCTACCAGCTCTTTAGCGTGGACTACGATTGCGTTTGATGTGATTGCAGGTGCCGTAATGGCCGTGATTGTTTTTGCAGTCGTACTCTTTGTTCGCTCGACCAGGCGGGCTAAGCGAAACGCTGAAGCCGCAAATATTTCTGGTCGAAATGTGTCTTGGTTTTCAGCACACACCGACGCCCTTTGTGTTTTGGCAATTCTGGCTTTTTCAACAATATTCTTCATTAATATAGGAAATGGACATCTGTCAGCTGCCGATGAGCAAACATACTCTCAATGGGCATTCCACATGGTTAAAACTGGAGACTACCTGACCCCTTGGGCTTTTGGCGGTATTTTTTTTGCAGGTAAGCCGCCTCTTAGCATTTGGCTGATGTCTCTTGCTTACCAGGTCTTTGGCGTTAACAACTTCGCGTCAAGGTTTTTTAGTGCTGTATTCGGCACCTTGTCCCTAGTTCTTATCTTCTATTTAGGAAAGAAACTTTATAACGGCTATGTAGGATTTCTGTCGGCGCTAGTTTTAGGCACACTTACAACCTTCTATGAGTTTGCAAGACTCGCCATGACAGACGTTCCCTTAGTCTTCTTCGTTCTGGGCAGCATATACTTTTTTGTTTTGAGCGAAAAAAGCGAAAAAACAACCCGATATGCAGCTTTAAGCGGCCTATTTTTTGGTTTGGCATTAATGACAAAACAGATTGAAGCCTTGCTAATTCTCCTAATCATCTTCGCTTATCTCATCGCAACACGGAAAAGCATCAGGTTTCTATTCACAAAACACTTTACCCTTTTTTGGGGAATCGGCCTTCTCGTCTTTTCTCCCTGGCTAATCTACATGAACGCTCGTTTTGGATCACAATTTTGGTATTGGTATTTTGTTTATGACGACATTACGCGGACAGTTGGTACTGTTGAGAGCCATGTCGGAAGTTACCTCTACTATTTCAGCTACTTAGCTAATAATGAGAACTTGCTTTGGGTAATACTGCTTCCTTTTTCGGCAGGGCTTTGCGCATTCAATGCGGTTATCAAGCGCTTAAAAGGAGACACCATGATTCTCTTGTGGATGACAATTGTGCTCTTAGTATTCACTTTAGCTCAAACAAAACTTTTCTGGTATATTCTGCCGGCTTTTCCAGCTTTCGCCATAGCCATAAGCAGCTTTCTATATCAACTATCAAAGAAAATATTTCAACTATCAAAAAAAATAAAACTTTCCGCACGCTAACTTCATCTAAATCCCACAAAGGCGTTTGACAAGCTGAAAGCTCTTGAAACAGCGGTAGCATAAACAGCATGGTTAGTCAAGTATTTTTCTGCACTAAAATATCCCCGCAGAAAAAACATGTTCGGTAGGCGGCTGGTCCGCTGGGACCCAAACAAATCCCGCTTGAAGTTCAATTAGTTTAATATTCTAATTTTACATGTGGTCGATTGTAAGGATGGCAATGCGAAAACTCAACTGGCTACTGATCAGTCTCATTTGTCTTATTCTAGTTCAACCAATTTGCATGTCGGTAGCTTCAGGTAGCAACTCCAGTTCCAGCACCAACGACTGGACAATGTTCCGTCAAGATCCAAGTCACATTGGCTCAGTAACTGGAAACAGCTCAATCAATTCCGCTAAACTCTTGTGGAATTACACAACAGGCAGAATGGTACAGTCTTCCCCTGCAGTAGCGGAAGGCTATGTTTTCGTAGGCTCTAGGGATAGCCAAGTTTACTGTCTCAACGCCTCCAATGGTGAACCAGTCTGGAAATACCCAACTGGAAGTGAAGTGTGGTCGTCACCTGCCATCTATAATGGGCGTGTCTACGTAGGCGCAGACGACGGCTACGTTTACTGTCTAAACATTACCACTGGAATGCCTCTTTGGAAATCATTCATCGGGGGTCCAGTGCGGTCTTCGCCTACAGTTGTGGATGGCTACGTCTATATAGGTTCAGGAGAGCAAAATGTTTACGATCTTAACGCTACAGACGGAACCACAATATGGATTTTCCCAACTTTATACCCAGTGGATTCATCGCCAGCCGTTTCAAATGGCGTAGTATACGTTGCCAATAGCGACGATTTCATTTACGCTATTAATGCTTCTACAGGCAGCCAGATATGGAGCCACCAAATTAGAAGCTCTAGTTCTTCTCCTGCCGTGTACAATGGGTATGTCTACATAGGCTCATACGATGGTTACGTTTATGGTTTGAATGCTTCCACTGGCGCCCAGATTTGGAAGTACCAAACGGCAGACGAAGTGTACTCTTCCCCAGCTGTCGCTTACGGATGCGTTTACGTAGGCTCCGAGGACAATAACGTTTATTGTTTAAACGCTTCAACCGGCAGTAAAATATGGCAGAGCCCGACCGGGTATTGGGTCACATCTTCACCAGCAGTTGCAGACGGCAACGTATACGTCGACTCCGAAGACTACAACATCTACTGCCTCAATGCCACTACAGGAGCCAAGGAATGGAGTTACCAAACCGGAAATTTTGTAGAATCCTCTCCAGCAATTGCGAACGACACCCTCTACGTTGGTTCAGACGATTGCAAGGTCTACGCTTTAGCCTTAAACAATTCAACTGCTCAAACCCAACTTTCACAATCTACCAATTCTTTACCATGGACTACCATTGCGTTTGACACCATTGCGTGCGCGATAGGAGCAGTGATTATTTTTGCATTAGCACGAACCTTTTACTCCAGTAGACGGCAGAAGCGAAATGCTGAATCAAGCGATATTCCGAACCAAAAATACTCATGGTTCAAAGCGCACTCTGACACGGTTTTTATTTTGGCAATTCTGGCCTTTTCGATGATATTCTTCGCTAATCTTGGAAGCGGGGTTCTTCAGGCAGCCGACGAGCAAACGTACTCTCAATGGGCATACCACATGTTTAAAACTGGAGACTACCTGACCCCTTGGGCTGACGGCGCCGTGTCTTTCGTGATAGGCAAGCCGCCGCTTTTGATGTGGCTGATGTCTCTTGCCTACCAGGTCTTCGGCGTTAACAACTTTGCATCACGGATTTGGACCGCTGGATTCGGCGCTTTATCGTTAGTTCTTGTCTTCTATTTGGGAAAGAAACTTTACAATCGGTATGTTGGGTTCATGTCGGCGCTTGTTTTAGGCACATTCATAACTTATTACGTGTTTGCAAGATACGCCATGACTGACGTCCCGCTGGTTTGCTTCATTTTGGGAATCATATACTTTTTTGTTTTAAGCGAGGAAAAAGAAAATGCTAATCGATATGCAGTTTTAAGCGGCCTGTTTTTTGGCTTGGCGTTAATGACCAAGCAGATCGCTGCCCTGTTAATTCCGCTAATCATCTTTGCATATTTAATCACGACAAAGAAAAGCCTGCGGTTTCTCTTCACAAAACACTTTACCCTTTTCTGGGGAGCTGGGCTTCTGCTGTTTTCGCCCTGGTTGATCTACATGGCTGCCCGTTTCGGGTCACAGTTTTGGCAGTGGTACTTCGTTTATGCTGACCTTACACGCTCAGCCAGCCCCGTTGAGGGCCACTTAGCGGGTTACCTTTTCTACTTTAACTACATAGCTAATCACGAAAACTGGCTTTGGGTAGTATTGTTGCCTTTCGCGGCTGGGCTTTGCGGGTTCAACACGGTTGTTAAGCGCTTAAAGGGAGACACGTTAATTTTCTTATGGATGGCGATCGTGCTGTTAGTATTCACTTTGGCGCAAACAAAAATTTACTGGTACATCCTGCCAGCTTTCCCAGCTTTCGCCATCGCCATAAGCAGCCTTCTGTACGAAGTATCAAAGAAAATACTACGTCACAAGCTAACTTCAGCTAAACTCACTGGCGGTTGAAACACCATGGTTATGAGAAGCAACGATAACATAAGCGGTATGTAGGGTGGCGGGCCCGCTGGGATTTGAACCCAGGATTTTCGGCTAACCCCCGCTTTGAGAAGCGTCCGGAGGCCGACGCCTTAATCCGTACTAGACTACGGGCCCACAGTTTACAAACCAAACATGCCCAATTAATTTAAAGCTAACCTTGTTATTCTTGGATTAACTCTTCGTCTATCCACCAAGCCTTCTTCTTCCCAGACCTTTCGCCCGCATAATACTCGATTACTGGTTTTCCAACTTGTTTTTTGGAGATTTTCTGGATTTTTCTAAGCCTGTTAAGTATGAGCCACCTGTTGGTTTTAACGTAAGCAGCCAACTCAGGCGTAGTTGCGCTCTTGTAATGAAGCAGATACTCCATTATTTTATGGTCCACCTCATCGATGCAGAAAGAGTGCGGATTAATATTTCCATGCTGAAACGTTAGCAGTTCCAAATCGGCAAGGTACTTTCTAATTTGCCCGAACTCCTGCTCTATTTTGCCCATTCTCTCTTCTAAGGCTAAAAGTTTGTCTGCTTTAGGCGTTTTCTGAAGTTTCTCACTTATGGCTTCCCTGATAAAGTTGCTTCGGTCACCCTCAGGAATACGCAGCGCCATTTCAAGGTAGACTTCTTCAGGTATTTTGACGGAAACTATTCTAACTTCGCTCAATAGAGGCTCTCCTCAGCCACATAATATCGCCTTTGTGTATTTCATTTTTTCCATAACCTAACGCTCGAATTTGTGAAAAACTTAAATGCGCACAACTATTTTGTTCAGAGTTGGATGCGTGGAAGCCATTGGGGTCCACTTATGCCGGTTGGATTAAAAGCGTCTAAATGTACTGCTTTTGATAGTCCACCTCCGATTATTGCTTTAGAGTTCCAGCTTGCGAACGGTAAAATCTCAAGTGACCATGAATGCAAACCGCTTATCGCTGACTTATTTGATGATCCTGCGTTCTCTATGCTAGACATGAAGCAATAAACAACGGTACCATGTTAAGACGGATAGGTGAGTTTTGAACCAGCACGGTTAAGCGCTGAAGACATGGAGTATACTGCAATACAGCATGTTCTGTAGAAATGACAAAACGATTTATAAAAGCTAAATTTACTCAGTGTAAACTGGTTGGTCTGCCAATTTAGCTAATGCTATATATCGTTGCTTAACGATTTCATGCAATTGCCTGCGCAGGTTCTCTCCAGCCACATTTCTTTGTTTTAATAATGCAGCCTTTTTTGCTAATTCTACGTCTCCGAGTCCGTTGAACCAGGCTTCAAAGTCTCCACGTTTTGTATGGAATTCTATTGATGTAATGTCTGCTTTTTCAACTTTATTGGCAAAATCACGAAGGTTGTGAGCGTGCAAGTTTAGTGGTTTTCCAATGTCAGCGTAGAAGCTGAATGCTTTATCATGTGGCGAATAAGCCAATATGGCAGTGGCTTTTTCTTTGTTGATTTCCAGTAAACCGAGGGCTTCTTTTCCTTTCTCAGTAATAACATATTGCCCTTTTTCAGGTGAGCTTACATATCCCATGCGAACTAGCCCTAAAAGATGCATCATGACGGGTGGAAACTCTTTTTTGGTTTCCTTTGCGATTTCGATGGCTTTCATGGGTCTTTCATATAGTAGCATGGTTTCTAGTATCTCTTGTTTGACGGGTGATAAACTCATTTGCAAGCACCTTGCCTGTTAGTGATATGCAGAACTGTCTAATCAAACTTTTCCTTAACTCTTTTGAAAATTTTTTTGGTTTCAGGTTTGCTTACTGCAAATAAGCAAAGCTTTAGTATAGTGATTGCCAATGCTAATGGTACATTGGTGAATACTGAGGATGAAAATTGCTGTTTTCGTTTACGAGTACCCGCCTAAAATAGTTGGTGGACTGGGTACCTATGCAGCGGAAATAACCAGAAAGTTTGTTTTGGACGATCACGACGTAACCGTTTTTACCATGAATGATGATGCAGGTTCTTTGCCTACTAGAGAAATTTGGCGTGGAATAGAAATTCATCGTCCATTGCACATTGACATTTCAGACTCGCTTCCAGACGTGATAGCTGAAGACATTAAAAAATGGGGCAGAGGATTACATTTTTTCGGCAAACTAATGGTTTATAATTATTTGTCAGCGGCTAAACTGATCAACGAGTTAATAAAGAAAGAAGGCATGAAATACGACATTGTTGTTGCGCATGATTGGCTTTCCGCTATGGGCGGGATCACAGTTAAAAGAGAAACTGGTTTGCCTTTAGCTTTCCATGTTCACTCAACTGAGAAAGGTCGAACCTTAGGAAATGGCTCAGACGTAGTTAGTAACATAGAATTGCGGGCGGGCAAAATGGCTGATATGGTTGTAACAGTATCGTACGCCATGAAAGATGAGCTTATACAGCTTGGTTTTCCAAGAGAAAAAATTCAAGTAAGCTACAACGGTGTTGACCCACAAAAATACAATCCTGAAAACGTTTCTTCCGAGGACATTAAGCGAATCCGAAGCAAATATGGCATAAAAGATAATGAGCTAATGATTCTTTTCCTTGGCAGGCTTGTAGGCGTCAAAGGCGTTGATAAACTCATAATGGCGATTCCGCATATTCTAACCAAGATTCCTAATGCAAGACTTGTAGTTGTAGGTGTAGGCGACCTTCAAGAATACTTAACAAACCTTACTAGAACCATGCGGCTTGGCGAGTACGTTAAATTCTGCTTTGATTTCATCCCAGAGGAAGAACGAATACTACATTATGCCGCATGCGACATAGCGGTTTTCCCCAGTCACTATGAACCATTTGGTATTGTAGCTCTTGAAGCGATGAGCATGGAGAAGCCAGTTGTAGTTGGCGCCGCTGGCGTCAGCGGAATGCGTGAAATCGTAATTTGCTGCGGTGAAGAACAATGCGGTTACCACGTAGATCCAAATAACCCGTCTGATATTGCATGGGGAGTAATCAGCGCTTTAGAAGACCCTGAAAGGCGGAAGGTGCTTGGCAAAAATGGCAGGAAGCGTGTTATAGCCGAGTTCACTTGGAGCAGAATCGCCGAAAAAACCATCGAACTTTACGAAACAATAGTGAAACGCTGATAAAAACGCTAGGTGAATGATTGATTGTTGACTTTGATTTAAAGTGCAGAGTCGCAAGAGAAGCCGCTACTTTACTTTATTTTGGCGCTGAAAAAGAATACAAACAAGCTAAAGAAAAAGCTGCAAAAACTTTGGGCGCTCACTTTTTGCCTTCTAACCTTGAAGTTGCTCTTGAACTGGACAAAATAGCTGAAGAAAACGAAGGCGCAAAAAGAAAAGAGCGTCTGATTCAAATGCGAACGGAAGCCCTAAAGATAATGAAGCTTCTTGATGCTTATTGTCCTGTTTTAATCGGGAGCGTTTGGCGGGGAACGATAAGGCAGGGAAGCGACATTGACATTGCCGTTTATACGGATGAGCCAGAAGAAATCGTAAAAACCCTCAAAGCTGAGAGAGTTAAAATTTTAAAAACGGCTTGGACTACCGTAAACAAGCGTGGAATAACTTTAGCGTCATTCCATATATACGCTGAGACTTCAGCTAAACATGGATTCGAGATTGTTGCTCGAAGCTCTGAGGAAGCAGGGAAAAAGAGAAAATGCGAGGTTTTCGGTGATGAAATGAAGGGTTTAAAGGTTCAGGAACTTGAAAAAGTTTTAAAAACTAACTCAACCCAACAATTCCTACCATCATAATTCCTGCTAAATCTTGTTTTCCATCAAAAAAGCACATAAAGAACATATTTGATATTTATTTTTAATTAACTGATGAAAAATGGCAACGGATAAAAAATCGCTCAAGAAAATGTTTCCACACCTCTACAAGGAACTTGAAACAGGAGACGTCAAGGTACCAATTAACGCCGTACGAAAAAACCCGCAAGAAGTTGAAGAGGCTGAGGCTGAAGAAGAGGAATTTGAGCCTACGGTTTTGCCTGATAAGTTGCGCCATTTTAATCCTTGTGCCGTGGATTTTATCCGCCGATGTGACACAGAAGCGCAAGCGGAAGAAATAATTGCTTACCTGAAGAAGAAAGGAGAAATAACCAAAGAGTATGCTGAAGAACTGCGGTGTCAGCTTAAACGTGAAGGCGTAAGAAGCTTTGGTCCCAAAAAAGAAGATAACTATTACTTTAGAGAAGGCGGAATTTACTAAACGTTTAAGCTTGGAAACCAAAAGATCGTGGCCAATTCAAGCAATTGATGCTAAAGCTATGCAACATTAATTGCTTTAAGACAATAATGCTACAACTTTTTTCAAGCGCTAGACTTGCTGCTTGTTTATTGGTTTGCCTGTATTTTTGTCGGAAAATTAATTAAGTTAGAGTCTGTACAAGAACCTAACAAAAAATAGGTGATAGTTAATGGCTATAAAAGTAGGAATTAACGGATTCGGAAGAATCGGAAGGCTTCTTTACCGCGCAGCACTTGAACGCAACGCAAAAATTGATTTCGTAGCAATCAACGATCTTGCAGACGCGAAAACAAATGCTCATCTCCTCAAATATGACTCAATTCACGGGCGCTTCCCCGGCACAGTTGAAGTCATCGGGAATGACATGGTCGTCAACGGAAAAACTCTCAAATGTCTCAGCGTAAAAGACCCAGTAGCACTGCCATGGAAAGACCTTGGAGTTTACTTAGCAGTAGAATCCACTGGCTTGTTTACCAACCGTGAAGGTGCAAGTAAACATTTTCAAGCAGGAGCAAAGAAAGTCCTCATTTCAGCGCCAGCAGAAAACCCAGATGCAACCTTTGTGTTAGGCGTAAATGATGAGTCGTATGACCCAGAAAAACACAATATTTTAAGCAATGCTTCATGTACAACAAACTGCCTGGCACCAATCAGCAAGGTATTAGTCGACAACTTTGGCTTAGAAAAAGGCTTAATGACAACATGCCACAGCTACACAAACGACCAAAAAGTCCAAGACCTTGTCCACAAAGACCCACGCAGAGCAAGAGCAGCAGCAATCAACATCATCCCAACAAGCACTGGTGCAGCAAAAGCAATCGGCTTAGTTTTGCCAAGTTGCGCTGGAAAAATGAATGGCTATTCCCTGCGTGTGCCTACAGCAGACGTGTCCATTGTTGACTTAACCGCTATATTAGGCAAAGAAGTCACCAGAGACGAAATTAATGCAGCTATGAAGAAAGCCGCAGAAGGTCCCCTTAAAGGCATCTTACAGTACACTGAAGACCCAATCGTTTCAACCGACGTACTACACAGCACTTACTCAGCAGTCCTAGATGCACAATTAACCATGGTTTTAGGCGAAAAGAGCAACTTCGTTAAAGTCTTCGCATGGTACGATAACGAATGGGGCTTTAGCAACCGCATGGTTGAATTCATCGAAATGATCGGCAAAAAAGCAGGCTTTTAAGCAATCAAACAAGCTTAAATCCTTCCTATCTTTTTCTTTTCTAACTAAACAGAAAGAAGCGAATTAACATGGCGAAATACAAAACCTTGGATGATTTTGATGTAAAGAACAAAGTTGTTCTTGTCAGAGTAGATTTCAACTCAGAAATAGATCCTGCAACTAAGAAAGTTACAAGCGACGTACGCATAAAAGCGCATGCTGAATCGACGCTTAAGGAGCTGGCTGAAAAAGGCGCCAAAACCGTTGTCCTAGCACATCAAGGACGCAAAGGAGACCCAGACTACACATCACTAAAACAACACGCGGAAATACTGCAAAAAATACTCAAGTGCCCAGTAAAATACGTCGATGATGTCTTTGGTGAAAAAGCAAAAAACGCCATCAAAAACCTGCAAGCCGGAGAAATCCTAGTTCTTGAAAACGTACGCTCCTGGGATGGAGAAACGAAAAGTGGCACACCAGAACAACAAAGCAAAACTGAACTTGTCCAAAACCTCGCACCACTCGCGGATTTATTCGTTAACGATGCTTTCGCCGCTGCACACCGTGGACACGTTTCAATGGTTGGCTTCACCGCAGTATTGCCAAGTGCTGCAGGGCGCATAATGGAACGTGAGCTGAAAAGTTTAAGCAAAGCATTGGAGAAACCTGAGAAGCCTTCAGTGTACGTTATGGGTGGAGCAAAAGCCGATGATAGCCTTGAAATCAGCAAGTATGTTCTGGGCAACGGCATAGCAGATTATGTGATTGTTGGCGGTGTAACTTCGCAGTTGTTCCTTGCAGCTAAGGGCGTTGATTTGGGCAAGAAGACAATGGATTTTCTTGCAAAGAAAGAGTTAACAGGCTTAATTCCAGGCATTAAAGCGTTAATGGAGCAGTATGGCGATAAGGTTGTCGTGCCAGTTGATCTTGCCTTAGACGTTAATGGTAAACGCAAAGAAATCCCCGTGAGTAAGCTGCCGACTGAATACTCAATTTTTGACATAGGCGCAAAAACCGTCGAGAACTATTCAAAAATCATTTCAAACGCTAAATCCATCGTTGTCAGCGGACCAATGGGAGTTTACGAGAACAAAGAATTCAACTACGGCACCAAAAAAGTCTTCGAAGCCATAGCAAACAGCAAAGCCTTCAGCTTAGCAGGCGGCGGAAACACCATCGCAGCCATACAAGAATATAACCTGAGCAAAAAAATCGGTTACATAAGCACAGCGGGCGGAGCACTAATCGAATTCTTAATGGGCAAAAAACTGCCAGGCGTTGTGGCGCTAGAAACAGCTACTAAGACTAAGAAAATCTAACTTTCTTTTTCTTTATTTTTTATTGCTTTATTTGCTTATTGAAATAATTTCGGTAAGACTTTCGCTGATTGATTGGAGATCTTTTGCAATAAAGTCTGGTTTTTGCAGGCTATCCAATAGGTCTTTTAGGGTGTTAAACTGTGACGCAACAAAGACCGTTTTTAGTCCTGCTTGTTTAGCGCCTTTAATGTCCTCGATTGGGCTGTCGCCTATGTAAACTGCTTCTTTTGCTTGGACTAGCAGCTTATTTAGCGCGTCTTGGAATATGTGGCTGCTTGGTTTGCGCCAGCCGTTTTCCTCCGAAATCACAACCGCATTGAAGAACGTGTTCATTCCAAGTTTTCTTAGGCTTGAGTAGATGACTGGTGCATGGGTGAAGTTTGAGATTAACGCTACTTTGCACTGTTCTTTGGCTTGTTTGATTAGTTTTTTTGCGCCTGCCCGTAGCTCAAGCATGTCTACGTAGTCTTTGAAGAAAACGTTTAGGGCAGCTTTAATTCGGTAATCATCCGCCGTCGCCTTAAAGCCTAGATTGCAAAGTGCTTCTGCCACCCAAACTGCGTTGGTTACTTCTCTTAGCTGTTCATAGCGTATTTTGCGGTATTTCTCGTGCGCTTGTATGTAGGCTTCCAAAAACTTGTCTTTGGCAACATCAAAACCTTCATTCGCCAATGCTGCGTGGAGTTTCTCTCTTGAGGCTTCCATGGTGTAGTTTCCGCAGTTGACCAGTGTGCCAACGTAATCAAATATTACTGCTTTAATGCATGCCATGTTTAGGGTTCTCTCTTTTTCGCTAAGATATTGTTGTCGGCTACTTGTTGGATTTTTTTGCCAACAGCGGTGTTAAGCAACTTCTCTACGTCACCGATAGCGGCTTCAACCTGTAGGTCAAAGGGAATTTCTCCTAGAAACTTTAACTCTAACTTTCCTGTTTCCTCTGCGATGTCTTTTGCCTTGTCCATTTTCATGTTTTCGATGACGCCGATAATTGGCATTTTTAAGTCGCATAGAAGAATTACTTGTTTTTTTACGGTTTCAAAAGCCAAAAGTGAAGGCGTTGTAACGATTAGGAACTCTATGCGTTTAATCAGCCTTACCAAATCAAGAACTGCGTCGCCGATGCCTGGCGGCATGTCAATTACGAGAAAATCAAGCGTACCCCACTGCGTAACTGCTAAGAGCTCGATTAAAGCGTTTGAAACATCCGCTCCGCGCAGTGGTGCTGGTTTATCGCCTACAAAGTAAACAAGCGACATGTATTCTAAGCCGCGAACTATTGGCGGAATTAAGCCTTTTTCCTCTTTCAGCTGCACATTTTCAGCGCCGAGGATTATGTGGGTTGATGGGCTGGTGAAGTCTAAGTCGAATAAGCCTACTTTGCAGCCGTTATGTGCCAAGGTTAATGCGAGCGTGGTTGCAACCATGCTTTTTCCAACCCCGCCTTTGCCGCTTGAAACGGCGATAATTCTGCTTATTCGGCTTAAACGCTCGTTTATCACGCTTGTTCTTGGGTCAACCACGATTATCTGGCTCCTTTTATGTTCTCAAGCCAAACCCCACGTCCGCTGACGATTTCAAAGTCAGGACTGCCACATTTTGGACACTTAATGTAACTGTGAGCTACCTCGGGAACGAAATGGATGGCTTCAGCAGTTTCTTTATCCATTTTTTTACTGTTAAACTGCCAAGTGGTTCCGCAAACCCTACATTTTAGCGTTGTTTTGGCTTTTAGGATGCGGAATTTAGCGTTCTTAAAAATCGGCGGCTTCATCTGCGAAATAGCAAAACGCAAAATGCCAGCCTCAACTTGCTGGAGCTCACCAACCCTAATGGTGACCTCTGTAACTTCCTTCAACTTCTCCTTCTCAGCAACCTCTTTCGCGGATGCTATGATTGCTTCAGCTAAAGCCCACTCATGCATAAACTCTCATTACTTAGCTGACATTTAAAAAGAATATTGCCGACAAGATGAATTTCAAATAAAAATATTGCCTTTCATGTGAATTGCCGAACCAAAAAAAGGGGTGAATTTCAACTTTAGAAATATGATTCTGAATGCCAAGCCATGAAGAGCGCTGTTTGCGAAAGTAAAGAGTATCTTTGTTCTCGGTAGCACCGCTATTTTTTATTGAAGATAAGTCTTAAATCTGAAAAGCGTAGAATAAAAAGCCACCTTTCGCTTGTTGGAAACAAGAGGCAAAAGGCACATAACGAAAAAAGTTAAATCTGCTTTGAATACTAATGTGAGATTGAATTTAGTGGCTAATAGGAAATAGAGGAACCCATTAATTGCAGAAGAAAAAAATCTTAACGGTTGTTTTAGCAGTGGCAGTAATTATTGCAGCCATTGTTGGCTATGAATTCCTTGTAGTTAATTCGCTTTCAGGTTATACCAAAGTCTCCCTTACGTATGCTCAGACCTATTCTATAAAATTTGGCAGTACTGTCTATTACGTAACTTATGATGATGTTCTTAATGGAATTCCCGCAACAATGCCTATTTTTCAAGTGACGGCTCAGACGCTTAATAATAACTCAAGCCAGAGTTTCGGAGCAAGTCAAGGAGGTAGACCCAGTTTCGCAGGGCTTCAAATGGTCGTGGGCAGCGTAAATTCCAACCAAATGATTCTATATGTCAAGTCTGCCATCTCAAACTCTAAGCCAATAATTTCTCCTGCTACATAATAAAAGGCAAAAAAGCGCATAAAGCAAAAACTCAAAACTATTCAGAAAAATCTTGAAATAACCATCTTTTACTGTCTGGGTAATGATTTTTCCAATTTTCTCTTAATTGTAAGAACTTGAGCGCTGAACGGTTAGGGCTATTATCGAGTACATTCAAGGTTTATGGTCTAATTAGTAGCCAGTCCCGTAAAAAGCTTTGTTAACTAAACGTTCAATAACACACATGTATGTATTCTTCAACCAACGTTTCACTTGACATAAAAGGCGATAGCGATTAAAATTAATTAAGGATTTAAGGGGACTAAGCATTAGTATCAATACTGACAGTATGCTTACTTAACAGTATCACTTGGGTGCCTATTTGGATCCTCCTGATGCTCCTAATATAATAGGCTTTTTCAACAAAGTCACCAGTGTTTCTCTTGACTAGAGCCCCAAAGCTGGCTGCGTTTTAAGCTCTAAAACAAAAAATCAACCCAAAACAACCCCTGCACAAAACCGCCTACCGATAGACCTACCCTAATATTTGTAGCAAAAAACCACCACTAAAAGCAAGCAAACGCAACCATACCTTAAAAACAGGCGCTGGATGCCAAATTTTATATTTTCAAGAGGACAGATAACCATGAGACCCATATGCCCTCAGACAAATTCACGATTGAAACAACGCTTGACCAGCAGAAAGCGAAGGAAGCGGTCATCCAAACCCTTGATAACAGGGGCTACAGGGTTGAAGGGGATTTTGACTCAAGGATAGTTGCTAAACACTCATTCTCAACCACATATTATCCCCATGAAGTTGAAATAATTCTTGATTCGCAGCCTGGAAAAACAATTATCTCAGCGTCAATTAACCACCGCGCAAGTCAAATGTACCTCAAACGGTTATCTGAAGAGCTCGTTAAGATCCTTCCACCTTTACCAGCAAGAGTCTTTAATCCCATGGAAAGGCCAACAAGCCAGGATGAACTCAGTTATCAAGTCAAAATGTTGAATCGCAACTTCAACACTGGAGAGCAAGTTATCTGGAGCCACACGATCGACAAAGGTGTCCTCAGCAAGGAAATAGCTGAAAGATGGATAATCACAAACATGAGGGCTATCAGGCAGTTTCCAGTAACGAAAGATAACCCGCAAGAAAAATTTGTAGCCATAGGATGGCTAGACCTCTCAGATTCCGTAGTCATGAATCAATTTCGCAAGTCAAAAGGAAACCGTGTTGGCTCCTTCGCTGGCGTATACAGCACTGGTGCATTCGTTGGGACAGCTACAGGTATTACTTCCAGCACAAGTATGAGTTATGGAGACATTGTATTCCTTTGCAACGACAAAGAAGTATTCCGATTCCAAGGTATAAGCGACCCAAATGAAGTCAACTACCTGATAAAAACCCTTAAAAAAGAATCCACAAAACAATAGAGAGAGTAAAGAAAACAAGAAACAGCCCAACCTTAAGACCCCTTAACATAGCTAAGCCAAAGCTAATATCTTATATTAATCGCAAAATGAAATTTGGATCATTTACGTTTCCACATTAAGAGCTTCAGCACAGGCAACGGCTAGCTTTAAATCTTGTTTATTGCTTACTTTTTTTATATTTTAAGATATAACTGGTGGTTTCGGTGGAGAAACAAATTAAAATTCTGGCATTCGCTGGAAGCCTAAGAAAAGGCTCATACAACAAAGCCTTAGTCCGCGCTGCAGTGGAGGTTGCACCTGAAAACGTTGCGATGGAAGTTTTCGATTTAGAAGGCATTCCACCCTTCAACCAAGACAACGAGTACAACGCGCCATCGAAGGTTAAAGAGTTCAAGGAAAAAATCAGGAACGCAGACGCGCTTTTGATTGCCACACCCGAATACAACTTTTCAATCCCCGGCGTCTTGAAGAACGCGTTTGATTGGGCTTCAAGACCCTACGAAGATGACGCATTGAGAAATAAACCAGTCGCCATCATGAGTGCATCAACTGGAAGATTCGGTGGAGCCAGAGCACAATACATCCTGCGCCAATCGTTTATTTTCCAAAACATGTATACAGTTAACCAGCCCGAAGTCATGCTATCCAACGCCGCTGACAGCGTTGACGTAAACGGCAGATTAACCAATGAGCAAACAAGAATGCTGATCAAGCAACTGATTGAAGCATTGGTTGCATTGACTAACAAGCTAAACTGTAAGTCATAATAATTTTCATTAGCCTTTTTTCATCGTTGACTTAGCGAAGCCTTAAAATGGTTAAAGACCACGTTAGGGATTAGGCGCTAAACTTTGAAAGTCATAGCTGACCTGCACATTCATGGACGTTACAGTAGGGCAACAAGCGAGCAAATGTGCATAACTGAAATCGCTCGCTACTCAAAAATTAAAGGCTTAAACCTTGTAGGCACAGGCGACTTCACCCATCCCCAATGGCTCAAAGAAATCAAAGAAACCTTAACGCCTGAACCAGATACGGGTCTCTTTAAGTTAACGGGCAACGCGGAGTCCCCAGTTCGTTTTATGCTCACGACTGAAGTGTGCACTATCTTCGATTATAAGGGCGAATCCAAAAAAGTTCACCACGTGATTCTAACGCCGAGCATGGAGACAGCTACGCAAATTAATGAGGCGCTTAAACGCTTTGGCGATTTATCCTCCGACGGCAGACCCATCCTAGACATGACTGCTCCACAGCTTGTCGAGCAAGTAATGGCTATTTCAAGCGGCAACATGATTTTTCCAGCACACGCTTGGACTCCGTGGTTTAGTGTTTTCGGAGCCTTTAGTGGCTTTGACAGCATGGAAGACTGTTACCAAGACATGACAAAGCATATTCACGCCTTAGAAACTGGTTTAAGCAGCGACTCACCAATGAACTGGCGCCTCAGCAAGCTTGACAGATTTGCACTTCTTTCCAACAGTGACTGCCATAGTTTTTGGCCATGGCGCATCGGCAGAGAAGCCAACGTTTTCCAACTCCAAAAATTCACTTACCAAGAAGTTACAGACGCAATAAAAAGCAATGATCCAGCAAGATTCAAGTTTACTATTCAAGTTGACCCTGCTTATGGCAAGTATCATTGGACTGGACACCGCAACTGCAAAGTATCCCTCTCACCCCAAGAAGCCATAAAATTTGGCAATGTTTGTCCAGTTTGCCGCAGAAAACTAACCAAAGGCGTAGAGCAACGAGTTGAAGAACTTGCAGACCGACCCATAAACTTCAAACGTGAAGGCACACCAGGGTTTATGCGGTTGCTTCCACTCTCCGAAATAATCGCGGCAGCGTTAGGAACTGATTCGCCTTCGACGCAGGCCGTTTGGAAAAACTATAATTTGCTTGTTGAAAAATTCGGGGACGAGTACACTGTGCTGATTGATACGCCAATGGAAGCTCTGGTTAAAGTGGTGGATGCGCCGATTGCCGAAGCCGTCGTTAAAGTAAGAAACGGCAAAGTCAAGGTCACGCCAGGATATGATGGTGTTTATGGGCAACTTGTTTTAGGTGTTGATGCTCCAGCAGTTAAACCTAAGCCCGCACATGGAACCGTTAAGCAGTTGAATATTGCTGATTTCTGGTAACTCACTTAAACTTTACAAAACTCTTGCTTTAAGATAGGGCGATATAGAGGCGAGCTGCTAAAGTTATGATTGCTTTCAAATTTATTAGTCAGATTAACATGTTTATGTTTGTGGTTTGATGGCTAAGATTACATGTTTGGATGAGGACGACCGTAAACTCCTTATTGAAACTAAGCACAAACTTGACGAAGCGACTAAGCTAATGGGTGAGCTTATGGAAACGATTGAGATTTTGAGCGACCCAAAAATGATGAAAGATATTCAGCAGGGGCTTGCAGACATTAAGGCTGGAAGAGTCAAGATGTTACGAACGCTTCTAAAAGAAGAAGCCCGTTGAAGTAATTATCAAAGCTTTTTTCCCTCAAGTCAGAACTTTAAACTATCCTAAAACAAAATGATTTAATTCCCTCAAATAATTCTAGTTAAAACGTTTAGCTATACAAAGGATAGATTACTCTTGAAAGACCTTCTAACTAAAATCAATAACACAGCCACCCAAAAGTATGGAGCCCAGTACGCTGAAGCCCGAGCACAAAAACTGTTTAAAACAATGCTGACGCTCAAAGAGAAGCGCGTTGAAGCAGCGAAGCAGGGCATTGAAAACGGCGTTGCTTTGCGTGTGCTTGTAAATGGCGCGTGGGGCTTCGCTTCTGTTGGCTCATTTGACGGCGAAATTTTGGAAAGTGCTGTTTCAGATGCCTGCAAAATGGCTAAAATGGCAAGTTCACGGTTGAAAACGCCGATTAAGCTTGCCGAAGCTAAAGTGGTTAATGACCGCGTCGAGGCAAAACCGAAAAAGAACCCGGCAGATATTTTGATGGAGGATAAAATTAAAACTGCTTTGGCTGTAAACAAGACGAGTTTGGGTTTTGATAAGCGAGTGAAAAGTTGCACTATAGATTACTTTGATTTAACTGGAACCAGCTATTTTGTGAACAGCGATGGCACAAGCATTGAGCAGGATAAAATGTATGTTTGGGCAAGAATAACTGCTTCAGCTTTAAACAAGGGTGTTTTCACTTTTAGTCGTGAAGAAATAGGCTCTACAGCAGGCTACGAAGTATTCGACGAGCAAACTCCCGAAGCTTTAGGCGAAAAAGTTGCGAAACGCGCGATTGAACAGTTAAGTGCTAAATCGCTTAAAGGCGGAACATTCCCGGTTGTTTTAGGTCCAAACGTGGTGGGCGTTTTTGTTCACGAAGCGTTTGGGCATTTAGCTGAAGCTGATTTAGCTCTTTCGGGCGGTGTTTTAGCAAGTAACATGGGGAAAAAAATCGGTTCAAACTTGGTAACGTTTTATGATGATGGCACAATCGAGGGATCTTTTGGCGCTTTCAAATATGACGATGAAGGAGTCCAAACCCAGAAAACGCTGCTTATAAAAGACGGAGTAGTCGCTGGTTTGATGCATAACCGGCAAACAGCGCAAAGATTCAATGCTGAACCAACGGGTAATGCGAGGGCTGAAGATTTCCGTGTGGAACCAATCATCCGTATGCGCTGCACTTACATGGCGCCAAGAGACCATTCTTTTGAAGAATTAATCGAAAAAGTAAAGCAAGGATATTACTTTAAGAGTTTTAGGGGTGGGCAAGCTAACCTTGACGGCACCTTCCAAGTTGGCATCCAAGAAGGCTACGAAATAATCAACGGAGAAATAGGCGCACCAGTACGCGACGCATCAATAAGCGGCAATACCCTTGAAACCTTGCATAAGATTGATGCTGTAGGGAAAGATTTCATGTTAGACCCGGGAAGGTGCGGGAAAGGCCAAACAGCCTTCATTTGTGATGGTGGACCGCATATTAGAATTAAAGAGGTGGTTGTTGGTGGCAGTGCTTAAAAAAGATACCATGGTAAGTTTAGCGGAAAACGCGGTAAATGAAGCCTTGAAAAGTGGAGCCTCTGAAGCTGAAGCGTACGTTTACGAGGGGCAAGCAACAAACATCGGCATTGAACTGGGACAAATCAGCAAAACCAACAGGATAATTGACCGAGGCGTAGGCATCCGCGTGGTCGCTAACAAAGCAGTAGGTTTTGCTTATACAAACATCCTTGATGACCAAAAAGCAGTTGAAAGCGTGATTCTTAGGGCTTTAAATGCTGCAAAAGCAAGCAAATCTGACGCAGATTGGAAGGGACTTCCGCAAAAGAAACCTTACGCTTCATTGGAAAAAACTTTTGATGATAAAATTGTTGAGCTTGGGTCAGAGGAGCTGGTTAATCTAGCTTCAACCATGTTGGACTCTGCTGGGCAAGTTGATAAACGCGCTTTCCCCATCGAGGGTGGAATAGGCAGCGCTTACATCTCTAACGCCATCGCTAACTCAAACGGAATCTCAGGTTTCGATAAGGGAACGGTAATTGAATGCAGTTTAGCGACGTTGGCCAAGGAAGGCAATGCAGTCACGCCAGTTTGTTTTGAATTCAACGCTTCAAGAAACTATGATATTGATCCAGTTTGGGTTGGAAAAGAAGCAGCGAAACTGGCTGTTTCAGCACTAAAAACTAAGTCAGTTGAAACCAAATCCACCAAGCTTATAATGACGCAGTTTGCATTGCAGGACCTCTTCGCTTACACGCTAGTTAACGCGGTTAGAGCCGATAGTGTTCAGAGGAATCAATCTCCGTTTAAAGGAAAAATCGGAGAAAAAGTCGCTTCAGAAAACCTTACAATTTACGACGACGGCTTATTCCCCGGCGGGCTCCGCACGATGGCTTTTGACGGCGAAGGAGTGCCTCATCAGAAGACAGCGGTCATAGAAAAAGGGGTTTTGCAAAATTTCCTGTATGATAACTATTCGGCAAAAAAAGAAGCAAAAGAGAGCACAGGGAACGCGGCAAGAGCAGGTTACCTGTCAACACCCAGTATCGACACCACAAACTTCCACGTTATGCCAGGAAACAAAACATCCGAACAAATGCTAAGCGAAGTAGATGACGGCTTAATAATCTATTACCTACAAGGCGCTCACAGCAGTAATCCTGTCAGCGGCGAATTCTCAGTTGTTGCAACTCCAGCTTGGAAAATCAAAAAAGGCGAAATAGTCCATTGCAGCCGAGGCGTAATGTTGGCAGGCAACATTTTTGAGGTACTGAAAAACGTGAGTTTGGTCGGTAGCAATGAGCGGCAGATGGGGCAGTTGATTTCTCCGTGGATTCAAGTTGAAAATGTGCGAGTGATTGGAAAATAGCGTTGAGGTCAAGTTTTTTTTTGATTGCATAGTGAGAGAGGTACATCTCGCTTATAGGGCAATTAAGCCCAAAAACTCTTTGAGCACTCGCCTAAAACGCCCTCGTATATAAGCTTGGTTTGCTGAGCGATTTTTTCCCAATCGTATTTTTCTTGAACTTTTCTGTAGGCGTTTTCTCTGAGATATTTTCGGTAGTTGTCATCAAGCAAAACCTTTGTTATCCCCCACGCTAAGGAATCAGGGTTATTCGGGTAAACTTTTACTCCTGTCACGTCATGCTCAATGATTTCCGACAAACCGCCAGTGTCAGATGCAACTACTGGGCTTTTCGCTGCCATAGCTTCCAATGCGACGATTCCGAACGGTTCAAAAAGCGACGGCACAACGGACACATCAGCGCATTTTTGAAGTTTAAGCAAAGTTTGTTCATCCAGAAAGCCTTCGAAAAGAACTTTATGCTCAAGTCTCATGCTGCGGACAATGTTTAACAGTTGCTCTTTCATGTAGCCGCTACCGACAATTATGAATTTAGCGTTAACTTTCTCCAAAATTTTGGGAGCGGCGTTAACTAATACGTGGATGCCTTTTTCGTAAACTAAGCGTCCTACAAAGAGCACTATTTTTTCTTCAGGCAAAGCAAACTTGCTTCGGAAATCCTTTAAATCACTGTCGATATCGTTATAACAAAGCGTGTTTACGCCATTAGGAACCATAACTAACTTATTGCTTGGAAGCCCGAAAGCCCATTTAACGTGTGAAATCATGTATTCACTGCAGCAGATTACTCTCCAGGCTTCGTATGTTAGCCAAGCTTCAGTTTCATGAATCATTTTTTCAGTGCCAGTATGCAATCCATCTCTTCTACCTATCTCGGTTGAATGCATGGTTACCAGAAGGGGCTTTCGGAAAACATGTTTAAGTCCTATTCCGGCGTTTGCCACAAGCCAGTCATGAGCGTGAAAAACATCTATTTTGTTTTCGATTTTTCTTGTTAATGCAGCTGTTTCCTTTTGCATGTTCAAGTTCATTAGATAAACCCATGTGGCGAAATCCGGCGCTGGATTCTTGTAAGAGTCAATGCGGTAAACTTCTACGCCATCAATTACTTCATGCGAGGGTGCACCTGGAAAATCGCAGGTTACCACATAAACCTTCACACCTTGCTTTGCTAAACTTTTTGATAAAAAGTAAACGTGCGGTGAAATTCCTCCGATTACTCTTGGCGGGAACTCCCAGCTGAGCATCATAACAGCTAAATCGTCTTTCATTTGCTCTTTAAGCCTCCAGCCACGTTATTGTATAGTTTGAGGATTTCTTTTATCCAAGAATTTGAGGTTGGTGAGATAACTGCTATTTTTTCTTTGGGCACCTTGTAAATTCTAATGACCTCGTCACGCATCCACTCTGATTTAACGTTGATTTTTTCTGCCTCATAAAAACCTAACCATTCGATACTTTTAATCGCCATGCTATACGGTGTATTTACAGTTTGAGACCGATGATCCTCTAAACTTTCAACAGAATAAACAAACGGTATGCCAAGTCCGTTTTTCAATGTGACTGCTGCTGGAATAAAATGCCAGTCGTAAACATCCATGAGGTCAATTTGTTTGTTGGCTTGATAGTAAATGTTGGCTGCGGCTCTTTCAACTTCCTGGTTTAGTGTTAAAACCCACGTTAAAACTCCAATATGAGTTCGAACAGGATTTGATACTCGGACTGTTTGTACTCCTGTCGGTTCTCGGGTTGAACCGGTTATAGAATCGTCATAAGTTACAACGTTGACTTCCGCATTATTGGTGGCGAGTTGGGTTGATAAGGCTTTTACGTATTCTGAGAGTTTGCCTACCACTCTTGGTGGATACTCCCATGAAAAAATAATGAGACGCATGATTCCACTACGTGAAAAGCGAGCAGACCTTAATTATTCCTCTTCCAGTAAGATAGTACCTTTTTTTTCCTTCATTATCAACGAAGCTTTCAGCGAAGCCTTCTGACTTGTACCTATCCAAAATGCTCTCAATCTCGTTTGGGTCTTTCTGCATAAGCATAGCTACGTCGTCGCCTCTTCTTGCCAAATCAGCGGCTGTAGCGCATAAGTTATGCAGTGTTTGCAAAACTTTGTCTGGATATGGAAGTTCGTCTCTCATTTTTAACAGCACCGTACCGTCAATAAATAAGACGGCATTTCTTATAAACGCATGCGCGATAGTTTCTTAGAAAAGCTGGGTTGCATCCTGCATTTGCTTAATTAGGGCAATATAGCGTTTTTCTGCAAAATTAACTATTGTTTCTCTTAGTTTTTCCCCGTTTTCTTTTGAACCCTTTATTTCTTTGAGTTTGGATGCTAATTTTTGGTCTCTAAGCGAGTTTTGTGCCCAGCTTTCAAAGTCGCCGTTGCAAACGTGGAACTCGATGGCTTTTGAGTTAACTTCTTTGAGTGCTTTAATGAAACCTTTCAAGCTCCAAACCATGATTCCGGTGTAATGTTCCTTTCCAACACCTGTGTAGAACAGAAAAGGCTCATTCGCCGTTAAAATTGCCATCCTAAGCCTAGCTTCAAAATCGTTTAGCAATGTTTGCGCTGCCACGAAAGCATCCATGGGCGATTCGAATGGGCTAAAGTAAGAGTGGACTTCTCCCGGTCCGCCGCCTGCAGTGAACATATAGTATAAGTGGTCGCTTGTTTGGAAGTCACGCCACAGCTTGAGAAATTCGCTGTCATCTGCCTCTTTTATGAATGGCTCCAATCGTCGCAATGTGGTATAGTATGCCCATTGCATAACGTTGCCAAGCCACCCAGTTTGGTCTCTTTGGATATCTGCCCAGGAAACGGTGCCTCCTGCTTCCGGCACATCAATTTCTCCTGCTGACCTATGTCTATCTACCACTTCGGAAGGCGTAGCCATCTGCAAATGCTCAAACCTCAAAATCTCATCAGGAAGGTGCTGTAGGAAACTGTGGATGCCTGTTTCTGGCCAATGGTGTTCGCCGAAGGTTTCGTAGTCAGGGAAAATATTGATGCATTCGCCCGGTGTGCCTGCTAACCAACCTGCGTATTTATCCGCGGTTAGGGGCCATTCAGGCCACCACCTTGCTGAAAACCGAAAGCCAATATCGTCTGTTAATTTGTAGTTGCGGAGTAAAACGCGAATTTTTTTAGCGCCTTTTGAAGTGTAAATGTAGTTTGGGGATTTTTCGCCAAGAATTTTCTCCACGCCTTCAGTGTAGATGCCCTTGTAGCCTATGGATTCAACCGTTTTAGCTATGGTGTTATTGTAGAGAAGTTCAGTGTTCTCGAAAATGTTCGGTGTGTAACCTAGTAAATCTTTTACGGTTTGCCTGTGCATTTTTGCCTGTTCAATGAACTCTTCTTTGTCAGGATAAAGACTGGCGATTGAGTGATAGTAGGTTTGGTTTAGGAATTCCACGCGTCCAGTGGCGGCAAGTTGCTTGAAAGTTTCAAGGAGGTCTTGGTCAAACATTTCGCATTGCTCAAGGAACACTCCTGAAACGCTGAATGAGACTTTAACCTGCTTGCGCTCATGCTTGTGCTTATCTATCGAGTCAAGCAGTATCTGGTTTGAAGGAAAATAGCATTTGCGTGCAGCACGCTTGAAAATTTCCCTGTCAACCTCATTATCAAAATAGTAATTGAACAGTTCTTCTTTTTTCAAGCGCCTGAAAACTTTGCCTTCCCAAAACAAGCTCCGCCTTAGCCTATGCGGCTGATGAACCTCGAAAGTGAACACAACATCCGTCATAACTCTTCGCCTTAAACACACAATATCATAAGATACATTTATTTTTAATTTGCCATTTCTTTAACGGCGAAACGGCTGCATGCCCCGGTACAATAATGAGACTATTTCAACCATACCTGACGAAATAGAAAAAAGAAAAAAATCAAAGAATTGCTATTTTTTCTTCTCTTCTTTCTCTTTTGGCTTCGAACCGATTTCAACGCATAAAATGTTTACCTGATAGTTTTTGTCGCCAACCTGCATTTTGCCCTGAGCATGATAGCCTCTGCTTCCAGTCTTAAAATTCTTCTCACCACTCAAGATGAAAGTCTGTTTTGCACCTTTAAGTTGAATTGTTGCCATATCTACATCGCTCATTTCAAAGTCACCAATGAAAATTAGACAGTGCTTTGTGCCTTTTCACCTTTTCGCTTTCACAATACTAATTTTTAGCTATGACCGGTTATTTTGCTTTTTTTCTTGAGCGGTGAAAATCTACCAAACAAAAAGTAGACCTCTATCTACACTTTTGATGTAATTTTCAAGCAATAGTGCGCCTACCCTACCCTCTTTTTAAGCCTAATTTTCATAGCTAAAAGTGTCTACTCCACCTCTTGTATATCTTTTAAAAAACACTAAGACATATTCAAAGCAAAAATGGTGTGGTCGCCAAGATTCGAGCAGGAGTTTCCACTAACTAATTTTTGCTGGTCTGCTTTATCGCAAAAAGCATCTTGAGGGTTATGGGAAATGCTTTTTAGTATGACTGCATTTAAGTTTGACTATGAATAAGTCGTCTCACATTCGAGTCAAACGGAAAGGGCAGGTTACTATTCCACTGGAGTTCAGGTCAAAGCTTGGCATAGAGGAGGGAGCCCTTCTGGAAATTAAAGAAGAAGAAGGCACAATTGTACTCAAACCTACCCCTCGATTGAAGGCAGGCAAAGTTGTGGGTGAAGAAGAGTATAAAAAAATTATCCGTGAACTTGATGAAGGCCGGAGAAACTGGCGTTGACAAGCGTAGCTGATACACGTCTTCTGCTTACCCTAGAGTTTCCGCCAAACGAGGATCTTGCGGCAAAGGCAGAGGATTTTGTTGAAAAAGAAACCGCAAGGCAGCTACTTGCGCCCTCCATTGTTATAACTGAATTCATTAAATATGCCGGAGCAAGAATTGGTGAAGATGCAGCTAGGACAAGGATAAGGCTACTCAAAGAGAAGGGATTAAGAATAATACCCATAGATGAAAAAGACGCACTAACTGCAGGAAGCCTTCTTCTTGCGCACCGAAACGTGCCCATTGCCGACGCCTTAATCGCTTCCTTTGTAAAAAACGGAGCAGCAGAATACGTGATTACAGATGACTTGCACTTTAAGACATTAGGTGTTAAAACTAAATGGATATACTAGTAAGCGGCAAACTGCACAAGAGGAGTTGGTGCGGTCGCCGGGATTTGAACCCGGGATCATTAGCTTGGAAGGCTAATGTCCTAAACCAGACTAGACGACGACCGCGCAAGATAAGTCCATATTCTTAGGCTTAATTTAAGTTTATCTGGGTTTAACATTATTTAGTTAAAGCTAGTTTGCTATTAGAAGCCTGTTAAATTGAGAATTTGTTAAAAAAAAATAGCGATTTTGCCGTTGAAATCTTGGTTCTGTAATAGAATAGTATATCTTGGTCTAGGCATGACTTTTAGATATAAAATTTTAAATTGATTAGGTATCGAAAATGAGTTCAAGAAAGGAAGCGCGTAAAGTTCCTAACAGCCGCATTAAAATATTAACTAAAGACGCGAAGCAAATGGTTAATGGACCCTATTACTGCCCAAAATGCCGAAAGGAATTGTTGCAGATTTTGGCGAATGTAAACAAGAAAGAAGTTTACGCCGTTTGCAAATGTGGTCTTGAATGGCAATTGACGTATGCTCCTGTTTTTCAACCTATAGATTACTATAATAAGTTTAGGGATTTGTGGAAAAAGCAAAGCTACGGCGTAATCAAGCAAAAATAGGCTTTTGTCACTACTTACACCATTATTTTTGAGTTACTGTTCTGCCCAACTAGCCCTATCTGAGCAAAAACTTTACCAAAACAAATTAGCTATAAGGAGGAACCATCCGTAGATAGAAAAAGGAGTCAAAACGTTGACTGAAGAAAAACTTGAATTCACTCGCTCGCTGCTTGTTTTAGGAAATCTGGGGCTTCTTGCATGGGTTTTTCTAGCGTTTTTTGGCATACTGTTTTACAATCAGATTTACGGTTGGGCATACCTGCTTTTAGAAGCCATTGCAATCTATCTTATTCTGCGCAGGCTCGGTTGCAGCAGCTGCTACAAATGCAAAACTTGCACAAGCGGCTTTGGAAGACTCGCAGGCGCATTCTTTGGAAAAGGATACGTCAAGAAAGAAAGCGTTGGAAACAGGCTGGGGCTAATAGCTTTTATTTATTTTCTTCTTTTTCCGCTTCCAGCAACAACTCTATTTTTTTCGCTTTCAGAGGCTTTCTCATACCTAAAATTGTTAGTGCTGGTTTGCCTTTTGGCAATAGCTGCCTACAGCTTAACTACTTGGTACAACCGTTCAACAGTTCACCAAAAATAATGATTTGGGAGAAGTTTTAAACGGTTGACTGTTACATTGTTATCGCCATTGAAGATGTATAAATGAGCAGACCGATGCTTAACCGTAAACTAGTCAGACTATTAATTATCTTTACGTTAGCGTTTATTGTTTCTTCACCAATAATTCGTCCTTTTGGAGTTGTTACTGCTCAAAGCCCCGATAAAAGCCAGTATTACAACACAGAGTTTGCCTGGGATTATGGAGGATATCACTGGGATTGGAACCTGACCATTCCAGTGGCTCTTTATGATGCCTATATAGCAATTCCAGATTCAGTCCGAACACAAATTGGACTTGCAGACTTTGGCTATTTCACTACAACTCAGGATAATTACATGCAAACCCTTGCTGAAAAACTTAATAACACCGCAACGCAGCTTGGATACAGCTCATGCGATGAAGTAAACTTTGTTTTAGCTTTCGTACAGAGCATACCTTACAAGTTGGACAATGCCAGCACAAGTTATCAAGATTATCCAAGGTTCCCCGTTGAAACTTTAGTGGATGATGTTGGAGACTGCAAATCCCATTCTATACTTTTTGCGACATTAATGCTCATTATGGGTTACGGTACAGTTTTCATTAACCCTCCAGACCATTTAGCGGTTGGCGTACTGGGAAATAACCTTCAAGGCACCTGTTGGACCTACAATAACCAAACTTACTATTACTGCGAAACCACAGGAACCGGGTTTACAATTGGCGAGCTTCCCCAGCAATTCACAGGTCAAACCGCTTATATCTACCCGATAGATGAGAGCGAACAATATGTTCCAAATTTACAGGCAACTTCATCAACTGAGCCCAATCCAATTATTTCTTCTAATACGCCAACACCAACCTATCAACCTAACCCAGTAACTTCGCCTTCGCCCACTATCGCTGGACCGACAATCCAACCAGTTTTACCCATGTCACTCAACTTAATCTCTGACGAACCTATTTTATTAATACTAATTATCCTTGCAATAGTAATTTCGATAACTATTACCATTAAAACAGCAAAGAGATCCAAGCCAAAGTTACTCCTTAACCAAACACTTTCTCCAGAACCAAGCAGTCCCAATGTGGCAGACGCCAATTTAGAAAGCAACAAATTCTGCATTCATTGTGGCTCAAGCAACAAATCGTTTGCTTTATACTGCGAGAAATGCGGTAAAAAAATAGCTTAAACCGCAAATTCTACTTTTTAATTGCATTCCCAGCTGGTTCACGGCTCAACAATGAATTGAGGGGTTCCTCTGCAAACCTGTCTATCCCAGCCTGCGAATAAACGACAATCACAATTTCTAAAAGGATAATAACTAAAAGGAAGATGGCGAGAGCCTTTGTTAGATTCACAAGAGCTTGCCCTACTTGGAAATCCACGCTGCCATTAACGGTTGCCAGCCAACTCCAGAAACTGGGCTTCTGAGTAACCATAAATGCGTCTAAATCAAACGTTATCCACAGGCATAAACCAACCAACACAGCAGCTAAGGCGCAGCCGACTACTGTGAGGTTTTTCCAGTCTGAACTCAAGCGGGAAGAGCAGGTTACTTGTGTTCCAGAATCAACTGAAGCAAAATTGATGGCTATTGTTTTCTTGGCTGTTCTTGGCGACATCCCCCATAGTGACCCCTGCTTAACCAACATTTGCTTGGGCGGTTCTTCAGAGATTATCTTGCAGCCTTTCAATAAGAGAACAGCTTTTAAATCTGCATACGCTTTATCGATTCCTAAGCTGACAGTTCGTTTAAGCAACCATGGCACCACTATGATTTGAGTATTTAGTTGCTATTTTGGACCTAAAAAGCTTCTTCTAATGCCGCGCCCTAGCCTTAAAACCTCTAATCTGTCTACGCGCCATGTTGCGCTGCCTTTCAAGATTCTTAATCCTAGCATAAAGCTTCGAAACCTTGGTCTTAGACGGCACCTTAGACCTTGGCAGATGAACAGGCACAGGAGTGAATGACTTAGTAATTTCAAGTTTGCGCCGTCCAGACTTCTTGAATGGAACATTACGCACTTTCTTGAAGGTAACATAGCCTTCTTTGAGGTTTACTTCCTGAACTTCCCAGCCTGCATTCAGCCAAGCCTTAGCATGACTACTAGATGATGAGTTACTCCACCAAGCGTCATCTCTGAAAGCGCTTATTGGAAGGTTACTGCCAATTAAACCGTCTATTCTCGCAAAGGAAAGCTTTACCAACCCAGTGAAAGCAGCTCTAAACTTCAAATGGCTCTCAAGCCCATCATACTTAGATACTGACCGTGGCGAAACCACTCGCCTAGCACAATGCAAGCACAACATTGCATTTGGATCGCCAGTGGCAACATCAGGCACCATGCAGTCACGGCAAAACAGTTTCTTGCAACGTTGACACTTACGCATGTAAGCTACTCGGAGAACTCTTCCGCAGATTCCGCATTCATCCTTCAACGATTGATCAACTTTTGCTAAGCGAACTGAAAAGTCGCTTAAAGTGCACTCCTCATTTTAGGCATATTAATTTTCACTTATTGCAAAACCGTTTTGACCCGAATTATTGCCTTTATGTGTTAACTGCCGTAGTGTACCCTTGATTTCTTCCCATATTAATCTAATCAGCTCTCTCGCTTGCGCATCAATAGTCAGCAACAAACCCACGTAAAGTGCAAAGCCCGCAACGGCTTTAGCTATTGTAAAAAGCAGTGTTGAGGGAGTGGGAAGCAGGAAAAGTACAACTCCCATAAAGATGGAAGCGAGAACGTATTTGGCTATGCTTTTCCAAGCAACAGGTAACCTAATTGAACGACGCCAAAGCCAGTATAGTCCAATAAAGGTTGAAAGCTGGACGATAGTGAGTATTGCTATAACGTCAACTGCCGCTTGCGGTGTTCCAGCCACCCGCAGTTGCGTCAGAACGTAATACACCAAGGGTAAAGCAATTGCTGCCTGAATGTATCCAACACTGAAAACTGCGAAGATTTTGCTTCCGACAAGTTTGCGAAGTGAAATTTTTCCTTCCGCGTCGAACCCTTCTCTGCCCATAACGAGTGAAGAGTAAAACGAAGTTATCACACCCACTAATGTATTAATCGTTAATGCAATGAGAACTGGCCAAGCAACACTGTAAGATACCTTTAACACGGCTAAGAACGAGGTAGACATAACCATCGTTATGGTGGATAATGGAATCGCCAACATTAACACTGTTCTTAACGATGTTCCCACTTGTTCGTCTGGGCAAGTTTTAGCCAGCAGTTTAGGATACATCGCGAACGCCAAAGAAGAAGAATAGCCCACTATGGTCGTAAAACTTAAAGCTGCTTGGTAGTAGGCTCTGTCTGTTGCTCCACCATAGATGAAAAGCAAGATAAGGGCGAACGAGACTAATTGCCCGCCAATAGCGTTATAGGCAATTGCTGTTGAACCCTTAAGCCATTCTTTTAGGTAGCTCCAGTTTATTTTTTGCTTAAATTCGTCGGCTAAAAGTCGCACATAATATAATATTTGAACTAAGAGGGAAATAACTAGGCTTAATATTGCACCAAGGAATATCTGCCTTAAACCAAGTATCAAAACTAAAGCAACACTCACTTTCACTACTTCCTCAATCAAAAAACCATACCCGATTGCCTGGGGTTTCATAGAGGTCAAAACGCTTTCAAAAATTGAAATCATATAAGTATTCAAAATATACAAGCCTGTAATGAAGTAAATTAGCAAGTAGACTTCTGTTCCAATTGCTCTTGAAATCAGAACAATTGCAGGAAGATAAATAACGACTGAAATGAGAGCTATTAACAATTGCGCTAAAACGCCAGTTTTAACAGTTCCCTCCTTACCTCTTGCCACAAACCGAGTTGCCCAGAAAGGTAACAGGCCACTGAAAAGCAAAAAGTACCCAGTGTAATCAAAAATGTTTGTCCAAATACCAAATTGGCTTGTGGTCATGTTTCTGGTAAGCAAAAGCGTAAAAACAAGACCAGTAATTATGCCTATTACTTGAGACGTAAAAATAATAAATCCACTGTACTGAAGCCTTATTTGATTTTTGCTCAAGTGATGCTTTCCTGCTTTTATCGATTTAAGGTATAGTGCATTATTAAACTTCTAGATATACGATTTCCCAAATCAACCTAAAAAAAGCAAGATTTTACAAAAAAAAGAACTGAAAAAAGACGGACGGCTAAATCTACCCTTTTACTACTGCGAGTGGAACAAGCCTTGCAACTTTAGTGGCAATTCCAACCTTGTCGCTGACGTCGGCAACCACATCCACATTCTTATACGCAGCGTCGGCTTCCTCAGCCAAAACAGAAATGCTTGCGGCACGAACAACAATGCCCCGCTTCTCCAAAGCCGCTTTTACGTCTCCACCCCAATACTGCCGTTTTGCTGCTGATCGGCTCATCATCCTGCCCGCGCCATGGGCTGTTGAACCAAAAGTTAAATCCATAGCTTTCTTTGAACCCACCAGAACCCATGAGCTTGTGCCCATGCTGCCTGGAATAAGCACCGGTTGCCCTTCACTGCGGAAATCAGCTGGAACATCAGGGTGCCCTGCTGGAAAAGCGCGTGTTGCTCCTTTGCGGTGAACCCAAACTTTCTTTTCTCCGCCATCAATCTTGTGTGTTTCTATCTTGGCAATGTTGTGTGCTACATCGTAAACGAGTTTTAAACCAAATTTTTCAGGCGGCTCATGGAAAACTTGCTGAAAACTTTGCCTGACCCAATGCATGATTGCATGTCTATTAGAAAAAGCATAGTTGACAGCGCAAGCCATGGCTTGGAAGTAATCACCTGCTTCATTGCTGCTTCCAGGTGCACATGCTAATTCGCGGTCAGGTAACGTTATCCTATACTTTTGCACTGCATGCTCCATAACTCTCAGATAATCGGAGCAGACTTGGTGACCATAGCCTCTTGAACCGCAATGAATCATGACTGTAACTTGTCCTTCTTGCGTAATTCCAAAAGCCTTAGCTGTCTTAGGATTATAGATTTTATCTACCTTTTGTATTTCTAAGAAGTGGTTTCCCGAACCCAAGGTGCCAATCTGGGTTAATCCTCTGCTCTTAGCGGTCGATGAGACCTTATCTGGGTCTGCATTAGCCATGCAACCGCTTTCTTCACAGTGCTCTGCGTCCTCAGACCAACCAAACCCGCGTTTAATAAGCCACGGCACCCCCTCAACTACTAAACGGTCTAAGTCAGCAGCGGAAACGGTTAAGTCTTTTCGTCGGCTTCCAAGCCCAGAGGGGACATTACGGAAAATGGTTTCAGTTAATGGTGCAAGTTTGGGTCGGATCTCTTTTTCTGTAAGCGTTGTTGCTAAGAGGCGGACACCACAATTGATATCATAGCCTACGCCGCCAGGGCTGATGACGCCTTCATCATAGTCGGTTGCGGCAACGCCGCCTATTGGAAAACCGTAACCTTCATGCCCATCGGGCAATGTTATTGCATACTTATAAATTCCAGGCAATTGTGTTACGTTTGTGCACTGCCAAAGAGTGCGATCAGTCTTCATCTTCTCTAAGAGAGCTTCGTTTGCAAAAACCATGCCTGGAACTCTCATGGCTGACTTGTATTTTGGGATACGCCAAGCGTATTCGTTTATTTTCTCAAGGGGAATTTCTTCTGGCGCCTTTCTGCTTTCACTTTCGCCCAAAACTTTTCACCTTAAAAACAAAGTGGAATGATACTATAAAACGTTTATGAACCCTCATTAGTCTGAATTTGTTTGGCATAGTCGATAAAGCCTTGAACGCTGTTTCCAAGAGCGGTCTTAGAGTAAATTCGATGCGATTTTAAGTAATCCGCCAGTTGATGCATAACCTTGTCCTCAGCAACTATTCTATCACGTATCTCCTCTAAACTTTGGTTTTTCCTGACGCCTTCTTCCGCGATTTTTGCCCATAATTGAAGCTGCACCTTGTAATCTTTCAGGCATTGAACTCCATTTGAGACTTTTCCGAAATGACTATAATACAAAACTGTCGGCTTAAGGCTGATTAATTTATCTAAGGAAGCTAATGCCGCGTCAAGATGGAAGGGAGGCGGCGTAGTGGGCATTACCACGTCGAACTCTGGGAAATACGTGCCAGCAGCATCCCCAGGGAAAACTCCGCCGTTTAACGATTCGAGAAAGCTAAGGTTGTGTGAGGCGTGGCCGAGCGTTTCAATAACCGTCAGTTTTGCGCCATCATCTAAGTCAAAGGAGCCCTCAGTGACAGGAATTATTCGTTCTTTTGGAACAGGTTCAGGCTTACCGAAAATTTCGCTTACATACCCAAGAACCGCTTGAGCAGATGACCAAAGCTGTTCAGGATTAATCAGATGCGGCATTCCCCTCGGGTGAACGAGGACTTTTGCGTTAGGCAGAAACTTTAGCAATGTGCCGGCGCCGCCACCGTGATCTAAATGAACATGCGTAATTGCAACGTATTCAACATCTTCAAATCTGATGTTGCGTTCTTTTAAGCCAGAAACAAGATTGGGTACTGAAGAAGTTGGACCCGACTCCACAAGGATAGTTTTAGTGCATTTTATTATGTAGCTGCAAATGAGGTTTTTGAATCCTCCAGTTTCTAACTCGATTAGAAACAGGTTTTTCCCGATTTCTTTTGTGTGCAAAGCTTCACCTTTGGTTAGGTTTGATAAGTGCTGTTATGCCATAAACGTTTCCTTGAAATTAAAGTGCACCACATAAAATTAAATCCCCATACCCTGACAACAAAGGAATTTTATGATAAGAACTCCGTTGATAAGCAGGAGATAACCATTCTTATCAAAAAAGTTAAAGTGGACTGATGGACAATACCAAAGCATGGAAGAAGTAGACTGGTCATCTCTGCATAAGATTCTCAGCGATACCACAAGAAGAAGCATACTGGAGTTATTGGCAGAGAAAGAAGCGCTTAGCTATACCGAAATCATGGCTCTCTTGCACGTGACAAACACAGGAAGACTTAACTACCATCTGAAGGCACTGGGCACCCTAATATCTAAGGATGACCAAGGAAAATACCACCTTACCGAAAGAGGAAAACTTTCCGTCAACTTACTCCAAACCTTCCCCGAGAGAGCAACAGTGGATAGAAAGAAGCATCTATCAGGATTAAAAATTGCAGCAGCCGTAGTTCTGTTACTCGTAGGAATTCTTTTAATCAGCTCTGCCGCGGGTCTTTTCCTCTTTTCCTTGCAGTCTCCGACAACCGCCAACACGATCAGGAGCGGCGGTGTTTTAAATCAGCTTATACCCCAAAACACGACTGTCTCTCTCTTATCGTGGGATGTTCAAACTAACGCCTCACAGTTAAACATTAGTTGGAGCGCCTCAAGCCCCGTGTTCATTTATGTCATGAATACAACGCAACACGACTCGCTGCTGCTTCAACATACTATAAACGGTCAGGCACTAGCAGCTCTGGAGAATTTCACTGGGATTCCATCATCGTGGGTAAGTCAATATGACCTCCAGACTGGAAGCGTCTCCCTGAGCCTGCCCCAAGGTCAATATTACTTCCTCGCAAGTTCGAGTACGGAGGCAATCTTGAATTCGTTCACGCTGACGCAGCAACAGGCAACTGGTGGTTCTGCTCCATCACCCTTAGAGTACCTGCTGGTACTGTTCCCCCTTGCACTTGGAACCTTTATGATCGTCCTTGCGCTTTTAATCCTCACACGGCGTGTATGGCGTTAGCCTGGTTGAAGGACAGCAGTAAGGCAGGATAGTAATTTGGGGCATAAAATTTAATTATCCATTACTGTTCTATGGAAGAGGCTGACAGGTGACAAAAGTAAATTGAAAGCAATTATCTTCGGAGCACCAGGCTCTGGAAAAGGCACCTACGCTTCAAGGCTTCAAGCAAAACTTGGCGTTGAAGTCATCGCAATGGGAGACATTTTCCGTGAGTTAATGAAGGAAGACTCGGAATTAGGCAGGAAAGTTAAGGTTTATGTGGAAAAGGGGCTTCTTGTCCCAGACGAAGTTGTTGTAGAAGTATTAAAGCAACGCTTAAGCAAAATTCCGAAAGGAAAAGGCTTTATTTTGGATGGTTACCCACGAACGCTTGAACAAGCCAAAATCTTAGAGTCTATTACTAAAATTGACGTCATACTGTTGCTGAATGTTCCTGACTGGATTATTATTGAACGACTATCTTCACGCCGAATATGCCGTGACTGCGGAACCGTTTACAATATTCGATTCTTAAAACCAAAAGTTGAAGGCATCTGTGACAAATGCACAGGGCCCTTATACCAACGGTCAGATGACAACCCTGAAGTTATAAAGAAACGACTGCAGGTCTACCAGGAACAGACAAGGCCGCTCTTAGAGTACTTCAAGGAGAAAAAAGTGCCATTCGCCACTTCAAGCACCACAAGCCTTGACCAACCGCCAGAACCAATAGTTGACAAGATAGTGGCAGAAATAAAGAAACTAAAGCTAGCCTAAATATCCAAAATGAACTCTAACACCACTTGGTCTCTTTCCCTTATTATTACCATTCTATGGTAAGTTACTGCCTTAACACCGACCCTCTGCGGATGCTTATGGGGGTCAAATTTTTCGCCCCAAATTTTCGCTTTGAATTTGAAGTTTTCATCTGTTTCTTCCCAGTTTGTTATCTGGAATTTTGAGTAAAGCATATTTTCCGTTTCAAATTTTACAAGCAACGCTTCAAGCCAATTATAAAGCAGCGCGTATTGGTCTTCAGCTTCAACATCTAATGTGTCCTCTTGCATCTGGGTGATTTTATCAGTGTCTGTCATAACTTCAAACATTGCAAGCGCGGAGTTTTCGTAGGCTTCCTCCATTGTTTTGCCATGCGCTCGAATGTAAACGTCAGCGGTATGTTCTAAAAACTCGAATTTTCCAGCAAATTTCTCCACCGTACTCATAAGTTAAGCCACAATAGGATAAGAAGAATGTTTGTTTAAAAATGCTTTCGCTCATGAAGCATACCGCAAGAAGAAAGTTTAGAAGTATTTTGAAATTCTTTGTATTGCAGCAACAGTAAGTTTAGCCGAGTTCTCTATGTCTTTTAAGCATAGCATACCTACTGGGCTGTGAATGTACCGTGTAGGTATGGATATGTTGCCGCTTGGAATGCCCTGCCTGGTTATGGAAATTCTTGCGGCGTCAGTTGAGCCCATTAATCCTGTTTCAAGTTGGAAGGGGATTTTTTCTTCTTCCGCCGTGTCTATAAGCCAGCGTAAAATCTTGGGGTGAGTAATCAAACCAGAATCGGAAATTGTGAGCGCTGGACCTTCACCCATCTTGACGGTTGAGTCAAATTCTCTTACGCCAGGAACGTCACCGGCTATAGTTACGTCGAGTGCTATTGCTAAATCGGGGTCAACACCGAAAGCCGCTGTTGCTGCACCTCGTAAGCCTACTTCTTCCTGAACAGTGCCTACGGCACAAACTGTGCAATCAGTTTTTTCCATTAATTTGAGGGCTTCAACCATTGTGACACAGCCAGCTCGGTTATCAAAAGCTTTGCCAATAACAACATCCCTGCCTAACGGAACATATTTTATGTCAAAGCCTACTGAATCGCCGACTGCAACGCCTAATGCCATAGCGTCTTCTCTACTTTTGGCTCCGATGTCGATGAAAAGCTCATCGAAAGCCGTGACTTTTTTTCGCTCCTCTTCTTTCTGGATGTGAGGTGGTTTTGAGCCGATTATGCCAGGGAAGGTACCTTTTCTTGAGAAAACTGTGACTTTTTGAGCGGGTAAGATGCGGTCGTCTATTCCGCCCATTTTAGTGAATTGCAAAAAGCCGTCTTTAGTGATAGTTTTCACCATTAATCCGACTTCATCCATGTGAGCAGCAAGCATGATTTTTGGGGCAGCAGATTTGCCTTTTTTGATGGCTATTACGTTTTCAAGTTTATCAACAACTATTTCGTCTGCGTAGGGCTTCATGAGTTGAATCATTAATTCTCTGACTTCTTTTTCTCTGCCTGTTACTCCGCAGGCGTTTGAGAGTTGTTCTAGAGTTTCGTTTAGCGTCATTACCTTGCCTTCTTTAAGGTTGTTAACTATAAGACTAAGTTATTAAACAATTGTGGTCACTTAAACTGTTTTAGGCTTTGCAGTGCACAATTTAGCTCGATGGATAAAAAATTAAAAAAGATTTGTTTATTTTTGATTTACTGTCGGCAATGCTTCTTGTTGTTTCTTAACTTCCATGTAATCGATTAGCAACATTATGTTTTGTATCATTAAGAAAATACCCACTGCGATGACTAGAACCTTCTTCAAACACTATCACTATCGCACCGAAGATAACAAATAGCTGCTAAAACTGGTTTGGAAACGGTTATGCCTATTTTTTTCAAGCTTTTTTCAACAACATCCGTCAAATATTATTTCTTATATTAGAATTCTCTTAAAAAATCATACTATTAAAATCATTTGAAACGGTAATCTTAAAAATCCAACCCGCATAATCAGTTATAGAGTGAACAAAATTGGAACAACAACAATTCAAAAAAATCGGAATTTTTAAGTGCGGCAACATTGGGACATCACCAAATCTTGAACTTCTGCTCGACGAATTGGCTGATCGAAAAGACATCAAAGTTCGAACAGTCACTACAGGATCAAAAATGAACCTCGAAGACGTTGAAGAAGCGTTCCCCAAAATTTTAGAATTCAACCCAGATGTTTTGGTCACAATATCGCCTAATACGGCCTTGCCGGGACCCGCAAAGGCTAGAGAGCAAATTTCAAAAAGCGGTCGGCCAGGCATTGTGATCTCCGATTCTCCAGCAAAACGGGCAAAAGCAGAAATGGAAAGTCAAGGATTGGGCTACATAATCATCACCGGTGACCCTTTAATCGGAGCTAGAAAAGAATTCTTGGATCCTATTGAGATGGCGATATTTAACTCAAACGTCAACAAAATACTTGCGATCACCGGCGTTTACAGGATAGTTCAACAAGAAATTGACAAAGTGATTTATTCGCTTGAAACTGGCCAGAATCCAACTCTGCCCAGATTGGTAATAGACATGAATGCCATACGAGACAATTCACCTTTCAACAATCCGTATGCAAAAGCGAAAGCAATGGCTGCTTACGGCATGGCAGAGAAAATTGCAGAGATAGACACTCAAGCATGCTTCATGGAGAAAGAGAGCGAAAAGTACATCCCCTTAGTCGCCTGCGCGCATGAGATAGCCCAAGCAGCTGCGAGATTAGCTGAAGAAGCCCGTGAAATCGAGAAATACAATGACACTTTGCTTAGGAAACCTCACTCGAAAGACGGCAGGCAGAAAGTCAAGACCAGACTGATGCTCTCGCCGACTTTTCCCGAAGAATTCTATGAAAAAAGCGGTTTACAGTAGTCAAACTGTATATACTGTATATATTCGCATATAAGGTATTTCGACTAAGTATATATTTTTCACTGCTATTCATGTAAGACCAACAATAAGGAGGCAAAAAATATGAATGTACTTGAAGTAAAGCCGCTGGAAAACAAGAACTTAACTGTAATGATACAAGAGAAAGAATACAATGAGCCTTTTCAGCTTTTCGAAAAATCTTCATCCGCAAAGCCAAATGTTCTCCAAGCGCTTCTCAAACCATCAATCGGCTTCTACAAATTTGTCGAGAATCTGGTTGCCAAAGTAAATATAGACTTCGTCACGGAAGAGCTAGGCAATCGATCTCAAAAAGAATTCTTCGAAGATAACATCTTAGCCAACGTGTTCCAAAAAAGCAGCATTCCTTTCTTCCCCGTTGACATTGACAGCGACGCCAAAACCTATCTTGAATCTGCTTTTGACGAAAAAACAGCATTGAGAGACAAAATAATCAATAGCATAGAAAACCTAAACAAACAAAAAAACAGCGATTCCACAGAGAGAGACTACCTCGTTGCATACGGACAGAGTTTACAATCCGAAATAGAGGAACAAGAACGCGAAGTCAATTTCTCAATAAGAGAAAGCTGGATCGTCATGGGTATTATGGAGCACGCAAGAGAAATCAAGAACAAAGACGAGATAACATGCCTGTACATTTGCAGCCCGGAACACGTTACGGGAATTAAGCAAATGCTAGAATCGGTCAACGCCAATGTCGAAATCGCGAAACTCTCCAAAAGGATAATCTCAAGTCAGGTTGAAACTCCCTCTTCACAGGAAATAGAAAACTGGCTCCAATCAATGCAGATCCAGGTTAAGCCCGTTATCGGCAAAGCAGCTGAAAACGCACCTTACCTGCTGTTCTACCTCGACACCGACGTTAAAGCGAGTCCATTTGACATATGCATGGCCTACGATGCCGGATACAACGCTGTCGTTCCTTACGAGAACATCATTCCAGAAGACGCCAAAAGTATAGTGCTAGATGCTTTACTCTCCAGAGGACCAAAGGCCGTTAAGCACACGTGCTTTCTGATCGGAGGGAAAAACGCTGAAAGAGCCGAACAAGTCTTTGAAGTCATGAAAGATTCGATGTTTCCCCCATTCAAAGCAAGTATAATCGTGGACCCTGCTGGTGCATATACAACTGCCGCTGCAATGGTAGCAAAAGCTGAAAATGCGCTTGAGACAAGCAAGCTTGGCGAATTGAAAACCAAAACTGTCGCTATCCTCGGCACAGGTGCTGTAGGACAAATAGCTGCGGTTCTCTTGGCTAAAATTGGATGTAATGTAATGATTGTCAGCCTTAATCCGAAACGCGTTGACGGAAAAGAACACGCTGAAGGCATAGCTAAACTTCTAGCCAAAGATCACGGCGTTCAAGTCGAAGGCATCTTCGCTCCAACCCCAGCTTCGAAAATTGAAATCATAAAGAAAGCCGATGTAGTGATATGCGCAGGAGTAAGAGGCGTTCGCATCATAGACAAAGAAATGCTGAATGAAGTCAAAACCATGAAGGTCCTAATTGACATAAACGCAGTACCACCATTCGGAGTCGAAGGAATAGAATTAAAAGATGACATGCGAGAAATGCTGCCTGGAATCTTCACAATCGGAGCACTCACAGTTGGAGATCTAAAACACAAACTTGAAAAAGAGATTCTACGCGACGCACGATCCAACGGAAAAGAAGTATACAACTACAACATTGATCTGCCACTTGCACGAAAACTGTTGCAGAAAGAACTATTCCCCGCCAAGTTGACGCTGACTTTGAGCTATCCACCCTCAAAAAATCCTAAGCAGATACACTAAACGCGCGATTTATCGCGATCTCAGCTATGTTTGCGGCACAGTCCGCAATTCTTTTTATGTCGTCTCTGACGGAGCAGATTGCACAAACCAATTGCTCATTTTTTTGTTTTTCTGCGAATGCTTTAGCGGCTATTTCCTGATCCAACTTCGCTATTTCTTGACGTTGCCTAAGTATCTCAACTGATTTCGAGACATCCTTCGAAAAGAAAGTGTCTACCGCCTTCACGTATAAATTCACAGCTTCATTTCCTGCAATGAACATTAGCTCCAACACGTTCTCCGGAATGCTCTGTTGAATCCCGTCTAGCATTATTACGTGCCGCGCTACGTCCGCTGAATTGTCTGCCACGTCCCGCATCATGTAAACCAGGGTCTGATAATCCATACATTCCAACGGGTCGATACGAAACTCATTTGCCAAAACGGAGTCTTGGGCAGCATTGCGGAGCACTCGGATAAGGAAATAGGCAAAATGGTACACATCATCGTCAAGAGAGAAAACAGCTTTTGCCAATGCTATGTCTTTGTTTTTCAGCGATTTAATCGCATCCTCCCCGATTGACTGAGAAATCAGATGCATCCTCTGTACAGTTTGCTTTAGATCCGCCTTAGTTTCGTCCATTAAGGTTTGAACGAAAACACCCTTAGCGTTAGACTCCATAATTCTCATGTATAACATTCCCGCGGTCTTGCGGATTGCCTTTATCTGCGGGACAGAAAAAACTTTTTCTGAGATAAGGGTGACTCCGCTGTATCCGTTTAGGTAGCAGCCCACTATCTTCATCGTAATCTGCAACTCGTCTTCATTTGGGTCAATGCGAAGCGTTGTCTCTTTTGTCTCTGTCTTTTTCTTCGCGCCAGGATAAATAACCAAAGAGCGGTCGCGTTGAATAGCAAATGAGACAACATCACCTTTATTCAATTCGTTTAGCTGCATCCAATTTTTGGGAAGAGAAATTACCAAAGAAGATCTGCCAAGTGACATAACCCTTCGTTCCATACTGTCCCTCAACCTACGTATATACGCGCCTTAATTCATATAAACTAAGCATATATGAATACACATAAGTATTAACCCTAGCTAACCGAGACTGCGTGAAAACTCGGGGTTGATTTCAGAAAATTGCTTGTTTTATGTGCAAAAAGCTGGGTCTGGACATAGTCTAAACATGTAAAGCAAGATTTCTTGAAGCAAATTTGACTTTTCACACGGTCTCAACAAGCTGGCGCGCGTTTCAAGAGCTACTTGAAAACGCTTTCAATTCTGTTACAAGCTTCTTCTATCTTTTCTTTCTGTTGAGTCAGGGCAAATCGAACATGATTTTCTCCGCATTCACCAAAACCAACCCCTGGCGTAACAACCACACCAACATTCAGCAGTCTGGTCGTGAACTCCATCGAATCGGAGTTGCAGTTTAGCCAAAGGTAGAAGGTGGCTTTTGGTTTGTCGCATTTGAAGCCCAATGAGCACAATCGTTCAATGAGCACGTCGCGCCTCTCTCGGTAAACTTGGTTGTTTTTTTTCAAGAAATCCGGCGGTTCATTGTTCTTGTAGCTTTGAAGGGCCTTGACCGCTACTTTTTGAATGTAAACTGGCGGTCCGGAATCGATTTGTGACTTGACCTTGGTTAATCCAGAGACGAGTTGCTTGTTTCCAACGGCGAAGGCAATGCGGTCGCCTGTCATGCTGAAAGTTTTTGATAGCGAGTGAAATTCGATGGCGACGTCTATGGCGCCATCAACCTCCAGTATGCTGGGTGCGCAGTAGCCATCGTAGGTGACTTCTGAGTAGGCGTTGTCGTAGCAGAGGATGATGTGGTTGTCTTTAGCGAAGTCTACTGCTTTTTTAAGGAATCCCTTGTCAACGGTGGCTGCCGTTGGGTTGTTGGGGTAATTGAGAAACATCATCTTCGCATTCTTGACGTTTACCGCTTCAAAATCTGGCGTGAAGCCGTTTTCCTCAAGCAACGGCAACGGCACCGCTGTGCCATCGCAGAGGATTGTGCTACCGTTAGCGTAGACTGGGTAAGCCGGGTCAGGAACTAACACTCGGTCGCCTGGGTTTATGAAGGCTCGAGCAATGTTTGCTATGCCTTCCTTGGAGCCTAAAAGCGCAACCACTTGGTCTTGCTGCAGGTCAACGTTGAATCGTTTCTTGTACCAGCCTGCAACTGCGTCTCGGAAGTCGGGTTCGCCTTGGCTGAAAGAGTAATTGTGATTCTTCGGGTTCGCGACTTCTTCCTTGAGCGCTTCAATGACAAATCTTGGGGGCGGAAGGTCTGGATCACCTATGCTCAGTGAAATTAAATCTATGCCTTGCGATTTTTTTTCCTTAATAATTTTTTCAATTTCAGCAAACAGATAAGGTGGTAACCGTTTTATTCTATCAGCATATTCAAACGTCATGTTTATACCTCTTTGAATAGCGTGCCCTCAAAAACTTTTTCAGCTGCCCCGCTCAAAAACAAGCTTTTAGCCACTTCAACCTGCAAATCACCGCCCAGCACGTGAACAGTAACTTTGCTGTCTACTTTTCCAAGCTTGTTTGCAGCAGCCACAGCAGCGCAGCTTCCTGTACCGCACGCTAAGGTTTCGCCGCAGCCCCTTTCCCAAACACGAAGCTTCAACTCGTAGGGGTTTAGGACTTGAACGAAGCCGACATTGGTTCTTTTCGGAAAAGCCTTATGGTTCCCAATTTTTCGACCGATTTGTTCAACTGGGAAATCGTCTACTTTGTCAACGAATATTAAGCAGTGCGGATTGCCCATTGAAAGGCAAGTTACCTTGTAGACCTCACCGTCAACGTCTAAGTTCTCATTGATGCATGTGCCTTGTCCGACCATGGGAAGGGAGCTTCTTTCCCAGTTTGGCGAGCCCATGTCCACCTTGACAGCGCTAACTTCCCCCTGTTGCAGAGTTAACCAGACATTCTTTATTCCAGACAGAGTCTCAACCGAAAACTCGTTCTTCTTAACAACGCCATTTTCATAGCAGTACTTGGCAAAGCACCTTATCCCGTTGCCGCACATTTCTGCTTCGCTACCGTCAGCGTTGTAAATCCGCATCTTAACATCACCCACTTTAGAGTTAGAAACCAGCAAAAGACCATCTGCTCCAACTGAAAGGTGCCGCTCACAAAGCCTCTTAGCTAATTCTGCAGCTTGCTTACCGCTAATTTTCTCTTCTCTGTTGTCGATCACTATGTAGTCGTTGCCTAAACCATGCATCTTCCAGAAACGCATCAAGGACACTCTGCCATCCGCTGACTCGACGTTAAATTATCAAGTTGCTCTCGTTCCCTAATCATCACGGGCTTGCCTTGCCTAATCATGACTTCTGCAGCTCGCGGCCTTGCGTTGTATTGTGAACTCATGCTAAAGCCGTATGCTCCAGCGTTCAAAACCGCCAGTAAATCACCTTCATTAACCAGCGGCAACGCTCGGTCTTTGGCTAAGGCGTCCCCTGACTCGCAGATTGGACCTACCACATCATAAGTTTCCTTATCCACCGCTGAAAGCTTGTTTGCGACTAGTATTGGATGGTAGGAACCATACATCGTTGGCCGTACCAGCGTGTTGAAGCCTGCATCGACACCGACGAATTTTTTTGTAGGCGTAACTTTGACAGTGTTAACGGTTGTTAGAAGGATGCTTGCGTCGCACACTAAATATCTGCCTGGTTCAACGCACAAAAACGGTTTACCGAGACCATATTCAGCAACCTTACCCTTGAACGGCGCCACCACTTTCGAGACGAACGCTGCCAAATCGAACTCTTGGTCCTCTGGCTTGTAAGGAACACCAAAACCGCCGCCGATATCGATGAATTCAAACTCGATGCCTACCTCATCATGAACCCGCTTAGCTATACTCAACAGTTTCTCAACCGCCAAAACGTAAGGTTCTACGTCAAGAATGCCCGAGCCAATGTGCATATGAATGCCAAATCGTTCGACCCTTGCCTTCTTAGCAGTCGCATAAGCCTTTAGAGCGTCTTCTTCCGTTAAACCGAACTTTGAGTCTGGACCAGCAGTTATACAGTGACTGTGATGGCCTGCGCCGATTTCTGGGTTAACACGAACCGACAATGTCGGCGGCACAGCAATCTTTAGCAGCCTATCTAGCTCTGATTGAGAATCCACGTTTACCGTAATGTTGGCGTCTACTAGAACTTTTAACTCGTCATTTCTTACGCTGGTTCCGGTGAACATTATGCGGTCTTGTGTGTATCCGCTGAGTAAGCCCATGAACACTTCGCCGGGGCTGACAGTGTCTAAGTATGCTCCTTGTGACTGGAGAATTTTTAGCACTGTAAGGTTGGAGTTGGCTTTTGCAGCATAATAGACCCGTACGTACTTGTAATTGCGGATTAAAGCGTCATGAAGTCGGTTATAATTATCTCTGATGCGTTTCTCGCTTACGACGTACAAGGGTGTATCGTATTTTTCAGCTAACTCTTTAACTGAAAAGCCATCGAAGAACAAGTTGCCTTTTCGGTTTTCTAAGGGTTCCCGAAGTTTTCTTTTAACCATCTTGTTTACACCAGACTCAAGGTGTTATTGTTTGAGCGGTAGTTAAGCTAAACCTTTAGCTACAAAGAGCTCAGCGCTTAGAATGCCTGCGCCTGCACCACCCCGAACGGTATTGTGTCCAAGACACATGTACTTGAAAGTCATAATTGGGTCCTTGCGGATTCTGCCAACTACAACGCTCATGCCGCAGCCTGTATCTCGGTCGAAGCGTGGCTGAGGCCTGTTTTTCTCATGTCGAACCACGATTGGATTTTCTGGAGCAGAGGGCAATTTGAGCTTTTGCGGTTCGCCGCTAAAGTTGGCAAAGGCAGCTTCTATTTCTTCTATCGAGGGGTCCTCTGCGAGCTTGATGAAGACTGATTCTAAATGTCCATCCTTTACGTGGACTCGGTTGCAGCTTGCGCTAAGCTTGAAATCAGCGTTCTGGACAGCTTTGCCGTTGAAGGTGCCAAGTATCTTTAGGGTTTCCGCTTCCATTTTCTCTTCTTCGCCTGAGATAAAGGGAACCACATTATCGATTATGTCTAATGATGCAACACCCGGGTATCCTGCTCCGCTAAGCGCCTGCATGGTGGAGACAATAATTTGTTTTAAGCCAAATTTCATCAAAGGCTTTAGCGTAATTGCAAGTTGGATGGTGCTACAGTTAGGATCCGTCGTTATGAAGCCTTTCCAGCCTCGTGACTTCTGTTGAATCTTAATTAAATCTGTATGATCAGGGTTAATCTCTGGAATGATTAAAGGAACATCTTTTTCCATGCGGTGCGCGCTTGCCTTGCTGAAAACCGGATAAAGCGCTGCAAATTCGGCTTCAACTGGACCTGCCAAGTCTCCTGGAAGAGACGAAAACACCAAGTCCACGTCGCCTGACTTCTCCACTGACTCAACATCAGCGTTTGCTACGGGCATTTCAGCGATCTCTTTAGGCAAGTTTGACTCCATAACCCAGTTGCAAGCATCCCCATATTTTTTGCCTGCTGACCGCTCTGAAGCAGCAAGCACCTCAATTTGGAACCATGGGTGCCCCTGTAAGAGTTGAATGTACCGTTGTCCAACGGCTCCGGTTGCGCCTAATATGGCTACTTTACGCTTAGACGACATTTTCTATTGCTTCCTTTGCTCTTTTGATTTGGCTTTCCTCGATAAAAACGTTAATGGTTGCCTTACTCGTTGTAACCTCAATGATATTAATTCCAGCTTGGCTTAAAGCAGTGGAGATCTTTGCTATGCCACCAGGTGAATCAATGAAGATAGGATTGCTAATTTGGACCATGGCAACGTTTTCCCTATGAGTTATCGCCTTGGAGCCTTTTATGCCATGAAGTTTGTTTAGGACTTGAGTGACGCCGCTGTCTGCGGTGAAGATTGTTACTGATTTTCTTCCAGAGCTGACACCGTAAACTGGTTTTTTGCTAAGCACTGAGAAAATGTCTCTGATATTTTCTGCGTTAACGTTGCAAACTACGCTTATGGCAATCAAACCTTCTTGTGTTAAGATTTCAGCCGAATTCTGGTTGAAAGATCCTGTGATTTCTGTGCCGCCACAAGCAAGGTTGCCTGAGGCAAAGTCTACTATTCTGAGGGCTTGATTTGGTAGTTTATATTTGAGGGCTTCAGCCTTGACGATTTTTGCCCCGCCTTGTGCCAAATCAAACATTTCGTGAATTTCCAACTTATTGAGTAGTCTTGCGTCTGAAACTACTTTTGGGTCTGCTGAGAGTACTCCGCTTGTCTCCTTCACCAGGATGATTTCGTCTGCGGATATACAGTTGGCTAGTAATAGCGCTGTTGTATCGCTTCCGCCTCTTCCCAGAGTAGTGACTCTACCCTGCGAGTCCTTTCCAAGGAAACCACACACAACAGGGATAACAGTACCTAGTAGGGGTTTGACGAATTGCTCGGTTAAAGATGCAGTTTTTTCCAAAATGGGTTTAGCGTGGAGAAAGTTTGAGTCGGTTATGATGGGCCAGTTCTCGTATGCTGGGTCGAATAGTTTAGCGTTTAAGCCTTGAGCTCTTAGTGCTGCGCAAAAGATTCGGGCACTTGTTCGTTCACCTATAGATATTATCTCTGCCCACTCAGCGTCGGGAACGCCTATTTGAGAAACCGTTTGGATTAGGCTATCAGTCATTTTGCTCATAGCTGAAACTACAACAACAATTTCTTTGAAAGGCGCTTCTGCTATAAGCCGCGCTGCTTGTTGGATTTTCTCACCTGACGATAGGTCAGCGCCTCCGAACTTGATAACAACCCTGATAGCCAACATGCTTCACCGCTAAGATAAGCCAAGAACGTCGGCCATGCTGAAGACTTTAGGCTGATTCTGCTTGTTTAACCATTCTGCTGCGTAAACTGCGCCTTGAGCAAAAACGTTACGTGAGAAAGCAGTGTGCTCTATGCGCAGCATCTCGTATGGTCCTGCTACGATTAAGTCATGGATTCCTGGGACGCCTCCTGCTCTTAAAGCTGTGATTTCAAGTTCGCCAAGCTGCCGTGGGCTTATGCCTTCTCTTCCATAAACGACTGTTGTATAACCGCGGGTATTAGCGACAATTTCACCCAGCTTCTTAGCAGTACCGCTTGGCGCATCCTTTTTGCCAGTATGATGGATTTCGTTTATGCTAAAGTCGTATTCCTTCGGAAACGCTTGCAATGCTTCTGCCAGCTTGAACAGTATGTTAACTCCAACGGAATAATTCGGTGAAAACACTGCTGGAACTTTGCCTGACATGGCGTTTACTACTTGGCCGTTTTGCTCTGGAGTGAAACCTGTAGTGCCAAGGATTATGCGTTTTCCAAGGTTAGCAACGATGGGTATGTTAATCACTTCAGCAGCGGGCATTGTGAAACTAACGTAAACATCAGCGTCACGTAATGCTTCACTTATTCTGTCGGAACCCAGAATTTTTGTATCGGAATTGGTTATGCCAAGTTCTCGCAAGGTTTTGCTTATGCAAGGATTATTTGGAGCCTCGATTGCACCAACTATTTGATGCCCTTTTGAGGCAGCTTCATTGATGATAGCGTTGCCCATTCTGCCTGCGGCGCCTGCTACGCATATTTTAAGCATAGAAGAGCCCCTCTAGGTACCTTTCATTATATAACCTCTCTTTCAAGTCTACGTTGAAGTAGTCTGCTAGGGGCTGAAGAATTTCAGGGTTATTCTCGTACACTTTTCTGGCGTTTGTGAGGACTACTTCTAAGCCGTTGCGGGTCATTTTGCCCAGAGGTTGCCTGCATGGACCAGACGGCATGCCTAACACGTTCATTAACGTCTTGTAAGCTAAGGGATTTCGGGCTTTGCATGCTACTGTGCCGTAAGGTGTTTGCTCTTGTGTTTTCACGGTGACTATGCTGAAGAGCGGTTGCAGTGCTTGGGCGATTCTGGTGGCTTCTTCTTGGTTACCGTCAAGAATGTAGTGTGTCATGTCAGCTACTGCGCGAGGTGTAACGTTTGTTGTGACTGAGATTACGCCGCTTGCATTAATATCGGGTGAAGTCATCATTGCTAATGTTTTGTCGTCGTCTCCTGAGAGGATGTCGAAGTCTTCGCCGCAAAGTTTGCGCGTTAGCTCCATGTTTTTCAAATCTCCAGTGGCTTCCTTTACGCAGCGGACGTTTGGGTATTGTTGGTGGAGAACTGCTAGGTCCTGTGGGTAAAGCTGGGTTCCTGTCCTGCCTGGAATAATGTATGGGATTACTTGGACTTCAGGGAACTGCTTTGCGATTGGTTCAATGTATTCCCTGCGTATTTCCAGTGAGCTTGGCCCGTTATAGTATGGGTCTACGAGCAGAACGCATTTTATGCCTAAGTGCTGGGCGTGTTCTGTGCCCTCGATGGCTTCCTGCGTTGAGTTGCTTCCTGTTCCAGCTATAGTTAAGACTTTTGTACCTGCGCATTCGTGGATTTTTTCGATTACCTTGTTGTGTTCATTCCAGTCTAAGGTGGGGCTTTCGCCGGTTGTGCCGACGGCGAGTATACCTTTTACACCTTCTTTTATTTGGAAATCTACCAGTTGACGTAAGCCTTCGTAATCGACTTGGCGATCACGAGTCATGGGGGTTATTAGCGCAGTGTAACAGCCACTTAATTTTACCATTTTTAATTCCTCATTATAGGTGATGAACAAATCATTAGCAGCATATTTAAGCGTTACGTTTTCCTTATTTTTTCTACTAAAAACGGAAATATGTCGTCATGATAATTCTAATTTAATCACTTATTTTAACATAATCGTAAACGTAAAATGGCTAAAAAATGCTTAACTCTCTAACGGCGCAATATAATAAGCGGTAAAAACGCCATCATAACCATCGTAAAGCCCTCGCAGATAAGCAAGAGCATCATCAATAACCACAGCAGAAGGAATAACCAGCCTGTAATTATCTGACCGCACAACTTCGCTAAGTCTTCCCGTTTCCCTCTTAATAATCCTCATTCGCAGAACCTTCCGCCCTGATAGATAAACAGCAACCTCGCCGCGGTGTGGATTGCCCTTTCTGATCTCAATAGCTTTTTTGCTTGAGGTTAACCATTCGAATACTTCTTTCTTTGTACGGAAAAGGGGCAAGTTGAGCACCTAAATTTTAGATTAAAACGGCCGAAAGATAAGCTTTCAGTAAAAAAGCGGATAACGAAATTAATAAAATATGAAAAAATGGGTTGGAACTGAAAAGGACTTGTGGTTTTAACCTTTGCCTTTCTCTTCTTTACCGAAGTACTTGGTCCACTTTAGTTTACGTGCATCTCGTTTGAATTGCAGTGAGCTTTTTTTGCATTTGCCAGAATCATACCATAAAATTGATCCGTCGTTTTTAACGAACATCATGCCTGTACCAGCTGGAAAATCAGCACCGCAGAACGAACATTTTCTTGATTTTGGCATGACAATTTCTCCTCAATAGTTTATCTTGTAATTTTCTTTGCTTCTCTTTCTGTTTCCCGCAGCATCAGAATATCTTGAATGCGGACTGGTCCTTTAACGTTGCGTGTTATGATTCTGCCTTTATCTTTTCCTTCCATGATGCGCACTCGAACCTGTGTAATTTCGCCAGTGACACCTGTACGGCCTATGACTTGGATAACTTCTGATGGAATAAGCTCTTCCGCTGCTTCTTTACTCATTACTGAGATCCTCGTTTAACCTGGTCAATCCGAGTAACGATTTCTTTGATTAATCCTACGGCTTCTCCTTCCTTGAGAATACATGCTGCTGCGCATGGAACGTCTATGCCTATTGCGTTGCCTATTTTTTCTTTATTTGGAACGAACACGTAGGGGATTTTTCTTTCTTCGCAGAGGAGCGGTAAATGCGCCACCACTTCTGGCGGATCAACATCTTCAGCTATTACGACAAGTTTTGCTTGAGATCGCTCAACAGCTTTTGTTGCCTCGTTTGTTCCTTTCCTAACTACTCCTGATTTAGAAGCAATCGTTAGGGCTTCATAGGCTGCATCTACGATTTCTTTCGGTACTTCATATTTTACATAGAATGGTTTAGACATATTAGCCTCACCCTTTTAAGGCACAGTCTTATCCACACTTCTTATTTAAGAAGCTTTCGACTATAAAATGCCAGTGTTCTATCTAGAAATAGCCTTACACTTTCTCTTTGAGGTATATTTCCGCTGGAGTTAAATAGTCTATTCCTTCATGAGGCCTTACGTAATTGTAGTAGCGTATGAAGCTCCAATGCTCCTTAAACAGATGAGACTCCAGTTCGTAGGCCTTGTGGA
>Ga0208038_1000023_pt1 | contig 195098 bp, 169 predicted proteins | sample June2015DPH_16_1_FD_184714 | JGI IMG/M metagenome (GOLD analysis project Ga0208038, IMG submission 184714) | Peatland microbial communities from SPRUCE experiment site at the Marcell Experimental Forest, Minnesota, USA - June2015DPH_16_100... | ecosystem: Environmental > Terrestrial > Soil >...
GTGTCACCTCCTAGACGGTAGACGCAACCTGCCGTCTAGGAAACACACTTAGCGAGTTAGCAAAAGAACCTACTGCCGATTCATCTGCAACCTAACGGTTGCAGTATTCTCGTCAAGTTTTAATAAAAAGCTCTTGAGTGAAATTATGGTTGTCTTCTAAGCATTTAGCGCAAGTACTGCACCGACTATGATTATTACAATAATAATGGCGATTGCTGAGCCAAAAAACATGCGCATCAGTCATTGACGCTGGTGCAGATGTTGGTGTCCCAGTGACGCGACTGCTTGGGTAACATCGATGGCGTTCTCCTTAATAGATTTGAAAAAAATGAGAAATCTATATAAAACGGCACGTGATTGGCTATAAGATTTAAAGTTCTCAAGGGTAGCGATTTTGGCAGATCGAATAAAAATCGATGAAATTGACGCGAAAATTTTGAGGATACTCTTATCTGAATCACGCACTAGTTTTAGTGATATCGCCAAAGAATGTAAAATTACAGTCACAGCGGTCAGAATGCGCTATAAACGCTTATGGAGAGATGGCGTAATCAACGGCGAAAAAATGCTTGTGAACCCTCACTGCTTGGGGTATCGCCACATCGTTGATTTAGGCATTATAAACGCGGTTGAAGATGAAAAAGAAGTCGCCAAGTTTCTTGAAAGTAAACCGTACATCGCCGAGTTGGTAGGCCCATTTGGTAAATACAACTTCTTAGGAAAAGTAGCCTTAAAAGACCTCAATAATTTGCAGGAAATTATTGAAGAATTGGAATTCAACCGCAATATTAAACATGTTGATGCTTTAATCTGGGCAGAGGCAGTAAACATAGAATACCCTCAAAATTTAATTATCAAACCACTAGAACCAGAAAATAAACAACAAAATAAAAAAAGGGCAGTTTTAACTAATCAAGATCAAGCAATTTTAGAAATTGACGAGACCGATAGGAAAATTGCAAAGATTCTTTCAGAAAATTCTCGAACTCCTTTTAAGAAAATTGCTACGCAACTGGACATTTCAAGTAAAACTGTAATTCAAAGATACAAAAAACTTAGAGAAAACTTGTTAACTCTTTCCACAATTACTCTTGACCTCAATAAACTCGGATACAAAGCTCTTGCACACGTATACATAACAGTTTCAAACCGAAGTAAAATGCCAGAAATATACGCTCAATTGCTCGAAATTCCAAACCTAATAGTTATCATAAGGCTCATAGGCTCCTATGACCTATACTGCGCACTTGCTCTAGAAGATTTCGACAAGTTGTTTGAGGCTAATGACAAAATTAGAAGAATAAGCGGTGTAGAAACAACATTGGTTTATCTAACAAAAATACCTCCTTCATGGCCTCTACACTTGTTCCCTTCATTGCTTGAAAATGAAGCCATTCAACCAAAATATTGGCCTACTGAAACCACATAAGCACCAGAGTAAAAAAGAGAGCAAATTAATTATTGTCCAAATTTTTATTCGCTTTCATTTTAGGCAAAAAATGCGAAATGTTTAAGCATCAAGCATCTCTTTTTGAGGGATAAATAGTGAAGCTGTGAAGCAGAAAATGAAGCCTCATGTAACCTTAGTTAATCCAGCCGCTCCAGTTGGCGCTGCAATGCACATGCCCTTTGCATTGTTAGGTTTAGGATATTTGGCTGCAGTTTTAGAGAAAAATCATTACCAAGTTGACGTAATTGATTGCCAAGTGCTGAAGCTTTCGTTTGAAGATTTTAGGAGCGAAATTAGTAAGCGCCAACCAAACATTGTCGGGGTAACATCTTCTACGCTTACGTATCAGTCTGCGCTCAAATTGGTAAAGGTTGCAAAAGAGGCTTGCCCAAACTGCATAACGATTGCTGGTGGTCCGCATGTTACTTTCTGGGATGACAAAGCACTCGAAGAATGCCCAGAATTAGACATTATAGTGAGAAGAGAAGGAGAAAATACGCTGTTGGAACTGGTGCAGAAAATTGAAGCAGGCAAAAGCTACTATGATGTCATGGGCACCACTTGCAGGAAAGACGGAAAAATCGTTAAGAATCCAGACAGACCATACATTGAAGATTTGGATTCATTGCCATTTCCAGCCCGCCATCTCTGGCCAATGGAAACCCTCCGCAAATATGAGAACATACTTTACTTGACAACAAGCAGAGGCTGCGTTTACTGGTGCGAATTCTGCACAACAGTAAGAATGCATGGACGCAAGTACCGCATGAGAAGCCCAAAGAACGTAGTCGATGAATTAGAGTTTCTGCACAAAACTTGCAGCATTAGCACATTTACATTTTGTGATGACGCTTTTACGGTAGACCAGCCAAGAACTGAGGCACTTTGCAATGAAATCCTAAAGCGCGGATTGAAAATCGAATGGAACTGTGGCACACGCGTTGACATGCTAACAAAAGAGTTGCTTGCGAAGATGAAGGAGGCTGGATGTATCTCAGTGTGGTTCGGAGTTGAATCTGGCTCGCAACAGGTTTTAGACGCCATGAAAAAAGGAATCACGCCTGAACTAACCACGAAAGTTTTCGGTTGGGTGAGAGAGCTGGGTTTGAAGCCTATTCCAAACGTTATTCTTGGCTTTCCAGGCGAGACAAAGGAAAGCGCGTGGAAAACCATCAAGTTTGTGGAGAAAATATCTCCCGACGCCGTAGGTTTCTACAATGTAGCCACGCCTTTTCCTGGAACACCAATGTACGACTCGGTCACGGAGAAAGGATGGTTGAGAGTAACCGACTTTGACAAGTACGATACGACAAAACCGATTTTTGAGACACCCCAGCTAAGCATGAAAGATCTTGGGAAACTACGTGAAGGTGCGTTTCACCATTTTTATCTGCGCAGGGCATTCTTCTTTGACAAAAGAAGAAGGTTTAAGCTGTCTACGGCAATAATCATAGGCGTGAATCTCGTAGCAGATATTAAGCTAAAGCTTAGAAGAAAATAGCAAAAGGCTGCAAAACCTAAAACCTCATGCTTCAGCGTCGGAAAAGATTGCTCTAAGCACTGAAATTCCAAGGCTTTCTTGCAAGCTGAAAAATCCAAATCTTCTTTACAGCGCTGAAAACCGCAATTGATATAAACTGTTTATCCAAATATCTCGAAAAGCAATGCTTAGGTAACTCTTGGTTGGTGTTAAACGTCTTAAACATAATAATCGCCATTGCAGTGCTGATTTTAGCTATAATGTTAGATTTGGTTCTTGGCGACCCCTCACCGAATTATCCTGACAGGTGGGTTTTCAAGCTGCACCCGACAGTTCTAATGGGCAAATTTACTAAAAAAATCGAGCCCTTCTTCAAAAATCCAGACCCAAAAATCGAAAAACTGCTAGGCGTTCTCTTGGCGCTGACGGTAATTTGTGCGTTTACGCTTCCAGTTTATTTTGGTTTATGGGCAATCTATACTTACATTAGCATCTTCGTTTACGCTTTCATCGGCATTATCCTATTGAAGATGACGATTTGCATTAAGCTTGAGACTAATTGGGCAAAAGCCGCAGCCAAAGCCATAGAGGAAAATGACCTTAATGAAGCAAAGATGTACAGTCATTTCTCAAGAAGAGACTCCAAAAACCTAAATGGCTCACAAATCAGCAGCGCGGTCATCGAATCCATGGCTGAAAACCTAATCGACTTCAAACTCTCACCTATGCTATCATTCGCATTGTTTGGCGTTACTGGAGCAATCGCGTTTCGAGCCATAAACACGCTTGACGGCATGGTAGGCTTCAAAGATAAAGAACACATAAACACAGGCTGGTTTAGCGCGAACCTAGACACCGTCGTCAACTACATACCGACAAGATTCACCGCCATGCTCATGATTGTGGCTGCCGCAATCCTTGGCAAAGACGCAAAAAACGCGTGGAAAATCGCCCGCAGAGACCATAAGAAAACGCCAAGCCGAAACCATGGTTGGCCAATGGCGGCTATGGCTGGTGCATTACGTGTTCAGTTAGAGAAGCCTGGACAGTACATTCTTGGGGACAGTTTGGAGCCGCTGACTGGGGACAAGATTTTGGGTGCTTTGCGGATTAGGGATGTGACGATTGTTTTGTGGGCACTGATGTGTGTCGGCATCATTGTGGGTGTGCGGTTGTTCTTTTTGCCGTTTTAGTGCAAAGTTTTAATCGCAGCTTTATGGTATTTCTGGTTAAGAAGTGCACAGTTCACATGCGTGTTTGCTTAATTAATCCGCCGCGAATTCAGCCTAAAGCTTGGGGAAAACCAAACGTTTTTCCACCCATAGTCTTAGCGTCAGTCGCCGCTGTTTTGGAAAAGAAGCATAGTGTTTGCGTTATTGATGCTCCAACGGAAGGCTGGAAGAACCTTGTGGAAATGGATGAAACTAAGTACCGTGTTGGTTTAAGTGCTCAAACCATTGCTGAACGCGTGGGGCAATGGAATCCTGATGTTGTTGTTGTTGAAATTCCCTTTTCGGGTTGGTCAAAAACCGCGTTTGAAGTGGTCTACGCAGTGAAGGCTGTTAACAAGAAGATTGCTGTTGTGTTGATGGGTCAGCATCCTTCAGCTAGACCAGAAGCTTGTCTTTCGGATTCTGATGTGGATTTTGTTGTTATCGGCGAACCAGAGAATACGATTTCGGAGTTGGTTGATGCTCTTGAGTCAGGGAAGCAAGATTTCACCACCATAGATGGTTTAGGCTTTAAGAAAAGTGGTAACCCTGTACTCACGGGTAAGCGCGCTATAATTGAGGATATGGATTCTTTGCCGTTTCCTGCTAGGCATTTGCTTCCAATGAAAGTTTACTACGAAGCTGTTAAGGAGAATCCGTTGCGCGGCGAGATAAGTAAACCATGGACTATCATGACGACGAGCAGAGGCTGCCCATACAACTGTGTTTTCTGCACAACCTGTATCGTTTGGGGTAGAACTTGGCGTGCCAGAACCCCGAAAAACGTGGTTGATGAACTGGAGCATGTAGTGAAGACTTACGGGGTTAAGCAGATCGATTTTTATGACGAGAACATGACGCTGGATAAAAAACGAATGGCTGATATTTGCGACTTAATTGTTGAGCGAGGCTTGCATGTTGATTGGTTTACGCCTAATGGTGTTAGGGCAGACACGCTTGATGAACCGCTGTTGCGAAAGATGAAGAGGTCTGGTTGCAAAAAGATTCGTGTCGCTCCTGAATCTGGAGTGCAACGCATTGTGAACGACGTTATTGGCAAAAATTTAGATTTGAAGACAGTTGAGCAAGCTGTTGTTATGTGCAAAAAAGTCGGCATAAAAGTTGGCTGTTTCTTCGTTTTGGGGTTGATTGGGGAAACCAAAGCAGACATCGAAGAGACCATAAAGTTTGCGTATAAGCTTAGAAGTTTAGGCGCTGACAGCCTCATATTCAGCATTGCTATGCCACTTTACGGAACACCATTATACGAACAGGCAAAAGAAGGAGGTTTTCTAAGAGAAGGCTTTTGCGACTACGCGCTCGCGGCTACTGAGCCGTTAATTGAGACAGCAGAGTTTTCAGCGGATGATTTGCGTGAATTATGTGCAAGAGCTAATTTGGCGAATCCAACTTTTACAAGGGACAAAGTTTTAAGGGCTATTCGAAATCCTAAAAAAACTATCAAGATATTGCTCAAAATGAAATAAGCAATGGAAAATCAAAGGGTAACTTTGAGCGTGGGACAGTAAACTAACGAGCAAAAAAGGTTGTATTAAAAATTATAGCATTTTTGAGATTTAAGGTGCCGCTTGAGATTGTTTTGCTGTTTCTCGCAAGTTTTATAATAATGTTCTCGTTTCTTAATGGGACATGACGAGTGATTCTAATAGAATATTGCTTGTTGCCAAAGTTGTTGGTCAAGTGCTGTTTTTATACGGTTTGCTGGCCTGGCTCGACGGAGTAGTGATACAATTGGTTGATCCAATGTGGCTGGCAATGCCTGTTTCGCATCTTTTTCTCTGGCTAAGAACGGACACTTTCACTATCTTGATGTTTATTGCAAGTGCCATTGGATTCTTCATTTGGAGATTAGCCGCTGAACTAATCAAGTCAGAACAAAACAAAGCAACACATTAACTAGCAACTTAGTGAGCGCTTGGAATAAGCAACTTTTCCGTCTATAATTGTCATTTCTACGTTAACATCTTCAATCTCATTCGTTGGAACAGCCAACAGGTCACTTGATAAAACCGTTAAATCCGCTAGCTTGCCATCCTCAATTGAGCCCTTAACGTTTTCCTCACCAGAACAGTAGGCGGCATCAACCGTGTACATGCGCAAAGCTTCCTCAACGGTTAAGCGCTGTTCAGGAAAACTTGCTCTCAGCACAGCTTCTTGCATACCAAGCAACGGGCTTAGGGGCTCCATGGGGCAGTCGGAGCCACCAGCAACCTTCACGCCCTCTTTTAGCAGGGTTTTGAGCGGATGCAACCACTTTGCCCTTTCACCAAGACGCTCTGTGGCTGACCAAACGGCGAATTCTGTAGCGATAACTTTGGGCTGAACCGTAACCACGACTTTTTGGGCTTTCAGACGCTTGATTAATTCTTTGTTTAGAACCGCTGCTTGCTCTATGCGAAAGCGAACACCGTTGGCAGATGCAGTTTGCTCGATTACTCTTAGTGCTGTATCCACAGCCTTGTCGCCCATGGCATGTATAACTGGCTGAAGACCCACTCCTAAAACCCGCGTGACAGAAACCGCCAATTCCTCCGGAGTGCAGAGCAATCTGCCGTTGTTATTTGGGTCATCGCTGTAGGGCTGCAACAATGCGGCTGTTTTAGAATCTAAATACCCGTCTGTAGCAATTACAGCGCCGCCAACATGCAACATTAAACTGTCAGTTGACTGGAAACCGATAGTTTCTTTTAAGAGCACGTCAGGAACTATCACGTTAACCCTGACCAGAAGCTTTCCCTCTGCATGAAGCTTCTGAATTATCGAAAGCTCATTCTCAGAGAGCACCAGCCAGTGCACGCTGGTTACTCCTGCTTCCGCTATTTTTTGACAAGCTAATACTGCAGCATCCAAAAGCTCGTTTTCAGTGGGTTCAGGAACTACTTGCCAAACTAGGTTCGTGGCACTGTCCCGTAAAATGCCCGTAAGCTCACCTGTCGGCGGGTTTTTGTCAATGGTTCCGCCTGAAGGCACAGCTGTTTGCCCTGTCACGCCAGCTAAAGCTAAGGTTTTGCTGTTTACGGCACAAATCATTGCTGATTCATGGTATAGAATTACCGGGTTCTCTGGTGCAGCTACGTTTATATCAGAAAGATTGGGTAAGCGTTTTTCTTTGAAGCGATTCTGGTTCCATCCGCGGCCGATTATCCATTTCCCAGCAGTCGTTTGCTTTGCCTTCTCTTTTAGGAGGCTTTGCAGTTCCTTAATTGATTCTGCGCTGGTTAAGTCAAGCCATAACAGGCATCTGCCAAAGTCTGCCACATGTATGTGAGTGTCAATTAAGCCGGGAACCACTGTTTTCCCGTCTAGGCTGATGACTTTTGTGCCTTTGCCAATTAACTGGTTTACCTCTTGGTTTGTGCCTACTTTGACGATTTTGTTTTTCTTTATTGCCACTGCTTGAGCAACAGGCTGACTTGGGTCCATGGTCCTAACGTTTGCGTTAATGAATGCTAAATCTGCTGACAAAATTGCCACTTTATCCTGTTGATTGCAGAAAGACCCGTGCTGTTGGACGGTTGATTACGCCCTTTTTTGTTGGTTCAGGTGTACATTTGAAGCTATATCGATTCAAAGGATTAGTTCATCCGCTGATTCTATGTAATAAATTTCGATGTCTTCAGGCTTTAGCTCAGGATACTTTTTTAGGGCTCTCTGCAGTGCTTCCTCTGAAGTTTCTCCGTCTGCTATTATTTTGTTCTTGTATAAGGCTACATCTTTTCCACGGTATTTTTTGTATTCTTCAGCGCTTATCTTAGGAGCTTGTATCGATTTTTCAGTCATTGCTACACCGAAAATACATGATGCTCTAACAAGCTATTAAGTTTACGACACACGTATCTGCAAAACACATAATAGTTGGCTTAACCGTTTTCCATTATTAAAAGTCGGGGAGACAACGTGAAAGCTCACGTAGTACTTGCAAATCCACCTTACCCAGAGGATGTGCCACAAGCCGTCTTTATCCCTCTTGGCATAAGCTACTTGGCAGCGGTGCTTGAGGAAAAAGGGTATGAGGTAGATGTGGTTGATTGCCAGGTTTCCAGACCAAGCCAAAAAGAGCTGGAAGACAAGTTCAGAAGTCTTAACCCTGACATAGTTGGCGTAACAGCTGCAACTGTTACTTACTTGCCTGCGCTTCAAATTTTGAAAGCCGCCAAAACGGCTCTGCCGAACTGCATAACCATGATTGGTGGACCACACGTTACGGTTATGGATGAGCGAACCTTCACTGAAAGCGCAGACGTAGACATCGTGGTGCGAGGCGAAGGGGAACAAACCATGCTGGAGCTTACCGCTTTAGTGTCCAACGGCAACCTGAAAAGCCTCAACGATGTTTTAGGCATAACTTTCAAAAAGAACGGTCAAGTTTATCGCACCCCTGACAGACCTTTCATAGAAGATATTGATACACTTCCACATCCAGCGCACAAACATTTTGATGTAACCAGATACAAAATTTCTGGAATAACCTACATGCCCATTATAACCAGTAGAGGATGCCCCTTCAATTGCGCCTTCTGCTTGGCATCTAAAATGTGTGGAAGAGGCTTTAGAGCGAGAAGCCCAAGGAAAGTTGTTGACGAACTTGAGTGGCTAAGAGACACTTTTGGAGCAGGAGCCTTCGCCTTCTATGATGACACATTCACTTTTGACGTGAACCGAGCAATCGCGATCTGCGACGAAATGAAGACCAGAAAATTTGAGCTCCCATGGGACTGCCGAACAAGAGTAGACAAAGTATCCAAGGAACTTTTAACTAAACTTAGGAGTACAAACTGCCAGCTCATCCATTTCGGCGTCGAATCAGGCAGCCAACAGATGCTAAACATTATGCGGAAAGGCACAACCGTTGAGCAGAATGCAACAGCCATAAAATTGGCAAAAGAAGCGGGAGTACTAGTCGCCATATCCCTTGTCATCGGTTACCCAGGCGAAACGCCAGAAATGCTACAGCAAACAATAGACTTTATTCATAAAACTAAGCCTGATTACGTTTACATGTGTGAGGCAGTTCCTTACCCAGGCACCGAACTTTATAGTTACGTAAAGGAATTAGGCTTAGAAATGTCCGAGGACTGGAACCAGTACCATGAGCAAACGCAAGTTTTCAAAAACACTCTCTTGCCGCTTGAAAAGCTAGAGGAAACCAAAAAAGCACTCTACGACAGCGTCTTTACCCCAACATACTACCTACGAATGAAACTCAGAGGAGACTTCCATAGCGAAATCATGGCGCGCATGGCACTAAACCATCTCGTATGGAAGTATAGGGCGTCAAGATGGGCTTTTAGACAATTAGGCAAAGTGAGGCACACGAAAAAGAGCCCAGGCGGGCATAGTACGCCAAGCAAAGACCAGCAAGATTAAGCTCATCGCACCTTTAAACCACAAGCGTAAATTCCGTTTCAACCGACTGCCGCCATTTTACACTTTCCATTAATTTCGCCAAAAAACACCAAATTTCACCATGCCCTAAGACCGCCATAACGATGACGCAAATCTACACTTCAGGAAAACCGTAGACACTTACAGAGGCAATCGACGATTTTTTGGTCTTTTTTCTGGCTGCATAGTCAACTGTAAAAAGTGCAACAACCACAACAATAGCTGTAACGGCAACGACTATTACTAAGTCATATCCCAAGGTAACATTGTGTGATGGAGCCGGAGTTGAAGCTTGGTTAGTGACGTAACCGGAGAAGCAGTAAACGTTCCAGTCGTTACATCCTATGTATAATCTATCGTTGGCTATGGTCGGTGAAGACCAACTGCTGGAAGGCGTGGTGGCGGTTGCAATTTTTGTGCCGTTACTTGTCGTATCAAGCACGAAGATATCGCGTTGACTAGTTGTAACGTAGATTTTGCCGTCAGCGTAAGAGGGTGAAACATACAACTCATCCCCTGTGTAGGCGCTCCAAAGGGTGTGACCGTTCGTTGCGTTTAGACAAGCTATGTTGAATATGTCGATGATGAAAAGTTCACCGTTAACATAAATTGGGGAAGAAACTATGAATTCAATGGCGGCTGGATTTATGAATTTCCATATAACAATACCTGTCGTAGCATTTACAGCATAATAAGCTCCCCAGTCGGAGGATGCAAAGACCATGCCTGCTGCGACTGATGGAGAACCAAGCATTTCTGTGCCTCCCACGAATGAATATTGATAGGGAAGTGGTAGCTTCCAAATTACAGCTCCAGTGTTAGCGTCTAGTTTGTAGAGAGTGCCTGCCGTTGGTTCTTGAGAAGTGAAGTAGACAGCGCCGTCGGCAAACGCTGGAGAAGATTCAATTGGCCCGTCTGTTTTGGTCTTCCAGACTATGTCGCCGTTGTTTGCGTTAAGGGCGTAGAGGTAGCTGTCTAAGGATCCTATGTAGACTATGCCTCCGGATACTACTGGTGAAGATTTAAGCACTAAGTCCCCAAACGTGAAAGGCAGGTCGCTATTGACAAATGTTTTCCAGGCGAAGGCACCTGTGTTAGCGTTAAGACAATAAACGTATCCATCCTCGCTTCCCACGTAAACTTTGCCGTTTGCAACTGCAGGCGAAGATATAATTGCACCGTTAGTGGTGAACTTCCAGATAAGATTACCGCTCGATGCTCCAATAGCGTAGATGTTTTTGTCCTGTGAACCAACATAAACTATTCCGTCTACAACACTCGGTGAGGAGATAACTGACCCGTCAGTTGTGAATTTCCAAGCCAAAGTAAGGTTTGAAGGACCTTCTTGAGCAGTAGAGGAATGCGTTGGATCAGCCCGCCACATAGACCAATTACTAGCAGTAATTGGAGTTAGAATCGGCGTTGGCGTTGGTGTAGGTACTGGCGTTGGAATCGGTGTACCTGTTGGAGATGGAGTCGCTGAAGGCGTTGGTATTGTCGTAGAGTTGGTCCCTATTGCCCACAGCTGGTTGACCGTGGAGTATTCTGTTCCTGTGAGCGTATCGACCGCTGTTGTCACATCGCCTGGAATGATGTACAAATTGCCGTACGCAATTGCAACAGACTCCCTTGGAGGCAAGGCTTCTATAGGAAGCGTCCAAATGGGCTGCCCAGTGTAAGCGTTCAAACATGCAAATTCGGAGGTTCCGGGTGGACCATTATATGCCGCGGTTTCGCCTGTTGTTACATAGACTTTGCCGTCTGCAACTGTGGGCATTCCTGGCCAGATAAGTGTTTTATCTGACGCGCTATATTTCCACACTAGATCACCAGTTGCAATGTCGATAGCGTAAAGATATCCGTCTTTGTTCATTTCATAAACCGTTCCATACGCTATCGCGGGACCTGTGACGAAGTAGCCGTTTGTGTCTGGAGTGTATGTCCAAAGAATTTGGCCGTTGATGGCGTTGAAACAATACAGTGTATTATCATCTGTTCCTCCTCTCAAGAATCTGCCATCAGAATAGGCGCCATTGAAGATCATAGGTCCCTTTGTGAGAGTAGTCCACAAGACTGCTCCTGTCGTCGCATTGAGCGCCATTTGCTGATTTTCAAAAGAGCCCGGAAACACCATGCCGTCACCGTATGTTGTTCCGATGCCGGTTATGCCACCGCCTGGAATATAGGTTTTCCAAGCCATAGTTGGCGGCTTTGAGGGATCAGAAAAGTTCCAAGCTTCAATATAGGAATTGAGCTTTATGTAAAACATTTGCTCTTCTGGGCTGTAGACATCGGCGTTGAAAATACCAGTGTCGGCGCAGAACGAAGAGCTAGTCCATAATATATTTCCCGTGTTTGGGTCAAGACAAGTGCCTTCCACAATCATGTGTGAACTATCGATTTCGTAGGCTATCGGCCAAGTTTTATTCATTGGAATTGCTGTTTGCCAAACGATGTTTCCTGATTGGTCAAGTGCAACAACTGAAGTGTTGGTGCAAGCGAAAATCATTCCGTCAAAGGCTGCGATATAGGGTTGTATTCCTGTTATGTTAGCTTTCCAAAGTATGTTTGATGTGTCAGGGGCTGGTCCCGCTGAGAACCGCGTGAAAGAGGAATCGCCTTGAAATTCTGGCCACTCGTACTTATTTAAAGTGCTATTGGCGGAGGTTGTATTAGCGTTCACCTGAGCACTTGCATCCGCATGAAAGATTGAAATAGAAGCAAAAACTGATGAAAAAAGCAATAGAGCCAAAATGACCATGGCTAGAATTTTTTTGGGAATTGCAATTACCCCCTAATATTTATGATATAGAGATTTTCAATTAAGAGGTTAATGCCTTGAGCCCCGATAATGGTATGATGATCTATTTCACTATAAACCTTGTGGAAACTTGTGATTCCATAATTTCAGTTACATTGAAACAGAAAAATGCAAAGATAACGCAAAAAATAAAAACAAGAGAGAGCGCACAATCTTTTTTAAGTTGAAAAGAAACGTTAAGATAAATGATAAATCAGCGAAGAGAATTTGAGGGTGGATTTTAAACTTTGACAAGTAAAGGTCCGTTACTTATGACTTCTTGGAGGGCAACAGGCGCTTGCAATGCCCGTTGCAAATACTGCAATGTTGACGCTACAGGTAAGCATGCCCCCAGAGAAATGAGCACAAAAGAGGCACTACATTTAGTGGACGAGGTTCATAACTTCGGCGTAAGATGGTTCGGCATAAAAGGCGGCGAACCCCTAATGCGTGAAGACATTTTCGAAATTATAGATCACGCAAAGAGTCTAGGTCTCAACGTGTGCTTATTAACTAACGGATGTTTTGTGGACGGAAAAATTTACGATAACTTGGTCAAAAATCAAGTTTGGACATCCGTAAGCATAGACGGTCCAGAAGAAATCAATGATCAATTAAGAGGAAAAGGATCATACAAAAAGGCGCTGGCGGCTATCCAGAAGCTATCGAAAGGCAAAATCCTAAATGGCTTAGCATGCGCAATTACAACTATAAACTATAAGCATTTAGACCACGTCGCAGAGTTAGCTGAGCAATACCATGCCAACTTTGTCTGGTTTAACCATCTTGTTCCTAGCGGAAGAGCAAAAGAAACAATGGAGTTAACTCCGACTCCTGAGCAGTACGAGTGGACCCTCAATCATATATGGGACTTAACCCAAAAATATGAAGGAAAATTTGAGATCCATGTACATTGCCCGCATTATGCGCGTGTTGTAAAACAAAGAAACCCTCTGAATTTTGACGAGTGGTATGAACATAAGTTTCACGGCAAATGCACCTATTTCGCTTTTGGCGGATACTTGAGTGTAACCGAAAATGGCGATTTAATACCATGCTTCTACACCGATCTTCAGCCTTCAGAACCAATGATGCTGGGAAACATAAGACAAAAAAGCCTTACCACGGCATGGAAAGAAATCCAGCAATCAAAGTATTACAAGAGCTTCCAAGATAGAAACGTTCTGAAGGGTAAATGCGGAGTCTGTGAATACCGAGAACTCTGCGGAGGCTGCAGAAACAGAGCGTATGCTTACACAGGAGACATTTACGAATCTGACCCAGCATGCGCATATGTACCTGAAAGTCTTCGCAAAAAATAGTACAACCCCTCATTTCTCATTTATGAGACAATAAAAGAAAATATCTTATAAGTAGATAAGAGCCGAACATAGATAAGAGTAAAAATGAAACGAAAAGCTATTATTTGCCTCGTCTTGATAGCGCTATTTTTAGCCTCAGGCGTTTTAGGAAGCATTGCCTCCGCAGGAAGCCAATCGAGTGTAGATTCATGGCCCATGTTTCACGATGATATTGCACATACAGGCTATTCAAATTCACCAGCGCCAAAAACAAACGAAACATTATGGAAATTCAATACTGGTGGCCAAGTGGGCTCACCCTCAGTAGTTGACGGCGTGGTGTACGTAGGCTCGTATGACCATAAGATTTATGCTTTTAACGCTTCCACTGGGGGGATAATATGGGATTCACTTACAGGTGGCATAGTGATTTCTCGTCCCAGCGTGGTTGACGGCATAGTTTGCGTAGGTTCAGAAGACCATAATCTTTATGCCTTTAACGCTGCTAATGGCGACCAATTGTGGAAGTACACAACAGGGTACTATGTTGATTCAGATCCAACTGTTAGCAATGGAATAGTTTACTTTGGTTCAGAAGACAAGAACGTTTACGCTTTGAACGTTACAACAGGAGTTTATATATGGAATTATACTACGGGCGGCAAAATCATGCTGTCTTCTGCCGTCGTGAGTGAGGGCATAGTTTACATTGGCTCATTGGACGACAAGATTTACGCTTTAAACGCTACAGACGGCAAGCTAGTTTGGAGCTTCACAACAGGCGGCAACGTAGTTTCTTCACCCACGGTTGCCAACGGCGTTGTTTACGTGGGTTCATTAGACCATAATGTCTATGCCTTAGATGCTTCTAACGGCGAATCAATATGGAACTTTACCACTGGGGCTGCTGTCTACTCTTCGCCTGATGTTTCTGGCGACTTAGTTTACATAGGATCATTAGACAACAGAGTTTACGCACTTAATGCATCTAATGGCAAAGACGTTTGGAACTACACAACCGGCGGTAGTGTGGCATCTTCTCCAACTGTTGCTGGCGGCGTGGTTTACGTAGGATCTGAGGATAGCAAAATTTACGCGCTGAATGCTTCAAACGGAGGATTCTTGTGGAACTATACAACTGCTGACATAGTGATTTCTCGTCCTGCTGTATTTCAAGGCGTGGTTTATGTGGGTTCGTGGGATGGCAAAATTTACGCTTTAAACGCTAGCAACGGCGGTTATATCTGGAGTTATGCGACTGGCGGTGAGATCGATTCGTCTCCGACCGTGGCTGGTGGTTTAGTTTATGTTGGTTCCCACGACGGTGCAGTGTTTGCTTTGAATGCCTCCACGGGCATGGTTGGTTTCAATTTGGAGCTTCATAACAATGTGGTTTGGAGCTACGCTACTGGGGGCATGGTTATGTTTTCTGCGCCAGCGGTTGCTTACGGCGTACTTTACGTAGGCTCATATGACGATAACATTTACGCTTTGAACGCTACTAGCGGTGCGTACATGTGGAGTTACAAAACTGGTGACCCAGTGGTTTCTTCACCTACAGTGTATAACGGTATGGTGTACGTGGGCTCAGAGGACCACAGTGTTTACGCTTTAAACGCCTCCACCGGCGCATTCATATGGAAGTACACTACTGGCGGCCAGATATTGGTGTCCTCTCCTGCAGTCTATGATGGTAGAGTCTACATTGGCTCAAATGACAATAACGTCTATTCGTTAAACGCTTCCAACGGAGCACTCATCTGGAATTACACTACAAACGGTTATGTAGTTTCTTCTCCCACAGTTGCAAACGGCATAGTCTACGTAGGTTCATACGACCATAAAATTTATGCTTTAAATGCTAAAGACGGTAAGCTTATTTGGAATTATACGACGGGGGGTAATGTATCCTCGTCCCCTGCCATAGCAAACGGCGTAGTCTATGTAGGTTCAGGGGATGACAAGGTTTATGCTCTGGACGCATCAAACGGCAAAGTCGTGTGGAACTACACAACCCAAGGAGAGGTTGCTTCTTCGCCTGCTATAGCAAATGGAATAGTTTATGTAGGATCTTATGATGGCAACGTTTATGCTCTGGACGCCATGACTGGTGCTTATATTTGGAGTTATGCAACTGGAGGAATGGTTGTTTCTTCGCCCGCCATAGCCAACAACATAGTTTACGTTGGCTCATACAATCATATGCTGTATGCGTTTGGTTCTTTATCAAGCAAACAAACCTATTCTTTATCGTTCACAGTTCTTATTGCGTTAATTTTAGCGATAATTACAGTTTCATCTGTGGTATTAGCGACTGTGCTCTATAAAAAGAAGCATAAGCCATAGTTGCTTGCGAATGAAACTCTGCTTTTTCAAGTAAAATAACTGTGGTAACCGATTCCGCTTAAAACTTGCTTATTAACAAAAGCTTAAAATTCTCAAACAACATTGCCTAAGACCTATATTGAAGTCGGAATGATTAAATTCATTCTAATAACTTGCATTAACGTGTATAGTGATGAAGACAAATAAAACAAAGATAGCGCTGGTTAATTCGCCACTCCTTCAAGAAGTTGGACATCACCCACTTTTTCCCCCACTTGGCTTAGCATATATGGCGGCTGTCTTAGAACAAAACGATTTTGAAGTAAAAATTTTCGATTGCCCTGTGTGCGAAATGGATCATGGAAAGCTTAAAGCTGAATTGGATTCTTTCCAGCCTACAATAGTTGGAATTGGCTCTATGACTCCAGTGATAGAGTCAGCGCTCAAATCTGCACATGTTGCAAAAGAAGTTTGCCCTGACGCTAAAGTCATAATGGGGGGACCTCATGCAACCTTTGCGGATAAACAAATCCTTGCTGATGAGAAAGATGTTGATATTATTGTTAGGGGCGAGGGAGAGGAGACACTTTTAGAGTTGGCTAAGCAATCTCCCGAGCTTAAGAGAGCCAGCGAGATTAAAGGCATAACTTTCCGGAAGGATAATCAGATTATTCAGGCACCTGATAGACCTTTTATCCAAGACCTTGATGCGTTGCCTAGGCCGGCGTACAAGTATATTCCTGTTGAAAGATACAGAATTACGGGGATGAAGCTTCTTCCGATAATATCTAGCAGAGGATGCCCCTTCCAATGCTCTTTCTGCGTTGCATCCCAAATGTTTGGCGCAAGGTACAGAGCGAGAAGTCCAAAAAACGTTCTTGATGAACTAGAATGGCTCAGAGACGACTATGGAGCGGAAGGGATAGCGTTTCAAGATGATACGTTAACGTTCGATAGGAAAAGAGCGCTTGAAATCTGCGACGGAATGATTGATAGAAAATTAAAGTTACCATGGGGCTGTGGAAGCAGAGCGGACGTAGTTACAAGAGAAGTTTTAGCTAAAATGAGTAAAGCTGGATGCGACGAAATTTGTTTTGGAGTGGAATCGGGTTGCCAGAGAATCCGGGACTCACTAAAGAAGAGAGTTACAACTGAACAATGTGAAAACGCAATTAAGTGGGCTAAAGAAGCAGGAATATTCGTCACGGTCTCTGTCATTATAGGGTACCCTGGCGAAACAAAGGAGACATTGCAGGAAAGTTTTGATTTTGTGCGTAAAGTAGAGCCTGACGATGTGTGGTTATGTCATGCTACACCCTTTCTGGGAACTGAACTTCGCGCTTTAGTTGAGAGCAAGGGATGGAAAATGTCAGAGGACTGGAAGCTATACAACACGATGAATCCCATTTTCGAGGATCCGCTTTTGCCAGCGAAAGAGATAGCTCAGATGAGGAAGACCTTTTATAATAAATTCTATAGTCCACAGTATATTCTTCGTCAAGCTGTAAAAGGATATTTGAAAGGGAATTTGTACAGCAAGATAATGGCGAGAACAGCCATAAACTACAACCTCTGGCGAGCCAAAGCCAGCCTTTAATTAGAAATTTTTTGATTCAAATTCAATTACTATTTTCGTAGATAAAGATAACAGAACTTTTTCAGTTACTTACTTAGATATATAAAATAAAAAAAAGAGGTTGGTTGTTTATTTGGTTACCAATTTTTATGGTCGTTTTCTATTGAGCATCAGCAGAATCAAAGCGCCGATTATGATTATTACGATTATTATTGCTACTACTCCTAACTCTACGGTCGCTGTCGATGCCAAGCCTGTAACCGGTGAAGCTGTCGGTGCTGCTGTTGGTGCTGATGGGCTAGCATAGAAGTGTCCTTCAGCGTACGATGGCCAGTAGCCGTTGTTGCCATCGAAAGTAGCGTAGACTGTGAAGTTGCCCGGTATGGTCGGTGCCCATGTTAGGCTGTAGCTGCCGCTTGCGTCGGTTGTGACTGTGCCGATGGGATAATGGTTGCCGTTAGAGTCTAAAACGGCTATTTGCACTTGTACACCGTTAAAGTTGGTCGGTTCTGGTTGCTGCTGGTAAACGTAACCCATCCACGCGCTCATGCTTGCATCAGATGCGCATGGAACACCGTTTGGAAAGTCACCTGCCTGCTCCGTTTGCTTTGTGCCAGCAGAAATATCCATCACTGTACCGCTAATCACTACATCTGAGCCATAGGGTTGAACGCCGACTGTGGTTTGGCTTGGTCCTCTGCCTACAACGTAGATTTGGTTGTCGTAACCGTTAAAGAATGTTGCGTAGCCGTCCGCCATGGCAAAGCTGTCAGACAAGAATTCGCCTGTGTAATCTGAAAGAGCCCAGATTTGTTGTCCGGTTGTTGCATTGACAGCACGTACTAATGCACCCTTGAAAATTGGCGTTTCAATAGTGTGCTCGGTGGTGACAAGGTATACTACTCCGTTGCCAATAGCGTTTACGAAGGTTGGATAATTACCGAAGGGACTTTCAACACCAGAATTTGTACTGTTGCCTGCGCCGCCGTTACCAAAGGTCCACAATAGGTCCCCAGTTTTCGTATCATAACAGTAGAGTAATCCTGCGTATGCACTGCTGTAGATTTTGCCGTAATCTATTGCATCAGCTAAACTGCCTGACCCTGGGCTGCCATAGTAGTCAAGTGACGCTTGTTCTGGAGTTGGACCCCAAAGTTTACCGCCTGTAGACAAACTGTACCCGACAAACTGCATAGTTTCCCTGTATTCTTCAACGAAGACATTGTTCACTGGGTCGATTCCGGCTTCTATGACGGTGATGTTGCCTGCTGGCGGTTGTAGTGTATTCGACCATAACTTCTCACCCACTGAACCGACAGTTGCGTTGAGGTTGATACCATAGTATGTGTAGGGAGTCGCGCTTGGTGAACCGAAGAAGAGATCAGCGCCCTCTGAGGGCAGACTGCCAGAGTAGCAAAGCAATTCATCACCAAGGATAGCTCCAACGTCAGTTACGGAAAGCCCGTTGAGCACCGGCACTGAAACGTTAAAGTCATACATGCTAGAAACGTACGTAGGTGCCCCTTCGTATAAGATATAGCCGCCTGTCCAAGTTGCATCTACGGTTTGACCGGTAGGAACGCCCTGAGCGTTGCAAGCGATTTGACCTTCACTTATCGGCGGAGGAATATCTGGCGTTGTTGATGGACCAGAGTATAGATTGTCCCAAAGTCTAGACGAATTCCACTCTTGCAGATACCAGCTTGCAGGACCGGAGGGAACTGGACCATAGGGTGTCATTGTCGTTGGCCCTAGGTTTACTAGGCTAACCACCAGGTATTCACCTTCCGGACCTAGTAGTGTTACGCCTGAGGGAACGTTGGTTACGTTGAACAGTGGGTCTCCTGTGTCGGCATCATAAACCTGCCAAGTAGAGCCTTCTGTTGCAACAAGCATCGGTGGCCAAACTCCGTGTTCGTTGGGGTCTTGAGCGTCGTATATGTAGCCGAATGATAGTGCTGGTACAGCAGTGCTACTCCAAATTTGCTGTCCTGTTTGCAGGTCAACGCAGACGGTTGGTCCACTTGAGGGTTCAGTGGTACTGATTGGTTCAGTGTAGTAGAGCATTCCGTCGAGAATTAGCGGATTGTCGAATCTTTGTTCGTATGCGGACCCCTCGAAGTAACTGTCTCCTTGTATGACAAAGTTGTTTCCGCCGACGATTCCGCCGCTTTGAAGAGGCTTAGTCCACATGATATGAGCAGTTAGAGGCCCTACATCTTGCGTTGGGAACTGTTCCTCGTTGGCTCCCAAATTGGGCGAGTTGCCGATGCCACTATAGCCGGGCGAACCTAGACCTAGCCAGTTTGATGAAATCGTGTACCAGTTAGAGTTTTCACCGTAAATTGGTCGAGTCCAATATGCAGTCGGAAGCGGAGTTGCCGGTATTGCGGATATTGGCGTTGATTGAACAGTAAGCGTCGTTGACGCAGCGGCGGGCTCGTAATATGCCCCTAAGTATGCAGTGTTGGGTCCGAATATGGTCATCTGTTCTGGGTAGGTGTAGGTTTGACCTGGGAATATAAAGGTGAGAGTGTACGTGCCGACAGTTGTTGGAGTGAACGAATAGTCTAGTGCTGATGTTGGATCCGACGTAACTGCAGGCAACGGCTCTGAAGTGTTTGCGCCGTCAGGTGCCGTTACGATAAGTTTGTAGCCTTGGAATCGGATGTTGTTGAGAGGATCTGCGCCGAATATTATCTGGTTCATCCACATGATAACTTCCAATGATTGACCTACACCGACTGGGTTAGTTGAAACGCTAATGTAGGCGTAATCTTTAATGGTCAGGGCGGTAGCTGCTTTAGCAGTTGGCACTAGCATCATTGAAGCTGTCATTGAAAACATTAAGAATATAGCAATCGCAATAGTTGCAGTTTTACTTTTAGAAATTTGCATTTTTCTTTTCTCCTTAAATTTTATGTTAAAGGTTATCCCTGAATTTATTTATAAAGCTATCTGGCTACCTCCAAAAAAAGCGCTCGATTTAAAAAAATAAAAAGGACGTTTTTTAATTTGAATTCTTCAAAAAAGCATGTGTTTTTTTAAAAAACAAAAAAAGGGGAAAGATAAAGAGCTATGAAGCGAAGCTATGGTCGTTTCCTAAGCATCAACAAAGCTAATACAATGCCTATTACGATGATTAGAACGAATAGGCCAGCGATTGCAGGAACAAAGTACAAGTCAGCGACAGATGTCGGAGTAGCTGTAGGTGCCGCAGTAGCTGAAGGTGCTGATTCCACGGTCATGGCGGTTTGTGCGTTTGATCCCCAGTAACCGTTGGTGCCAGCGAACGTGGCGGTGATTACGTATTTGCCTGGAACGTTTGGAGTCTGCCATGAGTAGCTGAATAAGCCGTTTCCATCGGTCGTCGCGGTCCCTATGTGGATGAAGTTGCCGTTCGGGTCAATAGCGTCTATTGAAACTGTAACGCCTGTAAAGTTGGTTGGGCATGGTTGTTGCTGGTAAACGTAGCCCATCCAAGCCGTCATGCTAGCATCGGATGCGCATGGAACACCATTTGGAAAATCAGCTGCCTGCTCAGTTTGCTTTGTGCCAACGGAAATATCCATCACTGTACCCTGAATAGTAACGCTGTGTCCTGCTGTGATACCAATCAGTGGCGCCTGTACTGTAGTAGCGCTGGGTCCTCTGCCGACAACGTAGATTTGGTTATCGTAGCCGTTGAAGAATGTGTTGTACCCGTCTGCCATGGCATATGCTGTGGAAGCGGCGTTGGCATTTGAAAGCGTCCAGATTTGTTGTCCGGTTGTAGCGTTAATGGCGCGCGTTAATGCACCCTTGTAGATTGGTGTTTCAAAAGTGTGCTCACCAGTGACCATGTATACTATTCCGTTGGCTATAGCAGATATGTAAGTCGGATAATTCGTAGCCCAGTTAAGGCCAGCGTTAGTGCTGTTGCCTGAGCCGCCGTTGCCGTATGTCCAAAGCAGGTTTCCATTTGTTAAACTGTAACAGTAGACTATTCCGCTCATACCGCCTGTGTAAAGTTTACCGTAAGCCAACGTTGGTCCCTGACCGGTCCATCCCGTCGAGAAGAAGTTTAAAGCTGCTTCAGTTGATGTTGGACCCCAAATTCGCTGGCCTGTACTCATGCTGTACCCTACGAACTGCATTGATTCAGTGTAGTATTCAACGAAGACACCGGCGCCGCCGTTAGCTGTTGGGTCGGCTCCCTCGTATGAGACAGTCAAGTTTCCAGCTGGCGCGTTAACCGTATTCGTCCATAGTTTAGTACCGATTGTACCGCTTGTTGAGTTGAGGTTTATGCCAACGTAGGTGTAGGGAGTCCATGATGGTGATCCGAAAACATTGTTGCCGGCATTTGGCATTGTACCAGCCTCTACGATCGCCATATCGTTGTAGAAAGCGCTCTCAATAGTGGGTGTTGCTGTTAGTGTGTTAAGTGAAGGCACTGAAACGTTCCAGTCAAGTAAGGTTGGATTGCTTCCGTCAGTTATCGGTGGAACTACAGAAGGAGTTGTTGAAGGGCCTGAGTATTCATCGTCCCACAGTCTTGACGAGTTCCATTCTTGCAGATAGTATTGATTAGGTCCTGTTTGAGTAGTTACCGGGCCGTAAGGAGTCATAGTCGTTGTAGTTGGTGCGAGGTTTACTAGGCTAACTATCAAGTATTCACCTTCCGGACCCATGAGTGCTGTGCCCGCGGGAACATTAGTTACGTTGAACAGCGGCGTTCCTGTGTCTGCATCATAGCACATCCATTTCAAAGGCACTGGAGGCCCTAAGAAGGATCCGCCGACAGTTGTAACTAAAATCGGCGGCCAAACTCCGTGCTCGTTGGGGTCTTGCATGTCGTATATGTAGCCGAATGATGGCGCAGGCATAGTGGTGCTGCTCCAGATTTGCTGTCCTGTCTGCAGGTTAACGCAGACGGTTGGTCCACCAGTGTCGTCCGCGAATGATAATGGTTCCGTGTAGATTAGCATTCCGTCAATTATTATTGGATTGGTGTATCTAGTGGCGTATGCGCTTCCTTCGGCGTATGTGTCTCCCTGAATGACGAAGTTGTTTCCTCCGACCACTCCTCCACTTTGCAGCGGCGTTGTCCACATAATATGGCTAGTTAGAGACCCTACATCATAGGGTTGAACAGTGCCACCAGACATTCCACTTGAGTAGCCTGGTGAACCTGTGCCCAGCCAGTTTGACGAAATTGTCCACCAGTTAGAGTTTTCCCCGTATATTGGGCGCGTCCAGTAAGCTGTCGGAAGCGGAGTTGACGGAATTGAAGATAATTGTGACGACTGAACAGTGAGTGTTGTTGACGCTGAACAGGGCAGATAAGTATCGCCTATGTATGGACTTGGCGAAGGAGGACCGAAGAAGCCCGGGGAGAGGGGCCAATTGTATTTTTGCCCTGGGAAAGTAAAGTTAAGCGTGTAGGTGCCGACTTGGGTAGGAGTGAAGTAATAGTCCTGATTTGCTGTTGGGTCTGAAACGGTGGCAAAAGTCGTTGTTGTAACTGTACCGGTAGGAGATGTAATGGTGAGCTCGTAGTTTTGCCAGCGAATGTCATTGCCTGGTTCTGCTCCAGGTAGTACCCTGCTGAGCCACATATCGATGGATGTTCTTTGACCTACCCCTACTGGGTTAGGTGCCACATTAATGTAGGCGTATGTTGGAATCTGCCATGCAGGTGTATGTGCACTAGCGTTTGGTATTAGCATCATTGAAGCTGACATTGAAAACATTAAGAATAAAGCAATAGCAATAGCTACAGTTTTACTTTTAACAATTTGCATTTTTCTTGTCTCCTAAATTTTATAGAGAGCATTTTCAGTGGGTTTGCATATAAAGTTATGCCTAGAACCCCCAAAAAGCGCTAATAAGAAAGCTTCATTTTAAAGAAAAAATATGTCATCCTTTTGAAAAACCAATTGAATAACTAAGGATGTAAACTACGTATTTCTTAGTTAATTTGGCTTTTTAACGTAATCTTTATTATGTTATCAAACCGTTTTAAAAACACAATCAAGGGGACTTTGATGGAAAAAAACTCTGAGGTTGAAAAAGGCAAGTCAGAGGTTTACAATTCACGGGAAAACTGGCCGCCCTACACCTACAGGGATTACCCTGACATTAAACCTGGAACGTTTACATCTTTTATGGAGTTCTTGACCACTGAGAATACTTCAGGCAGATTGATGGAGCTTCAACCTTGGATTTCTGTTTGCGATTCAAGATGCGCTTTCTGCTATTTTCCAACCACCGCCACAAGCAAGGTAAAGATAGAGCCGTATCTTGAACTCGTTAAGAAAGAGCTTGAAATGTACGCCAAAACCAAATATGTGCAAACAAGCGTATTTGACGAAATAGTACTAGGGGGTGGAACACCCAGCGTCTTGGCTGCTGAGCAGATGATTGACCTCATAGACTTCTGCAAAGCAAGATTCAACATTAACAAGGAATATTTTATCAAAGTAACTGGTTCCTCAAAGACGCTCGCGCTTAAAAAAATTGACAAACTCGCCGAGTACGGCGTGTACCAAGTGGATATGGGGGCGCAAACATTTGACGACAGACTACGAAAAATGCTTTGTTTACCCGATACTGCAGCTGACGTAGAAAAAGCGGTTCGGCATGCACGAAAACTGAACTTGTGCGTATGCGTGGACCTCATGTACAATCTTCCAGGGCAGACAATGGAAAGCTGGATTAATACACTAAAGAAGACGATTGAACTTGACGTAGAAGTGGATACCTACTCGTTACATGTGGATCCAGGTACAGTACTTGAAAAAATGATTAGAACAGGAGTTTCTCCGCCGACTGGCGATGCAGAATATGAAAAGCAAATGTACATGATAGGCTATAAAATGCTGACTGAAGCAGGCTACAAGGCAGTAGGTCATGACCGCTTTAGTAGAGTAGAATGGCATATGCGAGAGAACTGCCTCAACGGTTGGCCATGGGGAGGCATACTGACAACGGGCGCGGGCTGCTTCATGGGGTACCTCCAACGGTTTTCTTACTCCAACATTGAAAACATAAACGACTACATGACAACTGTAAAAGCAGGGAAACTACCCATAAGTAGACTTTCAGAGTCAACGACTGAAGACATGATGAGACGGACAATGACCCGATTATACCTACGATTGCCAGTTAGCAAAAAAGAATTTATGCAGAAATTCGGCACCACACCAGAGAAAGTCTTTCCAAAACAACTTCAAAAGCTAAAAGAAAAGGGACTAATTGAAATTGACGACAAAGAGATAAGAATAACAAAGTTAGGTGAGATTTGGAAAGGAAATATCGCTTGGGAATTCGCGCCTAACCAAACTTAATTTTTTTTCAAATCTCAACTGCATACAAAGTTTATTTAGGGGTGTGCACTATTCGATTTCGTTTATCTTTTGGCGAGTAACTCGTCTGATGCAAAACACCCTTTTGACAGGAAAATCTCAATAAATTACTAAAAAATGGAATTGTGCACACCTCTAAGTTTATTTTAAAAACAGATTCCTTAGAGATACCCTCATTTTCAAAGCAAAAATTGCACCTACCTACCGGTACCCTTTTAGATTAGTTTCACTGGCTAAAAATAGCCTACCCCTCCCCCTCATTTAACTACAAGTTTTCGCTAGCAAAATTGACCCGACCCCTTCCTGCCTATACAGTGAAAACTAAGCGGCTACAGGTACATGAGCCTAATTGCAAGAGAGACTACAGTAACAAGCAAGGACTTGTATGCTAATATGAAGCAAAGCGTGTAATTTGAAACTGGAAATTACAACCAGAAAATGGGATTAAAAAAGAAAAGAGATTGGGATCTTATTAGTGCCTCATCGGCTGAAGCCCATACCAGGTCATTACTTTAGCAATAATAGGTACTATTATGCCTAAAGCAATGTTGGGAATGAATTGCAACACGAAGCCATACACTCCAGCTATCCCTAGATATGATGTGCTTGCCCACATATTATGGTTCATAGTCATCGCTGGCTTAAGTGAAACAGTGTAGTTGAGATAAGCTTGGATTAATGCAGTTATCACCGCAGCTGTCATGCCTGCTCCTAGCATTCGTTTGAAATTCGTTGATTTATTGCACAATGCTCCCGCCATGTAGCCGATGATAACAGCCATAACGAGGTATCCTAGCATGCTCATGTCGCCGAAGAAGTTGTAATGCCCGGAGGAAGTTTCATAATACCCTGTGTAAAGCCCTGCGCTGGCTACGTAATAGAGGCCGCCCGTGATAAAGCCTGCTGCGCCGCCAGCCCATTTGTTCCATAGTAAGCCTAGCACTAGTGGGATGCCGAGAACGATCATTTGAGCAAAGCCAGAGGTTAGAATGATAGCGATTACATTAGTAGCTCCGATTATATGGTGAGTCCCGCTGACGTTGACATAGATTGCGAGAAAGAAGATTAGTAGCACTAGAATAAGTGGTATGATTACACCGTAGAATACGTCAATTAGTTTAAATTTTTCAGTTTCCAATTTTTATCCCTTGACTTATTTACGTGGTGGCATGTTTATAAGCTTAATGCTTGAAAGCTTGATATGCAAAAGTTTCAAAGACTAAAAATATAGAATCGAAAAGCATTAAGAAAAAGAAGGCTTTGAAAAAGCTCTAATTTCAAATGAACTTTTGGTTAAAAGTATAAAATAAAAGAAAAGAAAAGATAAAGGAAATGAAGTTTATTCTTGCTGTCGCAGCATAGCTTTTGATCGGAGCACAGCACCTTTCAGGTCAACTCTTGAGGGGCAAACGAAACTACAGCTTCCACAGCCAGTGCAATAATCCGCATTTAGCTTGCTCATGGCATCAATGTTCATTTTATCAAACGCTTGCTTAATCAGTATCGGGCTGAGATTGTGGCAGCATACACGCATGCAAGCACCACATCTTATGCATTGGTATTCTTTGACTTTTTCAGGGGCGAATGCTTTGGCTTTAGGCAGTTTGCGCTCTTTCGATTCGGTGGTGGGTTTGAGCTTGCCAACTCTATCAAGCGCTGGTACAGTTAAGTTCATAATGACTAGCGCTACAAATGAGGCGCCGAAGAACTGCAGGTAGGTTATCATGAGCACGGTCAATAGTGCCACGCCGAATCCGAAAATTACCTGTCCTGTGTAGGTTAGTGGGGTCGTTGCAGGATCTGTTGCCATAAAGAAAGCCAAGAATATCGAGGCTCCGATGAGCAGTAGGAACAGCAGGCGCACAAGGTAGTCTGTGTCACCATAAGCAAAAGACAGAATCAGTGACATTACTGCAGTGGTTACGAGGTAGCTTAGGGTTATTCTCCATTTCACGTATTTGCGTGCTACAACAAAGAAGCCGATGCCAACGATGATAACTGCGAGACTTGACGCTCCGCCAGCCCAGTTGTGGAACTGCTCTAGAAACATTGCTGTAAGCAAGTTGTTGGTTGTTGCTGCGGGGACCGCATGATTGGAGTTTGAGAAGCAGCTGATCATATATGCACCAAATCCAGACAGACCGTTGTGATTTACTGCATTTGCTAAGCCGATTGGACCCGCCATTGAAGGCACACCGAGTTTAGAGTTTTTCAGATGGTCAACTGCTATTAGCAATGTGTTGATGAAGGGTATCATAACGACTAGTTTTGCAGCTGCAGCAGGATTAACGTATTTTCTGCCAGAGAGACCGACGATTTTTTTGAAAACGACCAAACCTATGGCAGACATTAGGGCAACAAAGGCGAAACACTGAGGTGCCTCCAGAGGGAACAGTTCGATTGTACGCATAAATGGAACGCCGAAGGTGTAGCAGTCAGTGACGATGAAGCCGAAAACAGCGGCAGACATTAGGTTAAGTGGGCTATCAACTGCAACTTTGTGCAGCAAAGCGTCAAGCCCTACGGCGATGCCGACAGAGATTATGGCGCAGATGGCTACTGTAAGCCCCAAGTTCCAGCCTGAGGGGGTAGTCTCGGTTGACCAAATAGCAGCTGTGACGACGGTAAGTATGAGCACAGCAAAAAAGGTGTAAGTCATCAGTTTGTCTTTAGTCATCGATGAATATTCTTTTGGTTTAGACATTTTTTTATAATCTCCTTAATTTCTGCTTTCAATTTAGAGTTGGTTGGTTTTATAAGACTTTCCTAAAGCCTATGCATGTTCCATATCTGAGAAGGAAGAGTAGGAAAGTAAAAGCCAACGGGTTTTCTTTTGATGAGCAAAAATGCCTCACTTGATTGCTTTCTGCAACCTCTGTAGAGAAACAGAAAGCCGGTTTTTAGGAGCAAGTTTTATATCGCATTAACTAATCTTATTTTCAAATGTGGGTATTATATGGCTCCAAATAAGTCACCATTGTACATGGTGGTTTGGCGGTGTACAAGGAACTGTGTTGGCAACTGCATGTACTGCAGTTATACCAAAGAGTATGCCGCAGACACCGAACTGGACACCAAAGGTGCCAAAAAAATGGTTGACGAAATCCATGACTTCGGTTCGCCATGGTTTGGCATTAGCGGCGGAGAACCCTTGATTCGAGAGGACATTTTTGAAGTTATCGCTTATGCTGAAGAAAAATATGATATGAAAATTAGTCTTATCACAAGTGGGTTTGCGTTTGATGAGGAACGGTTTGATAAACTTAGAAAGTATAATGTTCACACGGCAATCAGCATTGATGGAAACAGGGAATCAAATGAAATTATTCGACGCAAAGGTAGCTATGACAAAGCAGTATACGCTATGAAGAAGCTCTCCGAGGTTGGATTACTAGACTGCTTAGTCACAACCATGACTAAGTATAACATCAAGCACATGGCGCACCCTGCAGCACTTGCAGAGGAATACAAAGCCCGCATGCTTGTCTACCATAACCTAGTTCCAGTTGGCAGAGCAGGAAGCAATATGCCTGACTTAGCACCGACACCTGAACAATATGAGGAAGCTTTTAACGAAATATACGACATCCAAAGAAAACTTATGGGCAAAGTTAAAGTCAACGTTTACTCGCCTTTCTACGCCAGAATTGTACGTCAGAAAAACCCAGTTGACTTCTGGGACTGGTATCACGAGGGCTATCTCGGAAGATGCACCATCGGCGGCAACTACGTTGGCATAACAGAAAACGGCGACTACCGCAGCTGCGGTTTCCATGAAGGCTACCGCTTAGGCAACGTCAAAGACAAGAAATTAACCAAGGTTTGGGATGACCTGCAACAAAGCGAACTGCACCTGAAGCTGCGTGACAAGAGCAACATTAAGGGCAGATGCGGAGTTTGCGAGTACCGAGAAATCTGCGGCGGATGCCGAACACGCGCCGAATACTACACGGGCGACCTGTTCGAGTCAGACCCAGCCTGCAACTACATACCAAAGCTGCTTCAGGAAGACCCAAAAGCCCTCAAAAAACAATAAACACATGATTCTTTTCTTCTTTATTTCTGTGAACAAGACTGAAGAACTACCCGCAACTAAAGAAAAGAAGATGCCATTGCTGTTTTGAAAGATGCTGCTGAGAGATTCTTGCCGAAAAGAAGGTTTACCTGCTACCTTGACCCGTTTAAAGATAGATGAAAACCTCAAGAACCCGTGGTGACATTGCACATGCGTACAAAGACGCTACGTGAAAAAACGCTTATTCTGGGCTTTAGGAAAAAAACATTCTTCTTTATTTTCAAGTTTGCGTTTGATTGTAATTGCTTAAGATTTTGAAGATGTCATACCTGTCGTTTGAGTAAATTAGTTCTAAAAATGGGCAACTGACCATATTACTATTAAGTTGGTTTTTGTCATAAACGATGAATCCAATGTTGTTTTCTGCGATGTAGTCCTTAAAGTCTGAGGTGGATACTGTAAATTGGCCAGGTTTGAAATTGAAGAGGCTTTCCAGTTCGTTTGGCTGCAATGTTGGAAAACTGTTTTTTGAAAGCGTAAGAACCTGATACTGCCTTGTAACTGTCTGGTTGACGTTGATTTGGTTGAATTGGTATTGGAATCTCACAGCATCTATTTGTCTACTTGCCAAAGCACCGATGTTTCCCCAATCGGGCAAATCAGTAAAATTAAAGGCGAAAGCAATCTGGTTTTTATCGTCATAAAGACCTATGTAATTATCTTTTAAGTCTGAACTTGTAAAACTAACAACTGCCCATTCTGTTCCCTCAGTAGTTTTTGAAGACACGTTCCATGGGTTAACCCAATTCATTAGTTGAGGTATCTGCGCTTCATCAAAGTCAAATTGAGGGTCAAAGTAAGTGGTTAAGTATAATGTTACATTAGAAATGTCGTTGTTTAAGGGAGTGACAGCCCATGAAACGTTGATTGGGTAACTGTCATTTTGAACAAACATTGTCTCCGTTAATTCTACATAGTCATTGGAGTAGAGGAACTCAACCTTTGCGGGGTAACTTTGCTCATCAAAAGATATCTCCATGCTTAAGTCAGAGAGAGCAAATTTGTAATTCGTGCCATTTTGTGTGAATGAGATAAAATCGCCAGCGGTAGAAGAATCTGATACTTGATACCAGATTTGATTTATGGAGACGTAATTTTCTTCGTCAACATCACCGTTCGCCTCGTAAGCCTTCACCAAAGTTTGGGGGTCCTGAATTGAGTACGATAGACTCAAAACGGACTCGGCAATGTCATTTGTTCCTTCGCCCGCACTGGTTTGCGCAATTACGGTTTTGCCAGAAAAGATTGAAAACCAAAAGCCGGGAATTTGGGTATCCACCACGGTTGCGTCGCCGGGATAGTTTTGTTCAAGCCAAACTCCAGCATCATACGCTTTTATGTCGGTTGTCGAATAGAAAACGCTGGCTTGCATGATTTTTCCATACACAACATTTGACCGACCAACGAGCATTAAACACATTAATACAATTAAAGAAACAGCAGCTATGGTTAACCAGTTTTTACGGAAACTTTTTTTGTTTTTGGCATAGTAAACTATGAACTTTTCTTCAATAAAGACAACGGAAACAGCCGCGAAAATTGCCATAGGAGGCGTCAAATAATAAATGAACCATTGAAAGGGCATGTACAAACCAAAAATGTAAGATTCAGCGAAAAAAAGAGGAACAAAGAAACTAAGCATCAATATCGCATAAAAAATCAGGTTCTTTTGTCTTTTTAAAAGATAATATGAAATAAAAATGCCGCTTAAAGCAAAGATAAATATGAAACCGAAATTGACCAAGAAAGAATTAAAGCTTGCTGCTGGAATCTGGGTAGCATAACTTTTTTCGGCAAAAAACACGTACTCGATGACAAGACCAAGATAAGGAACCATAGCTTGAAAATAATAGAGGAAGAATGCTATTCCTCCGCCTAACATTAGCGCCACTACAACTTTAAGGTAGGCGCCTTTGGATTTTATTAGCATATAGAGCAGAATTGGAAGCAACATTATAACGCCAAGAAACGCAGCAAGCTGATGAGACAAAACAAGAGCAAAAGCCGCAAAAAAAGTGACCACAAGATACCCGAATTGCTCTATTGCTAAAGTTAAATAAAGAAATACCAAGAGAATAAACGTTATACCAAGCACTGTCGTATAGCCCCCCCACGCGTTGGCCTCGTAGATAGGGAAACACATCAGCAACAAAACAGCGGCCACAGCTCCGATTTTTTTGTTAAAAAATTTTCTACCAATCAAATAAACAGAGAGGAACAGCAACCAATCAATTATTACCGCTAAAGCTTTTACTAAAAAAATCTGCTGCCCAATGCCAGTTGCACCACTAAAAGAAATAAGCATTGTAAGCAAAAGCTCGTAAAGCGGAGGGGTCCAGCCTAAGTTAACTAAGGGGATTTTTCCTGTTTGCAGGAAGATTTGGGCTTTTTCCAAATGAACAGCAGGGTCGTTTCCTAACACTACGCCATTCATTGATATGAGGGTGTAGAAAATGATGAAAATAAGTACAGAGAAAACAGTGATAAAGGCGATTTCAAGTTGTCTCTCTGTCAATTTACCCATCAAGGCGTGTAGCTATCCCCCGACTAGAGTGGCATTAGCTTTAACCTTAAAGATGGCAACTTCATTGTTAATAAATACAAGGTTAAATGTGGGATCGCCAGCAAATTTGGGGTTTAATTCAAAATCGCGATTTGCAATATAGGAAATTGAATTTGCTTGTATAGCTGCTTGGTAATCGAACGTGGTCATAGGCAAAGCGACAGTTGGTTTTTGGGCAGTTTGAACATTATCAGTTATTGTTTTGTTGAGGCTTGCTTGGTTTTGTATGTCACTTTCGGAAACCTGGTAGATTCCAACTAACATTTGAATTTCTGCTGTAGTTTTGCCTTGTAAATTGTAGGATAATTCTGTAACGCATGGATTTTCTGAATTAAACGAGGAAATTTCTGGCTGATTTTCAACAAAAATTAATTGACCACATTCCTTCATGCCAACATCTAACATTGCAACTGTATTTCCACTCGGTTGCAGAAATTCGCCTTGGGAGTTTAAAATGAAATTAACCCAATCCAAGGAAACATTCTGATTGTTACTCTGGATTGCTATGGTCATATTTGCGAAGGCAACTCCCTTTGAGACGGTTAAAATTTCTGAGTAATTGAAGTCGCTGTTTCCTTTGTTAACGATAATTGATGGATTATCAGTTTGCGCGCCTACGAGTTGCATGTTAGTTACAGGTATCTGTGTTATGTCAGTAGATTGAACAGACCCACCATTCTGAGAAAGCAGAGTAATCTCGCTATCATTAAACTGAAAGAATGAATAGGAAAAAGGAGTCCAGCTAAGATCAGCTAAAAACTCGGGATTATGTCTACCAATGTATCCGCCATCTTCCCTAACCTGAATGTAACCATTATCAATTATGTAATCCGTGTCAAGCAGATTAGCAGCAACAGTGGCCGGAGCCAACTCTTGGTCAACCGTTAAATATTGTGGGGAAACCGCACTTAAAGTTGGCCGCTCAGCAAACCCGCCAAGCCACCACCCGTAAAGAGCATCGGAAACAAACACTGAGCCAACTGGCGTGTTTTGCTTAGCCCACTCTATTGCTTGGTAGCCAGGGTTGTTCATAACTTGGTAGAAACTTTGAATTGTGACGCCTTGCCAAGGAGTCAGAAAGATTGGAAGAGTGAAGAGGAAGATAAGCACGAAGCCCAATAAAAAGGCAGAATAAATTGTTTTATGAGTTATCCGAGTTAAGATTCTTGATCTTAGCTTGTTTACAGTCTTCTTTGTTTTCTGCATTTGGCTAGTTAAAACACGTAAGGTGTCTATTACTTTTGCAAAGTATCCTGAGGCATGATCAATCATCATAGCGAAGAGTATTATGACGGGTAAAATTAGGAAGTATAGAAACCGATTGTAATCCACATAAAGCCCAAACATGTAGCCCTGTGTTAACAATAAAGGAACTAAAAGCCACATGATAAGGAGAAACACCGGAAGCGAAAAAAATCGTCCTTTGTATTTTTTCGATAAAAGAAAATACGGCAAAAGACAAGCAAAAAGCGCTAACACTATATCAAGAGGAAGCACTCGCGTTGCAAGCAATGCTCGGTCAATTAAAGCGGTGCCTGTAAATGTAGAGTTAGCATTCAAATATGCGGGCACTGCACTTGCTAGAAAAGGGGAAACAAGGACGGCTCCGCCAAATATTGGCAGTAACCAATAGAGGACATTTTTTCTTGATGTACCAAATGTTTTAGGTGAAATCATTACACAGAGCACGGTACCCACTGTTATGCCCACGAAAACGGCGGCGCTTAAAGAGTGAGTTAAAAATATTGAGCCAACTAAAATAGAGGTTGATACGAGAAAAGGCGTTAGCGAAAACCTGTCTCTTTGAAGGTACAGGTAAAAGGTTAAAGGAATCAAAAGCAATGTGATTACGTTGGGGTAGCCTCCCCACAGGAGCATTTCAACATCAAAGCGTGAGATTGCCACTAAAAATGCAACGATGAAAGCGGCTGATTCATTCCATACAGTTCGAGTAATCAAGAAAGCGCATAATACAATAAGCGAAGAGAATAAAGCCACAATAATAGTCTGCGCCACATAATCGGACATTCCCGTCATCAGTATTATTCCTGCAGCGAAAATGTGGTATCCTGGAAAAGTCAAGGATACGCCTCCGCCCATCTGGTAGTAATCCGTTAGGAAATTTGTGTTACCTGACTGTGTAATTGAGTTGATGACGCTGGCGTGTAAGCCGATGTCAGCGCCTGGCGGGAATGTTTGCCAAAGCATTAGAATTATACGGTAAATAAACGCGAAAGCGAAAATTAGCAATAGCAAGACATGCTTTTTGGTTGCTTTGAACATTTACCCTCGCCTTTCCGAGTTTTATCCTTTCGCATTTGATGAAATTATTAGTCAAGCTTAAATATGAAATTCGAGTATAAAAAGCCCAGAGTAATAAAAAGGAAAAAAGGTGTTTAAATGTCATGGCTTAAATCTATGATGGAAAAAGAGCCTCCAGAACCAGAGAATCCATTGGGGATAATCGTAATAGGCAACATTGAACCAGATATGCATGACACCGCAAAAGAAGCAGTTAGAAGGTCACTAAAACGCGCAGGATTCAAAACAATTGACGTTGGAAAAAGCGTTGCACCGCAAGTTTTCGTTGATAAAGCAAAAGAAAACAACGCGAACATAATTGCAATTTCAGTAAACACAGTACCTGCAAAAAACAATCTTCCGAAACTAGATGAAGCATTGAAGGCAGCCGGATTAAAAGGCAAAATCGCAATAATCATGGGCGGTGCTGCAGTCAAAAAAGAAGACGCTGACGCATTAGGCGCACTCTTTGGTAAGAACAAGGAAGAGGCCCCCGAGTTAGCAAAGAAAGCTATGGGCAAGAAATAAATCCATCAGATGAGGAAAAATGTCCTTTAAATTCAATACGAAACAAAATATCTACACTATAGGAAGAGCGAAGGTAGGCGGCCAGCCAGGGGAACTACCCACTTTTCTGATTGGCTCTATCTTTTGGCTAGGCCAGAAAATGGTTCAAGATGCAAACAAAGGCATTTTTGATGCGAAAGAGGCAGAAAAAATAATTAATACGATGCAAACTCAAAGTGACATTACTGGTGTACAATTCGCTTTTGACATTGTTGGGACAACTGAGATAGCTTTTGAGAAGTACATTGACTTTGTATCGAAGTACAGTGATGCACCACTGATGCTCGATGCGATGAGCCCTAAGACACGTATGGCAGCAGCTGTAATGGCTAAAAAAATGGGTCTTTCTGACAGATGCTTGTATAACTCAGTGTACAAAGGCGTCACCGATGCTGAATTGGCGAATTTGAAGGAAAGCGGAGTCAAAATGTCAATAGTGCTTGCTGACAATCCAAAGGACAACAGCCTCGAAGGAAAGATGTCTGTTATAGAAGAAGCATTAGCATTAGCTGCCAAAGGTGGAATCACAAAGCCTCTGATCGACACGGCAATTCCCGCATTTGCTCCAGACATGGGCACTGCAGTAAGAACTATACCTATAATGAAAGAGAAGTATGGTCACCCCGTAGGATTAGGCAGCGGAAACGTTGTCACAACCATGGGTTGGATTAAAGCGAACATTGCCAAAGAATTCCGAAAAGGATGCGTAACCGCCACCAACGCGATAATTCAAACAGCAGGCGCAAACTGGCTAATGATCGGACCCGCAGAACAAGCAGAATGGGTATTCCCAGCCGTCGCAGTAACCGACATATACATTGCATCAGCAGCAGCAGACCTCGGAACAAGGCCACTAGAAGAAACCCACCCAATCTACAAAGCTTTCATGTAAAACTCCTTCCTTTATTTTTTATGGTTAAATTTTTGAAGTGTTAAAAACTGAAACCTGTTAGATGGCTTGAAATTATCGTTGGTTTCACAGCTTTAACCTTATTGGCAACTTATCTTATACCAAGCAACTCATTGTTTGCCGTTTTTCGTTACGTTTTCGGTTTTGTTTTTGTCGCATTTTTGCCAGGGTATTGTTTAGTTAATATTTTGTTTATGAATAGAAACAAGCTTGATTTCGTAGAAGAATTAGTGTTGTCGGTTGCGTTAAGCTTTGGCTTAGATGGGCTTGTAGGTTTATTCTTAGGTCTCTCACCTATCGGGATTAACTTCACTTCAATAACAATTTCGCTTAGTGCAGTAGTGTTAGTTTTTGCTGTAATTGTTTTTATAAGAAGGTTAAGAGAACTTCACGTGCAAACTCCTGAGCAAGTAAGCACCTGAGGTTTTTACGGCGGAGATTCCGAAAGTTAAAAGAAGCTTTTTCAGTTTCTGCGTTTCTTTTCAAGCAACAGTTCCAAGAAAAAAGTAAATGTTAACACGAAGTCACTTCATACATCCAACCTGTTTCTGCAGCTCCAACAACACAATTGGAAACTTGTTTCAACATTTTTCCATCTCAAACCCTCTTAACCCCTGTTTTCTCTACTAACTAAGAAAACAATATATTGTATCCAAACGTAGAAATCCAACTGCAGAAGGGGCACACTTCAACATGAAAATTACGCTAGTTAATCCTCCTTATCCGCCAAGCGTACACTCACATCCACCATTCATTCCGCTGGGCATTGCATATTTAGGTGCAGTTGCAGAAAAAGCAGGCCACGATGTCACAGTCATCGACTGCCAAGCAGAAAAACTCACCTACGATGCCTTTCGCAAACGAATTAGCCAAGTCCCATCAGACGTTATCGGTGTAACAGCTACAACCTTACTCTATAAATCTGCAATGCAGTTAATCGACATAGCTAAAGAGGTTCACCCGGATGCAGTAACGATGCTTGGCGGGTCACACGGCACCTTCTGGGACGAAAACGCCCTCAACGAATACCCAAGCTTAGATATAGTCGTACGCAGAGAAGGCGAAACAACCTTCATAGAACTCCTCGATAAACTTCGAGGAGAAAACAGCTTCGACAAAGTTTTAGGCATCACTTTTCGCAACAAAGAGGGCAAAATCAGCCGGAACCCAGACAGACCCTTCCTTGAAGACTTGGATGCTCTGCCTTTTCCAGCACACCACCTTCTGCCGCTTGACTCATTAAAACGAATGGGCAAAGTACTTTTCCCCCTAATCACAAGCCGAGGCTGCGTTTACTGGTGTGACTTCTGCAGCACCGTCCGCATGTTCGGCAGAGGATACCGCATGCGCAGCCCCAAGAACGTCGTTGACGAAATGGAATTGGTCTATAAAAAGTATGGTGTAAGCCAAGTCACCTTTTACGATGACGCCTTTACAGTCAACCGCGATCGCGTCTTAAAAATCTGCGAAGAACTCCACCGAAGAAAACTGGATATGATGTGGGACTGCGGAACACGCGTAGACATGGTAGATCGCGAACTTCTCAAAATCATGAAAGACGCAGGTTGTATAGCCGTTTGGCTGGGAGTAGAATCAGGCTCCGAAGCCATCTTAGGCGCAATGAACAAACGCATAAAGCTGGACCAGACACGCTTGGCATATAAAACCGCACACGACGTTGGGTTAATGACCATAGCTAACGTTGTACTGGGTTTCCCAAGCGAAACAGAGCAGACCGCACGGCAAACCATAAACTTCGTCAAAGAATTGAATCCTGATGATGTAGGCTTCTACGTCGCGACACCTTATCCAGGCACGCCAATGTACGATCAAGTCATCAAGAACGGCTGGTTAAGAGTTACTGATTTCAACAAATATGACACCGCCACGCCAACCTTTGAAACGCCGTCGCTTAGCATCCAGAAACTGGCAGAAATCCGCTATAAAGCTTACCAAGAATTTTACTTGCGTCCAGGCTACATTCTGAAGATGATGCGCAGAGGCGGAACCTACGGCATCTCAGCCGTGAAAACATCAGCAGCCTATGCACTCAGAGCCATGCACATCAAACTCTCGTAGCCCCGCTATTATTTTATTTAAGTTAAATTATTTTGATTGCATTTTTGTGGTTGTTTTTTGCCACAACTAGTAGGGTAGGTCTATCGGTAGGCAGTTTTAGGCAGGACTCGTTTTGGGTTGCTTTTTTGATTCAGGGCTTGAAATGTTTGCTGGTTAAGTGTCTCTGGAATGTCTTTTTCCGTTTTTTTCACTTTTCGGGCTTTCCCGAATACTGTGACCTTCTCGGCTACTTCCAACTGTCGCCGCCTCTAAAAAGTTAAGTACAAGGTAAAAGCAAGAACACATATACCCTGAGAATCGCTTTTCCCATTAGTGACAGAAGAAAAAGGAGGATGTACGCTTTTGGCGAAAACTGTGAATCTAGCCATCGATGTCCCAAAAATCGTTACTCAGATTGCCGAGCGATACGACTTGAATTTGCCCTCAAAAATAGTGATGTTTCACTACGATGATTCAGCAGATGTTCTTTACGTACATTTTGAGTACCCCGCAAAAAGTGTTGACAGCAAAATCGTTGACAAGTACGGTGAAATTGTACTAGGGCTTAATAGCAAGGGGAAAATAGTTAACCTGACAATAATAAACGCAGCAACATACAAAGGGCAAAATATCAAAAAATAAGTAACCTTTCATCGTTAGTGGCAGTCAAGCGTTAGCTAGATTTCTCCGTATAGCCGCAGCCTCATTTTTTTCTTAAGACGTGAGCATGATAAACAAAGACACGAGTACTAAACACTCGTATCTTAATTAGAATTGTTAGAGGTTTTATGCCGATGGTATCTTTGGTGTAAATCAGGAAACGAGATTTATCAGACTTATCAGGGATCCATTCATTGTATCGGATTTGGCTTTCGACCCATTCCCTGCTGGCAAAGCTTCTATGTTTTGCAATCCATGTTCTGACCTGAGGACCTAATTCTATTTGTCCAGTGAAGATTCGTTTTTTCGGCTGGAAGAAAGCCATGTGGTTCTTTTTGTGGGTTTCTAGTATTTATCACTTAATTGTTTTGGAATATTCCAAAAAACTTATACCTTAAAAGCTCCTTTAATAATGCTATACGATGAGGTACTGTTGATTTAAACCAAGGGTTAGATGCAAGTTATGCAGGAATTAACTAGAAACAAAAGAGGGGTCGAATCAGACAAAGCCTTACTAGATGTCATAAAAGATTACCCTGGGCTTTCTCAGTACGAACTCACAAAGAAGCTTAATTGGCAAAGCGGACGGGTTGATGGCGCCATTAGAAGACTATTCAACCAGAACCAGATCGTAATCAAGAGTATTGAGAGGACTGGTAGACGGGTGAATCTTATTTACCCAAAAGACACCAAACCCCCTGACATAATTGAAGTACAAGAAAATCTATTGCAATTTGAAAATGGGCAATGGCTCGACTACGCCTTTGTCTATGCGCTAGACAGCACCACGATTGGAATAGCAGGCTGCGAAATACCAGAATGGAAAGAGTTCGCCTTCTTTACGGCAGAAATTCCAATAAAAAGACAAGAAGGAAAAATAGCTTTGCAGATTCCAGAGAAATTTAGTGGTTTTTATGGCATCGGCAGAAGGCACCTAGCTGCTTCTGTTAGCGGAAACGCAATTCTAATAACAATCTCAGGAACTATCGTAGAAGAAAAGAAATATCCTGCCTGATTAAACGAAGCACAAAAAGTCAAATAAGAAAAAAGTGTGGATGCTAAGCTTTTAGCATTTTTTCCCATCTGTTGAAGAGTTCTAGGACTTCGTCGCCGCCGTGACCTTTGAGGAATTCTCGTGTTTCTTTGTCTGCGACCGCGTTCTTTTGGAACTCTTGTATCCATTGGGCTTTTTCTGCTAGGAAGATTATGCCATCTATGCCTGTTCTTGCCGCGCGCGTGGCTACTGTCATTATTTGTTTAGTTGGTGCCACGGTGTCCCAAGTCTCGTTTGGACCTCGAACGTAGAAGTTTACGAATACTGGCTTCTTGAGGAAGCTTTTGTAGCCTCTTGCGATGGTTTCCCAGTACCATGGAGTCGGGTAAGCCTTGCTGAACATGGGTATAACGAAGTAGTCAGCGTATTCTGCCATGGCGTCGAAGTCGTAGCCGAAGCGTGCTTTGCCAAGCAACGGGTCAGGCAGGCAATTAACGAATAAGGGCTTGTTTTTGACGACGTCTCGGACTTCTTTGAGGAATTCCGTTACGGTTTTGGCTCTCCAGTCAACCCAGTTCAAACCACTTTGGCGCCACTGCTCAACGCAGCGTGGACAGACACAGAAGTCGCGTTCAGCAAAGTGTTGGCTGCTGATGCTTATGCCCGGCGTGGTTTTGGCGCATTCGGCGATTAGTTTAAGGTTGTATTCTCTGACCTCTGGGTTGGTCATGCACAAAACGTCCCAGCGTAAATTGTACTTCTTGTTCGTGCGTAACGCTGGACCATCTTTGGAGATGGATACCCATTCAGGGCGTTTCGCTGCTAAGGCGTTGTCGCCGAAGCATGCAATGTTAGTGTACATTTTAGGGTTTGGTTTTCCCACGGTTCCTGATTCTGGTTTAATGCGGTAGAAGTTGTAATCGACGCCTTCAGCAGGCTCAGGTTGATAAAGAAATACGCCGAATTTCAAAGTTTAATTCACCATTTTAACTCTTGTTTTTATTACCGAATAAAATTGCAGGTTATTTAAGTCTTTTCAGTTAACCTTTGAAGAGAACTTCTCTTACAATATTGATTAAAGCATATTTTAGGAAGGGAGGCAAATCAACCGAATCATAACCTGGCACTTTAGAGCAATCCGGCTGAGAATGGGCAAGGTTGCCAAAGCATTTACTTAACTCAGCTGCATCCCCAAACTCTGCGGGCAACAGGTTCTTTTTAAAATCATCATCCAACCTTGCCGCCGCCAACAAATAAGCACTAGCAAGCGGTTTATTTTTCAAAATCTCAGCCAAACCCTTCTCATCAACATCTATGCCTTTGACTTTGGATAGTTCGGCGGCGAGTTTCTCCAGCGGAAGATGCCTCTCTGTAAGCCTATCTAAAACGGTTCGGCAAGCCCAAATTGGCTCCTGCTTGATTAGGGCTTCAGTAACGGCTTTCCTTGCGCAATACCCGACCAACTTGCCCAGTTTCGACGCTGGACCGCCATAACTGATTGTTTTGCCTTGGCTTGTTGATGCTATGGTCGCGCTGTCAGTTATTGAGCCTGTAGCTGAGTCACCCGTGTACCTGCTTCGGACGTCAAAATCCCTCAGTGCTGCCGACTTCGCCTCTGTGGCGGTAATTAGCGAAGCAACCATGCAGCTTTCCGTTGGGTTCCCGTCGATTAAGACGATAATATTTATTGTGCCTACGATTTCTTGAACATCCATCTCTTCGCCCGAAGATTCACCATGCGAGCAGCCGGCGGTGGCGGCAACGCTGACTGAAAAATCACCAGCTTTTTTTGATACTAAACTGTAGTTTTTAATCTTTGCGGCTGTGACCATGGCAAGATAATCCTTTGCTAATCCAAGCTTAGCCGCAGACGATGTGATAAGTTCCAGCGGGTCAAGGTGCAAGGAACGGTCATTATACCCTTCCGGCACGCCTACATTGAGGACGGCTTTAACCTGTTTGTACCCGCCATTAAAGATTGCAGAACTCACAGTCATTAAAGCTTTATCTGAAAATACGGCTAGCATATTGTCTTTGATGATTAATTTAACGCTGTCTGCAAGGTTAAACTGTTCCATGCCAGCCTCCCCCTCGTAACTATTTCACTCTGGGTTTATTAGGATTTATAGTAATGGCTTTTGATGGGCACAGATTTACGCAGACGCCACATCGAGTGCATTCCACAGCATCAATCACTTGTGGCTTTTTGTTTTTGCCCTCCTCTAAAACGCCCTGCGGACAAACGCCGACACAGATAAGCCCTGTGCAGGGAGCACATTTAGCGGTATCAATGATAATAAGGGATTTATGCTGCTTGCCCATGCGAATCAACAGTTAAATAAGCACCAAGAATATATTGTTTGCGCGCATCTGGTAAGAGACCATGAAAGTAGGCTTAGTCACCTATACGCCGGAAAAAGTCGAGGGCTTTGATCTTCACGTTTACTATTCAAAATGGGCAGATGGACAAGTTTTCCCAGCAGCAAAAGGCATGCAGAATGACATTACCGCGTTTTGCGATGCTAAAGCCATCAGGGAAAACCCAGACATAGTTGCTGTCTCAAACAGTGGTCCAGCGCTGCGCAAAAATAGAAGATGTAATTTGGCTTTTGACTTTGTTTGCCCAACAAACCCAGAGTACAGAAAAAAAGTGTTAGACTACATTGAGAGCCTAAGCAAAGAAAACATCATGGGCGTAACCTTGAACCTCTACCACTTTCCAGACCAAGAATTCTGCGTCTGCCCCAGATGCGTCGAATTGTGGAAACAAAGCGGCTTAAACTGGACGCAATGGAGAGCACAAACAATAACAAAATTTGTTCAAGAAGCCAAAGCACGAGTGAAGCAGACTTTTGCGGTTGAAATTTATCCTGATCCAGTGCTTGCTAAAGAAAGATTCGGCTTAGACTTAAATGCGATAGCTGAATGTGTTGATTATTTCCATGTGCCGCTTTCGTCGAGAGATTATTTGACTATGTACTGGGTGGATATGTTGGCAAGAGATTTTGTTGCGTCGTTGAAGAAGCCTGTTGTTTTAGAATTAAGCGCCGAGATGCCAACCGACGAGAAATTGGATGCGCTACTGAAAACGGTGGCTTACGTTTCAAGGCACATGCTAGACGCAGTGCTACTTTTAGTACATAACTCAGAGAACGCTAAACAGATCTGCAGGTTTGCTGTTCAAAACATTAACTTCCAGAATTGGCTCGAAAAATACAACTTTGAGGAAATGAGCCGAATCGTCGATGATTGGGCTAAGATTTATTAAGCTTTCTACGGTATTCTCTGAGCCGCTGCATGTCAAGATCCCGGGTTAATATGGAATCTTCAGGTGCGTCGGAGACTTCGCCAAGCATGCCCCATGGAGCAAAAATTGCGGTTCTTCCACCCCTCATGCTCGAGCACACGTTTCCAACTTTAAGCACAAACAAACCATTATCCAAAGCAACCTTCTCAGTTAACGGGTGCCCTTTAACGCTTGGATGAGTACCCATCGCTGCAACTGGAAGAGAAACTATTTCAGCCCCCAAATTAGCAGTTTTTTTAACAAGGTCAGCATCAAACATATCAGCACAAACCAAAAGCCCGATTTTACAAATTTCTGTGTTAACGACAACAGGTTGGGCGCCTTTGGCGACGCCAGCTTTAATTTCAGCTTGAATAGGGTTTATCTTTTTGTATTTGGCTAAAAGAGACCCATTTTTCCACAGGGTGCTTGTGTTGTAATATTTTCCGCTGTCTTCTTCAAGCACTGTACCGCCCAACAAGTAAATATCGGATATTTCCTTAGAAATTTCAGCCAGAAAATGTAGGGTTTCTTTGCAGGTTTCCTTCGAAATGATTGATGCATCAGTGAAATCTGCCATGCAGTTGGGAACTGTGAAATATTCTGGGAGAGCGATTAGGACTGGTTTTTGCTTGGCGGCTTTCTTGATTGCTAGTTTGGCTGCTGTTATATTACCTTGCAGGGAGTCGCGTATTTTCATGTGGAGTAGGCTTGTTTTCAAGGGATGAATCCTCTGAATGCTTGTGTTTATTGAATTTCAGCTTTAAAGACTTTTAAATGTGGTGTTTTGAGGTGACCAGATTTTTTGTTTTGTTGAAATCTCGTCTGTTCAGTATTTTGCTCAGTTTCCTCACAGATGTTTATTATTTTTTTGCTTTTGTTTGCATATGGAGAAACCTTAAATAGTGGATGAAGGAAAAACAATGTATTACGAGGGAAAGAAATGGCGCTAGACCCATCAGAATACACCAAACTGTTACCAGAAGTTAGAACTTTAGTAAGCAAAGTTGTTAAGAAAAATATGGCTGACGGCTTCTTGTTTTCTGCCGGAACAGACACTCAAATAATTGCTTATGAAGCAGTGAAGTACAAACCTGACATTCCATGCCTCACTTTAGCTTTTAAGCATGGAAACCCAAAAGACGCCCAATACGTAAAGAAAATGGTTGCTCTCCTAAATCTAAAGCAGGAAACGTACGAGTTCGGCAAAGAAGATGTACTTAAATATTATCCGAAAGTTGTGGAAGCACTCAAAAAATTTGACCCCATGGAAATCAGAAACAGCCTACCAGTTTACATTGGCTTAACGCTCTTTAAAGCTAAGGGAATAAAAAGCGTATTCACAGGCGACTCATTAGACGAGCTTTTCGGGTACCCATGGCAATTCAACCTAACCGAAGCGGAATTCGCAAAGAAGCAGGAAGAAATGTGGGCAGAAATGGGCTTCTCATCACTTCCCATGGCCGAGGCTCTTGGAGAGACCATATGCGCACCTTACATGGATCCTTTGTTCATGAATTGGGCAAAGAAACTACCCATTAAATTCAAGATAAACATGTACAACGGCGTAAAATACAGCAAATGGATACTTCGCAAAGCCTACGAAGATGTAATACCCAAAGATGTCATTTGGAGAACAAAAGCACCGCTTGAACAGGGAACAGGAACAGAAACGCTCAGAACATACTTCAACGACATGATTTCTGACAAGGATTTTGAAGCGAAAAAGAAAGCAATAAAAGAAAAAGACGACGTCGAAATCCAAGACAAAGAACAATTACTCTACTACGAACACTTCCGCAAGAAATTCGGCAAACCAAAAGACGTCTTCCCAGATAACGGCGGAATACAGTGTCCAAAATGCAAAAGCTACATTAAAACAAAAATCCAGTTCTGCAAGGTTTGCGGAGCTTACCCAATCTAAAACTCTCTTTTTATTTTTTGGAATTCCGAGATTCTGCATTTTTTGAGAAAGACTTAATTCTTTAACTTAGTACTTGTGGACAACAAACGAGAGGGAATAAGTTGGCTAGTTTAGCACAATTAAAGTGGGCAATGGCGACTTCGATTTTCTTAGCAGCGTTCATATTTGGTCTTCTCGTGTTTGCAATTGTTTTCTTCTTACAATTGGGTGTTTTTACTGGTTTAGTTGTCGCTTTAGGTGGTACAGCACTCTTCATACTGTTCGAGTACGCGATAGGTCCATTTATGGTTAAAGCTTCAACAAAGCTGCATTACTTAAAGCCTGGTGAGAATCCATGGCTTGAAAAAACAGTTAAAGAGTTAGCGGACAAAAGCGGTTTACCAATGCCGAGGTTAGCTGTAGTTCCGAATAATACGCCGAACGCGTTTACTTTTGGCAGATCCCAAAGCAGCGCCACTTTAGCGGTGCATGACGGGCTTTTGAGGAGTTTGAAGGAAGATGAAATTAAAGGCGTAATAGCTCACGAGTTAGGTCACATTAAACATAAAGATTATATTGTAATGACTGTTCTTTCCGCGTTGCCGTTAATTGCATACTTAATTGCAGAGGTAACATTGATAACAGGCGCGTTAAGCGGAGGCGGAGGCTCCGGAGGAGGAAGAGGAGGAAATAAAGGCAATTCAGGTGCAATATTAATCTTAATCGGCGTAATCTCGTTTATAGTTTATATATTAACATTCTTGATTGTTATGAGGCTTAGTCGACTTCGCGAACATTTTGCTGATTCATACTCCGCTTACGTGACAGGTTCGCCTAGAGAATTGGAAAGTGCCTTGGCAAAAATCACTTATGGCTTATCCATTTCGCCCAAGCCACCAGAAGGAGCCAGAGCGTTCTACATTGCAGATCCAGCAACGGCGAAACAGGAAGTTAAGGAAATCATGGATAAAAAAGACCAGTACGACTTAGACCATGATGGCGTTTTAGATGAGCGTGAGTTGGAATTAGCGATGGAGAAAGAATCCAAAAGCACATGGCACCAAATAAACAGCTTGTTTTCTACGCACCCTCCGACATTTAAGCGCATTTTGCTTTTGCGTGAAATCGAACAGGAAATGGACACAGGAAAATACACCAGCGACAAAATGTACACTCACGTCTAGAATCACACCGATTTTTAGGTTAAAATTAATCAAACCTATGCGAAGACTAATATCTCTGCAAAAATGATTTATTATAAAACTTCCCTGAGAGAATATAAATGAATTACTGTCCTGAATGCGGCGGAGAAATGCAGTACCTTATATCCACCAAACACTATATCTGCAAAAGCTGCGGGTTATCAGTGACACAGCAAGAACTAATGGAACTACGCGAAAAGAACAGGCCAAGCGAAGAAACAGCGGAAGAAGAGAAAGAAAACCGCAGAAAAGAATACCTCAAATGGTGGCTTAGCAAGAAGTAAGTTCAATCAAAAAAAGCGACGAACCTTTTTGTTAGCTCTGACTATAGTTTCGGGGCAAACATTAAAACACTAAACTCAGCAAAGCCGTCACCATGCTTTTGAACAATAATCAAGCAAACGATATAAAAGAAAACGCCTTTAATTCTGATTCAACCAACAATAAAAAGCTGAAGCACCGTGACCGTGGACATGGAAATAATCTGCGTAGGCAACGAGTTACTAATAGGCAAGACACTTAACACAAACGCTCAATGGCTCGGTAAACAAGCAACAAATCTCGGAGTAAACGTTAAGCGCATAACAGTAGTACAAGACATCGTTGACGAAATAGCCAACATTGTTCGGGAAGCCATAAAGCGAAAACCGCAGTTCATAATCACGACTGGCGGGTTAGGACCAACTTTTGACGATAAAACGTTAGAGGGAATAGCAAAAGCACTAAACCGCAAATTGGAAATCAACCAGAAAGCGTTAGCAATGGTTAAGGAAAAATGCGAAGAATACGCCAGAAAAAGGCAGCTCTCAACAATAATTGAATTAACGCCGCCCAGAGTCAAAATGGCAACCCTACCAGAAAAAACAGAACCAATCAACAACCCAATCGGCACTGCACCCGGAGTACACATAGATTTGGAAGGAACTGTTTTGTTTGCCCTGCCCGGTGTGCCTTCAGAGATGGAAGCGATTTTTACGGAAACGATAGCGTCTATGCTTAAACAAACTGTGGGTGACAGGGTTTTTTGTGAAAAAAGCATGTTTTTGGATAACATGATGGAATCGCATTTGGCTCCATTAATCGACAAAGTCATGAGTGCAAATAAGGGAGTTTATATAAAGTCTCATCCGATGGGTGTAGAAAATAAGCCGCATATCGAAATTCACTTAACAGTTGCAGCCAAAGCCAAAGAAAGGCCCATGGAAATGCTTGAGAAAGCCATGAGGCAACTTTCAATTTTGGTCGAGGAGAATGGTGGAAAAGCCATCATCGAACAGTAACTATCAATGGCATGACTAAGCCTTTCCTCAAGAAACAACCTACACGTATGCTATAACATCAAAATATTCTTATTTTTTGCTTCATTAGAATTTTGAATAAGTTCTTGGCGATAATTGTAGTTTAACATTAGGAAATGTTGAGGTTATGGGTTGATTCTTATGTTAGTTTTCAGCGGTGGAAAAACATGGTTGAAATTCACTTTTGAAAGCTCCCGTACCTAACAAAGCATAGTACCCGCGTATTTTTCAGCAATCTTAAAAGGGGTATACTATTTGTTTGGTCGTTTCAGTATCAAAAAGAGGGTATACCCTTTGGTTAGCCAGATGCTCAAGCAGATTAAAATGCTAACCTGATAATAGAAACATGAAAAAAGAAAGTTAAAAATGGGAAAATTTAGAGTTTTTTGGCTTTTTCTAGTTCTTTGCGAAGCACTTCTGCCTTGTCGGTCTGTTCCCAAGTGAATTCTGGTTCTTCTCTTCCGAAGTGGCCGAACACCGCTGTTTTCTTGTATATTGGTCTTAGCAAGTTTAGTTGGTCAATGATTGCTTTAGGCCTCATGTCGAAATATTTCTTCGCTAACTCAAGAATTTGCTCATCAGACAGTTTCCCAGTTTCATAAGTATTCACCGACACAGAGATCGGCTGCGCAACGCCGATAGCGTAGGAGATTTGGATTTCACATTGGTCTGCCAGCCCGGCGGCGACAATGTTTTTGGCGATGTATCTTGCCATGTAACAGCCTGAACGGTCAACTTTTGACGGGTCTTTACCACTGAAACAACCTCCTCCGTGGCTTCCAACTCCGCCGTAAGTGTCAACGATGATTTTTCTGCCAGTTAGCCCAGAATCGGCTAGTGTTCCGCCAATCACGAATCTGCCCGTGCCGTTAATGACGTATTTTATGTCTTCGGCTATCATGTTGGCAGGTATAACGTTCTTGATTACTTTTTCAATAATATCTTTCTTTAATGTTGCATCGTCGACTGCCCCATTGTTTTGAGCCGCAATAACAACAGCTTTAACGCATTTTGGTTTGCAACCGTCATATTCCACTGTAACCTGAGATTTGCAGTCAGGACGAAGATAAGGCATAATTTTTGTTTTTCTGCATTCAGCTAAGCGTTTAACAAGTTTATGCGCCAGCATAATCGGCAGTGGCATAAGCTCCTTTGTCTCGGTGGTTGCGTAGCCGAAAACCATTCCTTGGTCACCAGCCCCCTGCTCGTGCCCTTTGGATTCGGTTACACCCCTAGAAATGTCTGGAGACTGCGCAGTTAATGAAACCAAGATGCCGCATGTTTCCCAGTCTAAGCCATCCTTAGCATTGTCGAACCCTATTTCTTTTAAGGTCTGGCGGACAATTTTTGGGATATCAATATAGGTGCAAGTGGTTATTTGACCCGTAATCATTACGGTTCCCTGCATAACGAGGGTTTCGCAGTCAACTCTTGCTTTGGGGTCACTGCAGAATATTGCGTCTAGAACGCTGTCGGATATTTGATCTGCTACCTTGTCTGGGTGACCTTCTCCGACTGACTCTGAGGTAAATAAGTATTTTCCGTTTCTTTTCATGGGAATCTTTCCGTTTAGCCTGTAATAGGGACATAAGTTACTTGGCGTTTTTCTTAAAAGGCTTTCTACAATACAAACAACTAATCAACAAGCAACGGGGGCAATGCTTGCTCGCAAAAACAATTTATTCCCTAAACAACATAAACAAGAATAGGGAAAACATGAAAACGCCAATATTTAGCGAAAAAGCACCAAAACCAGTAGGCCCATACAGTCAAGCGGTGAAAGCAGGCAAATTCCTATTTGTCTCAGGGCAACTGGCAATTGATCCAAAGGAAGGCAAAATCGTTGCCAAAACCGTGACTCTACAGACAAGACAGGTTATGGAGAACATAAAAGCCATCTTGGAAGCTGCAGATTATGGTCTGAAAGATATTGTTCTATCCAATGTGTATCTTTCTTCTATGGCCCTATTTGACGAGTTCAACAATGTATATGCCAAGTACTTTGATGCAGAATTTCCTGCTCGCGCCACAGTTGGCATAGAATTAAAGGCAGATGCGCTTGTTGAGGTTTCAGTTGTTGCTTACAAAGACTAATCTGCATATTCTTTTTCACAAATTATAAAAACCTAATCAAGCTTAGTTAGAGCAGGGCAAAATATGGCTGTATCGCTAAAAAAGTTTATACAAGAAATCGCTGGAAAAAAAGCTCCGGGACCGTCAACCAGCTTCACGGTATTCCATGTGTTCTACGCTTTAGAGCTTATGGCAGAGAAACCTCTGGGCAGAAACAAACTGGCTAAGAAACTCAACGTTGGTGACGGAGCAGTACGCACAATAATAAGCAGACTTAGAAATGCTGGTTTAATTGAAACCTCAAAAGAAGGCTGTAGTTTATCGAAGAGAGGTTTAGAGATTTGGGGGCAATTTGAACAAGTTTTTCCTAAACGCGTTGAGATTCCAAAAAATGAATTGATTGAATCCGAATTTTGTTTTGCTTTTTTGGTGAAAAACAGCGGGCAAAAAGTTCGGTCAGGAATTGATCAGCGGGATGCGGCTATCATTGCTGGCGCACGTAAAGCCCTAGTTATCGTTTTTAAAGATGGCCATTTGTGTATTGAATCGGTCAGTGATTGTATTGAGAAGGATTATCCGAAGGCAGCAGGCCAAATTTTTAAGGAATTCGCGCCTGAGGACAATGATGCTATTATTATCGCTGGTGCTGATTCAGCTTTGAGGGCTAAGCGTGGGGCCTTTGCAGCAAGCTGGTCACTGATTAGCGCTTAGATTTTCAGGTTGTGTATTTTTCTCCTTCGTTTAAGATTCGTTCAAGTGTTGTGTTAATGTTAGTCATGCCTTCGTTTGTTTTGGAGGAAAGGGGCATCAACAAAAATTGTAATCCGAGCTTGTTGATGGCTTGCATCATGTTGCGGCTGAAGAGGCGTTTTGTGCCTTCAAGTTTCTCTTCAATTGCATCTTCCAGCGCTCTAGTGTTAGCTGACCAAGTGACAATTGCCTGTGCATCCTTTTTTGGTATTAAATCAGTTTTTGAGAGAACATGCAACTGCGGCTGAAAGAAGCGGTTGTAAACTGCGGCTGAAAGAAACATGTTTGAAACGTAGTTAAGCGGGTTGATTGAGAAAACGGCGTCAAAGAGGTAAATTAACGCTTTAGGCTCCTTTGTTAACTCATCAACTATGTATGGTCCACTTGCTCTGAAAGCAAACAGCTCCATTTGCCCAGGAGTATCAACCAAGACGATGTCAGCGTTGACTTCTTCGATGTCGCGGGTTAAATTTTCAATCTCGTCAGCGATTAAGTCAGCTGCCATAATCAATGCGCCGTTGGGTCCTAAACCATATTTTTCCATTAAATCGCCAACATCAACATAGTTGCGCACGTCAACATCCGGCGAATAAGGAAGTTTCAATGCACCAGGATCTAAATTGACTACGGCAACGTCTTGCTTTGACATTTTTAGCCATTCGCTGAAGGCTGCAGTGAACAGGGATTTACCAGAACCAGCTGTTCCAATAATAAACGCGAGGGGCACCTTTTTTTCTCTCCACTTAACCTGTGAATTACTCTAAAAGTAATAACCTTTCTGTATTATGCACTAAGTACTGATTGCTGAAAACACATTAAATTTGAACAAGCTGTTTTGGGTTGCTTTTTTGTTTTGGGGTTTGAAGTGTTTGCAGGTTGCGTCTCTACGCGTTTGCTTGCGTTTTTCTGCGTTTTTATGCGTTGTTCTGCGTTTATTCGCGTTTCTTTGCGTTTATAAATGCTTAAGTGTAAGTGTTAAAAAGGTTATATGCCGTTAACTGAGAAAGCTACCTTTACAGTAACGCTTCAAAGCTTCGCTAAAGTGTAAATTCGTGTAAAAAGTGCAGAAAAGTCTGGACGTTTTGAGGTAGCGAAGTTTTGAGGGCTGGGTGGGTTAATATTTTAGGGATGTGCGGATTACTTTTTGGTAGACATAGATGAAGTAGATTGCTGTGAAGGCTGTCAGGGTTATTTCAATCGTGAGGATTGTTGGGTTTGTTTCTACTGCCCTGAAGTATCCTTGCAGTTTTTTAAATCTCCATACATATTTTCAAGAATTATCCCGATGGCATGAAATAGCACAAGCTTTTAACTCTCAAAAGCTTTCTTAGCTTTTATGAAAGAACTGGAAGTCAAAATTTTAGAAGTCAACAGAATAAAGATTGAAGAAACCCTCACCAGCTTAGGCGCCAAAAAAGTTTTCGACGGCGACATCCAAACCATGTTTTTTGACTTCAAAGATGGCGCAATAATTAAAGCAAAAAACGTGTTACGCTTAAGGAAAGAACAAGATAAAACCGAACTAACATACAAAAAAGTTCACATTACAGAAACAGCCAAACTGGCGGAAGAATATTCCGTTGAAGTTTCAAACCTGGAAACAATGAAGAAAATCTTGGAAAACATAGGTCTATCCATAACCGAAAGCATGCAGAAACACAGAGTCAGCTACACGCTCAACCACACACGCTTTGACATCGACTGCTACGCTGGCGACTACGGATACATTCCTGAGCTTCTAGAAATAGAATCCGAAAACATTGATTTAATCCACAAGTACGCTGCTCTTTTAGGATTCCAAGCCAAAGATTGCCTGCCATGGTCAACTGACGAATTAATCCGCCACTATTCCTTCAAAAAAGGCAAAACCGAAGATTAACACAGTCCGATGTTCTAAGGCGCAAACTTGGCAGTTTGTTTACGAACAGGACGCACTTTACCAACTTTTGGGGCAACTTTTTTCGTTGGTTGAGATTTTACGGAGGTCTTCTTCGAAGCATTCCAAGCTGGGTATTCGCCATGTTCTTTCTTAAAGCTTTCCAGAAGCTCTTGCTGCGCTGCCTTCGGATTGTCACTCAACATCCAACTGACCGCGACCCTTTCAATATATCCGTCGTCAAACAATTTTGAGTTGATTTTCCTAGTTGTTTTTCCGCCGTATCCAGCTAAGTATCCCCCAAAGGTTCTTTTAGTCGGTTTCTTTGATCTGCCAACATACAGAATGTCTGAGGCGGGTTTTCCAGTGATTGTGGTGTCAGCCAAGATCAGAACACTGCCTTTATTGAATGGCAAACTGGAAAAGAAAAGCCCTTTTAAAGGAACGAATTCGGTGAAGCCGTTTTCTTTAAGAGCCAAAGAATTCATGCGGTTCGCTAATCTGACGCGAGATTTAACCTTTCCTATATAGTCTATTTATAACTATATATTCTATTTTCGAAGTCCTTAATGGCAACTTCCATTCAATTGAAACACAGGTAACGCCAGATGCACCAAAAAGTTCCCCTCTTCGAATATGAGTCATTTGCAGTTCGCAAAACAAAATGCGCCGAATCTCACGATTTGCCAAGGAAGCACGACCGCTGAAGGTAAATAACTCAGCTCCAGTGAAAGATTATTTTTTACACAGATTGCTTGATAAGTCACGAACACCATTTTTAGCTTGAGGTAGTTAATTACACTAAACAATTGAAAATTTACCAGGTAAAGGCTCTTGTTAGCTCCACATACCCTTGATTCAGATGCAAATAATGCCTTGAACCAGAAAAAACTCCTAGATAACCCAAGCTATTTCATTAACAGGGAACTCAGCTGGATAAGATTTAACACACGCGTCCTTGAGGAAGCACAAGACCTGTGGCATCCCCTACTAGAAAGGGTAAAATTCATCGCCATCTGTGGCAGCAACCTTGATGAATTCTTTATGACACGAATCCCTAGACTCATGAAAAAAATCAAGGCAGGATCTTACGAAAAATCTATGGACGGAATGACAGCCATTGAACAGATTGAAGCCACAAGAAAAGAAATAACCCCTCTTATCGAAAAGCATGCCGCTTGCTGGCGAAATGAACTTCTTCCCGCTCTTGCGAAAGAAAAAATCTTCATTTGGAAATTTAACCAATTAGGAGTAAAAGATAAGGAAAACTTGCGTAAATTTTTCAAGCAATCCATTCTTCCGTTCGTCAAAACTCATAAGGAAGGCTTTGATGGTGCGGCAATTGAGAATCTTCACGTCACACTCTACGTATCAGGCTTTGCTAAGCAAGATTTTTACTGCTTAGTTGATGTCCCGACCGAAGAGTTTGGAAGGCTGATAAGAATCCCAAAAAGCGTATACAGCCAAGACATAGAGTATAACTTTGTCTTTGTTGAAGATTTGATGGTAAATAATTTAGACCTAATTTTCCCAAATGAAAAAAACCTGACAGCGTACCAATTTAGACTTACACGAAATGGAGAAATAGACATTCTAATGGATGAGTCAGCAGACTTTCTCTATTCTGTAAAGAAGAGTTTGTCGACCAGAAAAGCTGGGTTCTCAAGTAGGCTAGAATTTGAAAGGAAAGTGCCGGCAGTCATTAAAGAAGGGATAGCTGTAGCCTTAGGCTTGCCAGATTATTTAGTCTACGAGTTTGATGGACCACTAGGGTTCGTGGATCTCTGGCAAATGCTTAAAATAAACCGCCCCGACCTTAAAGACAAAAGTTTTCTTCCGTGCATTTCTCCACTTCTGACCCCTGAAAAGGATATGTTTGCAACCATCGCCAAACAAGACTTTGTCTTATATCACCCCTATGACAGCTTTGAAGTAATCATTGATCTGCTAAGAGAAGCCGCTAGAGATAGTAATGTTTTGGAAATCTGCATAACAATGTACCGTATGGATCATAACTCGCCGGTCGTTGGCGCATTGATAGAGGCAGCTGAAAAAGGCAAAAAAGTAACTGCAATAGTAGAATTGAAAGCTAAATTTGATGAAGAAAACAATATTCTTCTCGTTTCAAAACTTAGGGAAGGTGGAGTAAATGCCGTTTATAATTTTCCCAAGTTTAAGGTTCATGCAAAACTCTGCTTAATTGTCAAAAAAGAAAAAGATAAACTAATAAGATACTCGCACATCGGATCAGGGAACTATAACGCGGTTACAGCGAAAATTTACGGCGACATAGGCTACCTAACAGCAAACCCCGAAGTGGGAGCTGAACTTGAAGAGCTTTTCAAAATAATTATAAACGGGCTTCAAGAAAAAGAATTCAAACACCTTTTTGTGGCACCTAAAACGCTGAAGAGCGAAATTCTGGGCCGAATTAACAGGGAAATAAGTTTTCACCAAAAAACAGGCAAAGGCTACTTAGCTTTTAAACTTAATAACTTAGAAGAAACTGAAATTATTCAAGCCTTATACAGGGCATCGATGGCTGGAATCAAGATTGACCTCAACGTCCGAGGCTTATGCTGCTTAAAACCTGGAATAAAAGGAATAAGCGACAACATTTCAGTGATATCCATAGTTGGGCGCTTCCTTGAACACGCCCGAATCTATTACTTCCATGATGATGCTGAAGAGGAAGTGCTTATTGGCAGCTCAGACATGATGTTCAGAAACCTCAACGAAAGAGTCGAAGTTCTCTTATCAGTGCCTGACCCATACCTGCGTCACGCTATCCTTGAATACATGCTTAAAATCCACCTTCAAGACAACGTCAAAGCAAGAAGATTACTGCCTGATGGGACATACGAGAGAGTTACACCTAAAGAAGGAGAAGAAGTCATCAACTCTCAAGCGTGGCTTATTCAGAACAGAGGCATTTGGAATGAACGCCCCAATTAAGCCTCAAACATGCCAAAGCGATACAAGCTACTGTAAATTCGGCTCTGAAACGCTCCTAAAACTTCTTTCAATTTTTGAAGACCAAATTGAGGGCGTGATGAAAAGCGACGATATTGAATATGTTCATAAAATGCGTGTTACCTCCCGCAGACTGAGAGCTGCGCTGCCCCTTTTCAGGTTCTGCTTTTCTGGAAAAGGATTCAAGGGATGGGCAAGTCAATTAAAGAAAGTCACGCGTCTACTTGCCGATGCAAGAGACCTTGATGTTCAAATAGCCTTCATAGAGCAGTACACGAAAAAACTGAAGTCTCCAGCTGAAAAAGCATGTTTAGAAACACTGCTTAAGGATCATAAAGACCGCAGAAAAAGCATTCAATCATCCGTTGTTAGCGGATTGGAGAAACTAGAAGCATCAGACATTTTGGAGGATATTCGCAAGTTTTGTGAACAAACCATTACAGAACAATCAAACGCCACTTTTGATTCCAATCAGGTGCTTGAAAAAGCTCATTGGCACATATCCTTCAGACTAGACGATTTCCTATCGATGGAAGAATACGTTTACTTGGAAAATAAAAAGCTAAAGCACCACGAGATGAGAATATACGCCAAGAAACTCCGCTATACTATGGAAATCTTCGCACCACTATACAAAAACAAACTCGCAAAAAAGATAGAAACAATAACAGCTTTTCAAGATGTACTGGGAGAAATGCACGACTGCGATGTCTGGGTAGATTATATACCTAAATTCATTGACAAAGCAAAAGCCAAAATGAAATCCAAAGGAAACAAAAAAGAAGATACCACAAAATTTGAGAAGGCATTTTTGAACTTCTTAGCGTATGTAAAAGAACAAGGAAGAGACCACTATAACCAATTTGTTCGTCTTTGGGATGAAAACAAAAACAGTGGCTTTTTTGTTCAACTTAAAAGGACAACCAACGCGGGATTAACCATGTCCGGGAAAAAAACCAAACAACTACTTGCAAATCCTCAAGTTAAAATCGCTGTTTTGTCGGATGTTCATGCTAACCTGCAAGCCCTAGAAAGAATATTCGAAGATGCCGAAGGACTGGGCGTAGAAATTTTTCTGAATGCAGGTGACTCGATAGGGTTCGGTCCTTACCCAAATGAAGTGATAGAGATGTTATGCGAAAAAAATGTGCTAAGCATCTTGGGCAACTATGATTTGGAAGTTATAGAGGGCAAAGCCAAAGCTAAAGGCGAAAAAAAAATTGCTTTGGAATTTGCCAGAAAAGAGCTAGCAAAGTCATGCGAATATTATCTTCATTCTTTACCGTATGAACTTAGGTTTGAAGTCGCAGGCAAAAAACTGTTTGTAACACATGGGAGTCCCCAGTCGATTGAAGAGCACATTTATCATGATGCGCCAGTTGAGAGACTGAAAACCCTTGCTGATGCTGCCAAGGCTGATGTAATAATCTTGGGGCATTCACATGATCAATTCATTAGACAAGCAAACGGGTTCTGTTTTGTCAATCCTGGAAGCGTGGGAAGACCTGGCGACGGAAACCCTCAGACGGCTTATGTAATCTTGAGCTTTAGCCCCTTCAATGTTGAGTTGATTCGGTTAGACTATGATGTCACGGCTGCTGCAGACGCTCTTAGAAAAAAAGCGTTGCCTGAAAGTTTCGCTCAGATGCTGCTTCGCGGAGTATCTCTCGAGACTATAATCGAAGAGGATCACACCAAAGAAGACGCCATGGTTCAAAACTGCAAAGAAATTGCAGAAATCTCTCAGAAGATTTCGAAAATCTACTGGCAAGATACTGAACATTACACGCAGGTTGCCCGACTTGCTTTAGAGCTCTTTGACGGCTTAATCAATGTGCATCAGTTGGGCGAGCGGGAACGATGCTGGCTTGAATGCGCCGCAATTCTGCATGATGTAGGCTTGTCAAAAAATAGAGGCGGTCACAACAAAGAATCAGCCAAGCTCATCCTTAACGATACGCAACTGCCATTCACCTCTCAGGAAAGACGGATAGTGGCAAGCATAGCCCGATACCACTGCAAAGGTTTGCCCAAACCGAGACATTACAACCTTGCGACGTTGGACCGCGTAACCGTCCACAAAGTAAAGATTCTGACCAGCCTTCTCCGCATAGCAGATGGTTTAGACTACACTCACCAGTCAATCGTAAAAAGTTTAAACACCAAAGTGGGCACAAAAAGAATTATTGCGGAATGCGTATCCGAAACTGAATCGACGCTGGAAGAGCAGGCTTTTAATAAGAAGAAAGATTTGTTTGAAAAGGTCTTCGCTAGAAAAATGGTGCTAGTATGGAAACGACAGTAAAAACCGCTGGACATGTAGTTGGATTTGTCGACATCGGGACAAACGCAGTGCGTCTTTTAGTGGTGAGGATAAACCCCAATTTCTCTTACACCATCATCAGCCAAGAAAAAGAAGTTATCAGACTTGGCGAACAAGAATTCAAAGACAACATACTAAGACCAGAAGCCATGGAACGCGCCGTTTTTGTTTGCGGAAAATTCTCTGAACTCGCCAAAACTTATGGCGCCACTGAAATAATAGCCGTCGGAACCTCTGCCATTCGAGAAGCGCTAAACCAATCCGATTTCCTTCAAAAACTTCTCAGCGAAACAGGACTCAAGGTACATGTAATTTCGGGACAAGACGAAGCCCGCTTGATTTGGTTGGGCGTTTCAAGTGGAATAGATATCGGCGAAGAAAAGGCTATTTTCATAGATTTAGGCGGTGGCAGCACCGAAATTGCCATCGGAAACCAGCACGAATGCTTTTATGTAAACAGTCTTAAGTTAGGGGCAATTAGGCTAACAACTCAATTCATCGGCGAAGGCTGGACTGGACCCACAACAAGCAATGACTATAAAGAGATGAAAAATTACGCTTGCAGCAAAGTTCAAGTGGTTAAAGCGACAGTGCTCAAGTACGGCGTCAGGCTCGCGTGGGGTTCATCAGGGACAATCATAAACTTGGCAGAAATCGCGAACAAACTTTTCAAGAAAAACGGCAATGGAGGCGTTCTCACTCTATCAAGGAAGAACCTGAAAAAGTTGGCGCAGATTCTTTGCTCTCTTTCGCTCGAAGAAAGAAAAAAACTGCCTGCTATTAATCCTGACCGAGCCGACATCATAATTGCTGGAGCAGCCATAATTGAAGCGGTCATGGAAGACTTCGGTTTGGAAGAAATCTGCATTACTCACAGAGAACTGCGGGATGGTCTGCTTGTTGAATATTTGTCGAATTTTGAGGGCTTTCGAGAACTACAAAAGACGCCGATGAGAAATAGGAGCGTTTTGCACTTAGGTAGATCTTGCAACTTCGATGAGAAACATTCGGAAACTGTGGCTTCTTTGGCGTTGCAGCTTTTTGATAGCGCAAAACAAATTGGGCTACATGATTTGGGTGAGACAGAGAGAGAACTCTTGAAGCATGCTGCAACGTTGCATGATGTCGGCGATTTTCTTTCGTTTAATGACCATCAGCTTCATTCTCACTATATTATTAGCAACGCTGAACTTCTGGGTTTTGACCAGAGAGAAACCCAAATAATGGCTAACATAGCACGTTTTCACAGGAAAAAGTTACCTTCCAAAAAAGCACTGAAAATTACAGGATTTAACGAAAAAACAAATGAGACTATTGCCATTCTTTCAACATTTCTCCGATTCGCAGAAAAGCTTGACCGAAGCCACTGTGGACTTGTAAAGAAAGCAGAATTTGTCAAAGTAAATAAAGACCAAGTGCTGCTCTCGTTTTATTCAGACTCAGACTGCAGCTTTGAAGAATGGAGTATCATCCAGAATCAGCAGGCGTTCTATGAAGCATTCGGAAAACAGCTGGATGTTCACTGCATAGTTACGCCAAGCACGTAATTAAGTGCTGGAGCTCTAAACGAGTTTTTTAACCCTGCATTGCAAATGGGATTCCGTTTTGTTTCCTGCCGGGTACATAGTTATTCTTTTTCCAGTTCAACCTTAGCCTTGTCCAAAGCTGCATATTGCTCTGGGCTCAGAACAGGATATTTCAAATCCAGCTTCTTAATTTGGGACACTATAATCTCAGAGATTGATGCATGGGTAACCCATTTCTTATCTGCAGGGATAACATACCAAGGCGCCCATTCAGTGCTTGTCTGGTTAAGCATATCTTCGTATGCCTCCATGTAATCATCCCATTTTGAGCGTTCTGAAAGGTCCGTAAGCGAAAATTTCCAATTTTTGTCAGGGTCTTCGAGGCGTTTAAGCAAACGCTGTTTCTGCTGCTCCTCTGAGACGTGGAGGAAGAATTTCAGCACTACCGTGCCGTTCCGAACTAAGTGCCGTTCAAACATGTTTATGTCCTCATATCGTTGATTCCAGAACTGCTTTCCCTCCACCGCCAGGGGTAGCTTGGTCTTTTCTAAGACCTCTGGACGAACCTTAACGATGAGCACATCCTCATAGTATGAACGATTGAAAATGCCTATGCTTCCCCTTTCTGGAAGTGCTTTCACGTGGCGCCATAGAAAATCGTGATTCAGTTCTTCTTCGGATGGAGTTTTGAAAGCAGTAACTTGGCAACCTTGAGGGTTAACCCCCGACATTACATGACGGATTGTACTGTCTTTTCCAGCTCCATCCATCCCTTGGAGAATAATCAACATGGAATAGGTGTTGCTTGCCCAAAACAACTCCTGCATCTCAACCAGTTTCTGCCTGTTCGCCTCAAGAATAGCTAGTGCCTGTTCTTTTACTGCTTTTTTGCCCTCTTCGTCTTCCTTTTTCTTAGCCCATTTCGGAATCCAACCTGAATCAAAATCCTTCAAACTAGTCTTTTTACCAGACGACACCTTGAAATCTTCTGAATCCATCGACACCTAAAACAGCCTCATTGAGAATAGGTTACGCTGCCTAATAATAGCTACTCTATCAATCAAAGAGCTATACAATTAAGATAACCAACCCAAAAAAAATCGATCAAGATTGGTATGTGATTGCTAACCAACAACAAAATAAAGGGGATCTTATTCGAAAAAAGCCTATTAGAAAAACAAGATACCCACTAATCAAAGGAAAAAAGGGAGAGAAGAAGCTAGCTGGATCTTTATTTTAAGTTTTTATTTCGCTGTCTGAGGTCTTTGCCTTTTCTGACGTTTCTGCAGCAGTTTCCTCTTTGCTTGGCTGCTCCGTTTTGGCTGATGTTTCCGCTTTTGCTGCTGGTTTCTTTGTTGAAACGATTTTTGGCTTTGGACTGGGCTTTGTTACTGGGGCGGCTCTGGCTTTCGGTGTGGCGGTCTTGGTCTTTAAAGCTGGAGCTTTTTTGGGCTTAAAAGCTGGAGTTCCTTTGGGTTTAACATTGAGTTTCTTTTTGGTGTTCCAGATTGGAAGTTCACCGTGATCTTCTTTGAATTTGGCAAGCAATTTTTCTTGCATGATTCTTGGTTTGTCGGTTAGGATCCAGCCTATAGCGACCTTTTCTATGTAGCCTTCGTCGAAAAGCATCTGGTTGATCTTCTTACTGTTTTTTCCTCCGTATCCTGCCAAATATCCGCCCAGTATCCTTTTGACGGGTTTTTTTGTGCGTCCTATGTATAGAATATCAGATTCTGGTTTTCCTGAGAGTTCCTTATCCACTATTATGATGACGCTACCTTTGTCTGAAGGTAAATTTGAGTGTGTTAGCGTTTTCAGCGGGAACCATTCGGTGAATCCTGTTTCGATTAAAGTTTTAGAATTCATGATTCACTAAGGACTGGTAGAGAGATTTAACTATTTCTACTGCCGTGAAATGTAGCAACTATATGTAGCGCGTGGGCGTTTACTGTAGTCTGCTATTGTTTCTACTCTGGAGGATTTAGGCTCGCTTTCTTTCTCGATAGTCAGGAGGAGAGCTTGAACTGTTGATAAGAAAACGCTACTTTTTCGAATGTGAAAGATTGCAATCCACAGAATATGAAGCAAAGAAGATTTGCTCAGGAACCAACGCTGAGCCAGAGATGTCGCAATATTTATAATTCGTTTTCTACTTATTACCGTTAAGAATATCAAGATTATAATTTCCGAAACCGTTAACCCGCACGCAGGTAAGCGAAACATCAAAGTGATATCTATCGCAGGGCGATTTCTTGACACGCTCGAATCTACTGTTTCCGAAACAACGGAGACGAGGTAGTCTTGATAGGAAGTTCAGACATGATGCCCCAAAATCTCAACGAACGAGTCGAAGTGCTTTTCTCTGTGCCTGACTTGCTCATAAGCCGAGCGATTCTGGAAAACACATTCAAAATACATCTTCGGGACAACGTGAAAGCCCGAAGGCTTCTTTCAGACGGTTTTTACGAAAGAGTTATGCCGGATGAAAGAGAAGAGAGAATAAACTCACAAGCTTGGTTGATCAAATCGAGGGATATGGCATGAATACTCGCTTTGACCCTAACGGCTCCATGACAGACTATAGCTACTGCCGTTTCGGGGCCGAAGCCCTCGCGAAACTTCTTCAAACTATTGAAGCCCAAATAGACGGGGTTGAAAAAAGCGAAGATATAGAGTACGTCCATAAAATGCGAGTCACTTCCCGAAGAATAAGAGCAGCCATGCCTCTTTTCAGAGAATGTTTTCCAAAAAAAAGCTACAAAAAATGGCTAAACGAAATCAAGAAAGTTACTCAGTTCCTCGGCGCCGCAAGAGACTTGGACGTACAGATCTCTGTCATAAAAAACTACATTGAACAGCTTCAACCCACCGAGCCCAAAACGGGAATTGAGGCTTTGCTCGAGTGGCACATTGACCAAAGAACATACCTGCAATCGAACATAATTAACGGACTGCAAGAGCTTAAAGAGTCAAGAGTTTTGCAGCAAACATCCTGTTACTGCGAACAAATCATCAAGGAAACAGCAAGCACCTCTTTCAACTTGTTCGCCGTTCGCGAAAAAGCCTTCTGGCAAATATCCCCAAAACTCGACGGGTTCCTAGCTATGGAAGATTACGTCCATAAGGAAAACGAAATCCTCAAACACCATGAAATGCGCATTCGAGCCAAATGGCTCCGATACACTATGGAAGCGTTTGCACCGCTGTACCAAGAAGAACTTTCGGAAGAGATAAAAATGATGAAAAATTTTCAAGATACACTTGGCGAAATGCACGACTGCGACGTATGGATCGAACGTATTCCAAAATTCATAAACCAGATCGAAAACGAAATCGTAACATCCCCAGAAAACGAAAAAGCGATCGCCGAGGGCAATCAAGATCTTCTCAAGTTCCTCGACCACATTAAAGAAAAAAGAAAAAACCACTACGAAAATTTCGTAAATTTTTGGGAAAAAGAGAAGAGCAAAAACGCCTTTGAGGAATTGAGGAAAAATGCGAGCGCAGGTTTTGTAGCCGCGGGATATAGAACGGAAGCAGAACTGAAAAATCCCTACGTGAAAATCGCGGTAATTGCAGATATTCATGCCAACCTGAATGCTCTTGAAGCGGTACTGCAAGACGCGGAACGCCGAGGAATAACTGTTTTTCTAAACGCCGGCGATGTAATAGGGTTCGGAGCTTTTCCCAACGAAGTCATCCAGACGCTATACTCGAAGAATGCTCTCAGCGTAATAGGAAATTACGACCTTGAAGTCTTGGACAAGAATAACAGGGAGAAAGGCCCTAAAAAATTCGCTCTAGAATACGCTAGAAAGACACTAGCAAAGGCTTACGAAACCTATCTTCGCACCTTGCCGTCCAAACTCGAGCTTGAAATCGCTCACAAGAAACTTCTCATGATTCACGGAACCCCCGACTCGGTTGACGAACATCTTTATCATGACACGTCGGAGGAGAGATTTCAGGAAGTGGCCAAAACCGCGGGCGCGGACATAATTGTCTTCGGTCAATCACATGAACAATTCACAAAAAAAGCTGGCGAAACCTTATTCATTAATCCGGGCAGCGTGGGGAGACCTGGGGACGGAAACCCTCAAGCCGCCTACGCAGCGATCACCGCCAGCCCCTTTTCTGTTGAGCTGGTAAGGGTTAGTTATAACGTGGAGGCAGCGGCCGATGCTCTTAGAAAGACAGGAGCTCCTGAAAGTTACGCCCAGATGCTGCTTCGCGGGCTATCTCTTGAGGATATAATCGCGGAAGACAAGGCTCGAGAGAGCGACATGGAAAGAAAATGCACTTTGATGGCGAGGAGCACCCGAAGAGTCGCAAGGAAATATTGGCCAGACATGAAGCATTCGGAGCAAGTGAGAAAACTGTCTCTGGAACTCTTCGACGCCTTGCAAGACCTGCACAAGCTCGGCAAGAGGGAACGTTGCTGGCTCGAATGCGCGGCGATTCTTCACGACATAGGCTTGTCGCAAGGACCGAAAGCACACCATAAGAAATCGCTGAACCTAATTCTAAACGAGGCGCAGCTGCCGTTCACTTCTATTGAGAGGCGGGTCATAGGGAACGTAGCCCGGTATCACCGCAAAGGTTGTCCACAATATAAGCACTATAACTTCAAGTCGCTGAGCAGTGAATTAAGACGGAAAGTTACGACTTTAGTCGGCATTTTGCGCTTAGCAGACAGCTTGGACTTCTCTCATCAGTCTATAGTTCAAAATGTGGAAGCCCACGTGGCTTTCGAGAACGTGACCGTTCAGGGGTCGGTCCTTCTGAACCCAGTTCTAGAAGAGTATGCGGTAAACAAGAAAAAGGATGTGTTCGAAAAATCCTTCAAAAAGAAAGTAGTGGTGGCATGGAAGCAGATCCAACTCCTTCAGCAACAACCGTGCCAGCAACCACAGACAGAGGCACAACAGTCGACCTTACAATCAGCGGAAACATAACCAGCTCAACCGAGCTCAGGCGCATCAAGTTTGGCTTGAAGGGTTACGTGAGAAGGCTAGCCGCGGTTTGCCTCCTGCACCATAGGCGTAGCATTTTGCCCATGGCTAAAGGGTTCTTGCTTTTTTCCACATTCAGGGCAAAAATTTGCTCTTACAGGAATCCGGGTGTTGCATCTGGGGCAGATTTTTAGCAAAATTGGTTGACGCAAGGGTACGCCGCAGAAATTGCAGTAGTTAGAGTACAATGCTACTCGTGACCCACAATTTGGGCAGGTTAAGTACTGAGCATAAGATGGAACAGGAACCATAATAAAAGCCGAAAGGATAGTTCAACACCACATTGAATATGTTGCAACTTGCTCTTTTCTCTTTTGTTGTATAATCACCGATTGGCGGTACACACAAGCTAAGAAGTGGCGGGTTCAATTTCTAGGTTTTTTGTCGATATCTGCTGCAAGAGTGAACCTGCTGTTTTTTTAACTTTTTTAAGTAGGGTTAAAACAAAACCCTTATGCCTTTGAACACATTACTTAATATTAAATAATTGTGAAAGCGAGGAAGATGACCTTTTAGTCCCAAAAAAAGAGCTCCAAGAAATGCAAAAAACAAGCGCGGTAAAGGAATTGATTACCCATTTGAAATTGGGGATGAATACGAAGTAGAAGTGGAAGATATGACTCCGAACGGGGAAGGCATCGCCAAAATCAAAGGATTCCCAGTCTTCATTAGCAACGCAAAACCCAACGAACACTTAAAAATAAAAATAACAAATATAATCAGCGGTTGTGCAGACGCCCAAATAATCCCTTGATAGAGAGGGCGAACTGGACTAACTGCAAAGTTGTTTTTTTGAAGGTCAAAATGCGGTTTTGTTGAAATTGGCGCGATCAACAAAAGTGTGCATTACTAAAATACAAATTTATGCATTATTAGTGCATAATATTTGATTCATCAAGCCTTCTTTTCAGGCGAAATACAGGATCCAAAGGTTCACGTTTAGGTTATAATAATAGGAGTCATAGTCGCGCAAGGGAAGCTGAAGAAGCAGAATAAGTGCGGTCACCGAGATTTAAACCCAAAAGGGTTCAAAACCATTTTCGCAACAAGCTGGCGCGCGCCGTAGATATAAGAATGATAGCGTCAAAAGAGCAGAGTCATAAATTGCTATGGATGTTCTTTTATTCAAATTTTGCACCGCACATAGGGCATTCTATAGGTAGCTTGCCTTGGCTATACATTAGTTCAATCCAACATGTAAGGCAGAAGTAGATTTGGCATTAGCGCGCTCTAGATTTCCAAGTCTGCAAAAATATCCTGCAACGCAGTTGACAAAAGGTTGGGTAGAGCTGACTTAAGGATGAGGGTTGAGCAACTTAGATCTTTCTACGCTACAACAACGAGAGAAATGGGCTTATTGTCAGAACAAATAGCCATAATATTATTTCGAGTTTTTTCTTAGATAACAATGAACAGCTAAGTAAGCGTCCAAACTGCAGAGCACAAAGATAATCTGCGAAGCTTTTTGCGAAAGTTAAAAATAGCTTTAGTTCTGTCCTGAATCTATGGTGTAACCGTTGAAAAAATGGGCTTGTATACTAGTTGACAGACATGAGGATGTCCCCAAGAATATCGAGGAATATGAGAAAACAGGTTGGAAACTACACACATATACCTGCGCTCAAGCAGGTGAGGGAGTGAACCACTACTTACTGTTCGAAAAAGAGGAATAGAGAGAAAACAGTTAGCAGACTTCTCCTTTCTTTTTCTTTAATTAATTTGCGGAAAAAGACATATACTGCAAGTTAAATTTTTCTAAATCCTGATAGCGCGCATAAATGGTCATAGATAATGTATCCAGCGTACATGAGTTCTCTGAGCTTTTTAGCTGCAGATGGAGGGTCAACGTTGAACGCTGCGTCCAAGGCTTTTGTGGCAGCGAAATGGTGGGAGACGGGACAGACTCCGCAGATTCTAGTCGTGAGAATAGGCATGAGTTCAACTCTTCTGCCGACACAGAACTGTTCGAACCCTCTGAGTTCAGGTATCTTGAGGTAAGCGTTTTCAACTTCGCCCTCGTTGTTCAAGAATATCGAGACGTTACCGTGGCCTTCCAGTCTCGTTATCGGATCTATGACGATTTCCTTCATTTTTGCATCACTTTCCTCTTGAGAATTGATGATGGTAGAGAGTACATGTAGAACGTTCCAAGAGGATCCTTGATTTGGTTCATCAAGTTGTCAACATCCTCCTGGCTGTAATGCTCCGTCTCTCCCTCCAGCCCCAGTATCGAAGCTAACGCGCTAATCATGGCTGCTCCTTGCTCCGGCGAGTTTGGACAGCGTCCGCCGCATCCTGTGCAAGGCATATCAACCGTGAGGCATTGAGCCCCGCAGCCGCTGCGAGTCGCTGGTCCGATGCATATTATGCCCTGTTCGAGCAGGCACTTCTCCGGTTCAGGTATCTTCTCGTAAACACGGTATATCTTCGAGATTTTCTTGTTATCCTTCTTTCTCGGGCATTCGTCGCAGACAGAGGTCAACGGTGCAAGCACAGAACCCTTGGGCGGTAGCTGGTTGTTCGTGATGGCTTCCACGGCGGTGGCTATGAGTTTGACAGGAGGTGGGCAGCCAGGAAGATAGTAGTCTACATCAACGGTCTGGTCCAGCGTTTTCACCGTGTCGTAGAACTCTGGAAGCTTCAATATACCTTCTTCTACTTCGGTCGAGGTTTTGGGAACGATTCTTTTCGGGTTAGCAATGGACTTGCTTTCCAGATAGACTTTGTCAAAGATTTCTTTGCGGTCATGGAGATTCGCGAGGCCCGGTATGCACCCTTCGTGGGCGCATGAGCCGAAAGCAACAAGAGTTTTAGACTTCTGTCTCAATAGCTTAGCCATATGTTCTTGTTCTGAGTTTCGGATTGAACCGTTAAAGAAAGTTATGTCAATGTACTTGGCAGGCATCGCTTCAACATCTTTGTACTTGATGTCGATGGCTACTGGCCAAAAAACTATGTCGGCTAATTGTACTACGTCAAGGATTTTCTCGTTTAAGTCTAAGACAGCTATTTCGCAGCCGCCGCAACTTGCAGCCCAGTAAAAGGCTATTTTTAACTTGTTTTTACTCATTGTTTGTTTACTCCCTCAGTTACTTGTTTTAGTATTTTTGATGCGTTCACTCGAAGTTCGTTGAAGGCTAATTCTTCTGGCGTCAAGCCCATTGCTAACCCGAGCAGTTGTGGGTAATGGAGAATTGGAATACCATAGGTTTCATTAAACATTTTCTCTATTCGCAACTCGTTCGTATCATACATTATGTGGCAAAACGGACAAATCGTGATTAACGCTTGAGCATCAACCATTTTTACGTGGTTTAGCTTATCTCTGGCGAGTTGCAGTGCAATTTTGTCGCTGACTCCGACGCTTGGTGCTCCACAGCACTCGGTTTCATCAATGTAGTCTAGGCATGTGGCGCCTGTGGTTTCGATAAGTGTTTTTAGTGTTTGCGGGTCTTCTGGGGCTTTTATTTTTTTTCTAGGTCAACATCTTCCTTAAGCACTTGCAAGAGGTGTTTTGCTTCTAGTTCCCTTAAATTCCAAGCTTATTTCTTTGAGGTGACTGTTAATTTGTTTTTTAGTGCTTTGTCTTCTTTTAGGATTTTGTTAACTTTCTCTAATGTGCCGGCGCAACCTGGGCAAAAGGTGAGAATATTTAATCCTTGTTGTTTTGCTAAAGCCAAGTTTTTTGCCGCTAAAATAAGCATGGTTTCATGGTTCACTGGATCTATCGGTAAACTACAACAGTTGAATTCTGGCATTTCAACCAGTTCAACACCCAGTTTAGCTAAAACCTCGCGAGCGGAAATCTCGTAAGCAGAAACACAATAAGGGATTGCGCATCCGAGGAATATGAGGCATTTTAGTGGGCACGCGGTTCACCTGGTTTTTGGATGCCTTCGATGAATTTTACGCCTTTAAGCACTTTTCGCACGTTTTCTGGGTTGCCTTTGGGTAGTGGTGGCAAACATTGTGATTCGCGTTTTTTAACTCTTAACTCGGGAATTTTGTAAGTGTGCTATGTATGGGTGTTCCAAATATAAATTTAACATTCCCAAGTTTTTGTCAAAATAACCCCGTCCTCATTTTGTTTTTTTTTAGTTATGCAAAAACTTAAAACTACATTGCATAAAAATAAAAGGGTTGAGGGAAAAAGTATTTGCGCCAGTTGAGTCTTAGAGCAAAAATATTAACAATTATTTATGGGGTTGAAATCTTCATGATGTTATTACTATATTTTTTAGCAGTGAGCAAATTGATTAGTCCAATTGTTATCCTTTGGGGATTTATAATAATGTTAATCAGTTTTGGGCTTTCAGGAATTATTATCGATTACGTTCTTAAGAAAGGCATACCTCAAAAAACATTTCCAGCTTAATTCATTAGACTAAAGCCAGAACCTTCTGAAATGTTAATACCAAAAAGATGGTTTTACTATTCAGCCACATTTGCCCTTACATTTCTTCTAATTCTTCTTTAGGATGTACCCTGATGACTTCATTGATGGATTCAACGAGGAAACCTAATTGTTCAAGCTTCTTGGACAAGTATTCTTTATTTGGCGCCTCAACCTCAACAATGACTTTTCCCTTTGCTGGCGGTGAACAACAATAACATGCAGTCACTTGGACGTCGTCAACCCCTGCATCCTTCAAAATTTTTGGAAGACCCTCTACGCATGCCATTACATCCATTTCCGTGGAAGGGATTCCTGAATATACAACAAATTTTGTCACGGCACCCCCTTTTTATATCAGTCCTTTATAAGTTTTTAGCACATTCGGCTCCCAATTGAAACCAAAAGTGGGTCGCATCAACTATCAGCATTCCAGAATTCGATCTCGAACTGTGTTGCAATGATATCTCGAGCTACGGCGGTTTTCCCTAAAATTTGGTGGAAAACGAGCATATGGATCCCTTTTTTCGTAAATTAGTCTCCCAGTGCGTTTCATCTCCTCAAGGACGAGCGCGCGCGAGTTCGGGTTTTAGTGTTTATGGAGTAATGGCACCTTTTACTTTTAACTTTTCTACTGAGCAGGAAAACGCCGATAACAAGACCCATTGCGCCCGCGGCTGTGCTTCTAATCATGTTGGACATGTGTCAGATTTATCCCCGTCTTCCGTGTCCCTGACGTTGATTTTTGTCGCTGACATTCTTGGAACAGCTTTTTCCCTCATTATGCCTTGTACGCTGTTTACAATCGTTCCTAGTGGCAAAACCAGTTCTCCCTCTACTTTAACTACTGTTTTCTATGACCAGAATGGATGTCTAAAGGGAACAGTCCGGTCCAACTCTGGGAATAAAAGTGAAGGCGTACAATGAAAAAGGCGCGCGCGAAAGATAAGAATACTGAAGTCCGTAAAGGTCTGCGGATGTATTTTAGGATTTTTTACTGAGAAGTGGAAAAGGGAGAGAGCAAACCTTCTGTCTTGCTGTCTGTGATTTTCTCCACGTGTTTTTTGGAGGTTAGAGTGATTCACAAGAAATGAATTGTTTGTTGGTCTCTTCCAGCCAAGGATACAGTTTCCTGAGTTTTTCCATTGATTCCGCAACTTTTTCTGCAGGATACTCGTACGGGAGCAGTTTACCGTTGAAGTATTCATCGTAGGCTTTCATGTCAAAATAGCCGTGGCCACATAGCGCGAAGAGAATAACTTTCTCTTCACCGGTCTCTTTGCATCTTAGTGCGTCATCGATGACGGCTTTGATAGCGTGAGATGGTTCGGGAGCTGGTATTATGCCTTCGCTCTGAATGAAGATCTTGGCTGCGTCGAAGACCTCTACCTGGTTGTAGGCTATTGTATGCAATTTCTTCTCGCTATATAGTAGACTTATGGTTGGAGCAATGCCGTGGTAGCGTAGACCTCCGGCATGGACTGCCGCTGGTATAAAGTCATGACCCAAGGTATGCATTGGAACAAGTGGGGTTATCCTTGCCGTGTCCCCGTGATCATAGACGTATTCTCCTTTCGTAACTTTGGGACAGGCTGTGGCTTCTAAAGCGATAAATTGTGTGTCTTTTGGCGCTTTTCCAGCGACTTTATCATGGTAGAATGGCCAGAAGAGACCGGAGAAACTGCTACCGCCGCCGATGCAGCCGTACACTACGTCAGGATAGTCACCTGCTATTTCGAGCTGTTCCTTAGTTTCTAAGCCTTCAACTGTCTGATGCATTAGGACATGGTTAAAAACGCTTCCTATGGTGTAGTTGGCTTCCTTTTCATTAACGAGTGCATCCTCAACGGCTTCGCTTATTGCGATTCCCAAGCTGCCGTTGCTGTCAGGGTCACTTTCCAGAATTTTTCTGCCACTTTCAGTTTGTTTGCTGGGGCTTGCATAGCAACTTGCCCCGAAAGCTTCCATCATCATTTTTCTGTAGGGCTTTTGGTCGTAACTCGCTCTGACCATGTAAACAGTAGCTTTTAAGCCAAACATCCTTGCGGCGAAGGCAAGAGCGGATCCCCATTGTCCAGCCCCTGTTTCTGTAGTCAGACGTTCTGTACCTTCTTTCATGTTATAGTATGCTTGTGGGACGGCGCTGTTAGGTTTGTGACTTCCTGCAGGACTGACTCCCTCGTATTTGTAATAGATTTTAGCGGGCGTCTTCAGAGCCTTTTCCAGTCCGATAGCCCTGAAGAGTGGGGTGGGTCTCCAAATTCTGTAGACATCTCTTACGTCCTCGGGGATGTCGATCCATCGATCCTTGCTAATTTCTTGGCGGATAATCTCCTTGGGGAATATTCTTGGAACGATTCCGACGCCAGGAGCTCTTGTCTCTGGTTCTATGAACGGAGGAAGTGGTTTAGGCAGGTCAGGAGTTATGTTATACCACTGCTTGGGTATAGATTCCTCGTCCAGAATTATTTTTCTGTTGGTCATTCAATCTGTTCCCCTATTTTACGTGCTGGGAAGCGTACTTAAACGTCATATTTAAGCGTTTACGTACATATTTGTACATGAAATACGCAGAGCGCGCGCTTTAGCATGGCTTTCTTTCCAATGCGCTTTAGTGCTTTAGTACTTTCTCCAATTCCTAAAGATCACCTGCCAACTAAACTAGGAACCCCCACTCGCGCGATGCCCATTAACTTTCCAATCACGATCATAACTACAGCAAAAACCAAAAGTCTCGTATCATGAATGGGGAAATATCAGTACAAATCAAAGATAGAAAATATCAATCAATCGACAAAAGAAGTAACCAAGAGGTAGTCTATTTTGCAGAAATAGAGCAGAAAAGCGGCCAGATTCGTGAAAGGCTTCAATGCGTATTTTTGCCATTAAAATGCGCGTGGGATATTCCTCAGTCCTTAATTGAAGGTTGAGTAAATCCAGAACTCCATTCTGTGCGCGAAAAAGTTGGAGGAGTCAGAACGAAAAGAAGAAAAAAGAAAATTACTTATATGGTATGAATTCCTTTCCAAGGAGTTCTCTGCCTATGATTATGCGTTGGATGTTTAAAGCGCCTTCTGCTCCGACACAGTAGGACATGATTCCGCGCCAAGCCATGTCGATGGGGCATTCTTGCGAGTAACCATACGCTCCCATCCAGATCATCGCGTGCTCCGCTATGTGCATCGCCAGCGGCGGTACCTTCAGCTTGCAGGCAGACACGTATTTCGTTACTTCCAGCGGCGAGAACTTGTTGTGCTTGTATTTTTCGTCGATCATCCAAGCCGTACGGTAGATCAGCGCCCTTGACGCTTCTAGCTCTGTCCAATCATCTGCCAGCTCGAACTGTATCCCCTCAAACTTGCCGATCGGGCTGCCGAACGCCTTTCGCTGTTTCATGTAGTCCATGCCTATTTCCAGTATTCTTTGAGCCGAGCCGAGACACGTTGCGGCTATCAAAATACGAGCGCCTTCGAACCCTTCCATCGTCGGGTAGAATCCTTCGCCCTCCTTGCCTAGTCTGTATGTGTCTGGAACTTTGACGTTCTTCATGGTGAATCCGCCGGTTGAAATTCCCATTCGGCCCACATCGTCAAAGCGTTTGGCAACCTCAACTCCTGGAGTGTTGATCGGTACGAAGAATCCGGTTATGCCTTTGTGGGCTGCCTGCGGAGATGGTGCTGGAGCAGTGCGCGCGGTTATCCAATATCCTCCTCCGAGTTTTTGAACCTCTTCTGTGCCGCTTATGTACATTTTTTCGCCGTTTATAATCCAGTCGTTTCCATCCTTTTTGGCCACGGTTCTGAGTGCTCCGATGTCCGATCCTCCTCCGGACTCGGTCGTGGCAATGCCGACGAATCCTTCTCCTCTTATGGCGGGCTGAACGAATTTGGTCCTGATTTCTTCAGACGCATATTTGTCAACGACGAAACCCCAACTTGAGTGCAATAGAAAATAAACGGGTATGGCGCAACTGATGTCATGGTAAGCCAATTCCTCGGCTGTAATGCAGGCAGTCACCCAATCCGCTCCTGATCCCCCGTGGTTTTCGGGTGCAGTCATTATTAAAAGTCCCATGTCCCCCATTGCCTTGATCAGTCCTTCTGGCTGTTTGCCGGATTTGTCCATCTGACGGATCACTTCCAAAGGCAGGCGCTTCTGGCACCATTCGTGTACGGTTTGACGGAACAATTGCTGTTCTTCGGTATAATCAAAACTTACCATCAGATTTTTCTCCTTTTTGACATTCTCAGTGGCTAAACCTTTTCTCAGATTGCAATATAAGAGTTTAGATGGTCGAACAAGCTTGTTCTATCTAGCTAACAAAAGATAAGAAAGTGGAGAATCGCCCTAAAAGAGAAATACTCTAGCCATAAGCCGGCGTCTGTGACCGTTCACAATTTCCTATAGACAAGCCACAGTGCTGAAACTTGGAATTCTGTCCAGACCTTTCTTGAAGCAGACGACATAATTGATTACTACGACCGCCGTAATGGACGAATTGCACGAATCGCCAAACGCACGCGACGCTCGATAGATCGGCAAATTCTTATAATGAATACCATTCACATAAGCATAAATCGAAGAGGAGATAAATTTAGTAGAAAGGAGAAATGAGTTGTGGGATTGAATTGGTTACCCAGAGACGATAAAATCAAGAACCACGCGTTGCACACCGATATACATTGGGGCAAACAAGCGCCCTGCACTGTATACGAGAAACGACCATTAACAGATACTCAGGGAAAATCAATTGACGATTTGTATGTAGCGTGGATTGTTCTAAACAATCCTCTACAATACAATTCTTACACTACGGAAATGGTAAAAGGTGTAATAGCCGGTTTTGAAAACGCATCACTAGACCGAAGTGTCGTAGCAGTTGTCTTCACAGGAGAAGGAAACACAGCGTTCTGTACAGGGGGAAATACAAAGGAATACGCTGAGTACTATAGCAAGAGACCTAGTGAGTACGGTGAATACATGGATTTGTTCAATCACATGATCGACTCTGTACTCGCGTGCAAAAAGCCCGTGATCAACCGAATAAACGGTATGCGTATAGCTGGAGGACAAGAACTCGGAACGGCTTGCGATATTTCTATTGCGTCGGACCTAGCCGTTTTCGGACAGGCCGGCCCAAGACATGGTTCTTCACCAGATGGTGGAGCGACTGATTTTCTGCCTTCCTACTTGGGAATTGAAGATGCCATGTGGAACTGCGTATCATGTGAGACTTGGAGTGCCTACAAAATGAAAAGATTAGGCTTAATAAGCAAAGTTACTCCAGTGATTAACGATAACTGCAAATGGGTGCGCAACCCAACTGTCATAACTGATAGGTATGTGGATGACGGCGAACTTGTGTATGGCGAGTTTAAGATAGGAGTAGAATATGAAAAGGCCAACGCCGACGTTAAAGAAGCAAGAGAACAAAACAAGATTAGCCTTGAATTATTGGATAAAGAGGTGGACAAACTAGTTTGGGTATTAGTCAATCTCTTCCCGGGATGCCTCGCAAAGGCAATAGACAGTATACGGGCAAAAAAGAAATTCTACTGGGACATGGTGAAGAACTACAACCGACACTGGTTAGCAGTCAACATGAATTATGAGGCCTTCGCAGGATTCCAAGCCTTCAACACAAGAAAAATCACGGGCAAAGACACAATCAATTTCCTCAAGTTCAGACAATTGATCGCTCAAGGCAAACTCGCCGAAGATGAGATGTACGATGCCGTATTGGCCAAACCCAAGAGCCAGCAGACCAAATAACGCGCACAATTGCACGATCAACAAACGCATTTCAGCGCTTACTTTCCAGGCAGCAAAACATCATCAAGCGCGCGAACCGATTGTAGCGCGCATGCCTATGTGAAGCCCTTATTTATTCTTTTCTTTCCAAATTGTCTCCCCATTTTCTTTTCTTTCCTCTTACGTCGACGAAGGGCACGCGCCTATTCGCCGACAACCGCGGTCTTATGGCTTCTACGCATCCAGACCCTCCTCAATCGTGTTAGCGCGCACATAAGTTGAATCCTTATTCACGTCCAAACCACAAACAAAAGTGCTCATAACATGGCATGGTGTGGGAAGTGTTTTACGCAAGAAGCGTTTAATTCCCGATATCCGAGATCAAATGCTTTTATGTTGATGTCAGCGGCTTTTGGAAATAGATCCATGATTGCTTTCCGCAACAAGTCCTTTTTCAACGGGAAGCCTGTAATTCCAGCTAATGCACCAATCATTACGACGTTCATAGTGCGGGGATCACCTGCCTTTTTTGCAAGTTTCAAAGCGTCTAAGACAAAAACGTTTTTTGTGAAGCCTTTTGTGATGGCTAACACTTTTTCTTCATCCGGGTACTGATCACCTTTTGCTGATAATCCTGGTGGAACCATTCTGTAACTATTCATCAGGATGGTACTTTCTGGCGAAACTTTCTTCAGGGCTCGCAGGGTTTCGGCAAGTTCAAGGCTTAACAAGACGTTAGCTTTCAGATCCATTATTATTGGCCCAAACACCTTGTCGCCAATTCTGACATCGCAGTTTACGACTCCACCGCGCTGTGCTAGACCATGAATTTCTCCAACCCTAACTTTTTCTCCTTGCCTAACAGCTGCCTCCCCAAGTACTGCCGCAGCCGTCAGCAGACCGGTGCCGCCTACTCCGACTATAGAAACGTTATATTCAGATATCATCCCGACGTCACGCCTATGGCTTTCTGAGGGCATATTTGCATGCATACTCCGCAGACTGTTCCGTCGCATTGCACTGGATCTATTATTATTTTCTTACCAGACCATGAGATTGCTGGGCATCCGAGCGTTGAAACACAAACGCCGCATCCTGTGCATCTTTCATTGTCAACCTCACATGGGACTATTTTCTGTCCTTCTTTCCTTTTCTTAGCAATGGCCAATAATGCACATTCCCTTCGAGAAATAATCACCGCCACACCATCATAGGTGAGAGCCTCCCTGAACGTTTTCACTGCTTCCTTGACGAAGAATGGGTCAATCACCTTCACGAATTTGGCTCCGCAGCCTTTGGCAACTTCTTCTGGCCTTATCTTTTCTGTCGTACCTCGGTTGGTGACGCCTGTTCCGGGGTGGGGCTGTTGACCGGTCATAGCGGTTGTTTCATTATCTAATATTGCGTAAACGAATTTGTGATTGTTGTAGATACTGTTGATTAATGCTGGTACTCCTGAATGGAAAAAAGTTGAATCGCCCAAAGTTGCAACAATTGGTTGATCAGTTACTATGGAGAAGCCCGAAGCCATACCAACGCCTGAACCCATGCAAAAAACCGTGTCAGTCTCCAGCGGAGGCATAGAGACTATCCCGTAACAGCCGATGTCGTTGGGATAGAGGGCCTTTCCTCCAGTAGCAACTCTAATGGCATAGAAGGTCGCTCTGTGCGGACATCCAGGACACAACACGGGTGGACGCTTGGGTAGAACAGATTTAACCTTCTCAAACTCTTGATCAACTCTTTGAAAATCAAAAGGCACTTTTTTTCCTGCTGCCTTGGCAAGTCCTTCAAGAACCAATCGTGGATCCAGCTCACCGAACCTTGGAAAAAGACCATCTCTCTTAGCTAATATCTTAGCATTGATGCCATATTCGTTGGCTGTGGCTTTGACAAAGTGTTCAAGGTATGGCTCAAGTTCCTCAATTACTATGACATTGTCATGATTAGCCAAGAACCTAGCGATTTTTCCTTCAGGAAGCGGGTTTGTCATACCCAATTTCAAGATCTCGAAGTTCAAGTCCAACTCATTTAGAGCTTCCTTGACATAATTGTAGGAAACTCCAGATGTGATTATTCCAAAATCCTTGCTTCCGGAATCTTCGCCCTCAACAAATGTTAAGTTTGTTTCTTCAGCAATTCTCTTGGCTCGCTCAAATCGCTGCAATAATATTTCGTGTCTCTTTTTAGCAACTGTAGGCGAGAGGATAAACCTGTCAGCCTGTTTCTTGAAAGCCCCTGAAAGTTTTGGCGCAGTTAGAGTCCCCAAAGTGACATTTCCACTCGTATGATTCACCCGCGTTGTAGTTCGGACAATCACTGGTTCGTTAAGCTGCTCGCTGATTTTGTAGCCTTCTACCACCATGTCTTTGGCCTCTTGCGGTGTTGAAGGCTCCAACATTGGCAAAGTGGCAAGATTGCTGTAGCAACGGTTGTCTTGTTCGTTCTGGCTTGACCAGGGGCCTACATCATCTGCTGAAAGGACAATCATTCCTGCGTCAACACCGACGTACGCAAAGCACATAAGCGCATCAATGGAAACGTTCAAGCCAACGTGTTTTGTTGGCGTGAAGGATCTAACACCCGATAAGGCGGCCGCCCCTGCAACCTCCATTGCCACCTTTTCATTTGTGGAGAATTCCATGTAGAATTTTCGTATTGGCGCACATTGATACAGTGCGTCACTGATCTCAGAGCTTGGTGTCCCTGGATATGCCGAGACTACCCCGACGCCTGATTCGATCACTCCGCGCACTATGGCTTCGTTTGCAAGCATGAAAAAATCCTTCCCTGGAAGGTCTATCAACAATTTCTCAGTCAAGTTCAACGATATCCACCGCAATTTGGTCTCTTAATGAAAAAGCAAACTGAATTCTAGAACGTTACCACCCTGATTTTAAGTGCTTTGTCAGGGCATCGCACGCAACATTCGCCACAATCCTCACACAAGAATTCAGTCACCGCGATCTGTTTATCTCTTTGCGAAATCGCGGTCGTAGGGCAGTTGTCGATGCAAATCGGTTTATCATATGCACCACATTTCTTGCATTTCACTAGATCTATTTCAACCACCATGTAATACTTCACCTCCACGAGTTTCCGCGCACAAATTTTTCTATTTCTCTTCCAAGGTTAGACTCAGACGTCTCACACATATTCCATGTCCTCGCGGTATAGCTTTAGTTGTCTCCAACTTGATTCTCGTGTTGAAAAACTTGTTTACGTCCTCTATTACAGTTTGGAACCATTTGTCGCATCCTAAGACATCTTCTTCCATAGGAACATTATAACGGCGGGCAAACTCAGGCCACGGGCATCGGTCCCACTGAACGAATACTTCGTTCGGTTTTTCTCCTTTCACAACCCTGGCAGTTTCGCCCATCATAGTAGAACTGAAGACAATTGCCTTGGCCACGTCCTCAAGAAAGGTCTTGCTATTTTTGTCAAGCATGTTAAAGTAGCCATTTGCCGTATCATGACCGGATATTTCCCATGCCCTTAGGACAAGATCTAGGGCTGTTACACCCGGGCGGGCATATTCCAACGCAGCTTGCCGCCATTCATACCATGATGCCCTGTTTATGTTTGAGTTGGCATTAAACCTTGATAGGAGATTTCTTAACTCGTTTTCACATGAAAATTCAGTCAACTTCATTCACCTCGATTAATTTAAATTCGGACACCTATGCGATAACCATCATGGATGGCGTTGTGCAGCCTTCGTGGCACTAGTGCATCTCCAATAACATAGACTTCGGAACCCCCTTCTTGTGCCGCCCCAATGAGATTTGTTACAGATTCTCGCTCTGAATATACGATTGTGTCAGCAGTGATTGGTATTCTGGTAGAAGTTACATCTCTTATGACAGCGCCAGCATTCGTTATTTCGTCGATGTCAGAATTAACATAACTCCTCACGCCCACTTCCCGGAGTTTCTGAATGTACCTCCATACGTATGACGGGTTAACATCTTTTCCAACTTTCCTCTCTTTGCAGACAAGCGTCACCTTCTTGCCTTTGTTCGCTAGATACAGCGCTCCAATTATACCTGGAGATTTGCCTCCCCAGACAATAACTTTTTTTCCTGTCTCCACATTTCCTTCTAACACATCAGTGACTTTTGCAAGCGGAAGCTGATCTGCGTTAGGAACAGCTGGACTCACGAACTTGGCGCCAGCAGCAATAACCACCACGTCAGGCGTCATTTCCTCAATCATATCAGGCGTGACCTCTGTGTTGAGACGGATCTTTACCCCCGCTCTGTCGCACTGAACCTTGAGGTTTTCAATAACTCCGTACAGCTCTTCATCTCCGTAAGGCCCCTTGGAAGCAGCAACTATCTGACCACCAAGCAGACTTCGTTTCTCGAGTACGCTCACGTCATGACCCTTAAGGGCAGCGACTCTAGCGCATTCAAGTCCCGCTGGCCCTCCGCCTACTATTATGACTTTCTTCTTCTCCTCAGCCTCTCTGATCTCCCACTCCGGGTCCCATTCGTGACCAACCAACGGGTTCACCGTGCAGGTCATAGGTGCGTCTCTGAATAACCTGGCCAAGCAAAGGTTACAGGCTATGCAAGGCCGAATATCGTCAAGGTTTCCTTCAAGAACCTTCTTCGGCAAAAGGGGATCGGCTATTAGCGGCCTACAAAGTTCCCAAATGTCGATTATTCCATCAGCAATTGCTTTGTCAGCAATTTCAGGTCTGAACAGCCTGTAAGCCATCGAAACTGGCACTTTGATGCCAGCGTCCTTAGCGCGCTTAGCGTTATAGAGCCAAAAACCTTGTTTGATATCTCTCGTGATAACAGTCCGAAGAGACTCTTGCCATCCCATTGTCACACTGATACAGTCTACGCCAGCCTTTTCGGCAATCTTGTAAGCCTCCATGCTCTCTTCAGGCTTGTTACCTCCATATTCCTCCAGAAGCTCATCCGAACATAGCCTGATAAAAATGGGAACATCTTTTCCGGCTACATCCCTAACGTTCTGCACGACTTCAGACATGTATTTGCATCTTCCCTCAATGTCTCCTCCATATTCGTCGGTTCGTCTGTTGGTAAAACTCGATATGAAATTTGAAATTAGATACCCGACTATGCCAGAGACTTCGAGCACATCATAACCTGCCTCAATAGCCCTCTTCGCGGCATCGGCATGTTCCTTTATACTCTGTTTGATGTCATCCCTGCTCATCTCTTTTACAGGTTTGAGAACCAAAAGCCGCTGCGGGACAGCTGACGGCCCCACGCAATACGGAAGCTCTACTCCGCCCACTCTTCCTGTGTGCATCAACTGACAATTAGCTACAGCTCCTTCCTCATGAATCGCATCTGCGAGCCTCTTCAGTCCGGGGACAAATTTATCATCCCATGCGGCAGCCTGACCGACGTAACCTTTGCCTTCGCCTTTTGGATCCATGTACACTCCTTGGATGGTACAGATACCACCTACAACACCTCTGGCTCTTTCCCTGATGTATGCCACATCCCGGTCTGTGATGAAGCCATCATGCGAGTTGAAATTATCCTCTGTAGCCGCATACTTTATTCTATTCGATACTCTCACTTTCTTGATTTGTATTGGCTGGAAAAGACTAGGGAACATCTTATACCCTGAATAGGGTGAGTAATCCCATTTCTGAGTTGTTTGCAAGGTGATTTTTCCCCTGTATGTAATGGAAAGTTTGAGGGACCAATAAAAACCTTACTTTAATGGTTTTGTCACCTCTTCAGTTGATGAGGCTATTGTGAAGGCGGTACCTTTCGGTTGATGGTGCGTGCTCTTGTTAACTGAAAAACTTAAGAATGATGTCCCAGTATTACTTTCAGCGCGTATTGTGGGGTTAAATCGGTGAAAATCAGTGAAGTAGTGGTTGCAGGCGGAATCAGAACGCCAATCGGTAATTTTGGCGGAGCTATCAGAGACGTTCCCGTGATTCAACTTGGAGGCAGAGTGATCGGTGAAGTCTTGAGAAGAAATGGTCTACGTCCAAGTATTCCAGAAGAAAACGTAACGTTTCGACCCAAGCTCTTAGATCAAAAAATGACCGAGCTTGAAAAAAAGTTCTATTCGTGGGACAATGCGTTGCAAGAGATCATAGTTGATGAAGTAATAATGGGTAATGCCCTGCAGGCTGGGCAAGGACAAAATGCAGCCAGGCAGGCAACTATTCACGGAGGGCTCCCAAAAGAGGTTAACGCCTTTACCGTGAACAAGGTTTGCGCGTCAGGATTGAAAGCTATAAGCCTCGGAGCTCAGGCCATAATGACTGGATCGGCCAACGTAATCATCGCCGGAGGCATGGAAAACATGAGCAAAGTACCCTATGCCTTACCTAGAGCAAGATGGGGTTACAGGATGGACATAAGCGGGTGGGGGGAGATACAAGATCTCATGGTCTTAGATGGACTGTTCGAATCCCTATACGGATACCATATGGGTATAACGGCGGAAAACATCGCCGAAAAGTACGGAATAACACGGCAGGAGCAAGACGAACTTGGACTAATTAGCCATCAACGGGCCCGCGCGGCAATCAAGGATGGCTTTTTCAAAGAAGAAATAACGCCGATATTGATCCCGCAAAAAAAAGGCGAACCAATACCTTTTGACACTGATGAAAGGCCTATGGAAACGTCACTCGAAAAAATGTCAAAGCTTCAGCCAGTATTCAAGGAGAACGGTACGGTCACTGCGGGTAATTCCTCGGGAATTAACGATGCCGCAGCGGCAGTTCTTCTCATGAAAGAAGAGGAATGTCCACATTATGGTCTTAAACCTCTTGCGAGAATTCTGGGATTTGCGTCTGGGGCTATTGATCCCGCCTATATGGGACTCGGGCTTATTCCTGCGGTTAAGAGGGCGTTAAAGAATTCAGGAATAACTTCTGATGACTTGGACCTCATTGAACTTAACGAGGCCTTCGCATCTCAGGCTATTGCATGTATTAGAGAATTGGGATTGAGCCTCGACAACACCAACATCTACGGTAGCGGCATATCTCTGGGTCATCCCATAGGATGCACAGGCGCAAGGGTTGTCGTCACATTGCTTCACGCTATGAGAAGAAATAGGGCAAGATATGGCTTGGCAACCATGTGCATTGGTGGAGGCCAAGGCATGGCTATGGTTTTTGAACTTGTTCCATAGAAGGTTGGCGCGATATGCCCTTTTGATTTTCATCTAAGCAGGTGAAACGTCGTCCAACGCTTACAGTACTTCACCTTTTTCCTTCGCTTCTACTTCAAAGTCTCCTTTTTTCCGCTTTCCTCGTTAGAACGCTCTATTGCGGAGGCAATAACATTTTATAGTTACAAAATAGACTGACTTGTGATAAATGGTGGGGATCAAACATTATGAGTAATCAACCGACTCAAGAAAAAAAAGAAGAATTGGACTTTCTTGGAAGAACGAGATTTGAGTTTAGAAGAGCTGTTCAATTCATCAATGCGAAAGTAAAACCAACCGAGGAGGGCATGGTTGACTATATAGAGCAACCGTTCAGGCAGTCAAGCGTGCGATTCCCAGTCTATATGGATGACGGTTCAATAAAGGTTTTTACCGGTTATAGAGTTCATCATTCAAGACTATTTGAACCTACCAAGGGGGGCATTAGATACTCTCCAGACGTTGATCTGAATATGATCAACGCTTTGGCATTTGAAATGACACTGAAATGCTTCGTGGTCGACCTTCCTTATGGCGGAGCAAAAGGAGGGGTTTGTTGTGATCCGAAGAAAATGTCACGACCAGAACTCGATCGATTGACCAGAAGGTACACGTACGAAATTATGCCGATGATAGGTCCAGACTTAGATGTACCAGCACCTGATATAGGCACTAGCGAAAGGGAGATGGGTATTATTTATGACACTTATATGATGTTCAATCCTAATGTTCCATACGCCTCCGCTGTGGTGACCGGAAAACCCTTGAGCATTGGCGGATCCAAAGGCAGAAAAGAAGCTACGGCTCAAGGCGGCGCATTTGTTCTCGAAGAAGCCGTTGGGAAGAGGCGCGTTAACGGGTTAGCCTCATTGAAAGGCGCAACGGTCATTGTTCAGGGATTTGGAAACGTTGGATTCAACATTGCTAACATTCTACATGAAAATTATCAATGCAGAATAGTTGGAATCTGCGATTCCAGGGGAGGAATCTACTCTAAAAAGGGATTTGACCCAAAGGATGTATTGAACTACAAAGCACAAAGCCCTAACCGATCCGTAGTGGGATACAACGAACTTGAGCCGAAAAATGCAAAGCAAATGCTGACGAGCGCATGCGATATTTTGGTTCCAGCCGCAAAGGAAAACCAACTTATAGGATCATTCGCAAAGGACATAAAAGCCAAAGTGGTCTTGGAGCTTGCAAATGGACCCACATCAAATCTAGCCCACGAAATATTGGTTGACAAGGGAGTATATATCCTGCCAGACATACTTGCAAACGTAGGAGGAGTCACCGTAAGCTATTTTGAATGGCTCCAAAACAAGGCCGGCGAAAGCTGGGATCTGAATACGGTTAGGGATAAATTACGCATAAAAATGACCACAGCCTACGGAGGCACAGTAGATACCGCTGAAAAATACAACCTTGACATGCGAAGGGCCGCATTTGTTTTTGCTACCAACAAAATGCTAGAAGTTGCTTCTTGCAGGGGCATTTTCCCTTAACCCCGTCGAAAGCACCATACTCACAAAAAACCGGCGGATAATCCGCGACAATTTCTCGTGAGTAATCTTACGCTGTTCAGCCCCCAGATAGGCCCTTGCTTACTTCACTTTATTTGACACGCCGTCATTTTCGAATGAAGCGAAGAGACTACTCGTTCATTGGCCAGAAAATCCTGAAGTTCACCCCGAAATCTAGCTATCATATACTTAGATCGTGAGTCCGCCGTCGACGCTGAGGACAGCACCGTTGACAAACTTCGCTTCGTCCGAAGCGAGGTACAAATACGCATATGCAATGTCTCTTGGTTCAGCAAGCTTGCCGAGTGGAGTTTTCTCTCTCATCATTTGAAGAATTTTGTCAGGCACATTTGCCATCATGGGCGTCATCGTAAATCCAGGTGCTACCGCGTTGACCCTAATTCCTTTCCTTCCCAGTTCTTTTGCCAGAGCCTTAGTAAGGCCAATTAGCCCAGCTTTAGCCGCAGCATAATTGGCTTGACCGATGTTACCGTACAATCCCACGACAGAAGACACATTAACGATCACACCATGGCCCTGGTTGATCATTACCTCGACAACAGCCTGCGCGCAATTGAAGGCGCCCTTGAGGTTTATGTCTATAACTCGATTCCATTGCTCTTCCGTCATTTTTAGCAGGAGAGCATCTTGTGCGACGCCAGCATTGTTAATCAACACGTCGATCTTGCCGTACCTTTCTATTGTGTCTTTGACCATCTGTTTTGTCTGCTCCCGATTACAAACATCCAACTTCACAAAGAAGCCCTCTCCAGTCTTCTTAATCTCTGCAACCGTTTCCTCACCCCCATTTTCAAAGACATCGGCAACAACGACCTTAGCTCCTTCTCTAGAAAACAGTAGCGCGGTTTCTTTGCCAATTCCGCTGGCCGCTCCTGTTACAATTGCAACCTTACCTTCAAGTCTCACTTCTTACTCCACCCTAACAGGCAATCTTCCAGTCTCAAACTATTCACACATGCTTTTTTATAGCTTTTATGCAGCGGGAAAGCTTAGTTTAGGTTTTCATTTATGTCGGAACGAAACCAGATGCTTCTCCCTCAATGACTATTTTCCCGTCTTGATTTGCACAAGTGGTTTTCATTCTTACCCTGTTTTTTTCCATTTTCTCAATAACCTCTACAGTGGCGGTAATAGTGTCGCCCATCTTCACTGGCGCGGTGAATTTCAATGTCTGGGACAAGTAAATCCCTCCGCACCCCAAGGTCTCCGCAACTGCTGTGGATATGAGACTTGCGGTCAGCATACCGTGGGCAACCCTTTCTTTGAAAAAAGAGTCTTTGGCGAATTCTTTGTCAACGTGAATCGGGTTAAAGTCCCCACATACACCCGCAAACAGCGTAATATCCGCTTCAGAAATGGTTTTGCGGAAACACATTTTTTCTCCTACCTTAATATCTGCAAAATCTCTTTTGTTTAACATATAACTTTTGAAGAGCAATAAGCAGTATATAATATTTCTCAACAACAGGGAAAGAATGAAAAATGGGTTTTGCCAAGCCCCAGTCAGGGTAGCTTAGCGTGCGCTATTTGCTTCATTCTTTTAGTTTCTTTAATGCCGTGGTTAGTGCTGGAACTATTTCGTATAGATTGCCGACAACTATATAGTCTGCTATTTCGAATATTGGCGCCTCGGAATCTTTGTTTATCGCAACTATGATTTTGGAGTCTCTTATGCCTGCCAAGTGCTGAATCACGCCGGCATTGCCGCAGCCGATGTAGAGTTCGGGTTTAACCCTATGACCCGACAGCCCCACCCAGTCGCCTTTAAACCATTTTCGGTCTTCTGCCAGTGGTCTTGTATAGCCAGGTTGCCCGCCCAGAACAAGGGCGAGATTTTCTAAAATCTGGAAGTCGTCCTTCTTTTCAATCCCGCGTCCGCCAACAACCACTACTCTAGCTTCCTCGATTTTGATCGCGCATGCTTCGATTGGTTTAGTTTCGACGATTTCGGTCCTAGGACTGTCTATTTGAGAAATGTCCGTTTTTATGATTTCGCCTTTTTTGTCCGTGGGTTTTGGCTTTTCGGCGACTCCTGTTGAAACACAGACAATTTGAGGCTTGGTCAAGAAAATTTGAACGGCTGAAGCGTTTCCTCCGTAAACAATCCGTTCTGTTAGCAATTGCCCTTGTTTGTTTATTCTCAAATTGTCACAATTCGGTATACATCCTGCGTTAAGGCGGGTTGCCAGTCGGGCGGCTAGTTCTTTTCCTCTTCTCGTCGAACCGACTAGCAGGATTTCAGGTTTGTGCTCCTTGACCAGATTCGTTAAAACGCCCAGGTACGCGTCAGGACAAAAGGTTTCAAGTTGAGGATGATCTGCGACTAATACTTCGTCTGCACCGTAACTGATCAGTTCCTTAGCTCGGCTTTCTACTCCATGGCCAATTAACAGGGCCACGAGGCGTGTTTGGAGTTGGTCGGCTAATTCGCTTCCTTTGGCGAGTAATTTAGCAGCAAGTTCTTGGTTTTCGGAGAATATCCAAACATTCTTATTTTCACTCATCACTTTCACCTTTTAATGACACCTTCATGAAGCAGCTCTTTGGCCAGTTTCTCTGCCGTGTCAACGGGGTTCTCTCCTTTGATTATTATTCTCTTGCGTTCCATTTTTGGAGCCAAAACCGACACGACGCTTACAGCTGAGCCTTTCTTGCCCACTTTTTCGGCTGAAATGCCCATATCAGCAGCTTTCCAAATGATGACCTCTTTCTTGGAAGCTTTCATTATGGCCATTAAGGTTGGAATACGAGGCTCGTTTAGTTCTTTGGTTACTGTCAGCAGGGCGGGGGTTTTGACCCTTAGTATTTCGTAACAGTCTTCTAGAGTTCGCTCAGCAGTAACAACATCGCCTTCAACAACAAGTTTTCTTACATAAGTGACTAACGGAACATTCAACCGCTCGGCTAGGCGCGGTCCAATCTGCGATGAGGAGCTATCTATCGATGTTTCACCACATAGAATCAGGTCGAATTGGCCGATTTTCTTAACAGCCTCTGCCAGAATATATGAGGTAGCTAAAGTATCTGAATCTTCGAAGGCTGGATCAGATAAGATGTACGCCTTGTCGGCACCCATGGCCAGAGCTTCTCTGATTGTCGTTTTGGCGTCCTCGGGACCAACGGTGACCGTTAGAACTTCGCCTCCGAACTTTTCTTTTAATCGTACGGCTTCTTCCAGTGCGTTCTTGTCGAAGTCGCCAATTTTCTTGGGTGCGTTAACCAGGATCAGGTGGCCAGTAACCCTGTCCGCCTTAATTTGGGAGACATCGATAGCTTGTTTGATGCAAACCAGGATTCTCAAGGTCTTTTACTCCTTCAAATGTGTGTTCTCAAATTTATGAGACAATTCTTAAACCTTTCCAAGAACCTCAAGCCATCGCATATTAGATCACGCTTCTTACCTCGTTTTCTGGCCTGTACCACGAGCAGGTCCGCGGATCTGCCTTTTTCAATTTCCAAGCTCCAAATGGTGTGTAGCCCCGATGTTTTTGAATTGACAACTTTAAGCGCCGTTGAAGACGCGTATCATTCGCCAAAACGCGCCAAGCCTATTGCATAGCTCTTATTTATGCCGAGTCGTACCTACCCTTTTCCCGCGCGACGCATCGCCCAATTGAGTAATACTGGTAGCTGATTTTTCAAATTTAACATCGGAAAAATAGGAGCCTTTCGCTGACTTTCGCCCAATTTAATATTTCTCTTTTTTGGCTAATTTCGTTTACGGTTAGTCTCTTGTTCTTAATGGGCTGGGTCCTAGTTGTTTGATTTGCTGAACCATGTCTCGGACGGTGGCAGCGAATTTTTCGCCTTCACTAGCCGAAATCCATTCCAAGCGTAAACGTTCGGGTTCGATCCCGAACTGTTGAATCACAGTTTTCAGGAGAGTTACCCTTCTCAAGGTCTCGAAGTTTCCATCGATATAGTGGCAGTCAGAGGGTAGGTGGCAACCTGCTATAAGAACCCCGTCAGCTCCGTTCTTGAAGGCCTCAAGGACAAAAATTGGGTCTACCCTGCCACTACACATAACGCGTATGATTCGAATGTTCGGCGGATACTGAATTCTGCTTACTCCTGCCAAGTCTGCCCCCGCGTAGCTGCACCAGTTGCATAGAAACCCGACGATTTTGGGTTCGAAGACGGTTTTTTCGCTCATATTTTAGGTCCCACTAAGGCGTCGCGAGATGTTTTGATGAGATGCAATTTTGGCTGAGAGTTGATCAACTGGACTTTGGTTCATGTTCAAGCCAAGTCTATTTTCGTCAACGTTTAGGGCGAGACCGAGTAACTGCGTATAATACATGACCGGTATACTGAATTTTGCTCCTACGGTGGTTTCCGCGTCTTTCTGTTTCGAATCGAACATCGTTTGACAGTCGGGGCAGGAAACAACTAGGCTGTCAACAGGCAGTTTCTGTACGGCCTTGAGTTTTGACCCGGTTAGTGAAAGTGCTGAATCAGGATGACTGAGAATTAGCGAGTAGCCACAACAGTCCAGTTTTTCCTCATAATCCACTGTTTCTGCCCCTAAGGCACATATCAGTTCGTCCAGTTTTCGGGGATTCTCCGCGTTGTCTACTCTTCCAAGGTCGCTGTAGCGGATTATCTGACAACCAACGTGAGTCGCGACTTTAATACCTGTGAGAGGCTTGATCACCGCCTTCTTGATCTGCTCTATCCCGATGCAATCATGCAAGAAGTCAATCGTGTGCCAGATCTTGATTTCGGAATATTGTAAACCTTCTTCTCTTAGTAGATCTTTTATTTTTCCGCTAATTCTTGGATCACTCTTCATAATGTTCCTCGATTCCGAAATTGTGAAGTGACATCGGTTGCACGGAACTAACAGATTCTCCAAACCCGTGAGGCCGGCAAGAGCTATAACTCTAGCACCGAGGTAGTTTGCCGCAAAATCGTTAACGCTCTTAATCGGATCTCCGCAGCAGACGGATTCGCTCAGGTCAACAAGCTCTACGCCCAACTTTGGAAGAACTTCGCGGAGAGATAGCTCGTAGGCATACTGGCTTGTTAGGATCCGACAGCCCCAGAAAACTGCTGTTTTCACGCTATTTCTCCTCCATAGCCTTCATTAATGCCGATTGAAAGCTTTCCATTGGAGGTTTGATCTTGGGCAATTTCAGGCTGTCGCGATCAACAGTCTGCAGCTTCCGCGTTACGATTTTCTTAGGCGTATCGGTGAGCCCAGTTTCCAGAATATGTGAGACCGCTTTGAGGTAGTCTTCCGGCACTTTTGCTTCTTTTTCAACGGCTAAATTTCGCAGCGCCATGATGACGTGGTACGGTGACGCCTTTTGGGGGCATCTTTCGACGCATTTCAGGCAGGTAACGCAGGTCCAGATTATGTCTGAAGTGGGCAGTTCGTCCACAAAACCCAAGTTGACAAGTTTTATTATTTCGTGCGGCTTGAGTTCAAGGAGTTTTAGGGCGGTGCATCCGCTTGTGCATTTCATGCACTGGAAACAGTTGACCATTTCTCTTCCGTGAAGCTTGGTCAGTACCTTTCCTCGTGCTTCAAGATTTGGCTTCGCCATTGACATTAGGTCAACAACGCTCAGATTATTTGCCTCCTTTGACTAGGGGTTCTGCGAGCGCAGCCTCTACTTGACTCAAAACCTGGCTGGTGGTAAACTGCGGCATTTTGATGGCTCCGCTGGGGCAAGCTGGGCAACACAGTCCACATCCTTGGCACATTGCCTCTATAACTTCGGCTCTATATTTTGCTCCTTCTTCTGCTTTTTCGAGGTGAATCTCGATGGCGGCGAACGGGCAGATTGAACCGCATATGTTGCATCCGCTGCAGAGCTCCTTGTTTACCACGGCTTTCAATGGTTCGAGCTCAATTTCTCCGTTGGACAAAAGGTCTATGACCTTTGCCGCTGCTCCGCTTGCCTGTGCCACGGTGTCCGGAATGTCCTTCGGGCCCTGGCATGCGCCTGCAAGGAACACTCCGCTCATTGCGCTTTCGAGTGGCTTCAGTTTGGGATGAGCCTCGAGGAAGAATCCGTCAGCGCTTCTAGATGCGTGGACGAGGGCGCTCAGGTGTCCCATGTCTCTATTAGGAACTAGCCCTGTTCCGAGAACAACAAGGTCCGCGGTGATCTGCAGGAGCTTGTTTGTTCCTTTGTCGTAAACGTCAAAGTAGAGCGAACCGTCGGGCGAGCCATGAATTTCGGAGGGTATGCCTGCAATGAAGTCTATGTCCATGTCGCGCGCTCTCCGGTAGAACTCTTCGTAGCCCTTTCCGAAGGCCCTCAGATCGATGTAACAAACGTAGATTCTGACGTTTTCTTCAATTTTTTCTCGAGCCAGTATTGCCTGCTTCAGAGTTACCATGCAGCCCACTCGGCAACAGTATTCGTGGAAACGCTTATCCCGGGAACCCACGCATTGGACAAAAACGATTGTCTTCAGCATTTTGTGATCTTTGGGTGTTACGATCTTGCCGCCTGTCGGTCCGGAAGCATCCGATATTCGCTCGAATTCTATGTTCGATATGACGTTTTTGAACCGCCCGTAACCGAGTTCGGCCATTTTAGAAGCATTAAAAACCTCGGATCCCACGGCTAAGATTATGGCGCCCACTTTAACCTGATTTACCTCGGGCTTCTGTTCAAAGTTTATTGCCATAGCCTCGCATGCATTTTGACATTTTGCGCACACTCCTTTGTTATACTTCAGCCTGAGGCAGTAATTCGGATTAATCATTGCGATTTTTGGAACCGCATGTGCCGAGTGTATGGATATTGCTCGTTTTTCGCTTAGGTTCTCGTTGAACTCGTCCGGAACTTTGACGGGGCAAACTCTTGTGCATAATTCGCAGCCGACGCATTTTTTTGCGTCTACGTACCGGGGTTTCTTGAAGATTGAAACCTCGTAGTTGCCGACGAACCCCTTCACTTCCATTACTTCTGCGTTTGTTAGGAGCATTATGTTCCTGTGCTTGGCTGCATCGACCATTTTAGGCGTTAGAATGCATGCGCTACAGTCGAGAGTTGGGAATGTCTTGTCGAGTTGTGACATTCGCCCGCCGATGCTGGGTGATTTCTCCACGAGATACACTTTGAACCCAGCGTTCGCCAAGTCCAGTGAAGATTGGATGCCCGCAATTCCTCCGCCCACAATCAAGACACTTTTCTCGACTTTTACTCTGCGATTTTTAAGGGGTTCTAGAAGTCTCACCCGGGCTACGCCCATTCTAACGAGCCCTTCGGCTTTTTCTGTAGCCTTTTCGGGCTCATGCGTGTGGACCCAAGAGACGTGTTCCCGCAGGTTGACTATTTCGGTTAAGTACGGGTTGAGCCCGGTTTCCGAGACCGCTCTTCGGAAAGTGTCTTCGTGCATTTTGGGGGAGCAAGCCGCGATGACGATTCTGTCGATGCCCAGAGTCTTGATGTCATCTTGAACCATCCGTTGACCTGGCTCAGAACACATGTAAGTATAGTGTCTGGACACAGCCACGTCAGGTAAATTTTTGGCGTATTCGGCTACTTTCTCGACGTCAACGACGCCTGCAATGTTAAGACCACAATGGCATACGTATACGCCTATTTTAGTCACTATAAAGCCGTCCCTGACCATGATTCGACTAATAGCGAAACTGAGAGCTGTCTATTATCTTTTCTGTTCAAATTGGGTGTGTATGAATAATGGTTTTTCACTTTTGGACAAACATGAATAACCGACAGTTTTCAAAGGTGCGTCGTCCGGGAGACGAAGATGCTGGTGCTGCCAACTGTTAACTTTCACTTAACTTTTGAGCAAAACGCTCCATCTTGAATACTTATCAGTCACTGTATTCGAGACATTTGCGCGCGCGAAATAAATACCGCAAACGTTAAATGTTACCACACTCTCTCTCCAAGAGAAAAAATCCGTCTGCTACGAGGGCTTAGTCTTGGCTAAAAGTCAAATAGTGACTGAGTTGAAGAACTCGGCCTTGCTAGTCGGCAAGTTGTATCCAGTACTCGTCGATAAGAACGGCGAGGTTATTGACGGACAACATCGCCTCGAAGCAGATCCGACCTGGCCGAAGATAGAAGTCCAAGGTATGAGATCCAAAGAGCAGCTGCTTCTAGCTAGACTCATAAGCAATGTGTGCCGGCGAAGTGTCCCTTCCTCGGAGAAGACTGAAATGCTTGGAAAGCTCGGACACCTATATCTGGAGCGAGGATTACCCATTAGCAGAATTGTGAGAGAGATTTCCGAGAAAACTGGAATGAGTTACAGGTGGGTTATGAAGTATGCCCCGGACGAGCTGAAAGCAAGACCTGGGCTCGGCGGACCAAAAAGTGTAAAAGACGTTTACGAAAGTAAAGTTGCACGGCTTGCAACCGCCGACGATCAGTTATTCGTAGAACCCTTGGACAGAGTTGCGAAAATCGCGAACTATTCAAACACAAATTTTGCCACTATAATGGTTGAAAAACAGTTTTACCTGAGGCTTAAACACGCGTCCACAGAACTCGGAGTAGACTTGGACGTTATTGTCAACAATGCGTTGCTTCTGACGTTCCAGAAACTTGTAAAGTTAGCCAAGCAGAGCAGTACCCCTGCAGGTGACTTGCCGCTTTAAGGGGAACCTCGACAACTCAAAATGCCGGCAAAATTCAACGAAAAATATAAGCACATCTCTATGATTGATCCAGAATATGGGTATAGGCTAATTCCAGAACGCATCATTATCAGAAACAAAGAGGCATAAGACACCAAGGAAGGACGAAGCGAGTCTAGCTTGGCGCTCCTTTCAAGGGGCACGTTTTTCAGATAGCAATAACTAGCGTAAGTCGCTTCGATCCATGCTCAATTGATTCCTTTAGATGGTGACTGCCCCTCTGGAATGAGTCCCAGTGTAGTTGTATTAAAATGAGCCTTAAGCGCGTTTCGATTTTTCTTTTGGTGATTAGTTTGTCTCATCACAGAAGATGCAACCACCCGGGCTCATTTACTTTTAGTATCAAGCGCGCCCTTTTCCGCCAAAAATCCTCATCAACCCAAAAGTAATAGGTTCACCAAAAGCAGCCCGATCAACCGAAGAAACCAGAACTCTTTTATCTTTACTCTTAAATACACGAATATTGTAGAAATGCCCTCGAGAATTGAGATGTCGGATAAGGAAGGACTCAATGTGTGCTCTTATAGAATAACCGAGGGTAAATCTTCTAACGATTTTTCGCAGAACCCGACCATACCTGATGCTTCACTCACTAGAAACGGAGTTGAAAAAAAAAAGGGTCCTTGTGATTTTGAAAACCTCATCGTCGAGACCTCAAAATCCTCCTTGGCAAGACCATTAGACTCTGAGAAGCTGAAAGGCTGTCAGGAATGTGGGGTGTGTACTGGAGGTTGCCCAGTTGCGTGGATGGTTCCTAACTATTTCAATCCACGTCAGCTTCTTCAGAGAAGCGTGCTTGACTTCAGGCAAATTTCACAAGATGTTGGACTCTGGCTCTGCGCGCGATGCTACAGGTGCTATAATAGATGCCCCCAAATGCTCGATCTGCCACAGATATTTTCTATAATGAGAAGTCTCGCCATTGAATTGGGTTATCTATCTGACCCACTGAGCAAACTTGACGAAGCCTTGAAAATAATCGAAGAAGAAATTTCTTTGTCGGCAGTTTACGCATGGCTCAGTCTATATCCTTATGAACTGGACAGCAAGCACAAAGAGGCTGACAAGTTTATTATTGAGAAACTTCAAAGTTTCCTTGCTAGTCGCAAGGCAAAAAAACCAACAACCACAACTGCAACACAATCCGAGAAGATAGCAATAGTCGGTTCCGGTCCAGCGGGACTCACTGCTGCCTGTGAATTAGTCAAAAGAGGATATTCTGTAACAGTCTTCGAGTCGTTACCTTTTCCAGGAGGAATGTTAAGAGTGGGAATTCCCGATTACAGATTGTCAAAAGAAGCGCTTGAAGCTGATTTAGGCTACATTAAAGGCCTAGGAGTTGAGATCAGAACCAACGTGATGGTTGGTAGGGACGTAACAATCGACGGACTCTTGAAAGAAAAGTATGGGGCGATATTCATAGCTATTGGAGCTCACAAGAGCGTGAATATTGACATTGAAGGCAGAGAACTAGGAGGAGTTTTTCAAGCGCTAGACTTATTTAGAAAACTTCACATGGGCGAGCGAATTAATATGGGGCAAAAAGTTGCTGTAATTGGTGGAGGCAACGTTGCAATTGACGCCGCCAGAACCGCCCTCAGACTCGGAGCCAAAGAGGTCAACGTTTTGTACCGGAGGTCGCGTATTGAGATGCCTGCAAGTCCATCAGAAGTCAAAGAGGCAGAAATGGAAGGAGCTAAAATTCATTTCTTGGTTACACCAACTAGGATCTTGGGTAACGACAACAGAATTGAAGGGGTTAAGTGCATTCACATGCAGTTGGGAGCGCTCGACGAGACAGGCAGGAGACGACCGATACCTATTGACGGGTCGGATTACACTCTAGATGTTGACACGATAATACTAGCAATTGGAGAGACCTCAGATCTTTCGTTTTTGCCCAAAGACGTCACAATTGTTGGAAAAAATACTATTGCTGTTGACCCTATGACTATGGAAACAAGTTCTCCTAAAATGTACGCTGGTGGAGACGTAGTATCAGGTCCTGCTTCGGTGGTAGATGCTTTGGCTGCTGGAAAAAGAGCTGCAGATTCAATTGATCGTCAGCTAAGAGGTGAAACCAGAGTTGGATGAGATATTGAAACCGAAGGAAGCTGTCCTCATAATTGGAGGTGGAATTTCAGGAATCCAAGCGGCATTAGATGTGGCAGACCGAGGTTATAAGGCCTTTATTCTTGATTCTTCGCCAAGCATCGGAGGAGTCATGGCTAGTCTAGATAAGACTTTTCCTACAAATGACTGCTCAATCTGCATTGAGGCACCCAAGATGGTAGAAGCGTTGAGACACCCCAATATTGAATTGTTGACATATTGCGAAGTCAGGCAAGTAGAAGGTTCTGTTGGAAACTTCAAGGTGACAATACTGAAGAAACCGAGGTATGTCGACGAGAAGAAGTGCCGAGGTTGCGGAAAATGCACCGAAGCTTGCCCGATTACATTATCAAGCGAGTTTGATTATGGTATTGGAAACAGGAAAGCAGTATATTTGCCATTTCCTCAAGCCGTTCCAATGATAACAACGATAGATCCTCTTTGTCGAAAGGGTGAATACCGGAAGATTGGTTCATGCATTGGAACATGCTTGACAGATTGTAGCCAATGTCGCAAGTGCCCAATAGCAAAATGCGTCCAAGCGTGCCATGATGAGGGCTGCGACGCCATTATGCTTTGGCAAAGGCCGAAGAAGATCGAGATAGAGGTAGGAAGCATAATAGTAGCAAATGGATTCGAGGTACTAAGACCCATCACCAAGACTAACTATGGATATGGCGTCCACAGGAACGTGATCCTTGCCCCACAGTTTGAAAGAATACAATGTGCCTCAGGTCCAACCCGTGGGAGAGTCTCTAGACCGTCCGACAATGAACATCCAAAAAAGATAGCTTGGATTCAATGCGTTGGTTCTATGGACATGAGGACTGGTGTGAAATACTGTTCAAAAATCTGCTGTGCGTATACAGCAAAAGAAGCAATAATAACCAAAGAACATGATCCAGATGTTGAAACTTACATTTTTCACACTCAGCTAAAGACGTATGGAAAAGGTTTTTGGGAGTACTTCCAGAGAGCGAAAGAAGTTGGCGTCAAATACATCAGGGGCAGGCCCGCCGAGATCAAGGAGGACCCAAAAACTAAGGATTTGGTCATAGAATACGAGGATTTGGACACTAGCAAACATGGGGAGATCAGAGTAGATTTGGTCGTCCTCTCTACCGCTATTATTCCGAGCAAAGGAAACGAGGAACTGGCTAAGATACTAGGAATAGAACTGGATGAATGTGGTTTTTTCAAAGAGAAGGAACCCTTTTCATCCCCATTAGAAACAAAGGTTGAGGGAATTTTCCTCTGTGGCTGTTGTATGGGGCCAAGAGATATTCCGGAGTCTAGCTCTGAGGCCAGCGCTGCAGCTGCAAAAGCTGTCAGCTCGATTATTCGAGCGAAAGGTGTGAAATATGGAAGTTAAACCTAGTGATGAGCCGCGAATCGGAGTGTTCGCATGCGATTGCGGAAGTAACATCAGAGGAGTAGTTGATATACCAAAAATAGTTGAATACGCGAAAACTCTTCAAAACGTTGTACACTCCGAAGAAACAACATTCTTATGCTCTGCGGATTTTCAGTCGAAGATAAAGGAACGAATAACGGAACTGAATCTGAACAGAGTAGTGGTTGCATGTTGCACGCCCAAAACCCATGAAGGACTTTTTAGAGAAACATGCAAGGAAGCTGGATTAAACCCGTATCTGCTCGAATTTGTAAGCATTAGAGAGCACTGCTCATGGGTGCATATGCACGAACCGAAGGAGGCAACTGAAAAAGCCAAGGACCTAATTAGGATAGGAGTCGCGAAAGCTCGTTTGCTCGAACCACAGGAAGAACTGAGAATCCCGGTCGGACAGGAAAGTCTCATAATCGGCGGAGGTATCGGGGGAATGACCGCTGCGATAACTCTCGTCGACATGGGATTTAAGGTAAAGCTTGTCGAGAGAGAAGAAGAACTAGGCGGCATGTTAAAGAAGATTTTTAGAATCTTTCCGCATGATGTCGCGTCTGAAAGAATTATCGGACCATTGATAAAAGCAGTACGCGAGAAAGAGAACATCGTAGCATACACTGGAACAGAAGTCACGGAAATAAGCGGATATATCGGAAAGTATCATGTGAAGATTCGAAACAAGAAAAAAGGCTCAGAAGATGAGTTTGAAGTTTCAACAATTATCGTAGCCACTGGCGCGAAAGAGATAGATCCTACTGGACACTACGGTTATGGCAAGTTCGACAACGTGATCACTCAACTTCAACTCGAAAAGATGCTGAAGGAGGGAACAATGAAGAAACCACGGAATATTGTGATGATTAACTGTGTCGGTTCCAGAGAAGAAGGGGCAAATAACTATTGCTGCAATGTAGGATGTCGGACTTCCTTGAAAAATGCAAAATACCTCAAAGAGTTGTACTCTGACACAAACATCTACGTTCTCTATAGAGATTTTATGATATTCGACGCAGAAGAGCAGAAGTATTTTGAAGATACCAAAGGAAAAATGGTCAATTTCATCAGATATTCAGACACTCAAAAGCCGGAAGTCTACATGAATAATGGAAAGCTAATTGTCGAGGTGAATGCGCCTCAACTGAATAGCAAGGTCAGAATTGAAGCAGATCTTGTAGTTTTGACCGTGGCACTCGAAGGTGCTGACGGGGTTAAGGAACTTCGGGAAATGCTCAAAGTTCCGGTTGGTGCTGGGGGATTTTTTAGAGAAGGCCACGTAAAGTTGCAACCACTCAGCTTTGCAACAGAAGGCATCTATCTTTGCGGTGCTGCACATTCACCAAAAGGAATCGTGGACACTATTCACCAAGCGAGCGGAGCGGCCATGAAGGCATCAATCCCCATGGCAAGAGGTTTCGTCAAAGCTGAGGGAATAACTTCCATAATCAATCTAGAATTATGTAAGAAATGTGGTCTCTGCGCAAAATTCTGCTCGTATGGAGCCATTACGTTAAGTTCTGATAAGACGCCACAGAGCATTCCAGCTTTGTGCAAAGGTTGCGGTACATGTGCTGCAGAATGCCCAAGCGACGCTATAACCATGAGACACTACACCGATGCACAGATAATGGCTCAAATAGATGCCGCCCTTGCTGAGCGTCCAGAGGAAAAGATTTTGGCTTTCTGCTGCAACTGGTGCAGTTATGCCGCCGCGGATCTTGCAGGAGTCAGCAGGTTTCAGTATCCTACAAATATACGTATAATAAGGGTCATGTGCTCCGGCAGAGTGGACCGTGATTTCATATTTAGAGCTTTTGAAAAAGGCGCCGGGATGGTCCTTGTGGCAGGCTGTGATTTCCCTACTTGCCATTACATCTCCGGAAATTATGCTGCTAAAGAGAGGACTGAACGTCTAAAAAGAAGGCTGGAATCAAAAGGAATAAACTCGGAAAGACTAAGGGTAGCATGGATCTCTGCTGCAGAGGGAAAAAAATTCGCCGATCTCATCAATGAAATGGTTGAACAAATGAAGCAACTGTCTGCCCACACCCCAAAGGTCAACTGATCTGCCTAACTTTCGATTCAGAAATCAAATTGCAAAAGCAGGACGAAAACATTTTATACCAAATTAACGGTTAAGCCTCTCGCGCACAGGAAGCTGGTGGGAATTCACCGGAGAACCTTTGTGTTGCGTAAAATTCGATAGCAGGTTGACGTGAATAAATGACTAGAAACGTTGCCGTAGTCGGTGTAGGACAGACACCTTTTACTCGTGCGTGCGGAGTCTCAATTCGTGAACTGGCTTTTGATGCTTACAAAGAAGCCTTAGATGATGCTCGAAACTTGGTTACAAAGGAGATTGATGCATCAATAATCTGCTCAGCACCAGAATATGACAAGCAACGATCGCCGGCTGGGCTGATTGCAGAATACCTCGGCTTGAACCCTCAGCCAACCTTCTGCATCGAAGCAATCTGCGCTTCCAGCACCGTTGGCATCAGGAGCGCCTGGGCGCTCATAAGCTCTGGGCTTCACGACATAGTTGCAGTGATAGGATTCCAAAAAATGTCTGAGCTCACTTCAGCAGAATCTCAAGAAAGAATGCTGCGCGGCGGAGATATTGTTTGGGAATCTCCATTTGGCCCCACGATGCCATCATATTACGCCATGTTGGCCCAAGCACACATCAACAAATTCGGAACAACCGAGGAACAACTCGCGCTAGTTAGGAAAAAGAGCAGCGGGTACGGCGCAACAAACCATAAGGCCATGTTCCAAAAGGAGGTAACGGTCGAGCAAGTTTTGACTTCAAAGGTCATATCGTCGCCACTAAAATTGTTTGATTGCTGCAGCAACGCGGATGGCGCCTCTTGCACAATTCTAGCCAGCGACAAGGTCGCCAGAAAAATCAACGACACACCTATCTGGATTACTGGCTTGGGATTAGCTTCTGCCTCCATGACGCTGGCTGGACGAGAGACCTACACTTCGCTTACATGTGCAAAAAATGCGGCACAGCAAGCCTACAAAATGGCCAAAATTGAACCTAAGCAAGTAGATGTGGCTCAAGTTCACGACTGCTTCACTGTAGCGGAAATTCTCGCATATGAGGATCTAGACTTCTGCGCGCGAGGAGAAGGAGGCAAACTGATACAAAACGGAGAAACCTACGTTGGCGGAAAAATTCCCGTAAACACGGACGGCGGCCTGTTGTCCAAGGGGCATCCTATTGGTGCCACCGGAGGATCCCATGTAAGAACAATCGTGCGACAACTAAGAGGCGAAGCCGGATCAACCCAAGTTAACAATGCCGAGATAGGTCTAGTGCACAATGTAGGCGGCGCGGGCATTTACGGGTCAGTGCTAATACTAAGGAGATGAACCATTATGAGTCTTGAAAAATTCGGAACAGTCAGCTATACGAAGGAATCACGGGTTAACGACTTCGTAAAACACTTGGAAGAAGGCAAGGTTATGGCGACTAAATGCAAGGAATGCGGAAGGATTTCCTTTCCACCAAGAGCAGACTGCGTCGATTGCATGTCAAAGGATTTTGAATGGAAGGAGCTGAAACGCAAAGGCAAGCTACTCACATATACGATTGCCCAGTTCGCGCCGACCGGCTTCGAAAACGAAGCTCCATATGTGTTAGCTCTTGTAGAACTGGAAGAGGGCTTACACATGCTAGCACACATGAGTAAAAATGTTAAACCAGAAGAAATCAAGATCGGCATGGATTTGAAGGTAGTTCCGGTTAAACGTCCAGATGGCAGAGTTACCATCACTTTTGAAAAAGCCTGAACAAAAGCGAAGCGTGCGCGTTCATAGAACACGCTTTTTCACTATCCTTTCAGATTCACAGCAAGATTGCTGTTCTTGTTTCCAATTCTTCTAAAAACTCAAACCAACTTCCAAGTAAGAAGCCCACTAGGTGGCTTAATCACCTCTGTTGTCGCACTTCCATTGCATTATTATTCTCGTATCAAAATGGCTTTGCGCAATAGGAAGAACTTAGCAATAGGGAGAACTTGTTTCTGCGGTGCGTCTTCGAAATCCTCTCAAGTACTTGCGCGCGCGCCAGAGAGTTCATCGGTAACACTCTGAATCCTCTCCAGCGCCTCCTTCAACTTTTCTTCGCTTGCAGTCAAGGAGAACCTAATATATTTCTCGCCGCTCTTGTTCCTAGAAAAGGCCGTACCAGGATATCCCAATACTTTCGCGTCTCTTGCAAGAAGCCTGGCAAATTCGGTTGATGACAAATTGTATCTCGACATATTCGCGTAAACATAAAAAGATCCTTGGGGTGGCTTGCAGGCAATCCCTATCCTGTTCAGACCAGCTACAAGAAGGTTCCTTCTTGACTCGTATTTCCGCCGCATCTCTTCTACGCACTCCTGTGAACCAGTCAGGGCCGCCAAGGCGGCCTTCTGGGAAATTGAGTTCACGCAGATGGTCAGTTGCGCATGTACTTCTTTAAGTGCCTTCATGAGGCTTTGGCTGGCTACAGCATAGCCTACTCTCCAACCAGTCATTGCATAAGACTTCGAGAAGCCAAATGTTGATATAGTGCGCTCTTTCATGCCTGGAAATGACGCGATGCTGTGGTGCCTTGCACCGTCATAAACCAATTCTTCATAAACTTCGTCAGTCACGACTAAAAGGCCATGCCTGTTAGCTATTTCAGCTATCGCGCTGAGGTCCTCCTTAGTTAAGAGAGAACCAGTGGGGCAGTTTGGATCTATCAAGACTATTGCCTTTGTTTTGGAGGTGACTTTCTTTTCGATGTCATCTGGATCGAGACGGAAGTCCCTATTTTCTCTGAGTTCGATGTAAATTGGTGTCCCATCACCGAAAATCACAGCCAGAGGATGAGAATAGTAATAGGGATCGGCTACAATTACTTCATCACCAGGTTCCACAATCGACAACATCGCCACGTTTATTGCTTCTTGCACACCTGCTGTGACCATTATCTCCGTTGATGGATCAACGTCGAAACCATTCTTACTAGAAACCTTTTCAGCTATCGCGTTGCGCAGTTCATTTAGACCCTCTGGTGGTAAAACGTAATGGGTGAAGCCTTCGTCTATTGCCTTTTTAGCTGCTTCTCGGATATGTTTCGGAGTGGGAAAATCTGGCTCACCATATCCCAAATTAATTACGTCAGTTAAGCCCTCTATGCATTTCCTCACTTCAGCAATAACTCCAAATTTAGGGGACTTGATGGCTTCTGCCCTTTTCGAGAGTGAAACTATTCTATCAACCTTCATAGCGGATCTCTTCCAAGAGTAAACATTTCATTATCTTAGAGACGTATAAATTGCGTCCTTATAATTGTTTTAGAGATGTCAGAAACGCATCGAATCTTCTGAGTCCCTGCTCCAGGGATTCTGTGTCAATTGCAACCCCCAAGCGTATGTGCCCTTCTCCACCCGGAAAAGCTCCTCCAGGAGTAAATATGATTTTGTAGTCCAATGCACGTTTACAGAATTCTAATGATTTCATGTCGTAGTGATATTTTGGAAAAGTGTTGTAGGACCCTCCGGGCGGTATCCAACTGATACATCCATTATGTTTCTTTATCCATTGATCGACTAGCTTTATGTTGGTTCTTCCAATGCGTTTTCCCGCTTCGACTAGTTCCTTGAACTTCTTCGGCTGAAGCGCGATTGTGGCTAATTTTTCACCCAAGAGATTCGTTGTTAAGGTACTGTAGACCCTGAAGATGTTGCATTTTTCAACAAATGCCTTGTCCCTGCATGCTAACCAGCCGATCCGCATTCCTTCCACTCCAAGTGTCTTGGACAGCCCAGCGGCGGTTATACCCTTGTCGCAGTAGTTGACTGCTGATGGGGAGACAACATTATCCCATTCAAGGTTTCTGTAGATTTCGTCTTGCAGAACCCAAGCGCCACAGTCCTCGGCAATTTCGCAAATCGCACGCATTTCGCTCTGGTCAAGCACGGAACCCGTGGGGTTGTTCGGATGACAAAGCCAAATCAACTTTGTCTTTGGCGTAACCAGATTCTTAAGTTCTTCCACATTAGGCTTCCACAGATTCTCTTCCTTGAGATATAGCATTTTGATCTGCGCACGGAGAATGTGTTTACACACAGCGTAACCTTGCATCCATTGGGGCATTTCAAGTATAACCTCATCTCCAGCGTCAACGGCTGCAAGCGCAGCAAGCATGTTTGCCTCGTTTGTCCCTGTAGTTACTATCACATTGTCAGTAGTCAAGTCCTCATAACTCTGAGATTCAATTATCCTTTCCCTAAGCTCCTTGGGTCCATAGTAGTCACGGGACCATGACATCACTGTTTCAGGGCTGATTCCTTCGGGGGCTATGTCTTTTATTGGGATTTCGCGGCAGGATTCCGTCATGCTTATCATTTCGCTTCTGTTAGGACGCGTCAGAAAGTATATCCACCAGTTGTGGAAATCATCAAGTGAAATGTCCAAATTCCATCCACTCACGCTTTTCTTAAGTGTTATCTAATAGTTGGATTTTAGTTTTTTGTGGATATTCGTGTAACTACTGTCTGAAATATGGAATAACTTCCTCCCCAAGTATCTTTATGCCTTCGGCCGTATTCCTTTGTCTTAACCATACCATAATGTGCCTAGGTTCTTTGTTGAAGCTTCTATGTAGCTTCTCTATGTGTTTTATCCAGTCTTCTGGTGTTCCAGCCATGCCCATGCTCATTATTTTCTTGCTTACCAAGTTTCGCTCCTCTTCAGCGCTGGGCTGTTCCGATGAGCTTTCAAAGGGCACAAGATCGGAAGGAACTAACCCAAATGTAGCCAATTTTTCTGTGTATGGCTTCCAGAAATTTGTGCCGAATATTTCTTCAACATTTTTCCAGCATTCCTTTTCTTCTTTGTCGATAAACCCAAAATGATGCGCAATAACATCGATGGTTGAGGGGTCCCTGCCAGCGATTTTCGCGCCATCATATACGTTTCTGAGGACATTTCCGAAATTTTCAGGCGGGTAAGTCAAAGCTATTCCACCGTCACCCAATTGGCCAATGAGCTGAAGCATTTTGGGTTTATTGGCCGCTATGTAAATCGGTATGTTTTCTCTAACAGGCTTAAACAGCAATTGTGCATCGTCGCTCCAGCCTTTAAAAATCTCCCCCTGGAAAGGTGTTCTTTTGCCTGCGAGGAGAGAACGTATGATTTGCACAGCCTCCTTGGTTGCCGTAACTGGCTTTTTTCTCTCAAACCCAATTTTGGACAATGCTCTTATTCCACAGCTTATTCCAAGCAGAAGTCGTCCATGAGAATACTCATCTAGGGTTGCAGCGGACATTGCTATTTCCGCAGGGCTCACTGAAAAAGGGTTGACGACGGAGGTCCCTAATCTTATCTCTTTGGTCTGTGCGGCAATAGCCGTCAAAATTACCCAAGCGTCTCTTTTGAATATGTCTTTACTCACAAAACATGCGTAGAAGCCGCACTTTTCAGCTAGTTTTGCATAGTTGACTATATTATCCACTGGTTCGCCACTGGACAGCATTATGCTGAAGCGCAAATGATTTCCTCCATATTTGGCGTGCACGAGGTTAAAACACTAATCCTCAAGAAATTGATCAATCCATTCTTTAACATAATGATTCATCCAGTTTTCAAATAAGCGATGAATGATTACCAGTTTTTCCCCCTCATATATCGCCTTTTTAGCAGAAATAGCGTGGACTATGCCGTCTACTGGTGCGCAGATTTCCTCCAGCGTTTTTCCAGCCGAGTTTTCAATTCTGCCTATGAGCTCTCCAGTTGAAACAACACCTCCGATTTGTACCTTGGAATAGAACCGACCTTGATTCCTAGAATTGACCACGTAAGCTGGCTGAAGCTCCAACTGTGGTTTGCTGAGTCGGCGCTTTGGGGTGCCCTCGAGCATCCTCAAGTATTTCATAACGTTCTCTATTCCGGTCAAGTGCGCCGAAATATCTTTTTCGTCTCTTCTGTCCATGCCTATTCCGACGCTGGCAACTATTGATGCTACACCATGCTTTGAAGCTTCTCTGATCAGTTGTCCATCGTCGACAAAATCTGATGCGGTGGTCAACAAAATGACTTCCGTTCCATAAGCATTAGCCAAGTATGCTTTTGCGTTGTCTAACTGGTTGCCAGTTTTGCAGTAGACAGTGTAATCGATTAGCATTTCATCTTTATTTCCGCTCCGAAGATCCACATGAAAACCTGATCTTGCGATTATCTCGTTTAGCAAGGTATAGGCGATAACCTGACTTACGGTTCCGTTAGGGTTACCTGGAAAACAATCGGATACACTCAAACCATCAATTGGAGACTTGTGTGGGGACTGAAAATCGTGGCTTGGCACATCTACATATGGAACCGTTAAGAGTACACCGCTAAGCTTCTTCGGATCCATACTTTCGTAAGTTCTAACAATTGCCTCTGCTGCGGAGTACATCAGCCCTCCATGGGTGCCTCCTGTTAAGCACAAGGTAGGCCCAGCCCTATAACCGTTCACTATTCCAAGAGGCATATCCGCAACATAGTTCGGGCTTTCGTAGACTCTTAGGTAGCCACTGGTTTTTTCGCCCGCCTTAGCTTCGATATTTCGAATTTTTGTAGCTCCGTACATTTTCTGAATCTTCTCAGTGCTATCCGGATAGGAACAAGTAACTTTTGATTTTGTTTTTGTCCAAAACTACTAGGACGCTTCGCAGTACTCCTTCTGAGTATTCGCTCCCAGGGTTCAAGCAAGGCGTGTTACCGATCTTGAAAAATCCTTTTGATTCATGAATATGACCATGTAGACCCAAAAGGGGCTGATATTTCTCTATAGCTTGCCGAACTGCTTTGCTTCCCGCCGGAATGTAAGATGGTTGACCATCCCTGATCACTGGTTTCAGATTTGCATCCAATTCTGGCGCAATGTCAATTATGCTATTGTAGGGCGGACAGTGAAGATTAAATATGCAGTTTTTAATGTCCTTGACTTGCGAGACCATAATTTCTATCCTGCTGTGCAGTTCCTCTTCGGAAATATCTCTTGGGCAATTAAACGGGGTAGAATTTGAATACCCGCAACTTATCATTTCGTGATGGTCATCGATCATGACAACTTTCCCTTCAGGGCAAATCACCCTCTCAGAATCCCCAAAAGCATTGTCGATGGTCAAACTATCATCATTTCCTGGTGACATGAAGCATTTAACGTCAGTGCCTCTCAACCGACTTTCGGCAAATTGCACCCATTTCTTCACCCTTTGAACCATTAACTCTGAGAACAACTTGGTAACTTTTTCTGGATCACTGTCCAATTCCTTTTTTTCCTCTATAGTTGTTCTGTAGGGGTAAAAACCCGTGTCTTCAATCTTCTTCTCAAGGGATCTTAGCCCATCCTTGTCTGTTAACACGTTTGAGCCTAAAAAAGTCGTCTTCACAGTTCCATCGGGCTGTTCGACCAAAGGAATGATGATCTTCCCAGTTATGTCTCCCCCGAGGATAATTACGTTAGCCTTGTAGAAGGCGGCAGAGTTCACGAATTTGACAAAGGTCTTTTCAGACCCATGCACGTCTGAGGCAAAAACAATCCGTGTATCTGGCATTCTAGGGGCATCCCGTCTCTCATCTGTTACTATTCAACTAGGTCAACGGCAATTGCTCTCGCTTCTGCTCCACCACAGCCCGCCAGCTTTATGGGTAATACTATGAAGAACCACCTGTCTTTGTTCAATAACGCGTCCAAATTGACTAATGTCTCTACGTTCCAGATGTTTGCCTTCATAAGAGTTTCATGCGCACTTCTTGTTGATGGTTCCACATAGGGGTCGATTCCCAAGGCGTCAATTCCGATGCCCTTCACACCTTTTTCCACAAACCACTTGGCAGCGCCTTCGGTCAGGCCTGGGAACTCATACATGTATTCCCTTGTGAAACCCATCTTGTTGCACCATCCTGTATAGATAAAAACGATGTCGCCTTTCTTAACTTTGGAGCCATGCTTTTCCAAGTCTTCCGGCACGATAAGTTCCTTAGGCTTTTTGTAAGAAAGATTAACAACGGTTCCATCTCCTAAGAAGCTCGCCACAGGTATTCGATCGATTGGCACACCATTTTCAAGCATATGAAGTGGCGCGTCCATGTGCGTCCCTGTGTGTGTGTGAAAAGTCACAACCTCAACCGTTCCGGTAGGAGGACCTATGTATATCTTATGTATTTGTGGTGCAGGCGAACCGGGCCAGACTACGCCATCATGCTCAATTGGTGCAGAAAGATCTATTACTTTTAAGATTCTCATCTTGACCTCAATCCTTCTGAAAATAGTTCATATATGCGATTAAAAAGGTTATGGGAGGAACAAAAAAAAGGGAGAATTTCACTTGCGCGCGCTTACTCAGGCGGAATTTCCTTGAAGGTTAGATCCAGCGGTACACCCTTGGATTTGTGGTAAACATATGATATGCTATAGATTAGTATCGCAGCGACAGCTATGGCCACTATCATTACATAGGACTCTACAGGAACCGTACCCACGAAAGATGGGGTCAAACTTGCTATTGCTATGAACATAGAGTAGGCAAAGCCGATTATTCCCAATATTGAAATCACAGGGATCCCCAGTACTTTCCTTTTCACTGCAGCAGGAGAGCGTTCAAACAATTCCTTCAGTCTAAAGGGAAATAGCGCGCCTGCCAGACAGCCAATACCGAACGCTATGTAATTCGCGAAGGCTCCCCATATGACGAATTTGTAGAAGCTTGTGTAGAGAAACAGGTATGCACCGATGATGGCCCATATTGTCGAGATCAGTATTGCATAGTAAGGCGCATGGAATCTTTTATCGACGCTTGCGACTTTTGTTGGTAAAACCCTGTCAAAGGCATAGGCAAAGAAGTTACGGGCACATATGAAGACACCTGCAGGAATTGCAGTGAAGCATGTTCCTATTACTGCAAGGCTGGCTAAGACGACGATTATCACGTTTGGACTTGAAAACACAATCATGTAGTTTAACGCAGGTTCAGGAAATGCAAGCGGGTATGCTTTGTTTCCTGTCTCAGCTAGAAATGATAGCGAGGAGTAGAATGGTTGTCCCATTGCATTGTATGCGCCAGCATATATAAGATACATAAGCAAGCCGAACAGTAACGCCGCGCCAACCATTCCATAGAGCTGGCTCTTTCTAACCTGCTTGACCTCTCCGCTAATGCTTGCAGAATAAGTAAAACCAGCATAGTTAAGCGCCGTGTAAATTGATCCTAGTAGTGTAGCACCCAGCAATATACCTGTTCCATAGCCCGCAGTATGAGCAACACTTATTATGCTTTGATAGGAAGCTCCAGTTAACCTTTCGAAATTGGATACAAACACATGTTGCGGCGTTACAAAGGACACCACGATGTAAGTGAGCACGCCTAACATTGATATTAAGAAGCCGGAAATTTGAACCCTAAAAGCAGCTTTTGTGCCAAAGAACATCGGGACTACAAGTAAGATGATCACGGCGACTGCAATGATGAAGCTCCATGGAGTGGATGAAACGGTCAAACCTAGCTTAGTTAAACCAGAGTTGTTGCTCGCCAGACCCGCAGCCATCAACATAACAGCGATTCCATAATATGATGCCATACCAGCAACCATGCCCAAGAACGTGCTTATGACGGCAGTCATGTAAAAGTTGCCTATGAAGCCCAGAATGGGATGAATAATCCGGCTCGTCCAAATGTAGTCACCACCACTTCTAGGCATAGCCTGCGAAAGAAGCAGATAGGTAAAGGCAATAGCGATGCTTGGAAGGATGGCTACGGCAACAGTGGCTGGAAGATCTACTCCCGGAAACAGATTTTCAGCCCACATACTATAAAGGAACACGTAGCCTATTCCCATAAGTACCATGTTCACTGTCAACACGTCAAATGCTGTAACTTGTCGCACTAGTCCACTAGCAGCTCTAGCAAAGTATTTTGTTTCTTCTTTCTTTTCTTCCTTTTCCATTCTTTTTCTTTCTCCAATTCATGATTCTGCGGTATTCTTTTTAAGCTTTTAGTAAGCACTGCTGAGCTAAAGAGACAATGCTTATACGGTTGACACCGTATCCGTAAAGGTCTACGATGAGAGAGGGAGTCTAGTGCCGGATGAAAAAAGCCTTGAACTGATGAAAGAAGCATTGTCCATAGTTGAGGAAGCAAAAAAGAATAAGGTAACACTCAGGATGTTGGGAGCCATAGCCTTTAGAACACACTGCCATAAACATGAATTCCTTTACGATGCGTTGGCTAGAGAAATCTCAGATATTGACTTTGTTGGTCATGCAGAAGACATCGAAAAAATCGAAAAAATCCTCAAGGATTTTAACTACGAATCGCCCAAAGGAATGCTTGGGGGTCTTACACACCCGGATAGACTTATATTCTATAACCCCTCGAGAAAAATTACTGTTGACGTGTTTTTGGATCAACTTTCCATGTGCCACATCATTGATTTCAAGAGCCGCTTGGAAGTTGATTACCCAACAATTCCGTTGGCTGAACTTCTGCTAGAAAAGATGCAGATTGTAAAAATTAACGAGAAAGACTTGAAGGATACGACGATTCTTTTTTTGGAGCACGATTCAGGCAGTGGAGACAATGAAGTTATTAACGAAAAGCTGATTTCTTCATTACTATCCGATGACTGGGGATTCTATTATACAGTAACAACGAACCTGAAGAAGGTTATCAATTATCTCTCGACAACCAAAATCATTACGGAGCCTCAAAAGGAGCTTATAGAGTATCGCATTGGAAGACTAGTTCAAGCCATAGAAAGCCATCCTAAATCATTCAAGTGGAAAATGCGTGCTAGACTTGGAAACAAGAAGAAATGGTATGCAGACGTAGAAGAAGTTGAACAGTGAGTGACAGCCTAACGCAGTGTTCGACTCAACTTGTCTATTTGTTCAAGCCCCTTCTTCACCATTTCCTCGTCTATTTGTCCAACTCCTAACCGTATGTGGTCATCAAAGTCGTAGGCTATTCCAGGCATTGTCAATGTTCTGTAGGGTTCTGCAAGCAATTTCTTGCAAAACGCTTCTGAGCCTATTTTGAGGTTAAACTTTGGAAAAGATAGAAATCCGGCTTTCGGCTTTACCCAGCTGAAGAATTCACTTTTTGAAATCCATTCTTCAACAACCTTCCAATTTCTGCTTCCCTGTTCTTTCGCTTCGTCAATCAGCCTGTAGTATTTTTCAGGTTTAAGCGCCGCCAAAGCAATGTATTCTCCGAGGACGTTCATTATTTCGCTCGTGCCTTCTCGAAGTATCATACATTTATCGATTAGCTTCTTATCCCTCGTGGCCATCCAGCCTATCCTCAACCCTTGCATTCCAAGGGCTTTGGAAACGCTTGAAGTGCTTATGGCCTTATCATAATAATCGGCTGCTGCCGGAGACAGGCAACCATACTCTGTGCCTCTGTAGACTTCGTCCGAGAGCAAGTAAGCTCCGTTGTCCTTTGCGATTTCGCAGAGCCTCTTCATATCTTTCTCATCGAAAACAGCGCCAGTTGGGTTGTTGGGAGAGGCCACAAAGATCAACTTTGTTTTACGAGTAACCAGCTCGTTCAGTTCATCAAAGTTGTAGCCCCATTCTAAATCTTCCCTGCGCATCATCACCTTAATCTTGGCACCTAAGGCCTCACATAACTTGAAAGGTTGAGGCCAACCCGGCTTCTCCAGAACGACTTCGTCTCCCGGATTCACAGTCTGCATGATCACGAGAAAGTTGGCTTCGTTCGCGCCAGCTGTGATGAAAACGTTTTCCTCTGCATAATCTTTGTATTTCATCATGCTAATGACGCGCCTCCTTAATTCAGGCATTCCGTAGTAAGATTTCGCAGACCAGTCCAGCACTAAGTTCGGGTCAAGATCATCAAGGAACTCCTTTAACTTCGGAGAAGATCTCAGCGAGGTTATTAGTGGATACTTGCAACCAAGTTCGTGGGAGTAAAGGAACCACTCGAATAGTTTATTGATCTTAATTTCCAATTCTCCAGCCTCGCCTAAACTATTTTCCTATGATTCATATAAGACTTGTCTATGCATGCGCATGCTCACTTATGCCTCGCTATTGAAATGAGTACCTCAATTACAAGGTTTCTACTACAGTTAATACATCAAGATTTACAAAAGGGATACTTGAGTTGGTGATTCACGGGGCCGTTTTTCTGGCTTTCTTAGGCCTCCTTCCTGAAGAAGAAAAGCACGCGATCGCCATGTGAGTCAGGCGGTATGCTCAGAATTTTGAGCGCCACTTCATCGCCCACGTGGATGTCCTTCGGGTCGGTTTCAACTATAGAGCTTAATAAACGTAAACCATTATCCAAGTCTATAACGGCATGTATCAATGGTGCTTTAAACTGAGGTGGTAGGGCTCCAACTTGGACCGAGAAGGCGTAAACTTTGCCTTTCTTGGGTATTTCAACATACTCTATTTCTTCTGATAGACATTCAGGGCAGATCGCTTCAGGGGGCCAGAACATGTAACCACATGCTTTGCACTTTGTTGTAGTTAGTTTGCCTTGTTTTAGGTTTTCAAAAAACCCCCAAAGCTTTGTTTCATCTTTGTTTTGTTGTGGGAATATATCCATGACATAAGAATAGTCCTTGTGATCTCCCGCCTCGCTCATATTGATAACTCCTCAATCAACCCCGCTCTTGTATATGATAACGTGATGCTCCCCCAAGCCACTGAGGTTGTGGTTAAGGGCGGTCTTCGCATCTTTTACTTGTCGCTCGCCTGCCTCACCTCTTAATTGAAGGAATATTTCGTAGGCTTGAGCAATTCCGGTGGCACCAAATGGATGACCACAAGCGATGAGACCGCCTCGTGGGTTAATCACGATTTGTCCACCGTAATCAGATAATCCGTTTTCCACGAACTTACCGCCTTCTCCTTTTTTGCACCAGCCGAACTCTTCTGTTTCGATTATTTCAGATATGCTGAAGCAATCGTGAATTTCTGCTAGATCAATGTCTTCCGGTTTTACACCAGCCATTTCGTAAGCTTGTTTTGCTGCTAACTTCAGGGCGGGCCACTCGGACCAATCTTTGTGAGCTGCCGCCCAACTGCCATTCAAACAAACTTGACCTGTTCCGACTAGGTAAACAGGCTTGTCAGTGAGTTCTTTGGCTTTTTCTTCAGATGCCAAGATAATTGCTGCGGCGCCATCAGTATTTGTGCAACAGTCGAATAATTTCAACGGACTAGACACCACTTTTGAACACATTATCGTTTCCAGTGAAACCTTGCCGTGTTTCTGGTATCTTTCATAATGATGAGCATAGGGAGTTTTTGTTGCGTGGGCATGATTCTTCAGTGCCACCTTGCCAAGCTGCTCTTCAGTTGTCCCATATTTTCTCATATGAGCTTGAGCTACCATAGCGAAGAGAGATGGTGGATTCATGCCAAAGCAGCCTTCCCATTCTTTGTCAGTTGCAGAAGAGGCGTTAAAAAAAATTTCGTCGTGTGAAGGAATAAGAAGTTTTTCCGCGCCTACGCACATGACCATGTCCACATATCCGCTTGCAATAGCCCACCAAGCGGTACGTAACGCAGTAGTTCCACTAGCACATTGGTTTTCAACACGCATGTAAAGTTTCGTTGGATGTACACCCAAGACTTGCGCCATAAATGAGGCTGGATGAATTTGAATAGCGGTCCGCTCAGAATAAGCTGTGGCAAGTATAAATCCTTGGATGTCTTTGTTCGAGATATTTGAGTAACTATCGAAGCACACTTTGCCGGCTTCTTGAACTAACTGGCGAAACGTTGCAGCTCTTTTTCCCCACTTGTTTACGCCACCGGCCACTATTGCTACTCGTTTCATGTTATGACCTAAAACTCGTCATACGATTCGATTATTTAAGTTTTCTAGCACGCACCGCTGCAGGACAGCGAATATTTATTCTCTCTAATTACAGGCATAAAACAAGCAGAATACACGCGTACACAGTTACGGAATATTCCCAGTTTACGCAAACTTGCTCCAGAACCTATTATGGAGATCAACCTCATTACCGCAAGAAAAAACAACGTCATAAATGGCGAGACCAACATAATCGAGACAAAAAAGAGAAGCATAAAGATTAAGGTAAAGATAACTGAAACGATAATTCCAAATGTCGTGGCGATTCCGCATGGCTGAGCTAACGCCAATGAAAATGAATTGACTGTTACTGAAAATTTCGATCCAATTTGGGTCTTCCAGCACCGAAAGGCGCGCCTTACAGAATTAGAAGTACAGAATCGCACTCCCCTTTCGTTCCTTTCCAATGTCGGTGAGAGATAGAGGAAAGAAATTTGTTAAGATTACGGAAAGGCTTGACGCATGGGCTTGATCTGCAAATTCCTTTTTTTATTAAAGACCGACGAAGTTGGGTTTTCTTTTCTCCACGAAAGCTGATATTCCTTCTTTTGCCGCCCTTGTGCAGGCGACCTCTCCAAAGGCCTTGTAACCAATTTCCAAAGCCCCCTCAAAAGTCTTAGCCGTTGCAGCTTGTTTTATAGTTTTGTAGATTATTGCATCCACTTCTCTGCTAAGGGCTAAACCCTCAGCACTGGGTTTTTCAACCGTTTCCAGTTCCCCTATGTCAACTGGTTCATCCCGCACTCTTTGAATGTTACCCACACTATTTTTGACTTCGGATAAAGCAACTTCAATCAAGTCTGCATAACTGTCAGCAATTTTCGTTGTCAATTCCATGTTTAATGCTTCCTTGGCCGAAATTCTCCTCGCAAACCGTATGGCCTCTTGAAAGACTGGGAACGCGGACTTATCCCATTTCCTAAAGGGCACAACTATTCCGCCGATCCCTGGGAGAATGCCTAGGGTAACTTCAGGTAACTGGAACCACGCGTTCTCCGTTGTAACAATCTTGTGACAACGCATCACCAATTCAAAGCCACCTCCGAGTGCGTATCCGTTAACGGCAGCAACTACGGGCTTGGTAACCCGATCAAGATACCGCAACAGTCTGGAGGTATCACGAGCATACCCAGCTGCAGCTCTAGCGTCCCCTATCAGTTCAGGAAACTTGCTGATTTCTGCCCCAGAACAGAATGCTGAAGGTCCATATCCAGTGATCACGAAGCCCGTTACGTGTGGATTTGCTTCGCCTTCCTTAACGACCGACAGAATTTCCTCATTGACCTCATCGTTAAGGGCGTTCCTGACGTAGGGTCTCCTTATAGTAATTACTTTTACACTCTCCATGTCGTCGACTAGAATATGCCTATAAAAGGCTTGGTAGTACGAGAAATCCTTTTTCTGATCTGGCATTCCAGGTTTTGATTCAGAGAACTTCTTCATTATCCTTGTGACCTCAGGTTCTCCCAGACCTCGCATTATGTCCAATGGACCACGTCTGAAACCGAGACCGACTTGGCAACCTAAGTTAAGATCGGCAATTGACCCAATTGCTCTGTCAATCACATCGAAGGACTGCGAGAACAATATTCCTAATAGTCTTTCGCGAATTAACTCCGCAATTTCTTTGGGAACCAGCACGTTACCTTCAACGCGCCATGTGTCCACAGACTTGAATATTTCCGCTGGTTTGTAGTGCTCGCCTTCTTCCATCTGAATCGTGTTTGTCTTAACTATTATGGGATTACCCTTTGAAAAATTCAATACGAAAAAGGGCCCTGCAAAAACGAATTCCTGGGCCACTTTGTCTATCTGAGATGCCGTGGCGATACCCAACAAAAACCCAGATTCATTGCACCAGTTGTCAAATATCCTGTCAAGCATGAAACAAATTTCGTCTTTAGTGACTAATGGAACCTTGCCTAAAGCACAAAACAGCCAACAAAGGTAATGTACGAGTTCTGCATCTGCAGCCTCCCAATCTACGATTTCAACCGCCTCGTTCCTCCAAGCAGGTGAAAAAAAGTGAGTTACCGTTGCTCTCTTCTTGTTTCTCAGATCGGAAAAGATTCTCTTGGCAGGTAACGCACTAGTATTTGAGGCGATTACGGTCTCGCTGCCCACAAACGTTTCAATTAGGGCAAAGACTTTCTTTTTGATATTTATATCCTCTGTCACTGCTTCGATGACTATATCCGCGCCCGATATTGTTGAATAATCGGTAGTGTAAGTTATACCTGAGCCTATGTCTTCGGCTTCTTTTTCGCTGATCTTCTTGTATGACAGCGCCTTTTGAATGTAACTGTCGATCTTGCTTCTAGCATTATCAAGCTGTTTCAGGTCTATGTCAACAAGAATGAGTTTGAGGCTGGGTAGGGCGTACTTTAAGAAGTAACATATATCGGGTCCTATTGCGCCCGCGCCTATTAGGGCAACTTTTTTGGGGAGGGATCTTTTCGGTTCCCGAAGCAAAGGATTCTTATATTCCATCATGTTTCCAACCATTTCAGGCACAACGTACTTTCAGCATTTCACGCCTGTCCTTATGAAATCAAGATAGAAGTTCTTAATCATATTCTGGCCCTGGTAACTTGTGTCGATCCAGCTAGAGACCTAGTCCTCCTCCGTCGACTGATATCACTTGACCCGTCATATATCCCCCTTCGTCAGATGCGAATAATACGAATATGCCTGTAATCTCATCCGGGTTTTTGTCCAAATCCACCATTCTAGCCAGAACCCTGTTGTCAATCATTATTGGCTTGACTTTTTCTGGAACGTTCCTAGTCATATCCGTCCATGCAGCTGGGGCTATAGCGTTAACTGTAATTCCGTATCTTCGCCCCAGCTCGAGCGCGCAGGTCTTGGTAAAACCTATGAGGGCAGCCTTAGCTGAGCTATAATTGACTTGACCAACATTTCCCCTAAGCCCAGCGCGCGAGGTAACATTGATTATCCTTCCGCTTTTTTGCTGGATCATAATTTTGGCCGCAAATTGTGTACAAAGGAATGCACCTTTGAGATGGACCGCTATCACTTGATCAAATTCTTCCTCTGTCATGTTGACCAAAAGATTGTCTTTTCCGAAACCTGCGTTGTTGACCAAAATATCAAGTTTTCCAAATTCTTTGACTGCAGTATTAATTACCCTCTCCGCGTCATCCTTCTTGGATACGTCCCCCGCACAGCCAACGGCTTTACCGGAACATACCGCATTAATCTCGTTTACAACTCTATCGACGTTTTCGGCAGTCCTGGCATTCACAACAACGTAGGCTCCTTCCTTAGCAAAACGTTTTGCAATAGCTTCACCGATACCTTTTCCCGACCCCGTAACGACTGCCACTTTACCATGTAGTCTTTCCATATTACATCCTCCAGACTATTTGGCTCGCGCGCGCTCTTTTCTCCAAGAAAACTTCAATTTCTGCTTCTCGATCTTCCAAAACATGACATGAAGCAAACAACTCTCACACGCCTCATGGATAGCGTTCTATCGAAAACGGAGCATATATAACTTTCTTTGAGCACGCGCTAGCGAGATTGTCTTCTCTGACTTTGCGGATGAATCTGCTGAGAACACTTCTGGGGTAGGCTGCTTCGCTTGGTTTGATGAGGCACAGTTTTCTGAGCCGCAGGTCCATGTCGAGCTGTCTTGTCATTTCTCTTAAGCTGCGAACGGCCTTAATTCGCATAATGATGAAGGCTCTGAAAAACCCCAATGGGTTTCTTTGAGGTCTGCCGGGTCCGTCTGTGTGAAAGCACCCGAGCAAGGTTGCTTTGGCAAAGCTTAAGTCGATGTTTTAAAAGAGAGTTTCAAGGGTCTCGTGTTCATCTTGTCCCGCCGGGATTCACCTCCTAAGCTTGGACGTTACTCAAAAATACGAGACCCCAACTACAAATTAATCATTAATCAATCTCCGGACAAACCAGCGCCCTTCTGTGACATTTTTAGGGCGTGAAGACTATGAAGACAGCGATGAAAGACGGAAGGTGATTGTTCAAAAGCTAGACACATTTAAAGAACATCCGGATAGGTTTATCCAGTTACGCGCACTAAGATACGCGTCTCAAGTCAACGGAACGGAACAAACAGGCTGCATAAGAGGAATAGAATTTTGCATGCGGAAATAAGTAATGAAGATGAGACCCCTGTTGAGAAAGGAAAAAGGATCGTCAAAGCAGCGTACGATGACGGAGTGACCTTGAGGTTGATTGGAGGCTTGGCAGTTCGATTTCACTGCCATGGACCTCATTCCTCGCACCTGCGGGCTTATAATGATATTGACTTATTCGGTTTGAACAAAGAACTCGGAAGAATATACTCAGTTTTTCAGAAACTTGGTTACTCTCCTAATGACAAATACAACGTCCTCTACGGCGCAACTCGTCTACAGTTCATTGACCAGAAAAGCGCAGGTCATGTAGACATATTCTTGGACAAGTTCATGATGGACCACACTCTTGATTTTAGACAACGCCTTCAGTTAGACAAACTGACGATCCCGATAACAGATCTTTTGTTGACGAAACTCCAAATTGTTAGACTAGCCGCAAAAGACGCCACAGACATTATAGCTATACTGGAAGATCATGAGATCGGACTCGTAAACGGTCAAGAAACATTAAACGTGGAATACATAGCGGAGCTATGCTCAAGCAATTGGGGTTTGCACAAAACAGTGACTGATAATCTGCTCAAGATGACTGAGATCATTGAAAAGCGATCGTTGGAAGCCGCCGAAAGGAAAGATCTCGTTCGCAAACTCGAAGCTATTCAAAACATCGTAAAAATCAAGAAAAAAACACTCAGGTGGAGACTTCGCAGCGTCATTGGTGAAAGAGTTAGATGGTATCAGGATATCGAAAGCGGCGAAGGAGAGATCTAACCGAACGTAACAGCGCGCACAGCGCTTCTTCTCTTTTTTTTGGAGAAATATTAGTCAATTCCTAAGATAGTCTAACCGCAAGGACTAAACAGGCATGGAAAATGTCCAAAATTCTTCTTGCTGCCTTTCCGAATATTGAAAGATTCACAAGACAAACTGCGCGATGCGTTCAGAGACCATAACCATCGAAAAGCGTGTATTTACTGCTGAGCAATAGTACTATAGATGGGACTTGTGTCTAAGGGAGAAAAGGTTGATGTACGCAAAAGACAAGGAAATCGAGATGCTTGCTTCAAAACAATCGTGTTTCAATGTTCACGGCGCTGGAAAACTGTATTTTAACGATGAAAAAAATCAGTTGCGCGAGTTAACTGGTGAAATTTTTGTGGTCTGAGACCCAGGGTGTCAAGTCATTTATGTGCAAATTTCAAGTGGCGGAAAGCAATTTCTGATGCCCATTCAAAGTGTTGACTCGATTAAATGGGATAAGAAGACCAAAGAATAACGCACGCGCTAAGTAGCTCTGCATCTGAAGTTAGCTGAAAACATCGTTAGTGTTATCCTTGCAAATATGCTCTAGAGTTTATTGTTTCTGGGTCTCATTTTCACATTAAGGGGGTTGAAGAGTTCATTTTGATGACGACTTTGTTATCTGAAAGCTTCGCCACATACTCCCAACCTTCAGCCAGATAATTGTTTGCTTCATCAACGGTGACAACTTTCTGTTTGGCACCGTTCGTTGTTTGCGTCCCCAATAGCTTCTTCTTAACGATGCCTTGAAGCTCTTCGTCGCTGATCGATGGTACGTCCATTTTGTCCAACTCTCCCTGGGTGAAGCCAGCCACCAACAAAAGTTGCTTCCTGAAGCTACCCCTAAGCTTCTCCTCGCTGGTTTCCTCCTTCATCTTAGTCTGTAAAAACTCTTCGCTTCTCGCGTAAGCCGCCCGCATATCCTCCACAACAGACTCAGGTAACCTTTGCTTGTTAGTTGTATACCGGTTTTCAATATCGCCTTTATGGCCCATCCAAAACTGCCGATAATCCCTAAGCACTAAACCCTTCGACTCAGCAAGCAGTAACATCGTATCAAAATAGCACCGCAAAACGTACGGTCGCCAAGGAAGCCCAGCGCTTCTGATGGCTAGCCTCATCATATCTCCAATGTTCACTGTGCGTATGAAAGGTTTTTGAGCAAACTTGGGTTTAACAATGGCGGAGTCGGATGTCAGCAGTTCGCCGTCTCTGAGGCGTTCTTCCAAGTAGTCTTTCAGGTAGCTACAGGCTTCTTCTGTTAGGAACGTGAAATATTGATGGCGGGCCTTGCTAAGGGCTGAGCGAACAATAATCATTGTGGGAGTCTTTTCAAAGCTTACTTCGGACCCTTTGATCTTGAGTTCGGGTAAGTCGCGCATTCTTAGACCATCTAAACCGTTATAGTTGCCAAGTGTCTCCAGTCTTAAGCCTGCATGGGCGATTATAGCGCAGGCTGTGCGGGCCTGTTTGCTTCCGGACAGGAAAATGCGTTTCAGTTCTTCTTTCGTGGGGACGCGTTCGTCATTGAGGGTCGGCGTCTCATAGGCACCCGTGATCCTTATCTTGCGTTTAAGCTGGATTCCACTGTGGGCAAGCCATGACTTGACGACCTTGGTCGTGTTGCGGATATAGCTACCTGCATGCTCCTTCTGTGCGGAGGTGACGTAGTCCATGAGGAGGTCTTCTAATTCCGTGACAGGTTTTCGCGCGAGTTGCCCTGGCGTTATGTCCATGAGCTGGCAGAAGTTCCCCAGATTTCGTAGGTAGATTTGGGCGCAGGCGGGTGAACCACGGATAAGGTTCTCGTACCAGCGCCTCACATCTTTATCTTCAAGCAGATATCGGTATTTGGAGCGGGGATGAGGAGAATCAGACAAGTTTCTTCGCCTATTCTAGAGTAAAATGCGGCTAAGCATAAAAGATTTTGGGTTTTGAACCTGAATTAAGGTGCGGTCACCGGGATTTGAACCCGGGTTGTCAGCTTGGGAAGCTGATGTCCTACCAAGCTAGACTACGACCGCAAACGCTTTTTTGCATTTAGACCTGTTTGTTTTAGGTTTGCGTGAATATATTGATTCTCTTACTGTTCTGATTCAATGCTGACGCCTTCAGGTTTAGTAAGCTGTACCTTTTGAAACCTATAAAACCTCAAGAACTTCTTTCAATAATTGATGAAAAACCAAGGAAAAATAACGGTTAAAAAATAAGTTGTTTCTTACTTTTAGCATCCGAGCAAGCATAATCGTTATCTCTAACTAGCCAGAAAGAATATCGAGGAGAAAAACAGCTTTGCCTAAAAGTTACACATACACCGACGCAGGTGTAAACCGCCAACAACGAGCAGAGTCCAAAAAAGCGCTAAAAAACCTGCAGGAAACCTACAAGCACATCCGCTATGGCGGCATAATGCATCTGCCGTATGGTAACATTTTTCCAATCGGAGAAAACACTTTTCTGGATCTCGTCATCGAAGGGGTAGGCACTAAAGTTCTGATAGCGCAGTTGGCGCAGAAGTATGACACTATAGGCATCGACGCTGTAGCCATGGCGATCAATGACGTTATTCGTTCGGGAGCTAAACCGCTCGCCATAGCAGATAACATTCATGCGCAAGCAAGCGACCCACGGCTTGTAAGAGAGTGGCTAAAAGGAATCATCCAAGGCGCCGCTCAAGCTGAATGCCCAGTTACTGGCGGAGAAACAGGCGATGTAGCTGAAATAATAAAAGGCTTAGCAGAAAACGCTGGGTTCGACATGGTGGTCGCTTCCGTCGGTGAAGTTGAGCGGCAAGAAATCATAACTGGAGAAAACATCAAACCCGGCGATCCGATAATAGGCTTAGCCAGCAGCGGATTGCATAGCAACGGCATAACAATGGCAAGAAAAATTCTCTTTAAGCAATGGGGCGGAAAATACCAGCCAAACGACATCCCAACAGGCTTAGACAAGGAAATCGTCCTCGAAGCCCTTGAACCAACAAAAATTTATGTTAAACCACTCCTCAAACTAGCCAGCGAAGTAAAGGTCAAAGCAGCCGTGCACATCACGGGCGACGCCTACATGAAATTCAACAACCTTGCCAGTTTTTCGCCAGGCATAGGCTTTGAATTCAACAACTTCAAACCCCAACCCATATTCAGTTTTATTCAAAAAACGGCAGCGGAACTTGGCTATATTATTTCAGATGAGGAAATGTTCAAGACCTTCAACATGGGCTGGGGTTTTGGCATAATCGTTGACAAAACAGAAATCGACAAAGCCATGAACACACTGGAGCAGGACAGCTCAAAACCTGAAATAATAGGAAAAGTGACAGACAAACAAACAGTAGAAATCCACTACCAAAACAAAAAGTTGTTGTTGACGTAAAGTTTTGCTTTTTTTATGACGAAAGCGTTTAAATCTTCTAGCTTAATTTAAAGGTTTTATGAAATACCATGCTAAAATAGAAGTTAGCCTAAAACCGGGTCACAGCAATCCTGAAGGGGAAACAATAGCCCGTTTACTGAAAGAACTCGGCTACAAAGTACAAACCGTGGATGTGAGTAAAGTTTTCACTGTCACTCTTGAAGCATCAACAATTTCCGAAGCCAAGGCAAAGGCGGAAGAAATGAGCAAGCGCCTTTTGGCAAACCCAACCAAAGACAACTACACAGTAACCGTTGAGGAGCAGAAATGAACGCTAACCTGTACCTCCCACGCAGAACCAGCTATGCACTCTACGGCATAACTTTAGCCAAAGCCAATGACCAACAACTCGCAGAAATCAGCAACGAACTAGCTTTAGGATTAAGTCTTCAAGAAATGAAGACCATCCAAGCCTATTTTAAGGAAGAAAACAGAAACCCGACAGATGTGGAACTTCAAACCATCAGTCAAACATGGTCAGAACATTGCTATCACAAAACCTTCAAAGGAAAAATCCAAATTGGCGGCAAAGAAATTGACAGCCTATTTAAAACCTTCATTACAAAAGCCACAAAAGAAATCAACCCGCCATGGTGCTTTAGTGTCTTCGAAGACAACGCAGGCATTGTACGTTTTGATAAGGGCTATGGAATAGCAGCAAAAGTGGAAACACACAATCATCCATCTGCTGTTGAACCCTTCGGCGGTGCAGCAACTGGTGTTGGTGGCGTAATTCGAGACATTCTAGGTGTCTGGGCTGACCCAATCGCGTGCACGGACGTTTTAGGCTTCGGACCATTAGATTACGATTACAACAAGCTTCCTGCAGGCGTTAAACATCCAAAATACGTGTATATGGGCGTCACTGCAGGCATCAGCGCGTATGGCAATAACATGGGCATCCCAACCGTCAACGGAGCAATATATTTTGACGAAAGCTACACAGGAAACGTCACGGTATACTGCGGATGCATAGGACTATTACCATTAAACAAATTCATAAAAAATGCCAAACCAAAACACATAATCGTTTTGGCGGGCGGAAAAACAGGACGCGACGGCATCCACGGCGTAACCTTCGCCTCAGCCGAACTAACCGAAAAATCAGAAGAAATCTCAAGACCAGCCGTACAAATCGCCGACCCAATAGAAGAAGAAAAAGTCAAACGAGCAATAATAGAAACCCGCAACCTACAACTGGCATCGGCAACAACAGACCTTGGAGGCGGAGGATTGTCTTCAGCAGTCGGCGAAACCGCTGAAAAATTCGATTGCGGAGCAACCATTGACCTTAGCAAAGTACCGTTGAAGTATCAGGGTTTGGCTCCGTGGGAAATTTACATTTCAGAATCACAAGAAAGAATGCTTTTAACAGTGCCGCCGGAAAACCTTGAGAGGGTTATGGCGATTTTTGAGAAAGAGGACGTTCAAGCCACCGCAATAGGTGAACTAACAAGCGAACACCGCTTACAGCTTAACTTTCACGGAGAGAAAGTTGCCGACATGGACATGGCTTTTCTGTTTAATCCTTGCAAAAGCATGAAAACAGCAACCATTGAAATCCCAAGCTTTACGGAACCAGAGTTTCCCCAGCCAGAAAACCTAACTGAAGCCCTGCTGCAACTGCTTTCGGCTCCGAACATTGCCAGCAAAGAAAGCGTCATACGCACTTATGACCATGAAGTAAAAGGAAATACTACGCTTAAACCCTTACAAGGAGAGTACGCTGGACCAAACGATGCAGCTGTACTGAAACCGCTTGATGATTCATGGAAAGGCTTGGCAATTTCGTGCGGTATGAACCCGAATTACGGAAAGATTGATGCTTACTGGATGGCTGCTTCAGCTATTGACGAGGCAGTGAGAAACAACATTGCCGTCGGCGGAAGAAGGATTGCGCTGCTGGATAATTTTACGTGGGGAAACCCTGAGAAACCAGAGCGCTTGGGCTCGCTAGTAAGAGCCTGCGAAGCCTGCTATGACTTTGCCAAGGCGTTTAGGACGCCGTTTATCTCTGGAAAAGACAGCCTCTACAACGAATCCCCGCTGGGTCCAGTTACGCCAACGCTTCTGATTACCGCCATAGGTATAATTCCTAACATTCAATTTACCACATCTATGGATTTGAAAGCGCCCGGCAACCTGCTCTACATCATTGGTGACACATTCAATGAGCTGGGCGGTTCAGAATACTACAAACTCAAAGGCTACTTAGGTGCAAGCGTGCCCAAAGTGAAAGGAGCCAGAGCCAAGCGCACGTTCAGAGCTGTAACTAAAGCCATCGATTTGGGCTTAATCAAATCGTGCCATGACCTTTCTGAAGGCGGGTTGGCAGTGGCGGCGGCGGAGATGGCGTTTGCGGGTGGCTACGGCTTAGAGCTGGATTTAGGTAATGTACTCGGCAAAGCGTTAGAGCGAAATGACTTTGTGCTGTTTTCAGAGTCAAACAGCCGCTTCCTCATTGAAGTCTCAGAAACTGATAGGCAGGAATTTGAGGCTTTAATGAAGGGAAAAAACTGCGCTAAAATTGGCAAAGTGACCGAAGACGAGAAACTGCTTATTCATGGGTTAAACCAGAAAATAGTAGTTGACGCTTCACTTGCCGAGCTGCGGTGTAGCTGGAAAAGAACGTTAAGCGGTGAACCCTAAAATGAAGCTGGAAGAAATCAAAGTCTGTGTTATGCGCGTTGGCGGAACCAACTGCGATGCAGAAACCCAGCGGGCTTTTTTGGAGTTAGGTGTCCAAGCGGAGACTTTGCATGTTAACGAGTTAATAAAACGCAAAAACCTTCTTGATTACCAGGTGCTGGTTTTTCCAGGCGGCTTCTCCTTCGGCGATTATGTGCGTTCAGGCGTAATTTTTGCACGATGGCTCAGTGCTAAATTAGGCAAAGAAATTGAAGCTTTTATTGATGAAGGCAGACCGATTCTGGGAATATGCAACGGTTTCCAAATATTGGTTGAGTATGGTTTGCTTCCAGGCTTCGACGGAATGAGTACTTATCCTGAAGCTACATTGACCACGAATGAACCGCAAGGCTTCAAATGCCAATGGATTTACATGAAGCATGAAAATAGGGGAAAATGCGCTTTCACAAACAAAATTCCAGCTGGCAAGGTAGTGAGGATGCCGATTGCCCATGGAGAAGGCAGGTTACTGTTCCCAAAGGAGAAAGAACAGGAAATGCTTGCAAAGCTAAACGATAATGACATGGTTGTTTTCCGATACTGCGACAAAAACGGCAACAGTGCCGACGGCAAATACCCAGCTAATCCCAACGGTTCCACATATGACATTGCAGGCATATGCAGCAGGGAAGGAAACATTTTCGGTTTAATGCCTCATCCAGAGAGGGCAATGTACTGGTGGCAACAACCCGACTGGACACGGCAACAACAAATGCTGCAGTATGGCGACGGGAAACTAATCTTCCAAAGCATAATCGACAATTTAACCAAGAAGTGCTGGTAAATCAGAGGAATTGGCAAAAAAAAAGGTATATGTGCCAATAACATCATTATTTGCCAGTGATGATTATATGTCTGTAGAAGTGGACAAATATGGACGCATAGTTCTACCTAAACAGATTCGCAAAAAATACGGCATGGATGAAGGCATTCGGCTTATCATCACTGAGTATATGGGGCGTATTTGTCTTGTCCCTGTAAGGAAGTACGAAAAGCCTACTGAGATGTTATATGGCGCCGTGAAGTTGGAGATGCCTATAGAGGAGCCAAAGCACCTGGCAAGAGAACACATTCGCAAAAAGTTGGTTTTCGGCTAATTTTCAAGTCTCACTTGCGCGTTGTCCTGAGGCTTCTTGGTTTTAATCTCATTAATTTTAATTAAAGCGATTCTAAATCTTTTGAGTAGGGCAAGCCCGCGCGTGCACCCATCTGCATTACGCTTCTGGAAGCCACAAAATTCCCCAACCGACCGCACTCATAGAGGCTTTTGCTGTTGATTAAGCCGTAGAGGAAGCCAGCGCAGAAAGCGTCCCCAGCACCTGTCGTATCGACCACTTTTACTTTGAAAGGTTCTATCCTAAGCCTTTCTCGACCGTCAGTAACGTAACAGCCTTTGCTGCCAAGTTTAACTGCAACGATTTTAACGCCCATTTCAATCATAAAATCCGCACCTTTGCAGAAATCAGCTTCTCCGGTTAAAAGTTCAAGTTCAACAGCGTTAGGCATCAAAACATAAGAGCTTCTAATTATTGGTTCTATGGCTACAAAACCCTTCCTTGCATACACTGAGCCTGGGTCAAAGCTAATTTTAACATCGCCAGGCAAGGTGGCTAAGAGCTTTTTTTGTGCACGAAGAGATTTTTCACCAACAAAAGAGGAGTAATGCAAAAATTTTGTTTGAGAAAGATAATTTCTATCTATTTCGCGAGGCTCGATTGTGTCGTTGACGCCTGAGTTAATGTATAGGGCTCTTGCACCTTTCTTGTCCACGAAACCAAGCACCGAACCACTTTTTCCCTGTTTTGCCTGAATGATGCCAACGGTGTCGACGCCTTCATTGCTAAAACAGTCAATTTGCAGTTTGCCTTCCCGGTCATTGGCTACTTTCCCTATGAAGCCAACTTTGCACCCGAGCCTCGCCAACCCAACCACGGTATTCGCGGCTGACCCCCCGCAAGCCTCAGTGTAATCTTCAATGAAGCTTTCTTCTTCAGCCCCCGAAAGCTTATCAACTTTGAAGAGCATGTCAACGTTAAGTGCACCGAAACCGACAACGTCAAATTTGGTCATGGAAACAGCTCTCGCAAAAATATTTTATGTTCGCCTAGTTTGCCGCCATAGTTACCAGCGGAAACCTTCACGACACCATCAATGCCTAACACTGCTCTGACTCCAGCTTTGGTGGCTTCTTTAACAGCATCTAAAGAAACGCCATCAAAAACTATCTCAGCTATATAACCTACGCCTTCTGGAACACGAGATTCTTTACCTAACCGCTCCCTAAGAGAGGGACAATACAGGTGGTTTGTTGTTGGACCAATCTTAGGAAAATGAGTTTCCGGCTTGGAGCCTGCAGAGCAGACATCAAAGGGCGTAACTACACCGTGAGCATCATGGATTGCAGCTAAGGCTTTTTCTCCAGCTTGCCTCAACGCTTCTTTTGTTTTGCACATTACCCAAAAGTTGCCGCCCATGATGCCACGACCATAGCCTAAGTACCGTTCAATGACGAAGTCAGGAACCATCAATGGGACAACGATTACTTCTCTGCCATGACGCTTCTCTACCCATTCATAGCCGTCGCCGCAGTGTCCAACGCTCTCCATCATGTCCATTTTTCCTTCAGCGCTTGGCAGAGCGTCAAAGATAGCGGTAAAAGGCTTTACCAAAATGTCTTGGCGGATGCGGTAGGAAAGCTCAATTTCAAACTTTTTCAGTGATTCAGCAAATGTTTTTTTTGGGTTTATTTCTCCCCAGAACTGCAGTATTGCACCTTTGCGTTTATCGGGAGTTTCTTTTTGGCTGAGGTATTTTTCGACGCCACCCTCTACTCTGCCAATCACAACGGAGGGCATTGCTGTCGAATCCTCAGCAGCCTTGCGTAAGGTTTCTTCATCGTCGGCTGTAACAATTACTCGGCAAAAAATTCCAGTAAAGGCTTCGGCGTACGTGTCTTCTATTTCCGCTTTTGCCATTTTATCCTAGCCTCCCTATGGATACTCCTCGCACTTTCTTTCTAAACGTGTTGCTTTCTTTTACCAGTGTTTCCATATTTTGGGCTGTTACTATTTGAGCTTTAGGCAAGGCACCAGGGTAAAAGTCTGAGAGCTGCCTCAGCAAAGCCTTGTCCACTCCACTTTTCTTTAGCGCTTCATAATTCCAAGACTGAAGCGCGCACGTTGTTTTCTCTTTTCCAAACCTGCAGAACAAATCAGCAATCGCAGCAGTTACAAGATTGCTTTCAGATAAAACTGCTAATTCAGCATTTTTGACTGCGTAACCGTTACCGTTGAAAGATACTGTTAAGCCACCGTTTGCCCGCACGAGTTTGAAAGCTTCCACGTCAGTTATGCTGTCGCCCACGTACATCACATCCCCTAATTCTGCACCTAAACGCTTCACGGCATCACGGATTGCTTGAGCTTTTTGTTCTCCACCAATCGTTACAACATCAGTAAGCATCTTGCCAACGCTCATTTTGGGTATTTCGCTCCAGAAAACCTCATCCAAACGCTGAATTATCGCCTGGTCATTGCGCGAAAAATCTTCCCTTGCTCTTGCCGCTGGGGGGATATCGATTAGATGCATCTGTGTAATTTCCTTTGCTATTTCTTTTAGCCGCTCTTTTTCTTTTGGCGAGAGGGCATATTTGTCGAGGCTTACTTTGGTGCAGTAGGTATTTTCGTAGGGAAAACTGAGTGCTTTGCACAAAGCCTTGATGTAGTGCTCGTAGCTGGTGCTGACGATGAAGGCGCTAGCTATGGCTTGTATATGGTACAGAGTCTCTTTGCTGTGAGCAATTAAAACAACGTTTTTCTCTGAAAAGTCTTCCATCAGCTTATCCGTAACATCATAAGCCTTAAAGAAAGGCAAAACAAGCTTCAACGTGCTACCCGCAGAGTAACTGGGCTTTCGCAGAACATCCGCCAGCACATCATCGTACTTGCTTATGTTGGCAAAAAGTTTGTCTCCGTTTGGGATAAAATTTGCCGCTAACTCGAAGGCGTTGTCGTTCTTTGAGATTGGTCCTTCGCAGTCGGATATGAAGATGCGCTTCACGCCTTGCGCCTCAAATTCTCCATGTGAAGTACGCTTTTTGCAATATGCTGTTTTGAGGCGATGTCCGTTCGGTTCCACAATGCCCCACCAGTAATTGCTTTGGCTCCTTCAAGGCTGATTTGACGTGCTTCCGCGATGCTTTTGGCTATTCCTAAAACTCCGACCGCACGGGATTTCAAAGCGTAGTTTTTGCCGTTTCTTGTTTCCATTGAACCTGGATAAACGCGGATTCTAATGCCATACTTTTTGGTTAAGGCGTAGGCTTTTGAGAGGTCAACTGGCGTGTTAGCTAAGGATTTATCAATTTGGTTGGGGAACACTTCTGCGTAGCCACCGTAGTCTGGCGGAACCTTATAGGTTAAAACGGTTGCAGCCTTTTCCAACTCGACACTCGTCAGGTTTCCTTCTATCATTTTGAAGCAGACGTCAACGAAATCGTCTTTGATTATTGGGAGGAGGTTGATTATTTCTGGGTCGCCAGGGCGACTGTTGTTCTCAAGAACCTTAATTCCTTGTCCAGTGTGCATGAACGCTAGATATAAGGGCACGCCTCTGAGCGTCGAATCGTCTTTAATTTTAGCTTTCCAACCCTTGAAAATTTTATTGGCTAAAGCAAGTTCCTGTTGGCGTTCAGCCGCAGTCAAGAAGGGCAATGTGTCGCCAATGTCTTTGTATGAGCCCATTCCGCCAGTGTTTGGACCTTTATCGTCGTCGAAGGCACGTTTGTAATCGCGTGTATCTGGCAGGGGAATAAAATGTTTGCCATCACAGAAAACCATGAAACTGGATTCTTCCCCATCAATCTTTTCTTCTATGATAACCGAGCCGTATTGGAAGTTGGACATGAAATGCTCAAAAAGTTGCTCTCGGGTTGCGAAGTGGTCGCCCCAGACGCCGACGCCTTTTCCTAAAGCTGGTTTATCAGGCTTTACCACCGCTTGATTATCCAGTTCATCTAGCCAGCGGTAAACGGCGCTTTTAACGTCCGCTTCGCCCTTGTAGTCGGCTGGGTTAAAAATTTTAAAGCGGGGATTCGCTTCTGGCGCAATCTCTTGAAAAAGTTGGCGCTGCTCTATTTTGCTGGCTTCAATGGCGTATTGTTGCTTTGGACAAATGACAGGTATACCTGTGCGTTTCTCAACGAGGTCGCGGACGCCTTCAATTATGGGTTTTTCTGAACCAACCAGAACGAAATCGATTTTGTCCTTGTTTGATTCAGCGAACTTGCAGATTTCCTCAACGTCAAGGTTTGGAATGACAATGTGTTTTGTAGCTTTTTCTGCGTTGAAAGGGTTGCGCTGTTTATCAGCAATGTAGAGTTCGACTTGATAGTTTTTGCTTTGTAGAAGGGCGTCGACCATGGCGACTTCTCTTGCGCCGTAGGAAACAACTAGGACACCGATTTTTTCCATCCAAATACACCGTTACTGCTAAGACAGTAGAGGGAACGCTTAATTTGCTTTATCACTAGCGGTTATGGCTGAACTTCATCTAACTCGTAAATTCTCGTTTTCTCCTCGTAACCATTGAGGAATCTCTTTTTCATGGCATCAGCCATTTTTTGAGCACAGGGGGTGGGATACTTTCCTGTAACGCAGGCTAAACATAGTTGGTCTTCTGTTTGACCTGTAGCACGTACTAATGCCTCAGTGGATTGGTAGCATACGTCGTCTGCACCTATGATTTTAGCTATTTCCTGAGCGCTGTGTCTTGAGCCGACAAGTTGCCCGTAAGTTGACATATCAATCCCATAAAAGCAAGGACCAATAATTCGTGGAAAAGTAACGAAGACGTAAACTTTTTTGGCTCCTGATTTTCGTAATTTATCTATAATTACTTTGGTTGTGTCGCCTCTGACTATGCTGTCTTCGGTTATTATAACTCGTTTTCCATTAACTTTTGAACCTAAAATGTTGATTTTCTTATCGATTGTTGAAAAGCGCTCAGCGTTTAGGAGTATGAAGGCTCTCTCGGTAACATAACGGTGCCGTCTTGATGCCCGTTCCCATCGTAAGCCTGATGCTTCATGGACTCCCATGGCTGGGTCATCTCCTGTTTCAGGCACGGACAGAATTACTTCACTATCCTTTACTACTTCAGGGTATTCTTTAACAATATTTCTCCCGAATTCTTCACGTATTTCGTAAACGTATTTGTCGTCGAACCTTGAATCGGGCCTGGCAAAATAAGCATATTCAAAAGCGCAAAAAGCTTGATGAGGGTTTGGAATGATTTGGGTGCGTTTGAAGCCGTCCTGTGAAACCGTAACCAATTCTCCTGGTTTCAGTTCGAAATCTCTTACAAAGCTGTTCATGTCTAAGCTTACGGTTTCAGAGGAAAAAGCGTAGGTTGCCCCAGCAGGGTCATGTCCAGCGCATAGCGGTTTTATTCCAAGCGGGTCTTTGAAGGCGAAAAAGTCGCCGTCTCCGGTTATGCCTGTTACGGAGAATGCCCCATCTAAGCTTTCCATGACGGAGCGAACGGCAGATACTAAGTCTTTGCCCTGTTTAAGTCCGAGGAGCAGTTTATGACATACTATGTCAGAGTCACAGCAATACTGAAAGTCTTGGAAGTTTTCGGTCATCTCTTTTTTCAGCGGCGACGTGTTAACTATGTTGCCGTTAAATGAGAGTGCAAGTTTTATCCCGTTTTCGCAAGCGGTAACTGGTTGAGTACCTTGAATAAGTGAGGCATCATCACATTTACCCGACGTGGTATATCGAACGTTGCCGATGCCTATTGACCCTGGAAGGCGCCCGAACCATTCATGTATAACCTCAGTTTTTAATTTCGGAACCAAATCCAAGTTTTTATACACAAAAAATTGCTTGTCGCTGTATGTGAGGAAGCCGTGTGATTGGTGACCTCGATGGTTTTGGGCTCGGAGACCCCAGTAAACATATGGAAAAACGGGTTGATTTTCATAATTTATTACGCCAAAGATACCGCAGCCTATTTTCGGTTCCCTTCTCGCAGTAAATGGGGATGTAGTGAAAGAAGGGGTTTATCAGCTTTTAGTACATATTTACTTAAAAAGTATGGAGTTTTTAACATATTAAAGTTTAAAGAAACAAGTCATGAGACGGAGATAAAAGCTTAGTAAAATAAAGGAAGAAAGTTTAGGGTTGCCATTTCTCAATGAGATACTTGGGTATCTCGCTACTGTCGCGTGGTCCAACTTGTACCTTCCAGCCGCTTAACTCTTCGATTTCGCCGCTGATTCTTGATGCTTTGCCGGGGATGATGATTGTTCTGTGTTTAACTTTGCTTTCTACGCCTGAAGCTTTTATGGCGTCGGCTACGCGTTCAGCGGTTAGTTTTCGTCCTGCGACTCCGCTGTCGATTGCTGAGCCCTCAGTTTCAACAACAATGAGATACGCGTTAAGTTTGCTGCTTTCTAGGTCTGAAGCAACTGTATAGTATGTTAATGCAAAGTTGGATGTGAAGAACACTGGAGAGTTTTCGTCCGGAGTCCCGAACACTTTGAGCCCTGGAGCAACCGCAACTGGTTTGCGTGGGTCAGTGTAAATGTTTTGTCTTAGCACAGTTATCGGTAGCAGTGACCATCCGTCAGCGCCGTGCATTACAAGCACGTCAGCGTACCGTACAACAAGCATTGCGGCTAAGTATGCTTCACGCCATTTTATGAGGTCTTCAGCTGTTTCGCCCCTGCCCAGCCAAGCAACCATTGGAACACCCATCAATGGGAAGCCAGCGAGTTCTTCTCCGCCTTTAGTTGCCGCTCTGCGAAGCATAGTAAAGTTGCTGATAGTATCTGGTAATCCTTCATTCGCGAATGTGCCTGGGTCTAAAACCAAGTCAGTTACACCGTAAGCCATCAATGTTTTTGCGAGTGAAACCAGCGTGTTCAGGTCATTTGGTGCAGAAACCACCAGTGGGCAACTGTACATTAAGGCGAGTTCCGCCATGTCTTTCCAGTTTTCTTTGTTAGCCGCATAAAGTAGTGGTCGTGCTTTTGGCGCCGCCATTAATCCTGCTTCAAGAACATTGGAATTCAATGCGCACAGAATCATGGGCAGTTTAGTTGTTTCAACGACCTTTTTCACGGTTGCTTTGAATTTTTCCGCGTCTCCTGATGTTGAGCGAACGGCAACCATGTCCAGTTTTAGTGTGTAGCCGATATATTCGAAGCTATAGTTTTCTATGCGTTTAATTCGACTTGCAACTTCCTCGCCGGACATTTGGTCAGTTACATCTATCGCGATGGCTGTCGGGTTATTATAGGTGAATTCATGGCGGTACATGACTAGTTTGCCGCCTAGTTTCCTAGCTGTGTCTCCGACGCCGACGGTGACTTCTTTGACTGCTGGCTTTAGCAGTTCTTTTAGTTGGTTGTAGGCTTTCTCGTTCTCTTTCTTTAGCAGCGGTGGGCACTGGTCAATGTTTACTTCGCGGTTGACAATTTTTGTGGCAAAAGCCATGCAGTTGTCTTGACCGCATTCTTTACAATTAATTTTTGGAAGAAGCTTGTAAACGTCTATGGGGCTTAATTCTTTTAATCCAGCTTTCTTTTTTTCGCTCATGCTATTCAAACTCCTTTAAGCCTTTACGCTGACCCAATCAGCAAATTTGGAAGCGTCTGCTTTTTTGCCGCTGGTTAGGTAGTTTGTAACGTCTTTTAGTGTTTTTACGGCTGCAGGGTGCATCATCATGAATAAGTCAACGCCAGTAAGCAACAGTGTTAAGGCTGTTGTTACTTCCCAGAGTGGACCTCGGAGCTCGCGTGGTTCCCATTCAGCAGACATTTTTAGCCAAGCTTCTCGTGCTGCCCAGGCATTGGTTGTTCCTGAAGACATTGGGTGAGCTAATTCAACGTCACCCATTAATCCACCGAGCCTTGCACGTTCCATATTAGTGAATGCATAATCTAGGCCGTAGCCTAACGCGGCAGTGGTTAAGTCCATGACGATGTCTTCTCTTCCCAAAAAGTCGTATAGTCGCCTGTTAAGTTCCCGTGCCAAATTCAAGTCCATAGGAGTGAAAGATAACGCGACATGCCCGTTCTTTTTAATGTACTTTGCACAGCGCTCAACATCCATATCCCTTGTTATCGAACTAATGAGGAAACGCTCGCCTGGGAAAGCTTCACATATGGCCTCGAAAACGTCTGCGTCTTTAACTGGGTCACCGCAACCACCGATAACTAGCGGAACATCAACGGCTTGCAGAACTTTTTCAACTGTTTTTACCGCGTCTTTTGGTGTAGCATCTTTGAGTAGCGGATCAATGCTGATTAAGTGAATTGTAACCATGTCCGCGGCGAACTTGTCCACTGCAAGCTTTGCCCATGCCGCTGGGTCACCGATCACGTCTTTGACGTGCATTTTCACCGCTTTGCTTAAGGGAACTTCCATGTCGAAAACGTCAAGAGTGATTACTGGTTTGTGAGTGGTTGGTCGCTCAAAATTGTAGAATGCAGGCGATGTCTCGCCACCTATTACAAATGATCTTCCGCGCGTTCCGCCTTCGCTTCTTGTTGCCCCAAGTCTTACTTCAGTAATCTTGTTTGGATAGGTTTCAACTGGAGGTATGAAAGCTGCCTGTAACATGGCAGTGGGTTTTCCGCCTGCTAAGCTTGGAAGCTTGATTTTGGGCATTATTTGCCCAGCCATTCCCGGCTCAAAGATTATTTCGAGTTCCTTGACGTCCATTTCGAAATCTTGCAGCTCGATCTGCTGAAATTTTGCAAGCGCTTCCAGTAAATCGCTGCTGAGTTTTAATCCTTCATCCTCTTTTTTCTTAGCGTCATCTTGAGGCAATGAGGTCACCGCTTCTCTGATTTATCGCTCTTTATCGTTTGGATTATGACTGTTTTAGCGTAGATTTTTGCGTCTTTGAGAATGATTTTGAATCCGCCAGCCATTATTGGCAGTGACGCTGCTGTGGCAACCGGCATCATTGTGCCTGCTGCTTCTTCTTTAACCTCTACGGCTTCTGCTTCTGCTGCTGGAGCTTCTTCGGCTGTCCATCTTGCGACTACTGGGTGGTTCTTGTCCTTTAGGAATGCTTTCAACGCATCGACGCCCGTTGCGTTTTCTTCAGTGGCAATTTTGTCAACGACGTCTTGGGGTATGAAGTCTTTTACTCGTTCTTTAACTTCTTTTGGAAGCCAGACTATGCGGTTCCAGCCGCCGTCTGCAGATAGGAACTTTTTGCTACGCATGTATTCAATTGACATTCCGTGGAAGCCGTCTATCTGTCGTCCGCCAGCGGTGGAGTCAGCGATTGTTGAGAATGGTAAACCGTTTACTGTTACGCCTTTGAAGCTTCTGTTTACGACGCCGAAGCCGTCTACTTCTGGAATGTAGAATGCTACTGCCTCGAAGCATCCGCATGAAGTGTGTGGGTGATCGAACGCTGTGTATAGCCAGACTTGGTTCACTTCGCCCATAGTGCGTTTTTTAGCCATTTCGTTAACGCCGCTAAACTCGCCCTTTTCAGCGTTTATTAATTGGCCTCTGTCGATTGCGAATACTGGTCCTTTAGGATCAATGTTTGCTGAGGCTTTTCCGTCAAACCAGCTGATGGCGCCGCAGTTAGAATATCTTTGCGGGGTGATGATGCAAACATGGGTTGGAGCAAATGATTGGCATAAGGTGCAACCGTAAAATTTGTCGACGTCTTCGTCTTTGAGGCCTCTTGCTTTAGCGTCACGTGATTCGTAATCTTGCATTGCTTCTGGGTAGAGTTCTGACAATTTAGCAGGATCTGTTATGAAGGTAACTTGTACTTTCTCGATTATGGGGAGTTCGCTTTTGAATAAGCGGCAGAGTACTTTGCCGATTGGTTCAAAACTGTTTAAGCCTTTTTGGAATGATTTTTTGCTTAAGCGTATCCAGATGTCATAGCGCTGGTTTAAGTGCATCAAGCCCTCAACGTAGTTTAAATAGCCATGAATTCGTCTTTCAATGACGCCTTCAAGGCCTTGATCGAGAGTTGCACCTGCAGCTTCAACAAGAATGCCGAGTGGGTATGCGCCGCCTTCTTTGAGGTCTTTTATGTCTGGGCCTATAATGGTGATTTTGCCGTCTTCTATTTCGTCCATTGGTTTTACTTTTGCTAGTTCAAACTTTTCTTTAACTGATGGACCGCCAAATTCTACTTGCATGTCGTTTCTTCTAATGCGTTCGCCTTCGTAGATTACGCCAACATCAACAGGTATATCTTTAAACATTGACATTTTTTTATTGTCCTCCTTCAAATTTTGAAGATATGACTGTGAGATTTGCAGCCCATTCCTCGAGGGTTGCGTTTGGGAAAGACCAGCTTGCATGCGGATGATACAAGTTGTCCAGAGTCATGGTCTTTTGGCAAGGAGCGAAGTGCATTAGTCCTGAAAGGATTAGTTCTTCCATGTAGAATGGGAGACCTACAAACATGACTAGGTCGTATGGGCCTTTGCCGTCAAGTCCTTTCCATTCGGGGTCAACTATACGATTGCCGATGTCCATGGCAGACATGAAGCCTGCTGGTTGGTAACCGCGTTTTAGGAATTCGCCGACCATGTGCGCTGTAGCGACCACTGGAACTTTTGATGCGTTAGCGAAGTCAATCAGGTACTCGATTAGTTGTTTGCCTTCCATGTATCGTTCAGTAGCATAGCTGCCCACGATGAGCAGTGGACGGGAGGCTTTTTTGATCATTGCTACTGCTATCTCAGGTTTCTGTATGGGGTTTGCTTTCTTTGTTGCGGCTATCTCTGCACATTGCCAAGGTTCACATGCCATATCTTATCACTCCTTCATTTTACGAATCATTCTTGGAAGCAATGTCGGGTCAGGAATTACTGTTTCCTTCCAATCGTGTGCTTCCAGTATCTTGGTAAATTCATCTTTAAGTGTCATTGGCACATCAGCCATCGTTCTCACCAACAAATGCAAATCCTGCGGCATGCATCCGTAGTGGCGTTTGTGTAGGTCAACGTAGTGGCTTAGTTTTATGCTGCGGCCTTTCCATGTGTCGTTTGGTCTTATGCAGAGCTTTGCGATGGAGACCATTGCTTCTTGTGGCGTTTCAACTGTTTGGAACAGGTGTTCAGGTGCTGGGCCAACGTTAACTTTGTTGCCTGTGCGGGCATCGTAAACTTCCCAATCTTCAGGCTTGTCTTCTCTGCCAAGGAGCATACGCCTGTATTTTGCACCGTGTGGACCAACAAGCACTGGGATTCCTAAGCGCCAGAATCCAGCTGCGATTGCCGCGGCTTTCTGTGAGTATGCACCCCACGCAAGGCCGACTGCACCTAAGCGGTTGTATATGTAATCGGCGATTTCCTCGTAGTTGCCTCTGAGGTTGCGTTTGGCAAAAATGTTTGCTACTTTGATGGCTGCGCCTGCTATATGCGAGTTTGCTACGCATGAACCGACGTTTAGCACACCTCCAGCTTCGAATCCGCCTGGGAATTCCTCGTAGAGTGTTTTGCCTTCGCTGTTGCGGTAGCTGCCTGCAGACATGGCTGAGCATCCAGATGTTACAACGATGTATCGTCTGCTGGCGAATTCTCTGCATATGTCGTAAACATCTTTGCCTCCGTGCGGATAATTGCTACATCCTACAACTGCCAATATGCCCGGGATTTCCCCGAGGACGATTGGGCTACCGACGTTTCGGATTTCGACATCTTGCACTGCTCCTCTACCGGCACGGCAAAAGTTATTTTCTTCAAGCATGAATTTTTCGCCAGCTTTCACTATGAAGCTGTGAATGTTTAGTTTAACTGGACATGCTTCTTCGCATCTTCCACATCCAATACAGTACTCATATAGGTCGGTTAGTTGTGCAAGGTTTCCTTCGGCTGCTGCCTTTAGGGCTTGTGGGATTTTAAGGTCTTGTGGACAGCTTCTGCGGCACATGTCGCATTGCCTGCACGTCTTAGATAATTGCTTAATCTCATCTAAGCTTGGAAGATTGTTCATTTTTTTGCGGATTGGAGCGATTTGTTGTGCTACTCTTACGGCTACTTCGCCGACTTTTTCTGGATCAAGGATCAACACGCCTGCCGCTTTGCCGCTTACAAGGTCAGCGACGATTTCGTCCGCTGAGTCATCTGTGCGGTTCTTGAAACCCATGCAGTTCTTCTCTGATGCGGCGATGACTGGAGCGTGAACTTTGCGTGCTTCGTCAAAAGCGTCTGTTCGGACACATTGCTCATCTAAAACGACAACGTCTGCGAATCCAGCTCTTATGAATCGTAGTTGCCAACTGATTGGGCCGACGATTTTGCCTCGGTTATAGTACCTTGTGATGTCGAAGGCGGTGCAGCATAGACCAATTACTTCTATTTTGTCATCGACTTTGTTATCTTTTGCGTAGTCTATGATTCCAACGGATGGAATTACGTTGTGACCAATGCACATGATAACTGGCTTAGAGGTATCGACACTACCTATGCCTAGTTGTATGAGAGGAGCCTCAGGGTCAGCTTTTGGAAAGCCCAATGTCGAAATTTGGATAATATCTCCGACTTCCATGCCAACATGATCTATCATACCTACGTGGAAGGCTTTGGATTCAAAATCAAGGTTGTTGCCTTCTTGCCCTGTGTGCGCTACTGCTACTGCTTGAGTAATTTGCTCTTCAGCGTACTCCAAAACTTCCTCCATGTCTCCAAGAGTCTGAGGCTTTATACCAGTAACAAGTCTGGTAACTGGCGCTTCAACTTTGATGTTTAAGCCACCTACATCTAAGGGGTATCGGCTGCCGTATTTTTCGACCAAGTGATGAAGCATGTGACGGGCATGAGCCGTGTGGGTTGCTGCACCAATGCAACAGGCCAAAAGCACTATACGTGAAGACTGAGCACCGATGTCTAAGCCGCATGCACCACGCTTTCCAGCTGTCAAATCGCATTTTCCAAAAGTGCAAAGACAGCAAAGATCACAATCAGGCATATAGAAAGGTTTGTACCTGGTGAGGAGCCTCATGTCCCAGTCTCGCAGGGTACTCATTGATGGCATTGGAGTTGGACCCATGGATTCCGTCCAGTTGTCAGTGGCAACTTTGCCTATAGATAATTCAAGATTTTTAATGAGACTACTGCTAGTCTTCATTTCGTCAATTTTTATACTAACGTTTTTACTAGTCAAATTAAGAAACCTCTGTAAAGGTTTAGCTATAAACCCATTACAATCTTTTTAAACCTTTCCAAATTTTTAGGCAAAAGTCATGTTGTAGCTATAGATATGGAAGGTTTCCGAAAAATTGTGTAAAAAACACATATGCCCATAACCAGCAGGGATTGTTTGAGAAGCTACTGATTCGGAGGATACCCTCACCAAGCTCAACGTTAAGCAATACAAACGCTCACGGCACACAAAACTCTCCGTATAGCAGTAAATACGTCTAAGATAATTAAACTGTTTGCCATAAATAGAATGGGTTAATTATTTGATGGGGAAGGGGTTGTTTGGATCGGATATGCTTACTTGGTAGAAGGAAAGAGCGATTGTGGATTTCTTTGTTATAGAGTTTTTGCAACTTCGCTTAAGGGTTGAACTGGCCTCACTTCAACTGCCATCTGACCGAAAAACTTTGAAACTGTCTTGGGGCTGTCCGCCTCTATTGTGAAGAAGCCTTTGTGATCAGCTGCTGTGTCTTTCGGGCAGCTCATGTAGGCAGCGGCTATTTTGATTCCTGCTTTCTTGACGTTCTCGTCGGAGAACAGATTTTTGATCATGTTTTTGCCTTCAGATGTCAGCAGAGGACACTGAGACGCTTTGTGTGTATGTGTTGCCTCAAATAACACTCAATCACCTCCTTTTTTCCTTGAAAAAGCAAGATCAGACAGGTTTATTCTGATTTTCCTTCGAATTCAACTTTTACAGGAATTGGGTCTTTGAAAATGTACAAGACTGGACAGTTCGCTTCGGTTCTTCTCCAAGCGGCGTCTAACAGTTCCTTCCTTGCTTTAGAGGACGCGTTCACCTTCATAGTTACGCCACTTACAATTGGGGAATCAGGAGATTTTTCGGCGTCAACAGTAACTTCCACTTTGCTGAGCTCTATGTTGCTTTTTTTGCAAACATCAGCAAAGATTGTTACGCCACAGTCAGCTAAAGCCATCATGCTTAATTCAAGCGCTGTTGGACCCGTATCTGTTCCGCCTGCTGCTGTTGACATGTCGCAGACTACCCTATGCGTTCTTTGGTTATCAACTATTGAGCGAACGTTTTCAACCCAAGTTGCTTTTGCCTTAATTTTGGGCATTTTATTCACCAATTTAACTTATCATTTAATTGATTTAAGTTTGTCTTCGGTTGCACTGTTAATGAGAATGATGGTGCTCAAGGGCATGTTCATAATGAGAGTGATGGTGCTCAAGGGCATGTTCACAACCGTCTATTAATTCTTTTAATTTGTCTTCATTGAAGGAATTAACATTTCCTTTAACAGTTTCTTCCGTGGCTTTCAGTACAGTAACTCCAGCATTTTGAAAACTTGTCAAACCTCCAGGTCCCATGCCGCAAGCGACGATTACATCCGGTTTTAGTGCCAGAAGATTCTCGTGTGGGTGCCCTGTGCCTCCATGATGTTCGCCTTTGTTTGCTTCTGTCTTCGTGCTTAGGATTTCGCCGTTTTCGTTTAGGTCGACAACTGCAAAGAATGGGGCTCTTCCAAAATGTTCTGCTACGTGCGCTTCTAAGCCTTTTTCATCTTCAACGGGGATTACAATTCTTTTTGTCATTTCAAATAACCTTCTTTTTGGTATTTTTCATGTTTAGTTAACCACAATGTTTATTGCATAAACGCTATTAATAGGTTTTGTTTATAAAATAAACTGAGTGTGTACTGTTTGGACGAAATAGACAGAGAGATAATTTCACAGCTACAAATAAACGGTAGAATTACCCTAAAAGAGTTGGCCCAGATTATTGGGTACACAAGCATGGGAACCAAGAAAAGACTGCAAAAACTTCTGGATCAGAAAACCATCCAAGTGTCTGCTTTGCTTAATCCGACTCAGCTTAAGCTTCTTCCTGCAATTGTAATGTTAGAGATGGAAAGCGCCGAAGCGAGGCAAACTCTAATCGATCGATTCAAAGACTGCCCTCGAGTAATCCAAATTTTCAAAACGATGGGGGGCTACAACCTAATTGCCCTGGTCGTAGCAGAAAACCAAGAAACTCTCAATAGTATTTCGATGGAAAAATGCTCCTTAAGAAGCAACGCGGGAATACGCAGATCGGAATTCTACCCCATAGGCGATATCAACTTCGCCCCCTTCCTCCAAGTGAGGGAACACCTAACTCACAAGGACAGAACCGTCACACCATGCAATATAGATTGCAGACCTTGTTCCTGTTACAAGGATCAAACCTGTGTGGGTTGCCCAACCGCTAGCTACTACAGAGGAACGCTATAGAAGGAAAGCTCTCGTATGAACGCAACTGACGAGGGAATGCTTAGTCAAGCACTGAAAGTTGAGGAAGTCGATGCTGTTGAGATACTTAGTCTAGTTGACAATTCAGCCGATTATCTTTCCTCGATCGACAAAAATGAGGTCCAGACTTTCAGACAATGGATGAAAGAACGCCATAAGAATGAAGTGGCAACAAACTAATCCCAACTTCCTATTGCTGAACACGGATTTGCAATGCTTATTCGCGTTCTGATTAAAGGAAAATTAAGAACCGTGTTGTTTGATACAGGCAGCAGTTCCGACGGAGCCGTTACAAATGCAGAGCGAATGGACTTGGACCTAAATGAAGTAGACTGCATTGTCTTGTCTCACGGACATTATGATCATTTTGGTAGACTTCTGTCTGTCTTGAAGGCAATTAACAAGGTTAACCTGCCTTTAATCATTCACGAGGATATGTTCAAAACGAGAGGAACCGCTAATCAAGACGAAACAATTCGAATTTACCCAAAGTTTCCAGCAAAAGAACAATTAAGCCCGGCACATCTAATTGGTACAAAGCAGCCCCTTCTAATCGCCGATGATATGATTCTCGTGACCGGCAAGATTCCTCGTGAAACAACTTTTGAGAGAGGGTATTTGTCTCACAGAGTTCTCGTAAACGGATCATGGCAACCTGATCCGTGCATTTTGGATGATCGTGCAGTTATTGTTAACGTTAAAGGAAAGGGTTTAGTTGTCATCTCTGGTTGCGCTCATTCAGGTATAATTAACACAATAACCTATGCGCAACAAATCACCGGAATCACAACCATCTGCGCAGTATTGGGGGGCTTTCACCTAGCGGGCAGGGAAAACGAGAACAGAATCGAGCCGACCATGAAAGAACTGAAACGGATAAACCCTCAGCTAATAGCGCCTTCGCACTGCACTGGCTGGAGAGGAATGTGCGCAATAGCCAATGTAATGCCAAATGCCTCAGTATGGAATAGTGTGGGGAACCTCTATAAATTTTGACAGCACCCTCATTTAAAAGGAGCCGCTCTTCGCTATGAAGAGTTAATTGGAAAACTCCTGTTTTGGTTTGCATGTTGGAGCAGGTATTCATTGAAAAAAGACTGCACCTACAAGTAGCCTAAGTTTTTCATTATCGTTTTCACTGAAACATACGCCTCGTTATCGGATGGCAAGTCAAGCAGTGACTGCCCATTAAGAACGTGCTCGTCCAGTTGCTCATCAGCAGCCATCTTGCTCAATACTTAAACTTCAAAGTTCGCGTCCGAAATAAAAATCCATTCGTCAATGTGCCCAGCCGTTTCTCGCGCAGCGCTCTAAATTCGAAAAGCTCTTATAGCACTTATAGATGCATACCTACCTAGGTAGGTAGGTAGTAAAATGGTATTGCTCATATGTCAACATTGTGGCTATAAATGGGATTACCAAGGCGAGAACGAGCATTATGCCACCTGCCCTACATGCCGTTACAAGGTCAGGATCCCTGAAGAAAAAGCTCAAATGTTACGTCGAAAAGGGTTGGATATGGAGTTAAAAAGCAAATTCTCATTAAAAGAGCAACCTGTAAAATTGCGTGGTATTGCTGGAATAGTGAATAAGACAATAGAGGACTACCAACACGACAAAAGCATGTTAATTCAAATCCTTTTGAGATTGCAAAAGAATTTCGGGTGGCTTCCGATGGAAATGCTATTAGAAGTAAGCAAACAGCTGGGAATACCTATCAATCAAGTATACCAAGTCGCAACCTTTTACAAAGTCTTCTCTCTCAGTCCTCGAGGGAGACATCTAATAAGGGTTTGCACGGGAACTTCCTGTAAAGTGAGAGGTGCGCCAACAATCCTTGAGAAGTTACAGAGCTTTCTCGGCATAGATACGGGTGAAGTCACCGCAGACGGCAGATTCAGTCTTGAAACAGTTAACTGTGTAGGCGGTTGCGCTCTCGGCCCAATGATGACTATTGACGGCGAATACTATGGAAACTTAAAGTTGCTCACCGTGAAAAGAATTCTATCTAAATACACGTAGCAGGTGAATAAACATGGAAACCGTTAAGTGTATACGATCACCTAAAGACCTCGAAAAGCTTCGCGAAGAAATCAAGTCCAAGAGAAAACCGAGTAAATCCAGCGTTTCGGTTTGTGTTAGCACAGGCTGTGTTGCGCTTGACGCTCCGAAGGTTAAGGAAGCTTTCATAGCCGAACTGGAGAAGCAAGGACTAAAAGATCAAGTGGAAATTAAGGAAACAGGATGCTTGGGTTTCTGTGAACAGGGACCAAGGGTAACGATCTACCCAGAGGAAATCTGTTATTTTAAGGTTAAGCCTGAAGATGTCCCGGAAATTGTTTCTAAAAGCATTCTTGAAAAGAAAGTTGTGGAACGGTTGCTATACAAAGACCCAGCCACGGGTAAAGGAGTGCAGAAGCTTGAGGACATACCCTTCTACAAATACCAGCTTAGATTGCTTCTGGAAAATAACGCGAAAATAGACCCAAAGAATATCGAAGATTACATTGCTCTAGGGGGATACAGCGCCCTTGCCAAAGCCCTCTTCGAAATGACGCCTGAACAGGTGGTTGAGGAAGTTAAAAAGTCAAAACTGCGGGGAAGGGGTGGAGGAGGATTCCTAACGGGGTTAAAGTGGGAAACCACGCGGAACGCACCTGGCGAGCCTAAGTATGCCATCGTTAACTGTGATGAAGGAGACCCAGGAGCATTTATGGATAGATCTCTGATGGAAGGCAATCCTCATAGTGTGCTTGAAGGTCTCATAATAGGCGCGTATGCCATTGGAGCCACTGAAGGCTTTGTTTACGTTAGGGAAGAGTATCCTATAGCTGTAGAAAACATATCCACAGCTATAAAGCAGGCTGAAGAATACGGGTTGCTCGGCAAAGACATTATTGGCTCAAGTCTAAGCTTTAAGGTTAAGGTTCACAAGGGTGCAGGAGCTTTTGTCTCAGGAGAATCTAGCGCTCTTATGACAGCAATCGAGGGGAAGGTTGGTGAACCCAGACCCAAATACGTTCACACGGCAGTTAAAGGCCTTTGGGATAAGCCTAGCCTCCTCAACAACGTTAAGACGTGGGCTAGCGTCCCTCTAATAGTCCTTAAAGGCGCTGAGTGGTTTAGGAGCATAGGAACCCAAGGCAACAGCGGAACTATGATCTTCTCCCTCGTTGGGAAAGTTAATAACACAGGTTTAGTTGAGGTGCCTATGGGAATAACTCTTCGGGATTTAATCTTTAAGATAGGTGGAGGCATTAGAGACGGCAAGAAGTTTAAAGCTGTTCAGATCGGAGGGCCGTCTGGAGGCTTCATCCCAGAGCAACTCCTCGATATTCCAGTAGACTACGATGAACTTGTAAAAGTTGGCTCAATGATGGGCTCTGGAGGCATGGTAGTCATGGACGAAGACACCTGCATGGTAGATGTGGCTAGATATTTTGTCGATTTCCTCCTCGAGGAATCCTGCGGAAAATGTATCCCCTGTCGTGAAGGTTTGAGAGTGCTCTCCAGCATTCTAAGCGATATCTGCGCTGGCAAAGGGAAAAGTGAGGACATACAGACAACTGAAGAGATAGCTGAAACAATGAGGGAGACTTTACTCTGCGCATTGGGCAGAACCGCAGCAAATCCTGTCCTCACATCTCTGAAGTATTTCAGAGACGAATGGGAACAGCACATAATAGAGAAACGTTGCCCAGCTAACGCTTGCAAAGCTCTGATAGATTTTTACATAAATCCAGAGAAATGTCAAGCTTGCCTCCTTTGCTTAAAGGAATGCCCAGCAGGAGCTATTCAAGGCGACAAGGATCAGGTTCATTGGATTGATCAAGAAAAATGCATAAAATGTGGGACATGCTATGAAATTTGCAATTTCCATGCGGTAAAAAAGCTTTCGGGAGAGCCTATTCCACCTCCACCAGAAGGAATGAAACCAATTCGAAAATTGAAAGGAGAGAACTAGAATGAAGAAAGTCATTACTTTACAGATTGATGATAAAGAGGTTAAGGCAGAGGAAGGAAAAACCATTTTAGAGGCAGCGCAACATGCAGGTATGGAAATCCCAACCCTATGCTGGTATGAAGGACTGGAACCCTACGGTGCCTGTCGATTTTGCAGTGTAGAAATCGAAAAAAAAGGAAGGGCTCAAGTGGTAGCTTCATGTTGCTATCCAGCGGAGGAGGGGTTAAAGGTAAAAACCAGATCTCCCAAAATCGTTAAAATAAGAAAGACCATACTAGAATTAGCTGCCACATCTGCGGGAGAAGATGTCAGTAGCAAAATGAGGGCGTTGGCCAGCGAATATAACGCGGATTTATCTCGATTCAGGTCAAACGCACCATTGTCCCCAACAAAATGCATCCTTTGCGGACTATGTGTACGTCGTTGTATTGAAGCAAATTGGGAAAGCGCTATAGGATTCACTGGTAGAGGAATATACCGATGCATTGCACTTTTCCCAGAAAAGGCAGGCCTCTGCTCGACATGTAGTTATTGCCGTGACGTATGCCCCACTGGCAGAACTTGTTCCACATTTGGTCCTCGTCCTCCTTTCCCTCGAATTAACGATGTCCTCGCAGGGAGAAAATGAAGCATGAAACCTCTCGGGCTACATCAATCATGGTCAGCCTGACCTTCAATTTTATTGATGTATGTAACCCGTTGCCCTCATTATCGCTTTAACAGAAAGATACGCGGCGTTGTCAGAAGGCAAGTCAAGCAGCGACTTCCCGTTAAGAACATAATCATCTAACTGTTCATCCTCAGCGATTTTTCCCAAAAACTTGAACTTCAAATCAGCTTCAGCCTGTTTGCCTAGTTCTAGTGGAAAACGGTAGCCGCCTATCAAATAGAAGTTATCAAACTTCATGTCAACTTCTTTAGTTATTCTGACAGCTCGTTTCACATGGTCAAAAGATTTCTTTGAATGATCAAGAATATCGAATATATCGTTAACATTCGAAGTAATACGCCTATTCAGGTTTTCAAGTCCGGCTGGAGAGTCAATAAGTATGTACATGTAATTTTTAGTTAACGATTCTAAAGCACCTTTTAACGCAGCGTTTGGCATGCAATAGCAACCTTCAACCCATTTAGTGCCGACTGCAAGGAAGTCAAAATTTTTACTTTCATACAAGCCATTTTCCCAAATCCTGCTTTCAATACGCTCTGTTGGAGGAACGCCGACTGTGGTGCCTCCTTGCTCAATGAACGTGCTGACAAGCAACTCTGAAATGGTTGATTTTCCAGCCTCTTTAAGGTCTATTCCAAGCATTTCAGCAAGATTCTGGTCAGGGTCAGCATCAACCAGCAGCAAAGGCGCTTGCCCAGCTTCGATAAAGGATTTAGTCATTAGAGCCGTGAAACTGGATTTTCCTGTTCCGCCACGACCAATAGTTACCAGAGTTTTCATTTTGGTAAACCTCAAGATGCTATTGCTTTTTTCTTAAGCAAAAGCTCGCATATATTATCTATGGTTTTAACTGCTGAGATTTCCTTGTTTTTAAGGGGCGTTTCACCAAGCATATCAGCTTCGACAATTTTCTGGTCAAAGGGCACAAAGGTGAGCAGGGACAAACCGTTTTTTTCAGCAAAACTGCGTATAGCTTCCCTCTGAACATCGTTCATGACCCTGTTTCCTATGAGGTAGAGTTGCTTCATCCCAGCGGCTTTAGCCATGTCATGTATATGCTTGGCGATTTCCAGCGATTTCAAGTTTGAATCAGCAACAATGAGCAATGCATCCACTTGTCTGGCTGTGCCTCTGCCAATATTCTCAACGCCAGCCTCCAAATCCAAAACAACCGCCTCGTCACGTTCCACAACCAGATGTCTAAGCAAAGCGCGGATGACAGCGTTTGGAGCACACATGCATCCTGCACCCATCGAATGCACTGTACCCATAACAATCAAATTCACGCCAAGCGGAGTGCTGACCGAGTAGTCACGGACGATGTCGTCAACGGTGAATTGTAAACGGTAAACTCCAGAGTAACCAGTGCTTGTTTTAGATTCAACAAGAACCTTATTCTCTGAAATAGGCACAATTTTGCGACTTTCCTCAGTGGATAAGCCTAAAGTCAAACCGAGATTTGGAGAGGAATCTGCATCAATCGCTATAGTTTTCAATCCACGCTCAGCAAAACCGCGGGCTAGGCCGCCTGCAATCAGGGTTTTACCGACACCGCCTTTACCAGAAACAGCAACTTTCATGATCCCACAGCTAAAACAATTCCCGCTCTAAGGTTAATTTACGTTTCCTTGCAAATTGAGAGAGAATGAAAACACTTAACCAAGGAACGCTCTACTGCTTTTGTTCAAGCAAAGTTCTTCTGGGAAGAAAGCCAAACCGTGAATAAAACCCGTAAGCCTGCTCGTTGCCAACAGCGACTGAAACAATCTTCTTTTTCACCCCTTTACTGTTTAACCACTCCAGCGCTTTTTCCATTAATGCTCTGCCGATGCCCTGCCCCCTATATTGTGGATTGACAAAAATGGAATCAATCTCACCCGTCACCAAGTTATCAATGCTGCTTACGCAGTACCCGATGAGCTTACCTGAAGAATCCAAAGCAAGATCAACTCTGACGTCTCCGCCCAAAGATCTCTGCAAAATAGCTCGCTTCCTATCTTGAAACGTCAAAGTTAGATAGTAGTCTTTGAAATAGGGCGACAAGCTGAGATGTTGCTGGTTCAACTCTTCCCATAGTGGCTTAATTCTATCTATCAAGCTTACGTTTCCAGAAATATAAGTAGTGTTAACCATCAAATACCCCGCATTTGTAGATAAGCATGTTTTCAGCCTTCTGGATAAAAAATTTTACTAAATAAATGATCTTAAATCCAAATTAAACCACTACAAAAAACGGAGGACCATTTTTTTCATTACTCAAAACAGGAACGGACGTATAGCACCAGCCTCCTCCTTTGCGTAGTTCTGCTTTCACACTGTCAGCTGTGCGATTTTACCTTAGCGCAAAATTTTTTCTTTAGTTTGTGCTTCCCATGAGCGCAAAAGAATAGTCGTCATAGAGCAAAGATGAAACTTTCAAGATTGCTAGCATTTAATGTTTATATATAATTGGTCGATTATGCTACCGCCATGAGCTCCAAAAAATTTGGCTTTGAGGACTCCCTTTTAACTGAAGTTGTTCAAACCGGAAAATGTGCAAGTTGCGGCACGTGCGTCGTCGTCTGCCCATTCGGTAGCCTTGAACTTGCCAAGGGAAAACCCAATTTGGTGAAAGAATGCAAGGTCTGCGGCATATGCGCTCAAGCCTGCCCCAGATACAGTTGGGATGTGGCGAAAGCAGAGAACTTTGTTTTCGGCAGGGTAAGAAAACCTGAAGAGGAATTCGGAGTTTTCCGCAGAATAGCTATAGCCCAAGCAAAACCCAGTGACATTCAGAAGGTTCGCCAAGACGGAGGAGCTGCCACCGCAATGCTGGTAGCTGCTCTGCAGAACGGACTAATCGACGGAGCCGTCGTTTCAGGAAAAAGCCAAGAAAAACCCTTCCTTCCGGTCCCGATTCTCGCCACGACGCCTCAGAAAATCGTCGAGGCAGCAGGGACAAAATACTCCTTTTCCTCTGCGCTTCTCGGCTTGCCCGAAGTGATTAGGCAGAAAAAGACTCAAATCGCGTTCGTAGGTACACCCTGCCAAATTCACGCGGTAAGAAAGATGCAGATGACCGGCGTGAAAAAGTTCAGTGCGCCAATCAAGTACCTTGTGGGGCTCATGTGTTCAGAATGCTTCGATTACGAAGGGCTCATGGAAACCCACATAAAAGGCAAACTCGGCATTAACCTGAACGATATTACAAAAATGAACATTAAAGGAAAAATGCTCGTAACGACGTCCGCAGGAATTACAGCTATTCCCCTTGCAGACATAAAACCGTACGTTAGAAAAAGCTGCAGCGTATGCGAAGACTTCAGCTCCGAACTCGCAGACATCTCAGTCGGCGGACTGGGACTTGACGGCTGGACATTCACGATTATCCGAACAGAAAAAGGCGAAGAACTATTTACAAACGCCGAAAAAACAGGATTCTTGGAATCAAAGCCGCTGGAGCAAGGAGCCTTCTCGAAGGGGTTACTGCTTAAGCTTTCAAAGAAAAAACGCGATACAGCCGCAGCCGCTCAAGCTCAGCCAAAGCAATAAACATCGAAAATTTCAAGAAGCTTCCTTTTTCCTCGCATCTTTAAGGACCTTTTACGTTTAGCGCGTATATAATCGGGCGTATATCATGATTCTGACCACGTGACTGCTGGGTTCAGTGGCGATTGCCTATCTTGAATTGCTCTAGAACTCTTCGACAAGCAGTGTTGCCTTCTGTTTTGAACAGTTTGTCTAAGTCTTCGACAGAATCTATGTCCGTAGCCACGCCTGTTGAATGATGAAGCTTCAAGCAGACTCCTCTTCTGTGTGCCTCTTTGACGTGCTTTGCGAAGCTTCTTGGTCCAAAACACGCCTGAATCAAGTTCGGTGGACTCTGAAAAAGAGCGTTCGTGCCACCATCGTAAGAGCGAGACAATACTACGGTTTGCTCTTCGCAGTTTCCTAACTCAACTATCTTGTCCACATCCATGGAAGACAGCAACGGGATGTCGGCTGGCAGTATGAGCACGGCTTCTGCCCCATTCTGCATGCACCATTCAGTCGCCTCTTCGACCGCGGGGTTCAGACCACTGGTTTTCTGGACAAGGTGTGTAGCACGATATTTGTTTGTAAAATTCCTCAGTGAAAAATCGTTGCTAACGACGACAATTTCGTTAACAGTCGAGGTCTGCAGTGCATTTAAAACGTCTTCCAGCATAGCCAGCGTCAATTGTCTACGTTCCTGCGGACTTAGAACTGAAGAAAGACGCTTCTTTGAGGTGCCTAAGCCCTTGACGATTACAACCGCGTAAACAAACATGTCCAAGCCGCCAGATACGTTGCATCGTGGACAACGAAGCTGGTATTATTGAATTGTTTGTTGTAGCCTAAAAATTTTTAGATGTACGCCTTAAAGGCTCAAAGTCAACATGTATGTTAACGCAAAATAATTTGTCTTCATTTTATATAGAGCAAACCAGCTTGGTATGCAAAAGATTTTTTAATCCAAACCTAGTTAGGCTTTAGCCGAGATGACATCTCTGTGAAAATACTAAATGAGTTTGTTCCCACACGCAAATTTTTAAAGCTTGCAGATGAAATTAAAGATCTAGTTGATGGATGGAACGTTACTGATAGTGCTGCTGGTTTTCCAGCTCCAAGCGGTACAGTTGTAAGTTGCGTCCTCAAATCTAAATATCCTGAGAAAATAATTGTACCAATATTTATACTGCACTATAAAGGACCGGTCGAAGTAGGAGGTTTAGCATTAGCTGCAGACGTTATAGGTCTCGACGGTTTGGCAGTTACCATGGGCGACAAACCCAAGTACGGAGAGCCCATAAAAATGTTGGCGTCCTCTGAGGAAGCCCGAGACTTCATACGTAACACGGTGAAAACTAAGAACCTAAAGCTAGGCTGTTTACTGACAGCACGGCGATCTGTGGAGGAAACCCTTGCCCGTGTGAGAGAGCCATGGGACTTTATCTATTTCATGAGGCTAGAAGACAAATCCTTCCCAATCCTAGAGCAAGTAGCAGCAGAATGCAAGAAACTAAACAAGCCAATCTACGCATACTTCCTAGTTGGAACAGCCAAAAACGTAGAAACAGTTAAAATGATTGGGTGGCCAACCGCCGCAACCATGGATACAGTTGAAGAAAAAGCAGCAAAGCTCAATGGCCTCGTAGACGGCATAATTGCAACCTGTGCTGGAGACGCCGAAGGCGACAAAGAGATGCTACGAAAGCTCCAAAAGTTCAGGAGCTAAGACAGCTAATCAATGCAAAAATGCATCCTTAACTGTCTTTTCATCTTGTTTCTTTCTAATTCTTTTTTCGTTTTTTCATGATGCTTAAGCTTTTTTCGTTTAAGGTGATGGCAGCCTCATTTTCTTTTAGGCAGAACGAAAGATTATTAGTTGATCAGAAATGGTTCCAACTTCTCAGCGGGAACTAACTCAACTAATTTAGGATAATCCATTCTTGGTTCACTCCTAAACGAACAGATATTACTTGATTGCTTGAAAAAGCATGTCGTAATGTATTTTCAAAAAGCTGGCTTGTACGCCGCTTTTGGCTTTAAATGCAGATAAGCTTTAAAGTGAATGTGCATATGTAGCCACCTATTATTCATTGAGGACATAAGCATGGAACCGGTAAAAGTAATTGCAGTTGAAGGTTTACCGTTAATACAGAAAGGGAACAATATAGCTGAACTAATAGTTAATGCTGCAAAAAAGCAGAAAACACCCATACAAGATAAGGACGTAATCGTTGTCACTCACGTAGCCGTTTCAAAAGCGGAAGGAAACATAATCAACCTTGACGAAATCACACCTTCAAAGAAGGCAAAGGAAATAGCGCAACAAACAAACAAAGACCCTGCCCTAGTTGAGGTTATTCTCAGAGAAACCAAAGAAATAGTTCGAATAGGCCAAAACAGCATCATAACAGAAACCAAAAGTGGAGTAATTTGTGCTAATGCCGGAGTAGACAGGTCTAACGTTTCGGGCGACAGAAACGTTGTGCCACTGCCAAAAAACCCAAACGCTTCTGCACAAAACATAAGACAAGAAATAAAACAGTTAACAGGCGCCAACGTTGCAGTAATCGTCTCTGATACGCATGGAAGACCCTTCCGCATGGGTGAAATAAACGTGGCAGTTGGCGTAGCAGGAATCAAGCCTATTAGAGACAGACGAGGCGAAAAAGACCTCTTTGGATATGTTCTTCGAATAAAACAAACCGCGATCGCCGACGAATTATCCTCAGCAGCGGAACTTATGATTGGTCAATCGAATGAAGGAATACCAGCTGCCATTATCCGAGGGTACAATTACCAAACAACTGAAGATGTATCAGCTACCGAACTCACTAGACCAAAAGAAAAAGACCTCTTCAGATAAGTCATTCAATAAGGTTCAATAATCTAACCTCTTGTAAAATACGAGATACATGAGTTGAAAATGATGAAAGCTAAAACGCCTAAGGAATTCTTTGAAAAAATGTTACCAGTCAGATTTAAGCCTGATAAATCAGTAGGCATTGATGTTGTAGCTCAATTAAACTTAACTGGTGCAAAAGGAGGCGACTGGGTCGTCATCATAAGAGACCAAAAATTGCAGGTTAGAGAAGGAACTATTCCTTCGCCCACGTTGACGTTGAAGATGGTAGAAAACGATTTCATGGATATTGTAAACGATAAATTAAGTACAGAAAAAGCTTTTTTCACGGGCAAAATTAATTTTGAAGGAAACCTGAGTTTGGCGTTAAAATTAAAGGATGCAGGCTTTCTTTAAGATTATTTCAACCCAAGCTTACTCACAACTTCTAAAGGCAAATCATCCTCACCGATTTTAAAGGTGTGTGGCTCTTCAATCTTCAAGATTACCCGTAGATCTTCGGGATCTAATTCTCGGATAAGATGAGTTAATTCTTTTTTAGCTATCTCAAAATGGTCCTTGAAAGCAGCTTTGTTGCTGTAAAATACTCCTGCGAAAGCGCAGATTTCAGGTTTTTTTAGGAACCATTCAACTTTTTTGGTGGAAAAGTTAATGTCAAATGTTACTGGTCCAGCCCTGCATGTTTCAGGCTTGACGGGGTGTACCGAGCATTTTCCTGTGTCTTTATCGAAAAGCCTGCAGAAAACAAGTTCGTCAACTGCGGGATAAGAATAGTGTTCTTTAGCGAATGGTTTTTCAATGTTAATCTTTTGCTTTTCTATGTATTCTTTTATTATTTTTTTTCGTTTTTCGCTTAGTGGTGGTTTGGCGTCTTGGCAGCAGCTAATTTTGCATTGGCTACAAACATCAAACGAATAAGTTGCTCCATTCTTGTCTTCAGGCATTAAGGTGACACCATTTTTTAAAAGTATGGTTCATTATCAGAGAGGCACTTAATAAGTGTTGAATAAACGTTTATGACCGCTTGATGGAAATCGGTTTTTTCCGCGCGCCTCAAGACTCTGGTCCGTATGAGTTCAGACAGGCTGCCATTTTCTAGCCGTTTCTTAATAATCCACAGGTACCTTTTCTCGTCTTCATCTGCATATTCATGAGCTAAGTTAAAGTAGCGTTGGCATACCTGCCTTGCTGTTTTACCGTTAGGGTTTGAGACTTGAGCGTTTAACCCGTTCTTAACTACTGCGTGGAAGTCTTTGACTAGCAGGTCATGCGGTAAAAGCTCAGCCTTTAAGGCAATTAGTCCTCTGAGGGTGGCGCGTATGAAACAGCTCAAAGCCACATCGGATTTAACGCATTCCTGCTCATCCATCACACGGATTTCAAGGGCTGAGCGGTCAAACCTGAAAATTACGCCTCTTGAATTAACCCATTCCCTTGACAGCAGAGTTTTGCCTGCGCCAGCTTTAGATAAATCCTCGGAATACCGCCCAATAACACCATGCTTATACTGGTTAAACGAGTCAGCATATTCAGGGATAACCTCACCCGCTACGGATGGGATTTCTCTCTGGTTTATCTTGTAGAATTGCAGTCGGTTGTCGACATTGGGACCGGTTTTGCCTTCATAGATTGGCGAGGAAGCAGTGATTGCTGGAATATAAGCGCATAAGTTAGCAAGCAAATTATGCGTTTGTATGCCGTCGGTTTCTTTTTGGTATGGGAGGTTTAGGTGGAAGCTTTGTATGTTTAGCCAGCCATGCTGGTTTAGGTTGAAGATCTTGGCGTATTCCTGATAGATTTTTCTGTGATAGTGGGGCCAGATGGCAGTATCTTCTAGCTTAAGTAGAGGATGCATTCCTGTTCCAAGAAGCATAGCATCTTGTTTGCTCACGATTTGGTTTAGGGTTGAGACCGCGTTTTGCATTATCTCTTCGAATTGGACAGGCGATTTGAAGGGAGAGTTCGCTTTTACTTCCATTACGTGAAGTTGCATCTCTTTTCCAAAGGTGAAGGCGGGCAACTTCACGAAGTTGATGATTTTTCCACAGTAATCCTTTATGATTTTGTCAGCGACTGGCAGGACTTTTAGTTCTTGGTTCACCAATGAAAACTCATGTTCTGGCCCGAGCACTTCAAGCGGTTTATACGTAGGCTATGCCTCTTTTTGTTTAGAGTTAATTTTGGATGCGAATATAATGATAGTTAATCTTAAATATAACTGCACTAATAACGCCTTTTAATTAACCTGGTGTCTCATGACCGTGTTGGTCGTCTCAAATATCGACCTAACCACTAATTCGCAAGTAATGAAGCCCGCTACGTTTTTAGATTCCACAATCAAAGAAGCCACCCTCAACATCAACAACGAATATCGATACCTCAAAACAGGCTATTATGTTTCGATGCACGCTGAAATTCTCGGCAACCGCGTTATTCCATCATGTGAAAACATTATTGACTCAAGCAGGACCCCGATTCTCCTTCTTAGAGCAGCCAAAGCGGGGGTGCCCACCTTACCCTTCCTCGTCACAGATTCTGTTAAAAAAATAACCAACGAACTCGGCTTCCCAGTCATCCTCTTTGCAGTAAATCCTTTCATTTACGACGGCTACAAAGTCGCCCACAACAAAAGCGCGCTCTACCGCGCCATGAAAAGCCTAGGCATGAACTACAAATTCGCCGTCTGTGCCCAACCCATCAAAGGCGAACTCTTCGCCGTCAAAACCTTCTTCGGCAAAACAACCAACACAGACCTTCAATTACAAGAGATCGCAGAAAAAGTTTACAAAACCTTCAAAATCCCACTTTGCAAACTCCACATACAAAAAACAGTAGACAAAGCTTATCTTTGTGGACTGCAACCCGTAAACAGAAAGGAGCTTTCCGAACAAGACTTGCAAATAATTTCCAAAGAGGTCTCGCTCATTTCTGAGCAAGGTGAACCCTTCGGTGTCTAAAATCGCCTGCTTTGTTGAAAAATATAACTTCACTGATCCAAGAGAGGAAGGCGCACTTCAAAACTTCAAGTTAGCCGCAGAAAAACAAGGGCAAGAATTCCATTTTTTGTTCCGTGAAGATATTTCAGACGTCGCAAAATATGATGCTGTCTTCATTAGGGCAACAACCGACCCCTTGAATACGGCGTACGTTGTGTCTAAAACAGCATGGGAACTGGGCTTGAAAGTTATTGATGATCCTGAATCGATAACTATTTGCGGTAACAAAATTCATCAATACGCATTATTTGAGAAGTATAATGTGCCGTATATACCCACCATGTTCCTAAACAAAGATGAACTGCACCACAAAAAAATCAGCGAAATATTTGACGCACTCGGAAAACCGGTTGTCATAAAAGCGCCTTACACAAGTTTCTCACGTTACGTGGAGAAAGCTGCCTGCGAAACAAGCTTTAGAGACGTTGCTAAACGGTTCTTCAAGAAATCTGACGTATTAGCGATTCAAAAGTTTACGCCAACAGCTTTCGACTGGAGAGTCGGCGTACTAAACAACGATGTGCTCTACGTGTGTAAGTATATGATTCCTAAGGGTAAATGGAAGCATGGCGCCAAACTCCGAGGCAAACCAACCGTGATTTGGGGCAGAACTGTAAGCATCAAGAGACAGGAAATCCCAGCTAGACTCAGGGAAGTAGCATTAAAGGCGTGCAGTGTCGTAGGAAAAGGGCTCTACGGCGTGGACATCAAAGAAGTAGACGGCGACTACGTTGTGGTAGAAGTTAACGATAACCCAAGCATTTACGCTGGCTACGAAGACTCAATGGACCACGACATTTACCAAAGAATCATCTCTTACTTATCAGAATAGCCTCAATACGCTTTCGACACCTATTTATTATAACGCTCATTTATCCAGTGCATAGGAGATTAGCGTCATGCCTAAAGAAGCACATAAAGAACATAAAGAAGCAGTGAAAGATTACCAATTTACCGAGCAGATGTCTGTAGATGAGCTTGTTAACCAGATGGATAAAGCATGGGGTTTCACCGCGGGCAAACTTGCTGTAGGCGTCAACATAATGGAATCCATGATTAACACAAAGGGCTGTGTAAAGTTCCTCTCTTTCACCGGCAACCTGATTGCCACAGGCACACGAGGCGTGGTCAGGGAGCTTGTTAAACGCAAACTAGTCGATGTCATCATCACTACTTGCGGCACATTGGATCATGACATAGCACGCTGCTGGAGAGACTACTACAAAGGCAGCTTTGTAATGAACGATTCAAGACTGCATCAAGAAGGAGTAAACCGCCTGGGAAACGTGCTTGTCCCAAATGACAGCTACGGCATAATCATAGAGCAGAAAATCCAAGCGCTACTACAAGAGTTATACAAGGAAGGCAAACACGAACTCTCAGCCAGCCAGCTAGTCCGAGAAATCGGTTTACGCTGCTGCAACGACAGCTCAATTCTTTATTGGGCAGCCAAAAACAACATTCCAATCTTTGTACCAGGCATAACCGACGGTGCAGTAGGCTATCAAACTTGGTTCTTCAGCCAAGATCATGATTTTAGGCTTAACGTGCTTAAAGACGAAGGCGAACTAAACAACATCATTTTTGACGCTAAGAAAAGCGGCGCCCTAATTGTCGGCGGAGGAATCAGCAAGCACCACACAATTTGGTGGAACCAGTTCAAAGACGGCTTAGACTTCGTCGTTTACATAAGCACAGCAGACGAGTGGGATGGAAGCCTCAGCGGCGCAAGACCACGCGAAGCCGTTTCGTGGGGGAAAATAAACGAAAAAGCCAAACGCATAATGATTGAAGGCGACGCTTCAGTAATCATGCCAATAATGGCTAGTTCGCTTTTTGATAGGCTTAGCAAAAAGAAAATAAAAAGTTAGGCGTTTAAATTACGCCTTTTAGGAGCCAGGACATGTCTGGCCCTTTCCGTTTTTCTGGAACGCGCTCGCAGAGCGCATGGGCTATGAGGGGCAGCGCGATTGTGGCGTCGCAGTAGCATACTGCGCGTGTTCCTTCTTGGCTGTTGATTTTGCCCCAGCTAATCGCTTCTTCCAATGTGCAGCCGGATAAGCCTCCCCATTGCTGTGAGTCTGTGGTTATTTGTATGGCGTATTTGTGGGGGTAATAGTATTCTTGTAAGCCTTTGCGTAAGCCGCCTTTTCTTCCTTTTACGCCTTGGTCCTGAGTCATGGGTGAAACTGATATGGCGATGAGTTGTGTTAGGTCTTTGGGGACGCCGCCGCCGATGTAGACTACGCCGACATCTTTGGTTTTTGTGCCTATGCTGATGAACTGGTCAAATTCCTTAACGGAATCGATGGTGATGTTGTGCCCTTGGTTTTTAGCCATCAGGAAGGTTTCGCCGTAGGCGCTGTCAACCATGGCTGGGCTGAAGATTGGGACGCCGTTTGCCGCTGCAACAGCGGAGATGGCTGGAATCTTTTTCTTGCCTAGGTATTTGCCGAGCAAGTATAGGAATTCTGCGGATGTGTAATTGTAATCGGTTTTTAGAGTCATGACGAAGTCGGTGACTACTTCTTCCATTTTGCGGTAATCCGTTTCCTTCCCGAAAACATCGTAGTACCTGTTAACGTCCGCTTTCAGCAGCGCTTCGTCGTCAACCATGTGGCTTCCCTGCCAGTAACCCAAACCCATAGCATCAACAATGTCTTCTGAAACGTTAGCGCCAGTAGAAACCAGCACGTCGATGAAGCGGTTTTCTATAAGCCAATTAATTATTGTCCATTGCCCCGCGGTGCTCATGGAACCAGCAAAACCCATGGCTATGGTCAAATCTTTTTCTTTAAGCATGTTTTCCCAAACATCAACGGCTTCACCAAGCTTTCTTCCCTGATAAGCTGTTTTGCTCATTTCAGCTAAAAGTTGTGAAATGCTTTTTTGTTTGACTTTTATTGGTTCGAGTTTCTTTTTGAAGTATGAATCGCTCATTAATCTGCACCTCGTTGTAAAATTAATAGGCTTGTATATGAAATTTGCCATTGCAAAAATCAACCAACCATGCGCATGATAGCCTAATTTGTGGCTAAATTTAGTTCACAGCTGAATATTTAGAATACAATGACTAGGCTCTACCTACCTCAATTTAGCTAAAGAAACTCATCAACAAAATTGACTCCCTCTCCCTCTTTTTGTTAAGTGATTTCACTAGCTAAAAGTAGACCTCTGCCCCTATCGCTCTGCTACATTTTTTCTGGTGCAACGACTCCAATGAGAGTTAAAGCGTTATGCATGACGATTTGTATGGCTTGCGTTAATGTTATGCGTGCGTCGCTGAGCTCCTGCGTTTCTGCTTTTATGACTGGGATTGCGTTGTAGAATGTGTTGAATTTGTCTGCTAACGCGTTTGCGTAGTCAGCAATTAAGTTCGGTTTTAGGTATTCTGTGGCTTCGATGAAGGTGCCTGGGAAGCTTGATAGGTTTAAGATGAGCTCGTGCTCAAGCTTTTCGGAGAGCAGTTCGTATGCTGGTTTTTCTGGTTCTCTTGCCGCTTTGCGCATAATGCTGCATGCTCTTGCATGAGTGTATTGTACGTATGGTGCACTGTTGGTTTCGAAGTTGAGCACGCGCTCCCAGGTAAATATGACTGGCTTTGAAGAATCAACATCGACAAGCGCGTAACGCACAGCACCTAAACCGACAAAGCTGGCGATTTTGCTTTTTTCTTCCTCGGAAAGTTGCGGTGAGCGCTTCGAAACTTCTTCGTAGGCTCGTTGAACCGCTTCGTTGAGAACTTCGTCCAAAGTAATGTAGTGCCCTCTGCGGCTGCTCATCTTGTAACCGGGCAAAGTAACCAAATTGTAAGCGAAATGAACCAGATTCTCAGCGTATTCACTGTAACCTAATGCGTATAGTGCAAGTTTTAACTGAAGCTGTGCCAGCGACTGCTCCACACCAATAACGTTTATGACTTTTTGTGCATGCTTGAACTTCCATAGCGTATAAGCTATGTCACGAGTAGTGTATAATGTGGTGCCGTCGGCACGCACAAGCGTTAACGATGGAACCTCATTATTCTCACCCAAACCCAACTTGTCCTTCAAATTCAGGATTTCTGCGGCTTTTTCCGCATCAAACTCTAACACGCCTTTTTCGCTGTAAACAAATGGTGAAGTCTTCAGTTTCTGCAAGACCTCACTAACTTGGGTGCTCCACACGAAGTCGCTTTCCCAATCCCATGAGTCATAAGTGACTTCAACTCGTTTCATGGTTTCTCTGAAACCTTCAAGGCACAAGTCGCTGACTTCACGGATAAGCTGTTTAGCTTTAGGTTCCCCATCCTCGTAAGCTCGGTTCAGTCGGTTTATTTCTTCCTCTGGATTTTGGTCTTCACCGATTTTAGCTATCAATGCTTCAAAGAGCACTGGATATTTTTCTTTAAGTTCAGCGGCAATTGACATCCACTCGTCAATTTCCTTATTTGCCTTTACTAAATCGTCACTTGAATGGATTGCAATAGCGAGTTCACGTGTTTTTTTCAAACGTTTGATTTCAACAAGACAACTGGTAACGGTGTAGATTTTGCCAACGAAATGGTCAGGTTTCTCTGTTGGTTTTGGTCTGCCGAGCTTTTCGTAACCATAAGCGACAACAGATGATTGCCTGCCAACATCATCAATGTAGTAATGTCGTGAAACCTTATTTCCCCTGCATTCTAGAATGCGTGTTAAAGCGTCACCTAGCATGGGATTTCTGGCTTGTCCAATATGGATTGGATGAAGCGGATTAACGCTTGTGTGCTCAACGATAATTTTAGTTGGCTCAGCAGTCTTAACAAAGCCATAATCAAACTTTAACTGCTTAACCGATTCCAAAGTTAAAGCTGAAAACTTGGCGAAGTTAACATGAAAATTTATGTATCCTGCACCTGCACATGAAACCTTCTCAATCAGTTTAAAGCTGGATTTGTCGATTGCAGCGACTAGATGCCCCGCAAGGTCTAGTGGTTTTTGGTTTAGTTTCTTTGCCAACTCAAAACACAGTGAGGAAGCTAACTGGCCATATTCAATGTTTGGTGTCTTACTTAGCGTAATACGTGGCGTTTTTATTTCAGGCAAAGCCTTCTTCAACGCATTTGCCAATACAGTTTGGCATTCTTGGCGAAATTGATCGAATGGATTTTCTGAAATCATTAAGCCTTTTTCTCCTATTCCTTTTTGTTGACGCTAACTTTGTTGAGGTTATGTTTTTTAAATGTGTAAGCGTATTTATCTGTCTAATGGATGCAGTTAGCGATGAAAACAAAGGTAATCTATTCAGAAAAATGTTTAGGCTACGGCACATGGCACATTGAAGGACCACAACGAGTAAAAACCGCATCTGAAATTTTGAAAGCTAAAGGTTACGAGTTTTTGGAGCCAACGCCTGCAAGTGAAGAAGACTTGTTAACTGTTCATGATGCTGATTACCTTTGGAATCTAAAGAAAGGCTTAGTTGAAGATTCAGATACACCTGCATATGACAAAATCTATGAGTTTGCGAGGCTTTCGGTTGGTGGTGCACTTTTAGCCTCAAGAATTAATGGTTTTTCGCTTATGCGTCCACCCGGACACCATGTTGGAAGAAGCGGTGCTGCTTTGGGTGTTTACACGCGTGGGTTCTGCTACCTCAACAATATTGCGGTAGCTGTTAAAGAGTTAGGCAAAAGAACGCTGATTCTGGATATTGACGGACACCACGGCAACGGGACGCAGGAGATTTTTCAAGGTGACGAGAAAATCCTTTACGTTTCGCTGCATCAATCGTCCAATTATCCTGGAACTGGCTCTTTCACTGAAGGTAATTGTGTTAATTTTGCTTTGCCAGCAGATTGTGGTGGAAAACGTTATTTGGAGACGCTTGACAAAGCCTTGGGAATGGTTGATTTGGGCAGGTTTGAGGAGATTGCCGTTTCCGCTGGTTTCGATACGCATCTGGGTGATTTAGCGTCTTTAGGCTTAATTGAGCAAGATTACTTTGACATTGGCAAAAGAGTTGCTTTGCTAGGGAAGCCTATGTTTCTTGTTTTGGAGGGTGGTTATATAGGTGAAAAGGTTGGGTTGGATATTGATATGCTTTTGAAGGGTTACGAAGAAAACAGATAATTTGGAAAAGGACTTACTTTTGCTTCTGTTTTGCAAGTGTCTTCTTGTTTAGTGCTTCAAGCTTCTCTGTAACTTTTTCAGACCGCTTCTCTGCAACCGCTAACAATGGTTTCCAGTCTTTGTTTTTAACGGTAGTTGTTAGTTGTTCGCATTGCACCGACAGTTTTTCAAGTGCGTCGTTGAAGAGTTTTTCTGCAGCTTCGTCTGAATCCACTATTTCCAGTGCCTCTTCTGGACATGATTCTACGCATTTTGGTTCGCCTTGGCAAAGGTCACATGCGATAGATTTTCCAGTGTCACAGTTGATGGTGATTCCTCCATGTTCGCAGGCTTGTACGCACCAGTCGCAGCCTTTACATTTTTTTTCGTCTATGATTAGTAAGCCTGTGTCTTCTGCTTGTGAGAGCGCGTTTTCCGGACATGCCTTAACGCATCTAGCGTCCTTGCATGCTCGGCATGATAATGCAAAGTTGAAGAGTGGTGCCATGCGGACAACTCGGATTCTGGACCGCATCGGGTTCCACATAGATTCGCCTTTTTCTACTGTGCAAGCATACTCGCAGATCCCGCAGCCAATGCACTTGCCCGGGTCAACGGCTACAAATTTTCTTTTTTGTTCGCTTTTAGCGGATTGCATTTTTGCATCAGACCTTTTTTGTTGCTTGAATATTGTGCGCATCATTGCCTTTTAACCGTTACTTATGAAAAATGATTTTTTGATGAAAAAGTTGCTCTGCAAATAATTTGCGTCTTACATGCTGTTATTACTACTTAGAATGCGGAGGGTGGGATTTGAACCCACGAACCCCTGCGGGTTTCCATTTAGCGGTCCGTAAGTTTGTGCATTATGGCATTTTTCCCTTATAGAGGTCCGCTGTGCTATAACCATGCTCTCTCTCCATCTTTTCTCTAAAGTCCTTGTCATTAGTGATTTTCCAGCAAAGTAAAGCATCCTCAACGTTTTTCCGCATCCAAATTTGCCCCTTACTTATCAGAACAACTTCAAAGCGGTCGTTGAACCACTTTTCAGCTTCGGCAATATTATCGGTAATTCTAGTAATATACAGGTGCTTGTTTGTCAGCGCTTCTTGGAGTTCCTTTGTGCTCATTTTTCTTTTCTCTCGCTCTTTCTTAACCTTCTTATTTTTACTCGAAAACGACTCTATTTTGTATTGTCTGTGCTTATTTGATTTATGTAGAACTTGCCTGATTAGAGCTAACAATAGTAGCTAAAATAACAAACCAAGTGCGTAATGTTTTTGATTTTTTTGTGTTAATAACTTCCTTTGAAAATTCCCAAGCAAGGCTTTTACTTGAATGATATGCTTTCCTGCAGAATTGGTAAACAGGATAAACAAGTCTTGGGAACAATAACCTTGATTTAAAATCCGAAGGGCGAAAGATGGTGCGGAGGGTGGGATTTGAACCCACGAACCCCTGCGGGATAGGAGCCTCAGTCCTACGCCTTTGGCCATGCTGGGCGACCTCCGCGAGCATGTTTTTTGCTTGTTTGAGGTTGGTGCGAAATATAGAATTAGTCATGGCATTTAAAGACTTTACTTTGCGGGCTGGCGTGTTGGAGTGTTAGATTTGTTTATTACTGTGAAGGTTCTGAATAGTTTTGGGATTGGGGATAGGTTTATTTCCCCGATAAATATAACAGTGTTATAATAACAGGCGAATTAATTATGACAAAAATATACAACAACGTTCTCGAAACCATAGGAGAAACGCCATTAATAAAACTAAACCGGCTAACCCAAGGCACAAGCGCCACCGTGGTAGCCAAACTTGAATCCAGAAACCCAGGCGGAAGCGTCAAAGACCGCATATGCCTAAGCATGATAGTTGAAGCGGAAAAACAAGGCTTAACCAAACCAGGCACCACCATAATCGAACCGACAAGCGGCAACACAGGCATCGGCTTAGCCATGGTAGCAGCCGTAAAAGGCTACAAACTAATACTCACCATGCCAGAAACCATGAGCATCGAACGCCGCAGCCTACTCAAAGCCTACGGCGCACAACTCGTCCTTACACCAGGACCAGACGGCATGGGAGGAGCCATCAAAAAAGCTGAAGAACTCGCCAAAAGCACACCCAACAGTTTCGTGCCACAACAATTCAAAAATCTAGCAAACCCAAAGGTTCACAGAGAAACCACTGGACCAGAAATTTGGACTGCGACAGACGGCAAAGTAGATATCGTGGTCTCAGGAGTCGGAACAGGCGGAACGATAACTGGCATAGCAGAATACATCAAACCGCTTAAACCCGAGTTTAAAGCCGTAGCAGTTGAACCAGCAGCTTCGCCAGTCCTTAGCGGCGGCCAGAAAGGACCACACAAAATCCAAGGAATAGGCGCAGGCTTCAAACCAGACGTGCTGAAACTTGATTTAGTGGATGAAATATTCAAAGTAAAAGATGATGACGCTATACAAACCGCGCGGCAACTTGTCCTAAAAGAGGGCTTACTTGTAGGCATATCCTCAGGTGCAGCAACCTTCGCAGCCTTAGAAATAGCTAAACGGCTAGAAAACAAAGGCAAGCTAATAGTCGTTATTCTCCCAGATACAGGCGAACGCTACCTTAGCACAGTATTATTCCAAGAACCGCCAACAAGCACAAACTCTAACGTCTAAGTCGTCGTTTACAAGACGCTTCTCTTATATTCTCCCTTTATTCATAATGAGAGGAAGTGAAGAAAAAATGACAGCAAAATCTAACCAGCCCCGCCCGAAAGAATACGAAGAATGCACAGATAAAAACTTGGAAAATGACTGTTGGAACCCAGAGAGAATGTTAGATGTACTCATGCGCAACCATGATAAAGTGGAGCAGAACTGGGTTTTAAAAGGCTTACCAAAATTAGTAGACGACATCATGGCTAATTACCAAGCCTTCGGCGGCATGGACCACCTTGAAGGACGCGATCTTCCATCAAAAAAAATAGTTATCGAAGTGTTAGAAGATTTATTCACAATTCTTTTCCCAGGCTACTTAGGCAAAGAGGAAATCACAAAAGCCAACATAAAATATCATTTAGGCATCACTCTAACTTCAGTTTATACAAGACTCACAGATGAAGTTGAAAAAAGCCTAAAATATATCTGCAGAAAAGTCAGCGAGTGCCCACAGGACGTATGCCAACAAAGAGCCCGCGTCGTAGTTAAAGAACTTCTGGAAAAATTGCCTGAAATAAGATCAATGTTAAGCGGAGACATCCAAGCCGCTTACGCAGGAGATCCAGCAGCCATAAGCATAGAAGAAGTCATTCTAAGCTACCCATGTGTATTGGCGATAACGACTAACAGGATAGCCCACGAACTTTACCTGAGAGGAATCCCCTTGATTCCGAGAATAATGAGCGAACACGTTCATTCCTTAACCGGTATAGATATTCATCCGGGCGCAAAAATTGGCAAAAACTTCTTCATCGACCATGGAACCGGAGTAGTCATTGGGGAAACCACAGAAATAGGCGACAACGTCAAACTTTACCAAGGCGTGACCTTAGGTGCGCTGAGTTTTCCAAAAGACGAGAAAGGAAACATTATCAAAGGAAGAAAGAGACACCCGACGGTGGGAAGCAAGGTAGTTATCTATTCAGGCGCAACTCTTCTGGGACCAGATGCAATAATCGGTGATAACGTAGTCATAGGCGGAAATGTCTGGATAACCTCACCGATTGCCTCAGGAACAACAATAACCATTGCTGCACCAGAACAAAACTATAAAAAAGAAAACCATAAAGAAAAAACTTAAACTAGACTATGCGGAAGTTTTCCTTCACCGTAGTCAAAACTACATGAGTGTTTGTTCGCTCAATAAACGGCAAAGATAACAATCGCTTAGTGAACTGCCCAAGTTCCTCTCGACTCTTAAACTTAGCAACAATAATAGCATCCGTCAAGCCTGTCACGTCATAGACACAGCAAACGTTGGATATTTTAGCTATTTCATTTTCAGTTTCCACAAGCCTGCCCTTAGAAACCGTAATCTCAGTTACAACTGTCAATTGATAACCAAGTTTTTCGTGATCTAGCAGAACAGAATAACCCTTGATGAGACCCTCATCTTCCATCTTTTTAATTCTAGACAAAACTGTTCCAACTGATACGCCGACGTTCTTGGCTATTTGCCTGCTTGAAAACCTTGCATCCTCTAAAAGGCTTTTGAGAATTTTTAAATCAGTTTCATTTAAATCCGTAAACATAACCCCCTGCACGTTCTTTCAATTAAACTCGTTTTTTCGAAACATTATTTTAATTATTACACGATTATATTAATAAAAGTTTAGTTTACACTATCAACCAAAGGATGCTAAAGTTAAAGGAAAACCATTTTAAGGTTCAAAAACTGCTTTGACTTTGACGTGAAACGGATAGCAATCTTAAATTACCAGCAGCTTAAACTCAATAATTTGAGCCACTACAAATGCAAGCAAAATACGACACGATATTGGTACTTGACTTTGGGGGGCAATACTGCCATCTTATAGGCAGAAGAATCAGGGAAAACGGCGTTTATTCAGAAATTGTTGCCCACGACATATCACCCGAAGAGGTTAAGGCTCTAAACGAAAAATTCAATGTTAAAGGCTTAATTCTTTCAGGCGGACCCTCAAGCGTCTACGAACCAAACGCGCCCAAGCTTAACCCCCGCATTTTAGAAGCGAATTTACCGATTCTAGGCTTATGCTACGGACACCAGCTGTTAGCTCAGTTAGCCAATGGCAAAGTTGAGCCCGCAGCCTGCAAAGAATACGGAACCGCACAAGTATTCATCGACAAGCCAGTAGGTGTACTGGAAGGCTTAAATGAGAAAGAAAAAGTTTGGATGAGCCACGGCGACACAGTTTTTGCACTGCCACAGGAGTTTGAAGTGTTAGCTCACACGGAAAACTGCCCAGTTGCCGCGTTTAGGCATAAGCAAAAACCAATTTACGGTCTACAGTGGCATCCTGAAGTTATTCACACCGAAAATGGCATGCTCATGCTCCGCAACTTTATATTTCAAGTATGCAAGTGCCAAGCCAACTGGCAGATGGAAGATCTAATAGGAAAAGTGGTTGCAGAATTAAAATCGGAGATAGGCGGAAGCAGAGCCATAATAGGCTTAAGCGGAGGCATAGATTCAAGCGTCGCCACCGCACTTGCAGCTAAAGCAGTTGGCGATAAGTTAACAGCGGTTTTTGTAGATCATGGATTCATGCGGGAAGGCGAACCTGAAGCAATCCGAGAAGCGTTCCAAAAGTTCCCAATTAACTTCATAGTAGCTAACGCGCAAGAGCGTTTTATGCAGAAATTAATAGGCGTCGTAGACCCAGAAACGAAGCGGAAAGTAATCGGGGAAGAGTTTATTCGAGTTTTCGAGGAAATCGCTAATGAATCAGGCGCCGAATACCTAATTCAGGGAACCATTTATCCTGACAGGATTGAATCAGGATTCAGAAAAAATTCTAACAAAATAAAAAGCCACCACAATGTTGCAGGGCTCCCGGAAAAAATAAAGTTCAAGAAAATTCTGGAACCTCTACGTGATTTATACAAGGATGAGGTGCGTAAAGTAGCCAGGATGCTTGATTTGCCCAAAGAAATAGTTACAAGGCAACCGTTTCCTGGACCTGGTTTAGCAGTTAGGATAATTGGCGAATTAACTGCTGAAAAAGTTGGAATCGCCAAGAAAGCAGACAAAATTGTCCGCGAAGAGATTGAGAGCAATGGCTTAGCTGAGAATCTCTGGCAGTACTTTGCCGTATTAACAGACACTAAGGCGACTGGCGTAAAAGGTGATGCTCGAGCATACGGCTACGTAGTTGCAGTTAGAGCTGCAGAGAGCCGAGAAGCCATGACAGCAAGTTTTGCCAATATTCCTTATCCCGTTTTGGAGAAAATCTCTACTAGAATAACAAATGAGATACCGCAGGTTACCCGCGTAGTTTATGATATCACCCATAAACCGCCTGCAACAATCGAGTGGGAATGAAACAGCTCCCATAAGTGTTTAAATAAAAACAAGTCAATACATTACTTCACACAGGTGATGTTGCTGAAGGGGTTAATCTTAGCAGGTGGCTTCGCAACAAGGCTACGACCATTAAGTTGCTCTAGGCCTAAAACTCTTTTTCCAATAGTTAACAAGCCATTACTTGAATGGATTTTTGAAAGATTATCTAACAACGGCGTTGAAGAAGCCATACTGGCAGCTAACGCACTAACACAATTTTATGTTAAACAGCAGCGACCGCATAGACATGGTTTGAAAGTAAAGTTTTCAATTGACCCGCCGAAAATGCCACTGGGAACCGCAGGACCTGTAAAAAAAGCCGAAAAACTCTTAGGTCATGATGAGCCGTTCATTGTTTTGAACGGTGACATTTTTGCGGATTTAAGCTACAGAGAACTGCTGGATACACACGTTAAAACGAAGGCTTTAGCAACAATTGCGCTTTGCAAAGTTGAAGACCCATGCAGGTACGGTGTGGCGGAAATAGTAAATGGCAACTGCATAAAAAGGTTCATTGAAAAGCCCCCAAAAGATAAAGCGCCGAGCAACCTCATAAATGCAGGAGTCTACGTTCTAAGCCCAAAAGTCTTCGAGTATATTCCCTCAGGAAGAGCAGTTTCCATGGAGCGAGAGGTTTTCCCCAAACTAGCTGAAGAAGGAAAACTTTACGGTCATTTAGTTAATGGCTTATGGATGGATATAGGAAAACCAGAAGAGTACTTGGAAACAAACAAAATAATACTTGATTACTTATCTAAAAATTTCAAACAAGAAGGCGCAAAAAACTTTGAGTTAAAGAATCCTGTTGCCTTCGACAAGGGCGTCTCAATAGCGGAAAAGTCAGTTATCGGTCCATACGCCATTTTGGGAAAAAATGTTACAGTCGGCAAAAACGCGCAAATAAGTAATTCGGTAATTTTTCCTAATGTTGAAATTGACGATTTTGTGTCGATAGATGGAGCATTAATCGGTGAAGGAGCACGAATTGGAAAGCATGTTAAAATTACCAGCGGTTGTATAATCGGCGACCATGCAAAAATCAAAGATAACCTACACCTATCAGATGCTACTGTCTGTCCAGCAAAAGAAGTCTCGTGAAAACATTTTAAAACCCAAGACCAACTGTTAAGTAAGCAATGAGTTGAAATTTATGAGTGAAAGAAAACTTTTTGGAACAAACGGCATCAGAGGCCTAGTCAACGTAGAATTAACGCCTGAAATGGCCATAAAAGTCGGTTGCGCAATCGGAACTTTTTTTGGAAGAAAAAATTTACTTATTGGATATGATGCTAGAACCAGCGGACCCATGCTTGCTAAAGCAGTGATTTCTGGTTTAACCGCTACTGGATGCCATGTGTTTTTCGCTGGGATGGCTCCAACGCCCGCGCTGCAATATGCTGTTAAAAACCATAAGATGGATGGCGGCGTCATAATTACTGCTTCACATAATCCGCCTGAATATAACGGTATTAAAGTGATTTGGAGCGATGGCATAGAAACTTCACATGAGCAAGAAGTCGAAATAGAGAACATTTACTTTGACAACAAAATAGTATTCGCAGAATGGGACAAACTGGGAACGTTGCAGGAACTTCCCGGAATTAACGATGAATACGTCCAAGCCATAAAAAAGCACGTTGACCCCCAAAAAATAGCCGAAAAACACTTTCACGTTATGGTAGACGCGGCTAACAGCGTGGGTGGCCTCACAGCACCGCAATTGTTAAGGGAACTTGGCTGCAAAGTAACCACTATCAACGCTAACATTGACGGCACTTTCCCAGGACGATTACCAGAACCGAGACCTGAGAACCTCACTGATTTATCTTCAACTGTTAAAGCAATTGGTGCAGACTTAGGTGTAGCTTTTGATGGCGATGCTGACCGATCCATTTTCGTTGACGAGAATGGCGTGATTTACTGGGGAGACAAAACCTTTGCAGTAATAATAAAACAGTTCCTAATCAAAAATCCAGGAGCAAAAATAGTTACACCTGTAAGCTCCTCTACATTAATCAAAGACACAGTAGAAGCCTACAAAGGAGAGTTAATCTGGACTAAAGTTGGAAGCGTAACGGTTTCCCAGAAAATGAAAGAGTTAAACGCTAAACTGGGTGGAGAAGAAAACGGCGGAATTTTCTATGGCCCACACCAAGCAGTCCGAGATGGAGCAATGACAACGGCCCTGATACTTAACATAATGGCTGAAACTGGAGAGAAACTGTCTAAACTCGTGGCTGAGCAACCGCAATACTTTATCGAAAAAGGAAAAATCGATTGTCCAGACGAGAAAAAAGAAATATTACTGCAAAAATTGTACGCGGAAGTAAAAGGCGAAAATATCAGCACAATTGATGGGGTAAAAATTTGGTTCAGCGACAACAGCGCCATCCTGATTAGACCAAGCGGAACGGAACCCGTGTTCAGGTTATATGCTGAAGCGAAAAACGAAGAAAAAGCATTAAAGCTAGTTGAAGACTACAGTTCAAGGCTTAAAAAAATCCTCGAAACCATATAGCAAACCTATGGTGCTTTGGAGAAACCCAGCTAATGCCCAATGTTCTAAACCTAAAACCAGACGAAATTGATACAAAAGAACAACGCTCAAAATATCTGGTTAGCGTTGTGGGATGTGGACAAAAAGGAATCCTTTACGCTAACGCCTTCGCTGATGCCGGCTTTAAAGTTGCATGCTCAGACTCTGACCCGAGCGTGATAAAAAAATTAGCAAAAGGAAAAACGCCCTTCGCGGAACAAGAAATTGAAGGTAAACTGAAAGGCTTGATCAACGCAGGTCAATTAAGCGTTACCAGCGAACTGAAAAAAGCTGTTTCTCGAAGCGATATAATTATCATAACTGTACCGGCAAAAGTTGATGATAAGAAAAAAATTGATTACTCAGAAGCATTAAACGCTTGCAAGCAAATTGGATCAGCACTCCATTCGGGCACGCTGGTTATTTATGGTGATGTTGCGGGTTTGGGTTTTACTGAAGGAATAATGAAGGAAACATTGGAGAACACATCAGGGCTAAAGGTTGGGCAGGATTTCGGTTTAGCCTACATTCCGATCCATAACTTAGGTGCCAAGCCCATTGAGCCGATAGCCAACTTGGAGTTAAATGTTGCTGCAATTGGTAAACCCAGCCAAGATGCGGCTATGAACGTTCTAAAAACTATAACAAAAAACGTTAAACAAATAAGCGACGTGAAAACAGCAGAAATAGCGACGCTTTTTAAGGCGGCAAAACAGGAGGCAAACACGGCGTTAGCAAGTGAGTTGGCGGTTTTCTGTGAAAGCGCAAACATAGATTACTTTGAAGTTTTAAAATTGTTGGAGTTTAATGACCCAAATTTTTGGCCCACAACTGTTGAGGAAGAAAACAAAAATGTAGCGTATCTTCTGCTTGAAAGCGCGGAAAACCTGAATGTTAAACTTAGGCTCCCAACGTTGGCTAGGCAAATAAACGAAGACATGGTTAAACACGCGGTTAATTTAACGCAAGATGCTCTGCGGAGATGTGGCAAAACGTTGAGAAGAGCAAGGATTGCCGTTTTAGGCACAGTTAACCCAAGTACTGCTACGGTCGTTTTTGTTAAAATGTTAGAGTTGAAAGGCGCTAAAGCCAGCCTTTATGACCCCGCATCAAAAAGAGATGCACTGGATTCAGGAGTGGTAACGACTAGCTTAAATGAGGCAGTGGAAGGCGCAGACTGCATAGTGATACTCACCGGGGAGGAGCAGTTTAAACACTTAAACCTACGGAAACTTAAACCATTAACGAAGACACCCTCAGTAATCGTAGATTTGGCAGGTGCCTTTGAGCCTCAAAAAGTGGAAACAGAAGGCTTCATATACCTTGGATTTGGAAGAGGAAAGGAATAAAAAATGAAGAAAGTTGGAGTGGCAGTAATCGGTATAGGCTCTTGGGGAAAAAACCATGCAAGAGTCTACAAAGAATTGCCCTCAACTGAACTAATTGCAATTTGCGATGTAAATGCTGAAAGAGCTAAAACCATGGCTAACCAATACGGCGTAAAAGCCTACACTAACAGCTCTCGAATGCTGAAAAACAAAGAAATAGAAGCCGTAAGCGTTTGCACATGGTCAACACACCTTGCAAAGGAAGCACTCAAAGCACTCAGAGCAGGAAAGCATGTTCTGGTTGAGAAGCCCATGGCCACCAACACAAAGCAAGCGGAAAAGCTTTGTGAAACTGCAGAGCAAAATGATCTTATCTTAACCGTAGGTTTTTTGATGAGGTTCATTCCTGGATTACAGAGTATCCGTGAGGCGGTTGAGAGCAAAAAAATCGGCGAGTTAGTCTGCGCAAACGCAAAACGCGTTTCCCAATGGCCTGAAAGAATAGGCGATATCGGAGTAGTTAAAGACACAGCGATACATGACATAGATGTCATGCGTTTCATATCCAAACAGGACCCTATTACCGTTTACGCGAAAATGGGAAGCATGAGACATCTAAAATTTGAAGACTACGCCCACATAATGCTCACATACAAGAGCGGAGAAAGCGCCTTCATAGAATCCAACTGGCTAACACCTTATAAAACGCGAACGTTAACGGTCACGGGAAGCGACGCTATAATGAGACTGGATTACATAACGCAAGATTTATGGGTTGAACAGCAAAAAGAGACGGTGCAACCAAGATACCCATTCCAAGAACCACTGAAATGTGAACTTCAACACTTCGCTGAATGCGTGCTTGAAAAGAAAAAGCCACTTATAACAGGAGAGGACGGCGTAAAAGCCCTAGAAATTGCTCAAGCCGCAGTGCAATCCTCGGCTAAAAACAGAGCGATACAACTAAAAAACTAAAAAGTTTATTTTAAATTGAAGGGTTTTCCTTCAGAAACTATTTTTTCAGGAATTTTTTCCTTCCATTTCTTCAAGAAAGGCAGGTCTTCAGATTCCTTTCGTAACTCGTCAGGCAACATTTCTGGAATTTCATCGCGTATAGGATACCATCGTAAACATTTGGGGCAGACGATTAAGCCTTCCACTATCTCGTCTTTTTCTTCGAAAACGTGAAGTTCAAGGGGATGATACTTGTCTATGGGGCAGGCCAAGATTTCCATTAATTTCCGCTTCATTTTTCTTCACGAAATAGATAGTTAACTATTAAGCTATTAAAACTTGCTTGGCAACGAAGCGACCTGTATATCGAGAGCGGTTTGGTACCAGTTAGGACCCGTGCTTCGAACCACACGAGAAAAAGCAAAAATGTAACCTACGCCGAGGCTATCAAGTTTTTGGGCTACCTTCAACTTGGTTTTTTCAACTGGTTTTTCGTTGCCCGCCGCATGTTGGAAATCATAGTAGTGGATCCAACCGCCATGTTTTTTGAGCGCTGAAACTGCATAGGGCAGGTATTCGAGGGCTTTTTCAGGCAAAGGCATCAAGACACGGTCAGCCTTCCCTTGCAGTTGAGCATTAATAATGTCTTTTGAGTCGCCAAGCAAAGGAATTACTTTACCGTAAACCCTGTTGATTCTAACGTTCTCCTCCATGTATTGAACTGCGATTGGGTTAACATCAATCGAGAACACTTTAGTTTTGCTCACGGTTTTAGCGATTACTATGCTAAAGCAGCCGACGCCTGAAAACATGTTAACAACCGTCTCGCCACCCTTAACTAGGCTTGCGATCCGTAATCTTTCATGCGAAAGCCGGGGTGAAAAATAACATTTTTCAACATCAACCGCAAAGACGCAACCTGATTCTTTATATTTGGTGCTGGTTTTGTCTTCGCCTGCCAACAATCTTAGTTCCCTAACTCTAAAATCACCCATGATGGGACTAGTTTGGGCAAAAACTGTTTTCACGTTTCTGTGGACAGCCATTATTTGGCTTGCTACTTTTTCAGCATTGACGATATTGCCATCTGGCACTTTAATGATTGCTATGTCGCCTATTACGTCGAAAGAATTGTAAATTAGGCTTAACTCTGCTGAAGAGAAGGCGGCGGAAAGTTTTTTTCGAAGCCTTTTTCTCAACTTTATATCCTCATTAATAGCAAGGTACTGGAAACATTTAAAAGCAAAATACTTTTCTTTGTAGGAGAGGCGTTTCTAATGGAAAAGTCAGGAATTGTTTATGAATGCATGAGATGCGGGGCAAGAGTGCCATCCGAAGAATTAGAGCTGCGTGGCGGAGAGACCAAATGCATCATCTGCGGCTATAGGATTCTGAAAAAAGTTAAACCTCCAGTAGTTAAACGTGTTCAATCAAAATAAGAAAGGAATACTCGTACTTTTAGCACAAGTACCTCAGTTTTTAATTTTGGTTTATGTTTAAAAGATTTCTTTGTCTCCGAGTTTGCGCAAAGCTTTTCCTTTAAGTTTTATTGTTTCACCCAAGAAATCGTCGTCAAGGTCTTTTTCAACGGTTTGGCGTCTGACGGTTTCGCCGCATACTCCTTTTGGCAATAACCGCCTTTTTAAGCACATAGAATATGTGCAGTTTGCGACATCGCACATTTCTTCGGTCCATTTGCACCAAATGCAGTTTTGTCGGTAGAAGGTAGAGTTTTGGCTGCACTTAAAAGAAGGGCAGGTTGGAGAACAAGCTTTTGGTTGAGCCAATAGATACACCTCAATTGTCAAGTCAAAATATGTTGTGATGTTTTGTCTTTACAGTTTCTTAATGTTATTTGGAAGCCATATAAACTTTTTTCTTATCAGGGATGAAATTGATATTTAGCTTTCACGGGATTGTTTAACTTTTTTTTCGCCTGTAAATTTCCACGGTAGCGAACAGAACTATAGCTACTAATATTATGATTATGGTTATCAGTGAACTTACTGGTATCAAGAAGCCCCCGAGAACAATATACCGATCAAGTTGTATCCGAACTGAAGTTGGCTTATCAACGGTTAGAGTTACAGCTTGATAACTATTCTGTGCTCCTTGAGCAAACGCTACTATCTGCATGTCACCACCAATAACATTATTGAAAGTTGCAGTTCCGTCGCCTTGAGTCATAGCTGAGAGTTGCTCTGTCGCTGGCCCATTTAATGTGACGTTAGCGTTTGAAATAGGCGTACCGAAGAAGTCAACGACTGATACTGATACTTGAATGCCGTAGAGTGAGCAAATTATTTGTTGTTGACTTGCGCCGAAGACTTCGATGTTTGTTTCGTTGATTAGGATGTTGTCTTTATAAATTTGTAACCTGTACATTCCAAAAGTAACTTGGCTGGTAGCTGAGCCTGAGCTATCGGTTGTGGCAGTATAGAATAAGCCATTTGTTAATTCAACGAGGTTTATGCTGGCACTAGGGATTGCAGCTTTATTATAACCAACTACATTGATTGTTAATGCTTCGTTTGGACATATTATCACTACTTCTGTGAGTGCCTGTGCTGGAAGATTGTTGATAGTGTTATTACCAGAGTTGAAAACTTGATTGTATAATGAAGCGTTTATACTATAGCTTATTCCAGTCAGGGTCGAGTTTAATATGTAGGTTCCTGAAGGGTCTGTTTGAGCTGAAACGTTTCCTGTTTGAGAAGACCCACCGTTTGTGGGTTGATACTGGTATGTAATGGTTAAATTCACAAACGGCAGTGTAATTCCATTTTCGTTTTGAACTGTTATTTTAAGGTCAGTTAATTGGCATGACAGGGTGAAAGCGCCATTGCCTGTAACAGTTATGTTGGTTTCTCCAACGTTAACGCCGTTCCAAAACGCAGTTAAAGAACAAAGGCCTGTTTCAAGCTTCAAGTTGACTATTCCATTTGATCCGCTTGTACCGTTATAAACTGCGCCGCTTGCTTGATCTAAGGCTTTAACCAGTATTTGAGGAACAATTTCACTGGCCAGGTTTACTGTTTCAACTTGAATAGAGTATCCAGGAATCGAAAAGGTCTCTACGTCTTTTATCGCTTTCTGAATGCCTGTAGGAGTTATTGTTACATTATAATTTCCAATTACAGCATTTTGGGGAACCACCCATGTTGCATTGATTATACCACCAGCCGAAGCTGTTAGTGATTGAGAGTCGAGAGTTGCACCGGTTGCATCTCTGATGATGCTCAGTGCCGCAGCCTGCCCCGGTTGGTAACCTGTCGCTCCTATTGTTACTGTTTGGCCTCTGTGATATGTGGTTGAATCAAGGAAGCCAACGGAAAATTGGCTTTGCGCCAAAGAGGCAGACTGGTTAAAGTAAACAGTGTATGTACCTACATAATTGGTGGTATTACCACTCGGTTGGAAACTACTGCCTGGATAAGTGACTTGCCCAGTTGCAGTTCCATCTTGGTTGGAGGTCCCCATTGACACTATAGTTGAATATTCTGTTTTAAGTGGGCTTGGAAGTACAACGGAAACATTCGCAGCGTAGGCGGCGTTTGGAACCCCTCCGGTGACACTGGCAGTCAATGCTACACTGCTTCCTTCCTGTGCTTGTGAAGGGACAGCACTTATGGAGTAGTCAGTCAGAACTAGGAATGATTCAGGCGTAGTGCCAGTGGAATTTAAGTTAATTGCGACGTCTCTAAGCGTTAAATCATAACTACCGCTTGGAAACGCAGGCACAGTAAAGTTCGCATTAACGTAATACCCCTCAGGGTAGGTATTGCCACTGGCAACAACAGTTTTTCCAAATATTATTTGGTAGGAACTGTTTGCAGTGTAAATGGTTCCTTTCAGATTAAAAGCTTGACCTACAGTCCCATTATATTGGCTTTGTCCGTTACTTACAGTAGAGCTTGCCAGAGTTACCTGTAAAATTTCTACACCAAGGCTTTGGCTTTGCCCAAAGACTATAGCGATAGGTGTAAGCGCAACGGCTAAGGACATTAAGACTAAGAGGGTGACTGCACCAATTTTTTTATTCAAACCACTCTGCTCTCCGATAGATAGCCATCCAACGTTTAATAACTGATGATTTAACTAAAAGATGATTTTAAACTTTGCCATTAGATCGTTGGATAGAAAGCCTGAACAAGCTAAAACAACTTGAAGAAATCTGATTTCAACCCAAAAATTAGTTTTATACAACGGATTTTTAAGAGACAGAAGATTCAAAGTATGAATAGATTTCGGTGAAAACTTGGAAAAAAGCACTGCCGCCATGCTTTTAGGCGCTTTAAAGAAGCAAAAATACCATTTGGTAGGCAGTCATTCAGCGGTTAAAAGATGTAAATGGCTTTATGAATCTATAGTTAATGATAGACAGTGTTATAAACAGAAGTTTTATGGCATAAAATCGCATAGATGCATTCAGATGTCACCTTCCCTTTACTATTGCACTCAACAATGCTTGTTTTGTTGGAGAGCCCAAAGCGGGGACTTGCAGGTTACTTGGGACGAGATGAAAATTCCAAGAGTGGACTCACCAGAAGAAATTATTCAGGGAAGCCTTAGGGCGCAAGAAAAAATTTTAACTGGATACAAGGGAAACCCAAAAACAAACTGGCGCAAATTTCAAGAAGCCTTAACGCCTAAGCATGTTGCGATAAGTTTAACCGGTGAACCGACGCTTTACGAGCCGCTTGGAGAGTTGATTCAGGCATTTCATCAAAAAGGTTTCACCACTTTTCTTGTTTCAAATGGCACTTTGCCAACTAAACTTTCAAATCTAAGTCAAGAACCGACCCAACTCTACATTTCAGTATGTGCACCAAACGAGCAGGTATACAAGCAAGTTTGCCGTCCTCAATTTCCCAGCGCTTGGACGAAATTAAACGAGACGCTTGGTTTATTGCAGAGTTTCCATTGTCCCACAGTAATTCGCATGACGCTTGTAAAAGAGCACAACATGAGCCATGTGGATGAATACGCTAAAATTGTTGAGAAAGCCAATCCCACATACATTGAAGCAAAAGCGTATATGCATATTGGTTTTTCAACTCTCCGCTTGGGCTTTGAGAGCATGCCTCTGCATAGCGAAGTTAAGGATTTTGCTGGGCAGTTAGCTGAGAAAACTGGGTACAAGGTTATTAATGAAGCACCAGAAAGCAGAGTCGTACTATTAAGCAGGCTACAGAAGCCTATTCAGGTTACAACCAACTAGCCGCATTTGGTGTTAGATGTGTGTTTTTAGCTGGTGCTTTTAGTCCAAGTAATTGTGTTATGCTTTTAGCATTCTTATTTCAATAGTAAATAGTACCCTCCCTCCCACTCCTGGAAGAGCTCGTTTTGGATTGCTTTTTTGGTTTAGGCCTTGAATTAGCGTTAGGCTGCAGTATTTCTGGTAAATTTTGTTATATAAAGGGTAAAAGGCATTAAAGAGTGCTTGATTGTGAGCCTGCAATCTTCAAAACCAAATTGCAAACAGGAAACCGAATTTGTTCTAAATACACATTGCTGGATAAATTTAAATACTTATTTTTTGCCATATGCTTAACTGCCAAGCGGTTGTTACTATGGTAAGTGAAGGAAGAGGACGTTTGTTTAGAAGAAAAGATGGCAAATACCTTATCTATCTTCCTAAAGACCTAGCGGAAGACAGCATGTTTCCATTTAAAGTAACAGACTCAATATTCGTCAAAGTAAGCTTCGCCCCAGGAGACAGTAAAGTCCTAATTGAGAAATGGACTGGCTCTCAATAGCCATATAATTTTTAAATTTTTAGGAAATTGAAATAAATAACCTAGCAATTCATTCTAATTAGATGATAAGTTTGTCCTCTTTAGAGACTATTCTTCAAGAAGTAAAAAACGAGCTCATGCAAAAAAATAAAATTCGCGAAGAAACACACGAAAGCATGCGGAAAGCAACAAGCCTATCTAAACAATCTATACTTTTGATTCACCAGAAAAAATATGCTGAGGCTGAAGAATTCATTGAGAACGCTAAAGAAAAAATTTCAAGCCTTCAGGTTTTATCTAAGGAGTATCCTGAGATTATTTACGGTGGCATGTTTAGTGCAGCGCTTCAGGAATATTCAGAAGCACGCGTATTTTTGATTCTAGTTAAGGAATCGCGCTTTGCAACGCCGGCTGAGATTAATGTGCCTTCAGTTGATTACGTGCTTGGCTTAGCAGATGTTATAGGTGAATACAGGCGTTTAGCACTTGACAATTTACGCGAAGGCGAGGTTAAAAAAGGAGAAGAATGCCTAGAAATCATGGATCAAATGTTCATTCAGTTATTGGCTCTTGATGAGGCTTACATACTTGTTCCAGGACTCAGGCATAAATCTGACATTGCAAGAAGAATAATCGAAGCCACACGAGGCGACGTGACATTGGAAATTCGCAGAAAATCCCTTGAAGATTGCTTAAAGAAAATTCAGCCCGTAAAACGCAGCACTACTAAACGTAAAACCAAAAAGGTTAACATTTGAATAAACCCCACAAGTTAATGAAGAATTTTTCAGTAGAAAAAGCGCACAAGACACAACTTTGTTTATCACAGAAAATTATTTTGAAAGATAAGTTACCGCCAAAAATTAGAATCATTGCAGGCGTCGATGTTTCATACATTGGCAATATTGGCGTCGGCGCGATAGCGGTTTTAGATTATGAATCGCTGAAACTTTTAGAAACCCAAGTTGCAGCCTGCCAAGTTAGGATGCCATATATTCCAACTTTGCTGTCTTTTAGGGAAATTCCTCCCACGGTGGCAGCAATAAATAAGTTGAAGCTTCAGCCCGATGTTTTTCTTGTTGACGCACAAGGAATCGCGCATCCGTACAGGTGCGGATTTGCCAGCCACCTTGGACTTGCAATTGGAAAACCGACTGTTGGCGCTGCAAAAAGCAGGTTGATAGGTACGCCATTGGAGAAGGATGGAGAAACCTTTTTGGTTGATAAGGGCGAAATCATCGGTGCCGTCGTGACTACAAAGCAAGGTGCCAAGCCCATTTACGTGAGCATCGGGCACATGGTGTCTCTTGAAACAGCCGTCAAAATGGTTAAGCACTGTGCTAGAAGTCGAATTCCTGAGCCGCTGTTGCAAGCTCACAAGTTAGCGACTAAAGAAAGAATCAGGCTTGCGAAGGAAAGCAAAGTAAATATCACTGAAAATTAAACTATCACTAGAGCGTGAATTATTTGGGTGAAGAAATATCATTCGCTGAATTCCAAAAACTTGACTTGCGCATAGGAAAAATAATCGAAGCAAACCAAATTCCAAACTCAAAAAAGCTAATTAGAATAATTGTTGACTTTGGGTCGGAGAAAAGGCAGGCGGTTGCGGGTCTGCTTAAGTATTATAAGCCTGAGGAGTTGGTTGGCAAAAAATGCGTTTTCCTGTTGAATCTTCAAAGGCGCGTGTTGGCGGGTGTGGAATCGCAGTGCATGATTTTAGCAGCTGAAGATAATGAAGGAAACGTTATTGTGCTTCAGCCCGAAAAGGATATTGCTGAAGGAACCAAAATCGGCTAAGCGACGACCCCAACTTAGAGACATTTTTTAGCCAGATTTCACTCCTAGTCGGCACGGAAAAGTAAATTAAGAAAGCAATCACGTTATTTTATGATTTGTTATTGAGGGTTACTAATGGCAGTTAATGAAGAAGCACTTATGTGGGTCGAAAAGTACCGCCCTAAAAACCTAAACGAGGTTGTAGACTTACACGACATCGTTGAAAGCCTCAAAGCTTTCATGAGAAAACCAAAAACGATGCCTCACCTGTTATTGGCAGGGATACCGGGCACTGGAAAAACAACCGTTGCATTATGCATTGCTCATGAATTGTTTGGTCCAAACTGGAAAAGCTTCACGTTAGAGCTTAATGCGTCTGATGAAAGAGGCATCGATACCGTGCGTGAAAGAATTAAGGATTTCTCACGTTACAGCCGTTCAGGTTTTGGCAATGTGCCGTTTGCGCTGATTATTCTGGATGAATGTGATCAGATGACTGGACCTGCTCAGACGGCGCTGAGAAGAATAATGGAAACCAGTTCCCGCACATGTAGATTCATCCTTATATGTAACCAATCAAGCAAGATAATTGAACCAATACAAAGCCGCTGCGCAATATTCCGATTTTCAAGGCTAGATAAGCAGGCGATGAAAGAGCAGCTACAATGCATAGCCAAAAAAGAAAACGTTAACCTGTTGCCTGAAGCAGCTGAAAGAATAGTGGATTACTCAGAAGGCGACCTCAGACACGCCATAAACGCGTTACAGACAGCTTCAGCGTACAAAGAAGGGGTGGTAGACGAGAAGACAGTCTTGCTGGTCATCGGGGAAGCCAGCCCAATGCAAGTTCAAAAAATGATTAGGAAAGCATTATTCGGTGATTTTATTGAAGCAAGGAAAACAATGTATGAAATAATGGGGTCCTACGGTTTTTCAGGCTCCGAAATAATACGCCAAGTACAGCGCGAGATATTCAAAATGTCTGATCTTACACCTGAACAAAAAGCCGATCTATCAAACGTTATCGGCGAGTATGATTACCGGTTAACACAAGGCGCCAACAGTGATATCCAGTTAAGCGCGTTGCTAGCGCAATTCGCAAAATTTGGTAAAGTCATAGGGGAAGCTTATTGAGAAAGGATCTTTTATGGGTTGAAAAGTACCGCCCAAAAAAGATAGAAGACATAATTGGCAATGAAGAAGCGAAAGCCACTTTTATTGAATGGCTGAAAAGTAAGCGAAGAAGCAAAAAGGCAGTTTTACTTTATGGACCGCCTGGCATCGGAAAAACAGCATTAGTCAACGCCGCCGCAAAAGAGTTTGGGTTTATCACTATTGAAATGAACGCAAGCGACACAAGATCCGAAAAAGCGATTAATGCAATTGCTAAACCAGCCACTTCCTTTGTTGCTTTAGACACTTTCTCAGCTGAAAGCAAAGGCAACCTTCTCTTTCTCGACGAGGTTGACGGCATTGCAGGCAACGAGGACAGAGGCGGAGTAAGCGCCATAATAAAAATCGTTGAAGAATCTCAAGTGCCTGTTATAATGGCGGCAAACGACCCTGACATAGACAAGCTAAGACCGCTAAAGAAAGTTTGCTTACTGATACGTTTCCAGCAAATCCGGATACCGCTTATCATTGCATTATTGCAGAAGATTTGTTTGCTTGAGCATGTTAAAGCGGAGTTTGAAGCGCTTGAAAGAATTGCGCAAAACAGCAAAGGCGATGTACGGTCAGCCATAAACGACCTGCAAAGCATAAGCGAAGAAAACCAAGTCCTCACACTTCAAGACACCATGATGCTTAGTTCAAGAAATAAAGACATAGGCATGGACGAAACTTTAAGAGGATTTTTCTCAGCAAAATCAATTGCTGAAGCGTCAAGTTTACTTAGCCGCTCAAGCGTTGACTATGATGATTTTCTGCTTTCAGTAAGCGACAATCTGCCCAGACGATACACTGACCCAGCAGAGCTTGCTGCCGCCTACGATTTTGTTTCTCAAGCTGATGTTTTCCGAGGAAGGATTGGAACTGAGCACTGGCATCTTTTAAAGTACTTCTACAACGCGCTATCTGAAGCAGCCGCAGTTGCGCCTAAATCATACAAGCCCTTTGAATTTATTTCGCCGCCCATCAGGATTATTACTTTGTTCTGGACCAAAGGCAAAAGAACAATGCTAGACGGCATCTGCGGAAAAATTGGAGCACAATGCCATGTTTCCCATGAAACAGCTAAACATGATTTTGTCCCATTCATCAAAAACATACTGCAAAACCAAAAATCAAGCCCGCTGGCTTCTTGGCTCAAGCTCACACCTGAAGAGGTGGATTTCCTAACGAAAATGAACAGGTATTAGGGAGAAAGCGGAAAATGGTGGCAGTTTTAAATAAGAAAGCGTTCAAACTTCCGAGGGTTGAGAAAGAAAAGTTTATTCTCTTAATACGTTTGGGCTTGGAGTATAATCGTGAGCAAGGCGTTTTTTCCATTAAAAGTTGCAATAATATTGAAAAGCTTATGGATACAATCGCCGGCATTTTAAACAGTGAAATTGTTTTTCTCCAAAGCTGTGCGCGCTGTGGCAAAGACTTTCCGTGTTCAGACTGCAAATACAATGATTTATGCACCACCAAAGATCTTCCGTTCAGCTGCGTTTGCCCCCAGTGTTTGAGGGATAGAAAGCAGTTCGAAGAATATCTCGAAAAATTCTAGTGCTAACCCTGTTAGCTCAAGCGAGATACTATTCCAGCTAAACAGGAGAAGCGGAAGGCTGATTGAGGATCAAGCAAATGGCAAAAAGAAAATCAAAATGCTCTTGCTTTTGTGCAGTTTTCGAAGCTAAATTATGTTCGGTTATTTATGAGTAAATTGGGTTCGAATCCCTTCTCCGTATATTGCCGTCGCTTAATTGCCACCACAAAAAATCGCAGTATGTTCAATTTTCACTGTTAAGGGTTTGTTCATATGGATATTCTTGTCATGGGTCCCGCCCTTTTTCTTTCACCGTGTAAACTCAGTTGCCTGCACTCTTAGACCTCGTTATATCGCTCCTCTTAGCCAAGAAGGCTAAAGTTCCTGATAGTGTTTCTTCGGAAAAGAATAACTTCAAGTTCAGAAGAATTTCTAATCCATAGTTGGCATTCACAACTAATTTATTTCAATAAGTTCTTAGATATGATCGATAATGAGCGACAAAAATGCAAAGTAGTCGTAAGCAGGAGCACAAAACAGTGATACAATTGGATGAAACGCCCGATGTTGCTAAAGCAACGGTTGATACTAGAGAGTCTTTCTGCAAGATGTTCGAGGAAGCTATTGACGAGGCATTTTATTCTCTAGGTGAACCTACAAGAAAAGCAATATATATCCATCTGAAAAACTCGTTTGGGATTGCGAAACGCGAAATTCCCTACAGGATCAATGATTTTTCAGATGCGCTCGAGAAAATTTTTGGACCAGCCGCCAGAAACCTGGAGATTCTCTGCATAAAAAACATTCAAGCCAAAGCTAGAATTGACTACAAGTGGGATTTACCCGAATCGAGTGGGTCCGAATTGACGTTTGAAGAATACATACGCATCGTTAAGCAGAACTATAAACAGCAAGAAAGTAAACAGCAAGAAAGCTATCAACGAGCGGAATCAAAGAGCAGCTCCGCCGAGAAAAAACGGGTAACTTCAATAGCTCAAGAAAAAACAGATGAAGACAAAGTTGCGCTAAAGACTGTTAACGTGATGGTCAAGACAGTAATTACGGTAGATGAAAAAGCGTCAGTCAAAGAAGCAGCTGACATAATGAACCAGTTCGAGATAGGCTCCGTAATTACTACCAGAAAAGGGAAGCCTATAGGCATAATTACTGAGCGAGACCTTTTGAAACGCATAGTCTCCGAGGGCAGAAACGCAAAAAAGACTACAGTTAAAGAAATTATGTCAAGTCCATTGGTCGTTGTTTCAACCAACACAGACTTAGAAGAAGCGGCACGCTTGATGTTCGAGATGAAGATAAAGAAGCTGCCAGTAACCGAACAGAACCGCTTGGTGGGCTTGGTCAGTCTAACAGACATAGCCCGCGCTCAGCCGATGATAAAATTCCTGCAAAAACTTGCCGCAACGCAATATACGCCGAAAAGCATGCAGAAAGTCTTAAATTGCTACATTGTTTAGCGCAATGCAATTATTAACGCTGGGATTTGGACCCAGCCTTTGACCCTTGAACGGTAAAGGCTAAAACGGCGGTATACAAAAGCATCAACCAAACACACAAAAAATATGCGAAGGCAAATCTTATCTAGCCATTTTATAATTAACACTTATTGCAGAAGGCTCGATTTATGGCTGAAGAACACACACCATTAACCGTCGCACTTTCCCAACTTAAACTGGCTTGCAAAAAGTTACAGTTGGATTCGGGGATGCATAAGATGCTCAGCTTGCCAAAACGCTCCATCAGCGTCAGCATCGACATCCGTATGGACAACGGAACCGTCGGAGTATTCAACGGCATCCGAGTTCAACATTGGGATGCGCGCGGACCATTCAAAGGCGGAATCCGCTACTACCCAAACATTACCCTTGATGAAGTCACCGCGCTGGCAATGTTGATGACTTGGAAATGCGCCATTGCTGACATACCATTTGGCGGAGCAAAAGGCGGCGTTTGCGTTGACACTAAAAAAATGAGCAAACATGAGCTTGAAAGATTAACAAGAAGATACGTCAGCTTAATCTTCGAATATTTGGGGCCGCACCGAGACATTCCTGCGCCAGATATGTACACTGACGCGCAAACCATGGCTTGGATAATGGACACCTACAGCCAAATGAAAGGCTACAGCATACCCGAAAGCGTCACCGGCAAACCAGTCGAAATCGGAGGCTCATGGGGCAGAACTGAAGCCACAGGCAGAGGAGTAATCCACTGCGTAAAACAAGCGGCAGAAAACAACAGCCTAAAACTAAAAAACGCCGCCGTAGCCATCCAAGGCTTCGGCAACGTCGGCTACCATGCAGCAGTGGCTGCGCAAGAAGTAGGCTGCAAAATAATAGCCGTAAGCGACTCCACAGGAGGAATCTACTGCGCAGATGGCTTAAACCCACCAGATGTTCTTGTGCATAAAGAAAAAACACGCTCTGTCCAGAACTACAAGGACTGCAAAAACATAACCAACGAGGAACTAATTGAATTATCCTGCGACGTGCTGATTCCTGCAGCGCTGGAGAACCAGATCACCTGCAAAAACGCTGACAAAATTAAAGCTAAAATGGTTGCTGAAGCAGCTAACGGACCAACTACACCTGAAGCTGACAAGGCATTATATGAAAAAGACATCTGCCTAATTCCAGACATCCTCGCCAATTCTGGCGGTGTAACCGTGAGCTATTTTGAATGGGTCCAAAACTTAACCCGAGAGCAATGGCCACTGGAAAAAGTCAACAGGAAACTTGAAGCCAAAATGACTAAAGCATTCAACGACGTAGTCGCTATTGCGGAGAAGGAAGAGAGTGACATGCGTACAGGCGCGTTAATGCTGGGTGTAGGAAGAGTGGCTAACGCCATAAAAACACTAGGACTTTGGCCATAAACACGGAAACAGAGCAGGGAGATGAGTTAAAAGAAAGGGATAGTGCCTCCGAGCAGTAGAGGGCAGCTTTCTTTAGCATTATTTGTTTCTAGTGCAAACGCTTAAAACTGTTCTTGATATATCTGTTGAACCCCACAAAAGGGAAAACAATCGGACTTGAGAGGGAAAAAGCAGTTGGCAGCGAAAATTTGCATGTTGGATTTCTGTTATGAGAACTCGCTGGTTAAAATTGTGGCAAACAGGAACTGCCCGGAAATTAAGCTTGCTGGATTAATTGTTGGTCCCTTTGATGAAGGAAATGAGTATGAAGTTTATTTTTGGGTGGCGAAAGAGTTAGCGAACTCGGGAATGGTTCATTTTCGAGAGGACGATGTTTTGGATGCAACTAAACTGTTCAAGGTGCAATGGAAGGAAGGCGTACAAATCCCAGGACAAATCTCCGAGCTTTCAGATGATTTTTATCCTAAACTTCGCAGGTTTATCTCCGACTTAAAAGATCAAGCCTCAAAGCAATCGGAAAAATACCAAGAATATGATAGAGCAAAGCAATTAGCACGTGACATCGTAAATTCTAGGCTTAAAAAAATAGTTGCCCTATCTTCTGCTCCAACTCAAAGTGAGCAGGTTCTAAAAAAGTTTACAAGCGAGGAAAAAATTCTCTATGAACAACTAGTCAAAATAATCTCTGAGTGGAAAACAAAGATTCTAGAAAGTGAGGGAGAAAAGTAAAGATGACTAACGAACAGGTAACAGTGGACCCGCAGCAGCGTTTTCAAGAGTTCTTTAAGAAAGAGAAGTACCGCCAAAGAATCGCGCAGTTAGCCATCACTGGAAAAGGATCAGTAACAATCGATTTCGAAGAACTTTATGGATTTGACCAAGCACTCGCTGAACAATTACTCAACAAACCGGAAGAATACCTGCAGCATGCAGGAAAAGGAGCCTACGAACAACTCCGCATAGAAGATGCAGAATACGCTGAAAAAATAGAAAAAATTAATGCCAGAATCGTGAAGCTCCTTGGAAAAGAACAACTAAGAAAACTCGGCTCAAGACAAATGGCAAAACTAGTCATGGTTGAAGGCATAGTAGTCAGAGCCACGTCAGTCCGACCGATGGTCTTGCAAGCAGCCTTCAAATGCAAACGCTGTGGAACCATGAACATGGAAGAACAAACAGGACAATTCCTAAAGGCACCAGCCATATGCCAAGCTCCAGACTGCGGAAGAGATGGACCATTCGAGTTTGTCCAAGAAGAATCCACCTTTATAGATTCCCAAGACCTTCGGTTGCAGGAAAAGCCTGAAGATTTACCTCCAGGGCAATTACCACGTACATTAAGCGTCAAACTTGTCGGTGATGACATAGTTGACGTTGCAAGACCAGGAGACCACGTTTCCATAGTCGGCATCGTTCGTGCTTTTGCGCCTTCATTGATGGGAATGGGAAAACTTCGAACATTCATTCTTCAACTTGATGCTAACTCAGCAGAAGTGCTTGGCAAAGAGCCAGAAACGTCACCGCCTACACCTGAAGAAGAAGAAAAAATCCATGCACTCTCACAAGACCCATGGGTGCACAGGAAAATCATGAGTTCCATAGCACCATCAATCTTCGGCTACGAGCACATCAAAGAAGCTATAATGTATTTGCTCTTCGGCGGAGTTGCAAAAAGCCTGCCAGACATAAACATAAGAGGAGAAATGAATGCTCTTTTAATCGGAGACCCAGGTACCGCAAAATCGCAACTTCTTCAGTACGTAGCCAGAATAGCTCCAAGAGGACTATACACTTCGGGTAGAGGAACAACCGCCGCAGGCTTAACTGCGGCAGTGGTTAGAGAAAAAGGCGGAAGCATGAGCCTTGAAGCAGGCGCACTCGTACTAGCCGACAAAGGAATAGCTTGTATAGACGAAATGGATAAGATGCGGCCAGAAGACCGTGTTGCTATTCACGAAGCTATGGAGCAGCATACGGTTTCAGTTGCAAAAGGCGGAATTGTCGCCACACTGAACGCCAGAACAGCAGTGTTAGCAGCAGCTAACCCGTCTTTAGGCAGGTATGAACCAAACAGAACAGTTGCCGAAAACATTTCACTGCCAGTTACTATTCTTTCGCGTTTTGACTTAATTTTCGTGCTACGTGATGTGCCCAACAAGGAAGCGGATGAAAAAATGTCTCATCACATCTTGGAAATTCATCGTAGAGGAGTAAGCCCTGTAGAAGCACCGGTAGATGCGGAATTGCTGCGGAAATATGTTGGTTTTGCTAAAGGGATTAAGCCTGTACTTGGTACTGAAGCGTTAAAGCGGTTAAGCGACTTTTACTTAGCCATGCGCGCGGCAAGCGAAACTGAAGGTTCACCAGTGGCAATAACCGCACGCCAGCTGGAATCGCTTGTTCGTATCTCAGAAGCCAGAGCACGCGTTGCATTACGAAAGGAAGTTACAGGTGAAGATGCAGAGGCGGCCATAGTCATTATGAAGAGGTCTCTGGAAGAAGTGGGAATCGACTTGTCCTCGTACAAAGTGGATATTGACTTGATAATGACTGGAAGGTCCAAAAGCATCCGGGATAGATTGCATGTTATCCTTTCAGTGCTGATGGACATGGAGAAAGTGACAGGCATAGTTGAGAAAGACGCACTTGTCAACGAACTGGAAACAACACATAAGATACCCAGAGCCGAAGTTGAACGCATGATAAGCCAATTGCTACGTGAAGGAACAATTTATGAACCCAGAGAAGGATGCCTAAAGAAAACCTAAAGAAAAGCGAGACAAAACGATGAAGCCAGTAGTAGTTGTTGCTGGAACTAGGCCTGAAATAATCAAGATGGCTCCAATAATCAGAGCCTTAAATTTAAACAAAACCAAAATCCCATCAGTATTTGTCCATTGCGGTCAACATTATGACTATAATATGGCTCAGCAATTCATTGAAAACCTCGAGTTGCCTACACCTGACTACTCCTTTAAAATTGAAGCTTCTTCGCCTGGAGCGCAAACAGCAGAAATAATGATGAAGATGGACCAGCTGCTAGAGAAGATTGAGCCTTCAATTGTTTTGGTTGAAGGTGACACGAACAGTGTATTGGCCGCAGCTTTAGCAGCTAATAAACGGGTGGTCCCTATTGGGCATGTGGAAGCTGGTTTAAGAAGTTTTGACCTGCGCATGCCTGAAGAACATAACCGCCGTTTAACCGATCACATATCTGAATACTTGTTCACCCCAACAGAAAGAGCAAAAGCAAATCTCTTGAAAGAGAATGTTTGGGGCAAAATCTACCTGACCGGGAACACGGCTATAGACGCGGTAATCCAGCATTTGCCAATTGCCGAAAAAAAATCAACCATAATGGAAAAAATCCCTTTTGAAACGTTCGCTTTAGCAACGGCTCACAGAGCAGAAAACGTTGATAACGTGTCGGTTCTTGAGTCCTTTATGGATGTTTTCTCCAAATCCCCAATTCCAATCGTTTATCCGATGCATCCACGCACAAAAAAGAGACTCCAAGAAAATAAGATGCTTGCTCAAATGGAAGCATTGAGGAACGTGTTAATTCTTCCGCCTTTGGGATACTTGGATTTTTTAATTTTAATGAAAAACTGTAAATTGATAATTACTGATTCAGGCGGTATTCAAGAGGAAGCCACTGCCCCAAGCATAAGGAAACCAGTGCTGGTAATCCGTTTATCAACTGAGAGGCAGGAAGCAGTGGAAGCAGGGTATGCTAAAGTGGTTGGAACAGCTGGGAAAAATATTTTGGCAGCTATGGAAGAAGCGGTTAAAAATGAAGTTGAGTTGCCCTATGCTTCACCTTTCGGCGACGGCACAGCAGCCCAAAAAATTGTCGATGTATTAGAGAAAAGCTTTGCTTAAGATATGTAAGTGGTCTTTTTATCTTCTTCTTTGCGTGTTTGTTCAGCTTGCAAGGCTCGTTTTTCTTCAATTTGCTGCAGGCGAGTCACCATTGTTTCTGCACGGGCAATTTCCTCATTCATTCCTGCTAGATCTAAGTCGAAGTTGAAAGTGGATTTTAAAACTTCCAAAACGCTTTTTGCCGCAAGAGGATCAGGAAGGTAACCGCGTGTTTCACCCAGCAAGCAGAGAGCGCTTATTTTTTTGAATTTTGCTAGGCCAAGTATTAATCCTGCTGTTCCAACAATTGGGCTTCCTGAAGTGCTAAGCGTTGCGCCTGCTTGTAGTGCTTTGTCTAAGATCTCCTGTGAAGTTGCAGCTATGAAGACTTTAGGTTTTTCTTTTGGCTCCATTCGGTAACCTCCGATGGTTGCGATTGTTTTAACTTTGTACTTTTCTGAGAAGTCAAGCATCCGGTCAGCGATTTCGTATTGCCCTTCGATTGTTTGCGATTGGCTATCGCCGGTAAATAGGATTAGATCGTTTGGTCCCTTTGGATTTTGGTAGTAGTAGAATGCGCCTCTTAAAAGGCGGACGTTACCTTTTTTGTTGACGAGGACAAAATATGGGAAATGAGGTGAGTAGAGATAAGCAATCTTTTTGGCTTTTAACTGTTTGATCATGTAGCGAAGGGCGATTTTACCAACAAGCCCTAAACCTGGAAGACCTTCGATAAGAACTGGATTGTTCGGTTCAATTTGGATGAATTCTTTGATGTAGGTTTCTTTCATTATGTTGTGCTACTCCTTTTCATTGCCATTCGGTATTTTAAGTATTTATCATCAGGCGAGAATTTGGGTGGATGTGGAATTCTGACTGGCCCGCCACAGTAAGGGCAACTTTTTTTGTTAAGTGTATATTTTTCGCAGTTTACGCATTTGCGTAATTGCCAAACCAACTATTTTTCCCTTCTAAAAGTCCCTTGCCCGCCTGCTTCTATGACGTTTGAGATGACGCTTTCTGCTGATTTTTGCAGACGAGATTTCTGAGACGTGAAGTAAACCTCGCTTGCCGTATTCATCAATTTTAGCGTAAGCACCATAATCCGTGACGGTTTCTACGGTGGCGATTACCAGGTCACCGGCTTCTGGCCATTCGGGCTTACGCTCAGCCATTCATTAGTCATCCCTTATTCAAGAACCGCCTGTACTTCGCCTTTGATTTTTGCTCTTCCGCCAGATGGTTCGGCTAGTGTTTCTCCGCATACGTTGCAGGTTATCTTGTTAACAGCGTTACTGAAGATTAATTGTTCGTTGCCGCATTTTGAGCATTTGACTCTAAGGAAGACGCTTCTTGGTTTTGGGATAAGTTTGCTCCATTCAGACATGCCTTTTTTCTCCATTATTATAGTATTTCTAGTTTTCTGAGGCGGATACCGTCTTTATGCCTCATGTAATTGCAAACTTTACATTTTAACCGCAGGGTTTGTTTTTTGGTTGTTTTCGCGAATTCTCTTTGAAGTGGATATTTTTGTCCACCATAACCCTGCTTTTCTCTTGCGTGGTGGCGTTCGCCATGAGCTAAGGCTCTACGCTTTCCTGGCTTGTAGAGGGTTACACTGTGAATTTGATGAGTTTTACATTTCGGACAGTAAGTTTTAACTTCTTTAGGAACGTTCACCTTGTTCACTACCAGCTTTGCATAAAAGAAACATACGCATTCTTATACTTTTTCACCTATCTGCCAAAAAGTATGGGCTTCAGCCAATCGAAGTAGCACTTGGAGAGAATTCTATAGCCTTCCTATTTGAGCATCCAATAAAACGCCTAATGCTTCTATGGATTCAAAGGCTTGTTAAAGAATTGACTTACCACAGGGATACCCTCTTTTAGCTAGTGAAAAGACAAAGCAAATAGTATACCCCTTTAGGGTTCTTGGGGTAATTCTATAGCAATATTGCACCTACCCCACCGCTGACAAGAGCTTTATAAGTAATTACCTTAAGAGAATTAAACAAGAACTTCATCTTTCTTCATTCTAAACCCCAATGAAACGGAAAGTTTCGTAATTTATTGCTGGTCTATTCTGGCAGACTGAAAACTGGCAGAAAGGCGTATTCTTTTTAAACGGAAGGCAATTTTAACTTTATATCCAGTTTGCAGGTAATGCGTTGATGCAAATTCTTTCAAAACTCAAAGAGCACTCAGATGCCATAGTTAAGCTGTTGCCATTGTTTGCTTTCGTCGCTCCGTTGGCTCTGCTGTATGGGCTGAACCCAGCCGATCCATACCTTAATCTTAGCGCTCAAGGTTCTTTTCAGTTAATGTGGAAGGGCAGGACCTTCCAGTTATTTTTTATTTGGTTAATAGCGCTGGAGTTTATTCTCAATTGGGAAATCTTCAAGTCAAAAATAAGCAAGCAAAACAAAGCAAAGCTCGTCGCTGTTGCCATAGCCTTGTTACTTCCTACAATATACGTAATTTCTGAATATTATTTTGGGTTAAACGCTGCAATTGCAAACTTATCCCTGCAAAACGGCGTTGCTTTTTACGATTCAATGCCTCTTGCAATTGAATACCTTGTTTTCGCAGGTCTTTTTTGCTTAACTATTTTCCTGTCTTTTGGGAAAAAGGGTTTAGCAGGTTTTGCTTTACCTGCTTTGTTTGTCGGTTTAGTCGGAGTTCTATACACTATCGATAACGTTTTTCCTAACGGGCAGTTTACACCATTCCAAATATTGGTTCCAACAACCGCCACGCTTGCCGCTCGCGTCCTAGGCTTAATGGGATGCACGACTTCGCTTGTAACACAAAATGGCATGCCAACCCTGCAAGCTACAGGACCATTAGGAACAGCTAAATTCGCTATAGCTTGGCCTTGTGCAGGCATTGAAAGCTTTCTTATTTATACGGCTGTTGCTTTGGTGTTTTTGCAGCAGATGCCAATCTCTTGGAAAGCTAAAACAGGATACTTCATCGTCGGCGCAACCGTCACATATTTCATAAATGTTATGCGGATAGTCACCATCTTCAATATTGGCATGCAGTATGGCGTAAACTCAAACCAAGTGCAAATGTTCCACTTCTATTATGGCCCACTGTACGCGATAGCATGGATTGTTTCTTATCCACTGATCATTCTTGTAAGCCAAGCTTTATGGCGAAAAATTAAAAGTGGAAAATCAGCTCTAACCACGGAACCCTTAGGAAACCTCAACCACCACAGCTAAGCCTTGTTTAACCAAAATCTTCGCATTCTCAACGGGCAAAGAAGCAACATCTTCAACCATAAATGGCCCATAAGTTTTCATGTCTAAACCAATAATGGCTGGAGTACTTTTTGCAAATCTTAAAGTCATTCGTTTATGACTCACTTCAGCTTCCGCTTTAGCAGTTTGACCTTGCATGAGACCTTCAGCAAACTTCCTATACGCGCCGCTGAAAGTGACAAAACTCTCGCACATCTTGGTTTCTTCAACCGTTAACAACTCTGAGGGCAACGTTTGGTTTTGCGTGATTGTTTTGACTAGTTTTTTGTATCTTGCCCAAAGCAGCTCCTCAAGCATCCGCTTAACGTTCTGCGCCTCACGGTCCAGCAGGTTTACTTTAACTGATTTTTTGTCAAGCACCCTGCTCTCTTCGCTTATGCGCTTCAGGTAATCTGCTAGTCTAGCGTAGAAGTCAGGTGATAAACCTCCAAGCGAAGCATCTTCAATTTCTCTTCGCCATGCCGCGTAAAGTTCATTGTACATTTAGTTTGCCACCTTAGCTCTTCCCTTACAGATAAGCATTACTGCCGCCGCAACAGGCAACTCTTTCGTCTCATTCTTGTATGGACCCAACGTTTCTCCAATCAACTTGAACTCTGGCGCATCAGAGACCAACACTTTCACCTCGCCCTTTTTAAAAGCTACCGCTCCAGTGAACGGATCAAAATCCAGCAGGTTTTTAGCTGGAAACTCCACTTTTTTTAGTCCTGTTTTACCATGCAAGGTACCGTTCATCCTGATTAAACGGTGAATATCAGTAGTGACAACCGTGTCAATCTTTGACGACTGCAAATCCCTCACATGCTCAGCCAGTTTTAGCCAAGTTTGAACGCTGACTCCGTGAATACTGTCCCATCGACCATCATTTATGCAACGTTTAATGATAGCTTCCTTGTTTTTTAAAAGTGCATCATTCTTTAAACCAATGTCTTTCAAATCTTCCATGGTTGCGTTGAGGAGAAAATTTTGCATTCCTAATTTTAGTCGCTTGTTCCAGCCAAAGTTGTGTAGATTAAATTTTTTAGTCGCGCGCTTTCCTCGTTTTTCGTTTGCGTCTTTATCCAGTATAGTTAAGCCTAATCCAGTAACGTAATCAACGATTTCCTTCCTTGCCATAGCATCTAATGAACGTACTGCTTCATTCTCAACATGCACGTGGTATCCTCGGTGCCCAGAAAAAAACACATGCAACTCATCTAAAGAAAAACCAAAATCGTTCTCTAACATATCAATCAGCTTGGCCGTCTCTTCTCGAGCTGATTTTATGCAAAGTTCGCAGGGCCAAGTTTTGGTTTCAAATTTTGTTGCTTCGCAGGCTGGGCAGATTTCTGGGGTTATTCCTCTGCCGCTGAAGCCACATTTGCTGCAGGTGAATTCATCGTGGATTTTATTGCAGGAAGTTGGAATGTGATCGGCGTCTATATCGAAGACTAAGTCAGCGCCTAACCAACCTTTTTTGTCCATGTCAAAGTCTGGGTTTTCATAGTAAGCGCAAGAATGATAAACATCTGATGGAACAGTCTGGTTCAGCACTGACCTCAAGTTGCTGATTCCTTCAAACCTTTTGTGCCTAACCATAAACCGTTCCTTGAAGAGCAAATAGCCAAATTCTCTTTGGCCAAGAAGAATCGGTGCAGGAATAACAGTTGAGGGGTCTCGGTAGTATTCGCAGAATTTTTGATAAACGAAGTCTCGAGAAGCCTCCATGTTCCCCTGCCCCTTTGCTAGTTAGATAATGATTACTCTTCCCAAATTTATCTATATGCCGCCGCAGTCAAATTGTATATTATTTCAGAGATTAAAGAAAGCGCGCGCTAAAGAGAGCATAAAAATCATAAAGATTAACCAGACCATGGTGACCTCTAACTCTTTTTTCTGCTGGGGAATCAGCGCGTATACGAAAATGAAAGGTATGTACCAATTTTGGAAGTAAGGCAGCATAAAACTTGGCAAGAGCAAGAAAAGCGCTGAAAGAGAAAGCAAACTGTTCTTGTTTAACATGTAAACTGAATAAGCAAGAGTTACCGCCAGCGTCAGCAAAACTAAGAAGGATTGAGGCGCCCAAGAGATTTGCGTGTTGGAAGAAAAAGCGTTGATAACATTCATTATCAACTGTGGTCCGGTTGCCAGAAAGTAAGGCGCACTTAAATAAGCAGTAAAGATGCTAGCAAACCCGAAAATGACGCCAGCAATTACAGCTTTATTCCTTAGTAAACTGCTTAACCTGTTTGTCTGGAAAAGCTTGATTAAACCAACAATGATTAGCGGCAACAGGAAAATGCCTGCTTGATACTTAAAAAATACAGAAACAGCAACAAGCAAAAAGAAGTAATCGTAACGCTCCGTCATAAACATGTATAGAGCAAATAAAGAAAACAGGAAAGCAACTGAATCAAACATGCCATCAGCTGCGTAAACTACCAGACTAACATAAATAATGTAAACTCCTATAAGTTTGAGCAGCAAAGCCATGTCCTTTTTCAAGAAGTTTTTAAGGAAAAAATAAAGGCAAACAGTGGCAAATACCAGAAATATGGCTATCTCAATTTTGTAAATCAAGGATGGGTCAAAACCTTTTTGGAGAAGAACGCCAAAAGGTAAGAACAAGAAAACGCTGCCTAATGGGTACAGATGTGGCATTTCTGGCCATGTTACAAACTTGTAGTATGAATTGTCAAGGCTTGATAGTTTGCCTAAGGGTTGATCAAAAATCGAAAAACCATCTTTAAGAAACAAACTGGAAGAATAAGAGTCTCTGGCATTATCGGTATACCAATTTTGGAATGTTGCAAGTTGATTAGAGTTTACCGCGAGAAGGAAAAGCCAAATCGTCAGCGATAGCAAAAGTAAGATTAAGATGCGTCGGCGGTTTTTCATGCTAAGAGATGGCACGCTGAACCTGGTTGGCTTGAACTTGGAGGAGTTGGAGAATAGTATTTTTAACGTAACAAGCATTGCTAGACCCAGACTGAGCAGGAACATAATTTTTGAGGCTTCATTAAGCCACGAATATGGAAAGAGAGCTTTTGGTTCTTGAACAGATGCTTGAAAGTGAACCATGCCGGCATTAGGTGAGTCAGTGAAAAAAACTGCGTCGTAATAGTCAGGACCTGCGGTAAACGAGTAGTTAATGTCTGATTGTGAAGAAGTAGAATAAATTAAGTAGTTAGAGGTTGCTATTGAAAAATTTTTCTGGAAAGCTGTTGGTGATTGTACTAAAAGTGAAATGTTTTCTCCGGTGCGAAAAGCGCCCAAGTCTTGTCTGTATGTTTCATTTGGGCTTAATTTGAAAGTGCTGTTAATTAGAACACTTGATTGGCTACCGCCTGGGTTTATAGGGAATAAGCTAACGACAGCGAGAACTATGCTTAGCGTTAGCAATAAAAGAGTGGCAGAAAGAAGAATTTTAGCTGTACCAGAGTATTTCATCAACTGCGCCACCCTTTAGTCGAAAATAGCAACCAAGAGGTATTTAATTCTGCTATTAACTCAAAATAAGTTTTGGCTAACCAAGCTTATGAACGCGAGATTGCTTTCAATGTATATGTTATGTAGCTGTGAATTTCAGTCCAAGAGAGTTTGGATTTTCCTCGTTTTCGATTAACAAATAAAATTGGGGTTTCTTTTACGTTAAAATTCCTCAAAACGGCTTGCCTTATGGTTTCTACTTGAATCTCATAAGTATGACTGTGCAAGTTTCCAACAGTTGCTCTTAGAAACTTTGTGGAGTAGCAGCGAAAACCGCTGGTGCAGTCGTGAGGTTTTAAGCCAAGGGATAACTTGGCGATAAAGTTAGCAATTCGACTAATTACTTTTCTAGTGAAAGGCCAACCTTTTATGTTGCCTCCTTTGCAGTATCTGCTGCCGATTACTATTCCGTAATCAGTCTTATACATGCTTGATATAAGCTGTGGAATAGCTTTAGGGTTGTGGGAGTAGTCAGCATCCATTGTAACAATATATTTTGGTGCTTGTTTTAAGGACAAAAAAAATTTGAACCCGTCGGTTATAGCTGTACCTAATCCGCTTTTTTTAGGTCTAACATATAAAAGAATATTACTGTATTTGTTCTGTTTTTCTTGCACAATTTTTGCGGTTTCATCTGGGCTTGAATCATCGATAACAAGTATTGAAGCATTTAATTTTAAATCTTCAATGTCTTCAATTAATTTAGAAATGTTGTCTGCTTCTCGATAAGTGGGAAGAATTATCCCAATTTCGGAGCTGGTCACATTATTATTTCCAATTAATTGATAAGTCATAGACTCTAACTCTTATTTTACTGTAGTGACCTAATAAATCTTAGCTAATAAAACCGTTTTAAGCAAGCTTTTGTTTCCGCTTATAATAGGCAAGCGGATGATAAATTCGGCGGCACAAATCATCTTTGTTTTTGCATACACCATGCGTTTGCAATACGGAGCATTGAGGAGGAGTATAGCGTGTTCCAGAACCTCTTTCGCCTGCAATATGCTCGATTTGATAGAGAGTTAACCTTTCATTGTAATCTGAAAAGCCTTTGAACAGTTCATTCACTTTCTCCGATGACATTCCAATGTTAACAAGAAAAGAAGTCAAGGTAAACCGTCCAATATGCGAAAGATGATGACTTGATGAAGCTGCTTCATAAAGCGCGTTTATGCAAGGTGGAAATGCGGTTTGAACAACAACTTTTGGAAGCTCGTCGATTTCCATCTGCCCAATCACTTCAGAAGCTAATTTTTTCACTCTTTCCGCCACCACAATCAATTCAGGCGGATATTTTGGAAGCTTTACATCCAACCTTTTTTCTATTCGTCTACGAACTTCTTCCTCCAGTAATCTTACCACATCTTTTCTGTTTAAGAAAATATTGCCATGAGATAGAATACTGTTTGTGAGTTTCCATTTTTTGTCATGAAAATGGGCTGCGTTTCTTAAGTAATCCGTGAACTTTATGGTAAATTCTAAAGGTGAGTCGCCGTCTTCCTTAGGCGAAAGTTTTATTTTCCAATCAAAATCTCTGGCAATTTTTAGGATTCTCTCTTTCGGTTCTTTAGCTAAATCACTAGATGCTTGTTTTGCCTCTGCCAGCGCATATCTTTTTTTAATAAAAGAGTTTTCGGTAGTTATTACAATTAAGAGCGCGACTGGAAAGGATAGGATTTCAAGGTCGATTTTTTTTAAGTTTCTATTGACAATTCGGTTTATTATCGCTTCATTAACCCGTTCTTCGGCACGCTTCAGAAGCTGATCCATGCCAATGCTTGTTAAATCGCCTATTTGCAGGTCTAAGGGTTTGATGTACTCGGCAGTTTCCTTTAAAAAGGGATATTTAGCTAAATCGTTCTTTGTGAATCCTGCCGATTCCATTTGCAATGTAGTCACGTTATTCTGTTTCGATTCTTGGTGCCAAGAAGAAGGTCAGTTTTCCCTCTTTTGTTTGTTGTTGGAAGTCTATTTTCACAGGCATATCGGTTGAGAATTCAAGCGTCGCAATGTCTGAGGTGGCTGACGCCGCTTTTATAATTTCAGACAAGTAGCTTAAGCTAAAAGTTGCTTTAGCGTTTTCTTTTACTTCCAAATCAAGCAACGCATCGCTGCCTTTCTGAAGAGTTATGGTTGCACCCATTAAGTCTCCTGAAGCACTCAGAGTTAGTTTTTCTGGTTCAGCTTCAATTCGTACGTGGTCGCTTACTAGTTGGGCGTCTTCGATTGCTTGGCTTAAGCCTTGGGTTGTGGTTTTAGCTTTTACGTTGAAGGTTATTTTTGGAGTAGGCACCTCTTCTTCTGAGGCTTCAAGCGTTGGCATTGTGAAGTTTCTACTGTACTTTCCAGTTATTGTTACTATTAATCGTCCGGTTTTATCATCTAGGAATAGCTCAACTGCCTCGTCTCTTCCAGCACGTTTAAGGAGTTTTAATAGTTCGCTTATGTTAATGCATATTTTGGCTGGCTCTGTTGAGACGTATTCTTGAAAAATGGATTTTGGCCATTCAAAATCAATCATGGCAACGCGTGATGGATCCATGGCGCGTAGTTTTAAGCCTTCAGGGTCGATTTTGAATGTTGCCTCATCTACAAGGATTGAGATGGCTGTAGCCATGTCTCTTAAGAGTTTAGCGTCAGACACTTTGAGCTTGAACATGGTATTTTCTTCCCTCGTTTATGCATATTACTGTGAAGTTATATAGTTTTTGATTACACATTTAGTTGTTCTATCTTAAAAATAGGCTACACTCTCCTAAAATAGGGGAGTGCTTGGTTGGAACGAGATTGGGAAAAACTTAGAAAGTGGATAATCAAAAAGAGACTTGAAGGCCGATCAGTTACTGACATCTGCTCTGAAGCTCAAATTGACA